>Ga0316204_10000059_pt1 | contig 475051 bp, 396 predicted proteins | sample 6monrhotite_MG_2_FD_205661 | JGI IMG/M metagenome (GOLD analysis project Ga0316204, IMG submission 205661) | Microbial mat bacterial communities from mineral coupon in-situ incubated in ocean water Damariscotta River, Maine, United States -... | ecosystem: Environmental > Aquatic > Marine >...
CGCGCTGTCCGCGGGCCAAAAAGGTCACGCCGGTTGACCACGCTCGGCGCTGGGAGGCAGCGCTCTTGATCACGCGGCGTGACCGAAAGGGTCGCTTCGATGGTCATTGCGCCCGGCCGTTAACAGCTTGGCCACGCGCACGACCCCCGGCCATGAACAACGGCGTTGCGGTACTCGACAACGAAGGCGAAGCCGACTGAACCCGAAGGAGCGCCTCCGTGATCGAACGATGGATATCTTCCAGACCCGCCTGCGTGAAACGCATCGAGACCGGGCCGAAGTGAAGGTGCATCACTCCGCAGGCACACGCCTCAATCGTGAGGATCGGGCTCTCAGAAACAACGGCCTTCTCATCGGTGGCGCGGTGAGGCGCTTGGCTTTGCATGTTGCCATTGTCCGATGTTGAAAACCAAAGTCAAGATCAAAACAACAATGGAACTGAGGCACCACGTTCACCCAACCGCAACATTTAACTTGAACTGACTTTCATGTTCATTCAATTCAATCCGCGATGGCTCGAGATGGCGCCAACGTCAGACTGTGGATCCGCAGGGCTCACCTCTACACGGGACTCGCCCTCTTGCCGTGGGTACGGCTCTACGCAGCGGGGGTCTTCATGTGGTGGCAAATGCGCCGAGTTCGGCGGGTGGGATGGTTGGTGATCGGCGCAGGGCCGCCACTTGTGGTCGTCGTCCTCGCCGAAGTGGTCCCTCCTCTTCTTTCGTAGACATGCCCGTAGGGGACACGAACATGTCACATTCGGCCCACTCTCGCCCCTCCTACCTGCGCGCTCGAGGCACCCGGCACCGGGCCCGTGCCGCCCAGAGCGCACGCACCCACCACGCCACGGTCGTCGGGTCCCGGTGGGAATGCGAGGGCCTCCGACGATTGACGTTCCAGAGTGCGAGCGTCGATCGGGACTGGGACCTCGGCGACCGCGTGATGCTCACCGTCGACGCGGGAATCCGCCGTCAGTACACCGTGTGCGCCCTCCATCTCGCACGTGGGGTGTTCGAGGTCCTCGGTGTGGCGCATGAGGGCGGCCCGGGCGGGCGGTGGGTTCGTACGCTGGCTGTGGGCGACGTGGTCACGCTGTTTGGTCCCAAATCCGACCTCGACGCACGGACGGTCGGAGCCCAGACCCTCGTGTTGTTGGGAGATGAGACAACTCTTGGCCTCTATGAGGCCGTGAATCGCCTGCGCCGCGGTTCGGTGCGCGTCGTGGGTGCTCTCGAGCACGGCGCGGCCGTCCGACTGCAGGCCTGCGAGCTCCCCGTGCTTGCAGGACTCGGGCTCTTCCCACGCGACGAAGAGCGCCCGGGCGCCGCGCTGCATCAGTGGATCCGCGAGCACGACATCCACACCCCGCAGACCGTCTTCTTCGTCAACGGACACGGCGCCGCGGTCCGCAGTCTGCGGATTGCCCTACTCGCGCTGGGCGTCCGAGGCGTGGCGATTCGTTCCAGAGCATTCTGGGGCCGGGCCTGATGAGCGATGGCTGCTAGGGCTGCTAGGGCTGCGCCAAGGCTTGTGCACACTCGAGCAGCCGGTCGGGCTCGTTGCGGCCAGGGTCCTCCAGAACCCAGTCGAGCAACCGCCGCATCGTCTCTCCGACGACCGGACCGGGCTCGAGCACCCCGCGCCCGATCAGCGTACCGCCCTTGATCGCAAGCTCGGCGACCGACAGCGGCACCCCCTCCACGGCGGCGGCGACCTGAGCACGCACGTCCGGGTGCCAACCCAGCACCTCGTACGATGCTTCGAGCCGAGGTCTCCCTACGGCGGCCGCTGCACGTCGGATCCCTTCCACACCGCCGCCTCCGGTCGCCGCCGTGTCCAGCGAAGTCACCTCAGTCCCGCACAGCGCAAGCACATCGGCCCGGACGGCCCGGCTCGGCTTGAGCCCATCCACTCTCGCCGCAACCACCTCATAGTCCGCCGAGGACAGTGTCGCCCGGGGCCGCAGCAGCCTGGCCAGCCGAGTCGTGAGCACGGGGTCCATCGCGTCCACCGCTTCGATCGCGGCCGCCCGCGCATCGGCAGGGACCTCGGGCAGGACGTGAGGCCACATCCCTGTCGCCACCATCGGCACTAAACCACGAGAGGGGATCGGCGCCTGCAGCAGCTTCGTGAGCTCGACCAGCACCCGCTCCGCACTGACCTTGTCCAGAACATGCAACGCCCCGGCAATGGCCGCCTGTGTCGCGGGCTCGAGGACCAGCGATCGCGTGGCGCAGAAGCGAACAGCCCGCATGGTGCGAAGGCCGTCTTCGAGGAAGCGCTGCTGAGCGTCCCCGACCGCCCGAACGATGCCCGCCTGCAAGTCCTCGAGCCCTGCAAAGGGGTCGGAGAACACCTGTAGGACGGGGTCCCAGGCCAATGCGTTGACGGTGAAATCGCGCCGCGCCAGGTCGTCCTCGAGGTCCCGTAGGAACGTGACCTCGGTGGGCCGACGACCATCCTCGTAGGTGCCCTCCCCGCGAAACGTCGTCACCTCGACCGGCGTCGACACATCCGCGCCGGCCTCGCGCACCAGCACACTGACTGTGCCGTGCTCGATGCCGGTGGGGACCGTCCGCGCAAAGACCTGCTGGACCTCATCGGGCCTTGCCGAGGTCGCGAGGTCCCAGTCGCTGGCGGGCAAGCCGAGCAACACGTCGCGGATCGAACCGCCGACGAGCACAGCCGCGTGCCCGGATTTCTGGAGCGTCCGCGCGACGTCCACGATCTCGACGGGAACGTCAGCTTCGCGCAGTCGGTGTGCCGCCTCCGACGCGTCGCGAGGCACGGTGTTGTTCGTGTGCACAGGCTTCAGATCTGGCAGAGGTTGCCCTGACAGTCGTCGGAGCAGCAATCGGCGTCGTCCTCACACGCCTCGCCGGCCACGACGCAAACACAGGTGTCGCTGCCCCCGACGTCGCAGGTCCCGACGCAACAATCCGCGGGGGCCGCACACCCGTCCCCCGCATCGACACAGCACGCGGACGAATCGATCGTGCACCCGGGCATGTCGCAGGCCAGTGCGCCCACGGTGAACTCGGCGCCTTCGACGCTCTCGCAGGTTTCCCCATCGAAGTCGGCGCCATCACACTCCTCCCCCGGGTCGACGTTGCCGTCCCCACAGGTGAAGGAGCACAGCGTCGTGTCGAAGTTGGCGCAGTCGCCCTGACAGCCCAGAGCGCCGCCATCGAATCCGAAGTCGGTACAGTCCAGGTTGTCGAGGTCGGTGCCGTCACACGTCTCCCCGGGGTCGATGCCGTCGTCGCCGCACTCAAACGTGCACCCGCTGGTGTTGAAGTTGTTGCAGTTCCCCTGACACGCCAGCGTGCCTCCGTCGAAGCCAAAGTCCGTGCAGTCCAGGCTGTCCAGGTCCGTGCCATCACACGTCTCTCCGGGATCGATGCCGTTGTCGCCGCACTCGAACGTGCATCCGCTGGTGTTGAAGTTGTTGCAGTTTCCCTGACAGGCCAGCGTGCCCCCGTCGAACGCAAAGTCGGTGCAATCCAGGCTGTCCAGGTCCGTGCCATCACACGTTTCTCCGGGATCGATGCCGTTGTCGCCGCACGTATACGTGCAGGCAGACGAGTCCAGCGAGCATGCGGCCGTGCAGCTCAGCTCTCCGGCGTCGAAGCCCTCGGAGATGCACGTATTGGAGCCGAAGCTGTCGCCGTCGCACGGCTCGCCGCCATTGATGACCCCGTTGCCACAGTTGTCGCAGAGGCCGAAGTCGAACTGGCAGTCCGCGGTACAGGCCAGAGTGCCACCGCCGGCGCCCTCGGACATGCACGTGGCCTTCCCGAGTTCGGCCCCGTCACAGTCCTCCCCCGCATCGACGACCGCGTTGCCGCAAGGGTCGCAGGCACTCGTGTCGAACGCACAGGAGTCGTCACAGGCGAGGTCTCCGCCGCCAAATCCCTGAGAGACACAGTCCTCACTGGCGAGTTGCTTGCCATCACAGTCTTCGCCCAGATCGACGAAGTCGTTGCCGCAGTCCAAGCTCTGGCAATCGTTCGGGCAACGGTCATCGTCGATCTCGTTGCCGTCGTCACACGCTTCGTCTGGGCCGACGTGCATGTCACCGCACACGTCGTTGAGACAATCCGCCGTGCAGCGCTCCCCTTCCACCCCGTTGAGGTCACCGTCGTCGCACTCCTCGCCAGCCTCCTGGAGATTGTCGCCACACACGGCGCTCCCCCCGGTGGTTTCCGCGGCGGTCGTGTCCGTCGTTGTCGTGGACCCGGTGTTCGTTGCGAGCGTCGGGTCGCTGGTCGATGACACCGACACGGCCGTCGTGGACGACCCATCCGCGCCGGTCGAGCTCCCGGAACCCGTCGAAGCGCTCGAAGCCGTGCCGTCACTCTCCGTCGATGCCACGAAGCTCGTGCACGCGGAACCCGCAGAAACAGCGACGCACAGGGCGGCAAGGCGGCCCCAATCCAGCAAAGCCATGCTCAGAGAATACCGCAGGCTGTCGGGCCGACGTCGCACAAAAGACGCACGGGGCCCGCGCTCACCCCTTGCACGCTCCCCAGGTCTCGCCAGAGCCGGCATCGACGCGCAGTGGGACGTCGAGCGCGACGGCTTCCTCCATGAGTGGCCGACACAGCCCGACGAGTTCGTCCACACGCGCAGCATCGCACTCGAAGATCAGCTCATCGTGGACGGTGAGCAGTACCCGAGCCCAGTCCACGGGCGCGAGCGCGCGGTCGACCGCGATCATCGCCAGCTTCATGATGTCGGCTGCGCTCCCTTGAATCGGGGTGTTGCGGGCCATGCGTTCGCCATGCGCACGTGCCGGCCCCTTGCGCGCCAACTCCGGGATCCGGCGCCGACGCCCGAGGATCGTGCTGGAGTACCCGCGCCGCTTCGCCAGCGCGATCAGCTCCCGCATGTAGCGGTCGACCCCGGGGATCTTCTCCATGTACCCACGGATGTAGATCCCTGCCTTGCCGCGCGGGATGCCGAGCTGCTGAGCCAGGCCATGCGCCGTCTGGCCGTAGACCACACCGAAGTTCACCGCCTTCGCGATGCGGCGCTGCTCATCGTCCACCTCTGCCTCGGCCACCCCAAACACCTCAGCCGCCGTGCGCCGGTGTACATCCACCTCGTCGACAAACGCCGACATGAGGTTGGGATCCTTGGACAGGTGCGCGAGCACTCGCAGCTCCACCTGGGAGTAGTCGATGGCGACGAGCACCTGTCCCTCGGGAGCCACGAACGCATCGCGGATCCGTCGGCCTTCCGCGGTGCGAATCGGGATGTTCTGCAAGTTGGGGTCGACGCTCGACAAGCGCCCCGTCGCGGCGACGGCTTGGGCGAACGTGGTGTGAAGGCGCCCTGAATCTTCCCGCACCAAACGAGGGAGTGCGTCTACGTACGTGTTCTTGAGCTTGCTGAGCTGGCGATACTGCTGGATGTACTTCACCCGCGGGTCCAACACCGCAAGCTGCTCCAACGCATTGGCGTCGGTGGAGAACCCGGTCTTGATCTTCCGGCTCGGGGGGAGTCCCCAGTCCTCGAACAGCAGCTTCTGAAGCTGGAGCGGGGAGTCGAGATTGACCGCCTCGTCCGACTCCTCGGCCAGGCTCGTCTGGATGTGCTTCAGCTCCGTGTCGAGTTCCTCGCCCTGAGCGCGCAGGACGTCAACATCAATGCGTATCCCGCGACGCTCGATGCGGGTGAGGACGTCGCACAGCGGCATCTCCACGTCGGAGAGCAGCGCCTGAGTCTGCTCCTGCGCTGCCTCGATCTGCGGAGCCAGTGCGGTGTGCAAGGACTGCACAGCCCAGACCCGCTCACACGCCCACGTTCCGACCTCGCCGGGGCCGAGCGCATCGAACGTCCTGGCCTTCCGTCCCTTGCCCGTCACCGACTCGGTCTTGGCGAGGGTATGCGCCAGAACGTCTGCGCTCAGCGCCTCGAGCTCGTGGGAGCTGCGAGCGGGGTCGAGCGTGTAGGAGACCAGCATCGGGTCGAACGAAACGCCGCGCAGGGTGATGTCGACGTTGGCAAACGCGTGTGCAGCCGCCTTGTGGTCGAATACCGACAACGCTTTTTGGGGGTCCTCGAGGACCGGGCGCAGCACCGACCACACGACGTCCTCGGCCAGCTGCGGACCTTCCACCAGATCTGCTTGGGCGTGACCAAAGGCGAGGTACGTCGGCGTGACGCCTTGGGCGGCGACCGCGACGCCGCAGGGCCGTGCACCCAAGGCAGCTTCGGTCTGGCCGGCCCCAGCGGGCGCAGCGTTGATCAAGAACACAGCGACATTGGGTGCGGCCGCGAGCGCCGTTGCCAGACTCTCGAGCTTGTCCGCCTGCCCTCCGGTCCACGTCGCGAACGACGACACATCGGGCGCATCGGTTTTCGCGGGGACCAGTTCCAGTCCGCTCGCGTCCTCTTCGAGGTCCGCCGCCCCGCGGCTGGGAATGCGCCCCATCTCGCGAATGAGCTGCTTGAACCCGAGCGGCTCGAAGAACGCCATCAGCTTGTCTTCGTCGAACCCAGGGTCGTCGAGCGTGTCCAGGGGGCTCGGAAGGGCAACATCGCGACGCAGCTCGACGAGATCACGACTGAGTCGGGCGTCGTCCGCATGCTCGATCAGCCGCTCACGCCGCTTCTTCTGTTTGATGTCCGGCGCCGCCGCGAGCACCCCCTCCAGCGTGCCGTACTCGATCAGCAACGCCGAGGCGGTCTTGGGACCGATGCCGGGAACACCCGGGACGTTGTCCGAGGAGTCTCCGGTCAGGGCCAACAGGTCGCCCAGCAACTCGGGGCCTACGCCAAACTTCGCCACGACCTCCTCGGGTCCGATCACGACGTCCTTCATGGTGTCGTAGAGGTAGACCGGCGGTCCGCCGTCCTCGTCCCCGTGGGTGACCAGCTGCATCAGGTCCTTGTCGGACGAGACGATCACCGTTCGCATGCCGGCCTTGCGCGCCTCGACGACGTAGCTGGCGATCAGGTCGTCCGCCTCGAAACCGGGGTCCTCGGCCTGGGGAAGGTTGAGCGCCTCGACAGCCTCCCGCACCATCGAGAACTGCGGGATCAGGTCGTCTGGTGGAGGCGGGCGCTGAGCCTTGTAGCCCTCGAAGGCTTCCTTGCGGCCTCCGTCTCCTCCGGCGTCGAACACCGCGAGCAATGCCTGCGGTCCGAAATCGCGGCGTGCGGCCTGGACCATGCGCGCGAACCCCTGCACAGCGTTCGTCGGTCGACCATCCGGCGCGTTGAGCATCGGAATGGCGTGGTAGGCCCGAAAGATGAAGTTGTAGCCGTCGAACAAGAACAGGGTGTTCTTGCCTCCCGGCGGCCGGGTCGGAGTCTTGCTTGCCATGACGGGCTCTGAATCGAAGGGACGGGCGACTAGCCGCCCGAGGAGGGCGTCATGCGGGACTTGGCGAAGACCGAGCTGCGCCGCCGCATGAACACATAGATGGCCTGGATCAGGCTCGTCGCGGGAATGGCGAGGAGTGCGCCCACCAGGCCGAACATGCTCTCTCCGGCCAGCAGGGCGAAGATGACGATGACCGGGTGGATGTGGGCGGAGTCGCCGATGATCTTGGGGTTGAGGACGTTCGCCTCCAGCAGGTGCACCCCGGCGATCCACGCCAACATGCCCAACGCCGGTCCGAGCGAGAGACCATCGTCGGGGCTGGCAGCGGCGATCAGGATGATGGGGACCGAGGAGATCAGCGTGCCGAAGATCGGAACCAGGCTGAACGCGCCCGCCATCAGTCCAAGCAAGAAGCTGTACTTCACGCCGAACACGACCAACCCAATGAAGGTGAGCGTGCCGTTGACGAGGCAGATGAGGAGTTGTCCCCGAACCACGCCGCCCAAGCCCCGGTCCATGCTCGCCCACAGGACCTCGAAGTCCGCCTGGTACTCGTCGGGAACCAAGCCGCGGACCGATGCATTGACCCGGCGCAGGTCGACCAAGATGAAGGCCGCGATCATGAACGTGATCACGAAGTTGGTCAGGAAGTCCGTGACTCCGGCGATCAGGGCCGACAGCGCGGGGCCGATCACCGTGCCGAGCTTGGCACTTTGGGAGGCGACAAAACTGCGAAGCACGCCGCCGAGTTCGCCGTCGGCGTGCACAGGGTCCTCCACAGAGCCGAGCACCCACGTGCCGTCCTCGCGCTGCGTCGCGGCCATCTTCACGTGCTCGAGGTCGACGGCAAACGAGCCATCCCCTAGCGGACGCACGACCATCTCGTTGGGGAGTTCCTCCGCCGCGGGCACCGCTTCGGGTTCGTCGGAAATGAAGTCTCCGAACTGACTCTCGATCCAGTTCTCCGCCCGCGGCAGGTACTCCTTCTCCAGCGTCTCGAGGGCCTGCGGCGCAGAATCTCGGAGCTTGGCGAAGTCACGAGCGACCGCGGGCAGCAGGAATCCGAAAAACGCACCGAGGACCCCGAGGATCGCCACGTAACAGGCGATGACTGCGAGGACCCGGCCAACCCGCGGCTGCATCCGGGCCACGATCGGCGCGAGCAAGTACGCCATGAGCACGCCGAAGATGAACGGCAATGCGATCCCGCGGAAGAGCACCACCACCGCGAGGAGAAACAGAAGGAATCCCCACAGCCGGCCGAACCGGCGAAGCGTGTGCCACAACGTGTCGGCGCGGCGGCGCTCGGGCTGTCGCGGCGTCTCGGTGCTGGTCTCTTCGCTCATGCGCGCCCCCCTGGGATCGCACATCTGCCGGCGGTCTCACAACCCTCGCGGCAGCTTGATTTGCGATGCGTTCAGCTTCGCAGGGGCCGACCGGCGATGTCGCGGTCGAGGTCTCGGGTGCGCTCGGCCGCGGTTCGGTCCAGCCCGTGGTCGGTGGCGACGTCCCAGCCCCCGCAGCTGTCACAGCGGAAGCGAAAGCGAGCCATGGTCACACCACACCGGTCACACAACAGGTTGTGCGGCGGGAGTTCGCCCATTGCCGCCTCACGGGCCAGGTCGCGCTGTCCTCGGGACAACCGCAGCCGGACGAGCGCCAGTGTCGCTTCTGCGGAGTGCTCGGCCGCACGCTCCAAAGCGGCCGCGGCCTGGTCGGAGTGCTGCCGAGCCACGCGATCCGCGAGCGCCACGATGAGCGAGGGCGACTGCACGGTCCGTAGCGTCGTGAGCATACGTTCGACGAGGTCGGCGACCCTGCCCTGCTCCGTCGCCCATCTCCAGGCCTCGGGCACGATGACGTGAGCGCCGGCGGGCGCGAGTTCCCACGCGCGCTGCCACGCGGCCAAGGCTGCCCGTGCATCGGTCCCCCCCGACTCGACGCGGGCCGCCGTGGTCCAGACGTGACCGCTGTCGGGCGCCAGTTCGGTCGCGCGGTCGGCGAGACGCTTGGCTTTCCGGGCATCACCTTCGGCCAATGCGATCGTGGCCTGCCCAGCCAGCGCATGACCGCGACGGATCCGGCTCTCGCGGCGACGTCGGCCTTCCACCTGCTTCTCGTGCCGTTCCCACGTGGCGGCCGCGAACTCCCATGCCCCCGCTTGCTCGAGCGCCTGTGCCAGCGACTCGAGCGTGGCGACCGAGGCCCGCGCCAAGGAGGCCGCTCGCATCAGGGCTCCGACGGCGGCCCGCTCGCTGCCTTGTGCGAGTAGATCTCGCCCCAAGCCCACCAGCGCGGCGACCCGCTGGTCCGCGGGGAGGTCCGCGGACGCCAGGACCGTGCGGTGAATCGCTTTGGCCCGCTCGACTCGCCCCCGCCGGCGATCGAGCGCGGCCAGGGCGAGGAATGCGGTGCTGTCTGCCGGCTCGGCCTCGGCCAGCGCCTCCAGCTCCGTGGCGACGTTCTCGAGATCGCCCTCGGCCAGCTCATAGAGGACTCGCGAGCGTCGGGCGAGCGCCTCGACGACTTGCCGACGTGGCGCGACGTACCACCAGCCTCCCCCGAAGCCCGCCGCCAGGCACAGCAGCGCGACGAACAGAGTCGTCATCGCGCGCCTCCGCGGCCGGACCGGGGCTGTTCGGCGTCATCGCGCATGAACTTTTCAGTCATCACCTTCTTGGTGCCGTCTTCGAGCTGGGCTTCCGCGGCGAGGAGGTCGTCTTCCTCCTGCTGACGCAGCGGCAGCCGCCGGAGGTCTAGGACCTCGCGCTCGAGCTCTTTCACCCGCCTGCGGGTCCGAGCGACGGTGCGAATCCGGAATGGAGCCCGAATCGCCGCGAACGTGAGCAGAGATGCCGCGACGAGCCAGCCCGCCATCAGCGCGGCGAGGTTGACGTGATAACGAACATTCGAGAGCGGCGCGAGAAGGTTCGCCCTCGGGACCGAGACCACAACCTCCACCCAAGCCGAATTCGACTGCAGGGTGGTGCTCGCCCACAACACTCCGAGCACCACCAACGTGAGCGAAACACCGAGATAGACCTTGCCCAGAGCGGTCACAGAATGCGCGCACGATATCAGCCGGTGTATCTTCCCGCTATGGTCGCCCGACCCGATGCCTCCTCGGCCGCTCCTCGACTGCTGTCCATCTCCGTGCTGGGAGCCGTGCTCGCTGGCATGGTCGGTGGAGCCTGCGCGACGTCCGACCAGATGCTGGAAAAACAGCGTCGCAACGACGACCTCGAAGCAGGACCCTCCTGCTACAGCGGTGTGTCCGAGGACTGCTACACCGGAGCGGACGGAACCGCCGGCCGCGGCGCCTGCCGTCTCGGACAGCGGACTTGTGAGAACGGGGCGTGGGGGGAGTGCAGCGGCCAGGTCGTGCCTTCCCAAGATCTTTGCAACAACCTCGATGACGACTGCGATGGCGTGGTCGACAACGGGTTCGAGCGCGAGGGCGCGCTGTGTTTCCGGCAAGGTGCCGAGGGGGTCTGCCGAACTCAGGGCCGGTGGCGCTGCTCGGACGACGCCACCACCAGCACCTGCGACGCCCCCATCGTCGAACCGACCGCAGAGACCTGCAACGGTCTGGACGATGACTGTGACGGCCAGACGGATGAGGATGCCGTGTCCGAAGATCGGATCACCTGCACAACCGGAAAGGCCGGGGTATGCCTCGCGGGCACCAATAAATGTGTTCAGGGTAAGGTCCGGTGCATTCAGGATATCCAGCCGGGCGCCGAGATCTGCAACGGCCTGGACGACGACTGCGACAACGAAGTCGACGAAGAGTGTGCCGCGGCCCCCTCGTGACCCACACGCACCTACGCCAAACGCCTGCGCTGGCAAACCCGACCGTTGACCGACGTCGCTCTGGGTCCGTACGATCAGGGGCGCGCGCTGATGATCGACTCGAAGAACGACACGCTCGTCGAAGACGAGTCCAACGACGGCGGCGGGACAGAAAGCGCCTGGCTGATCTCGATCGGCTCTCCCGAAGACGGCTTCGCCCACGCCGGCCGGATCTTCGAGCTCGCCGTGACCCAACACGTGAAGTTCGGCCGCGATGACAGCTCCGACGAGCTTCGATTCTTCGAAGCGGAGATCGAGAACGAAGTCGGAATCCCCTACGGGTGGGTCAGCGGCGAGCACGCCGAGCTCGAGCTCATGCCGCGTGGGACCGGCCTCGGATTCACGCTGCGTGACCTCGGTAGCCGAAACGGCACGCTCGTCAACGGAGAGCGGATCTCCGGCTCGGTGAAGCTTCGCCCCGGCGATGTCTTCGAGGTGGGCCGGTCCTTCTGGACGGTCCGGGCGATCCGCGGCAACACCCAACCCCCGAAGGCGGCCGAGTTCGACCCCGCCGGCACCTGCAGTCCGCACCTGCACCAGCTGCAACGCACGCTCAAGCGGCTCGCCCCCAGCACCGTCCCCCTCTTGCTGCGCGGCGAAACGGGAACGGGCAAGGAGTACTTGGCCCGCGCGATTCACCGAGTCAGCGGGCGCCCGGGTCCCTTCGTCGTCGCCAACCTGGCCGCGATGTCCGAGAACCGGGTCGAGGCGTTGCTGTTCGGCGACGGGGAACGTCCGGGCCTCTTCGAACAGGCCGACGGCGGCACGCTCATGCTCGACGAACTCGGAGAGCTGTCCGGAGCGGTGCAATCGAAGCTGCTCTCGGTGCTCACGGACTCGCGGGCCAGCACGGGCCCCGGCCGCGAGGCGCTCGACGTACGGCTGATCGCCTCGACCCTCCAAGATCTGTCGCAGCGTGTCGAAGCCGGCGATTTTCGCCCCGACCTGTACTCGCGGTTGGCCGGCTTCGTCGCCGAGCTGCCTCCGGTCCGGGCCCGACGAGAGGACCTCGGGCTGCTGTGCCGCGCGTTCATCCAGAACCTGCAGCGAGACGGCCGCCCCACCCGGCTCACCTCCAACGCGTTTCGTCGCATCCTGGGACGCGCCTGGCCGTTCAATGTCCGCCAGCTCACCCAGACGATGACGACCGCCAGCCTGCTGGCAAGCGGGGATGGGACGATCACCGCGGACGCGCTGGCGGAGATTCTCGAGCAGGACGACGGGCTGCCGCAGAGCCCCGACGAGGTCCGTCGGATTCGCGCCGAACTCGTTCGCCATCTGGCCAAGTTCAATGGCGACTGCGACGCAATCGCGAGCGCGATGAGCCGCGACCCGTACCAGATCCAGCGGTGGCTCGAACGCTTCGAGATGCAGCCGGAAACGTACAAGTCGTAGCCACGTCCGACTCCCCCGCTCCAGAGGTCGGCGGCCCCACGAAAAAGGGCCCCCGAAGGGGCCCCTTGGGGACAGACGCAGTCGAGCTACTCGTCGAGCGCCGCGAGCTGCCCGGTGAGTTCGGGGTGCTCGGTGTCCTCTTCGAGACCGCGACGCAGCATGGCGCGAGCCTTGGGCTTCTCGTCCAAAGCCACGTGGGCGCGGGCCAGGTTGACGTAGATGTCGCCGCGGCGCAGCAGCCCCGACTGATCCGCATTCTGCAGAAGCATGGTCCGGTAAATCTTCAGGGCATCACGCCAATCGGACTCCTTCTCATGCACAGACCCAAGGACCATGAGCGTCTCGACGTTCGTGGTGTCGATCCGATACGCCTCGAGCAACTGGTCCTTCGCGCCATCGGGTTCTGAGCCCGCCAACGTGATCCGAGCCAGCCGGGTGAGGTCGTGCGCCAGCGCCTTGTTGCGCTTGGCCCCTCGCCCGACCTGGACCAGCCAACCGTACATGTTGGAGGCGTCGTCGAGTCGATCGGCCGCGTACAGAGCGTCCGCGATACGCCGGTTGATGCCGACGTCATCTTGCGTGTCTTTGTACAGCGTGTGCAGTACCCGCAGCGCCCCCTCGGCGTCCCCCATGTGGTGCAGCATCACGTCCACCCGCTCCAGGGTCAGTCCCTGCCGAGCCGTCGCATCTTCGGTCCGGCCTGCGACCAACTCCAGCGCGTAGGCGAGCTTGTCCCACTGCTCGTGGTCCCGGTACAGGTCGAGCAGTGCCTTGCCGGCCTCGAGGTTGGCCGGATCGAGTTCCAACGCACGCTCGAGATGACCCTGCCGGACGTCCGCGTCCCGCTCCAAGGATGCGAGCCGCAGATGCAGCGCGGCCCCCTCGGCTCCTTGCGGGTCGAGGTCGGCTGCGCGGCGCAGCGTCAGCTGCATGGCACCGTCCTCGCCCATCGCCTCGTACACCGCCGCCTTGCCCAGCAGCGCCGGTACGTAGCTCGGGTCGGCTTCCAACAGAGCATCGAGCAACTCCTTGGCACGCTCCGGATGGCTGAGTTCCGAAGCCAGGAGCGTGGCGAGCCGGGATGTCACTGACCGGTAGCCCTCCTGGTCGCCTTGGTCTCGGCACCGATGCATCCGGTCTTCCAGCGTTTCGGAGAGTTCTACCCACCGTTCTTCGGCGGTGAGCAGTCGCTCCAGGGCCTGTTGCGCAGGGCCATAGCCCGGACGTTCGGTGAGAATCTGCTGGTAACGCTCGACCGCGTCAGAGGTGTCGTCCAGACGATGCTCGGCGACCTGTGCCAGGTCCTCGAGAACCGCGACACGGTCCTCCCCCTCGGCGACCTCGAGCTTTCGCTCCAGCACGTCGCGGACATCCTCCCACTGTTCGAGACGACGAAGCAGCACCTCGAGTTCGGCGAGCGCACCGGCGTCGTCGGGACGATCGGAGAGCATGTCTTGGTAGACCGTGACCGCGTCTTCGGTGCGTTCGAGCTTGTCGACGAGCAGGTTTGCCAGGCGATAGCGAAGCTCCCGCCGCTCGTCGGCGTCCGGCGTAATCCCGGCTCGCCGCCCCAGCGCATCGGCCAGCGCCTCCGGCTCAGCCGCAGCCCCACGAAGGGACAGCAGCGCTTGCCATGCGCGGGTGTCGTTCTCGTCGACCGAGAGGAGCTGCTCGAGATCCTCGATCGCGATTTCTGGGCTGGCCAGCGCGCTCTGAGCCACGGTCGCGGCCTCATTCCAGAGTTCGACCGCCACCACCGGGTCGCTCTGCAGCCCCGCGCTTCGAGCGAGCGCATCGTGCAGGGTCGAGGCCTCTCCGCCGGCCCTCGAGGCGGCGATGAGGAGGTCGAGCGCCTCCGGCATGTCCGGCTGTTCCTCGAGCACCACGCCGATCGTCGCCATGGCAGCGGCCGGGTCTCGCATCGACTCCAGCTGAAGGCCCGCCGTCTTCACGCAGACATTCACGGGCACATGTTGCCGTGCACTCGCGGCCTCGATCGCCTCGCGCATCTTGTCGACCGCCGGGCGGACCAACGACGGATCGGACTCGGCGAGACCCAACACCCGCTCCAACACGGAGGACGCATCGGGATCGTGGACCAGAAGCTGGCCCCAGGCCTCGAGGGCTTCCTGTGCAGAGCCGCCCCCTTCTTCGCGCAGCGTTGCCAGCTGCTCGAGCAGTCTTGGTTGGTCGCTCTCGTCGGCCGCCTCGAGCCGAAGTGCGGTGACCTGCGACTGGCCTCGCCGGTCGCCTGAGGCCTGATACGCCTGCTCGAGTGCATCGAGCAGCGACGTCGCCGGTGCTTCATCCCCAGACTCGAGCAGGGCTTCCATACCCCGCACCGCTGCGGAGGCGCCGTCGATGTCGAACGACTCGCGATACGCATCGAGCGCGATGCCGACCTCGCCGGACTCGCGGCGCACGTCGCCCAGTCGGACAAACAGCTCCGACTGCTGCGAGGGCTCCGGTGCCAAGCGAGCGCCTTCGACGAGCGCGGCGCTGACGGCCTGCGGATTCGAAGCGGCCTGACCGAGTCGCTCGACTCGAAGACAGACGTCCAGCGTCGCCAGCCCAGACGAGACGAGCGGCGAGAGCAGCCCAAGGGCACGCTCGGGGTCTCCGAGCACCTCCTCAGCCAAGTTCGCGGCGTACATCGCCGTCGCCACGCGAGCGTCGGGCGCATGCTCCTCGTTGTCGACCCGAGCCGCCAGAAGGTCGAGGTGCTCGCCCCCTTGCCCCAGCTGAACCGCCAGCCGTCCGCCTTGGTCCAGCGCGTCGGCCAGCCCTTCCTCGCCATCGACGACGTCGAGCAGCGCGTTGGAGGCCGCGAGGGCTCCCGGTAGATCATCCAGACGCTCCACCCGTAGGCGCGAGAGTCTCTGAAGCGCTTCGACTTGCTCGGTCGGGTCTTGGCTGAGCTCAGCGCGAGCCTGAAGGACCTCCGCCAGCTCGGCCAAGCGACCGGCCTGTTCGAGGGGCTCCAAGACCAGCGTGCCGGCGGTCTCAAACGAGTCGGGGTGTTTGGCGAGCGCAACGAGATCGGAGAGCGCACCGTCCTGGTTGGGCATGATGGCCAGCACCTGCTCGTACCGCTCCAGCGCGCCGGGCCCATCCTCGAGAGGACCGGCGTAGATCCGAGCAACATCCAGCATCAACGAGGCTCGGCGCTCGTCGTTGGGCGTCAATGTGGCCCGTTCGGCGACGACATCTGCGGCCTCCGCGTGCCGCCCCTCCGCCTCGAGTGCCCGAGCCAACGCCGCCATCGCGTCGTCATCGCTGGGCGCATCCGCCAAGAGCGAACGCAGCACGTCGATCTCAGCGGCGCGGTCCTTCACGGTCTCTCGCTGAAGGCTCGCGAGCTGCATCCGTAGGTCACGGCGCTCCTGCTCGTCGACCGAGTTCTCAACTTGGCGCTCGAGCACATCCATCAGCTCGCGGGTGGACCCCGAAGCTTCATAGACCCGGCTCAGCCGGGAGAGCGCTTCTTTGTCCCCGGGCTCGATGTCGAGCAAGCCCCGCCATGAGGCTTCGGCCGCCTCGGGACGCACCAGGACTTCCTCGTACAGGCTTGCAAGGCGGCGAAGGAGCTCGACGCGGTCGTTGTCGTCCTCGGCAACGCTGGCGCGCTTGTCGAGCACACCCGCGAGTTCCTCGTGGTAGCCCAATGCCGTCAGAGCTTCATCAAGGCGCGCGAGTGCCTCGGGATGCTCCTCACGCAGCACCAGCGCGCCGCGGAGCGTATCCACAGCTCGCTCGACCGCTCCGTGCTCGCCCAGGATGGCAGCACCGCGGACCATCAACGACAGCCGGCGGTCTTCGTCCGACTGCAGCTTCTCGGCATCCGCGGCCGCCACGAGGGCCTCCGCAAGTGCGCCGCGAAGGTCGAGCGTCCCGGCCATGCGTTCGACCTCCTGGTCGAGGTCCTCGAGGGTGTCGATGGGACCGGGCTCCGCCAAGGCACGACACAACGTGCGGAACGCCGCCTCCGCCGTGTCGGGAGCGTTGACCAGCAGTGTCGCCATGCCGCGATACAGCTCGTGGCGCGCGACAGGATCCTCCGTCTGGGTCAGTCGCCACTCGTCGACCTCGACCATTCGCCGGATGTTCCCCGCTCGCTCGTAGATCGGGCGCAACGTCTCGAGGATCCGAGCCCGAAGCTCTCGCCGCCGCTGAGCGATCTGCTCGAGCAGGAGGACGGCCTCGGGCTCGTCGGTCTGGTCGGCGAGCAGCATCTCGACCGTGTCCACGGCGGCGTCCGGCTCCTCGAGCGCACCGTCTTGGATCGTCGCAATGCGCAGCCCGACTTCGGAGCGCACGTGCGGGTCCTGGGTCTGGTCCAAGCGCTCCCGCAGCAGATCGAGCAGGTCGCGATGCCGGTCGTTGTCGGCGTAGATCTGCTCCAAACGAGAGCGAGCGAGATCGTACGAGGGACGGACATCGAGCATGCGCCGATAGGCCTTCGCGGCCTCATCGGGGTCCTCGAGCATTTCTTGGGCGAGCGTCGCCAGCTTCCGCAGCACCTCGATCTGACGATCTTCTTCGAGCGCACTGTCGACCTCGGACCAATACAGCGCGCCGAGTTCTGGCCACATCTCCGCGTGGGTGAGCGTGGACTCGAGCGCCGAGAACACCTGTCGGTCGTCGGGGTTTGCCGACCGAATCCGTTGCAGCAGCGGTACCGCACGGCTCGGCTGTCGCAGCATGCCCGCCCACAGGTCAGACGCCTCACGCACCACGGCGAGCATTTCGTCCGTGTTGTCGTCGGCGCCTTCGGTCTGCACGTACTCGGTGAGGAGCGTCGCGTAGCGCTCCGTTTCGCCCAGCACGCCCGACAGCCGCGAGAGCTGGTCGCGGACGCGCCGCGAGGTCGGCTGCTCGCGGAACAACCGCTCATAGCTGGTCATCGCACGATCGAGGTCCTCGAGTTGCTCCTCCTCGATCTGGGCGACCCGCATCAGGATCCGCATGCGCATCGCGTCGTCCTCAGCGTCGGCAAGTCGGATCTCCTGAATCTGGATCAGGCGATTCCAGTCCGCCACGGCCGCAAACACCGGCTCGAGAAGCTCGGCGACGCGGGTCCGCATGGTGGGGTCTTCGAGATAGCGATCGAGTTCCTCGGTTGCGACGGCTTGGTCGGGATCGAGTTTGAGTGCCGCACTGAGGTGGTGAATCCCCGTCTCGGAGTCCTCCAATCGGCCACCGTAGAGCCGACCGAGGCGGAGGTGGGTTTGCACCGCGTCGCCTCGCTCTTGGCGAGCGAGTTTTCGGTTGAGGTGTGCAGCGAGTTCGCGCCAGCGCTCGGCCTGCTCGTACAGCGGTTCGAGCACGTCTTGAAGCTCTGGCGTGGCCATCGCATCCGCAGACAGCCGCTCGTACAGACGAATCGCTTCTTCGGGATTCGCGAGGTGGTCGCGATGCAGTTCCGCCGCGCGGGTCAACGCGACATCGCGAACTTCGGTCTCCGAGGCTCGATCCGCCCGCGACACCAAGAGGTCCGCCAACGGCTGATGGTCATCCTGCCGGAGATAGATTTGCTCCAACGCATCGGCCGCATCGGCCGCATCGGGCGACAACTCGAGCACCCTTTCGTACGCTCCACGGGCGACGTCCAAGCGTCCAAGCCGATCGAGCGCGACCTTGCCCTGGCTTCGGAAGACCCGCTCTTGCAGGCCCGAGTCCAAGATGTGATCCACCGTCTGGGAGTACGCGGCCAACAGCGGCTCCGCGCGGTCAGACTCGGCGCCAAGACGCTCGACCTTCTCGAGGATCGACTCCAGCTCTGGCTGGTCTGCCGCCTCGATCATCGCCTCACACAGCACACCGAACGCCTTGTCGGGGTCCTGAAGCTTCTCTTCCTGGGTGTCGGCCACCTTGAGCAACGCCTGCAGACGCCGACGTCCAGAGGGCTGCTTGCGCGCCTGGAGTTCTTCGAGCTCGACCAGTGCCGGCCAGTTCTGTTCCGCCTCGTACAGTGGAGTGAGGATGCGAATCGCCCGGTCGCGCGTGGCGTCGGGCTCCAGGTATCCAGCGACTTCACTGCGAGCCCGGGCATCGGTGGGGGCCAGGTCGAGGACGCGCTTGAGCAGATCGAGCGCATCGGATCCGCGACCGAGTTTCTTGCCGACAACGACCGCGGTCCGGGTCAGCAGACCGACCCGAATGTCCTCGGTCTGGGCGATGGTCGTGAGGCGTCGCAGACACTCGTCGACGTCCGGCCAATGCTCGAGAGCCTCGTGCAGATCGGTGAGCGACTGCAGCGCGTAGGTGGTCTCCTCGCGACCGACCTTGAGGTCGATGACCGATTGGAACGACTCGATCGCCCGGTGCGGGTTGTCGAGTTTGTCCCGGTGAAGCTCACCAAACTGGCGCCATAGCGCCGCCTTGGACCGAGCCTCGCTGGTGACACCGATGCGATGCTCGATGACTTCGACCAGCCGTGCCCACTCCTCTTCTTCGCTAAAGAGATGCTCGAGCGCATCGAGGGCGACAGGGTTGGACGGCTGACGGTCGAGGACCTCGGAGAACGTCAGCGCAGCGCCGACGCGGTCTCGCAGCTCGAGCTGCACCGCGGCGATCTCCAACCGGACCTCCACCTGCTGGGCGGAGGTGTCGACGAACCGCAGCAACGCTCGCTTCGCGGCCACGAGGGCCACGCCGTCCCCGGCCTCGAGGTGTAGACGACACAGCTTGGACACGGCCTCGTGGGCCAGCGTCGCGTCCGGGGGATCCAGAGCCAACAGCTGCGAGTAGGCCTCGCGTGCGCCTTCCTGATCGCGTAGATGCCGGTCGAGCAGCCTTGCGTGCCGCGTGGTGAGATCGATGCGAAGCGCCGAGTCGACCACACGCTCGTGGCCGAGCGCCGCGGTCCAAACCTCGGAGAGTTCGGGGAAACGTCCCAGGCCCAGACCCAGACGCTCAATCTCCTGGCGGGTATCGAATCGCGTGGGGTCCTTGAGGTACGCCTCGCGCACATACGACATCGCGGTGCCGGGGTCGCCGAGGTCGGTCTCGTAGACCCCTGCGATCTTCATGAGGTACCCGATCGAGTCGTCGAACGACCCCATCGACTCCGCCTGCTCCCGCCGAACGTTCACAACGCGGATTCGGCCAAGGTGGTCACCGGATCGTACGTACAGGGGCTCGAGCAGCGCGCAGGCTTGCAGCTGAACCTCGCTGATCCCCAGCAACTCTTCGAGCAGCCGCCGCGCCTCTTCGTGGTCCGGGTCGTCCCCGAGAACCTGTCCCAGGAGATCGACGGCACCAAACGCATCGCCCAGATACTGCATGCGCAGGCTGGCCTGGCGGACCCGCAGCTCGCGAGCCTGCGCAGCGTCCTCGACAAGCTCGGCCTGGCGACCCAGCGTCTCCTCGAGCTTGAAGTAGTCGTCGGTCTCGCTGCCCTCGGCGTACATCCCCGCCAGAAGGCCGATGGTTCCCAGATCGTCGGGAATGAGATCGAGGAGTTCTTCGGCGGTCGCAACCGCGGTGCGACGATCGCCCAACACGTTGCGCGACAGCTCGATGATCCGCGACAGAAGCTCCTTCTGCTCCCGCTGGTTGAACGTCACGTCCACCCGGCGCCGGTACAATGCGACGAGGTCCTCGTGCGCATCGCGTTCGCGCAGCAGTGCCTCCAAAGCCTCGTAGGCGGCCTGGTGCGTCTCGTCGTGGCTGAGCACCACACCGAACGCCGCTTCCGCGCGGGCCGGCTCGCCCAGCTGGTCGCGAAGGATGACCGCGTGCTCGAGCAAGAGGTCTCGCCGGAGGTTTGCCCGCTCCCGCGGCAATGTTCTGCCCTCGGCCTCGGCGGCTTCGGCCTCTGCGGCCACGCCCAACAGCGCGGCCTCGTAGGCATCCGAGACATCCTGCATGCGACCGAGCTCGCCGCCCAGGCGCACGAGCACCTGCCGGGCCTCCCACTGTGCGGGTTCGGCCCGGAACAGCTGGTCGCGAATGCGAAGGGCGTCCTCACGCCGCTCGTCCATCCGTTCGTAGATGCCTGCGAGTGTGGTGAGCTGCTCGAGACGCGTCGCGTCGACCTCTTCGGCCGCGACGATGACCTCCATCGCCTCGGCTTCCTTGGGCCGATTCTCGGTGCGTTTGTAGTACGGAAGCAGCCCCTGCATGACCGCCAGCGACGTGCTGGGGTTGGCCTGGCGGAGCTCTTCGAGCGCGGCCACGCTGGCCTCGTGGGATCCGTCGAGTTCCAAGACGGAGAGGAACTCTTCGACCGCCCGCTGTGGTTCCTGCAACCGAGTCGCGTGCAGTTGCGCGAGTTCGAAGATCAACGGGATGCGCGACGTGTCCGACGAGGACAGATCGAGTTTCTGCTCCAGCACCGTGGCGAGTTCGGCCCACTGCCCGCGATTGCGGTAGATGCGAGTGAGTGCGTCGAGGGATGCCGCATCATTCTCTGACAGCGTCAGAATGGTCCGGTAGCTCTGTGCCGCGGCTTCGAGGTCTCCGAGCTGGTCTTCCTGCAGCTTCGCGAGGCCGCGCAGGGTCGCCAGACGAGCGTCGACGTCGTCGGTCACTTCGAGTCGCTTGCGATACACCTCGCTCAGGTCGTCCCAGCGACGCGTCGAAGAGTAGATGTCCTCGAGCGCGGCCATGGCCCCAGCATTGGTCGGCTGGAGCTCGATGATGCGTCGGTAGTACCGCTGCGCGTCGTCGGGCTTGAACAGCCGATCGCGAGCGATGATCGCGAGTTTTTCGAGCAACACCAGCCGCTCTTCGTCCTCGACCCCTGCCGCTTCGATGCGCGCCTCGAAGATGTTGGTCAGCTCGTCCCAGCCATCGGCACCTTCCGCGGCTTGTTCCAGCTGCTCGCGAAGAGACTCATCTGCCGGGCGGAGGTGATAGGCCTTGGAGGCCAGCTGCAGGGTCAGTGCAGGCGAGTGCAGGCGGTCCTCGGCCACTTCTCGCATGGACGCGAGCAACTCGAGACGTTCGTCGTCGTTGTCCGCCGCAGCCAACAGCACCTCATAGGTGCTCATCAGTCGCGCCCAGTTGCTCTGTTCCCGGTAGATCGGGAGCAGTTCGCGGGCGACATCGAGGTTGTCGGGCTGAATCGCAAGCGTCCGCTCGAGCGCCTTGAGTGCCCGCTCCGGTTGCCCGAGCCGTTCGTTGCACAGGCCCGCAACGCGCCGATACAGCAGCACCCGCTCTTCGATGTCGGCGATGCGATCGGCCGCGCTTTGCAGCACTTCGACAAGGTCGGCGAGCCGGCGCTGACGCTCGTACAGGGAAGTGAGGTCGTCCCAGCGACGGTCGGCAACAAACGCATCCCGCAGACGCCGAGTGGCTTTGTCGTGGCCCGGCTCGAGACGAAGGACCTCGGTCCAGACTCGAATGGCGCTGGTACGGTTCTGAAGGCGGTCGCCGTAGAGCCCACCCAAATGCTGCAGCAAGGCGATGGCCTGATCGCGGTCGCAGGTCCGCAGCTTGCGATGGAGAATCTCGGCCGCATGGGCCCAGCGAGACTCGCGCTCGTACAGTCGGGCCAGCGCAGCGAGAGCCCGGTCGTCGTCCCCGTGGTGGGTGAGGACGTCGTTCCAAGCTTCGATCGCCTCGCGCCGGTCGCCGAGGCGGTCCTCGGCGAGTCGCGCCAGATCGATGCGAGCGCTGAGTGCCTCCTCCCCTTCGAGGTCCTCGAGTTCTTCACGGCGCAAGCCGATGAGCGCCCGGAAGTCCCGTCGTTCTTCGTGGATGCGCGCGAGCAGAGCCCGTGCGTCCTTGTCTTTGGGCGCCAGGGTGAGCACCCGGCCCAGCGGTTCGAGCGCTCGTTGTGGGTTGCCCAGCTGCTCCACCCAGATCGTGGCCATCTTGCGAAGCAGCTCGCACTCCCGTTCGGTGTCGTTTTCGGCGGCAGCGGCTGCGATCCGTTTGTCGTAGACGCCCAGCAGATCGGCGTGCCGGCCCGCCTTGGCGTAGGTGTCTGCCAGCGCGTCCAGGCTCTCTTCGTGGCTCGGATCGACCTCGAGGATCCGCTGCAACGTCGCCAGCGCCATCGTGTCCAACCGCAGCTTGTCGCGGTACAGCGCGGCGATCTCGAGCAGCGCGGCGATACGCTGCTCTTTGACGTCGTCCCCGGAACCGAGCCGCTCCAGCTCGTCTTTGAGGAGGTCGACCAGGGCCGTCCACTTCCCGCCCGCCCGGTACAGACGCACCAGAGCCTCCGAGGCACGGGGGTCGTGTCCGTCTTCGCGAATGACCGAGCGCCACATCTCGATCGCACGGTCGCCCGATCCGAGTCGCTCCTCGGCCAGGGTCGCAACTTCCTGCGCGAGTCCAAAACGAACCTGAGGGTCCTTGCTGGCTCGCCGCGCCTGGACGAGAACCTGGATCAGCTGCGTGGCTTTGGATTCGTCCCCGAACAATTCCCGATAGAACGCGAGAACGTCGGGATGCGCCGGATCGCTGCGGCGGACACGTCGGTAGTACGGCTCCGCGAGTTGGGGCTGTTCGCCTCGGCGCCACAGCACCATCGCGGCGGTCAGGACCGATTCATTCCCGTTGCCGTCACGGGGCGCACGTTGGGCTGCCGCCTTCGCGGTGTCGACCAAGTCGGCGTCTTCACTTCCTTGGAGCAACATGGCTCCGAGAACCGTCGCGACCGCTTGGGCGGAGTCCGGATTGTTCTTGGCCTCGATTCGGGCCTGTGCGAGGTCAACGCCGTCGAGGGCGGCCGCAAGGGCAGCACGCGCGTCGTCATTGTCGGCGGAGAGGAGCTGGGCGAGAGCAGAGCGAACTTCGGCCATGGGTCGTCGTGTTTCGAATCGTGAGCGCGGCGAGCGAGAGGTGGGCGCGCCGCCACGAATGACCGCGCGCACCGTCCATCTCCGACCCCCAGGGTCTGGGGGCACGCAACTCTACGCCCGCGGCACGGCCGCATTCAACGACAACCCGGAGCCTTTGCTGAGGATTCTTTGCCCCCTTCGCGGAGGGGCCCGAGCGGACTCTCAGGCGCTCGCGCGCGGCGTCATCAGAAGCACCAAGCTCGCCGCCGCTGCGGCGGATACGTTCAGCGATCCGAGTTGCCCGTGGCGGGCCAACGTCACCTGGAAGTCACACGACTCCGCGGTCAGCCGACGGATCCCTCGGCCCTCACTGCCCAACACCAAAACCACGGCGTCCGGCATGGCCTCGCGCTGGCACAGAGCGGCGAGGTCGTCGGTCGCGTCGACCACCGTGCCGACGATCCACAGGCCCGCATCCTTGCACGTTCGGAGCGCTTGGGCGAGGTTGGTGACCTCGGACATCGCCAGACGCTCGGTGGCGCCCGCGGACGCCCGGGCCACGGTTGCGTTCAGCCCCACGGCCCGGTCCCGCGGCCAGAAGACTCCGCTGACACCGAAGAACTCGCAGCTCCGCAAGATCGCACCGAGGTTCTGCGGGTCGACGATGCCATCGAGGGCGACGTACACTCGGCGCGGGGCGTCCACGACGGGCCGGCCGATCAGGTCCTCCAGGTCGAGCAGTGGCGGAGGGGCGGCCAACGCTACAATACCGCGGGCGTCGGCCTGTCCGGCCTCGAGCTGCAGGGCTTCCCGATCGACTCGCTCCACTGGAATTCCCAGGGCGGCGGCTCGCTGCGCGACCTCGAAGTCGCGTTTGTCGTCCACCAGGATTCGCTCGATGCGATCCGAAGCGGCATCGAACAGCTCGACGACGGCACGCTCTCCGGGCACCGCGTAGCGCGCAGGCGGTCCCTTTCGAGGTTTGCCGGGCTTTGCGTGTTTTCCAGGTTTGCCAGGCTTGCCGCGACGGCGACCCTTATTGCGTTGCGGTTCGGATGACGCCATCGGGTCCTACGTGGGCAAGTGTCACGGTCGGGAGGCCCTCCGCTTTGGGGGCGAGGGCACGTTCGAACGCGCGAAAGACGAGCAGCTCCTGGTCGCCGGGCGGGTGGCCCTCGGCGTCGAGGAACGCCTGCTCGAAGTCAGCGGTGCCATCCGAGGTCCAGGCCGCCGGAGCGATCCAGACCTCGGAGAGGACCTTGCGGTCGTCGATCAGCGCGGTCTGGCTGGCGCCTTCCGCGGTGCTCAAGACCATCACGCCCGCCGACCCGTCCGCGGACGGTGCTCGATCGAGCCGGATCATCTGACGGACGACCGACTCCAGACGCGTGACGTGGTCCGGAACGATCACCGCCCCACCAGCCCGAAGTCCACCGAGCAAAGGGGTGATCAACGGCTGAAAGCTCGTCGTGTTGACCGGGTAGGTCTGCACGACCAGGTCGGCCTTGGCCTTCTTGCCGACCGAGGCTTCGATCGCCTTGAGGGCGCGCCGCCCATATCCGTTGTCGGGCGTGAGGACCATGATCTGCCGTGCCCCGCGATCGCGGGCCAGCCGGACCAGGCCGTCAATACGAGCCTCCAGGGTCGGAGCGACTCCGACCGCCCCACTGACGGATTCGCCGGGAACCACAACCGCAACGCGGTCGCCCACGGCGTTGTGTACGGCGCGAACGTTGGATGCACCGATGGGCCCGACGATGACCGTCGCCCCTTCATCCACCAAGACACGCGCAGCCGAAGCGGCCGAAGACTTGCTCGACCCCGCATCCCGCCACAAGAACCCGCCAATGCCCGCCCCCGAGAGAGAGACCGCCGACACCGAAGCCGCGGCGAGCTGAGCGTCGGCAAAAGCCGAGAGTGGACCGCTGCGGGGCAGCAACACCCCAATGCGCGCAGGCGGACCCGCGCAGGCTTTCACCCACGCCGGCTCATCGTGACCCGGCGTGGAGACGCCCCCGAGAGCTTCGAGGCACCGACGCGCGGGACCGGGCTCGAGGCCCGCGGCTTCCTCTTGGATGGCCACTTCGGGCAGCGTCCGCCCCAAGGCCAAGATGCGGGTGTCGGCGTACAGCGCCGCGGCCGAGTCGTCGGGCACCGAGGCCCGCCACAGCGTGTATGCCGTGAGCGCCGGACCAAAGGCCGCATCGCGTTCCAGGGCCACAGCACGGATCCCCGCGAGCGGTCCGGCCTCGAGTCCCGCTTGTGCAACCCGGCGGGGATCGTCGAGCTCTTGCAGCGCGACCTGCGGGTCGCCGCCGCGCGCGAGAGCCCGGAGGCGCAGCTGCGTGAGCGAACGCTCCAAGTCTCCCGGTTTGGCCGCCTTTGGTTCCCACAACAGCCCGCGAAGCGCGAGGGCGGCCGCATCCACGTCCTGTCCAAGCAGGTAGGCGTGGGCCGATTTGGCGTGTAGTGCCTCCCGCGCGAGTTCCGGTGGCGGGTTCTGTTCGAGGATCTCGTCCGCGATGCTCGGAATGCGCTCGGACTCCGGAGCGTCCTCCCACGCGGCTTGTAGACGGGTCCAGGCGTCTGCGAGGGCAGGCTCCAAAGCGGCCGTATCCACGTCGCTACGCCTGTCATCGCCCAAGAAGGTCGGGATCGACGAGGCCGAGTTACGGCGACAACCTGGCGCGGTCAGCACGACCGCGAGGGCGGCCCATCGGAGCTTGTGGAACAACACGGGAAGGGACACGGACCGAACGCGCGAAGGGGCTTCGGTCATCCGTGCGCATGATATAGCAGACCTTCATGGTCGGTCGGGACGTCGAAGAGTTCGACAGCGGATACGGCGAGTCGAGCCGCTACGCTGCGCACCTGGACCGCGGGTGGGCTCTGCTCGACCGCGGCGACGTGGTCGCTGCGCGCACCTCGGTCGAACACGCCCAAGAGGTTCGGCCCGACGACCCCGACGCGAGCGTCCTGCTGGGCGCCATCTCGTTGGCCGAGGGCGACCCCGCCGAGGCGTTGCGCTGCTACGAGCGTGCCGCCGAACTCGACCCCGAGTACCTCGAGCCCTACGTCGCCGCTGCCCAGGTCTGCCTGTTCGACCTCGAGGATCCCTCCCGGGCGCTGCGGTTCTGCCAAGACGCGCTCGAGCTGGATCATCTCACCGCCTTCGAAGCCCTCGATCTGGGGCTGCTGCACGCTGAGTGCATGCTCGCACAGGCAGGACCGCCGACCGAGGCCGGGCCCGCCCTGCGTGGCGACGATGTGCCCAACCTCGGACAAGCCGAGGACTTCGCGGTCGTGCTCGCCACGCTGGCCCTGGCGGCCCGCGGACCCGCAGACAACGACCTCAAGAACGGGGATCCCGTGCACGCCGAAGCCGCCGAGACCTTGCTGCTCGACAACGACGGCGAGCGTCTCGACGCCGACGAGCAGCGAGATCGGGTCGCGCGCGCCTTCCAGCTCGTCATGCGCTGGGCCCGGCTCAAGCTCGACTTTGGCGACATCCCCGCGGCCACCGAGCAGCTGCGCGCACTGACCTCTTGGTTCCCCGAAGAAGCCGACGCCTGGTACCTGCTCGGTGAGGCGCGACTGCGCAGCAAAGAAGTCCTGCACGCCGCAGAGGCGAGCCTTCGCACGCTCGAGCTGGACGCGAGGGTTCCCCTTCCGGAGTGGCTGCCCCCGGTGGGCCGACTTCAACGCCGGGTCTTGCAGGCGCTGCAGCGGGTGGAGATTCCCGCCATTCGCCAAGCCATCGAGGAGGAGCGGCCGATCGCGGTCCTCATCCAAGAGCGCCCCGCCCCCGAGCTGGTCGCCGAGGGCATCGACCCTCGTCTCCCCGCGCTCGCGCTGGGAACCCGGCTCGACCCGCAGGACACCACGCTCACCCTGACCGGGATCGCCATCTACGTGGCGAACATCGCCCGTGTCTGTCGCGACGCGACGCAGTTCGAAGAGGAGCTCAAGGCGTCGTTGGACGAGGAGCTCGGGGTGTTCTTCGCCGAGTTGAGCGCGCCGGAGCCGGTGGCCGACGAAGAGCCGGTCGAAGAGAAGAAGCCGCGGCGACGTCGTCGACGCAAGAGCTGAGGGAGATACGCCCCAACTGAGCGACCCCCGGGGCCGCTCAGCGAGTCGTCGCGAAGGCCGCGGGCAAGCCCAGTTGCGAAGCCGCCAGCGTCTGAGCCTGGCAACCACGACCCCCGGGCCCCCTCGATGCGATAGCGCTCGGGGAGTCCTGGGAGGTCGGTCGCAGCCGCAGACACCATCAACGCATCGAGGCCATGCCCGGGCCGAACATGCGCTCGAGCGAGAGCATCAGGGACTCGTCTGCCGTGACGCCGAACTCATCGCCGAAGACGATGCGCGAGGCAAACTTGCCATCCACGGTCACCTGCAACTCCATCGTGCAAGGCCCGCCGTGGTCACTGACGAGCTGCTTGAGACCGAGGACCTTGTCGTCGGTGAGCTGATCCGACCGCAGCCGAAGCAGCACCTTCTTGGTGCGTTCGCTGCGGACATCGGCGACGAGCCGAACCGAGTCGGCCAGCAGCTTGTAGCGTTTGACGTCGCCCTCGTCGGAGCGCTCGACCTCCACCTTCCCGCTGGCGAGCACCGGCTCTTCCGCGGCCTGCTGGAGCTCGTCCCCCAGGGACATCCCGCTCTCCTCATCGACGCGCTGGTACGTCTTGGGGAACACGATGACCTCGACCCGACCATACTGGTCTTCGAGCTGGAAGAAACACATCGGCCCCTTGCCGCTGCGGGTCTGAATCTCTCGGAACTCGCAGATCACGCCGGCGAGGACGATTTCTTGTCCATCGAGGCCGCGGTGCAGCTTGCCGACGTGGCTGGTGGCAAAACGCTCGACGTCCTGCTGGAAGCGGTCGAGCGGGTGGCCGGTGAGATAGAAGCCCAGCGCTTCCCGCTCGCCGAGCAGACGTTCCTTCGCGGACCAGTCCTCGATGTTCGGGTACGCCTCGACGAAGACCGAGTCGGGCTCGGCGATGGCCGCGAACAGTCCGACCTGGCCGGACTCCCGGTCCCGTTGCGCCCCCTGCCCTTGCTCGACGGCGTTCTCGATGACCGCCATCACCTGCGCCCGGCCGTGGCCATCGGACACCCCATCGAGGCCGCCGGATCGCAGCAGGCCTTCGATCGTGCGCTTGTTGACCTTCTTGATGTCGACTCGCCGACACATCTCAAACAGCGAGACAAACGCGCCGTCCTGTTTGCGGGCCGCCAAGATGGAGTCGACCGCGTTGTCCCCGACGTTCCGAACGCCACCGAGGCCGAAGCGGATCCACTGCTCGGTAATCTCTTTGTGGTCTTCGCTGGGCCGCGTCACGACGGAGAAGTCGCGCTCGGACTCGTTGACACACGGCGGCAACACGCCGATGCCGGAGCTGCGAGCCTCCGCGATGAACTTGACGACGTTCTCGTTCTTGTCCTTGTCGCACGTCATCAGCGCGGCCATGAACGCCGTGCGGAAGTGACACTTGAGATAGCCGGTCTGATAGGTGATCAGACCGTAGGCTGCGGAGTGCGACTTGTTGAAGCCGTAGCCGGCGAACTTGTCGATCAAGTCGAAGATGTCGTTGCTGGTCTTCTCGTCGATGTCGTTGACCTTCTTGCAGCCCTCGACGAACAGGCCTCGCTGCCTGTCCATCTCGGCCTTCTTCTTCTTGCCCATGGCGCGACGCATCATGTCGGCAGCGCCAAGGCTGAAGCCTGCGAGAATCTGCGCAGCCTGCATGACCTGCTCCTGGTAGACGAACACGCCGTACGTCTCGCGCAGGACGTTCTCGAGGAGGTCATGTGGGTACACGATCCTCTGCCTGCCGTGCTTGCACTCGATGAAGGTGTCGACCATGCCGCCCTCCAGCGGACCGGGCCGATACAGCGCCACTGCAGCGATGATGTCCTCGAAACGGTCGGGCTTGAGCCGCGTGAGCAGCTCTTTGAAGCCAGAGGATTCCAGCTGGAACACCCCGGTCGTGTCGCCGCGGCTGATCATCGCGTAGACGTCCGGGTCGTCGAGCGGAATGGTGTCGATGTCGAACAGCGGGAGGCCCGGGCCGTGCGGCGCCGCGGGGTGTTCTTCGGTGCGCGCGGTCGGTCGCTCGATCGGAGGCCACGGCGCGAGCGCCTGCAGCTTGCCGTCGTTGATCAGACGCACCGCGTTGCTGATCACGGTGAGCGTCTTGAGTCCCAAGAAGTCGAACTTCACCAGTCCGGCGTTCTCGGCATCGACCATCGTGTACTGGGTGACGATCTTGCCGTCGGCCTTGAAGCACGGGACGTGCTCCCACAGCGGCCGGTTTCCGATCACGACGCCGGCGGCGTGCATGCCTGCGTGCCGGTTGAGCCCCTCGAGCGAGGTCCCCACCTTCATCACTTTGGACGCGTTGCGAAAGGGGCTTCCGGCGGCATCGTCGGAGACCCGGCGACGTAGTTTTTCGGAAGCCTCGGCGATCGGAAGCGCGTCTTTGTACTTGCCCGCAGCCTTTGGGTCGGCCTTGATCTCCTTCTTCATCACCGCCGGATCGAGCATGGTGGCGGAGAGCGTGACCTTCGGCCCCTCGGGGATGAGCTTCGCCAGCTCGTTGGTCTCCTGGACGGACCAACCCATCACCCGGCAGACGTCACGGACCAGGCCACGGGCCTTGAGGCTGTGGAACGTGGCGATCTGGCCCACGTGATCGTGACCGTAGCGGTCCATCACGTAGCTGATGACCTCCTCCCGGCGGTGCATGCAGAAGTCGATATCGAAGTCCGGCATGCTGACGCGCTCGGGGTTGAGGAAGCGCTCGAACAGCAGGTTGTACTGAATCGGATCGATGTCGGTGATCCGCATCGAGTACGCCACCAGCGACCCCGCACCGGATCCCCGTCCGGGCCCGACCGGGACCCCGATCTTGCGAGCGTGCCGGATGAAGTCCCACACGATCAGGAAGTACCCGGGGAACTGCATGCTGTTGATGATGCCCAGCTCGTAGTCGAGCCGAGCCCGGTAGCGATCCTCGTCGGGCTTGAAGCCGCGAGCCCGAAGCTCGCCGATGCGCTCTGCCAGGCCTTTGAGCACCACCTCGCGCAGGTACCCCGGAAGGTCGCTCTGTACCCCCTCAGGCAGCGCGAAGTCGGGAAGCTCGGGCGTGCCCAACTTGAGCTCGACGTTGCACGCCTTGGCGATCAACGCCGCGTTCTCCAGCGCCTCGGGATACTGCTCGAAGTACGGCTGCATCTCGTCGGGCCGCTTGATGAAGAACTCGTCGCACTCGTGCTTCATCCGCTTGGGGTCGTCGAGCGTCCGGCCCTGCCCCATGCACATCAGGATCTCGTGCGCATGCGCCTCCTCCTGGTTGACGTAGTGGCAGTCGTTCGTCCCGACAATGCCGACCCCGCAATCCTTGGCCAGCTGGGCAAGCAGTGGATTGATCTTCTCCTGGTTCTCCAGGCGGTTCGGCTGCAGCTCGAGGAAGTAACAACCGGGCTCGAAGATGTCCTTGTATTCGAGGACGGTCTGCCGTGCCTCGTCCATCTTGCCCGCCAGAAGCAGGCGCGAGATGTGGCCCGAGACGCACGCCGAGAGCCCGATCAAGCCCTCGTTGTGCTCCTTGAGGATCTTCCGATCGATGCGCGGGTTGTAGTAGAAGCCGCGCAGGTACCCGAAGGACACCAGGCGCTGCAAGTTGGCGAAGCCGGCGTTGTTCCGAGCCAGAAGAACGATGTGGTAGTTCTTCCGATCCTTCCGCGTCTCCATCGAGCCGTCGGAGATGTACGCTTCGCAGCCAAGGATGGGCTTGACGTCGTGCTTGCGCGCTTCCTCGTAGAACTGGACGGCGCCAAACATGTTGCCGTGGTCGGTCACCGCCACGGTGTGCATGCCGCGTTCCTTGACGGTTCGGCACAGGTCCTTCGTTCGGATCGCTCCGTCGAGCAGGCTGTACTGCGAGTGCAGATGCAGGTGTGCGAAGTCCCCAGGACCCACGCTGCCCAGGCCGCCAAAAATCGATGGATTGAGCGCGCTCATCCGGAGCTGAAACTACCGCACTCGGCGACTTCCCAGGGCCCGCCACCGGGGCCCTGGGGAGCCCCAGCCACACCAGCGGAACTCCTCTCGGAGATCGCGTCAGCGTGCGAGGCGCCGTGTGCACTTCGCGCGACGACCCCGCCGCCGGGAAGATATGCTCGCCGCGCTTCATGGCCGACGCATCCGCTCCAGCCCCCAAGCGGGGCGTCCTGCGAAACCTCCACCGCAATCTGTCTTTTTGGGTCCTCGTCGCCGGCGCGCTGGGCTACGTCGCCGCGGTCACCGTGGGAGATCGCAGCTGGCCGAGCATGGCCGAGCCGCCCCCGCTGTACGAGCTGGTCCTGCTCCTCAAGGACACCTTCATCTCGGCGCTCCGACTGCTCGTCGCACCGGTTGTGTTTTTCTCGCTGCTCGGCGGCTTGTTGGGCCTGGGCGACTCCACCCGGCTGAAGAAGATCGGCGCCACCGCGATCGGCTACTACGTCCTGACGACGTTCATCGCGATCTGCATCGGGCTGTTCGTCGTCACGTTCATCCACCCGTGGGAGAGCAGCGGGCTTCAGCTCTCGGTGCAGGACGTCTCCGCCGCACAACAAGCCTCGGGCGCCCCCCCCCCGGTCCTGATCGACCCCGGCAGCGACTCGGTCATTCGCATCCTGCACGGCATGTTGGGGACCGCGCTGTCCAACCCGTTTGAGGCGCTGGCCAACCTCAACATCCTCGCGATCGTGACCAACGCGATGCTCGCGGGCTTCGCTCTGATCCTGGTGGTGCCCAAGGACAGCCCGCTGGTCACGGGCGTGCATCACGTGAACATGATCATCTCCAAGGTGCTCAGCTGGGTCCTGCTGCTCACCCCACTGGGCATCTTCGGCATCGTGTTCGACTTCTCGTTGCGGGCTGGCGGCGAGCTGTTCACCGAGCTGCTCTCGTTTTCGGCGGTGGTGTTCGGCGCGACGATGTTCCACGGCCTGGTCGTGCTGCCCACCCTGGGCTGGTTCCTCGGCCGTGTGAACCCGCTGCACTTCCTGCGCTACGCCGGCGCCCCGCTACTCGTCGCGCTGACCACCAGCTCCAGCTCCGCTGCCCTGCCGGTCACCATCGCCACGTGCGAGGAACGCTTCGGGGTCAGCAAGGGCGTCAGCGGATTCGTCCTGCCCTTGGGCGCGACGATGAACATGGACGGGACCGCCTTGTTTGAAGGCATCGCGGCGGTATTCCTCGCCCACATCTTCGGCATCGAGCTGACCGGCGCATCGCTCGTCGCCGTGTTCCTGATGACGATCGTCTCCTCGGTCGGAGCGCCGGGCATGCCCTCGGGGTCGATCAGCGGCATGCAGATGGTCATGCTCGCGGTCGGTATCCCCCTGGAGGCCATCGGAATCCTCATGGTCGTCGAGCGGCCGCTCGATACCTTCCGCACCGCAGTCAACGTCGAGGGCGACATGATCGGCGCGCTCGTCACCCAGCGTCGGCTCGACCGCCTCGAAGCCACCGGCACCTGAGTCCAGGTCCTGCTGAGCCGCCGCCACGATGCGGGCGACATCGATGGCAGGATGCGTCCGGGCGTACGGCTCGGCGTCACTCGCACAGCTTGCGAGGACGATGGCGTGGGCCATCAGCGCGCGGGGGTTCATGCATCGGTAGTGCCGATACCTCACAAAACGATCACCTGGGCCCTGGCGACCGAGACGTCCTCGAACTAACCTCGGTGCCCGAACTCGACGGAATCCTCTCCGACATCCGAGGCATTGACGCCTGCACGTTGACCGGGGTGCTGCGCCCAACTTCGTCTGCTCCCTGGCGGACGCTTCGAACGACTCGACCCCTGAGCTTGCTCGTCAGAGAGATCATCCCCGTGCCCGAGTCGATCGAACTCTGTGCTGTAGCTGACTAAGGAGCCTTCTCTGGGCTCGGACTGATGATCGTGGTCGACGGACTCACCGCGCTCGAGGTTGACCTGGCCGGGTGGACGGTGACCCACGCGGCCAACGACCTCTCAGACGGCTGTGACTGTGTCACAATTATCGAACCTGTCATAGAATCTTGCAAATGTCGGATTCACATGGCAGATTGGCTCAACTATGTTCAGTCTAGATCGCCTCATGGACCGCTACCCGCAGCTGTCCGAGAAGGTATCGGAGGTCGCAACGGTCCTTGAGTCGCTCCTCACGCTGCGAAGGTCGATCCTTGATCTCGAGAGCGAAGCCTTTGATGACGTAACGACCCAGGGGCAGCGCTTCTACGTTGGCTACGTGCGGTTGGCGGAGGGCGAGGGCCGGCCACCGGGGCTCGAACTCGTGGACGACAACAGGGGGGTTCTGAGCCTGTGTGGGCTTCCCTTTAAGATCTACCGACCCAACCGCGGTGGGCGACCGGGGCCGAACAAGACGCGGGTTGCCGCCGCCGAGAAAGGCTCACTTGAGTATCAGACGCAGCTGTTCGAGGAGCCCGCCCAGAGGCACAACAAATTGCTGCGGTTCGTCGTGGACAGTCAAGGCGATCCGGTCGCGCTTATCTGGGAGGAATGGGAGGGCCGGACGAGAGTCTGGGCAGACGAGATCTATCGTGCGAGTGACGACAGCCCCGCTGTCACGCCGACGGACCCGAGTGAGGGACCGCCCCCTGTCCGTCCACGTCGTTCGCTTGTCACGCTGCCCGGCGATGTCGTAGAGAACCCGCCAGATGACGACGCGTCCTGCTGAGCGCCTCTTCCGCGGAGAGCGGCTACGTGTTCAGCGGTTGCTCCGGGGGCTGTCTCAGTCCGAGCTGTCGCGCGCTTCCGGCGTGGCTGCATCAATGGTCTCGCGCCTCGAGAGGGGTGATCGTCAACCCAGCTCGGACGTGGTTGCCGCGTTGGCAGACGTCCTCGAGGTTGACACGAGCCTGTTTTTCGAGCGCCTGTTTTTCGAGGCGCGGGCTGAGGAAGTACATTTTCGGCACCGTGCCAGGACCGCAGCGTCGGCTCGCTATTCCGCTCTCGGACACGTGACTTTGCTGGCGGAGCTGGTGGACTTCTTCGATGCGAACCTTGAACTTCCGCCGGTTCGGCTGCCGACGCTGCCCGAGGCTCGGGGACTCCGCTGGATTGAAGACGCTGCGGTGGCAACGAGACAGGCCCTCGATCTCCCAGAGGATAGGCCCCTCACATCTGTTGTGGAGGCCATCGAGTCCGCGGGGGTGCCGGTTGTGTTGGCGCCGGGTGGCTCCAACGACGTGGATGCGTTCTCGGTTGGTCGAGAGCCCCGGTCGCTCGTGATCCTGAATCAGAGAGACTCGGGGTCTCGCATGAATTTCACTGGTGCCCATGAGCTTGGGCATCTCGTCCTGCACCAGGGCCTTGAGACTGGTGGCCGGGAAACTGAAAGCGAAGCCGATAGGTTCGCGTCCTCGTTCTTGTTGCCCGCGCGCGCATTCTCAAGAGAATTCCCGCGGCAACGCGGGAGGAGTCTGGATTGGGAGGCTCTGATTGGGCTGAAGCTCCGATGGCGCGTCAGCATCCAGGCGATGGTCAGGCGGGCGTTTGACTTGAAGATGATCCGGGCGTCGACGTATAGGCTTGCATGCCAGTATGCGTCGGCCCAGGGATGGCGGAGGGCAGACCCGGGCGAGCCGGGCGAGTTCGAACCGGACCGACCCCTCCTGTTGAGGGAGTGTTTTGCGGCTTGCGAGTCGCTGCTTGGTGTGCAGGCGGTCGATATCGCCACACGCCTGCATTGGACTCCAAGTCTTCTCGTCCGGATATCTTGCCTCCCCGATCTGGACCTCGGGAGCACTGGTGGTACGGTGATCCCGTTCAATCGACGCGGTCGAACCTAGGAATAGGGCCGGCCGGGAAGCCGCGCACCGGAGGGAAGCACCTCCGCCGCACCGGACGCGGAGGAGGGAGCTCGGGAGTCGGTCCGGGGGAACGTGGCCCGTCGCCGCGCGCACGCGTACCGAGGCTCGGTGGACGTTCACCGCAGCCAGGGAAAACCCCGCATACCGGATCGTGCGAACGAGGTGATCCCGGCCCATCGCTGCCCGCCAATCCGCTCCTGCATGCATTCGATCTTGCCGACGTCGTTTGCGAAGTTGCGGCCCAGGTCCGCGGACCGCACTATTGTGCGGCATGAGCCGCCGCACCTACTCGTTGAAGCTTCAGGAACTTGAGCCGTTGGTCATCAAGGCATTAGAGGAGCAACCCGGGCCAGTCACGCTGCAGGCCCTCCGGGTGCGCGTTGTAGAGGAGGCAAAGAAAACCGGCGTGGACTCGGATGTCGTGCGAGCTACGATCATGCGCCTCTGGGAAGCGAAGAAGCTGAAAATGTCGACGGACCGAGAGATCGAGCTCGCGTAAGGCGACAACGGAGATGGCACCGCAGGAAAGTGGATCTGAAGGTCGCGAGGACAGGCGACACGCGGACGGTGGAAAGAACAGCTCGGTCGGAGAAGATCAGCGGCGAGAGTTCGCGCGGGATCGGGACCGAATCTTGTACTGCAGCGCGTTCCGACGCCTCGCTGGCGTAACGCAGGTTGTCGGTGCCGCCGAAGGGCACGTCTTCCACAACAGATTGACGCACTCGATGAAGGCCGCCCAGGTCGGGCGACGCCTCGCCGAGCGCTTCGGAGAGGAGAAGGAACTCAAACGAGATGCCCTTCCTGTCGAGCCGGAGGTCGTCGAGGCTGCTGCTCTGGCGCACGACCTTGGCCACCCTCCGTTTGGGCATGCCGCAGAGACCGAACTGGACGGGCTGTTGTCGGCGGAGCTTGCCCCCACTCGAGAAGAATGGATTGGCAAGGTCGACGGTTTTGAGGGCAATGCGCAAACGTTCCGAATCCTGACGAAGCTAGCCTCCCACCGCGCCGAGTACTCTGGTCTCGACCTCACTCGCGCGACGTTGAACGCCGTCATCAAGTATCCCTGGTTTGAGGCTGACCACCCCGACGGGAAACGGAAGTGGAACGCGTATCGCAGCGAGGCTGCAGACTTCGAGTTCGCTCGGCAGACCGGGGGCGAGAAAGGCAACGAGGCGCAGCTGATGGAGTACGCGGATGACATCGCGTATTCTGTGCATGACGTCGAGGACTTCTACCGCGCGGGATGGGTCCCGCTCCACCGGCTCGCAACGGAGCCGCGCGAACGCAGGCTCTTTGTCGAGGCGCAGAAGTCCGCGTGGACAGGCGACTTGACTGCAACTATCGCGGCTGGGGTCGTGAGCAACATTCTCGATGGAATGCTACCCGAACCGCTGCATGTGCCGTACGCGGGCACGGTCGTGCAGCGAGCTGAACTCCGGCGCTTCACATCTCGGCTCATCGGCACTTACGTGCGAGGAGTCTGCGTCGAAGGTGCAGGTGCAGGTGCAGGCGGTCGCCTTCGAGTTGCGATGCCCGCGGAGCACGCGCAGGAAATCGCTGTTTTGAAGCAGCTGATGGTCCACTACGTGTTCTGCAATCCCGCCTTGGCAGCCCAGCAGCAAGGACACCGTCGCGTCGTAAAAGAACTGTTCACCGCTTTTTACGTCGCCGCCCACTCGGCAGCGACGAACGCGACCGCGGTCTTGCCTTCCGGTATGCGAAGCCTGCTTGAGACGTTTTTGGACGAGGCTGAATCGGAGGAGGAGCGTGAACGCGTTCGGACGAGGATAGCCGCCGATGCAGTGGCCAGCCTGACGGAGCAGGAAGCGATCGCGCTCCACCGACGACTGTCTGGGTTCGACGGTCGTGCCGTTCGAGATCCAATACTTTAGCGGCGCCTAGGCGAGGCTTGTCGCCTATGGGTTCACTGCTTTGGCTACGGTTGTTCGCCAGCGGAGGTGTCGGACCTACTCACCCTGCTCCGAAAACCCCGCGCCTCGCAGGACGCCCTACGCTGCTGAAGAACACATCGATCATGCTGGCCAAATGGCCGCTGCTTCGTGGATCTTAGCTGTGCCGGGCTCATCCCCCGGCAGGCTGATGCCCGTACGAGTACCAACACGCTCATGGAGAGAGAGGGCGCGACGCTGGTCATGTTGTGCTCAAGCCGCAAACAACGCGAGTTGTCCGCGAGGTCCCAGTCGCGGAGGTGTCAAGGCTCGCGGTGGGCAACTCAGCCGCGAGCCTCCTCAGGGCAGGTCACGGCACGAACCAGGCGCATCGGTCCCTGGCACCGCTGGCAAACCGAGACGTCGATGCGGAAGACTCGTGCAAGCAGACTCAGCCCCGAGAGCCAACGCGGGGCCCGGCCGCTTCGAGTCCATCAATCGACCGCCAGCAGCCGATCGGCCGCATCGTGAGCGCCGTCTTCGAGCAAGCCCTCGACCTGGACCTGCACCGAGGCGGTCGCGTAGTTCTTGCCGCGGCTGCGAGCGTAGGCCGGGTCGTAGTGCATCTGCAGCACCCGCCCGACAAAGCCTGGCCAGTCGCGCGCATCCGCCAGCCCCTGCCACCGGTCGATCTCGGCCTTGCCGTAGCGCTCCGTCAATCGCTCCAGTTTGCCCATGAGCACATCCGGATTCTCGCGCCACCAGCGATAGCCCGACGACAAGAACCGAGCTCGCTCGTCTCGCTCGGCCACAATCTCGAACGTCTTGCCGCCCCGAACCGAGTGCAGCACGTGCTTGGGCAGCGAGACCTGGCCGATCTTGGCGCTCTCGGCCTCGGTCCACACCGGCTTGGTCGGGTCGAACCCCCGCAGCGCATCCCACAACCGGGACTCGAACCACTTCTGCGACACGTTCTGTCCTTCGGGCGGCTCGCCAAGCAGTGAGCCCTGGTGGTTGGCCAGCCCCTCGAGGTCGAACACCTGAGCACCGCGCTCGGCGAGCGCATGCAGGATCTTGGTCTTCCCCGTCCCGGTATAGCCGGCGAGGACATGAAATCGGAAGCGCTGGGGAAGCACCTCGAGCTCGCTCCGGACCAGGCGTCGGTATGTCTTGTACCCCTGGGCGAGCAGCGCGACGGGCCACCCCACCCGCTCCAAGATGTGCCCCATCGACTGGCTGCGTTGCCCACCGCGCCAGCAGTAGATCAGCGGAGCGTACGAGGCCGGCTTGTCCGAGAAGTGCGCGGCGAGATGACGGCCGATGTTCTCCGAGATGTACGCCGCCCCAAGTCGTCGGGCCTCAAAGGCCGACACTTGTTTGTAGAGGGTGCCGACCTCGGCGCGCTGCGCATCGTTCAGAACCGGGAGGTTGATGGCTCCAGGGACGTGGTCCTCGGCGAACTCCGACGGCGAACGCACGTCGATGACCTCATCAAAGGCATCGGGGTTCAGCATGTCGGTGTCGATGGACTTCACGGTGCGGCGGCGCACCGTAGCAGGCCGGATGTGCCCACGGACCTCCCCAGCACGCGAAGGCGCACGGGGCGACGCCGGTCCTGCTGGACGCCGGCGCCAGCGACGGGCAACTGCGCTCTCACCGCAGCATGAGCCGGCACACCGCAGGGCCGGCGAATCTCCAATGCCACGAGGCCGGGGCTCTGTTAGCTTCCGCCCGATGCAACGCACGCTCGCGCTCGTCAAACCCGATGCCTACGCCGCCGGCCATGCCGGAGCCATCCTCGCCAAGATTCAGGAGAGCGGACTGTCCGTCGTGGGCACTCGCTCGCTCCATCTGACCCGCGCGCAGGCCGAAGGCTTCTACCATGTGCACAGTGAGCGCCCGTTCTTCGGCGACCTGTGCACCTTCATGTGCGAAGGCAAGATCCTGGCGGTCTGCCTCGAGGGTGAAGATGCGATCAAGCGCTGGCGCGACCTCATGGGACCCACCAACGCCTCGGAAGCCGGACCGGAGACCATCCGTGGTCAGTTCGGCACCTCGATCGAGCGCAACGCCACCCACGGCTCCGACGCCGAAGACACCGCAGCCTTCGAGCTCGGCTTCTTCTTCGCCGGCCTCGACCTGGTCTAAGCTGAGCTCCGACTCCCGCACCCTGCTTCGGCCTCGGTCCGGGAAACTGAGCTGCAAACCGTATGTCTGAGCTCGTTCCAATTCGGCGGCCCCGCACCGGCCTGCCGCGGACTGATGAAACCGGTCCGAACCTGCGGGGTCTGTCGTGGGACGAGCTCGTCTCGTTTGTCGAGACCACCCTCGGCGGTCCCAAGTACCGGGCCGGGCAAGTCTACGGCTGGTTGCACAAGCAGCGCGTCACCTCGTTCGACGAGATGACCAACCTGAGCAAGGCCCAGCGCGCCAAGCTTGCCGCCGCCTCCACGGTCGACGCGCTCGAGGTGGACACGGTCCTGCGCAGCACCGACGGCACCCGCAAGCTCAGGATTCGGACCGCGGACGGCCACCAGCTCGAGTCGGTCCTGATCCCCAATGACGGGCGCGGCCTGACCCTGTGCATCAGCTCGATGGTCGGCTGCTCGCTGACCTGCCAGTTCTGCGCGACCCAGACTCTGGGGTTTCAACGCAACCTCGCGGCGTGGGAGATCCTCGACCAGGTCTACCGAGCCCAGACGCTTCTGGCCGAAGATGCGGCCGCTGCCGAGGCTCCGTGGGTCGAGCGCATCACCAACGTGGTGCTGATGGGCATGGGCGAGCCGCTGCACAACTTCGTGCAAGTTCGCCGCGCCATCGACCTGCTGACCCACCCACAGGGGGCAGGCATCGCGGGTCGCCGCATCACGGTCTCCACCGCCGGCCTCGTCCCCGCAATCGAGCGTTTCGGACGCGAAGGGCTGGCGGAAGAGGTCGGATTGGCGATCTCCTTGAACGCGACCACGGACGCGGTTCGCGACGAGGTCATGCCGATCAACACCAAGTGGAACATCGACACGCTGCTCGCCACGGTCCGCGCGCTGCCGGCCAACCGCCGCCGCCGGATCACGTTCGAGTACGTGCTGCTCGATGGCGTCAACGACACCGACGACGACGCCGGGCGGCTGATCGCGCTGCTGCGGGGCTTCGACGCCCACGTCAACGCCATCCCGTTCAACCCCCACGCAGGGGCCCCCTACCGACGCCCCAGCGCGCAACGTGTCTCTGCGTTCGTTGAACGCTTGCGTCGCGGTGGGGTGAAGGTGCACGTTCGTACTCCGCGGGGGGACGACATTGGAGCCGCCTGCGGCCAACTTGCGCTGGACTCAGGATCGTCCGCGGTACCGACATGAACGTCCTCACCACTGCACTGCCTCGGCTGGCTCTGACCGCCGCCCTCGTCCCCGCCTTCGCGACGCCTGCGTTCGCCGGGCCGACGCCCCCTTCGCCCAAAGCCGCCGCCTCCACCCTCATGCGGGCCAAGGCACAGGCTCCGGGGGCTACTGCGACCGGCCCCGAGCTTCGAGGCGAGCTCCAGGCCGCCATCGATGCGACCAACGAGGACCCCGAACTGCACGCGCCACAGCTGCGCAAGGTCCTCGACGAAGCTGCCGCCGCCCCGGGCGTCGTTGGACGGGACGCCGCCTTGCAGTCGATGCGGATCGAGGGCCTGCTCTACCTCGCGCGGGCCCTGCTCGTGCTCGAGCAGCCCGACGACGCGACTGCTGCGCTCGACGAGGCCATTCGTGCCTCCGGCGGCAGCGTGCCCAACGTTGCCGAGTTCGGGCCCAGCCTCAGCGCGCTGTACGAAGACCGGCGCTCGGCCCCCGAGCTCAAGCCCGTGGGCTCGATCGAGGTGTCGTGCAGCGGCGGACCCTGCCGCGTGTTTCTCGACGGCCGGGTCCTCGGTACCGGGATGGATGTCCTGTCGACCGGAATCCCACTGGGACCCCACGTCGTCCGAATCGAGCCTCAAAACCTGACGCCCCCCGAGCCCTTCGAGCAGACGTCGATCGTCCTGACCGACGACGCCCCCAAGGCGTCACTGTCGCTCGAGGTCCCCGCGCCCCCTACGGATGCGGTCGTAGGCGGCCCCAAGACACCGGCCGCCTCCAAGAGCGGTCGCAAGCTGCCACGTTGGGCCGGCATCCTCGGCATGACCCTCGGCGGCGCCGCGCTCGCGGGCGGTGCATTCGCGGCTGCGATCGATGGCCGATGCCCCGACCTGACCAACCCCAACCCGGACAGCGGGGACAAGTGCCGGGACGTCCACAACTCGTTGGTCACGGGGCTCGTCGTGCTCGGCGTCGGTGCAGGAACCCTCACCGGTTTCGGCATCGCGTTCGGGATCGGCCAAGCCAAGGACAAGCGGCACGCGGCGAAGCAGAACAAAGGGACCGAGGCGTCCCTCCAGCTCAGCTGGCGCTTCTGAGCCACCGCGGATCTTGTGGGTGCCGTCCTCCACACAGTCGGCCGCAGCTCAGCTCACAGCTTCGGCATGGGAACGTGGCCGAGCGCGTCCATCGAGAGGCTGCCCAGCCACAGGTCGGCGCCATGCGGCGTCACACTGGTGACGTCACCAAAGCCATCGTCCGCACGATACGAGTCCAAGGGGGTCCCGTCTGGGCCGTAGACCGCAAACCAAACGATGGGTGGCGGGACGGGCAACCAGGCGTCTGGGATCCGGAACATCACTTTGCGTAGCCACGGATGTGGATACAGGGCGTCCAACAGCCCGCTGCGCTCCTTGATGAGGGCCACCCAGACCTGGCCGTTCTCATCGGCCTGCACGTTGTCCGGCATGCCGGGGAGCGCGTCCACGAACAGATCGACTTCGCCCCGCTTCGGTCCGTCGATCCACAGCCGCGTCACCCGGTAGCCGAACGTCTCGGCGACGAGCACCGCCTGCCCATCCGCGGTGACCGCCACACCGTTGGCATATCGAAGATCCCGCAGGTGCACCGTCGGCTCGCCGTGCTCGGGGTGAAACGAGATCAGGCGACCGGTGGGCACCCCCTCGATCGCATCGAGCGTCGAGTCGGACACGGACCATCGCGTAGAAGCCTCCGAGAGCCAAATCGTGCCGTCGGGCGCAATGTCGACGTCGTCCGCGAACACCAGTGGCACGCCTTCAACTTCGGACAACAGGGTCGTGACGATGCCGCCCTCGTCTACGGCAACAACTCCCGCGCGACCATCCGCAACGACGAGGTTGCCCGCACCGTCAAACTCCATCCCCAACGGGCGTCCATCGGGGAGCGAGGCAAACACCTCCGAGCCGCCGCCGGGTGTGTACCGGACGATGCGCCCGTCCTCGTACCCGGTGTACACCCGCCCGGCCGTGTCGACGGCGACGTCCTCGGGCCCCACCCCCACCCCCTCGAGGTGCAGCGTCACCGCAGCGCGGCTCGGCTCCCCCAGACTCTGCGCCGCCGGTGGGTCCCACGCTGCAGGCTCGGCGTCGATGGGGGCGCACGCCAGGTAGCCGAGCCCAAACAACACCACGACCCCAACTCCCTTTGCCCACGCGCGCCGCACTCGGGAATCCTAAGCCAATCGGAGCCTGAGGTCGGGACCGCGATCGCGCCAACGAGTCACTCGACTCCCGTCCGAAGTCGGCCCGTCAACGGCGAGCCACGGGAGGCAGCGCCTGTGGATCCTCCGCCGGGGTGGCGGGACGGCGCGGGCGACGGCGCTCCGGCTCGGGGCCGAGGGTCGGCAACATGTTGTCGAGGACCTCATACTTCGCCTCCAGCCGCTCACGAAGGAGGCGGCGCCCCAGGTGGAGTTTGCGTTGGCGAAGCCGCTCTCGGATCTGGTCGTCGAGGGCCTCGGGCGGGAGGGCTCCGGCGGGCCAAGCCCCGGTCAGCTTGATGATGTGGTACCCGAACTTCGTCCGCACGGGCTTCGAGATCTGCCCCACCTTCATGCGGAAGGCAGCCCGGGAGAACTCCTCCGCCATTCGGTCCGCGGTGAAGATCCCGATGTCTCCGCCACGTCTCGCGCTCGGGCCGACAGACTTCTGTGCGGCGATGGCCGCGAAGTCGGCCCCCGGTTGCTTCACCTGATCGTGAATCGCCTTGGCTTCGGCTTTGGCCTCCGCCTCCCACTGCTTGAGCTGCGCGTCGCTCGGGGGGTTCGCGGGGTCTGTATCCGCAGGGAGCAGGGACACGAGGATGTGGGAGGCACGGACTCGAGGTTTGTCCGAACGCCAGTTCGCCTTGATCTTCTCGTAGTCCTCTTGGACTTCCGCCGTGGTGACCTCGAGGTCACCGTCGGCCTGTAGGATCTCCACTTCCAGGAGTTCGGAGACGTACATGTCCCGAAGGGACGCCTCGGTCTCCCCGCGGCGCTCGAGGTGCTTGGCCCAGTCACGAATTCCGCGCTGCTGCTGCCCCTCGCGCTCGGCGAGCGCTTCGGGGTCGTATGCAAGGCCGCGAGCCTGCGCCTCCTGCCTCAGCATCTCGTGGTAGATCAGCCGTTCGGCGATCGACTTTCGGTAGCGTCGGTCCGCGCTTGCGGGGATCTCCCGACCCCGAGCGGTGTACTTGGCGACCTTGAGGTCGTAGACCGCGGCAAAGTCCGAGTAGGGGATCTCCACATCGCCGACCATCGCGAGGCACGTCTGCAGCGACGCACAGCGGGCAGGCAGTGGGACGGCCTCGGACTCCGTGGTGGTCGCAACGTCGAGCACCGGGACAGTCGTGGCCGGCGCGGTGGGCTCGACGAGCGGTGTCGGTGTCTTCGTACACGCGACCCCTACAGACGCAAGGAGCAGCAGCCGTCTCATGCCCCAAGAGTGCCCTGACCGAGGGCCCGTGAGGACCAACGAACGCCCTTCCGGAGCACATTGTGGCGCGGCGATGTCTCCGGTGGCGCAGGGTCGCGTAGCCTTGATCCATGGATCGGGTCGCACTCACGCTTGGATGCTTGCTGTTGATCGTCCCGGGCTGCGAGGAGTCCCCCTCCGTTCCCGACTGCAACGACAACCAGGAGGACGAGACGTGCGCTGTGTTCCGTATCGTCAACGAAGAGCGCATCGACGCCGGTCTCGATCCCTACGCCTGGAACACCGAGCTGGCCGTCGCCGCGGCCCGCCACGCCAGCGATATGGTCGACAACGACTACTTCGACCACAGCTCCCAGGATGGTCGTTCCTTCTCCGACCGCGCGACGGAGGCCGGCTACGACGCGTTTCCAAGTGGGGAGAACATCGCCAAGGGGCAACAAGACGCCGCCCAGGTGATGGACTCGTGGATGAACTCCGACGGGCACCGCGCCAACATCTTGTCCGGCGGCTCGAACGAGATCGGCGTCGGCCTCGTCGACTTCACCTGGGTCCAGGTCTTCGGCAGCCGCACCGAGTAGCGCGGCCCCAGAAGGCCTGCGTACATCTCGCGAAAACTAAGGGCCACCAGGCAAACGGTGCCCCACCACGGGGTGGGACCAAGTACGCCCGGCAGGATTCGAACCTGCGGCATCCGGCTTAGAAGGCCGGCGCCACAGGGGGCATGAGTACTTGGGATGACTCGTGAAATCGGGCTTATAGCCCCGATATAACTTATATTTTGCGTATAAACGGGCCCCGCTGCTGTCCACCTCGGGCAGTTGCGGGGTGCCGATCTTGCCCCCACCTTTGCCCCTTGGTTGCCCCTATGCCTCGCAAAGCCAAACCCCTCACCAAGCGACGGATCGAAAACGCGCGCCCCCGCGCCCAGCAGTACGAGCTGGGCGACGGCCGGGGCCTGGCGCTGCGGGTGGAGGTCCGCGGCGCGAAGGTCTGGCAGCTGCGCTACGCCGCTCCCGACGGGTCCCGCCGACGGGCCAAGCTCGGGGAGTGGCCCACCATGTCGATCGTGGCTGCCCGTGGGAAGGCTGCGGAGCTGCGCGGGGAGGTCGACGCCGGAGCTGACCCGGTCGCCGGCCGCAAAGCCGAGCGGCGGACGGTGGGCGAGTTGTTGGACCACTACGGGCGCGTGCATTTGGTGAAGCAGAAGGACGCCAAGACCACCGCCGGCTACATCGCCAAACACCTGAGGCCCTGGAACGACGAGCGCTGGGCACGCTGGGCCCCTGGGCAGGAGGGTCCACAGGGTCGAGCCGCTGCCCGGCGACAGGAAAGAGACCTCGATCGCATGCGGCGCCAGGCGTGCGCGACACCAGTGTCCACCGCGGAGGCGGCCGACTTTCGCCCACTCGTCGAGGCTGCTTCTCGGGGTGCGCAGCGGAAGCTGGTGGGCATCCTCCGGCTCGCCTTCTCGTACGCCGAGGCGCTGGGCTGGCGAACCCCGGGCACCAACCCGATCACTGTCTCCTCGAGGAAGAACCCTGTGGGCGCCTTCGTGCTTCCGAAGGAGCAGAAGCACGATCGCGTGTTGACCAACACCGAGGTCCTGGGCGTGCTCGAAGAGCTGGAGGCCGCTGGCGAACGCAAGCCGCAGACCCGGGGCTACCTCGCGCCCCACGTCGTGTTGGCGCTGCGGATCGTGCTGGAGACGGGGGCGCGGGCCTCGGAGGTCCTGAACGCCCACCATGATCGCCTCAACCTCGCAAACGGCACCCTGACGGTGGTGGACCACAAGACAGCACACCTGCACGGTGCGGCGCCCAAAGTCATCATGCTGTCCGACACCGCTCTGGACTGGATCCTCGAAGGGCCGACGGAGGGCTACCTCTGCGCGACGGCGACGGGCAAGCCGCTCACCGTCGACAACCTTAGCCGCGCCTGGAACAACCTCGCCAACCGGCTGGGGTTGAACGCGACTGGTATGGGCCGAAGTGAACGCGCAACTCTGCACAGCCTACGGCACACAGTCGTGGACAGGGCCTTGGAGGCCGGCGAGTCGATCGAGATGGTGGCTGCGAACGCCGGGCATGCAAGCCAGGACACGACGCGCCAGTGGTACCGGAACGCCCCGGAGCTGGCCCGGAGGCGGGCTGCTGCAAACCGGGCTTCGCTCGCGTTGAGGGACACCGAGGCGGCGCGGCGGCAAGGCACGACGGACGCCTAGAGCGAACGCTACGGGGTTATAGCTGCGGTATAACCCCAACAAGCGGATTTGCACCGCAGCGCCAAACGCCCCATGTTGATGGGGTCGGCAGCGCTCGAAACGCGCAGGGCCCGGGAGGATTGCCGTCCTCTTCCGAGCCCCTACCGCCGGCATGGACCAGACCCATGCAAGCGACCAACACAACATGCCCCGCCCAGGGATCCGGTGCAAGCGCGTCACGTGGTGGTCGACCACGCGGAAGCTTCGGGCCGCTGCGCCGCATCTGCGAGGAGGCGCTCGACGCCGGGCTGGTCAGCGAGGTCGAGGCGCTCGACGCCCTCGCCCTGGTCCGAGCCGAAGCAGCCCTCCTTCCAGACGGGATGCCCTCGGTTGAGCAGGTCGCACGAGACTGGCGCGTGGCGGGACGGTTCGTCTCGAGGGACCAAGCACGCCGCACGCACAACGACGTGCTCGATGTTCGTGGGCTGCCTCGCGAACTCCGTCAAAGGTGCCGTGCTCGGCCCCAGAACTGCGCCGAAAGGTTTTCCGCAGGTAGTGGGGGTGACGCGAGCGGCCCGAATCCCCACGTAGGGGCCCAGAACGGCCGCCTACGCGGAAAGCGTGGGGGTCTTGGCCCTGCCCCTGTTGCACCCATCCCCAGTCCCACGCCAAAGCCGTCGAGAACTCCCAGAACCTACGCCCCGCGCAGGCTCATCTCTGTGCTCGAAGCCAACACCGACAACAAGAACACCGCTTCCAAGCACGACGCTGCTGCAGACCTCGCCCGACGCCTCCTGCAGGTGAAGGGCATCCCGGTCAGCTTCACCATCGCACTGCCCTCGCAGCTCAAGCACATTGCCGAAGACCGCCTCCCGTTCATCGAGTTCGACTTGGCGATCGCGTTCGAGTCCCGGGGCTGGGCTGGCTACCTCGCTCATCACGACCGCCATCGTTGGCGTGGGACCCACTCGCACAGCCTTGCCGTGGTGAGCGACGTCGACGAGTTGAAGCAGGTCATGGTGGCCGTGGTGCGTGGTCACCTTGGAGACGTCCTCCCCGAGGCTCTACGGCGTGGCTTCGGTCTCCTGCCCTCCGAGGCTCCGGGGGCCCCGCCGCACTCGGTCATCAAACTGACGCCAACCCTGCTGAGCAACCCCGTTCGCCAGGCGGCACGGGTCGTCACGTACGCGAGCACTGACTTCGGCGACGGCGGCTGCCTCCTCAATCCCGCAGCGCTCGGCTACGAGGGCGCTGGGGTCCTCCTCGAGGTCGCGCCTGACGAGCACGTGCTTCATCTGCTGGAGCACCTTCGAGTGGAGCGCACCCACATTTAGCCGGGAAGTTCAGGAATCTGGTCTCGGCCTCCGCCACCGCGGGCATGTACCCCTTGAGATGTTCATCACCATCCAAGTCCCTACGACACCCGTGTCGAACAGCTGTATCAGCACCACCTCACCGCGCTAACGGTCTCCGATGAGTTGGAGGCCAGTCGCCTTGCACAGGAACACGCCGATGAAGATGCTGTCGGGTACGGCGAGTTCGAAGCCGAAGCTCAGGTCGACGCTGAGCTCGACCTCGGTGAACTCGACGAGGACGACGAGGAGGACCGTTACCTTCAGCTCTTCGAGGAGTCCTACGAGCACCGCGCGGACGCGGGGTACGAGCCCCACTTCCTACGATTCGCCGAGGACCTTGACGAGACCCGTGAGGATCGCGCCAACGACCTCGCCGAGGATCAGGCACAGCGGGAACTCGACCGGGCCGGGCAGCAGTGCGAGGTGGCCTCGTGACCGTCAGGTACCGCGTCTGTGGCTGCGAGGGATACGAGGGCATCTTCGCAGGGCCCACCGTGCCCCGGGTTGGTGAGCAGCTCGCGCTCGACGCCGACAAGGGGCTCACCGCAACGGTTGTTCGGGTTACACACGAACTGTACTGCTTCAAGGACAAGGAGCAGGCCCGAGACAAACTCCTGGCCCTCGGGTACCGCGAAGACGAACTCTGCCTTGAGAACTTCGAGGACCAGGCCTTCGCCGAGGTCGTCGTTGAGGTTGTCGACTCGGCGGCCATGCAGGACCTCGAAGCGCCCAACTCGTGACGACTGCGATGAGTACCAGCATCAACATCACCGACGGCGTCGGCACCCTGGCCACGGAGTTCCAGCTCGATGCTGCCGGGTTTGCGGCGCTGCTGGAGCGACTGGGCTCTCACCCGGGGGTGACCATCGCCAAGGTCTCCTACGACGACTTCTTCGGCACCGGCGAGTTCGAGCTGCAGCTGTCCGGGGTCGACAACCCCGTCGAGGTGCTGCGGCTGTTCGAACCGCGGTAGAGGCGCGTTGCCGGGAGACACGCATGTCCCCTGCAGACATGTTTGGCTGAGGACATGTTGCTTGTGTAATGCCACGCCAGACACCCACCTTCATCCTCGCACTCATGATCGCGTTCGCCGTCTACACCACCGGGTGCGGCGACCTCACCCTCCCAGAGCCCGCAGACGATCCCGTGTCGGCCGAGATGCCCGAGGGTGGGCAAACCCCCTCGGGAGAGCCGAAACCCGCTGTGTGTGGGGACCAGGCGCTCTCAGATCGGGAGGTTTGTGCCGACGACAGCTACGACGCCTACGTCAGCTGCTCGATGACCTGCGGCGGCACGGGCAACGCCTGCGAGAACTCCATCTGTCCCGCCGACTGCATGGCCGGATGGGTGGACGACCTTGAAGCCTGCGATGCGGGGTGGCCAGAGTGCGGCGATGACATCAGCCTCGCGGAGACGGTGCTGCCCGAGGGCTTTGCTTGCCTGGCGGCGCGCTACGAGTGCCAAGCCAATCTCGGGGAGTGCACCGACGCCGGACTCGCGGCCTGCACCGCCGCGCACTTCGCATGCGTCGAGGCCGGGTGAACCGGATGACGGACTACTCGGGGCGTGGTCGCTTCTCCGCGAAGGCCCTCACGGCGTCGAGTCGGAGTGCTTCGAGTTCCTCGGCGGTCACGCCTGCTTCGAGGGCCCGTTCTCGGTAAGCGTCGACGACAGCCTGGTGTCGGTCCGTCCACCACGAGCGCTCGTCGTATCCAAGCTTGTACTGTTCAATTTCATCCTCGTAGAGGGCGTCCCTCTCAGCCACCGTGAGGGCCCGCTGCTCCTCCAAGTTTTGCCCGTACTCCTCCGACATCGCTTCGATCTGGCTGTCGCGCTTGGCAACCAGCTTCTCGAATTCGAGCCGGCGGTAACGCTCCCAAGCCCAGGCCGCGACGGCGACGACCGCTGGAACCCACATCCGCGAAGGCTACCGGGCTTCTGTCCAGCGTGTCGACGAGGTCCACGCCACGACGGGGCCATCACCAGGCCGATCACCACGTTGGAGCGCGAGGCGATCGACAGGCTCGGTGGCTTCGTCGAGGACGCCGGACAGCTGGAGCTGAACGACAGCGCCGCGGAGTACGCCCAGCTCCGCGCCGTGTGGGACCAACTGCAGCGCTCACGCACGGGTCACAGGTAGGGAAGGCCGTCGCACAGCGCGCGCGCCGCGGCGTTAGCGCCGTTACGGGTTGGATTACTCAAGATTCACGACGTTTGGGCCGATTCTCCTGGTGCGGAGGCTGCCGCGTCCTACAATCTTGAGAGGCCCACTGTGACCAACCCGACCAACATGCTCTTTGCGTCGTCCACAACCGTGGATGATGACGCCCGTGAGCTGCTGCTGCGGCAGCCGGCGTTGCATCAGCTGGTCGAGGAGGCTTTGGAGGAGATGCACTCGGCGTTCGATGAGGCGCAGTTGTCGGTCGAGTACGTCGTCGACCCAGAGGACGACGAGCCGGTCGAGCAGATCTATGTCGCGGCGTACACACCCCGTGGAGATCGGCTGCAGCAGTTGCGCAAGGTGAACCGCACCTGGTGGCGTCGGCATCCCCAATACGGGACAGCCCCGCTCACGCTCACCGTGCACGGCGTATAGTCGCCGGCGTTCATGACGCCAGGAAAGCTCTTCTGGATTGCGCGCGCGATGGCAAACGGTGCACCCGGCTCGCCGGGGTACATCGAGGAGATGTACCGGACGGCCGTGAACCGTGCGTACTACGCCGCGTTTCTCCACGCTCGTTCTTACTGTCGGAACCAGTTCCAAAAACCGCAGGCGTACGGGGGCCCAGGGGCACACTCAGACGTCATCAAGGACTTGCGGGCCGCGACCCGGCCGTCCGAGCAGGATGCAGGGGACTCACTCAGCAGCCTGTTCGGCCGACGGAAGAAAGCGGACTACGATGAAGCCGCACGGGTGAGGTGGGACAAGGACGTCGTCGACGCGCTGCAGGAGGCCAATGACGTGTTCAACTTCCTGCCGTAGCGCGCGGCTCAGCAAAGCGAAATACCGATGAACACCCTCGTCCAAGCCTCAGAGGTCATCACCATGCTGGCCGAGGTCGTTACCGACCTGTCCACCGCCGAAGCAGCTGTCGGGGCGGCCGTCTCGACCGGGGCAATCACCAAGCTGATCAAGGCGGCCCAGTCCGTCCACAGCATGTGGAACGGCGGGGTGAACCAGATCCTCGCCGACGAGGAGCACCGCAAGATGCTCGGGGAGTTGATCATCGAGACCCATAGCCAGGTGTATGGACTCAACTCTGCAGACGTCCCCGAGGAGGCCAAGCCCACCGTGGAGGATGCAGCGCTGTACCTCGTCGAACTCGGCCACGAAAGCCGCAAGGCGTCGAACCACAAGAAGCGTTGGGTCCTGTACCAGGCCTTCTTCGGCCGGTTCAATCCCAAGCTGCACCGGGAGGGGATGGACCGCATCTTCTGGGAGCGTGCAGCACAGCTTGAGTACCCGGAAGTGGAGTTCCTACGGATGCTCGCGGTCTATCGCGCCGAGGGCTACAAGAAGATCAACATCGGGGACACCCGCTTCGCCTTCATTGAGAAGCTGATGACCATGGGGTTGATAGCGACGAACTCCGAGTCCCTCCGAAGCCCGGTGCCGTTGGTGATCACGACGTTCGGCGAGAAGTTCCGCGAGTTCGTCTACCGCGTAGGCCCTGAGCACAATCCATTCGACCCACCCGCCTCCGACTGACGCCACGGCGCCCCGATGCATGCGCACCACGCCGGCCACGGCACGCAAGCGGAGCCCACAAGCGCGGCATGCTGGCCTTCGGCAGGTTGCACGCCCCACGTTGCCGCTGGCCCATGGCGCGCCCTGAGGGCCCGACACGCCCGGGGTTGGGCCGTTCGCGATAACCGCGCAAGACACGCGCCACGCCATCGCCACGGCCAGCTGCGCACGTTCGCCCGAAACGTGTGCAGCCGGTTATGCGGCAAGTATGGGGACCCGATGCGTCGGCCAGCGCGGGGCCGGTTTGCGAGGCCTGATCTGTGCGGCCAACCCAAGTTGTGGCTCGCCACCTCGTGTCGGCCGGAACGCGCGAAGACCAGAGAGCATCGCACGCAGACCCACGCTCGCAGCTCAGCGCGGGGCCTGGCAAACCTGTTCGCCGTCGCACTCGCGATCGCCGTTGCAGCCGAGGTAGACACACACACCCTCGGCGCACTCGAAGTTGTCCCCGTCCGATGCGGGAGTACCGGTCGTGCAATCCTCTGGCTCTGTGCAGGTACGCAGACAGAACTTGCTCAACTCCGGGACGCACCGCGTCCCGGGAGAGAGTTCCTCACACTCGCCGTCTGAGGAGCAGCCGTCGAAAATACAGCCCCCATCGATGCATGAGTAGTTCGACGGGACGAAGGGCCCCATACCTTGGCCGCAGCTGCCAGCGCTCGCACAGCCGGCAACGCAGTACATGTCAACGCCGGTGCCGTCGTCAGTGGCTCGGCACACTTGTGAGGGATCCGGACAGTCACTGTCGGCGACACAGCCGAGCCAGATGCAGCCCCCTCCGACACACTCGTAGTTGTCTTCATCGAAGTAGGGGCCATCACCAGCGCAATCGATCGGTTGAGCGCAGGGGGGGCGACAGAAGGCCACTGGATCCAGTTTGGAGTTGCCGCCGGTACTCGTACCAACCCCGCTCGCCGTCCCGGAAGAGGTAGTGGGGAACGAAGATCCTGTCGATGAACCGGACGTCGATTTCGAAGGCCCTGTCTCGGTCATCGATGTCCCAGAACTCGCCGTTCCGTCTGCTCCAGTCGTGGATGGTGTGGCTACGGACGTCGAGTTCCCTCGTGAAGATGACCCCTCGTCAGCCGCGGAGGGATGCGGCGACTGACCGCCGCACGCGAGAAAAACGAACCCAACCCCCATGACCACCGCTCGCATGGAGAGACTGTACCCGTCGCCATGCGTGCGCGCCCCGGCTGCACACGCCACCGGGAACGGGCCCCGCACACCGCACGTGCCGGCTCCGGCGCGTGCGGTCGTTTTCCGTCACCGCACCATGCGCATAGGCGGCGCGCATTTTCGATCGCAACGTGGATCCACGTTGTACTCCGACCGCCCCCTTGCGCGTTTCGGGGTCTGCCCCCAAGGCTGAGGGGGTGGCACGACCGAAACACCAGCACCTTCACCGCGCCGTCGGCTACCTGCGGACCTCGACCAGCCAGCAGGACCTCAGCCCCGAGGCCCAGCGCCACGCCATCGAGCAGTGGGCCGCCCGCAACGGCGTGTCCGTCGTGGCCTGGGCCGAGGACGTCGGGGTATCGGGTACGACGCCGCCCCCTGGGCGAGACGGGTTCGTCGACGCGTTGGCCCACATGGACCGGTACCGCGCCGGCACGCTGGCGGTCGCACGGCTGGACCGGCTGTCGAGGTCGAGCATGGACTACGCCGTCGTCGCCCACGACCTCGAGCTGCGCCGCCGCAGGCTCGTGACGGCCGACGGGGTGGGCAACTCAGGCAACGCCGAGGCCCGGCTCATCCGGTCCGTGCTCGCAGCCGCAGCGGCCTACGAGGTGGAGATGATCCGGGCTCGCACACGGGCAGCATTGAGGGCGAAACGTCGACGCGGGGAGCGTACTTCCGGCATCGCACCGTATGGCTTCGGATTCGACCCAGCCAACCCCAAGCGCCTGGTCCCGAACCACATCGAGCGTGCTGCCCTCCGGCGGGCAGGTGAGCTGCGGCGCCAAGGCCTGGCATACCGAGACGTGGCGGCAACGCTTAACGCAGAGGGGCGCCCACACCGGGGCAACGGCTGGAGCGACCGCAACGTTGGGCGGCTGCTGCGGGAGCACCCCGAGGGCTTCCTACGTAGCCCAGCGGACGGCTAAGCTTCGTGCATGCGACACCGAAGGCTGCGGGATTTCGACGACGAGACGCTGAAGGCGGTTGGGAGATTCGCGCTGGCGTTTGGCCAGTTGGAAGCGCTGACAAAACCCGAGGGGCGACTTGAGGCACTTGCCAAGGGGAAGATGGACGGGAAGCGTCTGAGCAAGGAGTCCAAGCGCGTGGTGGACTCCATCGATCTGTTCACGGAGTTGCTGGAGAAACGACTGCTAGAACGATGTGCAAGTGAGGAAGCCCCGCGCTACAAGCTGCAGGTCGAGGCATGGGCTACACGCACACATACGCTGCGGCGGGTACGCAACGACTTGTTCCACAACTGGGCAATGCCCGCTATCCGGCATCCCAACGTGCCGTCGGAAGAAGTGACGGGCTTCGACCTTGGCAACGGCGCGTCATACCTCCCGGCGGACATCCTGAAGATTGCCAAGGAGGCACATGACCTCTTCGACGAGGGCCAGGAACTCGTGCGCGTAGCGACAGAATAGCGGCCCACGCTGGGGGCTCCCTCGGTTGCTCGTTGGCACTCGGGGAGGTGCGATCATTGATCACATGATCCGACCGAACTTGCTGAGAGGGTTGTGGTTCGATCTTCGGTCTGATCTACTGGAGGCATGCACGTGTGCCACCACCCACGACGGCCGAGTCCCTCTCACCGCCGTCGACGGGCCGTAGGAACTCCAGAGGAGTCCGGTGCGCACCCGCTAGGCGGCCCACAGGTCCAGCCCCTGGCGTGGACTTGGACATCACCTGCGGGCCGCCGTCCCTTTCCTGAGGAGCGGACCCGATGAGCCCGGACGACTACACGCGTCGGATGCATTGGTACGCCCGGTACATGCTCGCTTCGCGCCTTGGAGCGCAAGCCAGGCTCGGCGGGGAGTCGCTGTCGGCACTCACCCGGCAAGCCGTCGAGCAATGGCTTCAGCGCCAGGCTCAAGCGGCCGAGTCCGAGGGGGCGCAGCGATGATCGACGTCGCCAACATGGACCACACCGCACTTGGCAAGCTGGTGCGTGACCTTGAGCGTGACGTGCTCGCTGGCGTCGAGACGACCTTCGCCGGGGAGCCAATCATGCAGGTCTGGCGCGTCGCCACGACCGAGCAGGTCCGCCGTTCGCAGCGGCGAACGTTTCGGGAGATGCCGTTGGAAAACCTGATCCGCCTCCGGGACGAGAGCACGCAAGACCATGGCCTCGATGCGGGCCACTGCGTCCAGGCCGTGTGGCGGGAGCGTCTCGGACTGCTCCGCGAAGACGTCGTGAACGAAATCGCCAACCGGTCTCGCGCAGCCGTAGGAGGCGAGGCGTAGTGGCGCTCGACCCGCGGTACCGCCACTGGGCCGACCTCCACCTCGCGGGCCGCGATCAGCCCCAGATCGCCGAGGTCGCCGGGGTGAATGGCTCGACCGTGTCACGCGCCCTGCGTCGGCCAGAGGTGTTGGCGTACATCGAGCGCAAGAGGTCGCAGCAGGCCGAGGCCACCGCGGCTCCTCCCGCGCCTGCTCCGAAGAGCTTTCACAACTTGGATTTCAACACGCTCGCGAAGGGTGCCTGCGTCACCGCATGGTCGAAGCTGCGCCAGCGCCTTGAGGCCGGGGACGAAGTTCCATCAGCGGAGTTGGTGCGGGTCAGCACAGCGCTCCAGAAGTTCGCCGAGGACGGCACCTCCACCACGTCGCCTGCTGCCATTGCGGCCGCTCTCACGGACGACAAGGCGTTGGCCGAGGTCGTCGGTGCACTGGGCCCCGCCGACGCGCAACGGCTCTGGGAGGCACTCTCGGGGCGCCTGGAGGCCGATCTGGGCCTCGATGCACCCGACGTCCGCACGACGTTTCAGCATGTTGGAGTCGTGCTCTCGGAGAACGTTGCGGCCGCGTGGGCGCACCGTTGGCGACCGGTTATCGCGCTGATGCGCCGAGACTCCGCGAGGCTCGAAGCGTGGCACCGCCATCTCGAGGTGGCTGGTCAGCATGGTGATGAACCCGACGCAGCCAGCGTCGACGCCGTCTACGGCGGGGTCGAGCCGACCGACAGACTGCTGAGCGCAGCCACAGCGATCACCGAGGAGAACACCGATGCCGCGTAACCTGCCCCGCTGGTGCACCCAGCAGATGCTGAGTGCCCTCCGGCCAGACGGCGCCACCGGGCTCGGACGCGAGCTTCGTGCCGGGATGTCGCAGCTGTCACCAGCGGCCTTGAACGACCTGCGGGCCATGTTCCCCCGGGAGTCTGGCCTCGCCGCTCAGAACCGTGCCCAGCGCCTTGCACAGCTTGACGAGGCCGAGGCCGAGTTGGACCGCGCCCGCAACGAAATCGAGATCACCCGCAGAGCGTTGCGCGCGGACGCCGAAAGAGAAACCTGATGCCCATGACCACCCGACAGAAAATCCTCGAACGCCGCCAGCGGCTCGCGGACATCGAGACCCACACCCGTCAGGAGCTGGCCCGTCTTGAGAAAGACCGGGCAGACCTCGATTCTCAACTCGCTGCCGAGGATGCAGCCGCCGCTGAAGCGGCAGTGCTTGCCGCCAAGAGCGGCATTCCGGCCGACATTGCGCGCCAGCGGATCGCCAAGGAGCGCGGCCAAGACGAGACCACCGACATGGCGGACCTCTCGAGGGACGAGTACCTCCGCCGCCGCCAGGAAAAGCACGGGTTCTGATGGCTGCCAAGTCCAAGATCGGCAAGGCGCTCGACGCCCAGAACGCCGGGTACCTCCGCCAGCTGACCGAAAGCCCCCTCATCGTGCGTCTCGACCAGTTCATCGCGGATGCAGATGCCCGGGGGGTTCGTATCGTCGCCACCGAGCTTCGCAATGAGCTGGGACGGCACAGCAGCACCCGCGCCGAGAATCAGCGTGGCCTTCTGAACCTCGCCCGCCAGCTCTCTCTGAAGAGTGCGGCCGTCGTCCCGCTCGGCCTTCAGATCCGCGAACTCGTTCTTGACCTCCTCGCCCGCAATCCCTGCCTCCGTCGCTGAAGGAAACACGCCATGAACAAGAAGAACCCCACCCCTGGCTCCCGTACCAAGACCCCCGAGCGTCCCCCTACGACGCCGGGTGTTTCGAGCAACCCGAATCACTCGCAGATCCGTCCCAGCCGCCTCGGTGACGGGGACATTCCCCCTGCGAAGCACGACGGCAGCAGCTTCAAGAAGTAGGCCCGCATGACCCCGCTCAGCATCGCCACGCGCAACTCCATCGAGCAGGCACGCGCCTGTCCGAAGGCATTCGTGCGCATGCTGGGTTTCTCGTGTGAGGGGTTCCACGCTGATCTCCAGGACACATGGACCCAGCACGACCGCAGCGTTGTGTATGCACCCGTCTCGGCAGGCAAGAGTTTTCAAGGGGTCCTGCGTTTGCTGTGGGACATCGGCACCAACCCGAACGCCAAGATCGCCTTCATCAGCGCGACTGAGGGGCTCGGGGTCAACGTTGCCTCGACGCTGCGCTCGTACATCAAAGACGACCCCCGCGTGCGGATGGTGTTCCCGCTTCTGAAGATGAGCACCTCCCAGGCCTTGGACACCACCGACAGCTTCCGAGTGGAGCGTTCGGACCGTGGCCCCGACCCGTCGCTCAAAGTTTTCGGTGTGGGTGCCGGCGAGATTCAGGGAGCCAGGTTGACCCACGTCATCGCGGACGACATCGCTACGTTCGCGAACAGCCTGACCGACGCCTCGCGCACGAAGATCATCAGCTGGTTCCAGTCCGCAGTGCTCACCAGGGCCGCCGTAGAAGGCCTTCAGGTCCGCATCCTCGCGAACCCGCATCACTCGGAGGCACTGCCCGAGGTGTTCGGCAAAATGCCCGGGTGGGCCTTGCTGCGCCGCGGTGCCGAGGACGACGGCCGCCTCCTGGTCCCAGAGTTGATGTCCAAGACCCAGCTTGCCAAGAAGCGCGCCGAGCTGGGCCCCTTCGGCTCAGCCATGGTCGACGCCCAGACCCCGCGGGCCGGCGCATCGATGTTCACCGAGGTCGGGGTCGAACGCTGCCTCCGCGCAGGCGATGGCCTGTCTCTCGTGGCCTCCTTCCCTCCCGGGGCCGCGCAGGTCTACTCGGGTGTGGACATCGGCGGCGGTGTTGGCCGTGACCACAGCGCCATCACCACCATGGCGATTCTCGCGGATGGCGCACGGCGCATATTGGACGTGCGCAGCGGCGACTGGTCCGGCACGATGCTCGTGGCTCAAATGCGGGCCGTCCACCGGGCCTACGGCGGTGTGATGGGCGTTGAATCCAACGCCGTCCAGGGACTCCTTGCAGACCTCGCCAGCGACGTACCCACGCAGAAGATCGTCACCGACGCGCACTTGAAGCGCTACGGAATGATGGCGTTCGCCCACGAGGTGGAGTCCGGCCAGTGGCTGCTGCCGAGCCATGGTGGCGAGCCTGCGCACGCGCAGGTGGCTGAACTGGTCGCCGGGATGCGGAGCTACTCGCCCTCGTCCCACGCCTCCGACGTACTCATGAGCGCCCTGATCGCTCGGGAAGTCGCGGCACGGGCGTTCGATGTCCTGGCCGACTACGACGGCGCCCAGCAGGCGGCAGACGACTTGCTGGAGCAGTACGGAATCTACGGTGACCCTGCCGAGCGCCGGTTCAACCGGGGTGAGGTCGGCTTCCACGACATCAACCCCGATGCCTTGAGGGGCTGGTGATGTACAGCGCGGGCACCATGTTCTGTCCTCGATGCTACCGGCGCATCGAGTTTGTCTGCGAAGCGATGCCGCGGCCGGGGAACTACCCCGACTGCGAATGCATCGTTTGCGGCTACGTGTTTGCGGAGGGCGTGGTCTCCGACGACCTCCGCGCTCAAGCCATTGAAGACCTACGCCACGAGCAGATCGAGCACGCCGACGTTTCGGTCCGGGTGCAGCGTGGGCGGAGGCCTCGTCGATGAACGCCCTCCAGGCTCCTGCGTGGCTCCGTCCCGGCACCTAGACCCCACGGTGGCTGCGGTCGTCTTTCCTTGTTCGCCGGGCGTTCCCGACCGCCTTGTCAGGCTGCTACAACCTCGGAGTGACAGCGCGCGACGAACTCATCGATGGGAGCCCCGTGCTTGCGCACAGCCTCGCCAAGTGGGAGGCGGCGACTCTTGCCTGCACGCGTTTCGAGTTTGGGATTCGACTTCAGGTCGGTGTGACGCACCCTCGTGAGAGCGTCAACGCGAAGCTCTCGGAACTCATCCCGCTAACCGGGTGCAGCGAGTCGGAGCAGGCAACGCTGGCGCTGTGCGTACGGGCGCGGAACAAGCTTCTCCACTGCGAGCTAGACGCGCTTCTTGCCGTGCTGACACAGGCTGACGCCACGTTCCAGCCCCAGCGCCGTAGTACAAAGGCGATCGAGGTCGGCAGAAATCCGCTCGATACCCTCAACCAGCTGTCCTCCGCAGTGGACGTTCAGGACACGAAGACTCGGGACGAAGGCTTCTTCGGGTGGCTCCTCGAGGCGTCGTCGACCGGGATGTTCGAGCAGGCGGTCCGCTTGCTCGACGAGGGACTCTCGCTCGCGAACGCTCGGCATTCGGCCGCGCAGATGCCCGGAGCCTAGACACACCGTCGGGGAACACGCGGGGTGCGCGTGGTCAGCTATCGCATCGCGCCTCCTGGCTCACTTCGATCTTGGAGTGACACCTCCGGGGGCGTTGCCGGCTGGGCCATGCCCAAGGCCGAGAAGAACCTGAGAGTGGTGATGCCCTCCCCGGCTCAAACGGACGCGTTTGCTGCGCAGCCCCGCCGGGCTGGGACCCGACCCGTTTACGCCCGATGCCCCTTAGGTTGCCCCTACCGTTGGAGGGCAACACCCAAAAGCCGGCTAACAGCCCGCGAACAAGTGCGCCCGGCAGGATTCGAACCTGCGGCATCCGGCTTAGAAGGCCGGCGCTCTATCCAACTGAGCTACGAGCGCAGAAAGGTTCGAACCCGCGCCGCCAGCTTTCGCTGGCAACGCGGGTTCGAGTCGGGGTGAGAGGATTCGAACCTCCGGCTTCCTGTACCCAAAACAGGCGCGCTAGCCAAACTGCGCCACACCCCGAAGCGGCCGCGAACATAGCGGAGCGGATCCGATACGTCAAAGACAAGTTGCAGGTTCTTTCCCGGGGAAGTCCTGATAGGCGCCGCGTTCACCCGTCGGGACATGCACACACCGAAATGAGCCACGGGGCACTTTTTCGTGATCCGAAGTGACCGTGGGCCCTCTAACACCTGCGACCGAGGGGGAAGCGGATGCCCCCCACGGCAACAAGCAACCTCTTTGGGACGACGGGACACCGGACGATGGGCAACAAAACGACACTCCTTCTGGGACTTGGGGCGATGATCTTCGGCGGCTGCTACAGCGGCGTGGAAGACGCAGGCGATGGAGGGATCTCCGACCGCTACGGCAAGTACTGCTACTCGAGCTACGGCTCGAGTGAGAGCGCGACCTTCAAGAGCGGAACCTCGAATGAGAAGCCAAGCACCGCGAAGACGGACGACGGCTTCACCCTCACGATGAAGGCCGACACGGTCTCATCATCGGCCGAGCAGACGCTCGAGATTCTCGACCAGCTTCGGTTCCAGGCCGCCTCGACGAGCCAGTTCTTCATCCAGACCGCCTGCGGCGCCGGAGACATGGGCGTGCTCATCGACAGCTGCAAGGACACCTGTGCAGAGCAGGGACTGGAAATGGACGACGTGGTCCTGTGCGATCCCGAGTGCGTCCAACTCGAGGACGGCAGCATTCAGTGCTCCGGCGGCTTGCCACCGGGTGCGGAAGACGCTCTGTCCGAGCCCTGGTTCGGACAGAACGAATGGGTCTTCCAGAGTGGCGAAGGCATGACGCTGGTCATGTCCCCGCCGCACCTCGAAGAGGGCAAGGACGGGCTCAACTGGGTCAGCGAGGTCTTCGTCACCAGCTTCTGCGTCTGCGCCTGCACCGCCGGCTGAACTCGGTCGAGCCCGCTCCCCGCCCCTGGGGTCGGCGACCAGCGATCTGGCAGGCACGCCCGACAACCAGTGCATTGTTCCGCCGCCGAAGGACTCGGCGGCCCCTTTTTCAGCCAAGACTCTGGCCTCCCCGTGAACGAGACACGGCTCGAGACCGCTGGAGTTCGCTTGGCCATGAGCCCCTGTTTTGGGGCCAGTCACGGAGATCGATATGGGACGAGAGAGCGAGACCGCAGCCAGCACGGACGGCCCCACGCCGTCCCCAACCCAAACGATGCGTGCGGCCCCCGCGAGCACCACGCAGACCCTGGCCGCCACCCCTGATGAGCTGTCTGCTCTGTTTCAGGCTCCCGAAGCTCCAGCCTCGCCCCGCGCGACCCCACCGACTCCCACCGCCACCCTTCGGCGGGCCTCCCCCCCCCCTGGGCTCGGGGCCGCGTCACCCGTCTGCCAGCCGCTCGATACCCACGTCGACACCCGTCCCAGCGTCATCGACACGCTTGCCCCAGCGAAGCGACCCAGCGTCACCGCCACCCTCGCTGCGGTCAGTCCGCCCAGCCCGCCCAACCTGCCATCCCCTCCCGCAACCGCCGAGACCCTCGATGGCCTCGCGTTCGCGCCGGCGGCCCGCAGCGAAGACCCTGACGCGACTCGGGACGTCGCGCCCGCTTCGCGTCTCGACCCCGACGACGCATCGGCGACGGGCACCATCTTCCGGGGCTCGTCTCGTTCGCACTCCGCCTCCGCGGAGGGGCTGAGAACACCGGCTGCGCTGCGCGGATCCGGGCGGCCCGAGTCCCCCGACGGCGTCGACCGCAACCTTGCGCTCGCCCGCCTCCAGGAGCGCATGCTTGGCGTGGAGGCCGAATCAGTCAAGATCGGCCGCTTCATCGTGCTCCGGAGACTTGGCCAGGGGGCGATGGGCATCGTCTACCTCGCCTACGACCCCAAGCTCGACCGGAAGGTCGCCCTGAAGCTGGTCGACACCTCGTCACTCGGGTCCGAGGTGGGTGACGCCCAGGTTCGGCTCGAACGAGAGGCGCGTGCCGCCGCCGCCCTCGGGCACCCCAACGTCGTGACCGTCTACGACGTCGGTCACCAGGACGATGATGTGTTCTTGGCGATGGAATTCGTCGAGGGCGAGACCCTGACCGACTGGATGAAGCGCGAGCACGGATGGAGAGAGATCGCGACCCTGTTCGCAGAAATCGCCCGTGGCCTCGCCGCTGCACATGACGCCGACCTGGTGCACCGCGATTTCAAGCCGGACAACGTTCTCATAGGCGAGGACGGCCGGCCCCGGGTCGCAGACTTCGGCCTGGCTCGGCCCACGGAAGGCTGGTCCGCACGCGACGCAGAGAAGATGTTGGGCGACGGCACGGCCGCCACATCCCGAGCCCTCGCCCTGCGCTCGTCCGACGCGATGGCGAGCACCGGTGAGGTTTGCGGAACCCCGGCCTACATGGCCCCAGAACAGTTCGTCGGCATAGACGTGACGGCAGCCTCGGATCAATTCGGGTTCTGCGCCACGTTGTACGAAGCGTTGTTCGGAAGCCGGCCCTTCAAGGGTGACTCTGTCACCGAACTCGCCGTCGCGGTGATCGAGAACGACCGCCAACCCCTGCCTAGAAGGCACGCGGTTCCGAACGCTTTGGTGCAGGCAGTGCTTCAGGGACTCGCCCCCGGAGTCGACAAACGCCACGCCTCCATGCACGAAGTCGCCGACCGGCTCGAGTCAGCGCTCCGAGTTCGAACTCGGAACCGCATTCTTGGCGGAGGCGCACTCCTGGCAGTCCTTGGGCTTGGCCTGGGCGCGCAGGCAGCTGTCGCGCTTGACGAAAAGCCCTGCGAAGCAGCGCAAAGCGAGCTCGAGGCCGTCTGGAACTCGGATCGGCGCAACGAAGTCGAGACCGCACTCTCCGCCGCAGACCTTCCCGCGGACGCAGCCCAGACCCTCGCACGTTTCGCGGGCCAGTGGACGGAACAGCGCGTGGAGTCCTGCCAGGCGACCCGTATCACTGGCGAGCAGTCCGACGAAGTCCTCCAGTTGCGCACCGCGTGCCTCGACCGAATGAAGACGCGGCTCGACGCCGCTGCTGTCGCGCTCTCGAACACTCCGACGAGCGAGACGCTGGCCGCGCTCGACACGGCGCTCCCCGATCCTGCGCGCTGCGAGCACATCCCCGACCTCGTCGCGGAGGCCTCGGCTTACCAGGTCACGGGCGAGGACACCTTGGTCGCCGAGGCGAAATGGGCGGAGTCCGCTGGACTGATAGCTACGCTCGCTCTCACCCAGCACAAGCCGGTCGGGGAGTGGCGCCCAACCGCCCAAGCGCTCCTGGAACTCGGCACACAGTATTCCCTGGCCGAGGCCAGGGCGTTCGGACGGTTCTGGCTCGGCCGCGCAGATGAACGCGCGGGGGACCTCGCCGCGGCAGCCGAACACTACGAGGCCGCCCTCGTACCAGCTGCGAGCTCCAGCGAACGTCGGTTCATCCCGCTCGTGCTTCTAAGGCGAGCGGGCGTGGAACTGGAGGAGAACAGAGTCGCGAGCGCCAAGGCAAACGCGGATCTTGGTTGGGCGCTCGCCCATCGGATCGGCAACGACGGGGTCCGAGCCGCACTTCAGGCCGACTTGAGTTTGATGCAGGCGGCAATCGCCATCAAACAGGAACAGCCCGACCGTGCTCTAGCGCTTGCCCAAGCAGCCCTCGCCGAGTCCGGGCTGTCCCCCCTCAGACAAGAACACGCCCACGCGATCGCCGGCTCCGCGTGTCGCGTCCAGGGGAATATGGTTTGTGCCTTCGAGCAGCATGAACGCGCCCTCGAACTCGCGGAGACCCTCGCCGAGATCGAGCCCATCGAGCTCGCGGGACGCTACGCGAACGTGGGGTTGATGCACGCCGACACCGGAGATGGCCCCAAAGCGGTTGGCCACTTGAGGCGAGCCGCCGATATCGTCGAGAACGCGTTTGATGCCAATCATCCGATGCGGGGCGGCCTTCTCTCGGACATCGGCGGCATCGAGGGCGCAATGATGGATCCCAAGGACGGCGAACGAGACCTGCTCGCCGGCCTCGCCATCCACGAGCACAACCACGGCAAGGACAGCCCCCACCTCGTCGAAGCCCTGATCGACCTCAACAAGACGCAGCTGCGGCTGGGCAAGGTTGCGGAGGCCAGCAGGCACGGAGAGTGGGCACTTCGCATTGTCGACAAGGCGTTCGCGGGACAGCACCCTCGCCGCGCGGACCCCCGGATGCCGCTGGCTGATGCGTACGCAGCCATCGGTGCATTCGACGACGCCGCCGCGGTCCTGCGAGAAGGCCTCGAGATCCTCGACACGCCCAAGACCCACCCGATGCAGCGGGCGGAGTTCCAGTTCGCGTTGGCTCGCGCCCTGGCTCGGACCGACCCGGACGCGGCGCGCGAGATGTCGCAGACAGCGGTTGCCGGGATCGCAGACTTCGAGCCGGGCAAGCCGCTTCGCAATGCGATCGAAGGTTGGCGGAGCGAAGTCCTGGACGCCGAGGCGACTGAAGAACCCGCCGCGCAGCCCGAGTAGCCGCATGCAAACCGAGGCCGTCCGCGGTCAGCTTTGTCCGCGAGCCTGCGCGACGCGTTCGCGAACCTGTCCAGCCCAGTGCTCGAAGTCGCTGATCGTCGACTCGAGTGTGGCCGAGTCCTCGGCGAGCCGCGCCATCGCCTCGTGCAAGGCCTCCCGCGCGCGGCGGAGTCGCGACTTGACGGTGCCCTGCGGGATCTCGAGCACGGTCGCGAGTTCGGCCGTGGTCAGGCCCTCCCAATAGTGCAGCTCGATCGTGATCTGTAGATCGACGGGAATCTCCCGAAGCGCGGAGAGTAGCAGCCGCTCTTCTTCGCGCCGGACCATCGCGGCACGGACCGAACTGCCCAGCTCGGCGACGCTCATGCTGCCCAGAGGCTCGGAGCGAGCACCCCGGGTACGCGTCTGCCGAAAGTGCCGGAACAGCTCGTGGCGGGGCACTGCGAGCAAGAATGTGCGAAACGAAGCCTCGCGACGAAAGCGGTCTCGCGACTCGACGCAGGCCAAGAAGACGCGCTGAATCAGATCGTCGACCTCCGTGTCGTTACCGATCTTGCTGACGAAGAACCGGTAGACGGTGTCGAAGTGGCGCATGAGCAGAGTGTTCCCTGCACCGCGATCGCCAGACCCCCATTGGTCCAGCAATGCGAAGTCATCTACGTCCACGCATCAAAGCTAGCACGTTCGATGCGCACGAATCTCGCTAGGTCCCCCAGGGCCAGGTGGCGAGCATGGCCCGCAGCGCAACTCCGCGATGCGAGCGCTCCGCTTTCTCGCTCGCCGTAAGCTCGGCCACGGTTCGAGCACCATCCTCGACCCAGGCGTGTGGGTCGTACCCGAACCCGCCCTCACCTCGCGGCTCGGTGCGAACCTCGACGTTCCAACGACCCTCGAACGTCAGCATCGCCTCGCTCGTGATCGGCTCTCCATCAACGCGGCACAGGGCGAGAACGCAGGCGTAGTGGGCCGGACTCGAGCTCCGGCCCAGTGCCTCGAGACGCTCTACGAGCTTGGCGTTGTTGGTGGCATCTGTCGCCCCGTCCCCCGAGAAACGGGCGCTGTAGACCCCAGGGGCTCCGTCCAGAGCCTCGACCGAGATACCCGAGTCATCCGCAAGCACGGCCGTGTCGCCCGGCTCTCCCTGGGCCCGCAAGAAGTCCGCGATGCCGCGCGCCTTGAGGCCGGCATTGCCTGCAAACGTCGTGGCTGTTTCTTCCACCTCGGGTGCATCCGGATAGGCGTCCAGCCCAAGCACAACGACCGGCGTGGGGGCGCCAGCCAACATCGCGGCCAGCTCCTTCACCTTGTGCCGGTTCCCCGACGCCACGACGATCTTCTGGGTCACGCGCTCGCCTCGATCGCCGCCGCCTGCACGGCGAAGAGGGCCTCAGTGCCGATGTCGGCCAAGTCGAGCATCTCGTTGAGTTGTCCCCGCGAGAAGGTTTGCAGCTCGGCCGTGCCTTGAACCTCGACCAACCCCCCGGTCGCCAACTTCACCACGTTGAGGTCGACCTCCGCGGCGCTATCCTCGACGTATGGCAGGTCCAGCATTGCGACGGAATTGCCTTGGTGCGGGATGATGCCGACGCTCACCGCGGCGATGGGCGCGATGAGCGGGACGGCTCCAAGTCGGCCCTGTGCCACCAGCTTGGACAGCGCGATGCTCAGGGCAACATAGGCGCCGGAGATCGACGCGGTTCGGGTGCCGCCATCCGCGTCGATCACGTCACAATCGCAAACGATCGAGATCGCATTGCCGTCCACATCGACGAGTCCAGGCAGCTCCACGGCGGCGCGCAGCGAGCGTCCGATCAGCCGCATGATCTCCTTGCCTCGGCCGCCGGGGTCGCGACGCCCACGCGGATGGGTCGCGCCAGGCAACATCGAGTATTGCGCCGTCACCCAGCCGCCCGACTGCAGCCAACCAGGCGCCCGCGCCTCGACGCTGGCGGTACAGATGACGCGGGTGTTCCCGGTCTCGATGAGGGCAGACCCCAGCGCGTTCCGGGTGAACCCGGGCTCGATGGTGCAAGGGCGAAGCTGGTCGAATGAGCGTCCGTCGGCGCGCATGGCAGGCGGACCCTACCAGTCGCATCCCAGCTCATCGCTGCGTTTTTTGCACCACCGGGGTACCGGCCAACCAAGGAAAAAGGGCGATCCGCCGAAGCGAACCGCCCTTCCTCGAAGAATCGAGGAGAAGACTACTTCTTCTCTTCTTCCTTCTTGTCGTCCTTCTTCTCTTCGTCTTTTTTGTCGCCGTCCTTCGCGTCCTTTTTGTCCTCTTTCTTTGCCTCTTCCTTCTTGTCGCAGGCGGGCATGGAAAGGCCGAAGGTGCAGAGCGAGGCGGCAACGATGAGCTTGCTGAGTTTCATGATTGTTGTCTCCGTTTGAACTTGGGTTTGGTTCGGGTGGCTGCGCGAGTGCGGCCGAGCCCGAGAGTTGCGAGCGGCCCCAAAGGGCCCCTGCGTCCGTTGGGACGCGTAAGATAGTGCATCGGGTTCAAAAAAACGAATGATCGGCCGCAACGGGGACACGTCGCCGGCAGCCCCCAAGCCGGCTGAGATCACTCGTAGCTGCAGCCCCAGTCCTTGGTCGTCTTCTTGGCAGCGTCGAGCATCGCCTTGCACGCCTGCTCCAAAGAATCCCTCTCGGGCCCGGCGGATTGTGTTTTGAAGCGCAGCGCGCTCTTGGCGAGCAGCTCGTTCATCTGCTTCCGAGAGTCCTCCGGCCCGTGTTCGTTGATGCACGCGGCATACTTCGAGAGGTACTCGTCGCACACCGCGACACCGATGGGTGCATCAGAAGCGGCTTCCGCGCCCCCCGCTGCCTCATCGGGCTTGGCGTCCACGGGCTTGGCTTCATCGGCCTTCGGCTTGTCCTGCGCCGTCTTGTCCTCGGCTGGGGTGTCTTTGCCGTCCGGCTTGGCCTGAGCCTTGTCCTGCGTCTTGGTGTCGGCCTTCTTGTCGTCGCAGGCTGGAACCATGAGCAGGCTGGCGGCCAGCGCCCCAAGAAACGTGAATCGAGTTGCGGTCATCGAGAACTCCAGCATCGAGCGACCGCTACGGTACTGCATCCACCCCGCCGGGTGGGGCGCACCCGCGTCTCAAGTGGGATTCCTCAATCTCGGGCCAACCACCGGCCGCGGCTAGGCCCCTATCCTGCCCGCGATGACGCAACTCTCGGACGCCCATCTCCGACCCGTGTTCCAGCCCGACGATGGCGGCCCCGTGCGCGCGCTCGTGGTCGCCGGTGCTTGCGGAAACGTGGGCTTCGGCAAGCTTGGCCAGTTCGCCCGCCTGCTCGCGCCCAAGGGCATCCCCGTCGTGGCGCTCGATCTCTCGGGAGACGTGCAAGGCGTCAAAGAGAAGCTCGAGAAGGCGTACGGCGGACGCTTCGACGCCGACACCGTGTCGAGCATCATGAACGGCATCACAATCGTTCAAGGCGGCATCGATGACCTCCCCGCGGACCTCGAGGTCGGGTTCGTCTTCGAGGCGATCCCCGAGCGACTGCACATCAAACACAGTTTTTACGCGGCCGTGCGCGCCCGCGACCCGGAGGCGTTCATCTTCTCCGCCACCAGCGGTTTCCCCAGCACCATGTTGTTCGAGCAGCTGCCGGGCAAGGAGCGCTGCGGGGTGATGCATCCGTTCTTCCCGCACCTCACCAACAAGCTGTGGGAAGTCCCGGTCCGCGGAGCCGTCACCGGCAAGGGCGAGCTCAAGTCGATCAAGCGCTTCTTGGGCGGCCTGGGCATGAACCTCATCCCCACCGCCGACGTGCCTTCGTTCGCGGCCGACCGTCTGTTCTGCGGAATGATGCTCGAAGCGGTCCGCACCCACGTCGAGCTCGGCCTCTCCCCGGCCGAGGTGGACGACGTCTGCAAGAAGACCCTCGGCACCTCGCCGTTCTTCGTGCACAACCTGATCCCGGGCGCCAACTACCTCTCGGCCCACTGCATGGAGCTGATGCAGACCGAGGTCGACAGCACCCTGTTCGCCATTCCTGACCAATGGAAGGCGTACATCGAGGACCCGAAGAAAACCTGGCCCTACGAGCGCGGCCAGAAGTGCCCGCCCGAGAAGTTCGAGGCCGCCCGGACCCGGATGCTCGGCATGCTCATCAGCCTGACCGCGTACATGCTCGAGCACGACATCGCGACGCTCGATGCGATCAACTTCCTCTCCGAGAACGCTCTGGCATTCCGCGAAGGTCTGCCGGCGCTCATCCAGAACCTGGGCTTCGAGCAGTCGAAGGACATCGCCACGCGCTTCCTCGCCGAGCAGAAGATCACCAAAGCCGACGAGGTGGCCCCGCTGTCCGTCCTGGCTGAAGGCGCCTTGGCCGACAAGCCCTCGGGTTGGTGGAACGCCTACGTGCACACGGCGGTGCATGACGGCGTCGGTCTGCTTTCGATCAAGCGGATGACGATCAGCCACACGTTTATCGCAGAGCTCGACCGGGCTCTCGATGCGCTCAACGCCGACGCTTCGGTCAAGGCCATCGTCATCGCACCCGATGGCAGCTTCAGCCGAGAGTTCGGCCACGGCGCGAGCCTGCTCGACTTCGTCCCGGTGTTGGGCAAGCAGGACAAGGCGCAGGCGCTCATCGACGGCTGGAAGAAGACGCTCTCGAAGATTCGCGGCGGCAAGCCCACGGTTGCGGCACTCGTCGGTCGCGTCCTGGGAGGCTCCCTGGAGTTTGCGTTGGCCTGCCACGCCCGAATCGGTGGAGAACGGACCCGGCTGCAGTTCCCCGAAACAACCGTTGGGGTCATTCCAGGACTGGGCGGCTGCCATCATGCCCACCGGTTCAGCACTTCCGAGCACTACGGGCGGATCAACGAGATCCTGCTCACCGGACAGGGCTTCAAGGTCGACGAGGCCAAGGCGATGGGCATCGTCAGCGACGTCGTCCCGATCCCGGACCTGCCGAGCGCGAGCATGAAGCTGGCCGCGGCTCTGGCCTCCGGTGAGACACCGATGCCGGCGTTCCGGACCGAGGGCGCCACGTTCGCGGTTGACCGCAACGTCGCGACCACCAACGAGGCCGGCGTGGCGCTGGACAGCGAGCTGCGTACGCTTCTCGCCGAGACCATCGAGCAGGCGAACGCCCTGCCCTACGCCGACGGCTCCGCGCTGGAAGCCACAAACGCGGCCAAGAGCCTGACGCTCAGTAGCAGCGCGATCGGGGTCAAGGCCATGATGCGCGGGAAGCCTGCGCAGTTCGAGCATCCGCTGGCGTAGCGGCGGCGCGGGTCCTCCGGGCCCTCCGTTCTTCTGGAGGGCGACGTCGTGCCGACGGCTGGGGCCACGCGTTGTCGCGCCGGGGGGCGCGACAACGCTTTCGGCCCGACGCGTTTGGCGACGGGGGTCGCCAAACGCTGGGACACCTGCGGGCACACGCCGGTTTCTTTGTGGTTCGAGAAACCCCGCCCCGGGCTCGCGGCTCAGTGCAGGGGATGACGAATTTCGCCCAGTTCTACCAACAAGGCGGGGTGTTCATGCACCTCATCACCCTGTTCGCACTCACCAGCACCGGCCTCCTCGCATCCCGTGCGGTACGGCTTCGTGGCTTGGTCCGACGCGTGACCGCCGGTAAGCCGCCGCCGCCCATCGAGCATGAAGGCCTCATCCTCGGGCTCATGGTGGCCGCAGGGTTGGCCGGGGCGCTCGGAGCTACGTTCGGGCTGATCGAGACCGGCGCCGCGTTGCGGAGCGTCCCTCCCGAGCACCACATGATGGCGATCTCCCGAGCCCTTCCGATCGCATTGAGCCCGCTTGCGTGGTCGCTGCTGCTGCTCATCCCGATGGTTCTCGGGCGAGCCGTGGTCGGTGCCGCCGAGTCCCGGCTGCGACGTCTCGCAGCTCGGGCCTGAGCACCGCCGGGTTCACGCGCTGGCGAAGCCGACCAAGGTGTCGCCGCTTCGCCGAAGCAACCGGGTTCGGCGCATGCGGTGGTCGGCGACGTGGGTCTGAAGCAGCGCTTCAACAACCTCGCGTGGCCGAACGCCGCCGTCGTTCCCAACCCGCAGACGGAACGTCAGCGCGCCGTCTTGAACCGAGGCATCCATGAGGTACTCGCGGATGTCGATCGTCTTCTCGAGGGGTGTCTCCCCAGGACGGATCGGGCGACGTTTGCCGCCTCGTTTCTTCTTGTGCACCGCCCGCTGAACGGTCAGCTCCCCCTCCGCAAGCCGGCGTGCAACGGTCTCGGCGGCCACGGCGAGCTGGTCGGGCTCGAGCGAGACCGCGTAGTCGGCCGCCTCGATCAGCTTGGGAAGCTTGACCGCGTCGGGCAGCAGCAGCGTCCCGCTCACGATGACCAGTCCCGGAGGTGCCGCGTCGCGGATCCGCTGCACGAGGTCATCGCCCATTGCAGTGCGCTCCTCGTCGCTGAGCAGGCCAGCGAGGTCTTCGCGTGAGCGCGGCAGCAACACGTCGATGTCGACGACCTCTTCCTCCGCGGCCATGCCCAAGGCGAGCGCGGGGCTGAAGATCATGCGAGGGATCGGGTTGTAGCCGCGCGAGAATGCGAGATCGACCTCCGCCCGCCGGAACATGCGAGGGAGGATCCGCAGCAGGTCGCGGTGGCTGAGGAACCGCAGCGGCCCCTGCTTGCCGAAGATCAGGCGCAAGCGGGAGTGCGCAGCCTCGGCGTTGGCCTTCCACGCGTTGCCGTCTTCGAGGTTGGACGTTGCCAGGCGACCGACCAGGGCCTCCGCCGGTACGAGGTCGGACGATGCGGCGACCTCCGGCTCTGGTGCGTCGTGAGTCTTGCGGGACGAGCGTAGGCCTCGTAGCGCCACGATTCGCTCATCCCGCATCTCGCTCATGTCGCAGGCGATGCCGCAGTCGTAACAGACCAGCTTGCGCTGATCGCTTACGGCATCCGGCAGGTTGGTGTGGTGCACCTTGTCGCCGGCGGCCTTGCCACACGGCGGCGAGAGCCGACTCCGCGTGGCTTTTTGGTATTCGGACGCCAAGAACCCCGGCTCGAGGCCGATGTCGATGTGGTCCCAGGGCAGACGAGCATCGACCGGCAACGTGCGCGTGTACACAGTGGGGTCGACGCCTGCGCCTTCGAGCGCATCGAGCCAGCGGTCGAAGCTGAAGACCTCCTGCCACCCGTCGAAGCGAGCGCCGGCTTCGTAGGCGAGCTCGAGCGCCTTGCCGAGCTTGCGGTCGCCGCGGGCGAAGAGACACTCGAGCCAGCTGTCCTCGACCGTGTGGGTCTTCAGGGTCAGCTTGGCCTGCTTGGCGAGCCCACGAAGCATCGTGACCTTGGTCCGCAGGTCCTCCATCGTGTCCATCGCCGCCCACTGAAACGGGGTGTGCGGCTTGGGGACGTGTTGCGAGACGCTGACGGTAATCGCCGGCGGGCGGTTCATGCCGACTTCGCGGGCGATCGCCTTCACCCGGCGCCCGGTCTCGATGATGCCGACGACGTCTTCCTCGGTCTCGGTGGGCAGCCCCATGATGAAGTACATCTTCATGCGGTCGTAGCCGCGCTCGAAGATGCGCGTGGCCGACGTGACGATGTCCTCTTCGGTGACGTTCTTGTTGATGACGTCACGCATCCGCTGGGTGCCGGCCTCGGGGGCGAAGGTCAGCCCGGAGATGCCCACGGTCTTGATCTGATCGAGCAGCTCACCGTCGAGCCCGTAGGCACGCAGGCTCGCGATACCCAGCTTGACCTTGCGCTCGGCCAGCTCGGGCACGAGGTCCTTGATCAGCGGGTTGATGCACGAGACGTCGGCGGTCGAGAGCGCAGTCAGGCTGGTCTCGTTGAACCCACCCGCCTCGATGCCTCCCAACACGGCCTTTTTGATCGCCTCTGGGGTTCGCTCGCGGACCGGGCGGTAGATGATGCCCGCCTGACAGAAGCGGCAGCCCTCGGTGCAGCCGCGGGTGACCTCAACCGAGGCGCGATCGAAAATCGCCTCGGCGTAGGGCACCGGGAACCGCTCGGGGAATGGGAACGCGTCGAGATCCCGCACAAACACGCGCTGGACTGAAAGCTCGACGCCCGCAGCCTGCCCCGCTTCGGAGAGCCCGGTGACCACCTGCAGCCCGGTACGCTCATCCTCGGCGACGACATACATCGAGGGCACATACATGCCCGTCGTCTTTGCGATCGCTGCGAGGACTTCAGCTCTCGGCGCGCCCTGTTTTCGCAATGTGCCGATGGTGCGCAGGAGTCCCGGGAGAACTTCCTCCGCCTCACCGACCAGGAACGCATCGACAAAATCGGAGAGCGGCTCGGGATGGGTGGCCGTCGGACCGCCCGCCAGAACGATGGGGTCGGTCTCGCCACGCGCATCGGAGCGATAGGGCACGCCCCCCAACTCGAGGTTGAGGAGCACGTTCGTGTAGCAGAGCTCGTACTGCAGGCTCACGCCCACGACGTCGAACTTCGACAGTGGCGTGCGAGTCTCGAGCGACACCAGCGGCAGGTTGCGCGTGCGGAGCTCGGCCTCCATGTCGACCCACGGGGAGAACGCCCGCTCGCACACCAGGTCGTCCTCTTTGTTGATCAGGTCGTAGAGGATCCGGGTGCCCAGGTGGCTCATCCCGATCTCGTAGATGTCGGGGAACGCGAGCACAAAGGTGCACGCCAGCTCCTCATGGGACTTGAGGATCTGCTGTTCCTCCCCCCCAAGATATCGACCGGGCTTCTGAACACTGGTCAAAAAATCCGCATACGGGTGCTCCGACAACGCAGCCGCGTTGACCGCCGGGGGCTCGATGCGTCCAGTGCTCATGGCGCTCTACTGCCACAGACAGCGCCAAGACGCCATTGTTCGGGTTTGCGGAGACGCCGCCGAGGGTCGTGGGGACGCCGCGTGTGATCAGGTCGACGCACCCCCCTTGCGCGTCCGCTGCGCCGATTTACCATGCGTACAGATCGTGAAGGACCTCTACAACACCTTGGGCGTCAGCCGTGATGCCTCGGCCAGCGAGGTCAAGAAGGCCTACCGCAAGCTCACCCGCGAGTTCCATCCGGACAAGAACCCGGGCAACAAAGCGGCCGAGGAGCGATTCAAATCCGTCTCCAGCGCATACGACGTCCTCTCCGACCCGCAGAGGCGCACGCAGTACGACGAGTTCGGCGACATGAGCCTCACCAACGGGTTCGATGCCGACCGTGCGCGCGCGTACAAGGCGAGTCAGCAGCGGGCCTATGCCGGAGGCGGCGGCGGTTTCCCCGGGGGCGCAGGCTTCCCGATGGACGACTCGATGTTCCACGACGTCGGCGACGCCAAGGCGACCAACTTCGATGACCTGCTGTCACGGTTATTCGGTGGCGGGCGAGTTCGTGCCGGCGGCAGCCCGCAGCCACGGGCCCGACGCGGGGCGGACATCAGCGGTGAGATCTCGGTGGGCTTCAACGACGCGCTCGTGGGCACCACGGTCCCGCTGCGGCTGGACTCCGCCGACGGCGGCATGAGCACGCTCGACGTCAAGGTTCCGGCCGGGATGAAGGACGGCGCCAAGCTTCGGCTGCGCGGTAAAGGCGGCGGGGGCTCGCCTCCGGGCGACATCCTGCTGACCGTGAGAGTCGGCACCCACAAGCTGCTCACGCGGGAGGACGACAACCTGCTGCTGCGACTGCCGGTCACCGCGCTCGAAGCGTATCGAGGCGGTCCGGTCGACGTGCCGACACCGTGGGGCACCGTCACCGTCAAGCTCTCGCCGGGATCCCAGAATGGCCAGACACTGCGATTGCGCGGACGCGGGGTTCGGCCGGCAGGCGACAAGCCGGCAGGTGACCTCATGGTGACGCTCGACGTTCGGCTCCCGGAGCCTGGTGACGAGCGCTTGCTCGAACTGCTCACCGACTTGCAGGGCAGCGCGAATCCAAGAGCCAGCCTCGTGCTGTGACCCCTCACACGGGACGCTCCGGTCGTCTCGCACCGCTGGCCGCAAGGGGCACCTGGGGGTCAACCGTGGTAGAGGCTAGGCATGGCCACGCACCTGCCCGTCGTGACGCCCGCTCCCGGCACCCCGGACCAAGAGCGCCCCCGCAAACGGCACCCCAAGTGGCTGCGCGTACCCATGCCCGGCGGCGAGGGGTACACGGACCTTCGCAAGCGCGTGAAGGAGCTGGAGCTGCACACGGTGTGTCAGAGCGCCAGCTGCCCCAACATCGGCGAGTGCTGGAACAACCGGGCGCTCACGATCATGATCTTGGGCGACATCTGCACCCGCTCGTGTCGTTTCTGCGACGTGAAGACGGGCCGTCCGCTGCCCGTGGATGAGAAGGAGCCGCAGCGGGTCGCGACGATTCTCGCCGAGCTTGCGCTGCGCCACACCGTCATCACGTCCGTCGATCGAGACGACCTCAAAGATGGCGGCGCGTCGGTCTGGGCCGACACGCTGACGGCATGCCACGAGCACGCCCCATGGATGACCATCGAGGTGCTGGTTCCCGACTTCAAGGGCAGCCTCTCGGACACCGACGTCGTCCTGGACGCGGGGCCCGATGTCTTCGCCCACAACCTCGAGACCGTGCCGCGTCTGAGCAAGCAGGTCCGCGTGCAGGCGCAGTACGACCGCAGCTTCGCCGTGCTCGAGCACGCGGCAGATCGCGGCGCCCTGACCAAGACGGGCCTGATGCTCGGTCTCGGCGAGGCGATGGGCGAGGTCAAGGAGGTCATCGACCAACTCGGGGAGAAGAAGCTGACCATTCTGACCCTTGGCCAGTATCTGCAGCCAAGCCGCAAGCACCTCGAGATCGATCGGTACGTCCACCCCGACGAGTTCGACGCGCTGGCCGACTACGCGCGGGCCCGCGGCATCGCCCACGTCGAAGCCGGACCGTTGGTTCGAAGCAGCTACCACGCCGAGGGCCAGGCTGAGCTGATCCGCCGCTTGCAAGAGAGCCGCGGCAAAGTCGGCTTCGCGAGCTTGCTTCCCGAGATTCCGCCGCCGACCTAGCATTCGCGATGCAGATTCGAGACCTCGCCCCGACCGATCTCAGCGCCGTCCTCCGGCTCAACGAGGCCGCGCTGCCCGCCGTGAACTCTCACGACGCCGACTCACTCGCCGTGCTCGTTTCCCAGGCGGACCGGTGTTGGGTCGTCGATGACGACGGCACGCTCGCCGGGCTGCTGGTCAGCTTCGCCCCCGGGGCGCCCTACCGCAGCCCGCACTACCGATGGTTGCAGGATCGATTCGAGCGGTTTCGCTACGTCGACCGGGTCATCATCAGCCCGATGCACCAACGCCGCGGGCTGGGCTCCAAGCTCTACGGGGCCCTCGAGGAACACGCGTTGGGCCACGGCGCGCAGCGCCTGCTGTGCGAGGTCAACGTACTGCCCGCGAACCCGCAGTCCATCGCGTTTCACGAGCGCTCCGGCTGGACGGGGGTTTCAGACCGGAGACTCGGACCCGACAAGGTTGTCCGGTACTTCGAGAAACCGCTGCGCTGAGCTGCGCATGGCAGCGGCTCGTGAGGACCCACCCGCTCGCAGGAGTTCCTCACCACACGCAGGGCTGGCGAGGCGTCGTTGATGGCCTCGGGTCTGGACCCGCCGCTCGTCTACAGCGGGCGAACCGGGAAGCAGATCTCGAGTTCGTGTTTGTTCTCGGGGTCGCTCGCCGGGTCGTTCAGGAACTTCTCGAAGGCGAGACGCTCGTCAGGCTGGTAGCCACTGTCCGGCATCCAGTTGCTCATGAGCTGGTCCCAAGCCGCCGCGTACTGGTCGACGTCGATCCGGATTCGCGCGACGGCGTACCGACCCCCTTCGAGTTTCATCGCCCCGATCTCGCCGCCGACCTCGGTGGACTCGGGGACGGTGACGCACACGCTGGTCCGTAGTTTGGACTCGTCGGTGACACCGGGGTTGTCGTGATAGACGCACAAGAACTGCGCGCTGGGGCCGAGCAGCCCACGAGGGCCCGCCCACTTGGAGAGCGTTCCGAACAGGGTGCCGAACAGCTCCGCATCCCCTGCGTAGGGGCCCGTGTGCCGGACGTACGCAACGTGAGCGGGCTCGAGGTCGCGAACCTCGATCTGCATGTCTAGCGACTTGGTGGGTGTGGCGGTCTCCATCTGCAAACCAACATAGGAGTCGCCCTCGCCCGCGGCTTTGCCGGGCTTGCCAATGAGTTTGCCCAGATTGCGAAGTTGAGCCCCCTCGCGACACGCACTCGCGCTGGTCCCGAACTCGGCCCGAAACGCCCGCGCAAACGTGGCCGAACTCGCGAACCCGCTGTCGAGCGCAATCGCAGTGATCGACCGCTGCGGATCGTGGACCAACCAGGTCGCGGCCCGCTCCAGTCGAAGTCGCTGCACGAACCTCTGCAAGGTCTCGCCGACCATCGCGCGAAAGACCCGATGGAAGTGAAACGGGGAGAAGTGGGCGACCGAGGCGAGCTCGGTGAGTGAGAGTTCGGCGTCGAGGTGCCGCTCGATGTGATCGACGACCCGATTGACCCGCTGTGTGTATTCCTTGCGATGCCGCATCTCCCCGCTCCTGTTCTGGGCTTCCGACCCACGCCGCGTTCAGGAGGGACCAGCGGACAACGCGTTCTTCACCATCGAATCGAGCTGCTCAGCCGTTGCCTGCCACTTGCGACGCCGCAGCGCCTGGTAGAAGGCGGCAACGACCGGCGCGGATGGGGAGTCCGCGTGGGCCTTGCCAAAGCCCGAGTACGACGATCGCAGGGCCTTGTTCGCCTTGCACGGTGGCGTCTGTCCCTCGCCGTTGTAACAGAGCCGAAGATAGGTCTCCCGGACGTCGGCCGCCTGCTTGGGCGCGATCGCGGCGTAGGGGCCGGGGTTGGCGACCAAGCCCTCCCACCGCACGATCGCATCGACGGCGAGCGCCGGCTTCCCGGAGAAGCCGCCCTCGTCGAACCCCTCGGAGAGGAGTGCGGACGCGTGCGTGGCCGCCAGGAAGCCCTTCGAGGGCTCGTCGAGCGCGGCGTCCAGTGCTTTGGCGACCGACCCGTGGTCGACCGCGACCTGCACGGTGCCCTCCCCCGCGTACGCGAACCGAATCCCGCGAGCCTGCAGCGCCGTGAGTTCGGCCTGGTCCTCTTTTGTTGCGGACCCGCAGTCGAAGCCGGCGCTCGCACACGCGGCGGCCATCAGACCTTTGGAGCCGCGGACCACGGTATCGGCGGACGCGGTCGTCGCTTCGACAACGCCGAGAAACGTCTCCAGGTCCAACCGAATGCTCGAGGCCCGCGTGGTTCCGGCGGGGTGGAACTCGATGAACAGCGCCACCGCAGCCGCGAACGTACCGGGGTCGGACGCGTCCAAGGCGGCGATGCCCTCTGCATACGACGTGGGCTTGGCTGCGGGGTTGGCCCGGACGCCCTTGCTGCCCGGCTTGGTCCGGGTGGGTGTGCCCTCGGGGTTGGTGCGAGTGGGCGTCCCCTCGGGGTTGGTGCGAGTGGGCGTCCCCTCGCCGTCCGCCGCGTCGCTGGGCCCGCCCGCATCAGCCTCAGGAACTGAAGCTGCGGTGGTGTTCGCCCCCTCGCTCGAAGGCGCCGACGTCGGTTTGGACCCGACAGAAACGGAGCACGCGCACAGCAGCGCCGCGGTCACGAACACACAGGAAGCGCGAAGCATCGCCGGCAGTCTACGTCCTGCCGAGCCCTGTGCCCGCCGCTTGGCTCACGCCTCAGCGTCGCGCTCAGCGAGTACGGTCCGGATCACCGCCATCGCATCCGCAAGCCGCTTCTTGGGAATGTTGACCCGGGTGGGCATGCCGCCACCGAGGTCGAGCAAGCGGACGAAGTCGAGTCCGCTCTCGAAGGGTGCGGCGATGGTTGCGTTGCCAGCATCGACCACGATCGACACCGTCGCTTGCTGTTGACCCAGCAGCAACAGCTCGGTCTTGTCGCACTTGGGCGCATCGGAGCGCAGCTCCAGGTACGCGATGCCACCGTCGACCGCGTATTCCTCGGAAAGTCGCTTCGAAGCGTCGGCCATACGCCGGAAGTCGGCGGCGGCCTCTTCGATCGATTCCCGCTCCACGCCGGCCTTGAGACCCCCGACGAGGTACAGAACGACGCGTCGCTTGAGGGTGTCATCGAGCCAATGAGCCCGCAGCGCGTGGTCGATACGCTCAGCCTCTTTGGTCGCCACACCGATCCGCGTGTCGACGACGCGGGCGTCGGCGTCCGCTCCGGGGTACGGCTCATGACCGCCAAGCACCCACTTGGCCGCGGCATAGAGGCCATCGAGGTCGAAGTGGCACAGCACGGTGTCGACCGGGCCGGTGCGCTCGACCATCTGCGCGGTGATCATCTCGGGGCAGGCCCCGTGTTGCGCCTTGGTGGCGAGCACAAAGCGCTCATCACGGGAGAACGACTCATGCAGCGGATGGTCGTGGTGGTCGACCCACTTGGCCAGGCGCGCATCGAGGTTCTTGATGAACTTGCCGGTGGTCTTCTCGAAGCCCTTGCCGATGCCCTCGGCCGCGAAGGCGATGTCGAGAACGACCACCCGTCCATCAAGGCTGCCTGCACGAGGGAGCTTTCGCGGCGAGGCGAATCGAAGCTCCGGAAGACGAGTCACGCGTCGGCTCCCTGAGCGAGTTCGTCGAGCGCTCCCTCGAGCTCGCTGCGGGCGTGGTCGTCTCCACAGCGTTTCGTGGCTTCGATGCCAGCGCCAAACACCGCGGCGGCGTCGTCCTTGGCCCCCATCGAGACCAGGAGGTTGCCGTACATGAGGTACGACGGGACGTAGTCGGGCAGCCGCTCGGCGAGGGCCGCGAACGTGGTCCGAGCCTCGTCGGTGTGCCCTTGTTTGGAGAGCTCCATCGCGAGTCCGTAGGCCGGGAACGGCTCCTCGGGCTTCGCCGCAGCCATTTTGCGCAACATGCCTAGCCGGTCCATCGATGTCGTCCTACGTCCTGGCTGTGGTCGAGCTGCCCGAAGGCCCTACGCCGCGCCTTCAGCTTTGGGTGGATTGTCCGCGGCGTGCTTGTCGGCGTAGGTCTTGGCGTCGCCGCCAGACATGCCCAGCGCCTCGAGCAGCGAGGGAGTCTGGTCGAACACCCCAGTCTCCTGGAGGTTGCCGACGAGCAACAGGTACACGGCCACGTGGTGCGGCTCGTACTTGCCCAGCAGCATCGTGGCACCTTCGCGAAGCTTCTGTGGCGAGTTGGTCTCGCAGAAGTCCTCGTCGGTCTCTCCCTGGTTGTGCTTGACCTCGAGGAAGTCGAGGTAGTCGATGAGCATCTGACGGTGGTGACGCATCAGCCACTCGATCAGGAACGCCAGCGCGAGCTGCTGGTTCTCTTTTTCGAACTCCGCGTCAAAGCGCTTGCGCCACGCCTTGAGGCGCTGCGAACGGGTAAACGCGGTGGAGGGCACACCGGAGTGCGAGCCACCCGCTTTGAGGACGGCGCGAACCTCTTTGCCGGAAAGCTCATCGTAGAACGCATCGGCGCGCTCTTTGCCCAGGTGCTTGCAAATCTCGATCGGAATCATCGGAAGGGCGCGAACCTATCAGTCAGCGCGAGAAGCCGCCACCGCTACAGTCCCAGGCCCCGATTCAGCCGTAGCTGGCGATGTACGCCTCGTACCGGGCGCGCAGCGCCATCGTCACAGGCCCGGCCTGCCCGGTCCCGACCTGCGCTCCGTCGATGCGGGTGACCGGCATGATCCCCCGGACGGAGCTTGTCAGGAACACCTCGGAGGCGAGGCGGATTGCGTCCGGACGCACCGTGCACTCAGAGGCGGGATGCCCGACCTCGCTCGCGAGTTCACACACGACCTGTCGCGTGATGCCGGCGAGCAGTCCGACCCGAAGGTGCGGCGTGCAGAGCTTGCCGTCGGTCACGGCGAAGACGTTGCTCGTCGCCCCCTCGGCGACCTCCCCGGCAGACGTCACAAGAATCGCGTCGTCACCACCCCGACTGATCGCCTCACGCAGCGCGATGATGTTGCTGAGGTAGTTGCCGGTCTTGATGCCCGGGTCGAGACCGCCGCCGACTTTGTCGACCTCGACGAGGACCGCCGACAATCCGTTGGCGTAGGTCGCCTCGGACGGGAGCTGCAGCGGCTGCGCGACGATCACGATGGTGGGCGCCTGCGACCGTCGTGGGTCGAGGCCGATCGGGCCGCCGCCGCGGGTGATCATCATCCGCACGTAGCTCTCGTCGTTGCCAGTAGCCGCATGCGTACGGGCGATGAGTTCACCGAGTTCGGCAGCCGAGAGCGGCAGGTCCATGAAGATGCCCTCACCACTTCGCGCGAGCCTCTCCATATGGCGTGCGAGCTCCACGGGGATGCCCCCGCCCGCGGTCCGCATGGTCTCGTAGATGCTGTCGCCGTACAGGAACCCGCGGTCGAACACGCTGACTTTCGCGTCGTCCGGATCCACGACCTGGTCCTGGGTCGACAGGTAGATTTTCGTGCTGCTCACTCGCCGTCTCCTCGCTTTCGAGTGTCTGCGCTACGAAGGCGCCACACCGACGTGAAGCCCTCCCAAAAGATGCGCATCGACATTTTCGACTCGCCGCGTTCGCGGTCAGGGAAAATGATCGGCACCTCGGCGACGTTGAAGCCGGCCTCCAGCGCTCGGTAGGTGACCTCGATCTGAAAGCCGTAGCCGACCGTCAGGATATCCTCGAACGGGAGCGTCTCCAACACCCGACGGGTGAAGCACTTGTAGCCGCCCGTCATGTCTCGAACCGAAACGCCCAGGACCGATCGCGCGTAGAGACTGCCTCCCCAGGACAACGCCAACCGGTGCGGCCCCCACCCTTCGATGCCGCCGCCCTCGACGTAGCGCGAGCCCAGGGCAAGGTCGGCGCCCTGTCGAGTCGCTTGCAGCAGGTCTCCGAGAAACCTCGGAGGATGGCTGCCGTCCGCGTCCATCTCGAACACATGGGTGAAGCCCGCCTCATGTTCGAGCGCCCAAGTGAATCCATGGAGGTAGGCGCGACCGAGTCCTTCCTTGCCCTTGCGGTGCAGGACGTGGACCTTCTGATCCCGCGCTGCCCAAGCGTCGGCAAGGGCGCCGGTCCCATCGGGACTCGCGTCATCGATCACGCAAACATCGAACGTCGGCTGCGCACTTCGAATGGCAGCGAGGATCGTGTCGATGTTCTCCTTCTCGTTGTAGGTGGGTACCAAAACGACCGCGCGGGTCGTTGGCTCGCCAGAAACCGCCGGAGTCACGTTCTGCGCATCATAAGGCCGCCTCTGCCGTCTCGACGAGAACCCGGTTCCCGCGGTCAACGCGCGAGGGCTCACAAACGGACGTCGGCCCGGCGAGTTGCGATGTGGTATGTTGAGCTACACTCACTGGAATTGTATCGGACATTGCGTAAAATTCGCTGCCACTACGCATCCCCTGAGGCCTTCGTCGAAGCGATCGACGCGCCCGGGGAAGAATGCGCGCTTCAGGTGTTCACCACGGACGGGTTCGAACCGGGTGAAGAGGTCCTCCTCGAGGTGCATTTCCCCTCCCTGCCCGGAAAGATGATGGTCCGCGCGATCGGCCGCGATTGGCACCCGGCGCGGCCCCGACTTCGTGTTCGAGCCGGCGGTGTGCTGCGTTGCACGGGCACCGAGTGGACCAAGCTCCAATTCCTCCGCAAGGTCGGTGCAGGGGAGTTGAAACTCAACGCACGTCGCCGACACGTGCGCTTGCCGGTGATGGTCGAGATCCGGTGGCGGCGGCAGAACACCAACGACTTCGTCGTGGCCGCCCTCTCGGAGATCTCCGAGGGTGGAGGCCTACTGCTCACGCCCGACGGCACCCGCCCCGATTCCGGCGAAGAGGTGATCATCGAGATCACGCCTCCGGGCAGCGAGCGTCCGCTCGAGGTGTTATCAGTCGTCCGCAATACGGACCATCCTGATGGTGTCGGTCTCGAGTTCATGGCGCGCGACATGGGCGGTGTTCACCGCCTCCGCGAAGTCATTCGTCGTTTGGTCGAGCAGTAGCCTGCTGCTCGTCGCGGCGTGCGGATCCGATCCGGTCTCGGTGCTGAGCCCGGCCTTGGGGACTCCTGTGCCCAAGCCGCTGGCGCCCGCACCGGTGTTGCCCGCGGACTGCGAGGACGTCGGCGAGATGGCGCCGGAGGACCCGTACGCGGCGGCCCTGCTGCCTGTGCTCTGCCCTGAGATTCCGCTGGATGCGGTCGCGGCACGCAAGGCTCTGCTTGCTGCCGACTCGGCCGATGCGGCGCGTCGGCGCATCCCACTGCTCGCCGGCCACGCAGAGCTGGAAGCGCTGGCCAAGCTCGTGGCCCAGACGAGCGTGGACGTGGAGATCGACGCGCGTCTGCCCGATCCGGCAACCGCCATCGTGACCCCGCTCTCCGACACGGTCCTGTCGACCGTCGCGCTGGCGCGAGCCCGTCTTCAAACCTCGGGGCTGGGGCCCAGCGCGCACACGCAAGCCCGCGCGTACCTGGCCAAGGTCCACACCCACGCGCTGCGCCAGCTCGGCATCGAAACGACCCGCCCACCGGGGCCCTTGGGACGGCAGCTCGCCGCGCTGTCGATCCACTACGGGCGCTCGTTCTGCACGGCCTACTGGCGTCGCCGGGTCCCCGGGCTCGGCACACTGTTCAACGAGACAGAACGCGCCATTTTGTGGGCGGTGCTCGTGCTCGAAGCCGACTCCAGTGCAGGGGACCCGCCCTTGGTCGCATACGAGCTATCGATGGGTCGTCAGTACGTGGAGCGGACCGACGTGCACGGACGACTGCTCAAGGCGTTCGAACGCGACCTGGGTCCGCAGTCTCCGAACCGGGTGGAACCTATCGCCAACGCCCTGCCCCGGCTGCTCGAGCACGGCTTCGTCGACCTGGCGATCGCCCGCGCGCTCACGCTTCGAAAACGCGGCAACGTGCCCCTTGCGGACATCGAGCAGCTGCTGCGATCGGGGCTGACCGAGGTCGAGGGTGACGAATACCTGGAGCGGCTCGATGCTCGCCTCAAGCGCGCCCGCGGCAAGTCGCCTCCGGCTTCGGCGGCCTCGCTCGACCACGCGGCAGATCCGGACTGGCCCTCGCCCAGCGTCGTGGCGCGGACCCAACTCGAAGCGATCGAAGCCGCGGAGACCGAGTTTGCGCGAAGGTACGCGCTGGGGCGGGCGGTGTTGGTGTTCCGCGCTCGGCCCGACGCGCTCCGCGTTGCCATCGACCGCGCCGCGAGCAGCGTCCAGCCCTCGGTGGCGACCGCCGTCCCGTTGTTGCGGAGCGTGCTGGATGAGATCGACGACGGCCGGCTTTCGTGGTTGCGCCGCCAAGCGGAGACCGACGTTCGTGTCGTCACGGACGAGGAAGCGGCGACGCGGCGGAGCTTTGCGAAGCTGGCGCGGGAGGCCGGCGACGCGGCGCGCTAGGGACGCTCGCCGGACAAACACAACGAGCTGGGATTTCGGCCGGCTTTCATCGAAGCGATGCCTCAACCGCCGCAGCGCTCTCGCGCGACCCCGACATCGAGGCCGTCGTCCGTCTGCGCCGCCGTGACCCTCGCAGTCCGGCCGCGCCCCGCACCGACTCCCTTGCGGTGCCGCTCGCCCGTGCGCCCGTCTACCACCGCGACCTTCAGCGACGCCCGCTTGGTCTCGGGTGGCTCCGCACACTCGCCCGGGACCAACACCATGCCCCCAACCTCGAGCGTCAGCGGCGCGTCGGGCTCGGCTTCGAAACACACCCGTGGCGCGTCCGAGGCCTGGCAGACGCGGTCGATACGAACCCAGCCGGTCCGCGGAGCGCAACCGACCGACAGCAACGCCAGCGCGCCCACGACAGCGCGCAGCGGCAGAGCGTGGCACACTGATCGGAGTCCATGGCGCGTCGCATCAACCACGGCCAGAGCCGACCGGCGCGCGAGTTTGCGGCGCACGCGGTCCGGATCATCGTGCCGCCGGAGCGACTGCGACTGACACGGCTGCAGATCGCGTGGAGCGAGATGGTGGGACCCCGGCTGCGCTCGGTCGCCTGGCCCGGTGCCCTCAAGGGCAAGCAGCTGGTGGTTTTCGTTCGGGACACGCAATGGCAACACGAGCTGGTCTACATGAAGGACGAGCTGCTGACGCGCATCGCCAAGCAGTCTCCCGAATGCCCGGTCAGCTCCATTCGCCTGCGGGTCGGCGAGATTCCGCCGATCCCGGTGCGGCCGCCCCCGCCCCCGCCCCCGGACATCGTCGAGCTTCCCGACGAGCCCGCGCCCGAGACGATGAGCGCCCTGAGCGATGTTGGTGACGTCGACCTGCGCAAGATCATCGCCAACGCTCGTATGGCACTGTCGGGCCGGCTTCGCCGCTGAGCGTGTCATTTGCCCACCTCGACTCCGGCACGGAGGTCTCGAACGAGCTCGGTGAGGGCTCCGACGCTCTCTTGCGCCGCGCGAATCAACGCCGACCCCACGACCACGCCGTCGGCCTTGCTCGCCAACACCTGCGCTTGCTTGGCCGAACGCACGCCGAAACCTGCGGCGACGGGAACGTCGAAGCGCTGCTTCACGCTCGCGAGCTGGCGCGCCAGCGCATCCGAGTCCACATCGACCTCGGCTCCGGTCACCCCTTTGAGCGTGACCGCATACACGAAACCGGTCGTCACCTTGGCCACCGCCTCCATGCGTGCCTCGGTGGTCGTGGGCGCCACCAACCCGATCCAATCGAGGCCGCGTGCGGCTGCAGGCGCCCGAAGTTCCTCCGCGTGCGCCGGCGGACAGTCGACCACCAAGAGGCCGTCGATTCCGGCATTCGCGGCGGTGGCACCGAGCCTGCTGCCCATCTGAAGCAGCGGGTTGGCGTACGAAAACAGCACGATCGGGATGTCGGTGCGCTCTCGAATCGAGCGCGCCAGGTCGAGCACACCCGGCAGCGTCGCGCCGGCCGCCAGCGCCCGAATCATCGCCGCCTGTACATCGCCACCATCGGCGGTCGGGTCCGAGAACGGTACGCCAAGCTCCAGGACATCCAGACCGGCATCACACGCGGCCATGATGCGCTCGCGCGACCCCTCGAGGTCCGGATCGAACGCGGTGAGATATCCGACCAACGCCGCGCGGCCTTCTGCCTTGGCGTCTTCGAAGGCTTGTTTGATCCGGCTCATGAGGGCTGCTCCGAGTGTCCGTCTTGTTGTGCGGGCTGCTTGAGGGCGTCCATCACGGTGTGCATGTCCTTGTCCCCACGTCCGGACACGTTGACCACGACGGTCGTATCGAGACCAACCTCGTTCAAGATCTCCGGCAAGGCCGCGAAGGCATGCGCAGTCTCCAAGGCCACGATGATGCCTTCGGTCCGGGCCACCTGAGACAACGCCTCGAGACACTGGGCATCGGTGACGCTGAGATACTTCGCGCGCCCGGTCGCGTGCAGGTGCGCGTGTTCGGGCCCCACGCCGGGGTAGTCCAGACCCGCGGAGATCGAGTGCGCTTCTTGGAGTTGCCCGTGGGAGTCCTGCAGAACCAGGGAGCGCATGCCGTGATAGATGCCGAGCTTGCCGGCCGTCATCGTCGCGGCGTGTTTTCCCTCCAGGCCTTCGCCTGCGGCCTCGACCCCGTACAGGGCCACGCCGGGGTCCGGCACGAAGGCCGCGAAGACCCCGATCGCGTTCGAACCTCCTCCGACACATGCCACGACCGCATCGGGGAGTCCACCGGTCAGCGCGTGCACCTGCGCCCGACACTCGTCCCCGATGACCCGCTGAAGCTCGCGAACCATCGTGGGGTACGGGTCGGGCCCCATCACACTTCCGATGACGTAGTGGGTGTCGTCGACATGCGCCACCCAGTCACGCAGGGCCTCATTGATCGCATCCTTGAGCGTCGCGCTGCCCGCCTTGACGGGCACGACCTGTGCTCCGAGCAGTTGCATGCGGAACACGTTGAGGGCCTGCCGCTCCACGTCTCGCTCGCCCATGTACACGGTGCACGGCAGCCCGAAGTAGGCGCAGACCGTCGCCGTGGCGACCCCATGCTGGCCGGCCCCGGTTTCGGCGATGATGCGCGTCTTCCCCAGGCGGCGGGCCAGGAGTACCTGGCCGACGCAGTTGTTGATCTTGTGCGATCCGGTGTGGTTGAGGTCCTCCCGCTTGAGCAGGAGGCGTCCTCCGTCCTTCATGCCCAGCACGTCAGCCAGTCGCGTCGCCTCGGTGAGCACCGAGGGGCGCCCCGCGTAGTCGCGCAGGATCGACCGGTACTCCTCCTGAAAGCTCGCGTCCGCCCACGCCTTGGGCCACTCCAGCGCGAGTTCCTCGACCGCGGGCATCAGTGTTTCGGCGACGTAGCGCCCACCGAACGCGCCAAACTGAAGCGAGGGATCCGCGGGTTGCTCGGCCATCGAAGGCGGTTCTACCAGGCCGCGTAGGATGCCGCCCGTACTGCCCGCAACAAGGCCTCGATTCTCGCCACGTCTTTCTCTCCGTGCGTGGCCCCCACAACCTCCGACCCGCTCGCCACATCGAGACCCGCGGGCCTCACCTGCGCCAGTGCGTCTGCAGCGTTGTCGCCCGTGATCCCTCCGGCGAGCCATACGGGCAGCGGTGACAGGGCCTGGACCGCCAAGGCCGCCCAGACCCAGTCGGTCTTCGCTCCGCCACCGCCAAACCCTGGCACAGCAGCGTCCAGCAGGATCCAGGCGGGCAACGGCTGCGGTACGGCGAGGGTGTCCAGCTCTGGCGTCCCGCGGATCACCCACACCCACGGCAGGCCCAGCGCTGCGAAGGGCCCGGGAGCAGCGTCCCCGTGCGGCTGAATCGCGTCCAGCTCGAGTTCGCGGGCGATCGCAACGACCTCATGCGGCGCGTGGTCCACAAACACCCCGACCCGCTGGGCGCCGCGACTGCTCTCGAGCAGCGCTTTCGCAGCGCTCGACGCCAGCCCGCGCTTGCTGCCAGACCACAGGTTGATGCCGACCGCATCAACACCCAGCCGGTCGCAAGCCTGCAGGTCGGCGCGTCGCGTCACTCCGCAGACCTTCAGCGCAGCCATGACCCGCCTCAACCGAGCGCGTCGAGCACCGAGACCAGCGCGGCTCCAGGGTCTTCCGCACCCATGAACAACGTGCCGACCAGCGCCGCATCGACCCCGGCGTCGCGGAGCTGCCGCAGGTGCTCGGGGCCTTCGATTCCGCTCTCGGCGACAAAGGTGAACGAGCGCGGCACACGAGCCCGCTGCGAGAGCGCGACGTTGCGGTCGACCTCAAAGGTCTTGAGGTCCCGGTTGTTGACGCCGATGAGGGTCGCCCCGGCACTGAGCGCGCGGTCGACCTCGTAGGCGTCATGGGCCTCGCACAGCACGTGCAACGACAGGTCGTGGGCGAAGTCGATGAGCTGCTTGAGCAGCGGCGGCTCGAGCACGGCGGCGATCAGCAGCACCGCATCGGCGCCAGCGCGCCGCGCTTCGAGGATCTGGCTACGGTCGAGGATGAAATCCTTGCGCAGAATGGGCAGCGACGTGGCCGCACGCGCCGCTTCGAGGTCGGCGAGGCGTCCGTCGAAGTGACGGTCTGTCAGCACGCTGATCGCCGTAGCCCCGGCCTTTTCATAGGCAGCCACGATCTGGGCGACGTCGGCGTCCTCGCGAATGGGCCCCGCGGAGGGCGAGGCGCGCTTGAACTCGGCGATGATCCGGGGTGCCGGGCCCTGACGGAGTGCGCCTTCGAAGTCCCGTACCGGCGGCAGGCCAGCGAGCGCCTGCTCCAGCTGGCGCGCCGAGATCACACCATCGCCACGACTTGCCGAGAGTTCGGCACGTTTGGCCGCGATGATCCGATCGAGATGGGTCGGCTCGGACATGGGGGAAGGCTACGCCGGGTTGGAAGCCTTCACCAGCGCCGCGAGCGTGGCGGCGGCGGACCCATCGTCGAGCGCAGCCGCGATCCGCTTCGCGAGTTCGGGCAACGCCTGGAGGCCCTGCTCGCCCGCCACGAGCAGCCCGGCCGCCCCCGAATACACCACGGCGTCCCGATAGTATCCCCTGGCGCCCTGCAACACCGCCTCCAGAGCCTTCGCGTTGTCCGCGGGATCGCCCCCGGCGATCTCCTCCCATCCGAAGCGCTCCACCCCCGCCTGCTCGGGCGTCAGCACCCAACGCTCGACCGCCCCGTGGTGCGCGTGCGCGACCAACGATTCCCCCTCGGGACTCAAGTCGTCGATTCCCCAAGGAGCGTCTTGCGCTGCGGTCACGCCACTGCGGAACCCATGCACGACCAGGACTCGAGTGCTGCCCAGGGCAGACAAGGCCGAGGCCAGCGGCATGCAGCGGGCTGGGTCGAAGACCCCGAGCAGCTGCCGGGTCGCGCCCGCGGGGTTCGTCAGCGGGCCGAGCAGGTTGAACAGCGTGCGAACGCCCAGCGCCTTGCGCACCGGCATCGCGTGTTTCATCGCGGGATGCAGCGCGGCCGCGAACAAGAATCCCACGCCAACCTCATCGATACACGTCGCGACCGTCTCGGCGGAGGCTTGAATGCCGACCCCGAGCGCCTCGAGCACATCCGCGCTTCCGCTGCGGCTGCTCGCGGCACGGTTGCCGTGCTTGGCGACCTTGACCCCGCACGCTGCGAGCACGATCGAGACCGCGGTCGACACGTTCCGCCTCGGCACGCCCGAACCTCCGGTTCCGCAGGTGTCGACGAGCTCGTCCGCAACCGGCACGACCCGTGTCATCGCCTCCCGCATCGCCATGGCCGCCCCGGTGATTTCCTCGGAGGTCTCCCCCTTGGCGGCCAGTCCCATGAGCAACGCCCCCAGTTGCCCGTCGTGCGCATCCCCGGCCATGATCTCGCGCAGTACGGAGGTCATCGTGGCGCGCGGCAGGTCGCGGCCCCGAACGAGCTCCGCGAGCGCCGCGCGCACGTGAGCGTCAGGCATCGTGGGCCGCCTGCGCGAGAAAGTTGCCCAGGATCTGGTGCCCCGCCTCCGAGAGAATCGACTCGGGGTGGAACTGCACCCCGAACACCGGCGCCGAAGCGTGGCGGACCGCCATCAACTCGCCTTGTGCGGTATGGGCGACCGGCAGGAGTGACGCGGGCAGCGACTCCTGCGGGACGATGAGGCTGTGATACCGAGTTGCGGTGAACGGCGAGGGGATCCGAGCCAGCACACCCGATCCGTCGTGCAGCACCGGGGAGGTCTTGCCATGCATGATCCGCTCGGCTCGAACGACGTCCGCCCCGAGGACCTCACACAAGGTCTGATGGCCCAGACACACCCCGAGCATGGGGATCGATGGACCCTCCACGCACAACAGCCGGCACACGTCACCGCAAACACCCGCGTCGCTCGGACGACCGGGCCCGGGCGAGAGCAACACGTGGCTCGGCGCGTCGGCCACGATCTGCTCGGCCGTGAGCGCATCGTTGCGATAGACGTCGACCACCGCGCCCAACTCGAGCAAGTACTGCACCAGGTTGAAGGTGAACGAGTCGTAGTTGTCGACCACAAGAACCCGAGCGCCGTTTCCGGCATCCGCGGGGGTGTAGCGAGTTCCTCCTGCAGGCAGCGTCTTCATCGTTGGTTCTCCCGAGCGCCACGCGCCATCGCGATCGCGCGCAGCACTGCGCTCGCCTTGTTGCGGCATTCCTGGTCCTCGGACTGTGCGTCCGAGTCGTGGACGATGCCCCCTCCGGCTTGCACCCGGAGCGTGTCCCCTTGGGCCACCAGGCTGCGAATACAGATCGCGAAGTCGGCCCCGCCGTCGTATCCGAGGTAGCCGACCGCGCCGCCGTACCACCCGCGACCGTGGACCTCGAGTTCGTCGATGAGCTGCAGCGCGCGGACCTTGGGAGCTCCGCTGAGCGTCCCGGCTGGAAACGTTGCCGCGAGCGCATCGAGGGCATCGAGCTCCGGCCTCAGCGTTCCGGTGACCTCCGAGACGATGTGCATGACCCGGCTGTATCGCTCGATGGCGAATCGGTCGGTCATCTGCACGGATCCGCCCTCGCTCACCCGGCCGATGTCGTTGCGTCCCAGGTCGATGAGCATCAGGTGCTCGGCCCGCTCCTTGGGGTCGGCCAGCAACTCGCGCTCGAGCGCCTGGTCCTCGGCCTCGGTTCGCCCTCGTGGCCGGGTCCCAGCGATCGGGCGGAGTGTGACCTGCCGGGAGTCGCGGTCGACACGCACGAGCACCTCGGGCGAGGCACCCACCAACGTCGCGGAAGGAAGCTGCATCGCGTACATGTATGGGGCGGGGTTGGTCACGCGAAGCGCTCGGTACACGTCCAGCAGATCGAGCCCGTCCCGCGGCGTATCGAACGGCTGAGAGATCACGACTTGGAAGACATCGCCAGCGGCGATGTGCTCCTTGGCTGTCGCGACGGCCTCGATGTGTCGCGCCCGCGACCAAGGCTGTGCCGGCTCGGTCTCCCACTGCGAGGCGTCGGGCTCTCGAAGGCGAAGCGCGGGCGCGGCCGGTCCTTCGCCCAGCAGGGTGTCGACGACCTCGCGGACCCTCTCCACCGCGCGGGCGTAGCCAGCCTCGAACCCACCGTCCGTGGCAGGACATACGCTCCCGACCACCTTCACCCGCTGGGCCAGGTTGTCGAAGATCACCAGCACGTCGGTGGCGATCATTTCGACCCCGGGCACCGCATCGGGCTCCCGGCCTGCGGGGGGTGGGAGCGACTCCACCGCCCGCACGAAGTCGTGACCACACACACCCACGAGGCCGCCCCAAAACCGCGGCAAGTCCGGCTGCGGCGCGCCCCGCAACGTTTGGGTCACGGCGCGGAGCGAATCCAATCCCACCGCCGGGAGATCGGCCGGCACACAGAAGCCTTCGGGCGCCGTCCACGTCCAACGCAGCGCTCCGTCTCGCCACGACGCACGCCCGTGCAACCGGTGTCCGAGGGCCAGGAAGCTGTACCGCGCCCATCGCTCGCCGCCCACCACCGACTCGAGCAAAACCGCAGTGTCCGCCCCAGCCCGCAGCCGCGCGAAGGCGCCGACCGGTGTCTGGGTGTCGCAGAGCACCTCGGTCCACACCGGTACCACCGCCGCATCGCCCGCCTCCAGGCTCGCGCGTAGCTTCGATTCCGCGGGGAACACGTCCACGCCTCGCACGATAGCGCCCTCGGGAAGGATTGGTTACCGTCCGCTCGTGACCTTCGACCCTGCACTCCAAGCCGCCGATCCCAAGGTGGCTGATCTCATCGCCCGCGAGGACACCCGCCAGCGAGACAGCCTCCGTCTGATCGCGTCGGAGAACTACGCGAGTCGTGCCGTGCTCGAGGCCAGCGCATCCTCCCTCACCAACAAGTACGCCGAGGGCTACCCGGGCCGTCGCTACTACGAGGGCATGGATGTGATCGATCCGCTGGAGAGCCTCGCGATCGACCGCGCCAAGGAAATCTTCGGGGCCGAGCACGCCAACGTGCAGCCCTACAGCGGCAGCCCGGCCAACCTCGCCGCCCTGCTCGCGCTCGTCGAACCTGGGGGCACCATCCTCGGCATGTCGCTGCCCGCCGGCGGCCACCTGACCCATGGATGGAAGGTTTCGGCGACCGGCATCTACTACAACGCCGTCCAGTACGGCGTGCGGGAGACCGATCACCGCCTCGACATGGATCAGGTGCGCTCCCTCGCCAAGGAGCACTCCCCCAAGCTCATCTGGTGCGGTCACTCGGCCTACCCACGCGTCGTCGACTTCGAGGCGTTCGCCGAGATCGCCAACGAGGTCGGTGCCCATTTGGTTGCGGACATCGCCCACATCGCTGGCCTCATCGCCGGCGGCGTGCACCCCTCGCCGGTCCCGCATGCGGCTGCGGTCACCACGACCACACACAAGACCCTCCGGGGCCCGCGTGGCGGCCTGATCATGTGTAAGGCCGAGCACGCCAAGGCGATCGACAAGGCCGTGTTCCCGGGGCTCCAAGGCGGACCCCACAACCACACCACGGCCGCCAAAGCGGTCGCGTTCGGTGAGGTGCTCAAGCCCGAGTTCAAGGACTACGCCGCCCAAGTGGTGACCAACGCAAGGGCGTTGGGCGAAGGCCTCCTGGGGCGCGGGCACACGCTGATCACGGGCGGTACCGACAACCATCTGCTGCTCGTCGACCTCACCTCGACCGGAATCTCCGGCCGCGCCGCCGCACGGGCGATCAACGCGTGCGGCATCGAGATGAACGGGAACTCCATCCCGTTCGACAAGCGCAAGCCGTTCGATCCCTCGGGCGTTCGGGTCGGCCTCGCCGCGTTGACCTCCCGAGGCCTGAAAGCCGAGCACATGGACACGGTCGCGGGCTTCATCGACGAAGGCGTTCGCGAAGCCGCAAAACACGACGGCACCATCGAGGATGCCTTCGCCACGACCCTCGCCGGCCGTATTCGCGAGTTCCTGCAGCCCTTCCCGGCTCCTGGCCTCTCCCACTGACGTGCGCTGCTTCTCAACAACTCGCGCCCCCGGTCGGCACCCACGTTCGTGGGTGCCGCTGGTGCTCGCGTTCGTCGCAACGGGGTGCCCACGGGATCCTGGCCCCCCCAACCCGCAGCCCGAGCCAAGTGCAGCCCAGAAGACCGCGAAGCTGCGCAAGGAAGCGCAAAAGGAGGCGCTCGAACGCCTCGCCCCAAAGCTCGCCACCCTCGCCACGCTGGAGGACCCGGTCACCAGCGCGCTCCGAGATGGCACGGCGCCGCGGATGCCTCCCCTTCAGGCCGAGGACCGTGCCGCCTTGCGGTCCGCTCTCGAGGCCGCCGACCGCGAAGCGACGGGCTTGACGCCTCGGCTGCTTGAACCCGCCGACCGGGTCGTCGCCTTGACCTCCAGGTTCGCGATCGACCGAGCCCGCGACGCCTACGTTCGCCGTGCCCCGTGGGCGGACGATCCCACATGGGTCACAGCGGAAGCGGAACAAGTCATCGCCGCGTTGGAACTCTCCGCGCGGCGTAGCGGCAGCTGCACGCACTGCGGCGTCAGCCTCCCGCACCTCGCGGACACACTACCCGTCGCGGCCGCGGGCTTGCAGCGGGTGTCCAAGGCCCGAGGCAACGCGGCCGTTCTCGACGCTCGCGCGCTCGCCGGCCGCGTTCGTCAACTGCCGGGGCAAGCAGACGCCTCCGCCGTCCTTGCGCTCGAGGCGTTTGCCGCCGCGGTGGAAGGCCAGCTAGCCTCGGCGAACGAACCCGACCGCCTGGGCAAGAACGTCCTGCAACGACAGCTAGAGGTCGAGGAAAACCTCGGCAGTTCCGCAACCGAGCTGTTCAAGAGCCTCGGCTCGACGGTCCCAAAACTCGCAGCGATGGTGGGGAAGCGGACTGTTCCCGAGTCCCAGCCGGCGACCGCCGTGACCACTGCCCGATGCGAGGCCGCGTGGGCGGACATCGCCCCGCTGCTCGAGGCGCACGAGAGTTTGCGTGCCGAAGGCTTCGGCTGCGACAGCTTCGTGGCGGGCCTGGGCACGGCGACGCTCGATGATGTCGATCTGCGCATCGCCCTGGTCGACGTCGCATTGGTGGGCCCGCTGCGTAGGAGCGCGCATCAAGCTCTTCCGGAAGTGCTTGCCTCTGTGGGTGGTCGCATCGCCCGCGGGTCCCAGGCGCACACGCTACGCTCCGCGCTGCTGCTCGGCACACCCGCCCTCGAACCCGCGGCAGCCCGAGCCCTCGACGCGGAACTCGACGCGGCATGTCTCGCCGCGGCGGCCTTGTGGGTCCATGGTGAACTCGGAGATGACGCCGCGCTCGCAGAGCGGCTCGATGCACCCTGCCCCGACAAGACACCCGCGTACATTTCACGTGCGGAGGCTCGCCCTCGGCAGGCGCTCCGTGGTCTCGTGTTGTCCCGCGTGTCCAAGGGTCCCGCCGGTGTCGTTCCGTTGGACAAGCTGTGGTGGCTGCCCGCCGGACTCATCGACGATGTCGCGCTGCCGCCGACGGACGATGACCGCCCCTCGCCCGTCCGAGGAACCGTCGAACCGCTGGACGCTCGCCCAGCGAAGCCGGGGCCCCAGGATCCCGCGCCGTGAACGACCGCGAGCTGCACGCCCAACTCGAACAGACCGAGCGTGAGAAGCTCGCGGGCGGCTTTCATGAGGAGGTCGCAGATGCGCTGCGAGCTCGTGCCCGGCCGGACCTTGCAGGCGCGGTGCTCGAGCAGATCTGGGACTGGGATGCCGCGCTGACGGCCTATCGGGACGCCGACCTTGGCCTCGACGCGCTTCGCATCGCGCTCGAATCCGGCGTTGGGCGGCACCTGGACGCGGTGCTCTCCGACATCGAGGAACACGCGGTTCCCGATGAGGTCGACGCGGCAATCGAGCTGCTCGAGAAACGCCGTCGCCCGATGGAGGCCGCGCGACTGCTCGCGCTTCGAGACGATCCGGCCGCGCAAGCCCGGGCGCTAGAGCGAGGCGGAGATCCGTACGGGGCTGCCCGCGCGCTGGCGGAAGCCGGCGAGGTCAAGGAAGCCCTCGACATGCTCCAGACCCATACGCTGCGCTCGCACCCGGCGCTCGCACTCGCTGCAACCTTGGCGTGGGAGCTTGGAGACGCCGAGGGCTCGGCCCGCCATGCCCAGGCGTCCCTTCGTCTTCGCGAAGACGACGACGCGACCCGGGACCAGCTCGGTCGGGCGCTGACCGCCCTGGGCCACGACCTCGCCGCACAGATGGTCTTGCGTGGGCAGTCCTCGCGGAGCGTCGACGCCGTCAGTCCGGGTCGCTACCGAGTCACAGGCCTCGGAGGAACCGGGTTGGTCGGCGCCACGTACCAGGCGCTCGACCGCGCCACCCACGAAGAGGTGGAGCTGCATCTTCTGCTCGCCGAACACGGCGACGCCCGCGAACTCGACCCCGAAGTGGCGCAGCAGCTCGACCGATTCTCCGCCGTCGCGCAAGCGGCAGCGTCGATCGGACACCCCGCCATTCGCCCTATCCTGCGACTCGATGCCCGCGCCGGACTCCTGGTCATGCCGCGCAGCGAAGGCACATCGTTGCGCGCCCTTCTACGCCCACCCGGCATGCGACGGGTACGCTCCCGCGCCCGCGCGTGGATTGCTTTCATGCTCGAGGGTCTGATGGCCGCCCACGCCCGCGGCCTGGTCCACGGCTGGCTTCTGCCCAGCCTCGTCACGTTCGACGGTGCCGGACGGCCGCTGGTCCCTCCCTTCGGTGGTCACCATCTATCCGGGCTCACCGCGACGCATACCGGGGGGCTGGAGGAGCTGATGGCGATGACTGCCCCCGAGCTGCGCAGTGGTGCGCCACCCACCGTGCAAAGCGACCTGTTCGCGGTCGGGGTCCTGCTGCAGTGGCTCCTCGATGGCGACCTGCAGACCGCTCCGCCTCCGGAGTCCACCCCCGAGGACACCATCGCGCGGGCCCTGCAGGCCGAAGATCCGGCTCAGCGCCTTGATGCCACGGCAGCGCTCGAGATTCTCCGGACCCGGGTCGCCGACATCCATGAGCTGGGTGGGGCCGCCGGTTCGATGACCACAGGCGCCGTCCCGGCCGCGGGAGAGACCCGTTCGGCGCTGATGGGCGGGGGCGTGGTGGTGGATGCCGCCGAAACCTGGACGGAGCCTGAGCTCGACGCACTGTGCCAACACGTGCATCCGTGGCTGCAGCCGATCCTCGACCGCGAGGGACGCCGCCTCACGCTGGCCGCCTGGCCTGAGGGGAGCGCCGCCCTCGAGGATGACGTCGAGAGTTTCGTCGACCTGCTCGATGAGCAAGCCTTGGCCCTGAGCACCCCTGGGCTGGAGGCCGCCGTCCGCGAGCGGCTGCAACCGAGTAGCCTCGTCCGCACCCCAGCAGGGTCGTGGATGCTCGCCCTCGACGATCTGCTATCCCGATGACGAAAGACTCCGAAGCCGCCGCGGTCGGAATGCGAAGCACGCTCGTCGTCGCAGGCGTGATGCTTGCGATCGCTGCCTGGGCGCTGCCCCGTGCGATCCAGCCCGGCGACGCCGGAGAGTTTGCGACCATCATGCTCCGCGGCGGTGTTCCGCATCCCTCCGGCTACCCGTGGATGCGGATGCTCGGGCTGCCCGCGCGTGCCCTCGCGGCGCTCGGCCTGCCTCCCGCCACGGCGGCCGCCCTGCCCTGTGCCGTGCTCGGCATCGCGGGTTTTTCCTTGATGCACCGCGTCGCCCTGCATGTGCTGCGCGAAGCATCGGTGCGCGCGCGCGAGGTCATCGCAACGCTGCTCACGCTGCTCCTCGCCACCGCACCGCCCGTCGTCCTGCACATCTTCGACAGCGAAGTGTGGGGGCCGTTGCTGTTTGTCGCGGGCGGCTTCACGTACCTCGCCCTCGTCCGCCGTAGCGCTCCGTGGGTCCTCGGCCTCGTTCTGGGACTGGGCGTCAGCCATCACCTCACCGCCGTATTCCTGGTCCCGCTCGCCATCGGCGCCGCGTGGCCCGACGCAGCCACACCCAAGTCGGTCTTGCGGGCGGGCTTGCAGGGCCTCGGCGGGACTCTGCTCGGCCTCGCGCCGCTGCTGACCCTGATGCTCGGCGCCCACGGGACAGACGCGGCCTGGGCGTGGGGCGACACCGAGTCGTTCTCGGGGTGGCTGCACCACGTCAGCCGCGGCGACTACGGGGTCTTCGATCTCAGCTTGCAGAAGAACGGCCAGGTTCCCGCATGGGCACAACTGCGCCGCGCATGGCAGGTTCAAGGCGGCGCCCTCTCTGCCCAGCTCAGCCCGCACTGGCTGCTCTCTGGCGTTCTCGTCCTGGTGCCGTGCGTCCTCGCGCTTCGCCGCGGCCCGGGCCCCGCGAAACTCCGCACCGGCCTCGTGGGCAGCCTCCTGCTGTCCGGCAGCCTCTTCCCCCTCGCCCACAACCTGGACCCCACCTCGCCGTTCGGACAGTGGATCCTCGAGCGATTCGACCTCGTCCCACTGACCCTCCTGATCCCCGTGTGCGCGTTGGCCCTCGCGCCGCTTCCGGGCGCGGTGGCCCAGCGCGGACGGGCGGGTCAAGGCCTCGCCGTTGCGGGAGCCCTCCTCGTCCTGCGACAGGTCGTCTTCGCAGCCTGGCACGGCGTCCCCTCGACCAACCCTTGGCTCGAGCGCTACGCCGTGGACGTCCTGCGCACGCCCGATGCTCCGCAAGCGATCATCGTCGGCACCGACGACCACCGCACGTTCCCGATCCTCTACGCGCAGGAAGTCCTCGGCGAGGGCCAGCGCGTGGTCTATATCGACGCATCCTTGCTCGCCTACCCTTGGTACCGGGCCCGACTGCGCACCAAGCTGCCGACCCTGCCCGACATCGACAAACCGGTTCGCCTGCTCACCGCCCTGCAAGCCGACCCGGCGTGGGACGAGGTCCCGCTGTACCTCACCAACGATTTCTCGCGGCACTCGGTCGGGCTGAACCGGGTGCCCGAGGGCGTGCTGTGGAGGCTCGTGCACCCTCGCCTTCCGCCGGCCACCGCCGATGAGGTCGTGACCCGGCACAAGGCGGCGTTGAAGGTCTACGGACCGCTGGTGAAGGTTCCCTTCGTCGACGGCCACCCGTTCGCGACGGATGTTCTGACAAACTACCTGCAGACCACGAAGGCCCTCGGCGAGGCCCTGTATGCCGAGGGACGCAGCGCGGACGCGGACGCGCTCCTCCGATACGCGGTCGACCCAACCTAGGGAAGCAAATCGCCCGCGGGGGCTCACCCCGCCCGATCCACCTGCCCCCCGGTTCCTGGCCGTCCAGCGCTTTTCTTTCGCTTTTCTTGCGACGATGTCGATTTCGGGGGGACCCGGGCGTCTCCCCGTCGTGGCGACAACAACGACTACGACACAGGAAAACACGATGAAATTTCTCGCTCTCATCTACGACCCCGAGGACACCAACGACTTCGCCCCTGGCACTCCCGAATTCGAGGCCTATATGGGCCAGTGGATGGCCCTCGACGAGGCGCTCAAGGAAGCAGGCGTGTACGTCGGCGGCGAGGCGCTCCAGCCCTCCTCCACCGCTACGCGTGTTCGCGTTCGCGGGGGCGAGCAGGAGACAATGGATGGCCCCTTCGCCGAGACCAAGGAGCAACTTGGCGGGTACTACGTCCTCGACTGCAAGAACCTCGACGAAGCGATCGGATACGCCGCAATGATCCCTGTCCACGAAACGGGCACCATTGAGGTCCGCCCGCTTCTCGAGCTCTCCGAAATGATGGACTCCTGACGTGGAACGCCTCCAGTCGGACATCGCCAAGCTGATGCGCGACGACTGGGGGCGGCTCCTCGCCGTTCTGATCGGCAATCTTCGCGACTTCCAGCTCGCCGAGGATTGCCTATCGGAAGCGTTCCGCAGCGCGCTGGAGCACTGGCCACGAGGGCGTCCACGCAACCCACAGGGGTGGCTGCTTCAGGTCGCGCGTCGCAAGGCGATCAGCCGACTCCGGCGGGCAGCGACCCACACGAAGGCTCAACCGGACCTCGCCTATCTCATGGCCCTGGACGCCGAAGAAATCGAGTCCGAGCATGACATCCCGGACGAGCGGCTGCGGCTCATCTTCACGGCTTGCCACCCAGCGCTGGACCCCAAGACGCGGATCGCCCTGACCCTGCGGACATTGTGCGGACTGGCCACGCCAGAGATCGCCAGAGCCTTCCTCGACAAGGAGGCGACCATGGCCCAACGGTTGGCGCGCGCGAAGGCGAAGATCGCCAAAGCGGGGATCCCGTACGAAGTCCCCGGACCGAACGCCTGGGAGCCCCGCCTCACTTCGGTGCTGACCGTCATCTATCTGATCTTCAATGAGGGCTACTCCGCGAGCGCGGGCGAGGACTCCATTCGCCGGACGCTCTGCGATGAGGCGACTCGGCTCGCTCGGGCCCTTCACTCGCTGTGCCCAACCGAGCCCGAGGTCGCGGGCTTGCTCGCCCTACTGCTGCTCAACCACGCACGCAGCCCGGCTCGACTCGACGCCTTAGGCGCCGCGATTCCACTCGAGCTTCACGACCGTTCCCGCTGGGACCACGGGCACATCCGCGAAGGGTTGGCGCTCATCAAGACCGCGCTCCGCCGCGGCCGCCCCGGCCCGTTTCAACTGCAAGCGGCGATCTCCGCTGTTCACGCCGAAGCTGCGGACTTCGAAACAACCAGATGGGACGAACTCGCGCTCATCTACGACCGTCTGATCGGGCTCACTCCGACACCGGTCGTCGCGCTCAACCGAGCGGTGGCGCTGTCGTTTGCCCACGGGCCAGCCCTCGGCCTCGCGAACCTGCCCGAAGGGCTCGAGCACTACCAATCGTTTCATGCGGCCCGTGCCGACATGCTCCGGCGACTCGACCGCGTCTGCGCTGCCCGGGATGCATACGACCAAGCCCTCGCGTTGACGCGCAACGAAGCCGACCGCTTGTTCCTCGAGAAGCGCCGCGATGGTCTCGGCTGGCCCGCAAAGCCATAGATCTCGAGCCCTCCTGATCGCGCTCCCGACCGTGGGGCTCACCCGACCGGAGTGCAGACCAGCAGCGGTTCGATGTCGTTGCTTTCGTCGCACTCGTTGAGCACGCCCAGCCCGGTGCCGTCGTCGTCGACCACCGCGAAGATCGTGGCGGACGGAATCGACTGCCCGGTGGCAAGCGTGACGGTCTCCGAGGCCCCCGCTGGCAACGCAGCGACGGTGCTCACGGTGCCCAGCAACCCGGCACTTTCCTCGTAGAATGACACCGCCACCCCGGGGCCCACGCCCAGGCAGCCAAGGTTGGCCACGTCGACGCTGATGTCGAGGGTTGGGCACACCACCTGGTCGACCCGGAGGTCGAACAGGGCCAGGTCGGGCGCGCAGAAGTTGGAGAGCCCTTGGGCGTTGCGTCGGTACGCGTTGAAGCCCGGGGTGTCCCACGCATCGGGTTCCGTGACCGGAACCGTGCCGTCCACTTCGACGTTGGTGATGTGATAGCTGTGCTGGTTCCAGACCGGACGTGTCGCGACCCAGTTGTCGAGTTGGTCCTCCCAGACCTCGATCCCAGCATCGAGTCCCCACGAGATGTCCGAGTTGTTGGAGAACACCAGCTCCGCCTTGAAATCACCATCGACGTCGGCCACGACCGGGTACTCCGTTCGGGTCCGCGACGTGTTGGGGTCCTGAAAGAGGACCTCGGCGTCGGTCATGATGCCGTCGCATCCGGGACCCGGCGGTACGAGCTGGCAGTCGGGCTCGACACCGGGATAGATCCGGATGAAGAATTCGTCGTTGTAGACCACCTCGTTGATGCCGTCGCCGTCGAAGTCGAAAACCGACGACCCGGTGACCCGCGAGGAATCATCTTCGGTTGCCGCGCGCCACAGCTCGCTGAAGCTGGTGCCATCGAACTCGACGACCACGTAGAACGAAGCGCCGGCGGTGGCGATATCCGGCGCGCCATCTCCGTTGAAATCGGCGATGTTGGGCGCTCCCCCCCGGTCTGCGGTCCCGGGGATCGCGAACGAGGCCAGCTCGACTCCCGTCTGGCCATTGAGGGCATGAATCTGGCCACCGCGGACGAGGATGACCTCCGGGTTGCCGTCTGCGTTGAAGTCCGCGATACCGCAGCGCCCGTCGCCCACGGTGGACTCCCACAGGATGGACCCGGTGAAGTCACCGCCCGCCACCGTCCCGGTGGTCGTGTACGCCGTGTTTCCGCCGATGAGCTCGGGGCGGCCATCGCCGTCGAGGTCGGCGACACAGGAGATGGGCCCTTGGCCATCCCGGCCGATTCCCGCGGTCCCTTCCCAAACCAGCGCCCCGCTGCTGTCGAGCACCGCGGCTCCAAACACGACCTCGGGGTCCCCGGCGTTGTCCATGTTGGCGATGGCGACCGAGCCGCTGTTGTTGGTGCTCGCGAACGTATCGGAGACCCACATCGGGGTGCCGTCGCTCTCGATCGCGACCAGCGTCGAGCCCAACCCAGCAACGACAACCTCCGGAAGGCCGTCGCTGTCGATGTCGCCGACCGCTGGGTTGGCCGTCGAGTTGGTTTGGAACGCGGGGTCGGTCACCGACCAAACCGGAAGCCCTGTATCGCCCCGGATCGCACGCATGACCCCTTCGGTCGTGGCGGTTCCGGTGATGTACGAGTTGAAGATGACCTCGGGTGTGCAGTCGGCATCCAGATCGGCGACCACCGGAATGGACGAGACATGGAAGTTCTCCGGAGCCACGTCGGGGTCGCGGTGGGTCCATGAGGGTGTGCAGACGTCGGCGACGCAGGTCTCGGCCGTCTGACACTCGCTCCCATCCGAGCACGGGACCACCGCACGAACGCCCCAGGTGAACCGCGGGACCGGGGAGAACTGAGCCGGCTTGGGAACGTACTCGCACGTGGGGTCGGCCATCGACGGCACGCACAGCCCGAGGTCGCCAGCGCACACGAACCCGGCGGCGCAGTCACTGCTCTCCACCCGGGTCGCGCAACCGCTGTCCTGACATGCACCCATGGGTGTCACGCACTGGCCGAGGTAACACGTGTCCCCGTCGGCGCAGCAAGCCTGCGCAGCACCGCACGCGGCCGCCCCGCCGCAGTCGTCCGCGCACGCGCCCTCGAAACAGACCTGGGTGTTGGGACAACAGTTTGCCTCGCAGGCGATTTCATCCTCGGCGCAGCTCGGGCCCGCGGACGTCTCGGAGGGCAAGGACCCCGATGAGACCTCCGCCGATCCGCCCCCGGTCGTCCCGGTGGTGCCATCGGTATCGGTCAAGGTGTCGCTGAGCGACTCCGATGACCCCGTCTCCTCCGGGGCCGTGCTCGAGCACCCTGTGCCCAGAGCCAGTCCACAAAGCACGCCACCCCATCGTCCAACCGTCCCCATGCCGGACAGTGTAGGAGCCGCTGACAGGTTGACTCAACCTCCGGGCGCATCTGGGACCCGAGACTGCGCGCTATCGGGTCGCCATCGAGTGTCCGGGGCGCTACCGTAGCGCTGTCTTTGGTCACCTTCGATGAAGAGCGCCGCTTGGCTGTTTCTCTGGCGCGAACCGGTGCCGAGATTGCGCGCACCTTTCAGCGAGGCGGGGCCCGAATCCTGCGACTGCGGAACAAACCGCTCGGCGGCGGACCCGTCACCGCCGCCGACGAGACGGTCGACGCGCACATCGTTGGCGCCCTGCACGAAGCCTTTCCCGAGGACCCCATCGTCGCCGAGGAAAGCTGGGAGGAGACCCCCTGGCAACGCGGTGGCCGCTGCTGGTTCGTCGACCCCATCGACGGCACCCGCGAGTTCGCCCGCGGGACTCCGGGCTGGACGGTTCAACTTGGCCTGTGCATCGACGGGGCCCCCGTCCTGGGCGTGGTTGCCGAACCTGCGCATGGTCGGCTCAGCTGGGCCTCGCTCGAGGGTGCGGGCACACCGTCGCAGCGGTGGGTCGGCGAGACCGAGACCCTCGCCGGGCCCGTCCCGCTGCACGTCGTGGCACGTCCGTGGGACGAGATTCAGATCATCGGCGGCAAGGTCGCTCCGTTCTCCCGCCAACGCGAGATTCACAAGGCGCTAGGCATCAACCGCGACCGTGTCCGTTCCGTCGGCTCCGTCGGCGTCCGCATGGCCTCCGTCGCGCGCGGCCAGTCGGACTGCTACGTGCAGGCGCCGGGCAAGACCAAGATGTGGGACACTGCCCCGCCCTTGGCCCTCGTCCTCGCCGCAGGCGGTCGCGTCTCCGACCTCCGCGGCGACCCGCTGGATTTCAGCGCCCCCCCCGTGACGCACCCCGGTGGCGTGGTTGCGTGCGCGGCCGAGCACCACGAGCCGATCTTGGAGCGGCTCGCGAAGCTCGCAGAGTCTTGGCTGGGACCGCGAACGGCGTAGAGGAGCAAAGCGACGAGCAAGCCCGACAGGGGATGCTCCGCAAATCCTCAGGATTCACTCGGCACCCTCGCGAATCGCTCCAGATGAAGCGTAGGTCGCTCCCCGCCAGTCCCCGTCGGCACTGGAGGAGCAAAGCGACGAGCAAGCCCGTCACGGCGACCGCCAGGGGGATGAAGCGTAGGGGGCTCCGCCCCCGAAGCGAAGGGGACCGCGAGGTCCCCTTCCAAGCTAGCTCCCCGCGACCGTCATCTGCTCGACGCGAAAGCTTGGCGCTGCGGTCGACGTGCGGTGCTCGAGGTCATTCGCGATGGCGTCGATGCCCAGCAAGATGTCGTCGAGGTTGCGGGAGATCGTGATCTCGCCGATCGGCCGAGTGAGCTTGCCGTTCTCGATCAGGAAGCCTTCGGCGCCCCGCGAGAACGTGCCCGTGACGGCGTCGAATCCGAAGCCCATCATCCGGCTGACGTACAGCCCGGTCTCGATGCCCTCGAGCAAGGCCTCGGGCTCGAGCTCGCCCGCCTTCATGTAGAAGTTGCTGACCGAGCTGTGGGGGATGCCCCCGCCCCCCGAAGCAGACCCGGTGGGGCTCATCTCCAGCTTGCGGGCGCTGTAGGTGTCGAGAAGGAACGTGGAGAGCACGCCGTCGTCGATCACGGGGATCGCCCGAACCGCTCGCCCTTCACCGTCGAACCGACGAGAGCCAGGCCCGCGCGACACCAGCGGGTCGTCGACGATGGTCACGCCCGAGGCGGCCACCGCTTCGCCGAGGCGCTCCGCGAGGTAGCTACGCTTGCGGTAGACCGAGTCGCCCACCACGCAGCTGGCCACGAGTCCGACGATGCTGCGCGCCGCGTCCTTGTCGAACACGATCGGGTACTGCCCGGTCGGCATCTTCGAGGCGCCCAGGGTTCGAACCGCGCGCAGGGCCGCCTCGGCGCCTACCGAGGCGGGATCGTCCAGGTCAGCGAAGAAGCGCCCCCCGGTCCAGTACATCCCGTTGCGTTTCTTGCCGCCCTCGTCGTCGGCGACCGCCTGGACCACCAAAGACTGGTAGGTGCCACAGCGAGTCCCGACAAAGCCGCCGGTCGTCGCGAGCACGCCGTGCCCACTGCTGCGGGAGAAGCTCGCGCCCTCAGAGGTCGTAATACGCTTGTCGGCCGCGAAGGCGGCACGCTCTCCGGCGCGAGCGAGTTCCAAGGCTCGCGCCGCATCAATGCCGTCCGTCTCCGAATCGAACAGATCGAGATCCGGCAGCGTGGAGGCGTCGGCGAGTTCGTCGGGCGAGGGCGGTGCGGCCATCGGGTCCGGCTCGCTGATCTCCGCCATCTCGACGACGGTCCTGAGAAACGCTTCGACCGCGTCCTTGGACAGGTCCGTCGTCGAGCTGGTCGCGACGCGCTCGGAACGCATCACACGAACCGACAGCCCGCTGCTCTGCGCTTCTTTGACAAGCTCGGGCTCGTCCTTGCGAACGCCAACCTCGAGTTCGTTGCCGACGCCGACGCTCACTTCGGCATGGTCGACGCCGAGCGAACGAAGGGTCGCGATCGCATGCTCTGCCGAACCGGTCAGACGGGCGAGGATCTCGGGGGTCTTGCTGGTGCTGGCCATGTCCGGGTCCTCAGGCTTCGGTTCCGCCGACGGTGAGTTCGTCGAGTTTCACGGTGGGCATGCCAACGCCGACCGGCACGCTCTGCCCGTCCTTGCCGCAGGTCCACATGCCGTCCGACAGCTCGAAGTCGTGACCGACCTTGGAGACCGTCGCCAACGCCTCGGGGCCGTTGCCGATCAGGTTCACGCCTTTGAGGGGCGCAGTGATCTTGCCGTCTTCGATCAGGTAGCCCTCGGTAAGGCTGAAGACGAAATCACCGTTGCTGATGTTGACCTGGCCGCCGCTGAATTTCTTCGCGTAGACGCCCTTCTTTACCGAGCGAATGATCTCCTCGGGGTCGTCTTGGCCGGCCGCCATCAACGTGTTGGTCATGCGCGGCAGAGGGACCTCGCGGAAGCTCTCGCGGCGGCCGCTCCCGGATGCGGGCTCGCCGAAGTGATCGGCGCTGATCCGGTCGTGCATGTATCCGCGCAAGATGCCGTCCTCGATGAGGCGGTGCTCCTGCGGGATCTCGCCTTCGTCATCGACGTTGATGCTGCCCCGACTGCCCTCGAGCGCGGGGTCGTCGACCACCGTCACCAGCTCGGAGGCGACGGACTCGCCCACCCGGCCGGTGTAGTTGGAGGTCTGCTTGCGGTTGAAGTCCGCCTCGAGACCGTGCCCCACCGCTTCGTGCAGCAGGATGCCGGAGTCTCCGGGTGCCAGCACCACGGGCATGCTTCCCGCGGGAGCGGGACGCGAGTCGAGGTTGACCAGAGCAACCCGAGCGGCTTCTTGACCGTGGTCCTCGGGGGACACCATCTCGAAGTACTCGATGCCGTACCGGCCACCGCCGCCGCTGCTTCCCGACTCAGTGCGGTCCCCGTCACCGGCGACGACGGACACACCCATGCGGCTCATCGGCTGCACGTCGTGCACGACCGCGCCGCGGCTGTTGCAGACCAAGAGTTCTTTGTGCACCGACACCAACGACGCATCGACACGAGCGATGCGGCTGTCGGCAGCACGCGCGGCCGCATCGGCGCGACGCAGCAACGCCACCCGATCCGCCCCTGGCACATCGACGAGATTCTCGGCGACTGCGTAGCGGCTCGGAGCGCGCACACGCGTGACGTCCACCGGAGCGACCGCCTTGCCACCAGTGGCGATGCGCGCCGCGGTACGGGCCGCTGCGAGAAGCTCCTCGGGATCGAGGCTCTCCGCGTACGCGTAGCCCACCGCCGTCCCGTTGACGACGCGCACGCCGACACCGAGATCGATGCCTCCGCCGACGCTGCGGACGCGACCGTCCTCCATCGAAATGGATGCGGCCCGGCGGTACTCGAAGTAGAGGTCGGCGAAGTCGCCCCCCTGCTCCAGTGCCACACCGAGCGCGCGTGCGATCAGGGTGTCGTCGATCGCGTGAGGCCCCGTAATAAACGGAGCCTCACTTACCTTCGTATTCACGTGTGCCTCGGACACGAGCGAAGACTACGTCTCTTTCAGTCTGAAGCCGAGTCGGTTGCCGACTCGGGCGCTGCGGTGGCCTCGGGCGTTGCTTTGCCCTTCTTCGTGCGGCCGGCCCAGCGGCGCTTGAAGCGGTCGATACGACCCTCGGTATCCATCGTCCGAGCCTGACCCGTCCAAAACGGATGGCTGTGGCTCGAGATGTCGAGCTTGACGACGGACATTTCGACGCCGTCGACCTCGCGCTTCTCGCTGGTGTTCTGAGTAGAGAATGCGACCCACTCTTCACCGCTCGACGAATCGACGAACAGCACTTTGTGGTAGTCGGGATGTACGCCCATCTTCATGGCAGCGTTTCCTTTTCTTCCTTACGAGGACGATAAACGGCCGGCTGGGGCTACCAGCTCGACTTGGTGACGCCAGGCAAGTCGCCGGCGAGGGCAAGGTCGCGAAGCATGATGCGCGACAGGCCGAACTTCCGATAGACGGCTTTGCTGCGGCCGGTAAGCATGCAGCGCCGCGTCTTGCGGGTTGGGCAGGAGTTCTTGGGCAGTTGGTTCAGCGCGTCGATCGCAACCCACTTCTCGTCCGGATCGAGATTGGGGTCTTTGATCTTCTTGCGGAGCTCAGCACGCTTTTCGGCGTACTTGGCGATGAGCTTGTCGCGCTTTTCGTCGCGCAGAACTTGGGAAAGCTTGGCCATGACTGAAGTCTCTTGAGGCGTTGGGGGCAGGCACCGAAGGCGGCCGGCCCAGAGCGCGAGAACCTACACGACAGCAACCCGCCCGCGCAAGGGGTCTATCAGGGCGGTTTGAGGCGTCAGCTCTCATGCGAAAAAACGCCTCCCAGAGCCATCTAACGGCCTGAGAAGCGCTTTCCGCGTCCACTGCGCGGTTCTTCAGCCGCCGGACAGGCCGGTCCGGGTCCGCAGATCGCCCAGTTCTGTCTCGCGCAGCTGCCGGAACTGCCCTTCTGGAAGATCGTCCACCGTGACGTCACCGAAGGCCACACGAATCAGCTTGAGCACCGGATGCTCGACGGCCTCCCCCATCCGGCGGATCTGCCGGTTGAGTTCGTGACTGAGCGTGATCTGGACCCACGTGTTGGTTTCGGTGTCCCGGATGACCAACAGCTCGTCGACCGGTTGGGTGACGGTGCCGTCCTCCAACGTCACACCCGCGCGGAGCTTGTCGATCGCGACGTTGTCCAGGCGACCTTGAAACTTCACGTGGTAGGTCCGCGGGACCTTGTGTCGGGGGTGCAGGAGCCGTGAGGCGAACTCGCCGTCGTTGGTGATCAGAAGGACACCACGCGTGTGGTAGTCGAGCCGGCCCACCGGGATCACGCGGGCATCGATGCCGCGCAGGAACGAGATGACGGTCGCCCGCCCCCGCTCGTCCACCTTCTTCTCGGTCGAGCACACGCTCTCGTCGGGCTTGTTGAGCACCAAGTAGATCGGTGGCTCCGGCTCGACCAGCTTGCCATCCACGCTGATCCGATCTCGCACCGGGTCAACTCGGGTGCCCGGGGTCGTCACCACTTGGCCGTTGACCTTGATGCGCCCTTCAGCGATGAGCGCCTCCCCGCCGCGGCGAGAACTGACCCCCGCACGCGCCAGCACCTTCTGCAGCCGCACCTGACCGGTGAGTTCACCGATATCTTGGGCTCGCTCGGGTGCAGGTTTGGGCGGCGTTGCGCCACGGCTACGGCGGCCCCCGTCTGATTTCGGTGGCTTCGGTGGCTTCGATCGGCGGCTCATGGTTCGTCTTTGGGCAGGTCGTCCGCGGCCGCAACGTCCGTTGCATCCGGATCCGACGCTGTCGGGTCTGAGGGTTGTTCCGGGGAGCCTTCGCTCTCGCTGGATGAACGCGAGTCGGCACCCGTCGCCTCGGACCTGGCGTCCTCGGCGTCGGTGGTCGGCACGGGCTCGGAAGTCGGCTGCGGCGTGCTCGAGTCCGTATCGACGTCGTCCGGCGGAGCCGGGGGGTCGACGTCAGGACCACCGTCCGCCGTCGTGGTTTCGGCCTCGGGCTCGCTTCCAGCTTCCGCTCGAGGCTTCGCCTCGACTTCGGGTTCGGGTTCGGGTTCGATTCCCTCTTCCACCGCGGATTCAGCACCCAGTTCGGGCTCCGCGTCGGTTTCGTGTGCTTCAGAGTCTGACTCCGGCTCTGACTCTGACTCCGGCTCGGATTCTGACTCCGGCTCGGATTCTGACTCCGGCTCCGGCTCGGATTCTGGCTCCGGCTCAGCCTCGGCTTCCGCTGCTTCGGCGTCGACTCCGGACTCCGGCTCAGCTCCTGACTCCGTGGTCTGGTCCGCCTTGTCCGACGCACTCTCGGTGAGTTCGTCCTCGCCGGCAGCATCTGCACTCACGGCATCGTCAACGGACTCAGCACCCGCCTCAGCACCCGCCTCAGCACCCGCCTCAGCACCCGCCTCAGCACCCGCCTCAGCACCGGGCCAGTCCGTAGCGGACGTTGCGGGAGCATCCGCCTGCAGCTCCGACGCCGTCCCGTCGGGGTCGGCAGCATCACTCGAGACATCCGACGCCGTATCGCGAGCGTCGGCGTCTTGCGACGTCGTCTCGCCGAGGCCTTCCGGCGTGGGCGCAGGAGCAGCCTTGTCGGTGCTCCGCCCAGCTTCGGTGGCGGCCTGGCCATCCTGCGCGGTGCCCTTGCCCTCGGCGTCGGGGAACTCGATGCGGGACTGTCCCATCGCCTCTTGTTCATCCGACAGGCTGCCCGACTGGACCGTGTGCCTCAACGTAGCCTCGGACTCCTCGCTGAGTTCCTTGAACTCATGCAGGTCCGGCAGGTCTCGCAGCCCCTTGAGGTTGAAGAATTCGAGGAACGCGACCGTCGTGCCGTAGAGGTGGGGTCGGCCCGCTTCTTCTTTGCGGCCGACAATCTTCGCCAGGTCTCGCTCCAGCAGCACCCGCAACACGGCGCCACAATCCACGCCGCGGATGTGGTCGAGCTCCGCCTTGGTGACCGGCTGGCGGTACGCGACCACGGCCAGCGACTCGAGCTGCGACCGCGACAGACGGACCGGCTTGCCGGCCATCATCTTCTGCACAAACGGAGCGTTGTCGGGGTGTGTACGCAGGCGAAACCCGCCTGCCACCTGCCCCAGCACCACGCCACGATGCTGCGTGTCGAAGATCAGCTGCTTCAAGGCGAGCTGAATCTGGCGCTTGGTCGGTTCTTTGAGCAGCCGCCGAATCAACTTCACCGTCATCGGCTTGTCGGCCGCGAACAGCAGGCTCTCGATGATCGACATCAGCCGCGGCGAAGCCTCCCCCTCGACCTTGGAGAGGTCGTCATCCGGGTCGATGGGAAGCGACGTGGCCAGATCGAGGTTGCTGTACTCCGCGAACGGGTCCGGCTCGGGCTCGGCCTCGGCCTCGGCCTCGTCGTCTTCGTCTTCGTCTTCGTCCTCGTCGGGCTCCTCGCCACGGTTGCGGGGACGACCCAGTGCCGCGACGAGATCTTCGAGGCTGGCTTCCTGCGGCTGCGCGCGCTCGGATGCCGGCGCGACCTCAGACTCGGAGGCTTCGGGCGCGGCCTCAGGCTCGGAAGGCTCTTGTGAAGGGTCAGACATCGGGCTCGGGCTCGGCCTCGGCCTCGGCCTCGGGCGTGTCTGGGGCCGGAGGATCGTCGGACGAAGGCGCAGCCTCACCCGAAGCGGACGCTTCCGCAACCCCGGGTTTGGCCTTCCCAAAGCTGATGTTCTCGTCGTAGTCCGCAATGGCCTGTTTGGCCTCTTCGGGGGTGGCCTTGCGCTCGATCACGATGGCCCCATTGGCCGTGTCCTGATGCACGAAGATGACCCCAAGCTTGGTCAGCTCGAGCACGGACATCAGGGTCACGACGAGCATGGAGCGCAGCTCGGATTCACTGTTCCAGCTGCGACCGAGGAACAGCCCTTCGAATTCCACCCGCTCCTGCTCAATGAGCATCGAGGTGAGCTGGTTCATCCGCTGCGCCACGGAGACCGTCTCCAAGACCACGTCGTGGGACTTGTGAATCCGGGCCCGGTCCAACACGCGGTTGTAGGCCTCGGCGAGGCGAAACAGCGTGAGCGGGGCGAGCCCGGGGTCGACCGGAGGCAGCTCGATCCGCCCTCCCCGACTGAACACGTCGCGCCCCTGAATCGGGAGCCCGTCGAGGTCGCTCGCCGCCGCGCGGTACTTTTGATACTCCAGCAACCGCGCGATCAGCTCCTCGCGGGGGTCTGGTCCCTCGTCATCGCTCTGGCCCTCGTCGCTGACCTCGGTCGGCTCCGTGGGAACGAGCTCGCGACTCTTGAGGTACGCGAGCGTGGCCGCCATGACCAGATAGTCCCCGGCAACCTCCAGGTCGAGGGCTTGCATGAACGCGAGGTACTCCAGGTACTTCTCGGTCACGAACGAGATCGGGATGTCGAGGATGTCGAGCTCGTGTCGGCGGACCAGGTGCAGCAGCAGGTCCAGCGGCCCCTCGAAGTCCGGCAGCTCGAGCAGCCATGAGCGCGCCTCGTTGACCGACCCCAACATCGACGTCAAAGGGTTGGCCGAGGGGGTCGGACCGGGGGTCGCGTCCCCTTCCGCGCCAGCCGGTGTCGGGGTGTCTGCTCCCGCGGCGTCGCCATCGACCGCGGGCTTCTCCGTCCCGGATTCGCCGGGCGCGGGCTCCTCCGTCCCGGATTCGCCGGGCGCGGGCTCCTCCGTCCCGGATCCGCCGGGCGCAGGCTTCTCCGTCCCGGATTCGCCGGGCGCAGGCTCCCCGGCGGAGGGTTCCTCAACCGTGGATTCGCCGGGCGCGGGCTCCTCCGTCGTGAGTTCATCGGTCGCGGATTCGTCGACTGCGGCTCCGCCAACCGCGGGCTCCTCGATGGTGGTTTCATCGGGCGCGGATTCGTCAACCGCGGGCGCCTGGGGCGCGGACCCCTCGGGTGCCGGTTTGTCGGCCGCGGATTCCTCCGCCGTGGGTTCCTGCCCCGCGAATAGAGGATCGATGACCGGTGCGGGCGCGGCTGCTGGGGACCGGTCGGGCGTGTCGACGCCAGACACGATTGCCCCACCGTCCGCGCGCTCGGCTGGGGAGCGGACGTCTTCGCTCCCGCCATCATCGGACGGCGGGTTCTGGTCCTCGGACGTGCTCACCTGGGCGTAGGGTGTCTACAGAACAGCCCGGAAAACCGCGCTCGCCTGCCCCATCACGGGCCCGAGCAGATAACCCAGAACGCCCGAAAGTACGAGCACGATCAAGACAATGCCGCCGTAACGCCTGAGAAAGTCGTCCACGGGCTCGAACCGGGGGCCGAAGGCCCAGCTGAGCACCTTGCCGCCGTCCAGTGGATGAACCGGTAGGAGGTTGAACAGGAACAGCAGGACGTTGAGGCTGAAGAAAATCTCGAACGGCTTGAGGAACTCGGACGACCCGGCGAAGACCCCGGCGGCCGAGAGGCCTGCGACGACGGCGAGGGTGAGCCCAGCCTGCAAGAGATTGGAGAGCGGACCGGCGAAGGCGACGATCGCCATCCCCGCACGCATCGAAATCTTGCGGGTGTAGTTGCGGGGGTCGGTTTGGACCGGGCGTCCCCACCCGAACAAGAAAGCGGGGTTGATCACGCCCATGACCAGCGGAAGGATCAGTGTCCCGATCGGGTCGGCGTGGGCCATCGGGCTGAGGGTCAGCCGGCCCTGCGCCTCCGGGGTGCCATCACCGAGCTTGTGCGCCGCAAACGCGTGGGCAAACTCGTGGATGGTGACCGAGAGGATCAGGCAGATGACGACAAGACCCGCCATCCGCAGGTCCTCGGCTTCGAACTGGCTTCCAGCAAGCAGGGGCGTGAGGGTCAGCAGAGCGGCATTCACCGGGAAACTCGCAAGGTCCGGCGCACCCACATGGTGCGCGAGCTGAAAGGTATCACCGTCGCGCAGACGGGGCTCGCCGCAATCCGGAATCGCACGCAGGACACGCGAGAGCCCGCCTGAGCGAGAGGCTCGAGGCGGGCCCTTGTTCGCGCCCGGTTCACTCCGCGCGCACCGCGAAGCGGATCAGCAGCTGTTGTCGTTCAGCGTCGTGCTGCCGTCCTGCGGAAGGACCTTGAGGCCAATGCTGCACATGTCCTCGATCGTCGAGATGCACAGGTTGGTGTTCGCCGTGACGATGCAGTTGCCACCAATGAACAACATGTCGCGGAGGCTGTCCGACGGGATGTTCTGCAGGACTGGGTTGGCCCGGATCTCGAAGTGGACTTGCGTCCCGACCATCGTCTTGAGGCCGGTGATGGCCTCGAGGCTGTCGTTCTCCGAAATGCTCAGCGAGATCGGCGTCTGCTCGATCAGGTTGAGCGTGTTGAAGTCCACCAGCGACGCGTTCTCTGAGACTGTCAGCGTTCCACCGGGCATGAGCGGCCCATCGGTGATCGCTCCAATCGCAGCCACGTTGTCGAGGCCCGTGACGTCCGTGAGCGAGTCGTTGCCGAACAACGTGAGATCGTGCCCGACGCTCTCCATGCACGACAGGAAGGTGAGGCACTCGAAATCGCTGTTGGCGACTGCCAGCCGGCCGGTGACGCTCGTGTAGCCAGCGATTTCGTTGGCTTCATCGATGTTCGTAATGGTCGGGGAGCCTTGGTACACGCCCTTGTCGCACGCTGGCGGTGGGTCGCATCCGAGACCCTCGATCGGCGTCTCGGTGGTCGAGTCCGTGTCCGAATCCGTCGTCGTCGTGTCCGAATCCGTCGTGTCGGTATCGGTGGCCGGATCGGTGTCCGTCGCGTCCGTCGTCTCGGTCTCGGTCTCGGTCTCGCTGGCAGTTGTCTGAGACCCAGTCTCGGCCGAAGCGGTTTCAGCCGGTGGATCGTCGCTGGAGTCACATGCCGGCAAAAGGAATGCGGTGGCAGCGAAGACCAGTGCGGTTCGCTCGGCGCGGGTGAGATTTGGTAGTTTCAAGATGGTGCCCTCCAGAATCACGCCCTGTGATCCGTGGATGACAAGTTAGATTGCCCGCGTCCGACCGTGCAAGGGTTGATCCCGCGCCTGCGTACTTTGCGCTATCGTAGTCGACCTCACGGTAGATGGCTCCAGCCAGCCCAGTCCGATGGCCGTGAAGGCGGAGTCGTGACAGAACACACAATGCCGTTTTCTGCGTTTACGCGCGAGGGTGGTGCCGATCATACGCGGCCCGCACGTGTGCGTCGCTGACGTGCGTATAGACCTGCGTCGTCGAGATGTCGGCATGCCCGAGCAGAGCCTGCACCGAGCGGAGGTCGGCTCCGCCTTCCAGTAGGTGGGTCGCAAAGCTGTGCCGAAGCTTGTGCGGAGAGATGGCGCGATCGATCCCCGCGGACCCGGCGTGCTTTCGGAGCCGCACCCATGCGGACTGACGACGAAGGCGTTGCCCTCGCGAGCTGAGAAACACCCATGGCAGCGACTGCGGACTCTTGCCGCGACACAGTTGGGCGCGTCCGTGCTCGAGCCACGCCCCAACCGCAGCAAGCGCCATGTCCCCTACGGGCACCACTCGCTGTTTGCTGCCCTTGCCGATCACACGCGCGACCCCCTGGTCGAGATGGAGCTGGTCGCAGCGCAAGTCGAGCGCCTCGGACACACGGCACCCAGTCGCATACATGAACTCGAGCAAGGCGGTATCTCGAAGGCCCAGTACCGTGTCGACTCCAGGCGCAGCCAGCAGCGCGTCGATCTCCTGACGCGACAGAAGCTGCGGGAGACGTCGCGCGAATTTCGGCAACGTCACGCCCTGTGTCGGGTCCGTTTGGACCCGGTTCTCGCGCCGGAGGTACTTGAACAACCCGCGCGCAACCACGAGCACCCTGGCTTGGGACCGCGCGGAGAGTCCGCCGTCGACCAAGCTCCCTACATACCGAAGCAGCAGCGGCGTATCGACCGCCTCTGCCATCTGTTTGCCGTGCTCTTCTGCGAACGAAACGAAGCGCCGCAGGTCCGACGCGTAGGCGCTGATCGTGTTGCGAGCAAGCCCCCGCTCGACCTTGAGGTGGTCGAGGTAGTCGTCGACAGCGTCGTCGAGCGGAAGGGCCATCTCCGAGTTCGTTCACCCCTCGTGCAAGGAGAGCGTCTCGCGGACCAGCTGAATCACCTGCGGCGCCTGAATCGGCTTGGTGATGTAGGCGTTGGCACCCAACGCGAGCGCGCGCTGTCGGTCTTCTTCTGCGCCCTCGGTGGTGATGATGATGATGGGCACGTTCCGATAGGCCTCGTCAGCACGCAGCCGTTTGACGAGCTTGAGCCCGTCGAGGATCGGCATGTTGATGTCGGTAATGATGATGTCGAACTTCGTGCCGGCGATCCTCCGCAGCGCGTCGACGCCATCATCGGCTTCGACCACCGTCAGCTCCCGAACACGCGAGAGCGCGAACACGATCATCTTGCGCATCGGAGGGCTGTCCTCGACGACGAGCGCGTTGAGCTGGCGGTCCGACTTGCCTCGGGGTTTGTGGTCCTCAGTCATCGCAGCAGCGCCTCCACACCCGACCGCGAGAATGGAACCTCTTGCGCATGGGCGCGCATCCACGCGGCATCCAGCGCGGCACCCGACTCCGAAGAGATGAGCTCAAGCAGGGCAAAGTCATCATCCGTAAACTCCTTTTTCTGGGGCAGGAACCGGACCAATTCGATGACCCCGACGGTCACCGACCCAGACACCAGCGGGACCGCCATCGGAGCGGCGAGCTGGCGATGGGTGTCGGCGGATGCCTGCCAAGATGTGGTGGTGGAGGCCGCGACCGCGACCGGGCCAGCCTCGCCGATCGGGCGCCCATCGTCATCAGCGGTCCCATCTCGTTGCGCGTCGGGATTCGCCCCCTCCAGGCTCAATGGGAACAACAGCGATCGCTCCCGGTCGATGCCGTGAATCGCAAATTGGCCCACGCCCACGAGGTTGAGCAGAATCTCGGTCGTCGAACGAACGACATCTTCGAGCGAGACAGCGTGGCGAAGTTGTTCCGCGGAGACCTGTCGCGCCGCGAGGTGATAGTGCGCAAGCTCGAGTTCTTCCAGTCGCTCGCGATACCCACCGGCATCCTTTTCGACCGTCCCCGCGAGTCGGCGCATCCGCTCACACTCCGCCTCGAGATCCGAGACCCGCTGCCGCAGCCGGGCGACCACCGCACCAGGAACATCCGGCCCGGATTCGATTCCCTCGAGTTGGGTCCGTAGACCTTCGTTCTCGTGAATCAAATCGCGGACCAGTTCTTGTCCGCGGTCAAAGAACTCGGCCAGGAACGCTTGCGTGCGTACCTCCAACGAGGTTCCGGGCGCGTCATCCCCACTCACGACTCGACGATAGCACAAAGGGTTACGAGCCCCGACTCAACCGCGGCCGCAAAACTCGAGCAACGCAGATGCGAGGGCTTCGATCGGGACCACCTGATCTGCGAGGCCGGCCTCGATGACCGAGTACGGCATTCCGGGCATCACGGCAGACTCTGGATCTTCGGCCAGTACCCGCGCGCCCGAATCCCTCGCGGCCCGGCAACCATCTCGGCCGTCCGACCCCATTCCAGTCAGGACGACCGTACAGAGCTCGGATCCGTAGACGCTGGCGAGCGACTTGAACAGATGGTCTCCCGAAGGTGTGATCACAGGACCCGGGCGTCCTGGCTTCGTTGGCGCGACGATGCGCACCCGAGCATCTCCGGGGCTCCCGCTGACCTCGAGGTTGCCGGAACCCGGCGCAATGTAGACCGTCCCCGCTTCGACCCGTAGTCCATCCTCGGCTTCGACCACGTGCATCGAAACCAAGCGATCGAGCCGGTCAGCGAATGCCTTGGTGAATCGCGCCGGCATGTGTTGCGCAATCAGCACCGCCGCGGGTAGGTCCGCAGGAAGAGCGCACAAGACCTGCTGAACGGCCGGTGGACCACCGGTCGAGGCAGCCACACCGATCACGCGTCGAGCCGCAGCGCCTCTGGACGCGGGCTGGGGCCGGGGCGCTGGCTCCGGCAGCGGCTTGGGCTTCGGACGATCGAGGGTGGCCATCGACTTCGCCCGCTCCCGCAGCCGAACGACCTGCAGCTTGCGAACGATCTCGATCTTCTGGCGGAGGTCGTGCTCGATGTTGCGAATGTCCGGAGAGACCTCGCGAGTGGGTTTCGCGATGAAGTCGAGCGCGCCGAGCTCCAGAGCGCGGAACACGTTCTCGCGTTGCGAGTACGACGACACCACGAGCACCGGGGTCGGTTGCTTGCTCATCAGCAACCTCAGGAATGAGAACCCGTCCATCTCCGGCATCTCGAGGTCGAGCGTGATGACGTCCGGCTTGAGGCTGAACGCCATGCGCAGCGCCTCCTTGCCATTGATCGCCCGCCCCACAACCTCAACCCCAGGCTGAGCCTGTAGCATCGAGGTGATGGTGCGCCGGTTGTAGGCGGAGTCATCCACCACCAGCGCGCGCAGTTTCTCGAGTTCGGGCATCGGGTTCGGCGTCGGGTTTAGAGGGGGCGGCGGTAGACGAGGTCGCGGGAGAGGTGCACGAGGTCGAAGCGAGTCGTGACGTTGAGCAGGCTCTCGGAGTGACCGAGCAACAGGTAGCCGCCGGGGTTGAGTGAATCATAGAACGCATCGACGATGCGTTGACGAGCTTCAGCGGAGAGATACATCAACACGTTCCGACAGAAGATCGCGTCACAGTGGCCCAAAACACGAAATCGCTCCGTGGAGAGCAGATTCATCTGGCCGAACGAACACAGAGCGCGGACGTCGTCGCGGACGGCGAACTTGCCGTCCTTCTCCCGAAAGTACTTGCGCTGAAAATACTCCGTCGTCGAGCGAAAGCTGGACGGCCCATAATGGCCCCGTCGCGCGGTGGCAACGACCTTGCGGGAAATGTCGCTTCCGATCACCCGCAGGGTCCAGTCCCGCAGTCGCGCGTCCTCTCGCAGAAGGATTGCCAGCGTGTAGGCCTCCTCCCCTGTCGAGCAGCCGGCGCTCCACACGGTCAGGTGTTTTCGGCCATCGTCTCGCGCGATGAAATCCGGCAGCAGCTCCAGCCGAAACGCATCGAGTTGATACTGCTCGCGGAACAGGTACGTCTCGTGCGTTGTCAGACGCTCGATCAACGCCTCGAGCTCCGAGGGCCCGCCGGGATCGTAGCGAAGGTAGTGATAGTAGTCGCGCGCCCTTCGCAGGCCGAGCGCCTCGAGCCGCGGACCGATACGACGCTCGAGGAAGAACGAAGAATCCAAGCCGTGGGAGAGGCCGCATGTGTCCACGACCAGTTCTTGGATGAGTCGGGCTTCCTCCGGCGTCATGGCCGGGCGGGACTCGTCCGCGAGTCCCCAACCTGGGTTGGTGTAGCGACGCCGGCGCGTCACGACAGGAGCCCTTCGACCCGCTCAATCGACCGCGCCAGCACGTCTCGGACCAAACGGTCCTCCTCGTGTTCGAAGGCAACCCGCAGAGAAGCCAGCGCCGTCGTGTCGCCGCGGTTCTCCAGCACCTCGGCCGCCGTCCACCGGACGTCCCAGCGACCATGGCCGAGCAGGCCCAGCAACGCTGCAGTCGCACGGTGAGCCGAGAAGCTGGTCAGGGCCCGTGCCGCAGCCTTGACCACCTCCCAGTCGGCCGACGTGCACAGGCTCATCAACATGGTGAGGTCCTGGTCGAGCGCGGAGTTGCCCAGACCTGCGATGGCCGCAACGACGACCGAGGGCACGGGTTCTTCGGCGATGATCGCCCGCAGTCGTGCCAGCGCGACGGGGTTGTCGAGTTCGACCAGTGCTTGAACGGCCGCGGTCCGGACCTGTGGGGAGTCGTCCGAGGTCGCCGAAAGCAGCGAGGCCACGGCGGCGGGCGCCTTCGCCAGACTGCGGCACGCCGCGGCTCGCACCTGCGGCTCTTCGTCGGCGAGGGCGAACGACAGCGCTCCAACGCCCTCGTGTTCCCCCTCGAGTTGTCCGACCGCCAGCGCTGCCGCGATGCGAACTCCCACGTCGGCCGAGCCCATCATGGACACCAGGCGCGCCGCATAGCGGGGCGAGCCCAGCGCCCCGACGACCCGGCAGAGATTCCGAGCCAGATCTCCGATGTCGGGCCAGTGCGTGCCCACGATCATCGAGACCTCAGTTCCGGCCGCGTCTCCGACCCGCCGCAAGACTGCGACCATCGCTTCGGCGGCGGCCTCTCCCCGGCGCCCCTGCTCGGCCATCGCCCGGTAGAATTCGGGCAAGGCCGCGCGTGTCCCGACCCGGGCGAGCGCCTCGGCGGCAGCGAGTGCGATGTCTTCGTCGGAATCGGACAGCCCCTGGGCCAACAGGTCCAGCGACATGTCGTCGATGGTTGCAGGATCGATGGCCCCCAGGAGACGGAGCAGGTGCTCTGGCCGGGCCTCGTGGCTGTGCGCGTCGGCCTCACGAAGCACTTCGCCGACGGTGGGCCCGGCGGCCTCCACGAACCCGAAGGCCAGCTCGTGGACGAGCGGATCCTCCATCGCTTCGAGCACCGGACCTGCCGCATCGACGTCGCGCGCCCATGTGGCGAGCTGAATCGCAGCGCGGCACACCGTCAGGTCATGGTGAAGGACGAGCTCACGCACGTTGGCTCGGGCTTCGCGACTCACCCGAGCAAGCGCCGCCGGAACCAATCCCGGTTTGTCCTCGCCCAAACCGCGACCGAGTCTTGCCAAGCCCAAGACGGCGGCTGCGCGGACGCCTCCCATCGGGTCCTCCAGCGCGCGGATCAGAGGCGACAGTGCGGCGGGGTTGCGGCTGTGGCCCAACAGGAGCGCCACCGGCTTGCGGGTGAACGGATCGGCGAAGAGGCGTTCCAGCTCCTCGATCTCGACCTCGGCCTCCATGTCGTGGAGCGCATCGAGGACGTGAACGACGAGCATCTGAGACCCTTCGCGAAGTGCGTTGCGCAGCGCCTCCAAGGCCTCGGGCCCGCCCAATCGGCCCAGCGCGGACGCAGCTGATGCACGAAGGTTCGGGTCCTCGGTCGGGCTGCCGAGCAGCGCCGCACATCGGGGGACAGCGGACCGGTCCCCGAGTACCCCGAGCAGGTCGACCAACAACCGAGGCGAAACACCGGGACGCTCGAGCCGCTTGATGACAGCGACCGTCGACAGCGGCGCCATCGCGACGAGGACCTCGTGACACGCCGCGCGCCCCTCGAGTTGGTCCGGAGACAGCAGCCCGTCGAGCAAGACCTCGGCCAGCGGGACCATCACCTCGGTCCGGTTGCGGTCGTCACCGACGGCGTCCCGCAACTTCGCGACGGCCTCTTTTCGTTCTCGCCAGCTCGGCGCCGTGAGCATCGTGACGAACGCGGGGTACGGCGCTGGCAACGAGTTCATGCGCTGGCCCCTCGTCGTCCCATCGTGTGCATCAGCGCGCTGAACGAGCGTTCGATCGCTGCGTCGGCATCGGTGTCGTCGCCGCGTGCAGCGAAGACCTGTTTCAAGAGGTCACGCGCAACCTCGAGGTCTTCGGTCAGCGCGGCCCGAGCCTCGGACACCGTCGTCGTGTCCGCGATTCGGTCCCCGTTGTACAGGACCACGTCCGCGACGATCAGCGACGCGAGGTCGTCGGAAGACTGGTCGTCCATGCGGGCGTCGGCGATCTCGTAGACCGCCTCAGTCGCTTCGTCCTGCGCCGCGGTGTCTTCGCGAGGGATCTCGATGCGAAGGTGACAGGCGAGCTTCTCCGGGAGCATGTCCCCCAGATGGTGGAGCTCTACGTAGTCGTCCGCGCCGTACAGGCGAGCGGGACGCCGCTTGTAGGACGTCTTGCGAAACACCGACGCCACGAGCACCACCACCTGAGCACCGCGGCCGTGTGAAGCCGCCTCTGCCCGGGCGAGCTCGACGAGTTCGTAGCCGGGCCGCCTCGGTAGCGCGACATCCACGACGAGCGCGGCGTATTGGCGGGTCCGCAGGGCTTGCGACGCAGCATCGCCGTCGCGCACCGACTCGACCTCGAACCCACGAGCTTCCAGGACGTGGGTCACGGCGCGTGCGACCGAGGGACGCTCGTGGGCGAACAAGACTGAGGTCACGCCTCGGCGTCCTCCTCCACCCAACCGTCGGTCGCGGGATCGGCCGCGGGATCGGCCGAGGGATCGGCTCCCGGACTGCGGCTGGACAGACTCTGTGGGCGCGCTGGAAGGCTCTGTACACGGTGGTCGAGGAGCGCATCGAGGTTGACCACGAACACCATCTCCTGCTCGCTGCGAAACACCCCCGAGAAGAACTCCGGACCGCCCGGCCCTCCAGGGCGAAGCATGGAGGGTGCTGGCCGAAGCGCCCCCGCTGGGACACGAAGCTCGCCCACGATCTGGTCGACCCGCAAACCGACGATGCGACCGCGGACCGAGACGATGATGAGCTTTCGCAGGCGAATGACCTCGGGGTCTCGTTCGCCCTCCAACGCGCCGAATCGCTTGCGTAGGTCCACGACGGGAATGACGACACCTCGCAGCGCGATGACCCCTTCAACGATTCCCGGAGCATGAGGGACGGGCCGGACCGCGTACGGTCTCGCCTGAATCACCTCTTTGATGCGCATGATGTCGATGCCGTAGACATCGTCACCCACGTGAAAGCCCGCGAGTTTGAGGACATCGTCATCCACCTCGTCGGTGGTCTTCCAACCATCGCGCGCCATCGACTGCCCGACGCTGAGACGCCGCAGCATGACGGGGTCGGCAGACTTGGGTTTCGTTCTGCTCATGCCCGCCCTCCGCGGGTGGAGGCCCGCCGGACACCCAGCGCCAAGAAGTCAGCGGGCGCGAGCAACGTTCCCAGGTCCAGGATGATGATGATCCGTCCCTCCCCTCGGGCCAGAGCGCGAATGAAGTCGCCGCGGGCTCCCGTCAGAGCGCCGGGTGCCTCTTCAAGATTCTCCGGGGCGATCGACATCACGCCGATGACCTCGTCGACCAGCAATCCGGTCTGTTCGCCACCGTGCCGGACGATGAGGACCCGAGCCTCGCGGGCCTTGTGGCACTGCCCGAGCCGCAACCGTGTCGCGAGGTCAACGATGGGGATGACCACGCCACGGACGTTGCCGATCCCGAGCACGAAATCGGCGGTTCGAGGGACCGGTGTCGTGTACATCGGCTTCGAGATTTCGCCGATCTGCGCGATCGGGATGCCATACGTCTCGTCTCCAACTCGGAAAACGACGTGTTGCTGCAGGTCGACTCGAACGACGCGTGCGTAGCCGTGCTCGTAGTCCTCCTCGGTGGCAAAGGCGTCCCCGGCCTGTGCCATCTGGTCCCAGATGTCCTCGTTCGGTTCAGGCATGCGCGGCCTCCGTTGGGGGTGCGGACGTTGGACCGGAGTCCGTCGGGGTGCCGTCGCCCCGGCCCAGGGCTTCTTCCACCAGCACCGAGACATCCAACAGGAGCACCGTGCGGCCTCCGCCAAGCTCGGTCGCCCCGGCGATGCCAGGCACGCCCCGCAGCGCTCGCCCCAGAGGCTTGATCACGACGTCTTGCTGACCCAACAGTTCATCGACAACGATGCCGACGCGGTGCTGCGCCAGTCCGACGATGACCACGTAGATCCGAGCAGGATCCAGGTATCGATAGTTGGTCTGTAGCTCGAAGATCCTGGACAAGTGAAGGATCGGGAGCGTCTTGCCGCGCAGAGAGACGACCTCGTGCCCCTCGACGGTTTCGATGTCGGCCTCGCTGACCATGATCGACTCGAGGACCGAGTTGAGCGGGATGCAGAACGTCTGACGCGCGGTCTCGATGACCAGCGCTTGGATGATCGCCAGCGTGACCGGCAGGGTGATCGAGAACTTCGAGCCACGCCCCGGCGCCGTGTCCACATCGATGAGCCCCGAGAGCCGAGCGATGTTCGTCTTGACGACGTCCATCCCCACCCCGCGGCCACTGACCTCGGTCGCGACGTCCTTGGTGGAGAAGCCCGGGACGAAGATGAGATCGATGACCTCCTGGCGAGCCATTTCGCGGCTCTCGGATTCGGACACCACGCCACGCTCGACGGCCTTGTCCCGAATCAACCGCCAATCCATGCCCCGGCCATCGTCCTCGACCTCGAGGACGACCCGGTTGCCTTTTTGGAATGCGCGCAATTCGATGTGCCCGCTGGGGCCTTTCCCCAGGCTCGTGCGCTCGGCCTCCGTCTCGATACCGTGGTCGATGCAGTTCCGGATCATGTGCATCAACGGGTCGCTGAGTTCCTCGACGATCAGCTTGTCGAGTTCTGTCTCGGCCCCGGTGATGACCAGACGAATGTCCTTGCCCGCCTCGCGACCGAGCTTTCGGACGACTCGCGCCAGCTTGTCGAACACCTGTCCCAGGGGGACCATCCGGACGTCGAGAATGCTCTGCTGCAGCAGGGAGAGCTTGCGGTCCATCGTGCGCAGATGTGTCTGGAGCTCTCGAGAGACATCCGCGGAGCGAGCCAAGGCCCGGACCGACTCGAGCGTTCCGGACAAGTTGGCCTGAACCAGGGCCAACTCGCCGACCAGGTTCATCAGGACATCGAGCCGTTCGAGATCGACGCGGACCGTCTGCGAGATCGAACGCAGCGACATCGAGGTGCTCGCGTCGACCATCTCGATACCGTCGTCGATGGTGAGCGAGACGCTGGGGACCGGCGTCGGGTTCAAAGGCTCGACGATGGGAGGGCCCGGATGCGCCGGAGGTGCGTCGACCGGGGAATCGAGCGCGTACACCCGCACCCCATCCTCAGCGACCCCTGCCCCAATGTCGGCCAGCGTGGAGTCGGATCCGAGCAGGATATCCAGCTCGATCCGGTCGTCGGAGCCCGCATCTGCGCTGGGCAGGTAGGTGATGACCTCGCCGAACTCCTTGAGCTTTCCCTTGAGGGACTCGATGCCCACATCGATCGCGAGCAAATCAAAGGCGGCGTGGACCCGGTACAGACGCCGACCCAGGCGAACGTTTTCCCGGAGACGGTGTTCTTCGTACTCCGTGAGGACGCCGAGAATCGCGGGGTCGAGACCAACGATGTCCCCGGCGCCGTCCTCTTCTTCGGCGTCCGGCGACAGCGCGGCGATGCGGTGCAGGAGGGGCTCCGCAGAGACCGCCCCCTCGGTCTCCTCGAGACCGAACACGGCCAGCATGTTCTGGAACACCTCGACGGCCTCGAACAGCACGTCGAGCGCCGGCTGCGACAGCGGAAGTCGACCGAGCCTCAGGCTGTCGAGGGTGCTCTCGAGCGCGTGCGCAAGGCTGCTGATCTGGGTCGCGCCAAACAGCCCCGCGAGCCCCTTGAGCGAATGAATCGCGCGGAATGCCGCGTTGAGGAGGTCCGGGTCAAACTCGCCGGTTCGCTGCTGGGTGTCGAGTTGCAGCAGGTTCCGGCTAAAGGCCTCGATGACCTCCTGGGCTTCGGAAAGAAACTCTGCCGATGGCTTCGGGGGTTCGCTCATTCGCCTCCGCGCACGCGGGCCACCGCTTCGAGGAACTGCTCGGCCGTGAAAGGCTTGGCCAGGAACGCATTCGCGCCGGCCTCCAAGGCCCGCTTGGTATCGGGATGCGACGCGTCGGTACTGATGACGAGCACCGGGATGTCGGCGAACTTGGCCTGTCCGCGCACGAACCGGGTCAGCTCAATCCCGTTGACGTCGGGCATGTTCACGTCGGTGACGATCAGCGCGAAGTCGGTGCGCGGAAGAGCGCGCAACGCCTCGAATCCGTTCTCGACCTCGTGCACGTCGTAGTCACCCGCCGACTCGAGGATCGAGCTGACGAACGACCGGACCGCGCGGGAGTCCTCCACCAGGAGCACGGGCTGCGCCATCGCCGGCGAGTATACCAGCCGTGCACGGGCGGGCCGGCCCGAGCTGAGCCTGTTCAGGAAGAAGACGTCGTCTGGGCGGCGGCCCGAAGCGGTCCGTCGAGCAGTCTGCGGAGCCGGGCGATGTGTCGCTCTTCAACCACGACCCACCAGGGGTGGGTTGGTGTGGTCAACACAGCTTCGGGCTCGTCCTCCGCGCTGTCCTCAATCCCCCGCACAAGGCCGAGGAAAAGCGATTCGAGCACGTCTCGTTCCGCGCATCCGGTGGGCATCCCAATGAGCACGCTACGAGGCCGGAGGTCGATCGCGACGGTCGCCGCCAGGGCGCCGATGCTCGCCGCGGCCTCCGCGTCGAAGCGCTCGCGATCCCCGCATCCCAGCAGGACGATCCGTTCGACGGGCAACCCGGGACCCGCAGGCAGCAGCACAGGCTCTTTCCAGGTCCCATGGGCAACCCCCTCCCGCGCGAGCGCCGACAGGGACCCATCGCGCCGCCAGTCGAGGAGACCGAGCAATCCCTGGAACGGCCGCTCATCGGCGAACCACGGGATGATCGCCACGTCGGCCCGGACCCGCTGCGGCCCCTCGGGGTCCGGCAGACCCTCCAGGACGTCGCGCTCCAATGCCTCGAGGCGGAGCTGCACCCTATTCCGGGCGAGCGACCGGCCGCGGGGCGACTGCGTCATTAGCGCGAAACTCCTGGCCGCAACGCGTCGGCGAGCGAGGCGGTCAGCCCGTTGACGAACCCAGCGCTGCGCTCATTGCCATAGGTCGAGGCCAGCCGCACCGCTTCCGACAAGATCACCCCACGCGGCGTGTCCGGTCGGCCGCGGAGCTCAGCGGCTCCGATGCGTAGGGCGTTGCGATCGACTCGGTCCATGCGCTCGAGCCTCCACCGCTTCGAGGCGGTTCGGATGTCCTCATCGATGGTCTCCCATCCATCGAACACGACCTCGAGCAGGGCCAAGGCGAACTTGCGAGCCTGCCGGTCCGCCGCGAGCTCGGCGAAGCGAGTCTCCCCGGTTTCGTCTCCGGTCGGCGGACTGGCGAGAAGAGATTTGAGCGCGTCGGGTCGCTGCTCGGCGGTCACATCCTCGAGGTGACACAAAGCGGCGAGCACCAACTCGCGTCCCCGACCGCGAGCGTCGGGCTGGCGGTTGTGGTTTGAGCTGGAGGTGGTCAAAGGGAGACCTATTTCTTTCGGCGACGAGAGCTCGTGCTCTTGTTGCCCAGCGCTGCGTAAACACGGACCTGCTCCACAGCAGCCTGCGCCACTTCGGCGCCCTTGTTTCCGTACTTCGCACCGGCGCGATGGACCGCTTGTTCGAGGTCGTTGGTCGTCAGCACACCGAACAGCACCGGGATACCCGTCTTGTGTCCAAGCGCCGACAGTCCTTTTGCCGCTTCAGATGCGATGAGATCGAAGTGAATCGTGTCGCCCTTCATCAAGCATCCGAGCGCGATGACAGCATCGTAGCTGTCGGTCTCGAGCATGCGAGAGGCCGTCTGGGGAAGCTCCCAAGCACCGGGGACCTTCACGACCGTGATGTCGGACGCATCGGCGCCGAGACGGCGGAGCGTCTCGACCGCGCCCCCTAGGAGGCGGTCCGTGATGAAGCTGTTGAACCGGCTCACGAGGATCGCGAACCGGGCCCCCTTGGCATCGAGGTCACCTTCGATGACGCGCACACCGTCGAGCGGATCGGGCATCCGCGGGTTCTACCACGGCAACTCTGCAGCGAAACGCGCTTCGGCCCGCGAACCTGCGCTGCGTGCGTGAAGGGCTGGGGGTGCCCGGCAGCACGACAAAAGGCGCCTCGGGTTTCCCCGAGACGCCTTCCACAATCACACGTGTGCGTGATTCAGAGGTTCGAACCGACTCCGAACCTACTCCGAACCTACTCCGATTCGGGAGCGGGCTCGTCCGCTGCAGGCGCTTCTTCTGCGGCGGGCACAGCGGGACCGTCTCCCACTGCAGCGTCCTTGAACTTGTCCGCCATGAGGTCGCCCAACGTGGCGCCTGCTTGGCTTGCGTTCTGGAAGCCCTGTGCGTCGGCAAGCTGATCCTGACGACGCGCGCTCTTGATCGACAGACCGATGCGGCGTTCGGCGGCATCCATCTGAATGACCTCGGCGCGGTGCGTCTGGCCAGCCTCGAGGACCTGAGCCGGATCTTCGATCCGCTCGTCGGTGATCTCCGAGATGTGGATCAGACCCTCGATGCCAGGCTCGATCTCTGCAAACGCACCGAAGTCGGCGAGCTTGAGAACCTTGACGTCGATGATCTTGCCGATGGGGTAGTCGTACGGAATACGGTCCCACGGATCCTGCTGGAGCTGCTTGATGCCCAGGCTGATCTTCGGCTTCTCACCGGTGTTGTCGATGTTGAGGACCATCGCACGGACCTCGTCGCCCTTCTTGTAGAGCTCGGAGGGGTGGCGAACACGCTGGGTCCACGACAGGTCGGTGATGTGCACGAGTCCGTCGATACCGGGCTCGAGCTCCACGAACACACCGAAGTCGGCGATGTTGCGGATGACGCCTTCGACGACCGTACCGGGGGGGTACTTCTCGACGACCTTCTCGTAGGGGTTCTCCTCGAGCTGCTTCATGCCCAGGGAGATGCGGTTCTGCGAGACGTCGATGTCGAGGACAACGGCTTTGACCTCGTCGCCGATCTTGAGCAGCTGCTTGGGGTTCTTGACCTGACGCGTCCACGACATTTCCGAGACGTGCACGAGGCCTTCGATGCCCTCTTCGAGCTCGATGAAGGCGCCGTAGTCCTTGATGCTGACCACCTTGCCCTGAACGACCGTACCGGGGATGTACTTCTCCTCGGCGTTGATCCAGGGGTCGGGGGTGATCTGCTTGAGACCCAGGCTGACCCGCTCGGAGTCGCTGTTGAACTTGAGGACCTTGACCTGAACTTTGTCGCCGACCTGGAACAGCTCGGAGGGGTGGTTGACCCGGCCCCAGCTCATGTCGGTGATGTGCAGCAGGCCGTCGATGCCGCCGAGGTCGATGAACGCACCGTAGTCGGTGAGGTTCTTGACCACGCCTTCGACGATCTGGTCCTCCTGAAGTTTGGCGAGCGTGTCCTCTTTGAGTTCGGCGCGCTCGGCTTCGAGGAGCACCCGACGGGACAGCACGATGTTGCCGCGCTTCTTGTTGAACTTGATGATCTTGAACTGGACTTCTTGGTTGATGAAGACGTCCAGGTTTCGCACGGGGCGAAGGTCGACTTGGCTTCCGGGAAGGAACGCCTTGACGCCGCCTGCGAGGAGAACCGAAAGGCCTCCTTTGACGCGAGCGGTGATGGTGCCCATCACGAGGCCTTCTTCGTCGACGGCCTTCGAGATTTCGTCCCAGACTTTGCGCTTGCGAGCCTTCTCTTTCGAGAGGATGACAAGGCCGTGCTGGTCCTCGGCGGTCTCGAGGAGAACCTCGACTTCGTCGCCGATGTTGACGACGGGAAGACTCGTGTCCTTCGGCTCGGGGGGCTCTTGGCCTTCCTCGAGTTCAAACTCGTCTTCGTCCTCGTCGCGGAATTCGCGGAGAGGGACTTGGCCCTCGGACTTCAGTCCAACGTCGACAACGGCGTAGTCGCCGATGATGTCGACCACGGTGCCTTTGACGATCGTGCCTTCACGGATCTCGGGCTTGGACTCGGTAGCGCCTTCAAAGAGCTCGGCAAAGCTCTCGTCGCCAAATGTTTGTAGTTCGGTCATGGTTTGGGTTGACTTTCGAGATGCCCGAATAGGAGCTGAAGCACCCATCGCGGATCCGTCTCCACCATTGGGGACGAACCCGGGTGCCTCCCGGGCGGAACGCGGACCCTAGGGGCTTTGCGTTCCCCGGTCAACCGGTACCCAGGACCACTTCTGCGGCCCTTCTAGCCCGCTTGAATGAGCGAGAGCAGGTGTTCGACCACCGCTTCGGGCTCCATGCTGGACGTGTCGACCCGGACGGCGTCGTGGGCCTGGGCGAGCGGTGCCGCCTCCCGAGTCGAGTCGCGCAGGTCCCGCTCCTCGAGGGCGAGCCGCACCGCCTCGACCGACGGGACCCCTTTGTCACCGCGCGCGATCCTCTCAGCACGGCGCCGCATGGCGCGAACCAAAGGAGACGCGGTCACGAAGAACTTGTGGGACGCACCCGGAAACACCACCGTCCCCATGTCCCGTCCTTCGGCAACGCACCCGCCTTCGCCCAGCGCCCGTTGCACGGAAAGCAACTCGGCGCGGACGGCTGGATGCGCCGAAACCTGGGACGCACCGGCCGTGATCTCGGCGGTACGAATCGCCTCGCTCACGTCCTGAGAACCCAGGAACACCCGCTGTGGGCCCGCTTCGGGGTTCTCAAAACGGATCGGAAGCGACCGGCAGAGCGTCGCAAGAGCAGCCTCGTCATCCCACGAGACGCCGTCACGATCCGCGGCCAGCGCGAGTACCCGGTAGATGGCGCCGGTGTCGAGCATGCTCAACCCCAGGGCTCGGGCGAGGTCACGCGCGATGGTCGACTTTCCGGCACCCGCGGGACCGTCGATCACCACCACTTGCGTCGCTTGTTCCCCGTCCGTCAAACCGCCGCGCATGATGCCAAAATTCAGCAGGAGAACAAGCCGCTCGGAGCGCTTGCCCGATCCGGCGGAGTCGGGCAGCGTGGCGGCGATGAACCGGTCGCGTCTGTTCCGCCGCGCTGCCTGCGTACTGGCAGCGGCCCCTGCCCTGCTTGTCGCCTCGGGATGCGTCACGGTCACGCCGGCTCAGCGCGCCAACCTGAGCACGCCAGAAATGACCCCGGGCTCGGACGCGGACGAGGAGAGCTTCCACACCCACATCGAAGCCGCGCGCGAAGGCAGCATGGGCGGTCACGGTGCAGCAGGGGGCGGATGCGGGTGCGGCTGAACCTCTGGTTGTGGGCCCTGGTGCTCGTGGCTTGGTTCCTGCCAACCGGCCAAGCCCAGGCCGAGGACCGCGTCACGCTCCGCGGAAACTACTACCGTGAGCAGTCGACACGCGTGCTGTCGCCGGAGCTGAAGATGACCGTCGACGTGCCCGACGAGCGGTTGACCCTCGGCGCGGCATACCTGTTGGACGCGGTGACCTCAGCGTCGATCGCCACCGGCACCACCGCAGTGACCGGGGGTGATTTCTCGTTCACCGAGATCCGACACGAAGCCACGGTGAGCGCGGCCTCCCGCCTTCACGATTGGCAGCTCGGGACCTTCTTCCGCTACTCGACCGAGACCGACTGGCAATCCCGCAGCCTTGGAGCCAGCCTCGGCCGCGACCTCCGCCAGCGTACGATCAACCTTTCGTTGTCGTACGCGTTCAACTTCGATCGCGTTTATCGGATCTTCGACGGCCTGGGCCGCCGCCTTCCATGGTGTGGAGGCAACGCAGAGTTGAGCGGCTGCAAAGACGGAGGGTTTGGACAGGGGTCCAACCTCCTGCGCACCCACTATGTCTCGGCCGGCTACTCCCACATTCTCACCCGCAACCTGCTCTCGGTGCTCACCGTCGAGTACGCGAACGCCCACGGACCGATGGACAACCCCTACCGAGGGGAGCAGCTGCCGGGCATCGAGTTCGAGAAGCACCCGGTGAAGCGAAACCGGGTCACCGTGTTCGGCTCGCTGCGCTACTACCTGCCGGCCGCAAAGATCACACTCGAACCCCGCTACCGATTCTACGCCGACGACTGGGGCGTCAAGGGCCACGCGATCGACCCCCGGGTGCACATTCGGGCCACAACAAACCTGCGGGTCCGACTCCGCTATCGGTTCTATGCCCAGTCCGAGTCGTTCTTCTTCCGCGACGACATGCAGTACATGGACACCGACGTGGGCTGTTCTCGGGACACGCCCGACGGCTGCGCCAGCGCGGACGTGAAGGTCGACGATTGGCGCTCCCACACCGGCGGCGTTCAGCTAACCTACGGCCTGGATGCGTTGGCGGCGAAGACAGGGCTGCAGTGGCTCGACGGGGCCTGGTTGCAGGCGACCTACAACTACGTCCACCAAACCAACCGATTCGGGCCCATCCGCGCCCTCGGTAGCCTCTCGTATTCGATGCCGTTCTAGCACCGCGGGTTGGATGTGGAGCGTCCTGGCGGCGGTCGCATGTGGCTCCGTACCCGCGGACCCCGCGGACGAGACCCACGACGTCGCAAGCGAGCTGGTGCAGATGGTGGTCCAGCGTGACGGACTGTCCGACGCAGCCGCACGCGCGCACATCCAAGACGTCGCCCGGCTCGCCAAGGCCGCACACGCCGAGCAGGACAGCCACGTCGACCCACCCCCCTTGCTGACCGAGGCTCGAGAACGCTTCATTCGGCGCGCCGCCTTGGCTCGCGTGTGGATGCACGACACCTTCGAGACCGCCCACGGCGCCCAGGACATCCCGGGCGACGACCCGATCTTCACCCGGGCCCTGGCGTCTCCCAAACACGTTCGCCCACGACTCTCCATGTTGTGTCAGATCGTCGCCGTGCCCGCGGGCTTCGACGACCGCGACGCGATGCTCGAGAAGGCCCAGGATCCCCAGTGGCAGGCCAGCACCAAGATCCGCATCGAAGCCATCGCCGATCGCATGCAGCGGTACGTCCGCCCCGAAGACCCTCAGGCGTGCCGCCTGATGGGCAAGCTGATGCGCTACGAGAACAAAGACGACGGCGTGGTGAAGCTGAGCGTGGAGTCCAAGGCATTCAACCTCGATGCCTGCATCCGCGAAGACCTCAGCGGTACTTGCCTCGAGCCCAAGTGGGCTGCGGAGTGGGTGCAGTACGTCCGCCCGCACGCCGAGCCCGGCTTCATCAAGCCGTTTCGCACCCGCTTCGGGTACCACCTCGTGTTCCTCGTGCAGGTGCTCGAGCCGGCGTCGGCACAAGACCCCGCCACGGTCGCAGCCACCCGTGCAGCCATCCTCGGACCTTGGCGAGCCGCCTCGTACGACCGGGAGCTCGACGCCCTGCGTAAGAAGTGGGCCGTCAAAGTCGTGACCGGGAGTGCGGCGCTCCCGTGACCCGAGTCGCACGCACCGTCGAATCACGACTGGGGACCGAGTTTGGCGAGGCCCTGCGGAGCATGGTCGAGCGCACCCCGGGCGCGTTCGCGGGCGTGGTGAGCGACGACCAAGGGCTGGCCATCGACTACGCCCACGTGCCGTCGCGGATCGAAGGGATCGATGTCCAGCTGCTGGGCGCACAGCTCGGCCTGCCCTTGCTCCGGCTCAACCGAACCGCGGCCGCCCAAGGCATCACGGCCCCGATGGTGATGCTCGAGACCTGCACCCACAACCTCGTCGCGAGTCCGGTCAGCGATGCGTTTGTCGTCGCGATGCTCCTGGACCATCGCGCCAACCTCGGGCTCGCCCTCTCTGCATTTGCCCGCAGCCGCGACACGCTTGAAGCACTGCTCGCCTGAGGCAGGCGGCCACGGTAGGCTGACGACGATGCCCGCGCCGCCGAAGCCCGAGCCTCCGGCACGCCGGGGCGTGGCCATCAAGCTCGGCTTGTCGTTGGTGCTGGCCGCGGCGTTTGTCTTCGCGCTGCGCCCCTACCTCGACACGATCCCGAGCGACCTGTCGATCTCGCCGGCTGTGATCGCGCTCTACTTGGCCTCGCTCCTTCCGTATCACCTGCTGCGCGCAGGTCGATGGCGGCTGCTCCTGGCTCCGCTGGGTGGAGACCGACTGCCCGGCTTGGGCGAGGTCACCCGCATCGGACTTGCAGGCTACATGTGGATCGCACTGATGCCGTTTCGGCTCGGCGAGTTCGCACGGCCGGTGTTCCTGGCCCAGCGCAGCGACCTCAGGGTCAGCACATCGCTGGGCACGGTCGCCATCGAACGAGCGGTCGATGGCGTGTTGGTCTGCGTACTGTTCTTCGTCGCGATGGCGTTCGCCCAGCCGCACGGGGACACGCAGACGTTCTACATCGCGAGCATGGTGGTCATGGCCGCGTTCTGTGGAGCACTGCTTGGCATGCTCGCTGCCGCGCGCTGGCCTGGCCCTTTCGTCGCGGCGGCCCGCTGGATGCTGCGGTGGTCCCCCAAGTTCGCCGACTGGGCGGAGCAGACCATCCGCGGCGTGGCCGAGGGTTTTCGCGCCCTCCCCAACCCCGCCGCGATCACCGGCTTCGTGGTGGTGAGCATCGGGTACTGGCTCGCCAACGCCGCGGGCATGTGGATCCTCGCCAAAGGCTGCGGCCTCGCGCTCACCCCCTTCGAGGCCATCGCCACGTTGGCGATCATGAACCTCGCGCTGCTCATTCCCGGCGGTCCGGCACAGCTGGGTGTGTTCCAAACGGGCGTCGCTGCCGGACTGCACCTGTTTTTGGCCAGCGACACCGTGATGGCCGCCGGCTCGACGTTCGCGTTCTACCTCTACGTCTGCCAGCTCAGCACGATCGTGCTGCTGGGTCTGGGCTCCCAATGGAGCCTCAACCTCGACTGGAGGGCCGCGCTGCGGCTGCCTCGCGCCCAGAGCCCGGATGCTCTCCCCGACTGAGGGCGAGGGGGTTGCCAGGCGAGGGCCGCGGCCGGTGCGGCAGAACGGTGTCCGCACGGCCCCACGGCCCGTCTTGATGCGGCTGAGCTTTTATTGAAGATGAAGAAGTAAGCATTCATCCGGAACTCGGGAAGAATGGGGTGTCTAACCCTCGGTTTGGCAGACTGCACTTGGCTCAATTCACAGCGTCTTCAGCGCATTGCGGGGGTCTCCCTGCTGGCGTCGAGCGCCTGCGGAGGCTTCGTCGCTGCGCAAGCGGACACCGACGGCATCGGCTCCCTCAGCGACACCGTGACGGAGAGCGACACCGAGTCCGGGACCGCCACCGAGTCACCGACGAGCGACCCAACGCTGGCCTCGGGGACCGACTCGGAGGGGACAGACTCCGACTCCGACTCCGACTCCGACACGGAAGCGACCGAGACCGGCTCGACCTGCCCCGGCGAGGAGAACGCGTGCGGCGGTTGCGACGAGCTCCCGCAGACGCTAGGCGAAGCCTGCAACGAGTGCGACGACCTCGCGTGGGAATGCGACGGCGAGAACACCGTCGTGTGCGGGGGCTTCGATCCCAACTCGGAGCAGTTCTGGCCCGACGCCGACAGCGACGGGTACGGCGACGCGAGCGACGATGGCGTTCGAACGTGCGGCGACGCGCCTGAGGGATGGGTGAACAACGATGCCGACTGCCTCGACGACAACGAGGACGTCAACCCAGACGCCATCGAGGTTTGCAACGGGCTCGATGACAACTGCGACAACGACGTCGACGAGGGCCCCACCGAGTTCTGCGACGACGTGTGCTGCAGCTTCGAGTTGATCTGTGATGGCACGGCGTGCGTGCCGAAATGCGAGAACGACAACGACATCTGTGGCGCCGACCTCGATACATGCTGCGGCGATGACGAAGTCTGCTTTGCGACCACGTGTGTGGTGCCCGGCGACGATTGCGAGTTCACCGAAGAGTGTCCCGTAGGTCAGATCTGCGCCCAGTCGACCGGCCAGTGCGTGCCGGAGGATGCCGCCCCCGACTGCGAGTTCATCCCGCCGGTCGGGGAGTTCGAGCCCGTGATCGGGGGGCAATGGACCGATGCAGACACGCTCGTCGACCCCCTGCGCAACGACGTTGTCGCAACGCCCATCGTGCTGAACCTGACCGACGACAACGACGACGGACTCACCGACAACAGCGACACACCCGACATCGCGTTCCTGACCTATGACCGACAGGGTGATGGATGCTGCAACCGCCGCTCGACCCTTCGCATCACCAGCGGGCAGCCCGAGGCCGACGGATCGATGCTCGAGCTGGGTACGATCAACGAGGCCCTGTTGGCCGATGGATACCGCCTCACCAACGACGCGGGCATCGCAGGTGCCGACCTCGACGGTGACGGGGTCCCGGAGCTGGTCGCCCTGACGCTCAACGGGAGCAACCAGCCGCAGGGCACCGCCGCATTCCGTCGCACCGAGGTCGATGGCAGCGCGTGGGAACTGCTGTGGCACAACCAGAGCTACCCAACGTGGAACGTGCACACCCGCGGCGGCCCCACCGCGTCGATCGCGGACCTCGATGGCAGCGGCACACCCGAGGTCATCGTGGGGAACATCGCGCTCAATGGGCAAGACGGCTCGTTGTTGTGGGATGGACTCGCCTCCACGGTCCCCGACGGCGAGGCCGATGCGGGCGTCGGCAACAACGGCTTCCTCGGGCCCTCGTCTGCGGTGGCCGATGTCGACCTCGACGGCAACCTCGAGGTCGCGGCCGGGAACACGCTGTACGACCACGAAGGCAACATCTTGTGGAGCTACGACTACGGTGCGACCTCCAACAGCGCCTGCCACAACGGCACCTCGCTCACCTGTGACGGGTTCACCGCGATCGCGAACTTCGACGACGACGACGAAGGCGAGATCGTCATCATCCGGCTCGGCGAGGTGTTCGTGCTCGACACCGACGGGACGGAGCTTCAGCGCGTCCAGCTGCCCGTCATCGACTGTGCGTACAACGAATCGGGGCCGCCCACGATCGCCGACTTCGATGGCGACGGCCAGCCAGAGATCGGAACCGCATCCGCCGACTACTACGTCGTCGCCGACCCCTACGAGTGCACCGGCGACCCCCTGCCCGACACGTGCGTCAGCGAAGGCATCTTGTGGCAGGCGGTCAACCAGGACTGCAGCTCGAGGGTCACCGCATCCAGCGTGTTCGACTTCGAGGGCGATGGAAACGCCGAAGTGGTCTACGCCGACGAGAACGACCTGTTGATCCTCGATGGTCGGACCGGCGCCGTCATCCGAACGCTCGGCCCCCACGACAGTCACACACGCATCGAGATGCCCGTCATCGCCGACGTCGACAACGACGGCAACGCCGAGATCATCGTGGGCGAGAACACCAACGAGCAAGGCATCGTGGTCTGGGAGGACGCCTCGGACAACTGGGTCCGCACCCGCCGGGTCTGGAACCAGCACGCCTACTCCATCACCCACATCACCGAAGACGGCACCGTTCCAGCCGCCATGGAAGTGAACTGGCTCAACGAGCGCTTCAACAACTTCCGGCAGAACGTGCAGCCCGATGGTCTGTTTGCGGCGCCGGACGCCGTCCTCGGGGGCAACATCTGCACTCCCTCGGAGACCGCCGACGGGTGGGAAGTGCAGCTGTCGGTCCTCGTGCGCAATGACGGCGCGTTGAGCATTCCGGCCGGCACCGACGTCGCCATTCTTCTCGATGACGGGATGAGCATAACGTTGCTGCTCGAGACCCAGACGAGCATCGAGCTGGCGCCTGGGCAGTTCGAAGTGCTCAGCCTGACCGTGCCCCTACCCGCCGATGTGGCCCCGCCGGTCACGATTCAGGCCATCGTCGACCCAGGCTCGGTCGATTCACCCAACGGCGCGATGAACGAGTGCAACGAGGACAACAACCTCGCCGACACGCTCTGCGCGCTCCCTGGCTGAGGAAGCGAACCCCACATGCGCTGCTACACTCCGAGCATGGTGTTGCGCGCACTCGCAGCCGCCGGTCTCCTCCTGACCAGCGGCTGCCTCCTCGAACTCGACGAAGCCGTCGCGTGTGGGGATGGCTACGTCGACCGCGCCGCTGGCGAAGAGTGCGAGCCTGAGGTCGGGAGTTCCTTCCGCGATGCGTGTCGGCTCCAGGTGGGTATCAACCGGGATGGCACCTGCTTGGACACATGTGAGATCGACCTGCCCGCCTGCTTTCCGCTGTGTGGCAATGGCAAACTCGACGGAGACGAGGAGTGCGACCCAGGCACCCAGGACTCGGACAACCCGGCAGAAGACGACGACAAGCTCGGTGCCGAGTTGTCGTGTTTGGGGCACGAGCCACCAGGGACCACGCCGTACGTCGGCGGGATTCTCGAGACCTGCCAACACGACTGCACCTGGGACCGGAGCCCATGCCACCGCTGCGGAGACGAGCTGGTCCAGGGAGATGAGGTCTGCGACAGCGGCACCGTCGACTTCGATCGGCTCAACCAGCTCTGCCTGAGCGCTTGCGTCCCGCTGGCGCAGGAGCCTCGCCCGGTCCGTGTCTCGTGCAACGCGGGCTGCTCGGACGCCTGTGACACGTACGTGGTGGCCGACCCGCCGGGGTGCTGCATCCCCGCTGGCCACACATCCGATCCGGTGCTGCCGTGCTGCGAGTACGAGGCCGAGAATGGCGAGTGCCCCTTCGGCCTCGGAGAGTGAAGCCGGAGGTTCCGCTCATGCGTCCGGGTCGCCTGCGAAGTAGCGGTCCACCACGCTGTGCCCAAAGTAGATGAGCGGGAGCGTCGCGAGGGCGATCAGGAACTTGTACGCGTAGTTCGTCACGCTCAGCTCCAGGACCTCCACGGGTGTGATCTTCCCTGGGAGCCCGAAGGCGATCGTGTTGATCACAAACGTGTCGATGAACTGCGCAACCACGGTCGATCCGACCGCCCGCAGCCACAGCAGTTGGTTCTTCGTCCGGCGGCGAAGCCACACGAACACCGAGGCGTCGATCAGCTGGCTCAGTGCGAACGCGACGATCGATCCGACGATGATCCACATCGACTGACCGAACACCCGGTTGAACGACGCGTCGTCCACCGGGGAGATGTCGGCGGCCGGAACCAGCATGCACAGCCAGAGCAGGCCGAACGTGTAGACGATCAGCGCAATGGCCAGCAGCGTCAGGCGACGGACCGCTTTGGGTCCGTAGTACTCGTTGACCAGGTCTGTGGTGACGAACACGACCGGCCACGGGATGACCCCGATGCTCATCACCCAGCCCCAGGCCGTGAACAGCTTTCCGCCCAGCAGCTCTCCAAGCAGCGCATGGGTGATGAAGACGCCCGCGAGCACGAAGAACACGAAGTCGCGCCGGGAGGACGGAGGCTGAGGGCTCTCGCTCATGGGTCCGCGGCAGGGTAGCGAACGATGGACGCTGGCGCTTGGGCTACACCGCGGGGAAGCGTAAGCGGCCCTTCCGCCCCCCGTTACCCACTCATGACACGGCGCGCGACCTGGGGATGGATACTGGCGGGCTCCCTGGTCCTGGCGTGCGGGGGCCGTCGCGCCGCATCTCAACCCGGCCTGGAAGTACCGGAGGTCCCGCAGGCCTACAGTTTCACCCCAAGTCCCCTGCTCGAACTCGCCCGCAATGAACGAGAGCTCCCGCCGGTTCGTCACCAGTGGCTCCGGAAACGCTTCTCTGAGAATCCGCCCGAGGACACGAGCGTCGATGAAGACGGCATCGTGCGAACCGTTCGAGTCCACCCATTTCGCCTGGCGACCCCCGAAGGGATGATGCGCGCCGCGCTGCGCAGTGCTGAGCCCCGTCGACCCCGGGAGGTTCACCCGACCCGCTTTCTGATTCGCCCGTCCAAGGTCCGGGCGCCAACCCAGGGAACCCGAAGGTCCGTTCGCCGTTTCGTCGACAACCGCGATGGCGAGACCGCGTCCTGTCTGATCGAGCAGCTATCCTCTCGGTTGGATGTGCTTCTTCGAGCGCCAGAAGCGTTGGTTCTCGAGGAAGCGATGCTCACCGGGCCGGTCACGTACCGAATCTCCGTTCGGTACAAGAAGACCAGCCCCCCCAGAGTCCGAGTGTCCCCGGCAGTCAACGAGAGTACCCAGCGCTGCCTGGAGCAGGCGTTCACCCGAACGGGGCAAGCTCCGCGAGCGACCGCCCAGATCGAGTTGACAGCCTTCGCTCAGAAGGCGACTGACTTCAATCTTGGCACCCACACGCAGCTGGCCAACGAGGCCGCAGCCCTGGGATGGATCGAGCTTGAGCGGGGAGCGCACGATGCTGCCCTGGCATACTTCGAAGACGCCCACTGGCTGTACCACCGCCCGGAGTATCGGTTGCTCCAAGCCATGGCTCTGCAGAAGATGGGGCGCCCCAACATGGCGCTGACCCGCTACCGCGAGTTCGTCGATGCGCGCCCCGACGCACCCGAGACGCCGATGCTTCGCGAGCGCATTGCAGCGCTGGAGGTGGTCCGACACACGCTCGCGAGGAAGCGTCGCGGGACCCCCAAAGGGCGCTAGTTGTAGGCGAGCTCGACAGCCTTGCGCAGGTTGACCGAGACCAGCTTCGAAACCCCGCGCTGCTCCATCGTGACCCCGTAGAGCCGGTCGGCTCCTTCCATCGACACCTTGTTGTGGGTGATGAAGATGAACTGCGTGGTCTGGGCCAGCTCGCGGACCAGGCTGATGAACCGCCCCACGTTGGCATCGTCGAGCGGGGCGTCGACCTCGTCGAGGATGCAGAACGGGCTGGGTTTGATCAGGAAGATCGCGAACACGAGGCTGACCGCGGTCAGGGCCTGCTCGCCGCCGGAGAGCAGCGCCAAGGTCCGCGGCTGCTTGCCCGGAGGCCGTGCCTCGATCTCCACGCCGGTCCCGAGCAGGTCCGCCGGATCGGTCATCTTCAGGTGGGCACTGCCGCCCCCGAACAACCGAGGGAACAGCTGCGTGAACCGTTCGTTGACCGCGTCGAACGTGTTCTTGAACAGCTCCCGTGTCGTCCGGTTGATCTTGTCGATCGCCTCTTGGAGCTGGTTGATCGCCAACTCCAGGTCATCACGCTGGTGGGTCAGATACTCGAACCGACTCGAAACCTCTTCAAACTCGTCGATCGCGGTCAGGTTGACCTCGCCCATCCGGGACAGGATGCGCTTGAGTTCTTTCTGGCGCTCCCGCTCGGCACGGCCGGCCAGAGGACGGTCGTGATAGTCGATGAGGATTTCGGACAGCAGCAGGTCGAACCGGTCGCGAACGTCGGCGAGCAGGTGCTGCCGCTCGAGGTTGATCTCCTGGAGCCCCAGCTTGACCTCGGCGACCTTGGTGCGACGCTCGTCGAGGTCGCCCCGCAGCGTCTTCATCGACGTGGACAGCTCGTCGATGCGAGCCCGCAGTCCCTCGAAGCGCTCGCGGGTCTGATGCATCGTCTCGGTCGCGGCGGTCCGCTTCTCGAGCAGCTCCCCCCGCTCGGTGCTTGCGGACTCGCTGGCGGTATCCAGCTCGGCCACGCGGCGCTCGGATGCCGCGGCGGTCTCCTCGAGCCGACCGATTCGCTGCCGCTCGGCATCGCCCTGCCGCGTGAGTCGCTCGAGGGTCGCATCGAGCGCATCACTTTGTTGCTGCCACTTGGCGAGTGAGACCTTCGCCTCGGTCAGTGCCGAGGAAAGCCGGTCGCGCTCGTCCGCCAGGCTTTGCAGAGACGCCTCCCCGGTCGAAGCCTCGGCCTCGAGCTCGACCACCCGCATCTGTCCGGCGCGAATGGATTCGGTGAGCTGCTCGATCTCCAGCGAACGCTGGTCGATCTCGCGGCGCAGGCCGTCCGCCAAGGCGGTCTTCGCCTCGACTTCTTCTCCGAGGCGCTGCAGTTCGGTCGCGAGTTGCGTGCGCTCAGCCTCGGCTTGAACCCGCGCGGTCTCGGCCTCGAGGACATGCGTCTCGGACTGCTCCCGCTCCGCCTCCACCGAGGCGAGTTCTTGGGCCAGCCCCAGGTGGCGGCCACGTGCGGACTCGAAGCTCTCGTCGAGCGACGCGAGGATCTCCTGGAGTTCGCGAATCTCGCGCTTCTGCTGGAGGAGCGCGGCGTTGAGCGCGGTGGGCGAACCTCCGACGACGACGCCAGTGGGCTCAACCCGGTCGCCTTCGAGCGTGACGAGCGTGGTCGTCCCGGTCAGCCCGGCTTCCCACAGCGCAAGCGCGCGATCGAGATTCTCGACCACCACGGTGTCGCCCAGCAGCGCGCCGCCCAGTGGGCCCAGGTCGCCACTGACCTCGACGAGGTCGGAGAGCCGGCCCAGCACGCCGGCTTGCTCGGTCAGGGGTATCGGTGCCGAAGTGCCCGCCGCAGACGCACCGGCTCCGCCGACCGTCGACGCGTCGCTCGGGTCCGAAAGGTCCAGAACCTCGAACGGGCTCTCCCCGGTGGGACCGCTGATCACAGCGCTCTCGTCGGGGCGGTGCCATCCGAGCGGGACGCCCGGCTGCAGGTCCGCGATCGTCCCTGCGTCATCGGGCGCAAGAGCGGCCACCGAGCGGACATGCTTGGGGACGAAGGTCGTGCGGCCTTCCTGCTCGCGCTTGAGGAGCTCGACGCCGCGCGCACCGATCTGCGGCGCATCCACGACCACCCCCTCGAGACGGTCGCCGAGCACAGCGCTGACCGCTGTCTCGAGGTGCTCCGGGGCGTGCACGTAATCCGCAAAGATTCCGTACACGGCCTGCGATGCCCCAGGCGTGTCCTGGCCACCAACGCTGCCGTCGGCGTGCAGCTCGGGCGCAAGCTCGGCCCGGTGTTCCATCACCAGCTGAACGCCGCTGTCGCACCCGCGGTAGCGACTCTGAATCTCTTCGAGGGACTGCAGCCGGGAACGATGGCGGTGCACCTCGGCCCGCTTGGTGTCCAGCTCGACTTCGGCCGCCGCCACTTGCTCGCGCAAGCTGATCCGCGCCCGGTCGAGTTCACCGCGCCGCGTCGCCAGAGACTCGAGCAGCTCGGCGGCAGCATCGGCGGCCAACGCAGCACGAGCATGCAGTTCGGTCGCCCCGGTCTCGGCTTCGCGCTGACCTTCGGCTGCGGTCTGCAGCTCGGTGAGGCGTCCGGTCGCGGCATCCTTGGCTTCGAGGTGCGACTGGTGTCGCGCCTGGGCTCCCGCCAGTGCGGAACGGCGCTCGCCGGCTTGGACCTTCGCCGACTCGATACGGGCACGCGTCTGCGTCAACACCTGCTCGGCGTCCCGGGCCTCGACCTCCAGGCGGTCGACGGCGGCCTGAGCCGGCTCGCTGTCCTCGCCGGACCGAAGCGCGGTGCGCTCGCCATGGGTCTCGTCGAGCTCGCCATCGAGCCCCTCGAGTGTCCGGGTCGCGGCTTCGAGTTCGGCTCGTGCCTCCGTACCGCTGCGGGCCAGCCCCTCGCGTTCGCGCTGCCGGTACTCGTTCTCGGCCTCCAACAACCGCACGCGGTTGTCCAGGTCGTAGGAGGCCTGTTGGTGATCGGAGAGGTGCCCTTCGACCTCCACGAGTTCCTTGTGCATCCCTTCCAGCTGGGACTCCCGAGCCTCCAGAGACTCGCGGATGTCGCCCGTCTCGACGTCCAGGTTTCCGCGCCGCCCCTCGAGGACGGCGCCGGTGCTGCCGAGCTCGAGGTACTTGTGCGCGGCCGAGCACAGGTCGAGGTCCCGCAGCTCGGTCTTGTAGCGCTTGTAGCGTTCGGCCTTTTGGGCCTGACGTCGCAACGTTCCGAGTCGGGCCTCGAGCTCGGCGATGACGTCGGAGGTCCGCAGCAGGTTTTGACGCGTCGCGTCCATCTTCCGCTGCGCGGCCGCTTTCTGGGCCTTGAATCGCGTGATGCCCGCGGCTTCGTCGATGATGTGGCGACGTTCTTCGGGCTTGGAGTTGACGATCCGGCCGACCTGGCCCTGGGCGATGATCGAGTAGCCCTTGGTTCCGGCGCCGGTCCCCATCAGCAGCTCCGTGATGTCACGCAAGCGGGCCGGGACCTTGTTGATCAGGTATTCGCTTGTGCCGTCGGCGAACAGTCGGCGCGTGATCGCGATATCCCGGGCATCGAAGTGCGCGAGGTGGTCGTCCCCGTTGTTCTCGAACGTGAGGGTGACCTCCGCCATGCCGCCGGGGCCTCGCGTGCTGCAGCCCGCGAAGATCACATCGGACATGCCGGTGCCGCGCAGGTGCTTGGCGCTCTGCTCGCCCATGGCCCAGCGGACCGCATCAACGATGTTGGACTTGCCGCAACCGTTAGGCCCGATGACGCCCGTGACGTGATCGTCGACGAGGATCACCTGGCGGTCGGCGAACGACTTGAAGCCCTGAACTTCGACCTTCTTCAAACGCATGGCAGCAGCGGTTCAAGGGGTTAGCACCCCGCGGGTCGGGAGGGGAAGACGGACGATCCGAGCCGGGATCTCGGCCGCGATCCCCGGGATCTCGCGAGATCGCTACGCAGATCACCTCTGCGACGAGATCCGGAGATCGGCTGATGCTCGCGGGCCGCAGCCTGGAGATCGAATTCCGCCAGTTTGGGGGATCTGATCGCAGATCTCACCGTGCGATCCCAACCCTTGCGAGCGCCGGGCGACCCAGCGAAGCTGCGACCCCTACCGCCTCATGGATCCCTTGCTGCTCATCGCCCTGCTCGTGGCCGTCGTCGCGGCCGCCGGGTTCGTCATCCTCCGCCGACGCGACCCCGCGCTGTCGGGCACCGTCGACCTCTCTCTGCCCCGAGCGCCGGGTACAGAAGGAGACGCTGAAGACGGACCCGAAGAGGGCGCGCCCCAAGCCTTGCCTGAACCGGTGGCGCGCCCCAAAGCCCCCCGCGATCAGGTCGCGGAGCGCTACCGCGAGGGCCTCGCCAAGACCCGGGGTGGGTTCGTCGCAAAGCTCGCAACACTCTTCCGCGGCAAACCCACAGTCGATGACGCTCTACGCGACAACGTGGAAGAGGTCCTCTTCACGTCGGACATCGGCACCGCCACCGCGCAGAAGCTGATGGACCGGGTCAGCGATGTCCTGGACCGTGAAGACGTTGCCGACGCCGACGCCGTCTGGGGCGTGATTCGTAGTGCGGCACTGGAGATCGTGGACGTCCAGGCGCCGGCGCAAGACTTCGCACCGGACCCCGGCCCGTACGTCCTGCTGATGATCGGCGTGAACGGAGTGGGCAAGACAACCACGCTGGGCAAGCTTGCAGCACGGCACGCCGCCGAGGGTCGCAAGGTCTTGCTCGTCGCCGCCGACACCTTCCGCGCTGCCGCGGTCGAGCAGCTCGGGGTCTGGGCGGAACGTGTCGGCTGCGACCTCCACCATGGCGCCGACAAAGCCGACCCCAGTTCGGTCATCTTCGAGGGCATCGAGAGAGGGCGTGCGGGCGGCTACGACGTGGTCCTCTGCGATACCGCGGGCCGGCTGCACACCCGAAAGGAGTTGATGGACGAACTCCAGAAGGTCGGACGTGCGGCCGCCAAAGCCGTCCGGTCCGGCGTCGTGGAGGCTCCCGACGCAATCGGGCCCCACGACACCTTCCTCGTCCTCGACGCCACCATCGGTCAGAACGCGCTGGCACAGGCCAAGCTCTTCAAGGAGACGATGGACTTCACGGGACTCGTGGTCACGAAGCTCGACGGCACGGCGAAGGGCGGCGTCGTGCTCGGGATCTGCGACGAACTCGGCGTGCCCATCCGCCACATCGGGATCGGCGAGGGCATCGAAGACCTTCGCGACTTCGAGCCTCAGGCATTTGTCGACGCCGTCTTCTTCGACGAAAGCGGCGCGTAACGCGCTTGCGCAAGAGGGCAGGATCCGTCGGAACCTCAGCCTCCATTGCGCGTGACAGAGGAGAGCGCGCCGGATCCCCCGCCCTTTATCCAGCCGGACCGGCGGCCTGCGTAGCACCGGGCGCGGCGCCGGCAAGCCCTGACAATCACAGCACATTGCCGCGCATGTTCGCGCTCAAAAACCCTGTGCATGAGAAATCGCCATTGTCCCCAGAAGCCCCGAATTGTCCTGTTGTGGCCGAAAAAGCGCTGTGTTACGGTTCCCCCGCCCAATTGCCCCAGTGTCCTACCTCGGGGCCTATTTCAGCATGAGTTCGCGTCCCACGTCCCCCCGGACCTCGACCGTTCGCCGCGCCGCTTTTTGTAAGCGCCGTGACGCGCGAGTCTGCGCACGACATGTCGCCACACGCGGTGCATTCGGTGATACGTTGCGGCCGCAGCGCCTCGCGGTCTCTCCGGCCAGGCGGCACGAACCTCCCTCGACCGCCCACCCAGCCGTGCAGATGGTGGGCATCGCGAACTCCACTCGGGTGACCCTTTCCTTGAAGTCTACGAGCTCGAAGTCTACGACCGCCAACCGGCCCATTCTCGGCCCAGCGGCATCCTCCCCGACGCGTATTTGCGCGTCGCAGTCAGCTCGGCGTCCGCGCCGGGCCCACGCGGATCTCCACTCCGCAGTCGACACGTTGAGGTGAGCAGCATGCGTCGCAACTTGTCCGGGGCCTCGATGGCCCTCGTCCCCCTTCTTTCCATCACGCTGCCCGCGTCCGCGCTGGCAGCCCCTCTCAGTGCAGGCAGCGCGGCGTGGACCACTCAGGTCCGCGTGCAGCCAGAAGCTGAACCTGCGGGGGACGATGAAGAAGACCTGGTCATCATCGACGAGGGCGAAGAAGAGCCCCCGCCTGAAGGTGAAGACCCCGGCGCTGGCGGTGACGCCGGAGTCGTAGACCTCGATCTCGACGATGACGACGACGGAAGCGTCGATGATGGCGCCTCGCCTGAATCGACTGCCGACGAACTCGGCACCGAGGAGGACCAGATCAAGGCCGAGCGTGGCCTGATCACGGTCGTTCAGCGACAGCGCATGCTCAAGAAGAAGCGCTTCGAGCTGATGCCTCAGTTCGGGATCACGGTCAACGACCCGTACGTTCGTCACTACACGATCGGGCTCGACTTCAACTACTGGCTCAACAACCGGATGGCGATCGGCCTCACGGGAACGGGACTCATCGGAGCTCGAACCCCGCGGTACGACAACATCAAGATCCAGGAAGGGTTGCTGCTGACCGCCAACCGCACGCTTTGGCAGGGTAGCGTCAACTTCACCTACAACCCGTTCTACGGGAAGATCGCGATCTTCAACCGCGCCCTGCTCCATTGGGAGGGCGGTGTGGTCGTCGGTGGTGGTGCCCTGCAAACGCAGGTCATCCCGCGATACGAAGCGCTCCACGAGCCGTTCAGCACGGTCACCGGAGGAGGACACTTCGGTCTCGTCGGTCGCTTCTACGCACCGAAGATCGACTGGATGTCGTTCAACTTCGGCGTTCGCAGCTGGGTCTACGCAGACAAGCTCGAGCCCATCAACCGCGGCCCGGACAGCGAACTGATCGCGATGGGCGTCGGCGACGATCCGGAACTGGACGACCCCCAGGCCGCCAAGGACGCTTCGGACTTCCAGCTTGCGTTCAACGTGACGTTCTTCCTGGGCGTCAGCTTCTTCCTCCCAACCAGCTTCGAGTACAAGACTCCCCGCTAGGCCACCGAGAAGGACCGACATGAACACTCGCAAAATCGCAACGTTCCTGGCTGTTTTCCTTGGCGCCGGTCTGTACGCCAACGAAGCCTCCGCAGCCAAGAAGAAGGGCCCGCTCGAAGGCGAGCCCATCGTTCGCAAGAAGATCCAGCTCCGGAAGTTCCGCTTCCAGCTCACCCCGTACGTCGGCATGTCGCTTTCGCAGCCGTTCGTGCACATGGGGTACGTCGGGGCCAAAGCCACGTTCCACTTCGCCGACTGGATCGGCGTCCGCGGCACGTTTGGCTACGGCATCGTGCCGGTGGAGTCGAAGCTCCTGCGCGCCGTGAACAACGGCGGTCTGCCGAGCGGCTACGGGTCGGGCACCACCGACCCCGACCTTCCGGTCAACCCCGCCAACCCTGAGGCGACGACTTGTACCGGAGCGGCTCCGTGCCGGAACAACGGCGAAGTCGACAACCCGGCGCCCCTGCTCCACGATTTCCGCTCCGGTCTTGTACGCGCACAGTGGCAAGCCTCCGTGGACGCCGTGTTCACGCCCTTCGCGGGCAAGCTCGGGTTGTTCTCTTCGATCTTCACCGAGTACGACATCTACGTCTTCGGTGGTCTCGGGCTGGTCAACTACGCTGCGCAGTACGACGACGAGAGCACCGCGTCGCAAAACGGACTCTCGCAAGACGTCTCCTCCCCGACGTTCTGCCAGGACATGTCGCTCGGAGGCGCTCAAAACTCAGAGTGTCTCCTTCACCCCGTCGAGGCGGACACGGGCGTCAAGGTCGGCGGTAGCTTCGGCGGTGGCATCAACCTGTTCGCTGGCGTCCCTTGGGTCGCGATCAACTTCGAGATTCAGGACATCGTGACCGGGGTCAACCTCACTGGCCTCAACGCGACGGTCGACGACGTTCCGCCCCGCGTAAACGGCAGCGACCGCGACGTCTTCCACAACGTCACGTTCCAACTCGGCGCTCGGTTCTACTTCCCCTTCAAGGCGAAGCGGACCGACTGATCCTCTACGGATCTCGTCAAGAAGGCGCAGTCTCTTCGGAGCCTGCGCCTTCTTCGTTGGCGCCATCCAACCAACGATTCAGGCGGGCGCCGAACCTCCGTCGGGATCTGCAGCGCCCTCAACACTGGAGCGAAAAGCCCCGGCTCAATCGCAACCGGGCACAACGCGGATCGAATCGTCGGCCTCGACCTGCGTGGAGTAGGAGCGTCTCTCGCTCTCCACCCCATCCGCATCGACGACCCAAGTTTCGAGGCAGGTATCGGTGAGGTCGACCTGTAGCGTGGCGATGAACGAGGCGCCCTCGGGTGCGACCGAAGCCTCATCCCCGCCGGCGGTGTCCACAATGCGCACTTCCGCACCTTCATCGAACATGCCCTCCAGCGCTCCTTGGACCTCGACCTCTTGCTGAGGGGCCTGCAACACACTTGGCGGCGGCAGCGGAATCGAGATGCCTCGATCCCCGATCAACACCGCGTTGCGGTGCGCGGAGACGGGAGCAGGATCGTTGCATGCGGCGGCAAGCACGCCAAAAACGAACAACGATGCGATCGAGCGACTCATCTCTCCCCTACTGATAGCAAACATCATACCGCGTTTCGGGGTGCGCGTTCTTAGGCGTCTGCGGCGTCGGCGTCGGCGGGTGCGACAACACCGTTGGCATTTCTCCATCCACCGCGTCAACTCCGGTGACCATCGAGTTCGAGGCGCTTGAGTTTCTTCTGGAGGCCGTAGCGGCTCAGCCCAAGCAATTGCGCGGCCTGGGTCTGATTGTTGCCCGTGCGCTGCAGTGCCCGGGCGATGAGATCTCGTTCCATCCGTTCGATCCGCGGCCGAATGCGGAGATCATCGGGGTCGATGCCCTCAGGCTGTGCCGCGCCGACAATCGCGGCAGAGAGGTCCTGGAGTGCGACCGCCCCCTCGCACAATGCGATCCAGCGCTGGACCTCGTTCTCCAGCTGCCGGACATTGCCGGGCCACGCGTAGCCTCGCATCGCGCGGACCACCGACGGGGCCAGACGCAGTGGGGTGGCGCCGTGCCTTGCGAAGAAGTGTTCGACCAGCGGCAGGATGTCCTCGGCTCGCTCGCGCAGCGCCGGGAGGTTCACCCGCACGACGTTGATTCGGTAAAAGAGGTCCCGACGGAACGTCCCGGCCTCGACCATCGCCTCGAGGTCTCGGTTGCTGGCCGCGAGTAGGCGAACGTCGACCGAGCGCGGGCTCGTCTCACCGATGCGGCGGACCTCGCCCTCCTGCAGCACACGCAGCAGCTTCGTCTGCATTCCCATGCTCATCTCGGAGACCTCGTCGAGAAAGATCGTGCCACCGTTCGCAGCCTCGAACAGGCCCGGCTTCGCCTTCTGAGCTCCGGTGAATGCCCCGCGGGCATGCCCGAACAGCACGCTCTCGAGAAGCGTTTCTGGAATGGCGCCGCAGTTTTCGGCGATGAACGGTCCGCTGCAGCGACTGCCAGCGTCGTGGAGCGCCCGGGCGACCAGCTCCTTCCCGGTCCCGCTCTCGCCATAGACCACGACCGGCACATCGGCATCGGCGACGCGGTCGATCAACCGGAAGACGTCCTGCATCCGCGGCGCGCTCCCGATGATCCCGCGATAACCATCCGTCGGCGGGCTTTGGCGACGCGCGTCCTCGCGCAGCGCCAAGACCTCGGCCTCCCGCTGCTCCAACAGGGCCGAGAGCTGCTCCGAAGAGAGGGTCAATGCCTCGGTCTTGTGCTCGAGGTCCGCCAACGCGGCCGCATGCGCAACCGCGAGCGCCGCAAGGTCAGAGAACGCCTCCATGTGCGCGAGGTCGTCCTCGCCGAAGTTGCCCCGGCGCAGGCGGTGGTCGACGTAGGCGGCACCGAGCAACTCGCCGCGGAACCGGAGCGGAACCGCGAGCACAGACCTCAGATTGAGGTGACTGATGCTCCGGGAGTCGTCGAAGCGCTCGTCGGCCGCCGCGTCCACGCTGAGCACCGGCTCCCCCGAATCCAGCACCCGGGTGATCACGGACCGCGAGTACGACGCGCCATCCGACCCCTCGCTGAGTTCCCGGGTCACCGACAGGTCATCCTGTCCCGCCCGCCGCACGACGACGGCACCGCGCTCGGCGTCCGTCAGCTCCATCACCGCATCGACCACCTGTTCGAGCAGGGGTTCGAGTCGCTCCTCGCGAGCAAATCTCCGGTACATCCTCAGCAACCGCGCATAGCGGTCATCGGCGGGCCCTGTGGGTGCCGACTCCAGTGCGGCCGCCGGCGCGGCGCCCTGCGCCGGTTCGAGGTCCTCGAGCAGGTCCCGAAGCGCTTGGGCGTCGCCCCCCTCGGTGAGCAGAGAAGATCGGACGGAAGGACGGTCGCTGGGACGGGTCTTTTGCATGACAAGTTCCACGGTTGAAGAAAGCCGATGTGCCACGGCGTGTCGGAAAGAAAGCGGCTGCCCGCGCATGCGGAGCGCGACCAGCAAGGCCCGGTCGAACTGGGCCGCGACGTCGAGTCGCTGGCCGGCGCGAAAGCTCGAGGCGGTTCCGGCGCGATGCAGGAGCGACAGACCGAGTTCGAGCAAGGTGTGGTCGCCGCAGCGGCCGGCGACCAGGATCGTTGTCGCACCCGCCAGCGCCAGCCCGGCGAGGTCTTCGTCGGGACGAAGCGCGAGCGCGCGGTCCAAGACCCGCGCCGCGGCATCAGCCCGGCCGCAAGCCGCCAAGAGCAAGCTGGCGCGAAGCCAAGCCTCACGGGCTTCGTCGGGCTGCTCCGCACGCTCGAGTTCTGCCGCGGCGCCTCCAAACGCAGCCGCGACGCGCTGTGATTCCGCTGCCGAAGGCCGAAGCCCCATGCCGGCCGCGGCCACCTCGGCCCGCAAACGAGTTCGACGCGCCAAGACGAGCGCAACGCCCCCCTGCCCGATGGCAGCATCGACGGCGGCCCCGATCGCACGGGCTTCATCCGCCGCGCCGACGCGTGCGAGCAACTGCACCAAGTTGAGCGAGGCCTCGACCAGGGCGCTGGTCTGTCCGTGCGCAAGCAGGCCGCGCAACGCCGCCCGCCCAAGTTCGATACCCGCCTGGATGTCCAACGTCAGGATGGCGAGTGCGCACGACGTGCCCTTGAGGGTCAGGCTCCCAACTGGCTCTCCCGCGCGCTCGAAGGCTTCGGCGGCGCTCGAGAAGGCGTCGGCGGCCGCTTCCAGCATCCCCTGGCCGTGCGCCAGGTTTCCCTGCAACTGCAGCACCCGAGCGGTCAAGGCCGATGCTTCGGTCCCCGACTGTGCTTGCGCCCAACGGGCCGCCCGCTCCAGCCGCGTGCTCGCCGTCCGTAGATCCCCGGCCAAGGCGCAGGCATAGGCCGCCCACAGCAGTGCCGAGGCCAAGCCAGGCGCCGCAGGTCCCTCGACGGGCACCGCATCCAGCCCCGCCCGCTCTGCTTCGCGTTGGGCTTGTGCCGCTTCGCCTCGGTCCACGCAAACGCGCCAGCGCAAGCCCTGCTTGGCCCAACGTCGCTCTTCCGAATCCTCCGGGGCAGGCTCGAGCAGCTCCGATGCTTCGTCGAGACGACCCAACCGCTGCAACGCGCGGGCGCGAGCGAAGACGCAGCCGGCGTGTGTCCCCCCGCGCTGGGCCAGCACCTCGGCCGAGGCCGCATCGCCCTGTGCAAGTCGGTACGAGGCTGCCAGCGCAAGAATCGAGGGCGACGCGTCACGCCCTTCGAGCGACCGCACCGCGCGGGCAACTTCGGCGAGGCCCGGCGCCGCGTCGCGCAGCAGCAGCTCCAGAGCCTCATCGTTGTGAGCGTCGACTGCCCACGCCATGCTCTGGCCCTCGCACGCCCGCGCCTCGGCCCTGACCCGCGCCGAACCCAGCGACGCCCGCGCAACGGTACAAGCGACGGCATGAGGCCTGCCTTCGGGGGCCAGGGTCTCGGGCAGCGACGGATCGGGTTCGGTCCAGACGGCGCGCAGTACGGACAGCGCGGTGCCAGCGTCCATCTCGTCACTGGGATCTTGAGCGGAGGCCGCAACCCGGCGCACATCGTCGGCGCCTGCGCCATGCTTCGCACACGCGGCCGCGGTTCGAACAATGGCCGCGGGCCATCCTCCGGTGGCATCTCGCAGCAGCGCGGCGACGGCTTCGATCTCCGAGGCATCGCCCTCGACCCCGGCGGAGACCAACCGGAGCGACTCCGATGCCGAGACTGGGCGTGGCCACAGCACCCGGACGCGATCGAGCCCATCGAGTGCATGACCGGCCTCCGCCGTTGCGGGAACAATGACGCGCCCGGTCGCGAGTCGGCTGGCGGCCCGAACACGAGGCGCGTCGCCTTGACTCAGCGGTTGCATCATCAGGCCGGCCACCGCCTCCCCCCCGTCGCCAACCCAGGCCTCGAGCCACGCGCCCACCACCGAACCGTGCCCGCGCGCCCACGCATCGGCGTCATGTCGCTGCGCTGGGGTACCAAGCGCCTGGACCCGCAGGACGAGTTCTTCGACGATCCGGTCACGCCCTGCCCCGGGCGGACCCGCGACAACAAGCAGGCGGGTCGATCCCTCGTTCAGCTCGCGCGCCGCCGACTCGATGCAGACCCCGACGTAGGGCCAGCGGACCGGCGGCCACCACCGCAACCGTCCCGCGACAATGTCTGTCGGAGCCGCGATGATGTCCGCGACCTGTCGAGCCACGTCGCGTGTCGATGCGGGTCGAGCCTCGGGGTCGGGCAACAGCAGGCGAACGAGCAGCGCGTGGACAGCCCCGGGCAGTTCCGAAAGCCCAAGCTCGGAGAGGCGCTGAGCAACATCCGCCCGACCGCGGACGGCCAACAGCGCTTCGGGCCGAACCCACGGCGCCACGCCCACGAGCCGCCAGACCAGCAACGCGCCCAAGCTGAAACGATCCGCCGCCGGCCCGCCGCCGCCGCCGAGAACCTCAGGAGCGAGAAAGCCCGGCGTGCCAACTCCCGCGCGTCCGAGTTGAGCCAAGTCGATGAGGGTTCGGCGCTCCCCCTCGGTCACCACGTTCGCCGGGCCAACGTCTCCGTGGTGCGTGCCCAACTCGTGCAGTGCAGCCAGGGCTCTGGCGACCGCCGCGCAATCTTCCAACGCGGTGACCAACGGATCGGGACCCGGGGACAGCGGCCGTCCGGGGACCCACTCGCTGATCAACCAGACCGTGTCATCGTCCGCCGTCGCGAGTGCGCGTGGAGCTGGCAGATGTGGTGAGCCGACCCGGCGAAGGGTCTCGAAGGCTCGACGGACCGACCGCTCGGCAGTTCGCGGAACCGGCTTGGCCACGACCTGCGCACCGTCGGACTCATCCCGCGCTCGCCAAGCTCCCCCCTCGGCGCCATCCCCGAGTCGGTCGAGCAAGACGAACCCAGCCGGAGCGCCAACTTGATTGGCTCCCCCGACGACGAGTTCGAGTCGGTGTCCCGTTGGTTGGCGCAACGCCTATGAGGTTGCCACCAGGAGGGACGAAGTTCCCTCGATAGGACCCAACGCGCCGCACGCCCCGACAGGTGCGTTGGCGCTCTCGAGGAACACAGGAGACGCGCAGCGAGCGCAGCTCTACCAGTGAACGGTCGCGCCCATGCCGGCCTGCAGCGTGACTCCCGCAGCCCCATCGATCACGATGAGGCGCGGGTCGACGCCGAAGTCCAGCGAGAAGCCGGGTCCGATCCACACGTCGATGCCCGCACCGACCCGAGCGCCGGCAGCAAACTTGGGCGACTCCGAAAACGGAGCTCGGTAGGTGCCGAGCAACACCCCGACATCGAATCGAGGCTCCACCCGCCCGCGCGTGGGTACGAAGAACCGAACGAACGGATCGAATAGGCTGAGCCGGCCGAAGTCCCGAACCTCGACGGTCTCGCCCTCGCTGTCCACCGCAACACTCTCGCCGGTGTCGTGCAGGAACGTTGTCAGCCCCACCCCCGCCGCGAGGACCGGGTGAGCGCGCCAACCCAGCTGCAGTCCGCCCCCGGCGGACACGACCGTGCCACGGCCCGGACGGACGCCGCCAAGCGGAACCATCGCGGCGAGATGAATCTGAAAGAAGCCCTGCCCTCGCCACGCATGCGTCCGAAGATCGGCGGGCGGCACCCGCGGCGGCGCGGGTGGAAGAGGATAGTGATCAGCGACGGACGCAGCGGTGGCGTTGTCCTTCTCGTCAACTGGGTCTGGCACGGGCCCCGCAGGGGGCACGGGCTCAACACCTTCCGCAACCGGGGCAGCCTCGGGCGGGGGAGCTGATGTCTGTTCGGCCACCGTCGCGGTGGTGGCTGCAGGATCCGTCTCGCCCGCGGGAGCGGGTGGCGGAGCAGCGGCGGGCGCGAGCGCGGCGAGGAGCAGGAACGACATGCGAGAATCAGCGGTGACCGCGTCGGGCCGTGACCGGAGGCGCTTCGGGCCGCGGCACGCTGTGCTGTGCCACGTCGAGGGCACGCTCCGCAAGTTGGGCCAGCGCGGGGTCGTCTTCGTTGCGGGCGGCGAAGGACAGGAAGCCTTCCGCATCGGGCCCGCCGAGCACCGCCAGGGCTTCATAGAGTCGGCCGGTGTGAGCGCGGTCGTTGAGGCGCGCGGCCGCGATCAGTGCCGGGACCTCCGCCGCGGCTCCGATCTGCCCCAGCACCTCGACCGCTCTGAGCATCACCCGGTCATCAGGGTGGTGGAGCATGCCCGCGACGACCGATGCCGCCCCGAGGTCGCGCTGGGTCTCGACCCAATCGAGCGCAACGAGCGCAATCTCGGCATCCGGGTCGCGTAGATACGCTGCCGCGCTCTGGGGGGTTCGTGCGAGCTCGACCTTGGCATCGAGCACCGCGGCCGCCCGCTCTGCCGCCAAGGGGAGGTCCTCGCGAATCGCCGAGTCTCCTTGCGCGCGAGAGACCTCGACCGTCGCGCCCAACTCTTCCACCACGGCCCCGAGGTCTGGCGGAACCTCCATGCTAAGTCGTAGTCGAAGAACGATGCCTTCCGCGTCTCGCCGCTCGGTGATTTCCGCGTTTGCCGCGATCGACCCGGCCCCATCGTCGACCCGGAACATCGCCGCACCTTCGAGGGCATCCTCGACCGTCTGCCGCTGCCACGCCCGATCACTGCGGCCCCCGGCTGCCCGGGTGCGCAGCTCGGACAGCGACACCGAATACGCCGCAGCCGCCCCATCCTCTCGGGACGAAGCACCGCAACCGCTCCACCACCCGGTGGCAAGCAGCGCTACCGCGAACGCGCGGAACTCGTGCCGAACTCCTCCAGCCAAGGGATTCGAAGTCTAGCAGGAAGGCGCGGGGTCGGGCGCGCCGGGAGCACGTTCTCGCCCAACCGCGGTCAAGCGAGGGGCGCCGAGACCCACTCCAGCTCGGCGTCGGTCTGCTCGGCCCACAGCGTCGCCCATCTTCGGGCCGCAGCCTGGACCGAGGGGACGGTCTCCACGAGGTCACCAACGCTGCGCATCTCGAGCCCCTGCATCCCACAGGAGACCAGTGCCCCAAACAGTTTTGGGTCCACCGAGAGGTTCAGGGAGAGTCCTTGAACGGTGACTCCCCGTGAAATGTGGACACCGATCGAGCCCAGCTTGGCATCACCGATCCAGATGCCGGGGTGGTCCATCCGAAACTCCGCCCCGTCGACCCCAAGCTCCGCGATCAGCGCAAGCGACGTGTCGGCGAGGTTGTGGAGGTGGGCGCGGATCTGCCGGCCGATCGGCACGATCGGATACGCGACGAGCTGGCCGGGCGCGTGAAGGGTGACCTCCCCGCCCCGCGGAGTTTCGGAGACCGAGACTCCATGAGCTTCGAGTTGCTCGTCCGTCCACAAGATGTGTTCGGACGAACCGCGCCGGCCGACGGTCAACACGGCCGGGTGCTCGACGAGGTAGAGGATCGGCGGCTCCCGCTCCGCGACCACGGCCTCCCGCGCGTCCATCTGAAGCGCGAGTGCCGCGTCGAACGACATCGGCCCAAGCCAACACGCCCGGAGCGGAGTGGGCATCAGGTGTCCAGTCCGGCGACCGACTCGATGAAGGTCGCGTCGAGGACCGGGACCTCCAGCGTCATGGTCTGCACGCCGATCCGGTTCCGCGTCATCCACGCGGCCATCTCGTTGACGCCGATGCTCCGGCCGTCGAGTTCGTCCGAGGACTCACCCATCACGAAGAACAGATGTCCCTGACAGCCGTTGCGGTCGGCCTCGCCCTCCCAGCTTTTGACATCGATGCTGGTCTTCCGGGGGATGACGACACACAGCAGCCGCCCTTCCTCGTCGCCCTCGCCGTCCTCGACCACCAGCTTGCCTACCCCGCGACTGGGGGGGAGCGAGGAGATGAGCGTGTAGCCTTCACGCTCGAGATAGACCCTCACCAAAGACTCGAGAGATCGGGCCCCAAGCGACTGCAACCATGCAAGAAGCTGTGTTCCGGTTTCCTTCTCGAGAGACCGCGCGCCTTCGCGAAGCGCGACCTCCGCCTTGGCAGCGGTCTCGGGCAGCCGGGTGCCTTGAAGCTGGTAGCGAGCGTCCCCACGAGCGGAGAAGCGTGAGCCACGCCCACGCAGACGAACGTCGAGCAGAAGTGCAGCCGTCACGGCCCGCTCGATCTCCGAAATCTCTCCGCCCAGGACGTCCTGGTTGGCGAGGGTCTCGGAGATCTGCCGTACGTGCAGGGAGCGAGACCCCGCATCGCCCAGGACCTTGGCGACCTGGTCGAGCAGTGTGTCGGTGGAGGACTGGGCCGGGCGAGCCCCACCGCCGCCGGCCCACTCAACCCGCTTGCCCCGACGACGACGCCGACGACGACGCCGCCCGCCGCGTTCTTCGGACGCGTCACGAACACGGTGTGCACCGCGTGGCCCATGACCGGGATCCTCCGCCGGTTCTTGGTCGTCCTGGTCGTCCTGGTCTTGCATGGTGTCGAGCTGGTCCCGGAGTTCGGGGCGCTCCTCGACCAGGCGGGAGACCGCGTTGGCCATCACGAGGGCGACGTCGGTCACGCCATCGAGCCCCGCATCCGTGGGTGCTTCGAACTCCAAGCTGGGCTCGGGAGCTTCCGCCGCAGCGGACTCTTCGGCAGCCGCGGGTGCCTCTTCGACCACGACCTTCTTGGTGCGTCGCGTGGTCTTCTTGGCCACCTTACGGCGGCTAGAAGTCGCTTTCGGCGTCTCAGCCTCTGCTTTGGAATCGCTGACTTTTTTGGTCTCCGCAACCTCGGGTCGCGCAGAGGGCTCGGGAAGCGTGGCGCCGGGCCGAATCGTGTAGTGGGCCGGCTTCTCACGCATGATGATCGGCTCTTCGCCGTTGCGGCCTTTGCGAACCGCGGAGTTCAAGCAGCTGCGCATGGCAGCTTCTGGGTCGCGGCCCACGTGAGAGAGAAGGTTCTGCTCGACCGCTTGCCGTGCGACTTCAGAGAAGTGCAGGGAGCCGTCAATGTTGCGCAGGATTTCGATCGCAGCCTCGAGGAAGGTCATGGGGTGCGGACTCGTCTGTGTAAGAGGAAAATGGAGGTGTCCATGTCGCGCCGCCCGGGAATTGCCAGCGGAGTTGTTCCGCGCAGGCGTGGTGGGGCGCGACCATCGGCGCGTCTAGAGGGACATGGCAGCCCCGCAAAACACAGCCGCCCGAATATCCGAAAATTTGCTTGGTCTTGGCAAGGCCTGCTAGCCGCGAAAGGCGATGCGTCCGCTCACCTTTGGGGTCCTGGTTTCTGCTCCCTCCGCCCGTCTTGCCCCCACAACGGCGGATCTCTCGGATGGGCAGCCTGTTGACGAGACGATTGAAGGACTGATGGATCTGCGCAGTGGTACAGATCTGGCCACTGCTCTAAGGGAGCTGGGGTACGCTGCGTGCCCGATCGCCGTCGATGACGACCTCGATCTGGCCCTGCGTCAGGCTGATGTCGATGCCTGCCTTCTGGCACTCCACGGCCGGGCTGGGGGGCGTGGAGATGTGCAATCTCTATTGACGATGCGGGGCCTGCCATATGCTGGCCCTCCGAGCGCGGCGGTCTCGCTGGCGTTCGACAAGACCCGCTCCCGCCAGGTTCTGGCCTATCACAACCTCCCCACCCCGGCGTCCCTGGCTCTGGGGCCCAATCTCAAGGCCTCCGACAAGGCCCTCGAGCTTCTCGGCTGGCCCTGCGTGGTCAAGCCCCGACGCGGCGGACTCGGTCTGGGCGTCGCGCACCTCGTCGATCCCGAGCAAGTGGGCGATGCGATTGGCCGGGCCCTCGACATCGACGATGAGGTCGTCCTCGAGCGAGCGCTCACTGGCACCGAGGTGCAGGTCGTCGTCATGGGCGACCGCGTCCTCGGTGCGATGGAAGTCCACCGCCGCCCAATCCCCGGTTTCCTCGGGGGAAAAGAGGACGTCGACGCCGACTACGTCTGCCCGCCGCAGATGTCCCGCGGACAGCTCGATGGGCTGCATAACCTGGCCCGCCGCGCAGTCTCCGCGCTGGGCCTCGGAGAGGGGATCACCCGCGTCGACCTGATGGTCGGAGATCGATACAACGAGGCGATCTTGGAGGTCGAGCCCTTGCCACCGCTTCACCGCGACGGCGTGGTCGCTCGCGTCGCCCGAGCCGCGGGTATCAGCTACCCGGAACTCGTCAGCCACCTGGTCGAGCGGGTGTTGCCCCGACTCACCCGCAGCCGCGCCTCCGCCCCCGTCTTCCTTCAGTAGGCCGATGAGCGCCCTCCGCCCCATCCTCGCGGCCGCGGCTCTGGTCGCAGCGCCCGGACCCTGGCTGCTCGAGACTTCGTTCGAGCAGGCCATCGAGTCCGGGTTGACTCGGTGTGCCGACGGAACGGCCGCGTGTGGTGCGCTTGCCGAGCTCTCCCTCGACGCTGGTGGCCTCCGCCTCGAAGGGCTCCACGTCCGGCGTCGCGGGATCTCCGTTCGAGCCGGGCGGGCTGAGATTCGCCCCGCATGGGACGGGATCGACGTTCACCTCGACGCGCTCGAAGTTGCCCGGACCACCGCCGACGCCCCTGCGACGCGGACCGAGACCCCCGACGCCCCCCCGACCGAGGGCGCCAAGCCTCCATCGATCAACACGCACGGCCTCACGATTCGGGTCCAAGCCACCGGCGTCACGGTGCTCACCGAAGCTGGCGTCACGGCGTTGCTCGACGCCCCTGCCCTCACCGTCGGCCCTGATGGCATCCCCCACGCATCCGTGGGCCTGACCGTCCAACACGCCCGCGGTTCTGTGCACTCCGTGGGGCGACTGCGGGCAGCGCCCCGAGGCTCTCTGCGGACCTGGGGTGTCGCGGGCACCGTGAGTGTTGCCGATGGCCCGCCGCTTCGGCTCCGTGGAGAGGTCGATCCCCGGCACCTCCGCACCGAACTCTCTGATGAAGGTGGAGGCTGGATTCAACTCGCGGCGTGGCCGGAGACCCGGACCGTGGCGGTCGAGGCGGAACGCTTCGCCTTGCATGGACTCGGACGCATCGGCCTCCAGGTTCGCGACGACTTCACCATCGATGCTCGGTCGGCCTCTCTCAGCGGCCGTGTGGAACTCGAGCCCGCGCCCTCGAGCGGAGTCTCGGTACACGCCGAGGGCCTCACGCTGGACGCGCTGACGGTTGAGCACCCGAAGCTGTCCGCCGACGCGGTCACACTGGGCTCGCTGTGGATCGACGGAGACATCACGGCGCAGAGCTTGGATCACTTCGACGCCGCGCTGACCGTGGGACACGGCGGCTTGATGCTCGGGACCCACGCGTCGCGGCGACCCGAGCGGGCCGCACTTCGGCTCGAGTTTCCCGAGGGGCCGTGCCAACGCCTGTTCGATGCCCTGCCAACCGGGTTTGCGGATGCGATGCGAGGCACCAAGGTCGAAGGGTCGCTCGGCGGGCACGTCGAGGTCTCGGTCGACTTTGACGCCGCCCGAGCGAGGGCCGAGTTGCTCGAGCAAGATCCGCTGGCCGAGCCCCCGGCCCCGGGGACCCTCGAGGTCGAGTTCCCTTTCCGAGAACAATGCGCGGTGGTCTCCGATCCATCCGCGCTCGACGTGGCCGCGTTGCGGGGGCCCTATCGCCACCGCTTCGTCGATGCCCACGGGACGCCGCGCCAGGTCCTCGTGGCCGATGGCGCGCCACACACGGTGTCCATCGAAGACATCCCGGTTGTCGCGGGGGCGTTCGTGACGCTCGAAGACAGCCGCTACTTTCGGCACGACGGCCTGGACCTCGGCCAGGTTGCCAACGCGATCTGGCACAACCTCGCGCGTGGCGAGGTTGAGCGCGGCGCCAGTACGATCACCCAGCAAGCCGCTCGGAACCTGTTCCTCGGTCTCGATCGTACAGCCGCACGAAAGCTGCAAGAGGCTTTCGTGGCCACGCGGATCGACGCGACCGTCGACAAGAAGCGAGTGCTGGAGGTCTATCTCAACATCATCGAGCTGGCGCCTGGCGTCCATGGCGTCGAGGACGCCGCGCAGTTCTACTTTGGGCGTAGCGCTGCCGACCTCACCCCTCTACAGGCGACCCATCTCGCGATGCTCGCTCCGGCGCCGCGGACCTACAGCGAACGCTTTGTCCGCGGTGAAGTCGACGCCGACTGGCGCCGGGACCTCAACGACCAAGTCCGCCGACTCGCCCGGCATCGCGTCATCGATCGGCATCGAATGATCGGCGCGCTGCGAGGCGAGCTCGACCTCCTCGACCGAAGCTGACGGACCCGAGCTGTGACCGGGCGGACCCGGTCCCGGTTCGGGGCCGCCGCGGTGCGGCTCCGCTACACGCCGGCGAACAGACGCGCGCCAAAGCTGTCGGACAGGCGCGTTTGGTCGAAGATCTGCTGCGCGGTCGCGGCGATGTCGTACTCGACCCGCTTGAACTCGAACAGCCCGCGATCAGTGTCGTAGATCGTGTAGCTCGCACGCGGGTCGTGGTCGCGGGGCTGGCCGACGGAGCCGACCGAGACGATGTAGCGGAACTCGGGGTGCACCTCGAAGTCCTTGGTGATGACTTCGTAGACTCGCTCCCGGCCCAGCGCGTAGGCCTTGCACAGGTGAGAGTGTCCGATGAACGTGATCTGCCCGAGGTCTTCCCAGATCGGGATGCACGTGCTCGCCTGGTCAACGGTGAAGATGTACTCGAACTGCTCGAGGTCCAGCGGGGAGCCGTGGCAGAAGTGCGTCCCGGCGTCTTGGGCCGAGTACGGCAAACTCTTGAGCCACTCCATGCTCTCGCTCGAGACGAGCGAGGAGTGCAGATCGAGGGCCTCTCGGGCCGCGTCGTAGTAGTAGCTGTAATCCATCCGACCGGAGACGGCGGCATCGTGGTTGCCCAAGATGGTGTGCCGGGTCAGCTTCCGGATCTTTTCGCAGCACTCTTCGGGCTGCGGGCCATAGCCGACGGTGTCTCCGATGCAGACCAGTTCGTCGACGTTCTCGCGGTCGAACTCGCGGAGAACGGCCTCGAGGGCACCAAGGTTAGCGTGGGTGTCGCTGAAGATTCCGTATCGCATCAAGCCTCTGCTTCAACCTCGACCTCGGGCACCATGATTGCCTCGTAGGCCCGTCGCGAAAAACCGCGAACCTGAGTGTTCTCCGGCAAGGGTGCCTCACCGCGGACGGCCGCGGAGGAGTCGCTCACCGCCTGGAGTGTAGCAAGCGCATGTCTTGCGGAGGCGCGGACTCGCGGATCTCCGGCATCCGCCAACGCCGCCACCGCATCCGTGCCCGGAGAGGGGTCTCCGGGTCCCACCTGGCCATCGGACAATGCGACTTCGGCGAGAGCCCGGGCAACCCGCTCCACCGTGCGTTGCTCGTTGGGCGCGCCGCCCTCGTGTCGGAGAACCTGACACAGCCTGCGCAGCGCCGTAGGACCAAACGATCCCAGCGCCCGGGCGAGGTCTGCCCACATCGTGCTGTCCTCGATGACCAGTCGTTCAGCCAACGGTTCCAACGCCGTGGGGTCCTGGGCGAGCCCAAGAAGGATAGCGGCCGCTTGGCGGAGCTCGCGACGAGGGCTGGAGAGCCAGTCCAGCAGATGCGGGACCACTTGTGGGCCCATGTCGTTCAGATCGGGGAGCAGCGCCAAGAGCTCGTCGTTGTCGAACTCATCGAGCGCCGCGAACACATCCTCGAGGTCGCCCGCCCGCTTGCCCTGCAGGACCTCGGCCGCGATCTTCAGGCGCTGGGTCGGATCGTGTAGCGCGGGTTCGACCGCCGAGGGCGGCGGCGGGGGCAGCGAGGTGGAGGCGCCGGAGTTGGGCGGGGGCTGGGACGGCGCCTCGGTGGATGCTGCGGCTGATGGGCGCTCGGAGTCCGCGAGTCCCAGGGCCGTGCGCAGCGCTGGGGGGAAGGAGAGGTCCTTGCGGCTGCAAAGCTCTCCGATCGCTTCCCATGCAGCGCGTGCAGCATCCGGCTCGAGATCCCCTTCCACGCCCTCGAACTGCGCGCGTGCTTCACACAGTTTCTGTGCGTACGTCTCCAAGTCCGGCACCAGGCCCGACGCGACAACGCGTCGCCAGAATCGACGGGGGGCGACCAGTCCGTGATCGAGGGACCCCTCGAGCACGCGACGACGGAGCGCGTCGTATTCGGTCATCGGCATGCCTTCGACCTCGAGCAGTCGTGCCAGCGAAGGTTTCGTGGACACGCGGTCGAGATGATCGAGCGCTGCGCTGGCCTCGGCCGCCCCGATGACGTGTTGGTACGCACCGGCTGCGATGGTCTCCGGCGGAGGTGTGAGCCGAGCCTTCACGTCGAGCAGCGCGAGTGCGGCCCGTGCCTCATGATAGCGATCCGGTGCCAGCTGCTCGCTGGCGATCAGCGTCCTGGCCGACTCCAAGCACAGCGCCGCGTTGGGCTCGAGGGCCTCGGCCGCAGCCTCGCGTTCGACGGGGTCCCCAGTGGACGGACGCACCCGGAGCTGAAACGAGAACCGTTGGGACAGGAGGCGGAAGACTTCGGCACTGGGCGGCTCCGCCGGATCCAACACCGCGTCGAGCACCGCCTTCTGGCCAAGAAACGACGCGACCGTCCGCACCCCGAGCAGCGGGTAGCCATGTCCTCGTAGGAGGATCGGACGCGCCTGCAGATGCGCCTTCTCCCACTTGTCGCGCTCCGACGCATCGACCATTGCGGTTGCGAAGACGACGCTTCCGTCCACGGAGAGATCCCCGACGTAGGCGCCAAGAACGGGCGGCCGAAACGTCCCCGGCGTTCGCGTGTCCGAGCCGATGATCTGCGGCACGCCCGGCGGCATGCCCTCCCCTGCCGGCTCGGGCCGGGCGAGCCGTGCCGCAGGCGGGACCTCGATGATCAGCTCACCCGAACGGGCGGGGACGACCGGGACGGCCCCGCGCGAGATCGCAGCGGGCGACTCGGGCAGGTCGTAGAAGACCGGAGTCGGCTGCAGCATCCATGGCCGCACAGCATGCGAGCGCGACTCCACAGCCCGCAGATGGCTCCGGAGGATGCCCAGCAAGCTTCCTCGCTGCGCTTCGCCGACCTGCAACGAGGCTTCGCGCGCTCGAGCATCGACTCGCAGCCAGGTTCCGGCACAGCGAGCCTGCGCGCCGCAGTCGGGACACGTCCCCTCGAACGGCCCGTCTTGCTGTACGCGCGCGTCGAGGTCAGGGCGCGCGGCCGCGTCGACCCAGCGCCAGTACATCACCGAGAACATGGTGCCGCAGTGACAGGCAAACGCGGCGGAGTCGGGCCAAGTCGCATCCATTCAATGATGCCGAGTCCACGCACGATAGCGTCGCGCTGGAGGACGTGGCAAGGTTCGCCGATGAGTCACGAGCCAGGCTCGGGCGACGGCGCGCCCCCTTCTGCCGTCCCCAGCATCCCAGGCAGCGCCCCTCGCGCGAAAGCGTCCCCCGTGGCGACCGCCCAGACGCTCGTGGACGGGCTGGTCGAGCTGTACCGCGAGCAGATTCGGCGCGCGCTCTCGTTCGACTTGGACGACACCGAAACCGCGCTCGCATTCGTCGACCACCACCTGAGCACCGCAGCGCAAGAGGATCGCGCGCCGATCCTCTCTCTCCTATCGTCGTCGGCGGGGGTCTACTACGGAGAGCTCGTGCGCCGGCTGATCGGCGGGACCTGGATCGGCGATGGGACCGACCCACGGCGGCTCCGGATGCTGATGAAGTATCAGTTCATCTACTTCTCCCCGGTCGATCAAGCCATGGAGGCGATCGCCGGCAAGAGCCTCGAGCTCGATGACCCTCGGCTCGTCGACGCTGAACGGTTCGATCCCGCGTTCCGGCTGCGACCCCTGCCCGAACCGCCCGAGGTCGCCGGACCGGACAACGACACGGTCTGGCTCACCGAGCGTCTCTCGGAGCTCCCGCAGGTGCCAGAGAACCAGCTCGTGAGTCTGACATGCCGCTTCGAAACGCTGAAGTTGATGCATGAGTTGCTTGCGACGAAGCACGCGGCGCAGGGCCGGTCCCCCGTTGAGCTGGGGGTCTCAGACTACCTTGCGACGATGGCAGCCGAAGCCCGTCGCGCGGACTGAAGTCGCGAACACCAACGGACCGTGGGCCCGTGCTGCCAGCTGGCAGACCACCCGCGCGAGACCAAGACCCGATGCCGAGATCCCACAGTGGGCTCGGCATCGGTGATCCGTGCAGGTACGTCTCTCTCCCACGGGTCTCGACGGAGCGTATCGAGACGACAATGTGATGCCCTGGTCGTGTAGACTCCCCCGGAATGCAAGGCGGGCCAGCCATGCCTCTCGCCGAGGTCCTGCAAGCGTTGTCGCGAACGCCCAAAACGCAGGCCCAGCTCCGCGCCGCGTTGGCGACGACCTGTGCGAGATGGCAGTTGCTCTCTGGGGAGGGAGATGAAGCCATTCGGCAGCTCGCGCACGCGCTCGAGATGGTGCCGGATCTGCGGCCGGCGATGCGCCTGCTGTACCGGATCTACCTCGACCGCGGTGATGTCCGATCGGCGGTCATGTACCTCGACCAAGAGATCCGGGCGACACGGCACCCCCGGGAAGCAGCGGCCCTGTACCGCGAGCGTGGCCAGCTCGTAGAAACTCACTTCCACGACCTGGGGGCCGCCCAGCAGTGCTACCAAGCCGCGCTCAAGGCGACGCCGCGCGACCTCGCGGTCCTGCGGTCCGTCGAGCGGGTGCTGTTGGGTCGGGGTGATGTGTTCTGGCTCGCCGAAAACCTCGAAGCACAGCTCGAGGTTGTTCAGGACGAGAAAACCGTCGCGGGGTTGCTGCACGAGCTCGCCCTCATCGAGGCCCGTCACAAGGGCGACCATGCGCTGGCCGGCGACATGCTGCTGCACGCGCTCGAACAGCTTCCAGCGCATGCGGTGCTCGCCACCGACCTGTTCCGAATCGCGGAGGCCACCGGAGACGCGGCACTGATGCTGCATGCCCTGGAGGCCGAGGCGGAGGGACGCGAAGAGGCGCACCGCGCCCTGCCTCTGGCCCGCGCCTCGGTCGTCCTACGCGAACAACGAGAACGCAGCGCCGCGCTGGAGTTGCTGCGCAGCGCTGCCCGAGCTGCCCCGCACAACTACTCGTTGTGGCGAAACCTCGAGGAGCTTGCGATGGCGACCAGCCGCTACGAGGTCGCGGCCGAGGCATGCATCGGACAGCTTCGAGCGATCGGCGACGAGAGCGACGCAGGTGCGCGTGCCGAGCTCTTCTACCGGCTGGGCAAGCTTGCGCTATACCGCCTCGAACGCCCTCAGGAAGGTCTCGCTTCGATGCGTCGCGCGCTGCGACTGAGTCCGGGGCACCCCCCAACGCTCGAGGACACCGGACGCTACCTCAACGCCGGGCAGCTGTGGTCGCAGCAGCTCGAGTTCGTCAACCTGGAGATCGCTGCGGCGGGAGAGACCGGTCTCACCCCCGAGGAGCTCGCCCAGTGCCATCTGCGAAGCGGGCAGATCATGGAGGAGCAGCTCGGAGAGTTCGAGGGCGCTCGAAAGGCGTACCGCGAAGCGACGACGGCGGCCCCCTCGTTCCGGCCGCCACGGGATCGGCTCGAACGAGTCCTGCACCACCTCGGCGACACCGACGGGCTCAAGCGCTACTACGCCGAAGAGCTGGAGCAGTCGCAAACCCCATCGCGGCGCGCGTTCCTACGCTCTGCGCTCGGCCAGCTCCACTCCTCAGATTCGGACCCGTCCGAGGCGATAGCTCACCTTCAAGCCAACCTCGAAGAGCGCGAGAAGCAACCCTCGATGCAGCTGCTCGCTCGGCTCCTCGCCCGCGCGGGACGGACCGAAGAGCTGCTCACCGTCACCGAACGGGAGATCGGTCAGACCGAGTCACCTGCCCGACGTGCCAAGCTGATGCACCGCGCAGGCGAGCTCGCGCTGTCCGAAGGGGACACCACACGGGCTCGAACTCTATTTGAGGGCGCGCTCGAATCGGTCGACGACCACTTGCCGAGCCTCGAAGCGTTGGGGCACCTCCTACGGGAGACGGGCGACTGGGAGAGCCTGGTCGACCTGATGCGCAAGGAGTTGCTGTATGCCAACGACCGCACACGCCAAGTCGGTCTGCAACTCGAGGTCGCCAGTCTGCTTTCCAGCCGGCTCGGACGGGACGAAGACGCGCTCGAGGAGCTTCAAGCACTGCTTCGTCGCTGGCCTCGGCATCTCCCCGCCCTGCACGCAGCGGAGCGAATCGCGACCCGCCTAGGCCTGCACGAACTACAGCTGAGCCTGCTCGAGCAACACATTGGTGCTGTTGGGGGTCCGCGGACACGCGCGCTGCTGCTGCACCGCGCCGCCCGGATCCGGGCCAGAAACGGCGACACGCCCCGTGCGATCCGTGACCTCGTCCGGGCGCTGGAGCTTTGGCCGCAACTCGGCGTCGCGCGGGCCCAGCTGTTGCGCATGTACGAAGAGGGGGGACGGCTCGCAGAGCTTCAGGCCTTCGCCGAAGCCGGACTCAACGACGAGCGCGGCACAGCCAACCGCCGGGCCATGGCGCTTCAACTGGCGGACATCGCTCCCAGCCCCGTCGTCGCCCTTCAGTACCTGGGGCCGTTGGTCGACGCCGATCCGACCGACGTCCTCGCCCAATTGCGTCTGGCGCGTGCGAGCCAAAAGGCCGCACGCCCATCTCGGCAAGCCGGCGCGCTCGCGGCTGCCGCCGAAGTCGCAGCCACCGAAGACGACGCTGAGGGTTCCAGCTCCGCGGCGGTCGAGTCCGCGTTGCGCTACCGAGCCGCCCGAGCCGAAGAGGCCGCTGGAAACCTCGACGAGGCGGACCAAGCCTACGCACGGGTTCTCGATGACAACCCAGGAGAGGTCCTGGCCCAGCGCGGCCGCAAGCGCATCGCGTCGCGCAAACGCGAGCTCGCCGAAGGCCGCGATCTCGATCAGCTGATGACCCGTGCCGAAGCCGCCTCCGGCCCGGCCCGGGCAGCACTGCTCAACATGGCCGCCGAGCTGCACGAGCGCCGCTTCGACCTTGCCGCCGCACTCGGCCTGGTCGACCGCGCCCTCGAGGCCAACGCCGACTACTCGCCAGCGCTTCACGCTCGCGCCCGGCTCCTGGAGCGCATCGGGAACGACGAAGCCCTCACCGCGGCCACCGAAGCACTCGAAGAACTCGCCCGACGTGCCGTCGAGCCCAAACACGCCGCGGCATCCCTGTGCCGCGCGGGCACGCTTGCCCTGCGCGGCATCAAGAACGGCAGCCCCAACCCTCGCGCGTGGGCGTTGTTCAGCGCAGCGGCCACGGCAGACGCCAACTCGACTCGGGCTTTGCGCGGCCTGATCCGGACCCGCAAGGCCCACGGTCTCGACGGTGCGCCCTCGTTGTCCAAAGTCCTCCCGCTGTGCGTCGACGCCCTGCACAGACGCGGCGAGCTCGACGCCAGGACCCTTCGCGAGATCGGGCAGCTGAGCGCTGAGGTCGACGGCCCCGAAGCGACGATCGCCTTGCTCGGAAAGGCCCTGGCGAACGTCGAAGCCGATGCCGGACTCCTCGCCGATTTGGCCCAAGCCCATGCTCAGGCCGGCGACTGGCCCTCGGTGGTCGGAGCGCTCGAGGGCTCGCTGGAGCATGAGCCCTCCCCGGAGCGCCGCGCGGCGCTGCACTACTACGCAGGCGAGGCCTACGAACGAACCGGAGAGCTGCCTGACGCGGTGCGGCACTTCGTCGAGGCCGGTCGGGGCGGATTCCATTCCGCGCACGCACTTGGATCCGCCGTGCGCATGGCCGCCGCCTCGGGCCTGCCCGAAGCACACGCAGAAGCCCTCGAACTCCTCGTCGAGGCCACCCACGGCCGAGCCCGCTCACAGGCTCTGCACGCCCTCGCTCGTCTCCACCGTGGCCCGCTCGACCAGCCGCAGCGGGCGGTCGAGCTCCTCCGCGACCTGCTGCAGCTCTCGCCCACCGACACGGCGGTGATCGAAGAACTCCGAGACCTGCTCGGGACCCTCGAGCGACCCGAGGAAGGCAATGCTGTGCTGCTGGCCGGCATTGCGCACCATCGGTCCTGGCTACGGGCCGGCAACCCCGACGCCCTCGATAGTGCCCCGTTGGACGGCCTGCGTCGGCTCTTCGGCGCCGTCAACGACGCGAGCGGGGTCTACTTGACCGCGTGTGTGCTCGAAGCGCTCAGCCCCGACGGGCTGGAGCCTGGGACCCGTCCCGACGACTTCCAGGCGGAGCGATGGCCCCTTCCTTCGGCGCAAGAAGGTCGCCCGCTCGAAGCGATCGCCGCGGACCTCGACCAATCCGGGGCGCTCGACCTGCTCCGCGAGGGCGCCTACTACTTCGGCAAGCTTCCGTTCAACCCAGCCGCTCGGCCTCGGCGGCCCTCCGATGCTCTTCCGGCCAACAACGCCGTCGTGATGGTGGCGCAGTCGATCGCACGCGCCCTGGGCCTCCCCACCCCGTTGGTGTTCTTCGATGACACGGTCGACGGCGGCGTTCAGACCTCGCTGGAGCCCGCCCCGTGCCTGATGGTTGGACGCCGCGTTGCTGCCAACCCTGCCGACCCCAACGTGCGCGACACCCTGGGGCGAGCGCTGTTTCGGCTGGCCACCGGGGGCGATGCCGTCCACCAGTACACCACCGACGAACAGCTCGTCACGCTCGTGCTGTCGCTGTGCCACGCCACGGGCCACAACGTCGACCACCTCCTCGCCATCGACCGCTTCGAGGCCGCCTTCGACCCCGCACTCGCCAGGGTCCTCGCGGCGAACCTTCCGGCCGAAGAATCCCTCGAAGACCTGGTCGACTTCGCACGGGCGTTCGCCAGCAACGGCGACAGATTCTACCCGTCCCGCCTTCGCGCCGGCTTCACCGCGGGCCAGGATCGCGCCGGTGCTGCGAGCGCGGGCGACCCCCGCCCGGCGCTTGCCATCGGACTGGCCGAAGGACCGCTCGTCCGCGTACGCGCGCTGATCAGCTACCTGGTCTCTGACGACCACCTCAACCTCCGCCGAGCGCTGGGCTACCACCTCGGAGACGCATCGTGACCGACCTCCGCCAGACGACCCGCCGTCACGGCCGCTCCGCCGAGGGCGACGTTCTCGATCTCACCCATCTGGTCGAGGAACTCGACGGCACGGCACCGCCTCCCAGCCTCGACGAAGACCCCTCTCGGCTGTGGAAGATGACCTCGGGTCTGCACTCGAGCCTACTGTCGACCTCGGCCCCGTTGGGCGCCGCGGAGTCCTGGCAAGACCTCGCGGAGGAACTCGCGGCCGAAAGCCAGCACGTCAAGAATCCCGAGCTCCGCTCCGCAATGCTCTTCGAGGCAGGGCGGCTGCTGCTCGAGCGCCTCGGTCGGCGCGAGGAGGGCGAGCTGCTGCTCAGGCGCGCCGAATCGGATCTCGCCAAGAGCCTTCTCGACGACGACGACGACGGCGGGGATCCGGCCCGGCACCATAGTTCCCTGGCCCGGGAGCTGGCCGAGTTAGAGTCTCAAGGGAAGGACAGCGCCGCAGCTCCTCGGGTCCGTGCGGCCGCCTGGGTGGAGTTCGGTCAGCTCTGCGAGGAGCGAACCTCCGCGCACGCCAAGGCTCTGCAGGCGTACGAGGCCGCCCTCAAACTCGTCCCCAGTCACCCCGTCGCGCTTCAGCTGGCGGCCGAACGGGCCCTGCACCTCGAGCTGCGGCCCAAGGCGCGGACCTACCTGCGTGCCGTTGCCGACCAGGTGGGCTCGGGGCCTCACCGGGCCACCGTGCTGCTCGACCTCGCTTCCATCGCGGCCGATGCCGTGGAAGAGCGGGCCCTGCTCGAAGAGGCGCTGGCCGCCGATCCCACCCAGGACACCGCACTGCGGCAGCTGGCCCGGGTCGCTGCAGCCGCAGGTGACGCGACCAACCTCGGAGCGCTGTACCACCAGCTCGCGTCGATCACATCGGACCCCGTCTCGTCGAGCGTGGCACGCCATTTGGCGTTCTTGGCCCGGGCCGAGACCAATACCCCCGTCGACGACCTGATCGTCGAGCTCACGGAGTCTGCGGATCAGGCCAAGGACGCGGCCGAGGTTCTCGCACCACTGGCTGAGGTCGCGCTCTACGTCGAGCAACAGGCTTGGACCGCTGACGATCAAAACTCGCTGGACCACGAGAGCGTCCTGCCCAAGCTCGCGGCGGCGCTGGACGACCCTCGCGAACAGGCCCTCGTTCAGGAGCGGCTCGCTCGGGTCCACCTCGATGCGCTCAAGGCCCGCAACACCGACTGGCCCAAGCCTCTGGACGCAGGCGACCTGTCCGAAGAGGACACCGCCCACCTCGCGGACGTCGCAGAACAGCTCGAGACCGGGCTGGCATTCTGTCTGGCTCGGTTGCCGGAGCACCGCTGGGTGCAGCAAGCGATGGCCGAAGTGCTGGAGTACCGGCAGAACCCGGCCGCACTCGTGACGCATCTGCAGGAGTGGGCCCGAGCCCAGTCCGCCGGCCCAGGGCGCGCCGCGATTCTTCTTCGCCTCGGCGAGGTCCACGAGTCCCTGCGCCGGGACCTCCCACGCGCCGCCGAAGTCTACGAGTTGGCCGTCGCCGAGGACCCCGACAACCCGAACTGCCTGCGGGCGCTGGGGCGGGTCTACGAGAAGATGCGGCGTTGGCCCCAGGCGGTCGAGGCACTGCGCCGGCAGGCGCGGGAGAGCACCGATGAACCAGAGCGGCTCGCGGCCCTGCGCCGTGTCGCCTCTCTGGCAGAGCAGGAACTTGGCGACATCGACCTCGCCATCTCCGCGCTGCAAGAGGTCGCATCGCTCGACCCCGAGGACTTGCTGACGCTGTATCAGCTGGCGACGCTGTGCCGGAAGGCACGCCGGCCCACGGTGCTGATCACGGCCCTTCAGATGCTGGTCGAGCGCATCGACGATGACGTCGCTCGAACGGCGCTGCTGGTCGAGCTTGGCGAGGTTCAGGAGCTTCAACTCAAGCAGCGCAGTGCTGCCCGCGAGTGCTACGAGCGTGCGCTGGCGATGACGCCCGGCTACACGCCCGCACTGCGAGCGCTCAGCCGACTGTACCGCGACAACGGCGACCTCGACGACCTGGTGCGACTGCTCGACCCCGAGCTGGACACGGTCACCGATCCCGCGGTCCTCTCCCTGAAGGCCGGCCGCGTCTGCTTCGAGGAGCTCGGCGATGCCCAGCGCGCCATCGAATCGCTGCGCAAGGCCTACGAGACCCACCCCGACCTCGTTCCCGCCCGCGAGTTGCTGCTGCAGATGCTCACCGCGACCGGGCAGATTCACAAAGCCTACGACCTGCTGCGCTCGGTCGAGCCGCCGGCCAGCACGGCCTTGTGCGCCGACTACCACTACCGCCTCGGCCTGCTTGCGGAAGCCACGGCGCGACAGCAAAAAGGCACCGGCAAACGAGGCCCTCCCTCCGACCTCGAGAACGCCGCGCTGCAGCACTACCGGGCCGCGCTCAACCAGCAGCCCGACCACGGGTTGGCCTACGAGCGATCGCGCCGCCTGCTGGTGACCTATCACGACGGCGGCAACGTGGGCCGGCTGCTCGAGCGCGCGATCACGGCGAACGCCGACGGAGCCCGCGGGACTCACCTCGTCCACCTCGCCCGCCTGCGCGCCGCCAGTGGAGACACGGCGGGCGCCCGAAAAGCATACGAAGACGCGTTGTCCGAGCTGCCCGACGACCCCATCGTCCGCCACGAGCTGCAAGGCTTGTTGCGCATGGTCGGCGACAGGACGTCCCTGCCCGCCTTGCACCTGCGCGCCTCCAAGGACACCAAGGACACTCACCTTCAGGCGACGCTTCTCGTCGAGGCGGCCGAGTTGCTGCTCTCGACCGCCGAGGTTGAGGACCGCGGGCTCGCCGGAGAGGCGATCCTGTCCGCCCTCCAGGTCGACCCAGGCAACCCGTACGCGGTCCGCCACCTCGAGCGACTCCTCAGCGAGCCGGCCTCGCCGTTTGCCATCAAGGACGCCGTCAGTGCGCGTGCCGTTCGGGCCCAGTCCGACGCAGAGCGGGCGATCTTCTACGTCGAAAGCGCGGAGCTGCTGGAGCGGGTCGGTGCGTGGAGCCAGGCGCGTCGGGCCTACCTCGCCGCCAAGAGTGCGCTGCCCAACCTTGCGCCCGCCGAACTCGGCCTGCAGCGCACCTCCAGCGAGAAACGTCGCGCCTCCGCTGCAACGCAGACCCGAACCTCGATCCACGTGCTCGTGGCCGATGCCCGGGATGCGGTCGTCAAAGCCGGCCGGGGAGATGAAGGAGCGCGGAAGACCGCCTTGGGTCGACTTGCCGAGCTGTTCGAGCGAGACCCACAGAACCGGGACGCGATCGGCCTGGCCCGAACCCTGGCCAATCATCCCGGAGACGCTGCGCCAGTCCTCGACCTGTTGCGTCAGGCATTCGCCGGCATCGCAGAGGCCGACCTCTGCTACGAAGTCGGCCTGTTCCTCGGTGAAAACGCGACCAACACCGCCGAGGCTGCGTCGTACTTCAACGCTGCCTCGGCGGCCAAGCCGACCGGCCGACGAGCGCTGCGGGGCTTGGTGAACACCTACCGCAAGATGGGTGACGATCCGCGCGCGGCCAATGCCACCGAGAAGCTCCTCGACCTGTTCGAGCCGGGCGAACCGTCGGCGGTCGATCTTCGGATGGGCCTCGCGAACTTCCTCAGCGCGAAGCCAGAGACGCTCCCCCGCGCCCTGCATCACGGCAATGTGGTGCTTCAAGCCCGCCCGGACGACCCACGAGCGGTCGGCCTGATGGTCGACCTGCTGGAGCGCGCCAAGAAGCCCGGCGAAGCAGCTGCGCTCATCGACCGCATCATCGGCCGCGAACGCGACCGCCAGCGGCTGCACGACCTGTACCTGCGCAAGGCCAAGCTGGTCGCGGGAACACCCGGTGGTGACCGAGCCGCGCTCTCGGCGGTCGAACGCGCCGCGGCGCTGTCGCCCGGCAACCGGGACACAATCACGCTGCTCATCGACCAGCTCTCGAAGGTCGGAGACACGGACCGCGTTGCGACCTACCTCGCCCCCGTTCGCTCGGCGCTGGCCGCAAACATCGGCCGCGGTGCCATCTCGCTTCGAGACCTCAACCTCTTGGGCAAGGTCGCCGCGCCCCGCAACGAAACCCTGTCCCGAGTCGCTCGGGACTTGATGCTGTGTCTCGACCCGGCAACCGAGTCACAGATCCCCCCCGCAACCCTGGCGGACATTCCAACCCTTCAGAGCGTGCTCAGCGACGCGGCCCGGCGTCGCGCCCTGCTCGCGGACGGGGAACCGCCGGCCCTGCACGCACTGCTGCAGGCGCTCGACCCGGTCGTGGCCCGTCTGCCCCGCGAGTTCCCCGACATCGATCCGGACAAATCGGATCCGCTGCCGACCGGCATCGAGACCGGTGGCCTGCAAGCCTGGGCGCGCCAACTCGGCGACTCGCTGGGGCTGCGTCCGCCGCGTCTGGTCGGCTCACGCACCCACAACTCCGCGCTACTCATCCAAGACCCGCTGTGTACCGTCCGACTCGGGGCCAACCTCTGGCTTCAGGGCGAATCGGTCGCCTGGCACGGACTCATCGCGCTGGCCGCCTCACGCAACCTGCTCCTCGCGAGCCGGTCTCGCTCGCTCTCCCCGCCGAACCTCGACCTGCTCATCACCGCGTGCTTCGAGGTGGTCGACGTGTTCAACCCAACGACTGCGGATCCCGATCCGCAGCGACTCCGCGCCGTCGTCGGCAGCCTTCGCAACACGCTCCCTCGGAGGCAGCGCAAGGCGGTCGAAGGTGCGTGCCAGGCCTTGGCCAGCCACGCGTTCGATGCCGGTGTCACGGCGCGGGCGACGACGGCCACCGACCTTCGTGTCGCCGCGGTCCTCATGGGGACTCCGGGCCCGGTGCTCTCCGCCGCATGTCTCCTCGACGGCGTCGTCGGAGGTGCCCTCAAACAGCGAGTCGGGCGCTCGAAGCTGGCTCGGGACCTGATGGCGTGGATGCTCAGCGACGACCATCTGCAGACTCGCGAGCGCGTGCTCCGGGGCTGAGCCCCCCAGCGCTCACGGGCACGACGTCGGAACGTGGGCGAGAGAAAGCCCCCGTCGCCGAAGCGCGGGGGCTTTCTCGAGCGGCGCCTGAGCAGGTCAGGAGCCAGCTTGGGGACGCTCAGACTTGGCCGGCGGCGGCGGCTTGGGCCTGCGCACGGGCGACCGCCTCGGGGCCTCCCATCGCGCGCAGCAAGCTGGCGACCTGGTAGCCGAGCAGGCGCGGCGCGAAGCTGAGTCCCTCGGGAGCGTCGGAGCTGCGCAGAGCGTGGGCCCAGCCGTAGGCGGCCTGTGCCTGGTCGTTCTCGCCCTCGAGCCATGCATGCACGGCCATGTCGTCGAGGGCGTTGGCGAGCGTTCCGGAGAGACCTTTGCGGGCCTCGTCGTCGCCTTCCACCGACTGAGCGAGCAGGGCCAACCGGTCCTCCTCTTTTTCGGGCTGCGGCTTGTCGCCATGGATCTCCGCGGCCTTCTCCAGCATGGAGTCGAGGCTGATCATCGGAGGCCAGTTGGGGATGCCCATCGCGATCATCGTCGCGTCCGCGGCGTCGTCGGCAACGTTCGCGTCGTTGGACAGCGCGTCTGCGAGGAACGTAGATGAGGGGCGCTCGGAGGGGGTGTCACCCAGCAACGAGAGTGCTTGGTCGAGGGCACGGGGCACCGGGTAGCCGGCGGTGATCGTCTGCTCGCGAGCCCAGCGGACGCGGCCCTTGATCCACTCGACCGACACAGCCCGCGACTCGGTCTCGCGAGCCCAGTCGCGAAGCAGGCGGGTGCGCTGACCGTCGGTCTGCTGGTAGGCGTTGAACTCGGCGATCCGATCATCGGGGGTGAGCGCGCCGGAGAACAGCCGTGCGCCTTCGGTGTCGTTCGGCAGGCTCAGCAGAAAGCGGAGCGCGCCGGGGGTGCTGCGGGTGTCGACGTGAGCAGTCGGCTCGAGGTCGCCGCGCATGTCCTTGATCGCGCTGCCCGTGCTCCACGACTGGCCGACCTCGGGAATCTCGACGCCCTTGGACCGCAGGGTGTGCAGCGCCTTGCGGACGGCCTTGCGAACCTTTTTGTCGTCGTGGTCGCGGTGCTCGACCAGCGCGGCGGCGTCGCGGGCTTTGAGAAACTTGGGGATCTGGTCCAGCAAAGCGGTGGCGTCGGCCATGGCGAGCCGAAATACTACATCCCCCAATCGCGCGCAAACGTGGCCGTGAGGTTGGCTCCGGTACCCCACCGAGCGCGCCGCCAGGCAGCGTCCGCCAGCAGCTCCCAGGCGAGCGCAGTCCGCACGATTCTCAGGCCGATCCCCGGAATGGATGGGGATTCGGGGTCTTCTGCCGGATCTGCCCGCAGGTCCGTGTACTCCTCGTTGCGGCCGGGACCGAGCACGAGCTTGTGCTGCCCCACGACCATCGCCCGGGAGCCATCTCCGAGGTAGGCGTTGACCGCCTGGGGGGGCGGCTGGGGATCGTCGATGATCGGCAGCAGCGAGCGGCCCTGCCAGCGGTCCGGGCTCTCGATGCCCTGCAGGTCCAGCAGCGTGGGAGAGAGGTCCAGCAGGTCGACCGGGGTGTTGACCCGTCCGGCGGCGAGCAGGGAGGGCGCCCGGATCGCCAAGGGCACGCCAAGACTCTCCTCGAACAGGCTCCGGGAGTGTCCTGCGCCGCCGTGTTCGTAGAACTCTTCGCCGTGGACCCCCAGGAGAACCACGATGGCATCGTCCAGGCGGCGCTCACGCTCGAGCCAGTGGACCAGATCGCCGATCGCCTGGTCGACGACCTGAACCTCGCCTCGGTACAGCCGGCGCATGTACGCGAGATCCGCTGCCGTGGGTTCGGTCTTGCCCAGGCGAACGCGCCCGACCCAGATATGCGTCAGGTGAGCCAGCGGGGACCCCGGCGGGGGCGTCACATCACGAACCAGCTCCCGGGGGGGATCGTAGGGCGCTTGCGGGTCGTTGACGTTGGCGTGCATGTACCACCGCCCCGCCTTTCCCTCGAGACGCTCGATGGCGTCGGCCACCACCGCCGTCGCCCGGGGGGCATCGACGACGTCGGAGAGGACCCCGTACGCATCGATGCCCTGCCTCAGCCCCCGCGCGCCGTTGAGATCGGCATTCGCGGTGGACTGCACGCGCACGTAGCCGCCCCGCTCTAGCGCCTCAGGCAGCAAGACCTGGTTGTCCGCGACGAAGGTGCCCCGCACGGTGAGGTGGCGAGGCGGAGCGACCGAGGTCAGCCAGGTCGCATGGGCCGGCACGGCGGCGGGTGAGGGGGAATAGGCCCGCTCGAACACCAGCGCGTCGGCGAGGAACGCATCGAGGTTGGGCAGCGAAGGCCGGCGTCCGACCTTGAGGGCATCCTGGCGCATCCCTTCGACCGTCACGATGAACAGGTCGCGTGGTGATCGAGCCCGGCGATCGACGGGGATCGAACGCTGCACGTCGATGCGGGCCTTGGATACGGTGGCCGACGCCCCGGCTCCCCGCACCGCGATCTCCATCCGGACAGGCGTGCCGCCCCAGGCTGAGAGGTCGGCCCGAATGTCTTGACCGGACCCTCGCAGCGGCTCGTCGACGAGCTTGGTGGGAGCCTTCCCCGCCTCATGATCAGCGTCGGAGCTCACCGACACCGATACGGCGCCCTGCCCTTCCACCTGCAGGGCCAAACGAGCCCTGGGCGGCGGCACGAAGTAGTAGGCCAGCCCGGTCCCCTCGGCCACGACCACACCCCCGGCATCTCGCGAAGCACGGACCCGCAGCGGGTCCGCGGCTGCCCCCTTCGGTGCGCTGACCGTGATCGCATCCCGGCGCTGGGCCAGTGGCGGCGGCGACTTGATGCGATCGCGTGTCCCCACCACGACCCGCGAGACCGCGGCCGCAACGTCCCCATTGTCGCCGTCGGTCTTCCGGAAGAACAGGCGCACTCGATTCTCGCCCGCGTGAATCGACTCCGGGGGAAGGGAGAAGGTCCGCCGGGCCCATTTGTCCTCGAGCACCAGGTTGGCCAGTGGCCGCTCGTTGAGCAGCACCGTCATGCTCTGCCCCACGACCAACGGCTTGACCTCGATCGACATCGCCAGGCCCGGGACCTCCTCGACCATCGGGTTGGCGGCGGGACTGAGGGCGCCATCGAGGGGAAACTCGAGCGACGCGCTGCGACCCACCACGACTCCAGCAACCTTCTCCCCGATGGACTCACCGAGTCGCCAGGCCGTCCGAGAGCCGAGCGAGACGTGCTTGGTCGACGTCTTGGTGCCGAGGTCGATCTCCAGCGCGCCAAACCGCGAGACCGTCGCGCTGGGTCGCTGGGCCAGCAGATCCAGCCAGAGGTCTGTTCCGGCGACCGAGGCGACCGGCGCATCCGGGAGCACCGGCGCTGGCTCGACCGCAGCGGTCGTGGGCGCGTCGTCGATCTCATCTCCGCAGCCCGCGACCAAGCCCAGGACATGGAGGGCGAGCAGCGCAGTGACGAGCGTTCGTCTCATGCCCGACGCAGGGTACGCCCCTGTTGGCCCCACGCCAGGGCCATCGCCAGGATCGATGCAGCACCGGCTGCCGTGCCGATCCAGGGGCCCACCCCGCAGCGCGCGGCCGCCTCAGCCCAGATGATGGTGCCGAGCACGCCGAGGAGACTCGCCGCCATCATCGCCCCGCCCTTCCCCGTCGAGCGCCGATGATCGAACGCCACCAACACGGTGCACAGGGTCACCACCCCCGCTCCCACCGCGACCGCAGCGTCTGGCAACCCCATCGCGAGGTCGATGACCACGCTCCCAACCGGGCCATCACGAACCTGATCCTGCCACGGGATCGCGAGAAAGCCCGCCGGCCAATCCGTTGCCGCGTCGACCATCTGGGCTACAACGCCCGCGACTGCAAACCCCACCCCCATGCGACGCGACAGGGCCATGGCGATGAGCCCCAGGGCCAACGACAACATTGGAATCCACGGTTTGACCCGGACTTGAAGCGGGTGCTCACTGCGGAGGTTCCAGCCTTGACGATACAGGCCGCCCCACAAGGCGAGGTGCGTCTCGTCCGAGATGACTTCCACACGAACGATGCCGACCCCATCGTCGGCGAGCACCAAAGACGGCTGCTCGGCGACTGCCGCTTCCACGACGGCCGTGACCCACAGCGGACCGCCTTCTTGGTTCACACGAACCGGAAGCGAACGCCGAGGAGCGGTGGCCTCCTCGGACTCCAGCGCGGCCAGTCGGACCAACTGCTCGACCACACGTCGCGCCCGCTCGGCTCCCGCATCCTCGAGCGCTGCCGCAGCGCCGAGCAGCGACAACACCAAAGACAGCACAGCGGCTGCGACCACAACGGCGCGAGCCCTGCCACTCGACGGTTTGCGCTTAGCCACCGGCACCCACCTACGGTGCCACGAGCGACGGTTCCAGATCGAGACCCAGAACGACCCGCACGAGATTGTCCTGTCCCTCGAGGACCACCCCGGGGGTGACAGGTGCCCAGCGTCCCCACACCGGGACCAGGCCCGCGGGGCGCTGCACGACGAGATCGCGCAGAGCCTCGAGCTGGGCTGTCTTGGACTCGCCGGCCATCTCAGCCAGCTGAGTCCACCCCACGCGGCGGGCTTGCGACCCGCCAAGCACCAGCAATGAGATCGCCATCTTCCGGCGAACGGACCAATCCCGGGCCGAACTGGCCAAGGCCATCCGGGTCGACTCGAAGGCTCGCGGGTCTGCGAGAGCAGCGAGGAGTACGGGGACGGCCAACAATCGTCCGGCGGCAGCGGCATCCCCCATGCCCGCGTCGTGAAGGGGGCCATCGGGGGATGCGGCCACCTGTGCGCGCAAGCGCGCGAGGACCCGCGGGTGCGCGAGGGACAGAGTCTGCTCGCCGCCCAGCGCCGCGATCAGCCGCCCTCGTGCCTCGGGTTCGAGAGACGCCGCCAATCCCTCCAGGTCGACGGCGCGCAGCAGCGCGTGTTCTTCAGTCCATCGCTGAGCGCGTGGAAGCGGGTCCAGATAGTCCGCGACGTGCCCCCGCGAGGCACCTTCACCACCGAACAGGTCCTGCCCCCAAGAGACATCCACGTCGCGGAGCGCGATCAAGAGCATCCGCCGGTGAAGCGCGCGGTCTTGAAGGCCGGGCGTGACCAGGAGCGCTTCCCGAAGCGACCGAAGTTCCAGCTCGCGGTCTCCGGCGAGGGCGGAGAACTCGGCCATCTCCAGCCACACCGCCCGGGGTTCGGCCGCTTCGCCCGCGGCCGCGATCGCCAGCAGCGCAGCACGGGAAGACTGTCCTGCCACGAGTGCGAGCTTCGCGTGTGTCGCGAGGTCAGCAAACGCGTTCATCTCCGGAACATGAGACAGGGCGTCCGAGAGCCGCTCCGCCGGGAGCTGGTGCTCGCCGGCGACCATCGCGGGCAACACGATGGAGGCAGCGCACCAGCTGCGAAGATCGGATGCGATGGCCGCGGCCAGGGTCTCTCCAACACCCGGTCCCCGCAGGTCGGCCTGTGCGGCCCGGATCGCGTCTGCGAGCGGCCCTGGAGAGTCGGGCTCGGTCAGCTCGGCCACGGTCGGGCACCCCCCGGTCGGCGCAGGCCGGGTCCGGCGCGCCAGCGACCAGTCGAGCAACGCGGCGCGGGTCGAGTCGACCCAGGCCTCTCCCATGACGCGCGTGACGACACCGAGGTCTTCATCTTCGCGACAGGATCCGTCGCACATCGCCCGGCCCAACACGATGGCAGTCGCAGCCGCCGCCCGCAGGGACGCGGGGTCTTCAACCGCCCCCGCATCGAGCACCGCGAGTGCATGCCAAGGCCGTCCCCAGCCGATGGCCTCGACGGTCAGGGCCCGAGCCAGCCGATCGGCGCCCGAAACGCTTGTGCCCGCCTTCAGCGCGCGGTGTGTGAGCTGCAACGCGAGGTCATGTTTGCCCGCGGCCTTGCGCAACCGCGCCGCGATGAGGGCAGCCTCCAACGTCCCCTCGCCGATCACGAGCCGCTGCGACCAGTGCTGGGCCCGCGGCGGTTCCGCGGCCCCGAGCGCCGCGGCCCCGAGCGCCGCGGCCACCTTTTTCGGCCTCCAGCGCGACGCAAACGTGAGTTCCGCAGTCGCGATGTCTCCTTGCGCGGCGTAGACACGCCATCCCGCCACGTCGGGGATTCGCAGCGCCTGCTGGGCCCACCGGTCCAGCTCTCGCGTCCCCAGGGCCCCCTGAGCCCGCGGCATGTCTCGCACGACGCTCGACAGCCGGAGTTGGGCATACGCGGCGACGGGTCCGGGCGCGGACATCACCGCAGGTGCGAGGTCGGACCATGACTTCGCGCCGACCCACCCTCGCAGCGTGTCATCCCCAAGCAGCGCGACGCCCAGCTCCCCCCGAGCCTCCGCCTCCAACAACTCGACGACGACGTCGGCGGGAAGCTCTCGGGCCTGTTCGGCCGCCAACTCGGCCACGGCCCGTGGGGAGGCCGCCTGGGCGGCCTTCAGGGCGGGCGCGAGTGTCTGCTGCGGCTCGGCAGGCGTGCATGGCGGTGGGCAACGCCCGCTCTCAATGCGTGCGTCGACCAACGCCTGCGCGGCAGCGTCCGCAGACGCGGCAAGCTCGGAATCGCCGGGCTGGTCCGATCCACACAGCGCGATCACCCGCCGCATGTCGAGGTCGGCGGCCTCCCCCTCTCCCGCGTGCAGGTACGCGCGCGCGCGCTCACGAAACAGCCCGCAGACCTCCGTGCGGCCGTCCAGTGCGTTGCGATCGTGGGTCAGTGCTCGGGCGTAGTGATGGGCAGCCAAGCCGCGCCACCCAAGCGTCCGCTCGAGGTCAGCCAACGCGACGAGGGAGGCCACCTCCCCGCCGCGGCGATAGTCGTGCAGCAGGGCGTCGAGCGCCTGGGTCTCCCGCCCCATCGCGTGCAGAGATGCGGCGTAGGCCCGCGCGGCCTTTTTCTTGGGGCGAAAACGAGAGCCCTGCACACGCTCGATCACCTCGGCGTGTTTGCCCTGGGCGGTCAGTTTCGGCAGCCGATGGTGACAACCAGCAACGACCATCAGGCCCAGCAGAACGCTTCTCACCCGCATGCAAGCCCATCTTTCCCACCGAACGTCTCACTGAGCGTGTCGAGGAGTCTCTGATCGTCTCGCCGGAGCGCATCGCGGTGGGCCAGCGCGAAACACAGGAACGGAACTGCAGGATCCGGGTCGTCCAACGCGATGTATGCCTCGGCCACCCGCAAGTGATTGCGTGGGTCCTGTGGCCGCGCCTCGACGAGGTCTTCGAGCAGACTCAGTCCATCTTCGGCGTCCCCGTGCTCGACCAGCCGCCCCGGTGCCATCACATAGAGTGTGCCCAGCATTCGGGTTGCGGCGCCCTCGCGATATTCGGGCTCCCGCTCCAGTGCGAGTCGAGCAAACGACTCCGCCTCGGTCACGAGCTTCCCCGCCCCGACCCCGCGAAGCTCGGCGAGGCGGCCTGCCAGCGCGGCACGTGCAAACGCGTAGTCTGCAGTGCCATCGTCGGCCGACGCGACGACAGTGTCGTACGCATGCTCGCGATCGTCTTCTGTGGCGTTGCCCGCCTCGATGTCGTTCTCGAGGGCGACGAGGATCGCCCGCGCGTCAATGGGCTCCGACGTCGCGCCATCGGTTGGGCTCACGGTCGCAGGTGCGGGCTTGCATGCCACGAGCGCGCAGGCGCCGAGCGTCAGGACGAGAAGCGGGCGGAAGACCACGACCGGAGTCTGCCAAAACGCCGAGAATGCGGCCACCAATGCCGTAGATCAAAAGAACCCCGTCGGCAGGAAGCAGACGGGGTTCTGAGTGTGAAGCGCAGCAGACTCAGCCGCCGTAGGCTTTCTCGTACTCCTCCAGAGCGGCCCCCGTCGCGGTCTCGAGCTTGATCGAGGTGGCCTCGCACGCGGCTTTGCCCTCGCCCTCGCAGACGGTGCCCAACGCTGTCGTCAGGCCCTTGCGCGCCTCGGCATCCGCGCCGGGGAATGCCACGACAACCATGGGCGGCAACGAGGCCGACGACCACACGGGGTGGATCTCGAGGCCGCCGTCGAGATGCTGGAGTTCCATGAGCTGAGCGTCGTCGATGAGCGCACACTCCACGTCGCCGCCGATCACGGACTTGAGGGTCTTGACCGGGCGCCGGGTGTCTTCGACCTCGAAGTCGGAGAGATCGAAGTCATCCCCAGAGACGACCTTGTCGATGAAGGTCTTGTCGCTGTGGTTGGTGCCCAGGCTCTTGGCCTTGCAACCCGCCAGCGAGAGCTGGTTCTTGGAGACCACGAAGAACTGATGGCCGCCGCCGCTTTGAATGTCGGCCTTCCCGAGCACCGAGAGGTCGTACTTGCCCTCGAGGGCGAGGTAGGCGGACAGCGAGATGATGCCGAAGTCCGGCTTGCTCTCGGCGACGTACTTCTCGGCGGTGCTTCGGCGCGTGACGTATTTTCCCGACGCGTTGTCCCAGCCGACCGTGCGAGCGATCGCTGCCACGAGGTCGTCGATGTAGCCCTGGGCTGCGCTCGCCGAGCCCGTCGCGTTCTCGCGAAGGACGAGGAAGTCGATGCCGGCCTTCTCGGGCGCGGGCTCCTGTGCCGCGGCGACGGCCGGCGTGGCCACGAGTGCGGTGAGACAGAGGGCGGCGAACCGACGGGGAAGAGTCGAAGAGGTCATGAGTCGCTCGAGTTCAGGAGGTGGGTCGCCCGAAGGCGGTCGTTTCGTTAGACGAGCCCGTCCGAGAGCTATGCAACCAGCTCTTCGAGGATCAGTAAATGACCGGAATCACAGAGGTTCATCTACGTAGGTGAACTCTCGGCCCCGCATGTCGCGGTAGACGCGCTTGTTGCCGTCCCGTCGGACCAGCCGTTCGGGCGTGAGGGTCACTTTACCCCCTCCACCGGGCAGGTCCACGACCAGCTGGGGGATCGCCAGCCCGCTCACCTTGCCGCGCATCGCGTCGAGGATCTCCACCCCCGTATCGACAGAAGTCCGCATATGCGCCGTGCCGCCCACGGGGTCGCACTGCAGCATGTAGTAGGGGCGGCAGCGATGACGCACGAGCCATCGGTTGAGCACCTCGACCGTCTCGGCGTCATCGTTGATCCCGCGCAACAGCACCATCTGGTTGCCGACGTTGAAACCGGCATCGGCCAATCGATCGAGCGCGGCCCCGGCTTCGGGCGTGCACTCGGCCGGATGGTTGAAGTGGGTGTGCACGAAGATCGGATGGTGCGGGCGCAGAGCCTCGAGCAGCTCATCGGTGACGCGGTGGGGCAGCGTCACCGGGTTCCGCGTGCACAACCGCAGGACCTCGATCGAGGGGATCGAGCGCAGGCGGGCGCAGATCTCAGCCAGTTTGCGGTCGCTGAGACTCAGGGGGTCCCCGCCGGAGATGAGCACGTCCTTCACTTCGGGCGTGCGCTCGAGATACGCGTAGGAGGCCTCGAACATGTCGCGGGACGGCGCGCTGGCGACGTCGCCAACCTTGCGCTGCCGCGTGCAGTGACGGCAGTACACCGGGCAGTTGTGCGTGACGTACAGCAGGCCACGGTCCGGGTAACGATGGGTGAGGATCGGCGTGACGGCGTGGGCGTCTTCGGCCAGCGGATCGGTGAGGTCCCACGGTGTGGTGAGAAGCTCGTCTGCGTGCGGCACGGCCTGCGCGCGCACCGGACAGCCGGGTGGGCCGATCAGAGACAGGTAGTACGGGGTGATCGCGAACCCGAACGCCTCGTCTCGTCCCTCGATGCCCTGCCGCTCCTCGTCGGTGAGCTCGATCAGATCGGACAAGGCGCCCAAGCTCGTCACGCGCGAACGCATCTGCCAACGCCAGTCGTCCCATAGCGCCTGGGGGACACCGCCATACGCGGGATGGCGGATCGACTCAAAGGGGACGGTCGCGGTCACGTGGCGCGAGTATGCGACCTCGTGGCCCAGAAGGCGACGAGTCCCACGACCACCACAACCGAGGCCGCTGCCACCGGAGTCGCCGAGTCGGTCCCGACCGGCGCCAGCGAGAGGCTCGAGGCCCACGGTGACGCAGCCTCCTGTGCCCGGGATGCCGCAACATCGAGCAATCGCGGCGAGGCCCAGCGATAGACGATCACGCCGACGACGCCCGCGGCGACGTGAAAGGCGAGCAACGTGGCAGCACGCATCAGGGGCGTGGCCCCAGTCCAGCGCAGCGGCTCCGGAAGTGCATCCAGCACCCGAGCCGTGAAGAACGCGTCATTGCCCGGAGGGACCGAGGATCCGTCGATACCAGAGGCACCGTCTGCATCGAGCTCGGACAGCAGCGTATCGAGCCGTCCACCGGACTCCGGGGCGAGCGTGGCCGGCCTGGTCGGGCCCAGATTCATCGAGCGCTCATTCGCTCCCGAAGCAATTTCTTGGCTCGATGCAGGTGCGTCTTCACGGTCCCCAGCGGGACGCTGAGGATGTCTGCGATCTCGGGGTAGCTCACCTCTTCGAGGTAGTAGAGCACCACGACTGCGCGGTACCGCTCTGGCAGCGTCTCGATGGCCGCCGAGAGGTCACGTCGCAGATCGGACCGCGGTGCACTCATCGCATTCTCGGGCGCGATCGCAGCCGCGACGTAGTCCTCGGGCAGCTCGCAGAACCGACGGACCCGGGTTCGATTGTTGAGATAGACGTTGTAGGCGATGCGGTACAGCCACGTGCCGAAGGCTGAGCGTTGCTGAAATCCCACCAAGCCCCGGTACGCGCGAAGGAACACCTCTTGGGCTAGGTCGTCTGCGAGGACGCGATCCTTGGCCAGCCGCATCAGCAGGCCGCGGACCCTCCCCTGGTTGCGGCGGACGAGCTCGGCAAAGGCCGGCTTGTCGCCTTCGCATGCGAGGGACACCAGGCTGGATTCTTCGGCCGCGTCGAGCGAAACGCCGGCCTTGGCGAGGCCCGCGGCAACCGGGCGATCGAGCACTCCGGCGACGGTCATGCTTCACCTCGCATGGAACCTGATTTGAACCCGGCTTTGAAACCGGGCTTGCGACCCGGTTCGTCACCGGGCGTGGCCCGTGCCGCGAGCCAGAAGCTGACCAAGTATCCGGCCCCGATGAACTCGGGCACCAAGGCGCCAGCCGCCATCCCGCGATCCGCGGTGAGCAGGCCGGCCGCCAACAATCCTCCTCCAGCAAACAACAGCACGATCCCCTTACGCAGATCGTTGCGCGCTGGGTTGGCCAGCAAGCTCGCGGGCGGCTCCATGCCCTGCTCGATGAGTTTCTGGGCCACGTCGAGCCGCTTGTGCTCGTTGGCCAGCCGCATCCGGCCGAGCGCCAGGACCACAACAGCGGCCAATCCGAGCAACCCGAGCCCCAGCACCGGGAGTCCGCGGGGCGCCGAAGAGCCCGCAACGCCGTGGCCCTCGCCCCAGTCGAGGCCCCAGTTCAGCCCTTCGAAACCGCCTTCGAGGCGTCCGTCCAGGCACAGCAGCTGGCCCATCGAATCGCCCGCGATCGAGAGCAACTCGGAGGTCAAAGGGGGTGCGGAGGCGACATTCGTGTGAGCGTGCGCCAAAGGCGCTCCGACCAAGCCAAACATCAGACCAAACGCCATCACGCCCAGCACCGGCGGAAAAAGCGCGGCCACAAGGGCCCAGGGAGAACGAGACAAGCGCACGGTCAGGACTCCGACCCCGATGCGGGCCCCGAGGTTTCAGTGGCTCCAGTTCGGTCCTTGAGACGACGCACAAAGCGGATCAGCAGCATCAGGCCGACCGCGTACGCCTCCGCCGCCATCACGATGATGATCGGGTCATACGGGGCGCGGAACCGCATGCCCCCGATATAGAAGATGCCGATCATCGTCAGCGCCCACAGGTGCAGCGAGATCACGCCGAGCGCGAGGTTGCGCCGCGGCAAGAACACGCCGAACAGGGCCAACAGTGCCGGGACGGCCAGCACGTTGGTGATGAACGTCCCCCACTTACGGGCGTAGGGCTGCCACGGCCGCTTGCCAGAGTCGGGCCACATCACGTTGTAGCGCCACTGCATGATCACGTTCACCGCGCTGTATTCGACCTGCTTGGTCCAGCTCGTCTCCGCGACACACTCATCGATGAACGTCTGGAGGATCTCGTCGTCCCCGATGTAGCCCTTGTACTCGATGTGCGTCTCGCCCACGGGATCGAGCTGAGGCCATTGCCCCGGTGCCCGCTCGGCTCGCTTGGCGAGCTGGATCAACGGCGGAGGCCCAAAGCTGGTGCGCCGCCGCTTGGCCGTATCGGGGTAGGCCGTGATCTTGGAGTTGTGGCACCGACCGAAGACCTGGTTGAACTTGCCGTTCTCCGAAATGATGCCGTAGCGACCGGTGTGGTAGTGGAGCCGCCAGGCCGAAAAGCCCAGAATCAGCAGGATGGGCACCAGCGCTTGCACCCAGAGCGCGATGGTGGCCTTGGGCATCCGCTTGCGCAAAACCAGCCAGTACAGGCCGATGAACGCCACGCTGAGCAGGATTTGGGGGCGCAGCGTCAAACCGAGGGCAACCCAGATCCCCATCGCCCAAGCGTCACGCTTGGCACCCGTGGCGAGCATGCGGATGAGATGGAAGCTCGCGGCGGTGAGGCACAGCGAGAACGGAACCTCCGAGAGGAAGTAGCCGCCCAGCGAGATCAGCGGGTAGTAGAAGACGAGCAGTAGCCCGACGATCGGAGGGATGACCTTGAACTTCGAGACCCGTCGGGCGAGCGCGTAGCCGTAGCCGGCCAGCGCGGCGCCGTAGACCGCGTAGACGCCCGAGACGAAGGCGTAGATCTGTGGGAGTTCGTCCGGCTTGGTCTGCGCCGTGCGTCCGCCGACCCACTCCAGGAACCACAGCATCACGTGGGTTCCGTACGGATAGAAGGCGTCGTACTCGCGCACCCCCCAGAGGTTCTGGAACATCGAGTCCGCACGGCGGCTGTACCCGCGCATGTCCGAGTAGATGTACTCGCCCGCCGGGTGTGTCTCGAGGTTCCAGTGCAGGCGCACCGCCAGTGCCCCGAGCACGATGACGATGAGCCACAGGTTGTCCTCGGTCCACAGCGCAAGCCGCTTGGTCCACGGGAGAGTCGATACGGGGGCGTTCATGCCTCAGCAGGCCGCGCTCGGCGCAGCAGGGTGCGGAAGGATAGACGCTGGGCCGGCGAGGCGACACCCGTCGGTGCCCCGGCCCAACGCAGCAATGCCTCGGTCTGGGCGAACGCGCGATCGACCGTCGCTTCGCACAGCTCGGCATGATCTCGGTACACCTCGGCGACCCGCTCCCAGAAACGATCGGGAGTCTCCTCGAGACCGTAAAACACCGGCTGGATCTCGACCTGCTCGGCGAACCAGGCGTCCGCCCAGGCCCAAGCCGCAGGGTCGGTCAGCGAGCGCGGGTATCCGCAACTGAGCGTGCAACACGCCAGCTCTTCGAAGAGCACCGCGCGACCGGCCTCGGTGTCCAAATCGAAGGGGATCGCCTGATAGTCAATTCCGTGGTCGTCATCGAGGACCCGGGCCGACATCAAGTGTCCGACCTCGTGCAGGAGGTTGGGCAGGCCCTCGACCCGCACCACCACCGCCGCAGACGGCGCGACGGTAGGAAACGTCGGCAACGGGTCGGGAATGACCGTACGTGGCCCGATTCGGCGCACCAGGTTGTCCGCGGCCGTGCGTTCGACCCGCGCGCCGAGCCCCGCCAGCCCCCGCTCGAGGGCTGCGAACAAGCTGTTGTCGGCGTCGGGGCGATTGCTTGTTATTCTCACGGCGAGCCTGGGTGCGAGGTGTCGCATCCTACAACGCGGTGGGATTCGACCTCCACCCACCCTGGCCTCACCTCCATGACTACGCCTCCGCCCAGCCCGGTCTCGACCCTGGGCCGCTACACGATCCTCGGACGGATTGCGGCGGGCGGCATGGCGTCCGTGTACCTCGCGAGATTGGCCGACGCACCCGCGGGGTTCAGTCGTGAGTTCGCCCTCAAGGTGATCCATCCGCACCTCGTGCAGGAGGACGGGTTCACCGCCCGGTTCCTGCAGGAAGCCCAACTCGCCTCACGGGTTCGGCACCCCAATGTCGTCCGCACTGTCGATGCTGGGGAGGACGAGGGCTATGCCTTCATGGCACTCGAGCTCATCGATGGGGTGAACCTGCGGCAGCTCGCACTGCACCGCGCCCGACCGTTCTCCGCCCCTCATGCGGCCGCGATCGTGGAGATGGTCGCGCGCGGGCTCGATGCCGTGCACGAGGCCACCGATGCAGAGGGCGAGCCGCTGGGGATGGTCCACCGCGACATCTCTCCGCACAACGTCATGCTCGCGCGAAGTGGCCGCGCCATTCTCATCGACCTCGGCCTGGCCCGGCCCGACCGCACCACCGGCCTGACCCAGGTGGGTGTACTCGCCGGCAAGCTCCCGTACATGAGCCCCGAGCAGGCTCGCCTCGAAGAACTCGACGGGCGAAGCGACATCTTCTCGATGGGAACGCTGCTGTTCGAACTCGTGACTGGCGAGCTCCCGTTCGGCGACACCCACAGCGCCCCGACAATGACCAAGCTCGATGCGTGCGAGCCCGGGCCCATCCGCGAGATGCTGGAGGCCCACGCCGCGCCGCAGTGGATCACCGACCTCGTCCTGGCGTGTCTGCGCCCGAAGCCCGACGAGCGGATCTCGACCGCCGCCGGCCTGGCGGATGCGATCGCCCAGGAGCTGTCGGCGGCTGGGCACGAGGCCACGACCCAGCGCGGTGTGCTTGCGACGATCGTCGAGGACGCCTACGAGACCCTCGGCACGATCGAGAGCGCCGAACCACTCCCACGCATCCTGACCTCCGAGCACCCGCGGCTCGCCCCCGCCCCGGCTCGGCCTGCGCGAGCCGTCGTCTGGATGGCGGCCGCCGCCGGACTGGCCGCCGTCGTGGGACTCGGGGTGTGGACCCTCGGAACCAGCCCTTCCACGTCGACCCGAGTGGCTCCACAACCGCCCGGTGCGCGTTCGATGTCGGAGGATCAGGCGCCCGCCAGTGAAGCCGAGCCCGTGCAGACGCGCGAGCTCCCCCGCTCCGAGCCGGCACCGACCCCCGTGCCCACGACCGCCGAGGTTGAGACGCCGGAGCTGGAAGTCGAGCCCGCGCCCCGACCTTCCCGGGCGGGGAAACGCGGCCGGCGAAGCCCGGATCCCGATGGGCTCAAGCCCAACCCGTACGAAAACCCATGACACGCATCCGCTCGGGTCTCGCCCACGGCGTCGCCCTTCCCGTCCGTATCGCGGTCTGCCTCGCGGTCTCGATGGGAACCCTCCCGGTCTGGGCAGCGGTTCCTTCCCCTCGGGTGTGGCGATCGGTCCCCGAGCCCGACGTCACGCGCGACGAGGCAGCAGACGCTTTCGCGGCCGGCGAAGCCGCGTTCGCACGGGGAGATTTTGGGCAGGCGGTTGAAGACTTCGCGCGAGCGCAAGATCTGCTTCCGCACCCCTACACGGCGTACAACCTCGGGCTCGCCCAGGCCCGCGCCGGCTTGGACCTCGAGGCTTGGCATACCTTCTCCCAGCTGCGCAGCGAGACCGACGATCCCGAGCGGCTCACCGAGATCGAGGTCCAGCTGGCCCGACTCTCTCCCGCCGTCGCCCGACTTCAAGTCCATGCCACCGAAGGACAGGTCGTGCGTATCAACGGCACGACCGTGGACTCCGGCGTCGTGCTCATCCGCCCGCCGGGTCCGCTTCGCATCGAGGTCGATGCGCAGGTCGTCGAGCTCGATCTTCAGGGCGGAGAGCTGCGCCACGTGGAGGTTCGCGCCGTGGACCGCCCTGCCCCGGTTCCCCGGCCCAACCCAGCGGTGACCGGTATCCTGGCAACCACCGTCGTGTTGGGTGCCGGAACGGCCGGCACCGCGACGGCAGCGGCCCTCCTGCGGCGCGACCGAATCGGCCCCCCGCTCGCGTTCACCGCAGCCGGGCTCGGTGGAGCCACCGTCGCCTTGGCGGCCACTGCTCTGGGCCTGCACCTGCGACAACGGCGAACGCGGCGAAAACGCTGACCGCGGTAGGTCGGCGCGGCGCGGCACCGCCAGTCAAAAGCGGCCGCGAAGCGAGACGCCCGCACCGGAGGCGTTGAGCTTCGCATCGACACGCAGTGCTTTGCGCTGACGAATGCCCAGCGCCAGCATCACGCTTCCGACCGCGACGGTCGCGAGCCCAGGCAGCGCCATCGTGAGTGCCGCCCGGTTTCGAGACGCGGCCGCGCAGCTGTTGCCCGCAGGGCGTGCGCACGGATCCGATAGCGCCATCACCAGACCTCCCACGGAGACCACCGCGCCCAAGCCGAGCACCACCGCGCCGCCCGCGATGCGCCGCTGCGCCGTGAGAGCTTCAGGAGAGTCGCGAAGCGGATCGTAGTCGTCGTCCCACGCCTCGTCCTCCTCGTCCCACGATTCATCCTCCTCGTCCCACGATTCATCCTCCCGGGCCTCAGTGGGCTCGAGTTCCGGTGGAGCATCGGTCGCCGGGGGTTCGAGGGCGGGCGCCCGGTGTTCGAGTTCTGGCACCGCCTCGGCAGAGGTGTCAGGGCTCGCCACGTCGGAGTTCGTCTCTGGCGCAGCGGGCTCAGCATCGGAGGGCTCCGGTTCCGCTTCCGGCTCGGCCTCCGATGTCGCCGGCGCAGCCGGGGCTTCCACCGGATCGGGCGGCGTCGCGGGCTGAGCATCGGAGGGCCCGCGTGCAAGGCCCAGAGCCAACAACGCGGCGACCACGGTTTGCCCCGTCGGCACCATCGCGTCGCAGGGTACACTGGCTCTGCACCTCGTGCTCGCCTCTCTCCTCGCACTCGCGCTGTCGGCCTCCCCGGCCTCCCACGGTTGCCCCGACGCGTCCGTCCGCCTGGGCAACGCTGGTGCGCCGACCCAGCTTCGCGCCCACATCGACCCGACCTCGACCTCGGCCTTGGGCACCGTGCTCGAGCTACGCCGCTTGGTCACAGAGCGCCCCGAAGATGTCGCGGTGACGCTGCAGTGGACGCACTTGGCAGTCCGACTCGACCCGCGGGCAGACCGGGTCCGCATCTGGGTCGCAGCCATGGCCAGCGCGGGACACATGATGGGTGCTCTGCGGGTGGTCCGCCGCGACGGTGTCGACCGTGTCTACGTCCGTCTTGGCACCGCCCATGGGCGGGCACGCTTGGCCAAGGAACTCGGCGTCGATCCCGGAGCGCTCGACCAGCTGGCGGAGCGGCGCTGCCACGACGCTCAGATGGAGACGACCCGGCGCGAGGTTGCGGCGCGCATGTCCGAGCGCGGCACCGCCGTGTTTCGGCTTCCGGTTTTCTTCGTCGACGACCTCACCTTCGAGGACAGCGGACTGCTCGATCGGGTTCGTCCAGTCCTGGCTCGGCGTCGCTCGAGGGCCCGAACCGCAGCCGAGCGTCCGCCTCCTGGCGCCCCGCCAGCCAAGGCATCCAGCCCACGCCTGCTGCGCCCCGACGTCCGCACCGCGCCGCTGGGTGGTCCGGGCCTGCGCCACGTGTTCGTCTTGCTCGCTCGCAGCGAGGACGACCCCGCGCTCTTCACCCTGCTTCCCCCCGTCCTTGCCCACCGCAACTCGCACCCCGCCGAGGTCTCCGTCTACGTGGTTGCCCGAGGGCTGGGACTCGAGCATGGCCTGAGGCAGCGCATGTGCAGAGCGGAAGCCGCGGGCCTGATGCCGGCCTACCTCCAATACCTGTCGCGAGACCCCTCCATGCGGTTCTCCGACCCGGCCACGGACCCCCTGCTGGCCGCGCTCGACAGCATTGAAGTCGACCCACCGTGCGACCTCGAACCCGATGAGGGCGAAGAAGCCCTTCCGGATGGCGGGTGGCTCGACGGCGTTCCCGTGACCCGCGGCGACCTCGAAGAGCTCGGCAAGGCGCTCGAGCGCCTCGATGCCGCTCGGCGCCCCTTGGCCCCGCTGCTCGCCCCCGGGACCGACGACCTGTAGTTGGGCGGCTAGCCCTTGTCCTTCGCTCCGGCCTGAGGGACGGGGATTCACCAATGCTGGACTGCGGGTCGGTCCGCGGGTCTCGGGGATCCACTTCTTCGGGTTGGTAGGGTGTCGGACTGATCGAGCGAGCGTTCATCGTGATGGCCTGTATCGGCTCGCGGGACGGCTCAGGCGCAGCGTTGGGAGTCTGGAGTCGTGGAGGTTTCTTGATGGATTCGACGGGATGAGAATAATCTGACGTCGGTGTCTGGCGACGAGACCGAGGACGGGCCAGACGCGGAACAGGCGGAACTCTCGCCGGAATCCATCGAGTCCGTCTCCGCGAAGCCGATCTTCGTGAAAGACGTCGGGGTTCCGAACTCGTCCAACGCGTGGTGGGGGGAGTCCGATGGCGGGCTTTACCTGGTCAAGGAACAGACGCACAACGAGCTGGTGTCGGAAGCGGTGGCGTCTCTGCTTGGCCGCGTGATCGGCTTACAGGTTCCGCTCGGCAAGATCTGGCAAGACGCGGATGCGGGGGTCGACTACTGGCTTTCACCGCAGATCTCCATCGCCCAGCATTGGGACCTCGATGACTGGCCGCTGGTCGCCAACGCCGAAGACTTCGCCATGATGCTCGTGCTAGACGCCGTCATCGGAAACGCAGATCGGCACTCGCGCAACGTTCTCCTGGTGCCAAGCCCAGACCACACGTTCACCGCGTGGTTCATCGACCACTCGAACTCCGCGGTCGGAAGCGCGCACGGGATCGAGGATCTGGCTCTGGGCATGAATCCGGAGTTCAAGATCCCAGACGGCCTTCCCGTGGCCCAGCTCGCGGGTCCTGCCGAAATCGCGGCACAGCGCGTCGCAAGCAGCCGTTGGCGGATACAGCGCGCGGTTGAGGCGGCGCTTTCGTCCATTCCTTCACTCCCTCCCGATGAGCGGGCTACGATCCTGTCCCTGGTCGTGGCCCGATGCGCTGATGCGAAACGGATCACGGAGGAGTATATCTCCAGGATTCAAGCCTGATGGCGACGTACCGAGTCATTTTCTTCACTCCACAACCAGGCCGCGGTTGGCAGATCCCGGTGGCCGCGGTGACGCGTGGTTCGGAGGGGACTCGCTTGGTACTCGCGCAGGCGCAGCCGGATGCGGGCTGCGCGGGAGGCCCGACCGCGCACTTCATGTTGGAGCGCGGCACGCAGTTGCTGGTGTCGACCAACCCGAGCATGGCCGAGCTCCCCCGCACGCTGACCGACAATTTCAGTCTAGGGCTGGAGCTTGCGGTGCCTGCGAGCGACCAAGAGGCGGCGACGTGGGTCGTGCAACACGTACTCCCGGGGTTGGAGAAGAAGGACGCACCGCACGCCAAGTACACGCACGCGGGGACGCAGGGGCGAGCCTTCTTCAAGGCGCAGTCGATCGACCACTACGTGAGCGATCGGTTCAGCTTCGCCAAGCACGTCAAACTCGCGCCCGAACTCGCCGGCGTAGCGGAGACGGTCACGCACTGGGTCGAGCGGAAAGACGGTACCACGCTGCTATTGGAACCCATTGGCTGGTCGCGCGACCTCAGCCGCCAGATCCGGCGCGTCTTCAGCCGCTATAGCGGGTTGATCCGGCTCGCCGAGAAAGCCGGTGCACGGGAGCAGATCGAGACCCTGGCGTACGTTCTCCCTCGCGCGATGCCACCGGGCGAGGAAGGCCGGTTTAACGCGCTCCTGGACGTCGCTCGGGTCGTGGATATCTCGAATCCCTCTCAGTGCATGGAGTTCGTGTCTGAGATCAAGGCCCAGGGCGTCAGCCATGGGCAACCGATGCTCAACTAGCCGCCGGTCGAGGGACGCGGTTGAGCCTCAGGGTTCCGCCGAGTGCGTCGGGCGGATATTCTGCGGGCGGCTGCGTGGCGGCCAGAGCACGCATGATCACTGGCGAACTGAAGTCCAAAGTCGACGGCATCTGGGACACGATGTGGTCGGGCGGCATCTCGAACCCGCTGTCGGTCATCGAGCAGCTGACCTACCTGCTGTTCATCAAGCGGCTGGACGAGCTCCACACGCTCAAGGAGCGCAAGGCGGCTCGGACGGGGAAGGACATCGAGGAGCCGATCTTCAACAAGAAGCAGAACGCGCTTCGGTGGTCGCGCTTCAAGGAGACGGCGCCGGAGGCGATGTTCGAGACGGTGCGGGACGACGTGTTTCCGTTCATGAAGAAGCTGGGCGGCGATGCGGGGGGCGAGGAGGGCTCGACGTACACGCAGCACATGAAGGACGCGATGTTCATGATGCCCACGCCGCGGGTGCTGGCGAACGTGGTGGACCAGCTCGACGGCATCGACATGTCCGACCGGGACACCAAGGGCGACCTGTACGAGTACATGCTGGGCAAGATCGCAAGCGCGGGGCAAAACGGCCAGTTCCGCACGCCGCGTCACATCATCCAGCTGATGGTGGACATGATGGCGCCCACGCCCAAGGACAAGATCTGCGACCCCGCCTGCGGCACGGCGGGGTTCTTGGTGGCGGCGTCGGAGTATCTCGTGGACCACCACAGCGACGAGATCTACAAGAACGCGAAGGCGCGCCGTCAGTTCAACGAGGGCACGTTCTACGGGTACGACTTCGACAACACGATGCTGCGGATCGGCAGCATGAACATGCTGCTGCACGGGGTGGAGAACCCGGACATCCGCTACAAGGATTCCTTGGCCGAAGCCGAGTCGATGGAGGAGGAGGCGTACACGCTGATCCTCGCCAACCCGCCGTTTGCGGGGAGCCTGGACTATGAGGTGACGTCGAAGGCGCTGCAAAAGGTCGTCAAGACGAAGAAGACCGAGCTGCTGTTCTTGGCGCAGTTCCTTCGGCTGCTGCAGACGGGTGGCCGGGCGGCGGTGATCGTGCCGGACGGCGTGTTGTTTGGGTCGAGCAAGGCGCACAAGCAGCTGCGCAAGATGCTGGTGGAGGAGCAGAAGCTCGACGCGATCGTTTCGATGCCCTCGGGCGTGTTCAAGCCGTATGCCGGTGTGTCGACGGCGATTCTGCTGTTCACCAAGACGAACTCTGGGGGGACGGAGGATGTGTGGTTCTACGACATGCAGGCGGATGGGTTCTCGCTCGACGACAAGCGGACGGAACAGCCGGGGAAGAGCGACCTGCCGGATATTCTGAAGCGGTGGGGGAAGCGGAAGGCCGAGAAGAAGCGGCCGCGGACGGAGCAGAGTTTCTTGGTGTCGAAGGCGGAGATTGCGGAGAACAAATGGGATCTGTCGATCAATCGGTACAAGGAGGTTGTCTATGAGGAGGTGGAGTATGAGGCTCCGAAGGTGATCCTGAAGCGGTTGGCGGCGCTCGATCGAGAAATCGCCACCGGGCACAAAGCTCTGGAGAAGATGCTGCGATGACGTGGACTCGGCAACCGATCGGAAGCCTCGCGTCGACCGTGACCAAGGGGACGACGCCGACGACCCTGGGCTACAAGTTCTCGGACAGTGGTATCCCCTTTGTGAGGGTACAGAACTTGTGGGACGGAAGAGTCGATGTCGGAAAGGACATCCTCTACGTCGACCAACAAACCCACGATGCGCTCTCGCGATCCAAGATCCAATGTGGTGACCTGCTGCTATCGATCGCCGGCACCATCGGGCGGCCTGCAATCGTGGGGGAACAAGGGCCGCTCAACTGCAATCAAGCTGTCGCTATCGTGCGTTTAGATGCGTCGGTCGACCGACGCTACGTTCTCCGCTGGCTTGGGACCCGAGATGCGCGTCGCCAGATGAGCGGCCGTAGCGTGACCGGGACGATCACCAATCTCAGTCTGACGCAGATCAAGGGTCTGGAACTCCCCCTCCCGCCGCTTCCGGAGCAGAAGCGGATTGCGGGGATTCTGGATGCGGCGGACGCGTTGCGGGCCAAGCGGCGCGAGTCCCTCGCCCAGCTCGACACGCTCCTCCAATCCACCTTCCTCGACATGTTCGGCGACCCCGTCACCAACCCGATGAGGTGGGAGGAGGCCCATCTGGGCGGTGTTGGAGCCGTCCAAGGAGGGCTGCAGGTTACGTCTAAGCGAGGCTCGCTCGTACTGGAGCGTCCCTACCTTCGGGTTGCGAACGTCCATCGTGGTCGTCTCGCGTTAGACGAGATCAAGTCTATCCGTTTGACTGAGGCCGAGGGACAGCGGACGCGGCTAGAGAAAGATGATTTGCTCATCGTCGAGGGCCATGGAAACAAGAACGAGATTGGCCGCTGCGCTCGTTGGGACGGCTCGATCGAGGACTGCGTCCACCAGAACCACTTGATCCGTCTTCGTTGTGATGCATCCCGCTTGGTGCCGGTCTACGCGGAGCACTATCTGAACTCGAATGGCGGCCGAAGGGGGTTACTGCAGACTTCTCGGACCACCTCAGGGCTAAATACTATCTCGGTGTCGAAGGTGAAGTCAGCGCGAATCACCCTACCCCCACTTGAGCCTCAGCGTAGTTTCGCAAGGTTTGCCGCGGCGACATCGAGTCAGAGGAAGTCGCAGCAAGCCCACCTAGCCGAGCTCGACACGCTCTTCGCCTCGCTCCAATCGCGCGTCTTCCGAGGGGAGCTCTGACCCATGGAACTCTCGCGAAACTTCGACTTCCTCCACCAAGAGTTCCCCCAGTCTGCCACCAGTGCCAGCTTCGCTGAGAAGCTCGTCTACCTCGACCCGCGCTCGTCCTGCTTCCGTTCGCGCCACGCGCTAGAGAGCATCGTCAAGCGCATCTACAAGGTCGACAAGACGCTCAAGCCGCCCCCGATCCAGAACCTCGACGGCTACCTGTCGGGCGCCGAGTTCAGAGCACTGATCCCCGAGGCGGTCTGGCAGAAGGCGGAGTACATCCGCAACGCAGGCAACACGGCGGTGCACGGAAAGAAAGCGCCGACCGCAGAGACGGCGCGAGCGTTGGTCGAGGAGCTGGCGCACCTGTTGTACTGGGCGGGTCGCACGTATCTGCGACGAGGTGCGGAGAAACTGCAGGGCTTCACCTACGACCCTTCGAAGATCCCGCAGTCGTCCGCATCGACATCGCCCGCGAGCACGGCCGAGCTCGAGGCGCTGCAGGCCAAGCTCGATGCCGAGGCCAAAGCACGCGAGGACGTCGAAGGAGAGCTGAAGTCTGTTCGGGAGCAGCTCGTCGCCATCAAGGCCGAGAACGCCGCCACCCCCGACACGCACGACTACAACGAGCAGCAAACCCGCGAACGCATCATCGACCTCGCCCTCCTCCGGGCCGGCTGGGCTGCCGGCCAAGGACGCGAGGACGAGTACAAACTCCAGGGCATGCCCAGCACCTCGGGCACGGGGTACGCGGACTACGTGCTGTGGGGGGACGACGGCAAGCCGCTCGCCGTGGTCGAGGCCAAGAAGTCCATCGTCAGCCCCAAGAAGGGGAAACAGCAGGCCAAGCTCTACGCCGACTGCCTGCAGCAGATGCATGGCCAACGGCCGCTGATCTTCTACACCAACGGGTACGAGACCTACCTTTGGGACGACCTCATGTACCCGGAGCGCGAGGTTTCGGGCTTCTACAAGAAGGACGAACTCGCCGCGCTCATCGTGCGCAGAGAGCAGCGCGGCAAGCTCGAGATCTCCGACATCAACAACGACATCGCCGGCCGCTACTACCAGAAGCGGGCGATCGGCAGCATCGCCACGCAGTTCACCGATTCGCACCGCAAGGCGCTGCTCGTGATGGCGACGGGCACGGGGAAGACGCGGATGTCGATCGCGCTCACCGACCTCCTGCAGCGGGCCGGCTGGGCCAAGCGCACGCTGTTCTTGGCCGACCGGCTCTCGCTCGTGCGGCAGGCGGCCTCGGCCTTCAAGGAGCATCTGCCCGACTCCAGCCCCGTCAACCTCGTCACCGACAAGGACCAGACCGGCCGGGTCTACGTGTGCACCTATCCCACGATGATGGGGCTGATCGACGCCAGCGCAGGCAACGAGGCCGCGTTCAGCGTGGGCCACTTCGACCTGGTGATCATCGATGAGGCCCACCGCTCCGTGTATCGGAAGTACGGCGCCATTTTTCGCTACTTCGACTCCCTGCTCGTCGGCCTCACCGCCACCCCACGCGAGCAGGTCGACAAGAACACCTACGAGTTGTTCGGGCTCGCTCTCGGCATGCCGACCGACGCCTACGAGCTGGAAACGGCCGTGAAGGACGGCTTCTTGGTGCCGCCGCGTGTGCAGCAGGTGGACCTACGGTTTCCGCGGGAAGGCATCGACTACGACTCGCTGACCGAGGCCGAGAAGGAAGAGTGGGAGAGCACCGACTGGAGCGACGACCCCGACGAAGCCGAGCTGCCCGATCGCGTCAACGCCAGCGCGATCAACAACTGGCTGTTCAACCAGGACACCGTCGACCTTGCGCTCAAGTACCTGATGGAGCACGGGCACAAGGTGCAGGGCGGGGACCGGCTGGCCAAGACCATCATCTTTGCCCGCAACCACAGCCACGCCGAGTTCATCGAGGCGCGCTTCAACGAGCACTACCCGCACCACAAGGGGCACTTCGCCCGCATCATCGACAACTACGCCAAGTACCCGCAGAGTATCCTCGACGACTTCTCCATCCCCGAGAAGGAGCCCCACATCGCCATCTCCGTCGACATGCTCGACACCGGCATCGACGTGCCCGAGGTCGCCAACCTCGTGTTCTTCAAGCCCGTCTACTCCAAGATCAAGTTCTGGCAGATGATCGGTCGCGGAACTCGCCTGTGCCCCGACCTGTTCGGTCCCGGCGAGGACAAACAGGACTTCCGGATCTTCGACTTCTGCTTCAACTTCGACTTCTTCAAAGAGAACCCCGACGGCATCGAAGGCACCGGCTCTGCGCCGCTGGGGACCCGGCTGTTTCGGGCGCGAGTGCAGCTGCTGGGGCACGTCCAGGCCCTGCCCAAGGCCGAGCGCCCCGCCAAGCTCCCCGGTGTCTTGACCGGTCTGCTTCACGGAGAGGTCTCCGCCATGAACGGCGAGAACTTCATCGTGCGCGAGCGCCAACAGGTCGTCGATCGCTTCCGCAAGCGCAAGGCGTGGAACGAGCTGAGCGAAGACGACTGCGAAGTCTTGTCCGAGCAGGTCGCCGGCCTCCCCAGCGAGATCGAGACCGACGACATCCAGTCGCGCATGTTCGACCTCACCGCCTTGCGCATGCAGCTTGCCCAGGCGCAGGGCGACGACACCCTGTTCGAGACCGCCCGTCGTAAGGTCGTCGAGATCGCCGCCATGCTGGAGGAGAAGACCGCCATTCCGGCCGTCAAGGCCCAGCTCGCCTACCTGGCCGCGCTGCAGGAGACCAGCTTCTGGGACGACATCGACCTCGACGCGCTCGATGAGATGCGCCTACGCCTGCGTGGCCTCGTGCCCTTCTTGGACAAGAAGTCGCGCAAGATCGTCTACACCAACTTCAAGGACGAGATTCTCGAGGTCCGCGAAGAACTCGCCGTGGCCATGCCCAAGATGACCGGCCTGCAGTACGAGAAGAAGGTGAAGAGCTTTCTGGACAACCACCTCGACCACGTCGTTGTCCATCGCCTGCGCACCAACCAGCCCCTGACCGACACCGACCTCAAGGGACTCGAGACCACCCTCGCCGAGATCGGCGAGGACGACGGCGACACGCTCCTGGCGGACCTGCTCATGCGGAAGGAGGCGCCTTCACTGGCGCACTTCGTGCGCGGCATGGTCGGCATGGACCGCAAGGCCGCCCAGGAGGCCTTCGCCACGTTCCTGAGCGACCGCAGCCTCGCGCCGCCACAGATTCGCTTCGTGGAGATGGTCATCGACCAGCTCACGGCCCGGGGGATCATGGACGCCTCCGCGCTGTACGAGGCCCCGTTCTCCGACCTGCACGCGGGCGGCCCAGATGCCTTGTTCGCCGGGAATGAGAACGTCATCGATGGGATCTTCGAGCAGCTGAAGGCCGCTCATGCCGGCCTTGGCTGAAGGGGCAAGCGGCTCCACGGCCTTTCCGCGTGCTGTTTCCGTCGGGCGCTATTGACGGACCAATACTGGTCTGCGAACGTCGCGAATCAGCCGTCCAACGGCGCCGCGACGCGGCTCCTCAGAGGGCGAAGCAGAGGAGTTGACGGTGCGCCATCTAATCAGCATTGCAGCAGTTCTTGTCCATCTAAGCCTGCTGACCGCCTGTGACGGGGAGAGCTCAGAGAGGAAGGCAGACGCCGCCGACAAGCCCAAGAAAGCCGAGACAGGGGAGGCCGCCGCGAGCTTCAAGTCCGCGACACCTGTCGAAGTCGATGCGGCGGAACTCGCGGCGATGTATGCGGCCGAGAGCAAAAACACCGAGCTGCAACGCGACGCCAAGGAGGAAGAACTCAAGGGCAAGGTCGTGGAATGGAAGGCCTTCAGGGTCGTTGAAGTCGAGAAGGATGGCGATGACTGTTTTCGTCTTGAGACGTTGGCGACGCGGACTCACCCGGGCGCGTTCATCACGGCCTGCAAGTCGGACGACCCCGGGATTGCGAAGCTCGCCCCGACGCTGAAGAGTGGCGACTGGATCGATGTGCGGGGGATGATCGACGGCGTCTCGAAGCGGCACATCGAGTTGAGCCCGGCAACGGTCGCGAGGAATAGCGAAGGAGACGACGTCACCAAGATCTGCGAGAAGATGGCCGAGCTCGCGGAGAAAGAAGACGACTTGCCGCAAGAAGCCAAAAAAGAAATGGCTGACATCGAGAAGTGCAAGAAAGAGGCTGGGGAGGAGCAGAAGAAGGACCCCGAGAAGTTCGCGAAGATGACCGACTGCGTGATGGGTGTCTCCGACATGACCGGCGTCATGAAGTGCGCCGTGGAATCCGAAGGCGCCGGCGAGTAGACTCAGCGGCCTTTTCCTCGGAGCCTTTGGTTCCGCCCCGGCTTCGTCCGTGCCCCATGCCGTGCGGGCGAGGGTCGGTCATCCGGCGTTGGGGGGCGGTTGTCGGCAGCCTGACGAGGCGAGCGTCCCGGTGGTCGACCAGGCCACCCCCGAGCCCCCTCGGTCCGTCGACGGCTAGGAGCGCGACCGATGACCGCTAGCAGCCAGGACCGCCTGGGCTCCGCACCTTCGCAGCACGGAGAACCGCGGCTACAGGTCATCACAGGAGGCCCGCTCCTTGCCACAGCGGCTCACGAGCGGCCCGCACTCCCCTGCCCGCTCCCGTGATAAGCTGCGCCCCGGTACTGCGCCAGGACCTCTGTTCATGCCCCGCTTTGCGCCCCCCATTGCACTCGAGTGCAATGAAGCCCCGAAACGCCTCCGCAGCCCCACCCCAGAGGCCGTCTAGATGGACATCCAGTACTGGGCGGGCACGGACGTCGGTCGCAAGCGGGCCGAGAACGAGGACAACTACCTCATCGACAAGGACCTGCGTCTGTTTGTCGTGGCGGATGGCATGGGCGGGCATGCGTCCGGTGAGATCGCCAGCGCGATGGCGGTGCACACCGTGCGAGAGGTCGTCGCCAATGAGCGCGACATTCTCGAGAACTACGACGACACCGACCCGCGCTCCCACGTCGAGGTCTGCACCCTGCTCGAGTACGCGGTGCATCGGGCCTGCCAGGCGGTGTTTCAAAAGGCGGCGGTCGAACCGGAGAAGCGCGGCATGGGCACCACGATCGTGGTGCTGTTCATCGTGGGATCTCGAGGTTTCATCGCCTACGTCGGTGACTCGCGAATCTACCTGCTGCGCGGCGGCGTCGTGTATCAGCTCACAGAGGACCACAGCCTCCGCAACGAGCTGATCCGCATGGGCAAGATCAGCGAGGAAGACTTCGAGTCGAGCCCCTACGCCAAGATGAAGAACGCCATGACCCGAGCGGTCGGCGTCTACGAGTCCGTGGAGGTCGACACCCTCGACTTCGACATCATGGCGGGCGACTCGTTCCTGCTGTGCAGCGACGGCTTGTACGAGTACCTGCACGAGAACGACATCTCCAACGCGATCGGCCTTCCCGAGGTGCAGGAGATTCCCGGCCAACTGATCGAGACGGCCAACACCCGCGGCGGCAAGGACAACATCACCGCGGTCGTCGTGCAGACGGTCGGTGACGACGCCGAGCATGAGCGTGCGGCGGAGATCAACTTCACGCTCGACACGCTCAAGCAGGTCCCGCTGTTCCGGGATCTGAGCTACCAGCAACTCGTCCGCATCATGAACCTCGCCAACCTCCGCTCCTTGAGTGCCGGAGAGATGCTGTTCGAAGAGGCCGATGTGAGCCGGAACATGTATGTCGTGCTGCGCGGCGCCGTGAAGCTCGTGTCCGGCGGCGTCACCGTGGCCGAGCTTGGGCCCGGCGACCATCTTGGGGAGTTGGGCCTGATCGACGACACCACGCATGACGCCTCGGCGCTGGTGACCGAGACCGGCAAAGCCCTGCGGATCAGCCGCCGGGAGTTCGAACAGATCTTGCGAAAGGAGCTCCCGCTGGCCGTCAAGCTGCTGCGGAGCTTCACACAGGCCCTGGCGGGACAGGTTCGAGGCACCCGGCAAGACCTCGCCAAGGCACGGTCCGCCCTCGCGGTGCCCCAGGCGGTCGGAGCCGACGACGACAACAGCGACGCCGGTCTCGCCGGCGGTACACAGATCGTGCAAGTGCTCGACATGACCGGTGAGATCGAGCTCAACTCCACGGAGTGAGTGAGCGGGCGCCCCTCGTCACGCGCGTTGTCTCCAGCCCCGGCGATTGACCCCTCAATCGGCCGCGGCATACCGTGTCACCATGAACGCGCAAACCCTAGGTTTGGTGCTGCTCGCTGGCATCGGCCTGACCGCCTGTGGGGAGTCGGACAAGGACACCGAGCCCTCCCACGACTACAACGCCGAGATCCGATGGACCTCCTACGGCGTCCCCCACATCCTTGCGGACGACATCCCCAGCGCGGCCTTCGGTCAGGGCTATGCGTTCGCGTCACTCAACGGCTGCATTCTCGCCGACCAAGTGCTCAAGCTCCGCGGCGAGCGAGCGCTGTTCTTCGGACCGGGCGAAGACGACGCCAACATCGACAGCGACTTCAGCCACCGCGCCCTGCAGTTCACCGAGAAGGGACAAACCGCCTGGGAGCGGCAGCCGGAGAACATCCGCGGTCTCGTGCAGGGATACGTCGACGGCTACAACGCCTACCTCGCGGAGTCCGGCGACACGATGCCCTGCGGCGGCGAGCCTTGGCTGCGTTCCATCACCGCCGAAGACTTGATGTCGCACTATGTCGAGATCGCGACGCTCGCGGGCTCTCGGCAATTGCATGGCTTCATCGCGCGGGCACAGCCTCCCGGTGCCGGCCTCGCCCCGTCGGACGAGCCGCTCCCGAACTTCAACGACCTGGGCATCGGCTCCAACGGCTGGGGCATCGGTTCGGACCGAAGCGCCAACGGCAAGGGCATGCTCTTCGCCAACCCGCACTTCCCGTGGGAGGGCGAGCTGAAGCTGTACGAAAGCCACCTGACCGTCCCCGGTGAGATGAACGTCTATGGCGCCTCACTGATGGGTGTTGCGGGCGTGCTCATCGGCTTCAACGAAGCCATGGGTTGGACTCACACCGTCTCCGCCGGGCAGCGGTTCACGATGTACGCGCTCAAGCTCGACCCGAGTGACCCAACTCGCTACGAGTACGACGGCGAAATGCGGGACATGACCTCGATGGACATCACCATCGACGTCCTCGAAAACGGGCAGCCCGCCCCGCGGAGCCGCAAGATGTGGTTCAGCCACTGGGGACCGATCCTTTCGATCGGGGACCTGGGCGGCTGGACCGCCCAATCCACGTTGACGTTCCGTGATGCCAACGAGCTCAACTCCACGCTGATCTCGCAGTTTCACGACATGAACCTGGCCGACAGCCTGGCGTCGTTCCGGCAGGCGCACGCCGACAACCAGGGCATCCCCTGGGTCAACACCATGTCCGCGAGCGCCGAGGGCGTTGCGTGGTACGCGGACTCGACCCCGACCCCGAACCTGAGCGCAGCGACGATCGAGGGCTGGGAGGATCCCGCCGCTGCAGGCACCGACCCGCTGCTCGCCTTCGCCATCAACGGGGTGAAGACCATCGGGGCCGTCGCACTCGACGGAACGACCTCTGCCAACGAGTGGGTCGAGGCTGCCGGCGCCCGTGACCCCGGTCTCGTACCGTTCTCCGCGGTTCCGCAGATCGAGCGCCCGGACTTCATCTTCAACGCGAACGACTCCCACTGGCTGACCAACCCCGACTCGCCGCTGACCGGCTATTCACCGATGCACGGTCTCGAGGGCACAGCCCGGACCCCGCGGACCCGCATGAACGCGACCCTGCTGACCGAGGTGTCCGAGGACGGCGCGTCGGGAGCCGACGGCCTGTTCACCTTCGAGGAGCTGCAGTCCGCGGTGCTGAGCAACCGAGGCATGACCGCGGAGCTTCTGCGCGATGCCATCGTGGAGCGGTGTGAAGCCAACCCGATGTACGCCGAAGCCGACCTCTCGAGCGCTTGCGCGGCGCTCAAGGGCTGGAACCTGCGCCTGGACCTCGATGCACCCGGCGCCCTGGTCTGGCGTGAGTTCGTCGGCGACTTCTCCAGTCTCGACGTGCTCAAGGAAGGCCGTGACGTGTGGGCGAACGACTTCGACCCGGCCGACCCCATCGCGACCCCGAACACGCTCTCGGACGCCCCGGACGACCCCGCCGAGGACCGCATGCTCGAGGCGTTGGCCGGCGCCATCGACCGGCTTGCCCAGGCGGGACTCACCCCCAGCAGCACGCTTCGTGAGGCTCAGTTCACGCGTCGCGCCGGAGTGCCGATTCCGATCCACGGAGGCGGCCGGCGCGAAGGCACCACGAACCTCATCCAGTACAGCGTGCTCAAGTCGACGATGGCACCGGCGCTGGAGCGCGCCGAGGTCATCAACTCCGCCACCGCCCTGACCACCGAGGGTTACGTCGTCAACTACGGCACCAGCTTCATCATGGCGCTGGAGTTCACCGACGATGGCCCGCACGCCCAAGCGTTCCTGACGTACGGGCAGTCCGACGACCCGGCCAGCCCGCACCACAGCGACCAAACCCTACTGTTCTCGGAGAAGAGCTGGCGCGATATCCTCTTCACCGAGGAGGCCATCGCGGCGGACCCCAACCTGGAAGTGCAAACGCTGGTCGGTGACCGCGGGGGCCCCGACGCCACGAGCATGGGCGGCGACGACGGCTCCGGCGGCTGAGCGCACCGCTGCTGCGGCACGAAGAAAGGCGCCCCGGCCAAAGCCGCGGGCGCCTTTTCTTCGTCCTGTCCCGAAGGGCTACCAGACTTCGCAGACCTGGTCCGCGGGAGGGTGCATCGCCGCCCCTTCTTCACACGCAAACGCCTCCCAGAACCCCGGAAGGTTCGAGAGCGGTCCGTTGATCCGGTAGCGGGGGTGCGAGTGCGGGTCGGTCATCGCTCGCACCTTGTCGACCTCTGGGGTCGACTTGCTGCACCAGATCTGGCCGAACGACACGAACATCAGCTGCTCGGCGGTGAGCCCTTCGATCGCCGCCGCCTGCGGGTCTTCGCCGTTCGCCTCGGCCCAAGCCAGGTACGCGCGGTGGGCCTGCTTGATCCCGCCAAAGTCGGCGATGTTCTCTCCCATGGTGAGCTGACCGTTGAGGTTCACGCCTGGGAGCACCTCGTAGCCGCTGTAGAGTTCGTCCACGCACTGGGTGCGCTCTTCGAACTTGGTGACCGCGCCGGGGTTCCACCACTCGGTCAGCGAGCCGTGGCCGTCGAACTTGCGGCCTTGGTCGTCGAAGCCGTGGGTCAACTCGTGACCCATGACCATGCCGATGCCACCGAAGTTCATCGTCATCGGGTAGTCGGCCGAGAAGAACGGCTGCTGGAGGATACCCGCCGGGAACACCATCTCGTTGTACGGAGGGTTGTAGTAAGCGTTCACCGTCGGCGGGCTCATGTGCCACTCGAGCTTGTCGACCGGCTTCCCGTAGTCGGAGAGCTGACGCGCCGACTCGAACCGTGCCGCCGCCGCAACGTTGACCAGGTGCCCCTTGCCGATGTCGAGGTCGTCGTAGCTGCGCCAGTTCTGCGGGTACCCGATCTTGTTGACGATCGCCGTCATCTTCTCAACAGCGCGCCCTCGGGTCTCGTCATCCATCCACGACAAGCCCGGGAGACCCGCCTCGAACGCAGCCTCGATACCGGTGATCATCTCGATCGCGACGCTCTTGCTGTCGCCGGCGAAGTTCTCCGCGACGTAGCGCTGCCCCAGCTCGTCTCGCAGCGCGCGGTCCGTGACGGCGACGCAGCGCTTCCAACGAGGAGAGGGCTCGAGCTGGCCCCGCAGCGTCTTGCGGTAGAACTCGAAGTTCGCCGCGGCAAACGCGTTCGGCAGCTGCTCCGCAAAACTGTGAAGCAGCTGCCAGGTCAAGTACGCCTTCATCGTCTTGACGCCGCCGGACGTCGCAGCCGCCGCCATCGCGGTGAAGAACTCGGGCGGGTAAACGTTGAGGGCGTCCGCGTCGGCCAGCCCGATCTCCGCGAAGAACGGCGCCCAGTCGAACCCAGGGGTCAGCGCGGACAACTGCTCGCGTGTGATCCGATTGTACTGCTTGGCGGGGTCCCGCATCTGGTCGCGCGGCTTGGTCGCCCGTGCCAGCGCGGTCTCGAACTCGAGCACGCGCTTGGCGGCGTCGCCCTTCATGCCCGCCGCTGCGAGCATCGTCGTCACGTGGGCCTGATACGCCTCACGAAGCGCGGCCGATTGCGCGTCGTCTTTCACGTAGTAGTCGCGGTCCGGAAGGCCTAGGCCCCCTTGGGACAGGTGCGCGATGTTGGCAGTAGGGTCCTTGAGGTCCGGCCCGATGTCGAAGCTCAACAGCGCGGGCACCCCGATCCGGCGCATCTGTCCGGCGACAGCGGGGAGGTCGCGAAGCTTCATTTTGGAAATCGCGGTCATCGTGGGAGCGAGTCCCTCGAGGCCCCCGGCTTCGACTCCCGCCTCATCCATGCACGCGCCGTAGAACGTGTTCAGCTTGCCTTCGCCGTTCTCCAGAATCGTCCTCAGAGCGTTCTGATTGCGCTCCTGAAGCGCCTGAAACCGGCCGTAGCGCGGTTGGTCCGCGGGCAGCTCGGTGCCGTCGATCCAGCCTCCACAAGCGTAGCGATAGAAATCGTCACAGGGGTTGGTCCCCGGGTCCATGTTCGCCAACACCTCGGAGGCAACCTCTGGTTTGACGGTCGGCCCCTGCCCGGAAGCTGTGCTCGCGCTCGTATCCTCGGGAGGCTGAGTCGGGGTCTTGCAGGCCGGGACCAGCGAGAGAATGACAAGGGCGAACGACGCGCGAACCATCGCCCGGACCTTGCCACACACCGATCCGGATCGCGGATGAGCCTCTTCACACCATCGGATGAAACACTTGGCCCGCGGGGTCGAGTCAACGAATGCTGTGGCGCTCGGCAAAGCCCGCCAGCGCGTCCCACGGCCGAGTCAGCACGACAAACTGGCCGGGGGTGGAGGTTCGCGCCGCTTCCAACGCACGAACCGCGTCTGTCTCGCGCGACACCCCGCGATACTCGACTGCCGTGAGCCGCTCCAATGCAAACGCCTCGACCAGTCGGACCTGCCGCAGTTGCCGGGCGGAGTGAAGGTTCTCTGCTCGCTCCCACCCCTCGGCCACCAGCGAGACCACAGTCTCGTCGTTGCCCGCCCGCGCCTCGACGACCACGTCGGTGAGCAGATGCATCCCGTGCTTGGCGGCGGAGGTCGCCGCGTGGGCGCGCGCGCGCCACGACTGCGCCTCATCGGATCGACCACTGAGGGCCTCCGCCATTGCGAGACGGCCGGCGACCGCGGGGTAGTAGGCCGACAGGGTGCCTCGGGGGCCGATCCAACCCGCATGCAACGCTGCGCAGAGCAAGCCGGCTGCACGCTGCGGCTCTCCGGACTCCAGAAAGACAGCGGCGCGATTGCACACGGTCAGCGAATGCAAGCTCGGCGACGCTCGCGACTCCGCGCACAGCTGCTCGAACGCTTCAGCGGCGGGCACGAGTTCCCCGGCCATGAGCATCGCAAGCCCATCCATGTTGAGTCGGGCAATGCTGGCGATCTTTCGGCGGCGCGCGATCGAGTAGCCAAACACCCCGACCAGCGTCGCCCACATCGCCATCGGATGAATCGCCACGCTTGCGACCCCCGCGAGTGCCCCAAGGCCAAGCGCGGCGGGCAACCGGCGCCCGTACCAAGCTCCCTTGCTCAGCGGACGGTAGCGCGGCTCCTGCGGTAGCAACTCGAGGTCGACACGTGCGAGCTCCCCCATTGGGCGCAGCATACTCGTGTCTCGACGCCGAACCGAATCCCGGACATGAGCGGCGGCGGAAAAGCCTCGCGCACAGCTGGGCCCACAAACGGCAACGGCCCGCTCCCGGTGTACCCGGAGCGGACCGTTCGAGTCCTGTGGTTTGGCCCGGCCTGGCCGCAGGGACGGAAGCCGAAGTCAGGCGCTCTGCGCTTGCTTCTTGATGATCTCTTCGGCGAGGTGGGGAACGACTTCCCAGACCACCGCCTCGATCACTTCGCGGCTCATGCCAGCGATAGCCTCGGCAACCTTCGGGTCGACCCCTGCGTCGCCGGCCGCTTTCGCAAGGCGTTCGACCATCCCTGGCGTCGGGCTGTCCGCCGCGGTGAACGGGATCGGCACGGCGATCGGAATCGGTCCGGTGGAAGCCGCTGCGGGCCGAGCAGGCGCGGGCGCGGGGCGAGCCGCCGGGCGAGCGGCGGGCTTCGGCACGGCCGGCTTCGGCACGGCCGGACGCGGTGCGGCAGCGGGAGCCGCGGGAGCAGCGGGACGTGGCGCAGGCTTGGGCACAGCCGGCTTCGGCGGTGGTGCAGCCCTGGTGACCGGAGGCCGAGCTGCCGCTGGAGGCGGTGCAGCTCTCGGTGCGGGCTTGGCCGCAGGCGCAGGCGCCGGCGCGGCTGCAGGCTTGGACGCCCCACCCGATGCCGCGTTGACCTTGTCGATCAGGTCCTGCGTGTCGAAGGGCTTGTTGATGAAACCATCCGCACCGACCGCATCGAACCGAGCCTGGTCAACACCAGACTGGTTGGACACCATCAAGAGCACGGGCGTCCCCCGGGTTGCAGGGTCCGACTTGAGAGACTGACAGACGTCGTATCCGCTTGGCTCACCGTCCCCGAGGGCGGTGTCCACCAAGATGACATCGGGAGAGAGCTGCTTGGCTCGGGCGACCGCATCGGACCCCTTACTCACCGAGGTTACGTCTGCATCTTCGGCCGCAAACGTGATCTTCACGGCCAGTCGCATGGTTTTGCTGTCGTCGATCGCGAGGATCTTTGTCGGCATGTAGCTCCCTAGTTCGGCCACAGGCGTACCATGTCGTCCGTGAAGCGGTCAACGAACGCGCCCCCGCGCTCGCTTCAGATCATGGCAGTGGAGCCCGTTCCGCGCCGACAGGAACCGCGTCGCGATCGATTGACCGATCTCGTAGACCGGATGACGGCCGATGTCGTCCTCGCGCACGCGTCCGGCCAGCGAGTACTCGATCTGGGCCGCGGAAATCGTCAGCTCGCGGAGTGGGTGGAGGACCGGGCCGCCTCACTCGCCGTCGTGGACGCGACCGACCTGGGCCGCGGGGCGGAGGTTCACCTTGCCGTCCCCGATGGGCAGTTCGACCTGGTCTACTGCGTGCGCACGCTTCCCCACCTCGGTCGCGACGACGAGACCTCGGTTTCTGCGGCCCGGTCCCTCCTGGCAGAGACCGCCCGCGTCTTGAGGGACGACGGCACAGCCCTCATTCAGTTCGACAACCCCCGCAGCCTCTGGGGGCTGTATCACGGGCTTCGGAACCCCGTGACGGTCGTCGAGGGCGGGCCGATGGTCCTGGACTCTGACCGCGGAATCACCCGACTCGACACGCTTGGGCGCTTCAAGAGGATGCTGCCGCGTTCGCTGCATCTGGCTCGCCTCCATGGCACCCGCATCGCTGCGCATGCGCCCAGCCTCCTGGCGGTGCCCCTGCTCGGTCCCCTCATCGAGCGCTTCGAGTGGTTTGGCCGCGACCGTCGGATACTCGGGGTCTTCGGCGCCCACGTCTTGGTCGAGTTGCGCAAGGTCGGCCTCGAAGCCTCGCCCTGAGGCCGTGGTATCTACGAACGCATGGCGCCCGTGGCCGCACGCATCCTGATCGTCGACGACGAGCAGGGCATGCGCGAGTTTCTCTCGATCTGCCTCGGGCGGGCCGGACACCACTGCACGGCCGTGGCTTCGGGCGCGGAGGCGGTCCGGCTCACCTCAGATCGGTCCTTCGACCTCGTGATCACCGACTTGACGATGCCCGGCGTCGGCGGGATGGAGGTGCTCCGGCACGTCTGCGCGCTCCCAAACGCCCCGATGGTGATCATGATCACCGCCTTCGCGACGACGGACACCGCCATCGAGGCGATGAAGCTCGGTGCGTACGACTACCTGACCAAGCCGTTCAAGGTGGACGAGATTCAGGTCGTGGTGTCGCGGGCTCTGGAGCGCCGCTCGCTTGCGACGGAGAACGAGCGGCTTCGCGAGGAGCTGCGCGGCGTGCAAAGCCTCGATCGCATGGTGGGGCGCTCTGAGGACATGCTCAAGGTGTTCGAGCTGATCCGAAAAGTCGCGCCCACGCGGACCAATGTCCTCGTTCGCGGCGAGTCGGGCACCGGTAAAGAGCTCGTCGCTCGTGCCCTGCACAACCTCTCCGATCGTGCCGCAGGCCCGTTCATCGCTGTGAACTGCGGAGCGATCCCCGAGAGCCTCATGGAGTCCGAGCTCTTCGGTCACGTCAAGGGTGCGTTCACGGGTGCGAATGCAAACCGAGAGGGTGTCTTCGTCGCAGCCAGTGGGGGCACGCTGTTTCTGGATGAGGTTGGAGAGCTCCCAACCACGATGCAGGTCAAGCTGCTGCGGGTCCTGCAAGAGCGCCGCGTCCGACCGGTCGGCGGAGACCGTGAGGTCGAGGTCGACGCTCGCGTGGTCTCGGCGACCAACCGCGACCTCGAGACCGCGATCGAGGCGGGCGAGTTCCGACAAGATCTCTACTTCCGTCTCGACGTTGTTCGTGTCGTTCTCCCCGCGCTGCGCCATCGACCCGAGGACATCCCGCTCCTGGTCGAACGCTTCTTCCACCGAATCCGGCAAGAAATGGGCCGCGAGCTCGAGAGCGTCACGCCTTCGGCCCTCGATTGGTTCCTGCGCTACCCCTACCCCGGCAACGTCCGGGAGCTGGAAAACCTCGTCGAACGCGCCATCGCGCTGGAGACCAGCGACGTGTTGACCGCGGTCAACCTCCCCCCGATGCGGCGCCGGACCACAGCGGCGATCGCGATCGCCGGCCCGGAGCTGACCGACGACGGGCTCGACCTCGACGCCGCGATCGCCGATGTCGAGCGGCGCCTGATCAAAGAAGCGCTGGGAAAGACCCGCGGCGTTCGCAAAGAGGCCGCGAAGCTGCTGTCGATCAGTTTCCGGTCCTTGCGGTACCGGCTCGAGAAGCTCGGTATCGAGGTGTCCCGGGGTCGGGACGACTCTGAGGACGGATCGTGAGTTCCGCTGACGCGACGCGTCCCGGTGACAAATCGCGGCACCCCGCCCGATGACGCACAGCGTCACTTCCACCTGAACCCTCCCGATATCGGGTCCTCGGGGAGTTGGCACGGCGTGTGCTCTTGATGTCGTGCGATGCGACGAGTGTTCATCACGCGCAACTCAGCGTTTCCCGCGGCCCCGGGCTTCAGCCGCGGATTCACGTTGATCGAGCTGATGACCGTCGTCACCATCCTCGGGGTCTTGGCGGCCGTCGCCGTCGGCGCGTACACACGACAGGTTCGCAACGCCAAGAAGACCGAGGTTCTCGCCAACGTCTCGCAGATCACGCTTCGCCAGAAGAACTTCCTCGCGGTCGCAGGCCATTACGCCAGCTCGACGAACTGCGAAGGACCCGGCTGCACCTACCCGCTGGGCGCCGATGTCTCGACCGCCGACGGTGTGATTCCTTGGGACATCACGGCAGATGGCTACACCTCCGCCACCGCAGGGGATGGCGAGTTCTTCCGCGGCGGCAGCAACCTTCACGGCTTCGACGCCCTGCGGTTCATGCCCGAAGGCGGACACAGCCTGTGCGGCTACGCGACCATTTCGGGACACGGGACCGACTCCATGGTCCCCGAGAACGCCGACGAGCCGCCCGACGGCACGCTCTCGAACCAAATCTTCCCTGAAGAAACGTTCTACGCGCGCGATTGGTTCTACACCTTCGCGCTCTGCGACTTCGATCAGGACACGACCTACTGGGCCTTCACCTCGGCTCACTACACGTCAGACGTCAACTTCGGGACGGACGACACACAGACCTACATGGAAAACGAGTAGGCCCTCGCTTCTTGGCCACGGCCGGCGATGGCTAGCCAAGGTTTGCGAGGACCCACCACTTGCCGCGGCGACGCAGCCGCACCAAACGACACGGACACAGGGGAACAAGACAATGCATCTCGACATTCAACGACTCAAGAAGGCGCGCGGCTTCACTCTCATCGAGCTGATGATCGTCGTGGCGATTCTCGGCATTCTCGCCGCCATCGCGATCCCGGCACTGACGAAGTACATGCGTCGCTCGAAGACTTCGGAAGCTCGCGTTCAGCTGGCCAAGATGTTTGACGCGACCTCGTCGTACTTCAACGAGGAGCACGTCGAGCGCGGTCGTACCGCCCTCATCGGCGATGGCGGTCTCATTCAGGACCAAGCACCCCACCGCTGCCCCCACCCCACCGACGCCCCCGGCGGCGGCGAAGCGGGCATCACCCCGGACCTCGGACTCGACTGCAACACGGGACCCGGCGGTCGCTGTGTGCCAGCCCAAGGTGGCGCGGGCGCAGGCTTCTACGAGATCGACCTTTGGGGAGACAACAACGTGTGGAACGGCCTGAACTTCCAGCAGGAGCAGGGACACTACTTCCACTACAACTTCATCTCCTCGAACGAAGAGACGGGGTTCGGTGCTTGTCAGTTCACCGCCCAGGCCTTCGCCGACCTGGACGCCGACACCACGTTCTCCACGTATGAGCGCTCCGGTGCTGCCGACCAGAACGGCGTCAACGGTGCTGCTGGTCTCTACATCGATCAAGAGGTCGAGTAGCCGGTCGAGTAGTCGGTCGAGTAGGAACGTCGGCAAGGCGCTCCCGCGGGGAGCGAGCTTCGCCAAACACGAGAGGGCGGCTGGATTCACCAGTCGCCCTTTTCGTTTGGTTCATCCCCGACTATTGTAGGCACCGTGGCGCTTGGACGACGCGCATCGAGGGCACTGACCGTTGCCTTCGCCCTCGCGACAGCGACGGCCGCGATACAGGTTCGAGAACCCGTCGCATCGCGCCGGGCCAAGATGCCCGACGATGCAGATGTGCTCTACGTTCCTGAGGCCACCCACCTCCGCCCGATGAGCGTGGGGTACCGCGAGGCCCTCGCGGACCTGCTGTGGGTCCGCGCCCTCGTGTTCTCCGGTGCATCCTTGGGGAACACCAGCGTCCCCGCCGTGCACCGCTACGCAAACGCGATCGCAGGACTCGCGCCCCGGTTTCCTCGCGTCTACCACTGGGGCGGTGTGACCGCGATCTATGGTGGCTCCACCAGCGTCGCCCGGGAAGGCGTCGACATCAGCATCGAGATCTACCGGGCGGGACTCGTCCAGTTCCCGGAGGACCACAAGCTCCTGTACGGCCTGGGCATGTTGCTGACGCACCAAGTGTCCTCCACGCCCGGCTACAGCGACGAAGAACGGGCCACCGCCAAAGAAGAAGGCGTTCGGCTCATCCGCCGCGCCGCCGCATTTGGTGCCGACCCCCTGGTTCGTCAGTACGCGGCCACGCTCGTCTCTGACCACGCCGAGTCCGCGCTCGCCCGGCAGTTCCTCGAGGCCGAGCTCGCCCAAGCCGAGGACTCCGACTACCGCCGCATGCTTCGCAAGAAGCTCCGAGACATCGGCGCTGGCGCCTCTGTCGAGACGGTCGAGCGGATCCGTGAGGCGTTCGCCGCCGAGCAAACAGCCCAGGCCGACTACCTCCCGGATACCGTGTTCACGTTGGTCCGGGACGCGGGAGCCACCCGCGTGACCACGCCCCGCGCCGACGAGTAGGCCCGCCTGCGGGTCCTCGCGGCGCCAATCCCAGCACGGGCCCGGGCAGCCACAAAGCCAGCCGGGCCCGGGGGGTCTGAGCTCAGCCGCCGCGGACGATGGCTGAGCCGCCGTCTGCCACGTCGACGAACTTTGTGACCCGCTTGCCGTTGGGCCACTGGAACACGACCTTGTGCCGGCCTGGGGTCACCATCACCTTGCTCAGCGGCGTGCTGCCCTTGGGCGAACCGTCGACGAACACCTTGGCCGGCGCAACGCCGGAGAGGGTTCCGATCCGCAGCAGCGAAGTCTTGGCCACGTTCTTTTTCGGGGCAGGCTTGGACGCTGCCGGTCGCGAAGGACGAGGCTTGGTCTTCCGCGGAGGCTTCGGCTTGGACGCAGGCGCCGGGGACGGCGTGGCCGCAGGCGTTGGCGCGGGCGTGGGGGGTCGTCCCGCGTCGGCAATCGACCCGTCTCGCGAGAGCGTGATCGAGACCTTCTCGGTGTCGGTCCCTCCAAACGAGAGTTCTTGGCGCCGGCTCTTGAAGCCGGCGAGCACCGCCTCGACCTCGTACTTCGAGCCCGGCACGCGGGTGAGCTTGTACTCGCTGCCGCCCGCACCCATCGCGGTGGCCTTGCCATCGGTCAGGAGGTTGACCGCGGCGCCCTTGGGATCGGTCTCGAGCACCAAGGTGACGTCGCGGTGCTGCAGCGCAAACTGCATCATCAGCGAGGACTGCGAGAGGACGAACTCCTTCTCGAGCGGCATGAAGCCGTCCTTCTTCACCAGGAGCTTGTGCTTGCCAACACCAATCCCCTGCACGATGAAGGGCGACTCGCCCTCCTGCGGCTTGTTGTCGACGAACACCTTGGCGTCCGGGGGGGTGACCGCGAGCGTCACACCACCGCCGTCGGCGGTGGGCGCAGGCGCGTCGGCGGTCTTGCCTGGCGTTTGTGCGGCACCACCGGAGGCACTGCTCGCGGCGACCTCGGTCACGTCGTCTCGGTTGAGCACCAAGAACGCACCAAAGCCGGCGATCAGCAGCACGATCACGGCGACGAGGATTCCGATGATCGCACCGGTGTTGCTCTTGTTGGCCGGACGCTCGTCGTAGTCGACGGTTGCGGGGACGATCTCCGGCCGGGGAGCCATCCCGGGGTGCATGATGGGCGCCGCAGGCATGCTGGCGGCCGCCTGGGGCGCCTGCTGAGGGGCCTGCTGCATCTGCGGGGCGGGCGCCAAGGGCGCCGGAGCCTGCATGGGGGCAGACATCGGTGTCGGCATCGTCAGAGCCGCCCCTGGAGGCGGGACGACGGTGACCGAAGCGCGTGGCTGCGCGGGGTCGGAGGAGGAGACCGGCACCGCCGCGATGGCGCCACCCACGACCGGTTCGTCCCGGTTTTCGCCCGGCGTCGAGACGCGGTTGGCCCCGCCAGCAGCACCGGCTGCACCACCCAGAGCGCCGGGCATGTCCGCCTCGTCCTCGAAGAGCCGGGTCTCGAGTTCGTCGTCGTCCCAATCGAAGTCGACGTCCGAGGTCTCCACGGCCGCGTAGCTCGACGTCGAGGACGGCTTGGGACGGGGCCGCGCGAGCGCTGCCGGGGGTCGCTGCATGCCTCCATCGATCGGGATCGTTGGCGCCTCGTCTTTGCGACGCGCGCCGGGAGGTGGTGGAAGGCTGGCCCGGTTCGGGCCCTGCGCCATGGTCTTGCGCTTGACCTTCTTGTTCGGAAGCGGAGGGCCGATGGGGACCGACTGATGTGCTGCGGTCGGAGGAGACGGCGCACGCGGAGGTTTTGCAGCCGCCGCACCCCCGGTGCGAGGGCGAGCGCCGTGAGGCGGTGGTGGGGGCGGCTTGCGGCCACCGCTGGGCGGGGGCGGAGGTGGCTTGCTGCCACCGGGCATCATCATCGTTTTCCGCTGACGCCGCGGACCGGGCGTCCCGGACTCGGCCTGGTCACCGGTCGGGACTTCGAACATCTCCGGACGAAGGGAGGCCTGCGCCTTGTCCTTCTCTTTTTCGAGTTCGATCTCCCGGGCGTACTGGACCCGCATCCAGCCGGCCAAGTCCTTGCGGCTGTAGAACATGCCCTGGGCGAACATGAACGCCTGGAGCTCATCGTGCAGCTCGATCGAAGACTGGTACCGAGTCTCCGGCTCGCGCGCGAGCGCCTTGTACATGATGTTCTCGAGCGGCTTGGGAATCTCGGGGTTGAGCGACGTGGGTCGCGGAACCTCGACAGCGCGCACCTTTTCGAGCGTCGCGAAGTCGGTCTCGGCCTGAAACAGGCGAGTGCCCGTGAGCGTCTCGAACAGGACGACCCCGACCGAGAACACGTCACTGCGTCGGTCCAGCGGCATGCCGCGGACCTGCTCGGGCGACATGTAGCCGAACTTGCCCTTGAGGATGCCTGCCTGGGTGCGAGAGGCACGGCCCGCAGCTTTGGCCACCCCGAAGTCGATCAGCTTCACCTCTCCCTCGTACGAGACGAGGATGTTGGGCGGCGAGACGTCGCGGTGAATGATGCTCAGCGGGCGCTGATACTTGTCCTTCTTGTTGTGCGCGTAATCCAGACCCTCGCAGATCTTCATGATCACGTAGCAGACCTGCGGCACAGGCATCGGCTTGCCCGCCTGCTGGCCTTTCTGAAAGATGGCCCGAAGGTCGCGGCCCGGGATGTACTCGAGCGCGATGTAGAAGGACTCGTTCTCGTTACCGAGGTTGTAGATCTGGGCGATGTTGCCGTGGGCAAGCTGGACGGCGATCTTCGCCTCGTCCTTGAACATCGCGATGAACTCGTCGTCCTCGGCGACGTGCGGAAGGATGCGTTTGACCGCAACGGTCCGCTCGAAGCCATCGACCCCATACTCCTTGGCCTTGTAGACCTCGGCCATTCCGCCCACGCTGACCCGCTCGAGCAGCAGATAAGGTCCGTACTTGCAGGGCAGTTTCAACGCAGGTCACTCCAGAGGGGATGGTGGCAAGGGCAAGCGGAGAACGCGCGAAAGCGCATGCCCTGCTCTGGGTCGGCAGTATAACCACAGCTACGTCCGTTTCGCAGACTTCACCGACACCGGTGTGCGGCCGTTCCGCCCACACGCCCAATCAACACTACGTGCGAGAGTCGTGCAACGTTTGACGCCCGTGGTCGATGATAAGATCGTGGAGAACGCGTATGACCCCTGGCGACGACGAGCTTGAACTGGGTATTGGGGCGATCGAGCGCAATGCACCGGCCGCAGCAGCCGATGCGCCCGATGCGACACAGGCCGTTGGAGAGACCGAAGCGGTCGGCTCTGCGAGCGAGATCGCGGCCGCAGCAGCCGTAGACGCACCTGGGTCTGCGCTTGGGGTCGATGAGATCTCAGCCGGTTTGGCCGCGGGATCACTCTCCCCGGCAGAAGCGCAGTCGATGCTGATCGACCGCGTCGTCGCCGCACAGCTGCCCGAGGGCGCCTCCCCCGCTGTTGTCGCGAGCGTGCAAAGCGAGGTCGCGGCGGCGCTCGCCAATGACCCGCTTCTGGCCGCACTGCTCGATCCGCGCGGCTAGCCCCCGTACCCGCGACGCAATTCGACCGCGGTTCAGGCGCCGGCAGCGTCGCCGAAAACACGCGCAGCTCAGGCCGAGCGTCGCACGTTGTCGTCGGTCCCGTGCTCAGCGCCATCGCCCGCACCGCCGGCGAGAGCCCGACGCACGACCGCAGGCATCTCGATCGACGCCGTATCGAACCGGCGCAGCGCATCGGCGAGGAGCGTGATCCGCTCCGAGGTCCGAAGCCGACGGTCGATGATGACCCGATACTCGCCCTTCACCCGGCACATGCCGCCGGCACCGCTGACGAGGCCGGTCATCGGCTCGTAGCTGACGCGAACCCCCAGCGTTTCGGCAACGCTCTCGAGTTCGCGGAGTTGTTCGGTGACCTTCATCGGAGAAGCGCTGTGCACGAAACATGCACGATGACCGTCTGTTCGCACAAGGCCGCATACGTCTCGTAGCCCCAGTTAGACGGCGCAAAACCGGAGGAATCGTCGCGTTCGATCCCGCCGACCGAAGCGATCACGGAGCGATCACCCTCGAGGGTGGGTCCCGATGGGCACGGTGAAGTGGATCGAGGTGCCCACGCCCAGCTCGCTCTCGACCCAGACGTCACCACCGTGCGCCGAGACGAGATTCTTGACGATCGACAGGCCCAGCCCGGCGCCCCCGTGCTCTCGGGTCGGGCTCGCATCCACTTGGTAGAACGCCTCGAAGATCTTTGGCATTTCGTCGGCCGAGATCCCGATCCCTTGGTCGGTCACGGTCAGCCGAACCGCATCCTCGGCCTCCTCGCCAAACAGCGTCTCCTCTTGGAAGGGCTTCCGAATGGGTGCAGGCGCCGCCGCGACCGTGATCACGCCGCCGGGCTTGCTGAACTTGATCGCGTTCCCGATGAGGTTCTGAAGCACCCTCTGCGTTTTTTCGGCATCCACGAGCACCGCCGGCAAGACGCCCTCGAGGGGGAGCTGCACGTCGATATGCACCGACGAGGCGTCCGCCGCTGGGCGCAGCGTCTCCACGGCACGGGCCAGGATCCTCGGCAGCGACTGCGGCTCGAGGTCGAGGCGAAGCGTGCCGACCTCCAGCTGCGACATCTCCAAGACGTGGGAGATCAGCGTCAGGAGTTCCTCGCCTCGATCCAGGATGGTCTTGACGTAGTCGGCCTGCTCCTCGTTGAGGGGGCCGGCCAACCCTTCGATGAGCATCTCGGAGAACCCGATGACCGACGTCAGTGGCGTCCGCAGCTCGTGGGAGACGGTTGCGAGGAAGTTGCTCTTGAGCTTGTCGAGTTCCCGAAGGTGGGCGACCGCCCGCTCGAGCTCACTGGCGCGCTTGGTCATCGCCGTATGGGCGGATTCCGAGGAGGCCAGGTGCATCTCGGAGGTGACCCACGTGGCGTACCCCGCCTGCAGGAGCATCGCGACAACACCAACCAGCGCATCGGCCAGCGAATCGGCCAGCGAATCGGCCAGCGAATCGGCCAGCGAATCGGCCAGCGAATCGGACGCCGGGGCATCTCGGGCATCGGTCGGATCTGCCGCACGGGCGACCACGAGCACCCCTACCCGCTCGGTCCCGGCATACACCGCCCGGACGTCGAAGATGCTGCGCCCGATGCCGAAGGAGGACGATCCACCCCGTTGCACGGACGCGGCGGCCTCTGGCGGCAGCTGCTCCCACGAAGCCATCGAGCCTCCATCCGCGTGTGCACCCGCGAACAGCGTGCCGTCGCGGGCGAACAGTGCGATACCGACGACGGTGCCGCTCAAGAACGGCGCCAGCGCGCGCTGGAGGTCATCCCCGCGGATCAGATCCGACAGCGGCGGCACGCGATCGGAGATCCCCAAGGGCAGCTCGCCCGCGCTCACGTGATGCCCCCAGGATCGCCGGGGGCCACGGGTAGCACCCCCGCCTGAGACCCGGCGCCAAGCATTGCGCGCACGTGGGCCATGAAGTCGGAGCGATCGACCCCGAACTTTTCCTTGAGTGCATAGCGACTCTCGAGCTTGGACCAGGTCAGGTCCGCAAGGCCCAAGAACGTGTCCGCGACTCCCAACCCCTCGATGGCGGTGCCCTTGTAGACAGGCTCCTTGCCCTTGGACGCGATCTTGCGAACCTCGTCGTCCGACCGGATCCCCTCCAGGTCGCGCTTGTTGAACTGAATCACCAGCGCAACGTCGTCCACGCCGATCCCGTTCTCGGACAAGTTGCGCCGCAGATCCGCAAAGCTCTCGTTGTTGTTGCGCGTCTGAGAGACCTGCGAATCGGCGATGAAGGCGACCCCATCGGCGCCCTGCAACACGATCCGCCGCGTCGCCGCGTGCATGACCTGTCCAGGCACGGTGAACAGCTTGAGCTTGATGTCCAGCCCGCCGCGGGTGGTGAAACGCAGCGGCAGCAGGTCGAAAAAGAGTGTTCGATCGTCCCGCGTGTTGAGCGTCAGCAGCTCACTTGCGGTCTGCTGGCCCATCAAACGATGGAGCTGCTGCAGGTTGGTCGTCTTCCCGCTGAGCGCTGGCCCGTAGTAGACCAGCTTCAACGTCACCTCGCGATGCTTGATGTCGATGAAGACCATGCCCGTCTACCGCGCGCAAGCATAGCGCAGTCCGGCGCATCGTGATGCGAAGACGGGTGCCGACTCCAGGGGTTCTCTAGGGTTTCTTGCGCTCTGCGAACGCGGCCCGCTGCTCGGACCGCTTGGGCAACGCAGATGCCAGGGCGCTGCGTTCTTCGAGCTCCCGGAGCGCGGTCGCAACATTCGGATCCGATGCCGCCGGGGTTTCGACGGTCACGAGAACCAGCTGATCGCCCCGCCCCTGCTTGGCCGGGATCCCCTTCCCTCGCAGCCGAAGCTTGGTGCCGCTGCGGATCCCCGCGGGAATGTCGAGCTCGACCGCGCCATCGACCGTAGGGACCTCGACCCGGGTACCGAGGGCGGCCTCGGTCAGACTCACGAACAGTTCACAGCGCAACTCTGCCCCTCGCCGCTCCAAGAACGGATCCGGTCGGACGTGAACGGTGACCTTGAGATCGCCGGCGGAGCCCTCGAATCGGCCGGGTTCCCCCTGCCCCTCGAGGACCTTCTGTGCACCGCTCTCGACCCCGGGTGGAAGCGTGACGGTGAACGCTCGCGAAGCCCGGGACGCTCCCGCACCACGGCAGGTCTTGCACGCGTCCTCCTGCAACATCCCCGCGCCATCGCACCGGCCACAGCGAGTCCACGGAGCAAAGAGGCCGTCACCTTTGACCTCGCCCTTGCCTCCACAAACCTGGCACGTCGCCGGCGGCGCTCCACCCGGACGGGTCCCACTGCCCGAGCAGGTCTCACACGGCCCCAACGCGTCGAACGTGATCTCGTGCGGGCCTCCCCGCACGGCATCCCGAAGCGAGATGGTCAGGGTGTAGCGAAGGTCCCGTCCCCGACGCCGTCCGCGTCGCCGGCTTCGAAACACGTCGCCGAAGACGTTTTGCAGCAAGTCCCGGGGGCTCTGCCCCGGCTGAACCCCCGCCAGGTCGAGGCCGCTGCTGAGCCGAGACTGCGTGTCGTAGCGAGTCCGCTTTCGCGGGTCGCCCAACACATCGTAGGCCTGGTTGATCTGCCGGAACCGCTCGTGGGCCAGTGTGTCGTCGGGATGACGGTCGGGGTGAAACTGAAGCGTCAGTCGGCGGTACGCCTTCTTGATCGTCTCCGAGTCAGCGCCTCGCTCGACCCCCAACACCGCGTAGTGATCTATCGACATCTGTGCGCCCTGTATCCCGTCGAGCCCCCGGGGCGGCCCCGGTCACGCCCGGCCGGTCCCCAGCAGCAATAAGCTCTCAGCCGTCCTGTCCGGACTGGGCCATCATCGCTTCGTAGATCTGGTGCGATGAGTTCTCGAGAGCGGAAAGCGCCTCACGAAGGGCGTCCGCACTGGCGGAGCCGGCGAGCAGTGCTTCGAGGCGTTTGGTATCCGAGGCGACATCGGCCCGGTCTACGTCGCTGAGCAGGTTGCCGTAGGCCTCCAGCGAGCGCTTGCAGGTGTAGACCAGCGTCTCGGCGCGGTTGCGAATCTCGGCGACGTCCTTCTTTGCTGCGTCCTCGCCCTTGCGGGACTCGGCTTCATCCGCGAGCTCGTCGATCTGCTCTTCGCTCAGACCCGAGGTCGGCGTGACCTGGCAGGTCGACTCCCGCTGCGTCCCCAGGTCCTTGGCGGACACGCTCAGAATGCCATCGGCGTCGATGTCGAAGGTCACCTGAATCTGCGGGACGCCCCGCGGTGCGGGCGGAATGTCGGTCAGCTGGAACCGAGCGAGGCTCTGGTTGTCCTCGACCATGTCGCGCAGACCTTGGGCCACGTGCACGTTGACGACCGGCTGGTTGTCGACGGTTGTGCTGAAGACCTGCGTTTTCTTGGTCGGGATGGTGGTGTTCCGCAAGATGAGCGGCTCGAACACGCCCCCTTGGGTTTCCACACCGATGTGCAGAGGCACCACGTCCAGCAGGAGTACGTCTTCAACGGTGCCCTCGAGCACGGCGCCTTGGATCGCAGCGCCCGCCGCCACGACCTCGTCCGGGTTGACGCCCTTGCTTGGCTCGCGTCCAAAGAACTCCTGGACCCGATCCTGAACCAGCGGCATCCGGGTCTGCCCCCCAACGAGCAGGACCTCGTCGACATCACCGACCTCGAGCTCGGCGTCTTGGAGGACCTGCCGGCACGGTGCGAGCGTGCGGTCGATGAGGTCTTTGGTCAGCTCCTCGAGCTTGCGCCGGCTCAGCGTGCGCGAGAAGTGCAGTGGCTGACCTGCCCGCGCCGCGATGAACGGAAGATTGATCTCCGTCTCGACCGACCACGAAAGCTCCTGTTTGGCCTTCTCGGAGGCTTCTTTGAGGCGCTGCGCCGCGAGTTTCTCGGTCCGAAGGTCGAACTCTTGCTCGGCCAAGAACTCGGTCGCGCACCAGTTCACGATGCAGTTGTCGAAGTCTTCTCCGCCCAGGAGCGTGTCGCCGGCGGTCGCGAGGACTTCGAAGACGCCGCCGCGCAGCTCCAGCAACGAGATGTCGAACGTGCCGCCGCCGAGGTCGTAGACGGCCACGGTCTTGTTCTCGGTCTTCTCGTGAAGGCCGTACGCCAACGTGGCCGCCGTGGGCTCGTTGATGATCCGCTCGACCTGCAGACCCGCGATCTTGCCCGCGTCTTTGGTGGCCTGGCGCTGGTTGTCGTTGAAGTAGGCGGGGACCGTGACGATCGCTCGGGAGATGGTCTCTCCCAAGAACGCCTCGGCAGACTCTTTCATCTTGGCGAGAACGGCCGCGCCAATCTCGGACGGCGAGTACTTGCGGTCCCAGATCTCGATCCACGCATCGCCGTTCTCGGCGGCGGCCAGCGCGTAGGGAAGCAGCTTGCGCAGCTCTGCGATCCGAGGGTCGTCGAGCTTGAGCCCGATCAGCCGCTTGGCCGCGTAGACCGTGTTTGTGGGGTTGGTGATGGCTTGGCGTTTCGCGATCTGCCCGACGAGACGCTCACCTTCTTCGGTGAACGCCACCACGCTGGGCGTGGTCCGGCTGCCCTCGGCGTTGGCGATGATCTGAACCTCGTCGCCGCCCATGATGGCGACACACGAGTTCGTCGTACCCAAGTCGATGCCGATGATTCGCCCCTGCCCCATCTACGATCAGTCCTCGGCCGATTCGGCCTGTGTAGCGTCGTCTGCCGGAACGCCGGTGGAACCGGCCCCCGCAACGATGACTCGGGCGGGGCGAAGAAGGCGACCTTTGAGCATGTAGCCCTTCTCGAACTCCCGAATCACCACGCCGGGCGGAAAGTCGGGGCTGTCGAACTGCTGCAGCGCGTCGTGCATCGCAGGGTCGAACGCCGTGCCGATGCTGTCGATGGGCTCGATGCCATTGCGAACGAGTGCGGCGAGAAACTCCTGCCGCACCATCTTGATGCCTTGCACGAGGTTGCGAACGTTCTCCGCGTTCTCATCGGAGGCGTTGGCTGCGGTGGGCTCTGCGACTTCGAGCGCCCGTTCGAGGTTGTCCAACACGGGCAAGAACGCGGGGAGCAGGCTCTTGGCGGTCCGCAACGCGGCGTCGTCCATCTCCTTCTTCGTGCGCTTCTTGTAGTTTTCCAGGTCGGCGAGCGCCCGCATCCACTTGTCCTTGGTGCCGCTCAGCTCACCGCGCAAGGTCTCCACGCGCTCGCGAAGCTCCACAAGCTCCGCGGCGTCTCCACCCGCGTCCTCATCAGTGACGCCATCAATGACGATCACGTCGTCATCGCCCCCCATATCCTTCACTGCAGCTTCGGCTTCAGCCATGGTCTTGTCGATCTCCGCGGTGAGGGCATCCTCGCCCGGACTGTTCTCGTCGTTCCCTTGGGTCATCGTGGTCTCGTCGATCAGAGTCGGCGTGCTCTACCCTCGCATGTCGGCGCATGGTCGTCGCATGGTCGTCGCATGGTCATGGGGTCGGGTGAGCACGGCCGGGAAAGCGTCGCAATTGCACGGGCTTCAGGGCGCCTGATCCGAACCGGAATTTCCGGTCGATTCGCCGTGCGCCGCCAGCGAGCGCGCCGCGTACTCTACCAGAGGAATAGCGCGCGCGTAATCCATACGGTCGGAACCGAGCAAGGCGACCATCCCGGTCGCGCGCTGGCCCGGTAGGTCCTCAGAGGACCCCTCCCCCCGAACGGGCAGGCGGCAACCCACCACGGTGAGTCGAACGGACTGCGCAGGGGACGTCGGACGGCCCAACGGGACGCCGACCCGGACCCGCGCCCGGCTGCTGAGCGTCTGCCCGTCGGGAACGAGCTGACACAGGACCTCCGCCAGGCGCTCGTAGTCCTCCAACAATCCGAGCACGTCTCCCAACCCGGCCGGAGCCACGGCATCTCCGCCCGCAAGCGTTCGTTGCCCGGAGACCTGCAGCCACAGGGGGTCCAACGAAGCACCGGCACACACGATCAGCCCCACGCGAAGCGCTTCCCCGAGCGCGTCGTCGATGCGGGCTTGTTGGGCCTGCTGAAGGGCCCGGAGCCGCGCGAGCGCCTCATCGAGAGTCCGGCGCGCACAAAGTTCCCGCAGTCGACCCTGCAGCGTTCGAATCTGGCGATCCGCGATCACGGGGTCGTCATCGAGGGCCTCGATACTGACCGTACGCATCGCAGTGGATCCATCGCCGAAGCCGAGGACGACCAGCGCCCGCGGCAGGACCAAAGGCGCGACATCGACGGTGTCGATACGCCCCCCTCGCGAGGCGCCGACGAACGAGACGGCGACACACCCCGCGACCTCACTGAGGACTGCGGAGGCAGCCCGGACCTCATCCCCGACCGAATGCCCAGCCGCCGCCAAACCGCGATCGACGACCGTCGCCAAGTGCGGGGAGAGCTGTGCCACCCCGCCCAGCGATCCGACGTAGTGCTCCAATCCGGTGCGGGTCGGCAACCGACCCGAGCTGTGATGCGAGCGCTCGAGAAGCCCGTCCCGCTCGAGCACGGCGAACTCCTGCCGCACGGTCGCGGAGGACCAGGGCAGGCCGTGGGCCTTGACGACTCGCCCCGACGAGGCGGGCTCCCCGGTGAGGATGTAGTCGCGGCATACTGCATACAGCAGTCGCTGCTGGCGAGTCGTAAGCGACGGCACCCGGTCCATCCGCTGCAGGATAGCAAGCCCGGGTCCTGCGAGTGCGGCTTCCAAGCCCAAAGACCGCCCTGCCGGAGGGGATCTCGTTCCTACAGGACGTCGGCGGCAATGTCGTCGTGGTGCATCCAGCGCCCCGCAGCGACCCGCATTCGCCCACCGTCCAGGGTGACGTTGCCTCGGGCCCGCGCCCGTAGTGTCCGAGCATCGAGCCAGGCGCGATCACGGTGGACTCGGCGCAGGAAGGCGTCGATCTCCACCCCCTCCAGGAGCCGCAACGACAGCCACAGCGCCTCCCGAGCCGCGCTCTCGGAGTCCAGCACCTCGGCGCTCGCCCCCTTCCCGGCCCACCAATCGGCACCGCGCGGGTTGGAACGCCGCGTGACGCCCCCCTCGTGGTGACGGGCCGACGCCGCGGAGGGGCCCACGCCGACGTAGTCCCGCCCCAGCCAGTATCCGGTGTTGTGGACCGCAAACGAGGTCCCCCGCGCGTAGCTGGCGACCTCGTAATGAACAAACCCCGCGTCCCCGAGAACCGCGGAGCAACACTCGAGTGCGTCCGCGGCGTCGTCGACCTGAGGAAGTCGGCGGACACCCCGTTCCGCCAAGCGCTCCCAGGGTGTGCCTGGCTCGATGGTCAGGGCGTAGACCGAGACGTGGCTCGCGCCCAGCGACATCACGTGTTGGAGTTCCGCGCGTAACCCGTCGGTTGTTTGTCCGGGCCAGCCCACGATCAAGTCGACCGAAACGGCGAGCCCGAGGAGCTGCGCTGCCTCGACGGCCTCACACGCCTGATCAGGATCGTGTGCGCGGCCCAGTTGCCGCAGCCCGACCGCATCGAAACTCTGCACGCCGAGCGATATCCGATGCACCCCGGCGCGTCGCAACGACTCCAGTCGCGCGGGGTCGATGTGCTCGGGGTTGCACTCCACAGTCCACTCGACGCAGGTCTGCGTGGACCAGGTGCTCGAGATCCACTGGAGGAGCGCACCGAGGTCGTCGGCATTGAGGACGCTGGGTGTACCGCCGCCGATGTAGATCGTATGTGGGGACTGTCCGAGGCGGGCATCGTCTCGCCCGAGAACCTCGCGTTGCAGGGCCTCGAGCAGTACGCCCCCGTCCGGACGCGGGTCGACCCGAAAGTCGAAGTCGCAGTACGGACACGCGCGCGCGCAGTACGGCACGTGGACATACAGCCCAAACGCGTCCGGAGCTACGAGGGCCGCGGAGTCAAGCGGGGACGAGTTCACCGACGGCATCCCCGGCGGGCAGGTCGTCGTAGATGTCCACCGCGCCGTCGGGACGCACAGCCGCCGCGATGCCGCGCCACCACCAGGCGGGCAGCGCATCCATGTCGATCCCATTGCTCTGCAGGAGCGACGTCTGTTCTTCGAGCGTCTCGAGCATCGAGGGGTGGAACGGCTGGCCTCGGCCACGAAGCTGCGCGCCAAGCCACAACGAGCTACGCAGTGGCGTGCTCTCTTCGACGTCCTCGACCAACCGCGACATGGCGCGACGAACGACGGTGACGTCGGGAAACTCGAACAACTGGGCGACCGCGGGGACCTCGGTCCCCGCGAGCAGGGACAGCCGCGCGGTAAAGCTGGCGAGCAGCCGAGACTGAATCGGAAGCACCGCTCCGGCGCCTTGAACGACGTCGGGACGAACGAGACACACAGCCTCGACCGGCGTCGCATACACGAAGCTGACCTGCCCGGACTGTGACAGGCCCAGGCCCGCGCGAACCATCCACTGCGCGAACGCGGGGTCGAGCAGTTCGGTCGCGCCGGCTCGATCCTCGAGCACGCGATCGAGCGTCGCCGACTGCAAGCCGACCTTGATCATCAGGCGAGAACCGTCGGCGGGTGCGTAGTCGCCGAACACCTCGAAGGCCGCGATCTTCTTCCAGGCTTCGAGCTGTGCGGTTCCGTTGAGCATGATGGCGCGTGAGTTCGACGGCTACTTTGCCGTGAAGAGAGTATAGGCGAGGTAGGCAAACCCACCGAAGACGATGACGCCGACGATCCAGGCCCAGGCGACGCCGCCGCCCTTGCTGCGGACGACGCTCTGGCCGAACCCGGTCGTGTTGTCGGAAACAGGGGTCAGCGGACCGGTCGTGAGCATCGGGCTGGCACCCGAGCCCGGACCACCACGGAGGCGCGCTCGCCCGCCCGAGGGAGCCCGTCGCTTGGATCGCCCGGTTTCTGTCGCGGGATCCGCCGGAACCGCCCGGTGCATGCCAGAGCCAGAGCCAGAGCCAGAGCCAGTGCCCGTGCCAGTGATCGGCGACGGCGTGTTCGACTGCGCCTGGGCAGGTGCCGGCCCGGGGGGGCGCGACTCGGGCGGGATGACCGGGTGTGCGCCCGATTCATCAAACTTGCCTTGGCCGACCAGCGCCTCGAGGTTGCCGATGGTGAGCTGGCGAGCTCGTCGGCGCTTCGGTGAGGAGTCCGCGGGCGACTTCACCTCGAGCTCGCGGGCCCAGTCGGGCGCGTCGTCGTCGGAGGAGACCGTCTCGAAGTGATCGAAGTCGAGCGCGTCGCCTTCGAGGTCGTCGTACATGTCGTCGTAGTCGACGACCGCCGGTGCCCCTTCGCCGAACAGATCGACCATCACCGCGCTGAGCTTGCGGGGGCTGGAGTTGAGGCTCTCTTCCTGAAGGAAGGCCTCCAGGTCGCGGAACATGTGATCGCAGTTCTGGTAGCGATCTGCGGGGTCGACCTCGAGCGCCCGCATGATGATCGCCTCGAGCGTGGGCGGAAACGATGGGTTGATGAAGGTCGGCGGAGGAACGTCGCCTTCCAACACCCGGCGCATCACGTCGTCTCGCTGTCCGCGGAACAAGCGACGGCCCAAGCACAGCTCGTACATCACAACGCCGAGCGGGAACACGTCCGCGCGCGCATCGATGACCTCGCCGCGCAGCTGCTCGGGAGCCATGTAGGAAAGCTTGCCCGCGACTTCGCCCTTCTTGGCGACCGCCGACGCCCGGGTCGCCGCGATGCCGAAGTCGAGGATCTTGCAGACGCCGTCGTAGCCGACGTGGATGTTGGTGGGGTTGATGTCGCGGTGCACCAGTCCGAGGGGATTGCCTCCCTCGTCGGTCCGCGAGTGCACATAGTGCAACCCCTCGCACGACTGCATGATGATGCCGACCGCGAGCTCGACCGGAAGCGGGCGCTGTTGCTGGAACGAGCGCCGCATGACGCCCACCAACTCCTCACCTTTGAGGAGCTCCATCGCGATGAAGTACTCGCCCCCGATCTCACCAAGGTCGTACGTGTGTACGACGTTGTTGTGGGTGAGCGTGGCAGCGACTCGCGCCTCGTCGAGGAACATCTGAACGACGTCCCGCCGGGCGGCGAACTCTTCGCGCAGCGTCTTGACGACCAGCTCTTTCGCGAAGCCCTCGATGCCCGTGTAGTGGGACCGATAAATCTCCGCCATCCCGCCGGTGGCGATGTGCTCGACGAGCACGTACTTGTCGCCAAAGGGCGTGGGCTCGATGTTGCTCAACGTCGCGCCTAGACTAACGGAATCGATCCGGCAAAACCAAGTCTGAGAATGGGTCTACGACGGGGTCCGGAATTTAGTCGCGCTCGGCCTTCAGGCGGCGCCCCATCAGGGCATCCACAGCCGCGGGCACGGAAAGGCCCTCGTAGAGGATGGCGTGCATCGTCTGCACGAGCGGCATCTCCACGCCTTCCCGCTGAGCCAGCTTGTGCGCCGAAAGCGTGTTCTTGATGCCTTCGGCCACCATCCCCATTTCCTCGAGGATCTGCTCCAACTGCTTCCCCTCACCAAGTGCGACGCCCACGCGGCGGTTTCGGGACAGACCGCCCGTACAGGTGAGCACCAGATCACCCATGCCGGCGAGTCCTGAGATGGTCGCGGGGTTCGCCCCCAGCTGAACCGACAGACGGGTGATCTCCGCGAGGCCCCGGGTGATCAAGCCCGCCCGAGCGTTGAGCCCGAGACCCGCTCCGTCTCCGATCCCCGCCGCCAGCGCGATCACGTTCTTGAACGTGCCGCCCATCTCCACCCCGAGAACGTCCTCGGTGAAGTAGGCCCGCATGTTCGAACCGGAGAGCAGTGTCTGGATCGCGGTGCCGGTGCTCTCGTGCTCCGCACCCACGACGACCATCGTTGGTTTTTCTCCGGCGACCTCCGCCGCAAAGCTGGGCCCGCCGAGCGCCGCGATGTTGGGCCAGTGGCTCTCAGGCAGTTCCTGCTCGAGCACCGCATGCATGTTGTCGAGGCTCTCGACCTCGATCCCTTTCGCGGCGATGAGGTACATCGGCGCGGCCAGACCCGGGTTTCGCTCGAAGACGCCTCGGACGCGCTTCATAATCGCTCGCATCCCGTGACTGGGCACCGCGCAGATGACCATGCTGGGTCCCGAGGTCAGCGCGGCCTCGAGGTCATCGGTCGGCGTCAGCGGCTCAGGGAACGGGAAGTCAGAGAGGTAGCGGCCGTTGCGACGCTCGACTTGCATCGCCTCGAAGTGATCGGTGCGACGCGTCCACAGCTGGGTGGGGAATCCGCGGCGGGCGCAGTGGATCGCGAGCGCGGTCCCCCAGCTGCCTGCCCCCAAGACGGTCACGGAGCTTGGTGTCTCAGTCATGGAGCGAGCCGAGGTTCGCACGGACCGAACACGCTGACGACGCCCGAGATCGCCGGTTCGCCGGCGGAGCAGGAGCATCGGCATTTTTTGCTGGAATGTGAGGCTCCGTCGATGTAAAGGTGTTCACTGTCGCGGTGATCCCGCGAGGTGGGTTCTTTTCAATGTTGAAGCTCGATCGTTCCTTTTTGTTGCTGGGCCGGATCGCCGGCCGCGCGTTCTCCGTCACTGCGTTGTGCCTAGCTCTGGGCGCCTGCGACAGCGACAGCGACCCCGCGGGCGAAGGTGACGCTGGTGGTGCGTCCACAGGCGCCGGGGATGACGGCGGGCTGCTCACGACCGGCCCCGGTGGCGCCGAAGGAGGAGGTGCCGACGATGGCGACCCCTCCATGTCCGGACCCGGCGAGGACGACGGCGGCGATGACGCCGGCGATGACGGCAGCGACGATGGTGGCGACGATGGCGGATTCATCAGCCCTCCCGACGGTGGAATCGTCGGCCAGTGCGATCCCGCCACGCAAGACTGCCCCCGCGGGCAGAAGTGCACCTCTTACGTGGCCACTGCCGGCGGCACCACCGTGGACGCCACTCGCTGTGTCGAGGTCATCGGTGATGCGCAGTGGGGTGAATCCTGCGAGCGGATGACGGACAACGACACCTGCGCAGCGGGCTTCTTCTGCATGACCGACGTCAGCGGCAACACGGGCGAAGGCCGCTGCCTGGAGTACTGTGAGATCAACCAACCGTGCGAGTACGGCGGCGAATGCTTCGCATTCAACGACGGCGCACTACCGGTCTGCGAAGTCACCTGTGACCCCCTCGCGCCCGCATGTCCGGACGACCAGGGCTGCTACGCGGCGTTCAACAGCTTCGTGTGCGCCATCCCAGGTGCCCCTGACGGACAGGGAGCGGACGGCGACCCGTGCAGCACGATTCAGAGCTGCAACCCCGGCCTGATCTGTCGCGGCGGCACCGCGGGTTGCGCTGCCGAGACGGCATGCTGCTCGCCGTTCTGCGACCTCAGCGAGGGAGACACCGGCTGTCCCGAGGCGCAGGAGAGCTGCATCCAGGCCCTCGACGACCCCCCTCCGGGCCTCGAGGATGTCGGCTACTGCGGAATCCCCGAGTAGGAGGCGCTGCGCGTCCAGAACCGGGCCCGCTCTCCAGCGCGGCCCGGTTTTTTGTACCCTGCGGCGGTCGTGCCCACCCGCTCGTACCGCTGCCGCACCTCGTTGCGCAACCTCGTGTGGCTCTGCGTGCTCGGCTGTGGAGGAGGAGCGTCCACCGGCGATGCGCCCCTCGCCTCGTCCCCCGACGTCGGGGCTGCCGATCCACGGCCCGCGGTCTTGCCGGAGCTGCCTCCCCCGCCCTCGGATCCGTGGGCTGCCGAAGGACTCTCTGCGCTCCGCAACGGCAACGATCTCGCGTGGCCGGTGGAGTCGGTGCATGTCACCTCCTCGTTTGGGTGGCGCCTCGATCCGGTCGCGGGAGCGGGGACCCGAATGCACAAAGGGACCGACTTCCGCGGTGACGTTGGCGACCTCGTCCTTTCGGTCGCCGGCGGAGAGGTCACGTTCGTCGGGCACGACCCGGCGCTCGGTACGATGGTGGTCGTCGACCACGGGCTTGGCATCACGTCGCTGTACGGACACATGTCCGACGTCTTGGTGTGGCCGGGCGCCTCGATCGACCGGGGCGCCGCACTCGGTCTAGTCGGCAATACGGGTCGCTCCGCGGCGCCGCATCTCCATCTGACGATGAAGATCGACGATGTGGCGGTGGACCCGATGATGCTGCTGGGCCAGCCGCTTCATCGCGCGACCGCGCTTCGCAGCGTGGCCCCGCGAACCCGTGCTCCGGTGGAGGAGGCACAAGCGACAGCGCAAGACCCCCAGGCGGCGCCTGTCCTGCAGCCCTAGCGGCGGCATCGACGATGCGAAGCTTCTTCGCGACCGAGACCTATCTTTCTTCGCCGGTCATGCAACCTTTTCCCCGCCGGCGCAACGACCCCATATGACCAAGAAGACGCGCCTGCTCATCGGCTTCGGATCTGCGGTGGTGCTCATCGGAGCCTACCTACTCACGGTCGTGTTCCTGGGGGCCGAGACCGGCGAGCCCTGCGACAAGGAGTGGGGCTGCAAAGGGATGGACGCCGTCTGCATCGAGGGCGACGCGCCGTTGTGCTCGATTCCCTGTGAGGCCGACGATCAGTGCCCGCAGAACTGGAGCTGCTCGGAGGTGAAGGTCTACAACATCGATGGAAAGTCAGGAGACGTCGACGAGACCGCAGCGCCGATGTGTCTGCCTCCGCGTTAGTCAGTCCGCGGCAGAGCTCGAACGCGCGATCGCATTCGGCAGGGCGCGAAGCCAGCGGTCGAGTTCACCAGCAACGCTGGTTTCGAGTTCGCCGCTGGGCGCATGTCTGGCCAGGGACTCCCGAAGTAGGGTTCGACCCCGAGACAGCCGGCTCTTGAGCGTGCCGACCGGCTCCTCGAGCACAGCCGCGATCTCGGAGATCGGAAGCTCCTCGAAGTAGTGCAGCTCCAAGGCCACCTGATAGTCGACCGGAAGTGTGCCCAGCGCCCGCAGGAGCAGCGCGTGCTCTTCCTGAGCGGTGGCGATGCGCTCGGGACCCATGCCGGCGTCCACAACCGACCACGTCGCGGGGTCGAAACGACGGTTCTGCGTTGCACTGCTGCGCAGATACATCAGGAGCTGCCGGCGGGCGATCCCGAACAGGTACGTGCGCACACTGGAGCGCTGCTCGAACCGGTGCGGCGCCTCGAGCAGGGCGAGGAACGTCTTCTGCGTGAGGTCTTCGCCGGCCTCCCCCACCTTGCTTCGGAAGAAACCCGAGATGCTGCGTACATGTCGACGGAACAGGCGGTGCCCCGCCTCGCGGTCTCCGTCCTGCCACGCACCGAGCAGCGCGGCATCCGTCGGTCCCTCACGCACCATCGCCCTCGACCGTAGCAGCACCCCCCGCCTGATCGTCCAGCCAAGCTTCGATTTCGTCACGCTCGGGCGCAGGCGCGGCCGCGGGAAGCAGCGCGAGAGCTTCGAGTGCGTGCGCGCGAGCCACGTCGGGTGCGTCGGGCAGGCGGGCTCGGGCGAGATCGAACTGAACGAGGGACTGCCGCCGTAGGTCATCCACCCCGCCGGCGAGCGCCGCGGATGCGCGCTGCAGCAGCATCGTTGCCTCCCCTCGTTGTCCGTCCTCCAGCAGGATTCGACCCAGCTCGTGCAGCAGATTCACGCGGAGCGGATCGACGTCGCCACCGGGGTCGGTGACCACGAGGCCACGACGTCCCAGAGCGATCGCGTCGCCGGTGCGCCCGGCACGACCCGCGGTCACCATCCCGACCGCATACACAGGCCCCAGACGGACGTCATCGGCCGGCAACATGGCCTCATAGATCGTGCGGGCCGTCTGTGCGACCCGCTGCGCTCGGGCGTGATCCTCGGTCAGCGACAGCGTATCGGCGAAGCGCAGACAAACCTCAGCCACCAGAGGATGGTCGGCCCCGAGGTGTTGCTCCGCGGACTCCAGGGCGCGCTCGAAGTGCGCCAGGCCCTCGTCAAACGCGCGACGGTTGTGCGCCAGAACGCCCAGGTACATCCAAGTCTGGATCGTGTTGGGGTGCCCCTCTCCCATCCTCCTGCGATGGAGCGCCAGCGATCGATTCAAGTAGTCATCGGCGGCATCGAAGTCCCCGACGGTTATCGACGCCGACCCCAGGCCTAGCAGCCACTGCGCGACCTCGGGATGGGCGGGGCCCAGACTCTGCTCGGCCATCCGCAAGGCCTGCACGTACTTGGCGATCGCCTCGCGCGGCTTGCCCAGCCGGAGCAACCACGTGCCCCAGTTGCCCAGGGCGGCGGCCAACTCGGGGTGCTCGGAGTCCTCCGTGCGGAGCGCCTGCACGGCCTCCTCTAGGGCCCCGCTTGCGTGCTCCGTGTCCACGGCGGTGATCAGCAGTGAAGCTCGCGCCATGGCAAGGCTGCTTCGCAAGCGCGGCGCGTCGTCGACCCGCTCGAGCAGCGTTCGCCCAGTCTCGACCCACGACAACCCTTCGTCGAGGTGTCTAGGATCGGCGACGCCGGCTTGGGCGAGTATGACCGTGGCTGCAATCGCCGCGCGATGGTCCGGAGCCGAGACAGCGCGGTTGAAGGCCTCCCGTGCCAGCGCGTGGCTACTGGGATAACGACCGGACTTGAGGTCGAGCTGGGCTTGCTTGGTCTGGGCCTCCACCATCAGCGGTCCGAAGTCGAGCGCCTCTGCGTCCACGACTACCGCCTCCAGAATCGAGCGCGCCTTCTCGTAGCGCCCCGCCGCATCGTGGCTCGACGCACGATCCAGTTTCACCATCGCCTCCGCCACCCGGGCCCGCTTGGCCTCCTCCGGCTCCGCGGCGAGCAGCGAGGCCGTGTCGAGACAGCGGTGCGGATCCGGAAGCGCTCGCACGCCTCGGACGGCGCCTGCGACCACGGGCGCATCTGCGGTCTCGAAGGATGTGAGCAGGTCTTCGAGCCGGACACGCGCACGCCCGAGGCACTGCGCCTCCAGAGCGCGAAGATGCTTCGCCTCCTGCGATCCGGTAGTCCTCTCGCAGGAAGCCGCGGCCGCCGAGACCCAGCGCTCCGTAAACGCCTGCGCGCGACCGGAGGCTCGAGTCCACGCCTGTCGTCCGAGCGCCTCGTCGGCCGCGACGAAACCGGCGGAGATCAATGCCCGGCGCTTTGGAGTCCAGACCGTCTCCAACGTCGTGGACACGGCACATGGGGGCACCGGTTCCAGACTCGGGGCCCGGACCAGAACACCCGCCGCGGCGCCAAAGGCTGCCGCGAGCCCCCCGACCGCCACGGCGATGCGGAGGGCGGACCGACGTGGCACCGCGCCCTCCAGGGCGGCGAGCAATACAGTCATGCTCGGGTAGCGATCACCCGGACGAGGTTGCAGCCCTCGCTCGAGGACCCGTTGCACCCGTGGCTCCACCCCGGTGCCCGCCGGAGGGTCAGGCGGCCCGGAGGCGACGTTGGTGGCCAGGGCCGCCAGCGACTTCCCCTCGAACGGACGCCGGCCAACCAGGGCCTCGTAGACCGTCACGCAGTACGAGAACTGGTCGCTCGCCTGGGTGCCGGCCTCGCCGTCGAACAACTCTGGGGCCATGTACACCGGGGTCCCCGCGAGTCCTCGGGTCCGAGTGGCCGTCGGTACGAACGGCTCGTCCTCGGAGCCCGTCGGGCTCGGATCGCCGTCAGCGTCAGTGGAGGCGAGCCCGAAGTCGACCACCCTCACCCGACCATCGTTGCCGACCAAGACATTGTCGGGTTTGAAGTCGCGATGCACGACCCCGGCGGCATGGGCTGCTACCAAGCCGCGGCCCGCCTGCAACAGGAGCTCGAGGATCGGCTGCTCACCTGCTGGCTCGCGCATGACCGCCCGCAGGGTCATGCCCACCACGAACTCCATCGCGACGAACACCTTCGTCTCCCCGCCCTGCTCGAACGTGCCGACCTCGTACACCGTCACGACGTGCGGGTCCGCCACCGTCGCCATCAACCGCGCCTCGCGTTGCAGCTTCGCCTGGGCCGCCGGTTCGCTTGCCGAGAGCACCTTGAGCGCGACCTCCCGTCCCAACTCGGGATCCGCCGCCGCGTACACCACTCCAAACGCTCCCCGGCCCACGACCGTTCGAACCTCGAAGCGACCGACATGCACCGGGACGGCTTCGCGACCAAACAGCGCCTCTTCCACGCGCCCGATCCCAGCGCGCTGCCCGAGACTGAGCTCACCCAGGGCGTCCTGCGTCGGTGCGGCGTCGGGGGATTCGGTCATGACGGCGGGGCGAGCCTGCCCCGGGCCCTCCAAAGACGACGCCCTGTCCGGCCGAAGCCAAACAGGGCATGTGCAACTCGTGAGCGGTCCTACTTCTTGAACTTCAGCTTGCCGATGTCGAAGGGCTTGCCCTCTTTCATCTTCGCGCCGTACTCGCCGGAGAAGGTGATCTTCCACTTCTCGCCGGCCTTGACCCCCACCCCGTACGCACCGAGCGGAACGTCGACGAAGCTGAACTTTCCGGCCGCGTCGGTCTTCCCGGCGAACTTGATCGGGCTGTCCTCGCACGGCGAGGTCTTGATCAGCGAGCTGGGCTCGGGACAAATCTCGATCGCCGCGTCGGCAAGCGGTGCGCCGTCGAGCAGGATGGTTCCGGTGACTGCAGAGGCCTTCTTCTGCTCGCCCACCTCGGGCAGCTCGGGGCCTGCGCCCACGACGAGAATGCCCTTCACCTTGCCGGCGATCTCGGGCACGGAGCCCATGAGCCACGTCGCACGCTCGTCGCCGGGTCCGATCACACTCACACCGATGTCCGAGCCGACCCACAGACGACCCTGGCCGTCTGCGCCCAGCGCAACGACACGGGTCCCTTGAAAGTCGTCGCCCCGGTCGTAGCTGGTGTTGCCACCGCCGGGCTCGAGACGCGCGATCGTCTTGACGCCGGTCTTGATTGCACCGATGCCGTTGGGTGCGTAGCCGAGCAGACCGAACGACGAGATCACGCCGCTGGGGAGCTCGACCGGGCTGATCGCGGTCGGCCCGTCGATCTTCAACACGGCACTGCTCGCGGTGGCCATCAAGCCACCCGCTGGATTGACTGCGATCCCGTCGAAGAACGGCTTGCGCTCGGTCGCCTTGCTCAGGTCGGCGTCCTTCCACTCGGCGGCGTCCTTCTCCTTGAAGTGAAGCTTGTTGGACGAGGCAACCCAGACCCGGCCGTCCTTGTCGACCGCCACGCCCTTGAGCAAAGTGACGTCGTCGCCGAGGACCTTCTTGTCCTCGACGGCCCACTTCTTGCCCACGAGGTGCCCGATGCCTTTGTAGCCCGCGGTCCAGATCTCGCCCTCGGGAGTCACCGCGAACGCATCGACGCTGCCGGTCTTCTTGTACGAGGTCTTGCCGACCACCTTGGCCGCCGCCCCATCGAGCACCATGATGCCGTCGTAGGTCAGCATGTACGGCTTGCCGTCGCCGCCGATGGCCATCTGCTTGACCAGCTTCTTGGGCCCCTTCTTCACCTGGGTGAAGGTGCCGCCCTCGAGCATGAACACGCCCTTGTCGTCGATCGCGAAGTAGGCCGGACCCGCCTCGCCAGGCTCGGGAAGCGCGGCTGCGGGTTTGGCTGCTTCGGCCGGCTTGGCCTCGGGCTTGGCCTCGGCGGTCTTCGCGTCCGCCTTCGCGTCCGCCTTCGCGTCGACCTTCGCGTCGACCTTTGCTTCCGCCTTCTTGGGCTCCGCCTTTGCTTCCGCCTTCTTGGGCTCCGCCTTCGCGTCCTTCTTGGCGCCTTTGTCGTTGGCTTTCTTTCCGGCTTCGTTCTTGGCGCCGGAGTTCTTCTCCGCCGAGTCGCAAGCGGTCGCAGTGAGGCTGAGGGCGGCGAGGCCCACGAGGATTCGGTCGTTGAGAGTCATGCGGTTGCTCCTGTGGCGTGATCGATGCCGCGAAACGACGCGGCCAAACGGAGGACGAGGCGAGGGCCGGCGCGTTGCAGGAAAAACCACCTGGTTGACCTGTGCATCCGGAAATTACAGGTGAAACAGATTACGAGGATCCGCCCGCCGCGCGCGGGAGAACTGCAGCCAACCCCGCCGCAAGGCGGACCAGCGCAACTTCGGCTCCGGCCCCCCAAACCGAGCCTGGCTGAGCCGAACGAAGGTCGGGAGCAGCTCGAACGGGTAGCCCAAGGGGCCCCTGGCCAGTGTCGCCGTGCCGCCCGTCAAGATCACGCGGGCCTCCCACACGGCCGCGGGTCCTGTGGGCTCGGCGAGCAGTGGCCAGGGATCGAGGACTGGCACACACAGGCCGCCTCGGAGATCTCGCAGCCAGCTGACCTTCCCTGGAAAGACTTCGAACAGCCCGATGTGGTTGCGCGCCAGGACCCGCCACGCGTCGGGCACCGGGCCCAGGGCGCCTTCGAGCAGGAGCGCCAGCCAGGGTCTCGCACCGACGGCAGGAGCATCACACAGGGCCCAATCCGTGCGCATCGCTTGCAGCAACTCGCGGTCCTGATCGTCCTCGCGAATCGTGCCTATCTCCTCGTCCCACCGGGAGAGGAGCGGAGCCAACCGCCGGGCCCCGGCCGCGCCATCGAACACGAGCGCCGCGGCTTCGTCGAGCTGCTCGCCAAACCACGCTGGCCTCGCGAGATTGTCGTCGAGCACCGCCGGCGTGGGCGCTTCGGTCAAACCGCCTGCTCGCGGTGCGCCCGAACCTGTTGGGCGAAGGCCGCAAACAGCGGCTTGGCATCATGGGGGCCCGGGGATGCTTCGGGGTGGTACTGCACGCCCCAAACCGGTCGCCCAGACATGCGCAGCCCCGCGGCGGTCTTGTCGAAGAGGTTGACCGCGGCAAGCTCGGCGCCGCTGCCCAACGACTCAGCCGACGCCGCAAAGCCGTGGTTCTGCGCCGTGATCGCAACGGAGTGATTCACCGCGTCCCGGACAGGGTGGTTGCCACCGTGGTGTCCGAACTTGAGCTTGTACGTCTCTCCCCCCGAGGCCAGACACAGCAGCTGATAGCCCAAGCAGATGCCGAACACCGGTGTTTGCCCGGACGCTGAGAGCAACGCTTTGAGGTTGTCGATGACATCCGGGAGCGCTGCCGGATCCCCCGGCCCGTTGCTCAAGAAGATACCGTCGGGCTTCATCGCAAGCACGTCGGCCGCCGGCGTATCGCTGGGAACGACCGACACCTCGATGCCCTCGTCTCGAAGACACCGCAGGATGTTGTGCTTGATGCCGAAGTCGTACGCGACGACGCGAAGTGCGGCCTCGGGCACCGCCGCATCTTCGGGCCACCGCAGCGTCCCATCCTTCCATGTGTACGCCGCCATGGTGCTGACCTTGTGGGCGAGCGCCTGGCCCTGCATCGGCGGCGCGTCCTTGGCCATCTGCACCAGCTGCTCGGGAGCGATGCCCTCGGTACTGACGACGCCCATCATCGCGCCGGCATCGCGCAGGTGTCGGGTGAGCGCTCGGGTGTCGACCTCGGCGATTCCCGGCAGGCTGCGGGCCGCAAGAAACTCGGGCAGCGATTGACGCGCCCGCCAGTTCGAAACCACCGGTGACAGCGAGCGAACGATCAACGCCTCCGCACCAGGAGCCTGCGACTCGACGTCTTCGGGGTTGCAGCCGACGTTCCCGATCTCGGGTGCGGTCAGGCAGACGAGCTGCCCGGCGTAGGAGGGATCGGTGATGATCTCCTGGTAGCCGGTCATCGAAGTGTTGAACACGACTTCACCAGCCGCGGTGGCCGAGGCGCCAAATCCAACGCCACGAAAGATCCGACCATCGGCCAGGGCCAACACTGCCTCCACGCGGTCGCGCTCCGACATGAACCCCAGATACGCCCGCCCCTGGGCGCGGTCAAGAGCGCTTGCGCCTGCTATCGTCCGTGCGCGATGCCCACCCCCGCCCCACCGACCGCCGGGCTCCTCCTCATTGGCGACGAGCTGCTCAGCGGCAAGATCCGCGACGAAAACGGGCATGTCCTCGCCAAAACGCTCCGTAGACTTGGGATCACGTTCGTCGAGATGGCGATGGTCGGGGACGAAGAGCCCGCCATCGGCGAGGCCCTGCTGCGCCTGTGTGAGCGGGCGGACCTCGTGTTCACGTCCGGGGGCGTGGGGCCCACGCACGACGACATCACAATGGCCTCGATCGCCGCCGCAACGGGCCGCACGCTGCAGCAGCACCCCGAAATGGCGGCTTCGCTGCGCAAGCACTACGGGGATGAGCTGACCGACGCCGCGCTTTCCATGGCCGAAGTCCCCGACGGAGTCGTGCTCCGAGGCAGTCGCGGCTGGCCCGTGCTCCGGCTCGACCTCGACCGCCCCACCGACCCGGCCTCGGCCAGGATCTACATCCTACCGGGTGTTCCGAGCCTGTTCCGGTCCAAGCTCGAGCAGCTCGAGGCCACCGACGGTGAGCTGCCACGCAGCGAAGGCTGGCATCTCGCGCTGCTCCACACCACGCTCGACGAGAGCAAGCTCGCACCTCACTTGGACGCCCTGCTCGCCAAATTCGGGGAGCCCGCCGGGCCACTGGAGATCGGCTCGTACCCGCGCTGGGCTCGCGCCGACGATGGTTCGATCGACTACCACGTGCGGATCACCTTCGAAGCCCCAGCCGCCGCTGCCTCGATCGCAGACACTGCGCGGGACGAGTTGGCCTCGACCCTGGGCCCCGAGGCGCTGTGCGAAGCCGCCTCCCCCGTGTAGCCCCGCGGCGCCCAAGCAGGCCGTCTGCTCCATCTGCGCGGTGCTGCGCCGACCCTTCGCAGGTATTTGGGCCCGCCGATTGCATAGTCAGCCGCGACGTCGGAGGCTCCGCATCGCGATGGACAAAGTGTCTCGAAGTGATAGGTTTCGGCTCATGCGCGCTGTGGGACAATCCCTTGCCGCACTTCTCGTCTTGAGCGTGGCAGTGGGTCCGCTGGGGTGCGACAAGTCCGGTGACGACGAGCCGTCTTGGCAGAAGCCCCCCGAGCGCTTCGACGTGACGGGTGACGAGCTCACCTTCGGGGCCAAAAACCTCGATGCGTTCAACTCGATGGCTGGCGGAGAGCGCGCCGCTCACATCGACGCGCTGAAGTCCAAGCCGGGCTCCTACAAGGGCCAGGGTCGATTCCAGGTCGTCTCCGAACTCGGCGAGAACATCAAAGACCACGAGATGGGCAAGTACGACGCGTCGGTCACCGTCGATGATCCGGTGCTGTACGAGATCACGATCGAATACAACCTGCTCTCCAACGAGAAGATCGGCGACGGCTACCCCAAGGGCACCTACGTCGAGTTCACTGGAACGCTGGTCGACCTCGATTTTCAAGACGACGCCAAGCCGCGCAAGCTCGTCATCAAGCTCAAAGACACCAAGTTCGAGCGCCTCGACGCCTAGGGCGTCGATTGCGGAAACCGCGGTCGTTTGGACACGCTCGTCGACACCCTCGGGAGAGGCGCAGGAGGTTCGCTCCTGAGCTTGGGCAGTGTGGGCTCGCCCCTGCTGTGGGGCGGATTCTTGGCCGGCGTGCTGCTGCTGCTCGCCATCGACCTCGGCGTGTTCCACCGCGAGGCCAAGGCGGTCACGGTCAAGGAGGCGCTGGGCTGGACGATCGTCTGGATCCTCCTGAGCCTGAGCTTCAACCTCTACGTCTACCTGACGCTCGGCGAACAAGCGGGCTTGGAGTTCCTCTCCGCCTACCTCATCGAGAAGTCGCTCTCTGTCGACAACCTCTTCGTCTTCATCGTCATCTTTCGCTACATGGACGTGAAGCCGGAGGTGATGCACCGGGTGTTGTTCGCGGGCATCGTCGGTGCGCTGGTCTTGCGGGGCGTGTTCATTCTCGTCGGCATCAGCCTGATCGAGATGTTCTCGTGGTCGCTGTACATCTTCGGCGGTTTCCTGCTGTTCACGGGCATCCGGCTGCTCTTCACCGACGACGACGACCCGGAGCCCTCCGGCAACATCGCCTACAAACTCGCCAGACGGGTCCTGCCCCTGACCCGGCGCTACCACGGCGACAAGTTTGCGATTCGAACCAAGCGAGGCCTGCGATTCACGCCGCTGTTCATCGTCTTGTTGATGATCGAGACCTCGGACGTCGTGTTCGCGCTCGACTCAATCCCAGCGGTGTTCGGCATCAGCCGAGACCCCTTCATCGTCTTCACGAGCAACGTGTGCGCGATCTTGGGTCTACGGGCGATGTTCTTCCTGTTGCAGAGCATTCTCGACAAGTTCGCGTATCTCAAATACGGGCTCGGTCTCGTGCTCTCGTACATCGGCGCCAAGATGATCGTCGCCGAGGGACTGTTCGGCTTGATCGATCCCTTCCACATTCCAGTCGGCATCTCGCTGGGAATCGTGGCCGGACTCATCGCGGGGTCGATGGCGGTCAGCTTGCTCATCCCCTCCGAAGACAAGCATCACGAAGAGGTCCTCGAGAACACCGAGGCGGCCTCGCTCATCGCCAACATCGACCCGCACGCGTCGATCTCCCAGTCGATCGAGATGTCGCAGGTCGCCGCCATCCCCGACGGTCCGGTCGAGCTCGAGAGCGACCTCAGCCCGGCCGAAGAGTCTGGGGTCTCGTCCGTGCCTGACCTTGGCTCCGAGCCTGACGCCGAGCCTGACCCCGAGCCCCAGCCTGACCCAACCCCCGAGCCTCCGAACCGCTGAGGCACCCGGCGGCGCTCAGCTTCGATAGCGCAGGCGGGCGTCTCCGAAGCGGGTCACCCAGTCCGCCAGCGCGGGAACATGGAGGGCGAGGGCTTCGATTTCTTGGCGGGCAAGCGCCGCCGCCTCGAGGGCGGGACCGTCCTGCTGCTGACGGTCCAGCGCCCACGCCATCCAACCAGAGATCAGCGGCGCCTCCGCCCGACACAGCGCCTGCCATCTTGGCAGGCGCGGCCGAACCGCGTCGAGGTCGTCACGGGCGAACGCCACCGACAATCCAGCGGCCGCTTCAGCCCGAGCCCACCGCTCCCCCGGCGGGGCCGGACCGAGCTCTGCCAGTTGGGCCTGTGCCTTGTCGAGCTCCCCCCCCAAGGCCAGGAGCAGCACCGCACTGGCCTCGTTGAGGTAGCGCTCATCCGCAGGCGCCCCAACCCTGGCAAGGGTCCGGCCGCGAGCCTGTGTCCAACGAAGCGCCTCGGCGTGACGTCCCCGGGCCCACGCGATGGCAGCCAGGTATGCCTCGGCACGGCCACGCTGTCGGTCGGGGGCAGTGCTGGGCCGCACGAGCGTGGTCATGCCCGCCTCCGCGGCGGCCAACTGCCCCGTGCGCAGCCGGTCTACCGCGACCGAAAGCCGGGTGTCGCGAACGAGCGAGACCACGACACCAAGTGTCGCCGCCACCGCAAGAGCCGCGGCCATGAGGTTGCCCAACGAGAGCGCTGCCACGGCCGCGAGCAGGCCCAACGAGGTGAGCGGAATGGTGACGAGGGAGCGGATCGTACGGGTGAAACCCGTGTCCTGCTCGATCTCGGCGGGGTCACACAGGGGCAGGCCGTGCAGCATACGAACGCTGGCACGCGCCGGCGCGGTCACGGCGTGGCGCCCTCGCGCGGACCCATGCGCAGGCGAAGGCCCCCCTGCCCTGGGTCTGCCTTCGGCGTCTGTGGCTCTGCGTCCGGGGCCCGGACCGGGGCGAGGTCAGGCTCTGGCGGGGCGTCGAGCGGCTCGAGCGTGTCGACGGGCGTCGAGGCTTCTTGCTCGGCCCGCAGCGAGTCGCGACGGGCTCGTTCTTCCAACTCGAGCAGACGCAGCCAGTCTTCGTCGTCCACTCTGACGCCCCCCTCGGAGCCGACGGAGAACGTCGTCCCGACGACGACTGGCCGGATGAACGTGGCGTCATCGGCGAGAAGACGCAGCGACCGAAACGCTGTGGCGACGCACTGGCGCACGTCATCGGGAAGGCCTTCTTGCTCGACCCGGTTGGCGACCGTCGCTCCGTTGGATCCGACGAGGTTCAGACCCGCGACCGCGTACGACCCCTCGCCGACCCGGCCCTGCAGGCAAGTCTTCGCCCGCACGCCGGCCTCGACTTGCTCACGGCGTACCCGCTCACCGTGGCCGTTCGTGGTGGGCTGCGGCCCGAGGCTGACCCAGTACACAACGTCGATGTAGTGGGCTGTGCCGGTCTCGTTCTGCGGAAAGCGACGTCGTTGGAGTTCTTCGGAGACACACTGCGGAACCGCTTCGCTTGCAAAGCCGGTCTCGAGGGTCTCGACCCGGAGGACCTTTCCGTCCGCGGAGACCCGCATGCGCAACTTGACCTGGCCGTCGGGGATCTGCGCGAAGCCGATGTCCGCCTCGGGGGCGCTTCGCATCGTCTGCACGGCTTGCGCGAGAAAGCACGCAGCCGCCGGCTGTCGCATGCTCTGCGCGATCTCGTTGAGGCGCGGAAGTTCGTACACCCGCTGCGCCCGTTTCGAGGGCAGAAAGATGAAGCCCTCCGGCGACGAACGGATCGCCTTGCGGATCGTGGCTTGTGCCTGAAGCTGCGTCTGCTCGACGTCGGGCTCGTCCGTGCCCCGCCCCCGACACCCGACCCCGCCCCCGACCAAGAGGGCAGCGGCAACGACAAGACAGCGCACGCGACGCGAGGCGAGAGCGGCGGGAGGCGGATTCACTACGGGTGATCTAGCAAGCCCACCGCCCCCCGACAAAGCCCCTGCCACCGCTTGCGCTGCCCGGGCCGGTTGCTCGATAGTGCAGGCGCCGCGATGACCCTCCAGACCACGCCCCTGCACGCCGCCCACGTCGCCCTTGGCGCGAAGATGACCGCCTTTGGTGGCTGGGACATGCCGATCCAATACGAGGGCATCCTCGCCGAGCACGAGGCCGTGCGCACCGGCGTCGGGATCTTCGACGTCTCGCACATGGGCGAGGTCGACTTCGAGGGCCCGGACGCCCTTGCCGCCGTCGCGCGGCTCGTCACCCACGACGTCAGTAAGCTCGTCCCTGGCAAGGCCCAGTACACCGTCACCTGCCAAGAAGACGGTGGCATCGTCGACGACTGCATCGTCTACCAGTTGGCCGAGCAGAGATTTCGCATCGTCATCAACGCCGCAAACATCGCGCAAGATATCGCCCACTTCGAGGCCGGTCTCGCCTCGTTCGAAGGCGACTGCACCATGACCGACAGGTCGAGCGAGTTTGCGTTGGTGGCGGTCCAGGGCCCCGGCGCCGTCGCGATGGCCGCCGAGCTTGGGGGCGCTTCACTGGCCGAGGTTCCTTCCTTCGGGATGGGAGAAGGCAAGGTCGCCGGCGTCCCAGTGCTCGCGGCCCGGACCGGCTACACGGGGGAGGATGGCTTCGAGTTGTTCATTCCAGCCGACGCCGCGGTCACCGTTTGGAATGCGTTGACCGGCGCCGGCGCCAAGCCCATCGGGCTCGGTGCGCGCGACACCCTTCGTCTCGAAGCCCGACTCTCGCTGTACGGCAACGACATCGACACCACGACCAACCCCTACGAAGCGGGGCTGGGTTGGGTCGTCAAGCTCGACAAGCCGCATCCCTTCATCGGCCAGGAAGCCCTGCGCGCGGTGAAGGCACAGGGCGTGTCCCGCAAGCTCGTGGGCTTCAAGGTCACCTCCCGCGGAATCGTCCGTGCCGGTGCCGACGTCCTGGGCGAGGACGATGCAATCGTCGGCCGGGTGACCTCGGGCGGTGTTGCACCCACGGTGGGCGGGGCGATCGGTCTGGCGTACGTGCCCAAGACCATGGCCTCCCCCGGAGCGCCGCTGCGACTGTCGCAACGCGGCCGCGTCCTGGAAGCCGAGCAAGTCAAAGGGCCGTTCTACAAGCGGAGCTAGCCTGCCCGCGGGTCGCTCTGAGACCCTATCGTCGCGTCAGCCATCGGGTTGGCGCGCGACTCTTGAAACGGGCGCCGCCGAGCGCTCAGTAACCCACACCAACGTCGATTCAAGCGAGCACCGAACATGAGCGAGTTTCCTGCTGACCTCCGCTACACCAAAGAGCACGAGTGGGCCCGCAAAGAGGGCGACCTCCTCGTCGTGGGCATCACGTCCCACGCTGTCGAACAGCTCGGCGACATCACGATGGTGACCCTGCCCGAGGCCGGCACCGCCCTCACGGTCGGCGAGACCTTTGGCGATGTTGACTCGGTCAAGGCGGTCTCGGAGCTGTACGCGCCGGTCGACGGCGAAGTCGTCGAGATCAACGCGGCGCTCGAAGACGCCCCACAGAGCGTCAACGAAGCCCCGTACGAAGGTGGCTGGATGCTCAAGATCAAGCCCTCGGACCCGGCCGCGTTCGAGGGGCTGATGGACGTCGCGGCGTACACCGAGCTCACCACCGAATAGCGGAGTTCCAGCGTCGCGCTCGATGCTGTGCGGGGCCGCACGGCATCGAGCGGCCGAGCTGCGGCATGCTCGTGCCGATGCTCGTCTCGCTGCTGCTCACGGTCGCACTCGGGTGGGCTCCCCCGTCCGAGACGCGGCGGCCTCCCGAAGAGCGCATCACTGCGCCCCCCCCCCCCGGAGGCGCGCCCTCGGGAGGAGCACCGCCGGCTCCGGTGCTCCGGGAGCAGCCGGCCGCGACCGCGCGCGCGCGACCAGCTGACCTTGGACTGGAGCGCCTTCCCGACGGCAGCTATCGCTACGTCGACTCGGAGCGTCGCTTCACAATGACCGTCGCCCCGGACGGACGAGCCTACTTCGCAGATCGCTGGAGACGTCCATCCTCGGCCGACTCGCAGAACGGCAAGGTCGGCAGGCGACCCGGTGCGCGCAGCTTTGCGGGCAACCCCGCAGGGATCGGAGTACAGGGGCCGCTGGAGTGGCTGATCCGGGCCTCCGGTCACGACCTGCTCACCGGAGCCAAGATGAGCGCGCTGCGGGAGACCGAGGCCTTTCGAACCGACCTCGCGATCGCGTGGAATCGAGGTCAGATTCACAAGCGTCTGCGGGAGCTCCCCGCCGACCTGCTGGCAGTCTCCAAGGACGAGTCGGTCTCGCTCGAGCGACGCCGCGAGATTCTGTTCGAACACTGGGACGCTTGCGAAGATCGTCTCAGCACCGACACGGCCGGCATCCCAGCCGACGCTGTCCTGTCCGTCGACCGACTGCGACGCAAGGCCGGTGACGAGGCTCGCCAAGTCATCGTCGACTTCGTTCGGCGCGAACTCAACGCCCCTGCGGATGCGTTCACCGATGCCGAGCTCGAGCGGTTCAACAACCGGCGCGTCAGCGTGTCTCGCTTCGCCCCGTACGAAGAGCTCGAGCTCGAGCCCGAGCCCACCCCCGATTCCCCCACCCCCCACGACGACGGAGCCCCCCGTGAACTCGAACCCGACCCCGAAGCTTGATCCCTCGCTGGCCCGCTTCCGCGACGACTACCCCATCCTCGCGACAAGCACGTACATGAACAGCAACTCGATGGGTGCCATGCCAACGGCGGCCCGCGCGGCGTTGACGAAGTACGCCGACGCCTGGGAGGAGCAAGGTGTCGAGGCATGGCACGGGTGGACCGACTTGGTCACCGAAGTCGGCGACACCGTGGCCAAGTTCTTCGGCGGCACCGCTGGGCACACGACGCTCAACCAGAACGTGGCGTTCTTCCAGGCCGCGATCGCCAGCTGCTTCGACTGGTCCGGACCGCGCAACAAGGTCGTGATCGAGTCGCTGATGTTCCCCAACGTGATCTACGTGTGGGACCGCTATCGCGAGCTTGGAGCCCAGCTCGACCTGGTGCCGAGCGACGATGGGATGACCATCGGCACCGAGCGCATGCTCGAAGCGATCGACGAGAGCACGGCCATTGTCTCGATCAGCCATGCGGTCTACGTCTCGGGCGCGCTGCAGGACGTCAAGGCCATCTGCGCGCGCGCCCACGAGGTCGGCGCGCTCGTGATGCTCGACGTCTACCAGACCGTCGGTGTGCTCCCGTTCGATGTCGTGGAGTTGGGCGTCGACCTGGTCGTTGGCGGGAGTCACAAGTGGTTGTGCGGGGGACCTGGCACTGCGTTTCTGTGGACGCGCCCCGGACTCGCCGAACAGCTCCAACCACGGCTGACCGGCTGGATGGGTCACGCGGCGCCTTTCTCGTTTGAGCCGGCGCCGATCCGATACGCTGAGGGCCCGTGGCACTTCATGGGCGGGACACCGTCGATGCCTGCGTACTACGTGGCGCAGGCGGCCTACCAAAACCTACTGGAGGTCGGTGTCGAGAACATCCGAGCCCACAACCTCGCGCTGTGCCAGATCATCATCGACAGGGCCCAAGGCGCCGGCCTGCAGATTCACTCCCCGACCGACGCTCGCGTGCGGACTGGATTCGTTGCGGTGGAGTTTTCCAACTCCGAGCAGGTCTCCGGGCAGCTCATCGAAGAGCGCTACAAGCACGACTGGCGCCCAGGATGCGGGCTGCGGCTGGGCCCGCACTTCTACAACACCGAGGCTGAGGTCCACCGGATGATGGACCGCATCGTCACGCTCGCGAAGCCGTAGCGGCGATCACACTCCCGAGTTGGCGGTGCATCCGCCCCCTCTCCTAGAGCGACTGACGGACCATGCTTGGCTTGAACACCCCCCACAGCGTCGCGGGAGTCCTCCTGCTCCTGACCGCCTGCAACACCCCCGAAGCCGCCGCAGACACCGATGCGGCGGGCTCCAGCGGGGTCGTTGCGACAGGATCGGGCAGTACAGGGGGCGAGTCCGAGAGCGACCCCACCGCCACGACCGCCGGCCCCACCACGGGTGACGAGACGACCGCCGCCGACACCAGCGGGGGTGTCGACCCCGATTCGGCCGCGTTCTTCGAGGCGATCGTGGGCCTGTGGGTGGCCCCGGTCACATCCTGGACATCGGCGGGGAGCTTTTCCACGATGAGCATGGACGTGCGGGCCGCGAGCGACAGCGTGTTGTTCTCTCGCGTCGACCTGGACGTGGACAACTCGCTTCGTTTTGCGTTTCAGCTCGAAGAGCACGACGGTGAGTCCCAGCTGGTCTTCCGCAACGGAGGGCGATTCCTCGGCGTTTTTCGTGACTCCAAGACCATCCTCGAGGAACGCACCGGCGACACGTGGCGGTTCTGCTCGATCACGGCTGGCTGCGGCTACATTGATGCCCGTTTCGCCTTCGAGACCGCCGACCGGCTCCGGTTCGATGTCGACGTAATGGGCATGCGGCACTTCGAGTGGATCGCGAACCGCCTCGAGACCCGGACCACGGGCGGCGGGTTCCCCACCCCGCTCCCTGAGCCCAGCGACGCACCGTTTCCTCCGATGCCGCAACTCGAAGTCCAGGCCGAATGGAGCGTCCCGCTGGAGGAAGCGGCGGATGTCTGGCTTGTCCTCACCGACACCGACTGCGGCCTCAACCCGATCGTCAACTGCGTGCCCAGCCGCTACATGCTCGCCGAGGCACCGGCGGGGTCCACCAACGTGACGCTCGTGGTCGAGCAGATCCACGCGGGCCAGTACAGGGCCAACGCGGTGCTCGACCGCAATCGAAACCTCACCGCCGGAGTGCTGCTCCCCGATGCCGGGGACGCGGTGTCCTTCCCACTCGACGCACCGACCGACGTTCCGACCGAGGGCACCGGGACGCTGGTGCTGATGCTCAACGCCGATATTTAGCAGGGCGGTCAGGGACGGACGACGGCCGCGCTGAAGTAGATCTCGTTGCCATCGACGCCGGGGACCAGGTCCGGCTCGGGCTCGAGGGCGTCGATGCGCGTGACGCCGCCGTCGTCTTCAAGCACAAACAACCCGCGTGGCTCCCCGGTGTCGGACCGGCTGTACATCAAGATGTTGCCGCCATCATCGATGCCGATGACGTCCATCGGCACGGAGACGAAGGTCTCGACGCCCAACGGGGAGATCCGAACAATCAGGGCCTGGGCGCTGGAGGCGAAGGTGCCATCGCCCAGGCAGACGCGGGTGGCCCACAAGCCGTTGGGGCTGATGCGGGCATTGGACGGCGGGCCAGCACAAGGAAGCGAGTCCCCTGAGATGATGCGCGGTCCGTCGGCCCCGATGCGAACGACGCGCGAGTCATCCGATACCAGGACGACCCCTCGGCCTCCAGCTGTGAGACGGATCGACCCCGGGTTGTCCCAAAGCTTGGGTGCGGAGCGCATCGTCTTGGCAGAGAGGTCGGCCAGGTAGACGCGGTCGCCGTCGTCGAGCACGGCGAGGTCGACGTCGAGGGCAGCGAAGAGCGACGGGACTGTGCGGGGGGTTTCGGGACACCCCTGTTCGATGACGACCTCCAGCGGCGCGATCTCGCCGCTGGGACCGGGCTCGTCGCCCCACGCCCAGGTCCAAAACCGGCAGCGTCCGGGCGCGGGCGCGATGACCCCGCGACCGTCGGGAGACACGCACGTGCGATGCGGACACCACGTATCCGGCGCCTGGAGGTCGGACACCAAATCTGGCGGTCCGGCGTAGAGCTGGCCCGAACCCAGCTCGGTGATCTCGGAGAGCTGAAGACCGCCGGGGTCCACATCGCTGGGATAGCCGAATGCGGTGATGCGCCCCGAGGCCCGCGAGGGCACGCCTTGGTACTCGACCCAGTACAGAACCGGCGCGTCGGCTGCAGAGATCAGCTCGAAGGCGCCGGTCACCAGCGGGTCGGGAGGCTCGAGCAACGTTTGCACCCCGGCACCCACGGAGGACGTCGGCATGAATGAGTACCGAGAGGCGGTGGTGCCGTCGGGTGCGCGGAGCAACGCATCCCCGCTTCGGGTGAAGGCGAACAGCGGGCTCAGGGGCGCCCCGCCCAGCACCTGGTCGGAGAGAACCGGTTGGCGTGTGTCCACAAGCCCGACAAACGCCGTCTGACGCTTGCCTGCCAGCGCGACCCCCCGGCCGCGGGCATCCACGGCCATCCCGAACTGCTCCAGCTCGGACCCGCTGACCTCGGGCTCCAGACGGACCGCGTAGCGCCGGCCCCGGTCATAGATCTGTACGTCTCGGCCGGAACCGTCATCCACGGACTCGACCCAGGCAGCCACCACATCGACGCTAGGCTCGACGCAGCCGCCCAAAATCGCGGCGATTGCGGATGCAGCGCTCATCGCTGCCAGGCGCACGTGGGACATGGCACAAAGACCGTACCAGGGCCCGGGCCACAGCGCTTGGCGGGTGCTCCGGAGGGCTGTTAGGTTCCCGCCTCATGGCAAGCGAAGACGACACGCAGGGCACCGAGGAAGAGGGTCCGGACGACGTGATGTTCAACGAGGGCGACGACGATCCGGAGGCCGTCGCCGAAGCTGCGGCGGACATCAAGCTCGTGATCCTCCCGTTCGCTTGCACGAACGAGGGCAAGGGCGCTCCGCTCGCGATGGGCGTGCAGCGTTGGTGGGCCCAAGAGCTCGCCACCCGCGGCGTTCAAGCGGCCGCTCCCGTGTTCACCGCGATGGCCGACCAAGGTGGCCGAGAGGTCCCGGCGCTCATGGTGTTCCGCGAGCCCTGGACCGACGAGCGCGCGCTCGAAGGCATCAACCGCTTCCCCAACGCGAAGTTTGGCCTCGTCACCGACATCCGGGTCGACGAGCAAAACATCGCCCTGACCGCCCGCTTGGTCGAGCGCGACGGCGAGAGCGAGTTCAAGGAGCTGGGCAAGTGGAGCTGGGGCTCCGAGGCCGAGCAACTTCCCGAGCGCATGCTCGGAGTCCTCAAGGAGCTCGGTGGACACTTCGACACCGAGGTCGAAGAGACCGACACCAAGTCCGCGTTTGGGACCGAGAACCAGGCGGCACTGATGTCGTTCCTCGTGGGCTTGGGCAACCTCAGCGCGCTTCAGGGCCGCTGCATCCCCACCACCCCCGACCAGCTGCTCACGCCGTTTGTCGACGCCATCAACCGCGACCCGGGCATGGACAATGCCATGCAGGGCCTGCACATGATGACCGACATCCTGGTCAACAACCCGATCGACAAGAGCGCGATTCCTCTGTCGCTGCAGGCGCTCTCCGTGGCGGCCCAGAAGCGCAAGGAAGACAAGCAAGCGTGGCACCACCTCGCCACCTTGTTCCGTCGTCTGGGCGACGCCGCTTCGTCGGTGCAGCACTTCAACCAGGCGTTCAACCTCGATCCCACCGACGAGCAGATCACCACGCAGTTCATCGACACCTTGCGAGCCGCGGGTGACAACGACAACGCGCTCAAAGTCGCCGAGTTCGCCGCCGAAAAGGGCAACGAGAGCCCGCTGGTGATGGCACGTATCGGATCGCTGCTGATCGAGAACGATAAGTTTGACGAGGCAGAGCCGTTCCTTCGTCGCTCGATCGAAGAAGGCAAAGTACCCACCGCCTACGGCGACCTCGCCAACGTCCTGTGGGACCGCAGCAGCGGCGCGGACGACCAGGGCTCCGAGGATCGCGACGAAGCAATGGCACTGCTGCGGACCGCCGTCACGCTCGACGGCATCGGCAAGAGCACGCTCGACATGCTGCTCGACCTGCACGAGGACGAGGGGCTCGAGGACGCCACCAAGCTGCTGCAAGAAGCCGCCGAGAAGTTCTCGGGAAGCGCCACCGTGCTGCGCTATGTCGCCTCGATGCACCTCGACGACGAGGACAACGACGACGCTCCGGAGAAGGCGAAGGAGTATCTCCAGAAGATTCTCGAGCTGCCCCGCCGCTCCCTCGACGACGATGCCTTTGCCCGCCGCGGTCTGCTGCAGACCACGATGGACGACTTCGAGGACCGCTACGACACCGCCATGGAGCAGGTCCGCTCCGGTGACGCGGGCCAATCCGCCGAGGCCGCCAAGTTCCTTCGAGAGGTCATCGCGGCCGACGAGAAGTTCTGGCAGCCCCACCTGATGCTCGCCCTCGCCGTCCGGGAAGCCGAAGGCGATACCGCGGCGCTGGGCCACCTGATGAACGCGGTCAAGCTGCGTCCCAACGACGCCGAGATTCGCAACCTCATCGCCGCCATCCTGCGCAAGCAGGGCCGGCCCAAAGAAGCCGTCGAGCACCTGCGGGCTGTCGTCGCGATCAACCCCCGCGACATCGAGCCCGTCATCTCGCTCGCGTCCACGATGCGCGACGCCAACATGTTCGACGAGGCTCGCCAGGTCTGCCAGGCCGCCCTCCAGGCCGCTCCGAACCACCCCGAGTTCACCGCGATCATGGCCGGGCTTCCGGAGCCCAAAGAGCCCAGCTAGTCCGAGCGCTTCGGCAAATCGAAAAGGCGGCGTGTCCTCGGACTCGCCGCCTTTTCTTCGTTTGGGCTCGACGCTGCCGCCAAGAGTCCGACGTCCGTCACGACGAGGGCAGCAACGTCGGCACCACCGCGACCAGATGCGCCACCAGTGCCAGCACCGCCGCGCTCGTCCCCCGCGCCGACGGATAGACCGCGTACATCGGCGATGGCCCCGGCAGCGCTCCGGGCAGTACCTCCACCAACGCACCGGACTCCAGCTCGCGCCAGCAGGTCATCTCCACGACCGGCGCGATACCAAAGCCATCGATGGCCGCCTTGCGGGCGGTCTCTTGGCGGTTGGTGCGAACCCGGTTGCGGAACTCGACCTTCACCGGTCCGCTCGGACCCTGGAGCGCAGAAATGGCGTTGGGAACCCAGTTGTCCATGGCGACGCAGTCATGCTCCGCGAGGTCTTCGGGGATCGTTGGGGTGCCCTTTGCAGCCAGGTAGTCGGGGCTCGCGACCAGCAGCAGCCGCGAGTCGACAAGCTTGCGGGCGCACAAGACGGTGGAGTCCGGCGGCGCCCCCCCACGCAGCGCGACGTCGATGCCCTCGGCCACGAGGTCGACTCGGTCAAGGGTGTGAATCACCTCGAGGTCCACGTCCGGATGGTCGCGCACGAAGCCGGTGAACATCGCCCAGACCACGCCGCCGTCGTCGGGCGGTGCCGTCACCCGGAGCAGGCCCGCGGGAGTGGAGCGGAACTCGCTCACCGCCCGCGCGGCGTCTTCGACGTCGTGAAGGATCCGGGCGGTCCGCTCGAAGTAGATTCGGCCCGCGGGGGTCAAGCCCACCGAGCGCGTGGTTCGGTGCAGCAGGACGTAGCCGAGCTGGTCTTCCAGCCGAGCGACCCGCCGACTCACCGCGGAGGGCGGCAGCCCCAGTGCTCGGCCAGCCGCCGAGAAGCTGCGGCGCCGGACCACCTCGGTGAACACCGCCAAGTCGTTGAGGTCGATGTCTGCGATCGCCACGGGCACGTCATCAAACTGCCGCAGAACCCGCGGACCGCTTTTGCCGAAACGGCAAAAGAGACATCCATTATTGGTATCTAGTGCGGAAGAAGCAATGGTGGTTCACTACGACCATGACCAACCGCCCCGCACTTGGCGCCTTCTTCGTCTCCCTATTCGGATGCGCGTCGACCGCGCCGATGGAGTCCGCCGCGCCCATCTCGGTCGGTGAGGCCTCGCAACAGCTCGACGGCAAGCGCTACCGCGAGACGCGGGTCGGCATTCACATCGATGCTCCACCCGCCGCTGTCTGGGCTGTGTTGACCGACGCTGCGGCCTACCCGAGTTGGAACACCACTGTGACCTCCCTCGAAGGCACCATCGCCGGTGGCGAGAAGATCGAGCTACAGGTCAAGATCGATCCCAAGCGCACCTTCAAGCTCGAGGTGAGCACCTTCGAGGCCCCAACCCGCTTGGTCTGGCAGGACGGCAACGGGATGTTCAGGGGCGTTCGCACCTTCACCCTCACCGCCCTTCCCGACGGCACGACCGACGTCACCATGGCCGAGGTCATGACCGGGTCGATGATGGGCATGATCGCCAAGAAGCTGCCCGACTTCCGGCCCGACTTCGACACCTTCATGCGCGACCTCAAGGCCACCGTCGAAGCCGCCTAGAAGCCAGGTCCTAACGCCGGATCCGGAAGATGCGGCCCTTGCCCATCTCGACGATGAACCCGAACGGCACGTGCAACTTGCCGTCGTCGGGGTTGAGCATGCCCGGCGGCGGGTTGGGGAACGGCGCCGCCTTTCGGATCGCCTGAATCGCCTCCTCATCGAGGTAGTCGACGTTGCTGCTCTTGCTGGTCTTGACCTTGTGCAGGCTGCCATCGGGGTTGAGGATGATCATCAACCGTGTGATGCGGGTCTTCGTGCCGTTGATGCGGCCGTCAGGATCTCGGGCTCGCAGGCGCGCGACCGGGTCCCAGTGCTCATCGATGGCGTCCTTCATGCGGTTGAAGAACGAGGCGTACTTCCACCGCTGAGCGTTGAGGATCGAGGCGTCCCCCTTGTCGACATCATCGACCTTGTCGCGAGACCCGGGCAGACCAAGCTCCTTGGCGCGAGACCCGGGGAGGCCCCTGAGCGAACGGGGACTCGGCGCGAAGGAGGGAGATGGTGGCGTTGCCGAGCTCTCGCCCGTCCCGGTAGGCTCTCCATCGCCTCCTACCGCGCGCCGACCACCGAGCGGAAGCGCTAGGCCACGCGAGGCGGGAGTGTCGAAGCTCTTGGGCTTTGGGCCGGCGTTCTGATCGTCGTTGGCTTTCGGACGGCCTTGCGGCGTGCTCGCCTGGGAACGACGCCGAGACGGCGCGACGGTTTCACGATCGGTGCTGTTGTCGAACTCCGAAACCCGTTTCGCGTCCTTCGGAGGTCGCTCGTCGGCCACCGCGTCCAAGTGCACCGTCTTGCCGTTGCTCACCGTGTCGTCGTCCCCCGGGTCCCGCTCGGGGCTGAGCGTCACCTCCATCACTGTGTCCTCGCGCTCGGGGATCGTGCGGTCGCGCCCCAGCTTCACCATGCGATCACCCAAGGGCCACAGCACCAGGTGAGCCAGGAAGGAGGCCACGATCGCCCCCACCACGGGACCGACGGGGCTGCTGCGTCTACGCCGCGACACGCCGCCGGCAAGTATAGCCAGCGCGGGGAAAACCGCTCACGGCAGGGACAATCTGGTCTCAGCCAAGACCCGGGCGTAGGTCGAAGATTGGCGCTGTAGGGCCCCTGGAGCGGCAAACAGCACGACTCTGGGGTCTTCGGGGGCCGGGCCGAGGCGACGCTCCAGCGTAACGCCCAGCTCCGCTCCGTTGCGGCGGACCGCGTATGCCTTCGCCTCGACCGAGGCCTCCACGAATGCCGCAGGCAGCTCCCGGGGAACCAGCGTCAGCTCCGCATCGAGGGCGGGGTCGAGCAGCAGCAGGCCCGGGACGTCCAGCTCCGCGTCATGGTCAGGGACGACCACCATCACCTGCGCGAGGTCCCCCGCCCGAAGCGCGAGCCCGTCGAGCGCTCCCACTTGCAAGGGCAACGGCAACCCGGCCACGTCTTGCCGCTCATCGACGAACTCGAAGGTGCGCGGCGCCGACACGATGGCCGGGCCGGCTTCGAAGGCCGTCCACGAAGCGTCCGCAATCAGCGAGAGCGGATCTTCCCGCGCGGCCCGAAGCAGGGCCAAGGAACACGCGGCGGCCAACAAGAACGCCACCCCCAGCTCGACCCACCGCGTCCCGGCGCGGCTGGGGATGAACGCAAGCAACGCTCCGGCGACCACGGCCGCCAGGAGTCCCTGCCAAGAGGCTTCGACCGCGAGGAACCCCGGAATCGCAGAGACCGCCTGCACGACGGCGACCATGACCAACGGAACCATCACGCGTCGCCGCGCGGCCTGTCGGACGCCGCCATCTCCGGGCTTGAACAGCAGGGCCACGGCCGCGCCGAGCAACGCCGTCGCCGCGGGGCCGCCACCGCCGAGCACCATCCCAAGCTGCGGACCCAACACCGCGCTCACAAACACCCCGACCGCCGAGCCCAGCAGCGCGATGATCACCACCCGCCCACTGCCGGCCATCCGTTCGACCAGCGGCGCGGCGAACCAGATCGTGTACAGGTCGAGCAAGAGCCCCAGCGGGTCGCCGTGAACCCAACTCCCGGTCCAGATCCGCCACCAGCCATCCCCGCGGATCATCTCCGGGGTGGAGGCGCCGACCTGCAGGAGCGCGAGGCCCCCGGCGTCGAGCCATCGCATCGCAAAGTAGCCGACACCCAATGCGACCACAAGGGCAGGCGTGGCGATCAACGTGCCCGAGCGCTTGACCGAAGGCGCGAGGCGAATGAACGCAGCCAGGCGCGCCCCGACGGCTTCGACGTACGGCACCAGTTCGTCCGCGATGCTGACCGGCTCGAGCAGCGCAGGAGGGGCACCCAGCTCGCCCATGGCCCGCCGAGCAGATTCGACGACACGATCGTCGCGGCGCCCGGCGAGGTCCTTCACCTGCTCCAGCTCACTCCGCGCTCGGCCTGCGTCGCCCGCTTGCCGCGCCGCAAGACCTCGGAACAGCGCACCGCTGGCCTCTGACAGCCCGAGCTGGCGGCGGGCGGTGTTGCCCAAGGCGTCCTGCACCGTTCCCTCCGCGCCCGCGTAGACCAGAAATGTCAGCCGCGCCTGTGAGACCAGGCCCAGCGAGCGAGGATCGTTGCCCACGGGCCCGTTCTCGAGCGCCTGCAACAACGCCGCCGCACGCTCCAGTGCACCGACCTCCCCATATGCCCGCATCAAGCCCAAGACCAACGCCGGTCGCAACGCGGCGTAGCGGGCATGGAATCGGGATTCGTAGTGTCGAATCCCCTCGTCCCAGCGCTGTCCGTACAACAGCATCGAGACGATCTGTTCGTTGATCAGCGCCAGCTCGCCGCCATCTTCGGTCTCGTGGGCGAGTCCACGAAAGTAGCCGATGGCCGCATCGACGCCGTCTCGCTCGAGCACCGCCAGCCCGCGCAGAATCGGTTGCTGACGACTGAGTCCCGCGCCGAGCATCAGCATCGCCCGCGCGCCCGCGGCCCATACCGCGAGCCGCAACATGCCGCGTCCGAAGAAGATACGAGCTGCCGCCTCGAGGACCCACGGCAGGACGACAACGAGGACGGTGAGGCCCATCGCGACGATGCCGACGAAGCGAGAATCCTCGGCCACGCCCAGAAGCGTCAGCCCCAGGATCGCCGCGAGCACCCAGACGTGCCCCCGGGGGCCGTCCTCCGTACGTCGTGATGAGCGCAGCAGGGCCATCCCCACCAGCGCGGTCGTCAGCAGCAGAAACTCGTCAAACATCCGGCAAGCTGGCGGCAGGAGTATGACTAGCGGCTCGAACCGTCCGGTCCCGTGGGTCCGGTCGGGTCCGACTCGTTTTCGAGGTGTCCGATGAGCCGGTACTTCTCGTAGCGCTGCGCGACCAGGTCCTGCGCGCTCAGAGCACACAGCTCGGCCAGGTGCTTCCGCAGCGTCTGTGAGAGTGCAGCCGCGGTGGTCGTCAGGCCACGATGGGCACCGCCCACAGCCTCGGGGATGATCTCGTCGCAGATGCCGAGCTGGCGCAGGTCGTGGCTGGTCATCTTGAGCTGTGCAGCTGCGGTCTGCTCAGCCTCGGGGTCCTTCCACAGGATGCTCGCGCACCCCCGCGGAGAGATGACCGAGTAGACGGCATGCTCGAGCATGAGGATGCGGTCGGTGAGTCCGATCGCGAGCGCTCCGCCGGAGCCGCCTTCGCCGATCACCACCGAGATGGTGGGCACCTCGAGGCGTGACAGCAGCTCGAGGCTGGAGGAGATGGCTTCAGACTGGCCGCGCTCTTCGGCACCCAGACCCGGATACGCACCTGCGGTGTCGATGAAGCAGAGAATCGGGTGACCGAACTGCTCGGCCAATCGCATCAACCGCTGGGCCTTGCGGTACCCCTCGGGGCGCGCCATGCCGAAGTTGCGGTACAGGTTTTCCTTGGTGTTCCGGCCCTTCTGGTGGCCGATGATCATCACCGTGCGCTCGCCAAAGCGGCACAAGCCTCCGACGATCGCGGGGTCGTCCGCAAACGCCCGGTCGCCGCGAAGCTCCATGAAGTCGGTCGTCATCTCGCCGATGTAGTCGAGCGTGTAGGGACGATCGGGGTGCTTGGCGAGCTGGACCTGCTCCCATGGGGTGAGCGAAGCGAAGCGTTCTTTTTGGAGCTCGCGAGCCTTCTCTTCGAGGCGCTCGATCTCTTGCGCCATCTCTCGGCTTCCGCCGCTGAGATGCTTGAGCTCCTTGATCTTCCCTTCGAGCTCCACGATGGGGCGTTCGAACTCGAGTACCTTGGTCGACATCGGCGTGTTCTTTCGTCGGGTGCGCTCAGCCCAGCGCGAGAAAGGCTTGGACCTTGTCCCAGGGCATGGAACCCGACTCCGGGATGTGTACGACATCCGCGGCCGGAAGTTGATGGCGAAAATACGTTCGCTGTCGCCGGGCGTACTGCCAGGTCGCCTTGAGGATGTCCTCGCGGGCCGCCGCGAGGCCGAGGCGGCCCTTCACGACGTCTACGAGCTGTTTGTAGCCCAACGAGCGCATTGCCTTGTGATGCTCATCATATCCGTCCGCGACAAGGCTCTCCACCTCGGCCAGCCAGCCGCGCGCCAACATGTGATCCACTCTGCGCACCTGTCTCTCACGCAGCGCATCCCCGGGATCGAGCCACACGAACAGCATCCGCGCCCGAGGCTGCGGAGGATCGGCTGCCCGCAGAGCGGAGATCGGGCCTCCGGCCGCATGACACAGACCCAGGGCGCGGACGACCCGCACCCAGTTGTTCGGGTGGATCGTCTCCGCACTCGCCGGATCCGCCGCAACCAACGCCCGATGTGTCGCTCCCGGCTCGTCGCGCTCCGCGTCGGCCCACTGTGCCTCGAAGCTCTCGCGCTCGGTGCCTTCGAGGGTCGGCGCGCTGGGATCCCCCTCCCCGGTCGCCCGCCACAACGCGGCCCGAAGGTACAAGCCGGTCCCTCCCACCAGCAGCCCACGATCCCCCAGATGCGACCACGCCCTGCTCGCAAACTCGCGAGCTGTGAACGTGCCGTCGGGATCGACCAGATCGATCATCATGTGGCGCACCCGGGCCTGGGCCTTTGCCGAGGGCTTGGCCGATCCGATGTCGAGGCGTCGGTAGACCTTGACCGAGTCGCACACCACGATCGGGAGCCCCACCCGCTCGGCGACCTCAAGGCCCAACGCCGCCTTCCCCGATCCGGTCGGCCCCACCACGCTGACCACGCGCGGCAGCGGCTCACTCACGTCAGGTCCCCGGACTCGAAACAACGAATGCCGGGCACCTTGCTGAGGTCTCGGTCCTGCTCGATCAACTCGCGAACCCATCGCCGGGCCAGCCGCGGCGCAGGGTCCGCGCCTTGGGCCTGCGAGAGCACTGCAGCGATGCCATGGGTCCCCGTCTGCTCCGATTCTTTGGCCGGAGACTCGACCCGTAGCCACGCCACCATCTTGTCGACCAAGTCGTCGATGTCCGGCTCGTCGACGCAGTCCTTCAGCTGCGCGGGAACGGCACGCACCAACAACGCATCCTCGCCGAACGCCTCGAGCACGACGCCAAGCTCTTGAAGCGCCGCCGCCCGGGACAAACACAGCTCAACGTCTCGGGTACTACGCCGGACAACCACCGGAGCGAGCAGGCCTTGCGCGCCCACCGAGCCGCCACCGAGTTCAGCGACCAACCGTTCGTACACGAGATGGCTACGCAGTCTTCTGAGGTCTACCGACACGACCATGTCTCCCCAGCGCAGCATCGCGACCGGACCTGGCAAGCAGGTCAGAAGCGACAGCGCTGGGCCTTCGTTCGAATCGGAGGTGTGTGACTGGGGTACCGCGGCGGGGGACGGGAACTCCCGCTGTGCGGGGGCAGGCTCGGGGCGGCGTGCGTCGGCCAGACGCTCTCGAAGCCGTCCCGCCGCGGCGCGAGCATCCGCTCGGTGGCCGTCATAGTTGGTCTGCGTCGCTGCCGTCCGCAGACGGTAGGTGGACCCCGATGCAGCGCCGGCGGCGAAACGCGGTGCCGCACCCACGGATGGCTCGGAGCGTGTCGAACGATCGAGCGCAGCACGGGCACCCGCCGCGAAACGAGCCTGAGGCTCGGGCTCTCCCTGCGGTACGTCCCACTGTGCCGCAGCCGAGGCCAGCACGTGCCGAGCCGCCGCATAGACCGCCTGCGGATTGGAGAAGCGAACCTCGGCCTTCTGCGGGTGCACGTTCACGTCCACCTCGCCCGCCGGAGGATCCACCCGCAAGCATGCGACCGGGCTGTGACCCGAAGGCAAGAGGTCTCCGTACGCGGCCGCAATGGCCCCCGACAGCGACCGTTCTCGAACGACGCGACGTCGCACGACGACGAACGACTGGCCGCGGCCCTTGACCGACGCTGTCGGCGGCGAGAGGAACGCTTCGACTTCAACGCCGTCGTGCACGCCTTGGACCCGGGTGATCGGAGCCCGGACGCGCCGAGCGAGCACCGCTGCGATGCGCTCGGCCAGTGCAGCCGCGGGCAGCTCGAGCAGCGTCCGCGTGCCATGTCTTAGACGCAGGTGCACCCCCGGATGCGAGATGCCCAACCGCACCATCGTGTCCGTGCAATGCCCAACTTCGGTCGCCTCGGAGCGCAGGAACTTGCGACGCGCGGGCACATTGACGAACAACGACGCCACCTCGACCCGAGTCCCGACGGGACGGCCCACCGGGGAGACCTCTGGCGCCAGGCCAGGACGTGACCGCATGCGCGTCCCGGCCGAGTCACCCGTCCGGCGGGACTCCACCGTGACGTCGGCGACGGCGGAGATCGAGGCCAGCGCCTCCCCCCGGAACCCCAACGTGCGAATCTCAACCAGGTCGGACGCGTCGCGAACCTTCGACGTGGCGTGTCGGGTGATCGACAGCGGCAGGTCGCTCGGGTGCATCCCGCCACCGTCATCGAGCACCACGATGCGCTCGGATCCGCCGCGGGTCAGCTCCACTTCAACGCGCGACGCCCCGGCATCGATCGCGTTCTCGACCAGCTCCTTGACGATGGACGCTGGCCGCTCGACCACCTCCCCCGCCGCAATCTGGTCGGCGAGCGCGGCAGGCATCACCTCGATGCGAGAAGGCGCGGACACGACCTCAACTGGGTATCACCACCGGGAAGCAGAGCCAACTGGCACGCAGGAAGGACGCGCGCTCTACCGAACGGCGACCGACAGGTTCGGGTCGTCCGTCCAGACGACTCGGTTCCGTCCGCCCTGCTTCGCCAGATACAAGCGCGCGTCGGAGCGTTTGATCAGATCGTCGGCGTTGGCGACCTCGGTCTTGAGCTCTGCAACCCCGATCGAGATGGTCAGCGGGATCCGACGGCCCTCGAAGCTGAACTCCTCCTGCTCGACCATCGCCCGGACGGTCTCTGCGAAGTGCGCAGCTCCCAGTTCGTCGATCTCCGGGAGGATGACCGCGAATTCCTCGCCACCGTAGCGGGCGACGACATCGACCTTGCGGGCGCGCTGCCGAACGATGTCCGCCATGTGCCGAAGCACGTGGTCGCCGGCGCGGTGCCCGAAGGTGTCGTTGCAGCGCTTGAAGTGATCGATGTCGAACATCATCAGCGCGAGCGGACGGTCGTAGCGGCGGGCCCGGCTCAGCTCGCGCTCGAGCGTTTCGACGAAGTAGCGCTTGTTGAAGATCTGCGTCAGCCCGTCGACGGTCGACAGCCGGTAGATCTCCTCGTGGTACGAGCTCTCGATGTTGTCGCCGGTGAGGAACTTGAAGATGCTGCGGCCGACCTTGATGAGGTCGCCGTCCTTCAAGTAGGCCTCGTGAATCTTGTGGTCGTTGACGTAGGTGCCGTTCGTCGACTCGTTGTCGCGAATCTTCACCCCAGCCTCGTCGATCATGACCGTGGCGTGCGTACGGGACACCGAGTCCTGCGACACGCAAATATCCGCCGTCGTTCCCCGGCCGATGGTCATCTCCCGGTTCTCGATATTGTACTTACGACCAAGCTCCGCACCGTAGATGACCACGATGCACGCGTCCTTCTTCTGGCGATGAAGCCCGGTGTCTTCCACTTTGTGGATGACGGTGACGATGGTTTCGTCGCGCATGACCGCGAACGTCCGCGGTTGGCGAACGAGGTCTTATCGTAGCAGGAAACTGGCCGAGGAAAAGAACTCCGCATCTGCACCGTACGGCGCTCGGTGTACTTGTGTGCAGTTCGCGTACACCATCCCTGGCGTTGCCGCGCCGATCGCGATCTTTTTGACGCGCGCGTCCTCGCGCTGCTATAGGCTGCGCTCTGGCTGCCATGGGAACGCCACGAAAGAGTCTCAGCGGCGTAGGCGCCCTGTTCTTTCTGGGGACACTTGGTGCCATCGCCTTCTACGTCCAGCAACAGAGCGCACCCGAGGGGTACGACGGTGTGCGGAAGTCGGCGACGGTACTCCCCGATGTCACCCCGGATGAAGACACGTCGCTCGTGCTGCCTTGGGCAGATCGCCTCGATCTGAGCGCGACGTCTTTGGTGGCGATCACGGATCCGCAGGCGGCCCCACCCGAAGAAGGCGACCCCGCCGCGGCCGGTCCAGCCCCGGTCGACGCGGCCGCCGCGGTCGCCGACCCGAAGAAGAGTCGGTTCGTCCAGGAGCTCAACGACGGGCACCGGATCATGCTGACGCTCGACCCTGTCCTTCAGGAGTCGGCGCTCACGATCTTCGAGAACCGCGAGGTGCCCTATGCGGGCGCGGTCATGCTCGATATCCGGGACAACTCGGTTCTGGTCCTCGCGGGCCACTCCAGCATGGACACCGAGGTCGACCCGGTCGAGATCGTCGCCAGCGCCTGGGCGCCCGCCGCCTCGACCTTCAAGCTGGTGACCACCGCCGGATTGCTCGAGTCCGGAGCGGTTACCCCGAGCACGCGCGCGTGTTTCTCGGGCGGGCTGCACGGCATCGAGGACGACATGCTCACCGACAATCCCGCCCGGGATACGCGGTGCGAGACGCTCTCCTCGGCAGTGGCGCACAGCTACAACTTGGTCATCGCCAAGCTGGCGCACAAACACCTCGAGCAGAAGGACCTCGTCGACATCGCGCACTCGTTGTTGTTCGAGACGCAGATCCCGTTCGAGTACACGATCGAGCGCAGCCCGGCGCACATTCCCGCCGACCCCATGGAGCGAGCCAAGGTCGCCGCAGGGTTCTGGAACGTGGACCTGTCGCCGATTCATGCGGCGACGATGGTGAGTATTTTCGCCCGCGGCGGCGTGTATCAGCCCCCCCACGTCATCGACCAGGTGATCGGGCCCGACGGCAGCGACCTCTCGCCGGCCCGCCCCAAGCCAACCCGCGCCATCTCGGCCGAAACCGCCTTGGCGCTTGGACAAATGATGCGGTCCACCACGACGTCGGGCACCGCCCGCAAAAGCTTCGTGGACCCGCAGGGCAAACCCTACATCGCCGATGTCTTGGTGGCCGGGAAGACCGGAAGCCTCACCGGCAAGCGGTCGCCCTACCTCAACTACAACTGGTTCATCGGGTTCGCACCCGCCGACCGCCCTGAGATCGCATTTGCGGTCCTGCTGGCCAACGAACCCAAGTGGCGAATCAAAGCGCACTACGCTGCCCGCCGCCTCGTTCAGATCTACCTCGAGCGGCGAGGGGCCCTCGAACAAAACCGCGATGCCCGTCTGACGAAGACCGGCGTCACCGCGCGGGCTCGCGATGGCATGGGTGCGATCGTGAAAGCCGCACCGGCGGCCCCACCCCCGCCGGCTCCAGGCGCAGCCGCGCCGCAAGATCCCGAGGTCGTGGCTCCGAGCGCCGACGCCCTGCCCCCACCTCCGGGCCCCGTGCCGGCAACGCCGCCGAGCTGAGCCCCCCACCTGGTACCCACCGAGTCGCCGCCGAGTAGTAGAGTTCGGCTTCGTGCTCGTTGCTCTGTTGGCTGCCGCGCTTGCGACAGCGTCGGCCGAACCCGCCAGCCCCGGTGTGGCGGCTCCACAAGCCATGGATGATCGCGCCCGAGCGAGGGTCGCGTTTGCTCGCGGCAGGGAGCACGCACAGGCGGAACGCTACGAGGAAGCGATCGTGTCGTTCGAGGACGCGTTGCGACTGCGTCCAACCTCCGGGCTGCACTACAACATCGCGGTGTGCCACCACCGGTTGTTTCTCGCCGAGGCCGAGAACACCGACGCCTACGAACACCACCGCGCCGCTGCCGTGCTGGCCTACAACGCTTACCTCGACGCTGCACCCTCGGCCTCCGATCGCTACGCGGTCGCAGCAACGATCCAAGACCTTCGAGGTCGGCCAAACCTCATCGACGAATGGCGCATCGACGGCGGAGACCCTGGCCGCGCAACCCTAGAGTTGCGCGAGTCCGAGACCGACCCCGAAGCCACCCCCGGACCGGAACCCGAACCCGAACCGACTTCGGTCGCCGAGCCCCAGCCACCCCCCCCTGCCCGGCCACCACCGGCGGTCTCCCCGATGCGGCCCGGGTTCCCGCATGGGATGTTCGGCATCGGACTCTCATTCGATGCCATCGCCCCGCGCGCGATGTCTTCCACGTCGGGTATCGACTCCCTCCCTGCGATCGGACCGTCGCTTCGCGCCGGCGGGTTCATCGGCGAGGCCCGAGAGCTGTTGCTCGGAGCCGAGTTTTCATGGGCGACAACACCAAGCGCGGGGACCCAAGGACACCGAATGTCGTCGATGCAGTTCCTGCTGCTGACCGAATGGGCACGCGCCGTCCGAGCCGACAAGCGACTCGAGCTCGGCGTCAGTGGAACCGCAGGTTTGGGCGGGCAGACCCTGGTCCACGATGGCCCGAGTCCGGCGACGTGTCCGGTTCGAGCCTCGGGGATCGTCAGCACCCGCGGCGGGTTGTTCCTCGGCGGGCGCTTCTTGCTGCGGGCAACGTTCGGCGCTCGCCGTCAGCATGCGCTCGCAGTCCGCACCGGCCCCACGTTGGCCGCGATGGGCGGTGGGACGAAGGACTCCGGGTGCGCGAGCAGCGAGCCCCATCCCTTCGATGGATATGACGTCCCGAACGCGACCTTGCAGCTCCGCAGCGAGCTCGGCTACGCGTTCCGCTGGTGAGCGGTCAGGACGGGTCTTCGAGCAGCTCGGCCTGCACGACAACCGGCTCTGAGCCCTGGCCGCCCTCGACACGAATCGTGCGCTGCACCGGAAACCGACCCGGCTTGCGGACCTCGAGTCTGTGCACGCCGGGCGCCAGCACCAGGGGGTCGGCCCCGGCTGCGGTCAGCGAACCGACCTGGCCGATGTAGTTCCCGTCCACGTAGACGTCGGCGTCCGCGTCCGCGTCGGGAACCTCGATCGCCAGTGGTGCACCCGTGCCCGGGGCAGGACGACACGCGCCGAGCAACACGAGACAAGCGAAGGCGATGGATGGGGCGCGCAGCATCGGTGTGGGTGATGGTGATGGAAAACGGGCGCCGGCTCAACAACTCTGCCGTCGACCGCTCGTCCGCGAGGGGTCGCATGGCCGCGCCTGCGCCGTCCACGGCGTTTCAACGCAAGCGGATCGACAGCGAGCGCGCGTCGTGAACACCCACGACGGTCACATCGAAGTCGGGGAGGCTCAGGGCCCCGAGACGCCGGGCGATGTCCTGCGCGGACGCCTTCCCCACCAGTTCGATGCGAACCGACCCATCGGGGTCGATCCCCACGAGCTTGGCTTTGCGCACCCCGGACACCCGATCCGCCAACGCGCGCTGCAGCCGGCGGACCCGCGACGCGGGATGCGGCGATTCCACCCGGACGACCACGCCGCCGGGGTCGCCCATGATCTCGGCGGCGAGAGCGTCGGCCACGGCGCCCGCCCCACGTTCGCGAGCGCTCTGCTCATCGACACCGAACGCAGCCTCGTCGGACTTCAGGAGCACCCGACCGTCAGCCTTCGCTTCCACCCGAATACGCACCGCCTGAAGCAGCGTGTTCGGCACCGGTCCCAACGGTTCACACTCGATCGCCACGGCAACGGGCGCGGACGGGCCGACGGGGGCTTTGGCCACGCCCAGACGCGCGAGGTCATCACTGACCTGCTCCGCCTCGACGGTGCAGCCGTGCCCAGCCGAAAGCTTGTCGAGGTGAAAACGAACCTTCGCGGGGGACGGCGCGACGGGCGGGGCGACGAACTTGGCGAGCCGAGCGACATCGATCTCGACCTCGAGTTCGACCCGAATGCCCTCGGGATCCACCTGCTCGGAGACGATTCGGTAGGCGCCCGTCCATCGGGTCCCATCTCGCTGCACCGACTTCTTCGCATCCTTGTCGACACGGCCCTCCAGCCCGTCAATCGCGGCTTGCAAAGCGGCCAGCCGGGCCCGACGGATCGCCCGTGATCGAAGCCGGGTGGAACTGGGTGCTTGTTTCCACTCGGACGCCTTGGCGGCCCCTGAGCCCCGAACGCCAGCCGCGTGGGCGGTGGACGCGGCGAGGCTGAAGCTCGCCACGGCGAGCCCGATGAAGTAGCGTCGAAAGCGCGATCCTGCCCGCACGAGCAAGAGCGTAGCAGTCCCCCACCGTGGGCGGTTGTGGCCCCTGCAATCCGGCGTGAGCGGCCCGGCATTCTTGGGGGTAGCCAGCGCGACTCCCGTGGGCTACACGCGGCTTCATGCGCCCCCCGTTCGTCGGCCATCGACGCTACAGCATCACGCACCGCGCCGTTCAGCGGCTTCGCGAGCTGGTGCCCACCCGGGCCGAAGAGGACGACGAAGCGCTGCGCGACCGCCTGGATGTGGCGCTGGGTGAGGCCGAAGATGGCGGCCGTGCGGTCCGCACGTTGGACGCGATGCTCGGGGAGCCGCAGACGCTGATCCCGGTCGCCGAGTTTGGCGAGACGCTCTACGCGATCATCAAGGAGGACACCGTCGTCACCGTCCTTCCCAAGGGCCACGGCGAGGAGATCCTCCAGCGCGGCCAAGCGATGGAGCAGCGAGTCGCCTCGGGCCAAGTCCAGGTTCAACCGCGAGCCCCGGAGCGCGAACGCTTCGACCCCAACGCGCGGCGACGCTGGCAAAAGGAGACCCCTCCGGTCGTGGTCGAGCGTGTGGGCCGTGCCGCCCCTGCCGAGCTGAGGCCCTCCGCACCGGGTCTTGCGGAGCCAGCAACGACGGCTCAGGCCGAGCTCGGGTCGAGCGGACCCCCGGCTTCCAACGATGCCTCCGGGTTGGTGTTCCGCCTGCCCGAGCCGCCCCCGACCGACAGCCCCGTGGCGAGCGCGCTGCGCCTGGCGCTGGACGAGGGCCGCCGCCGGGCAGCCGTCCTCGCGCTGCAAGAAGCGCTCGAAGCTTCGAGCCCCGACGACGCGCTCGGCCCGCTGTGGAACGCGGTTGCCCAGCAGGGCCTTCCCCGAACCATGACGGTTGGGGATCTGCTCGACGCCACGCACGCTGCACGCCGCTGACCCCGAACTCCGGGGTTTGTGCGCTCGTGTGGTACCCCAGAGGAACGATGGGCGTCGGACCGCAACGGATTCTCGGCATCGACCCGGGCACCCTGTGTGTTGGGTACGGCGTGATCGAGACGAATGCGGAGCGCGGGGGCGCGTTCGAGTACCTCGAGTGCGGAGTCCTGCGACCCTGCAAGACGCTCGAGGTTCCGGTGCGCATCGCCGAGATCGCAGCCGGGCTAACCGAGATCATCGAGGAACTCCGCCCGACCGCTGTGGCGCTGGAGAAGGCGTACTACGGCAAGAACGCCGCGAGTGCGCTCAAGCTCGGCCAGGCCCGCGGGGCGATCATGTTGCTGACCGCGCAGCACCGCTTACCGACGTTCGAGTACGCCCCCTCGACGATCAAGCAGCAGGTTGTGGGTCATGGGCGCGCGACCAAGGCCCAGGTTCAGGCCCGCGTGCAGATGCTCTTTCGCTTGCGCAAGACACCCTCGACGGACGCCGCGGATGCGCTAGCCATCGCGCTGTGTCACGGGCACAGTGCACCGGCTCGGATCCACGCGGTGGATCCCGAGGAGCAGACTCGGACCCTGTCATGATCGGACATCTTCGCGGCACCGTCCTCGTACGCGACGCACTCACCGGCACCATCGTGCTGGACGTGGGTGGCGTCGGCTATCAACTCATCGTCTCGTGGCAAACGTTTGCCGACGTGCCCGGCGAAGGCGAAGAGTGCTCCTTGTGGGTGCACACGCATGTTCGAGAGGACGCGCTCGCGCTGTACGGGTTTGTGGTGCCCGAGGAGCGGCGCATGTTCCAGCTGCTCACCTCGGTCCCGCAAGTCGGGCCCAAGAACGCCGTCGCGGTGTTGGGCGGGTTTCCGCTGCTGGAGTTGCTCGAGGCGATAGCGCAAGGCGATCAGGCGACGCTGCAACGCATTCCAGGAGTCGGCAAGCGGACGGCCGAGCGCATCATTTTGGATCTGCGGGAGAAGGTCGAGCCGTTGGCCGCTGCCTTGGGCATCGAGGATGGCGAGGAGCCCTCCCAGGCCGCGCCCACCGACGCGCTCGACGATGAAGCACGCGCCGTGTTGGTCAACCTGGGCTGGAAGCCGAAGACCGTGGATACCGCGCTCGCCAAGGCCCACGACAGCGATCCTCCGCCCGAAGACCTCGATGGCCTCGTGCGCCGGACGCTTGCGGTGCTAATGGGCCGCTAGTTTGCGGGCTCAGGTGTCGGGTCCTTCGTCGGGATCCGGGACCACATGGAGCGTGAACTCCGACTCGGGTTGTGAATCCGCGTCGTCGCCGGCCCTCAGTTCGGGTACGAGCCCGAGTCCGCCCAGCCGCAGCGCATCTGCCAGGCGACCGGCCAGACCGGTGTGCCGCATGTTGTCCGACGCCTGACCGATGGCGCGCTCGATCGCTCGCGGGTCGCCCACGATCACGCACAGCTTCTTCGCGCGGGTGATCGCGGTGTACAGGAGGTTGCGTCGCAGCATGACGTGGTGCTCGGGCAGCAAGCACACGATCACGGCATCGAACTCACTGCCCTGGCTCTTGTGAATCGACAACGCGTAGGCCAACTGCAGCGCCGAGACCTCTCGCCCTTCGTACTTCACCTTCTTGCCGTCGAAATCGACGGTCAGCGTCGCGGCTTCGGCGTCCACAGCGATGACCTCCCCGATGTCCCCGTTGAACACCGCCTTCTCGTAGTCGTTTCGGGTCTGCATCACCCGGTCGGTGCGTCGAAAGATCCGCCGCGGGGTGTTCTTGCCGCCCACGACCCATTCGCGCTGTCCCGCGGTGAAGTGCGCCTGCAGACTCCGGTTGAGGTTTTCCGTCCCGGCGATGCCCTTGTGCATCGGGACCAGCACCTGCACGTCGGTTCGCCCCTCGATGCCGTAGGCCGCGGGGATTCTGTCGGTGGCCATACGGACGGCGAGGTCGTGGACCCGCTGCGCGGTGCGGCACGCAACGACGAAGAACTCGCCTTGCTCTCCCCCTTCGTCTCCAGAGACGTCGGGAGCGAGTTCCTGACCGTGCAGGACACGGTGCGCGTTGCCGATGATGCTGCTGCCCTCGTCCTGGCGGAAGACCTCCGTGAGCCGGACCAAGGCGATCGGCGTGTCGGCATCTTCGGCAACAGCCATGACATCTCGCAGCACGTTTCCCGGGCCCACCGAGGGAAGCTGGTCGGCATCACCGACGAGCAGCAGCCGGTGAGCATCGGTCAGCGCGCCCAAGAGGGCAGCCCCCAGGACGATGTCGATCATCGAGCTCTCGTCGACCACGAGTAAGCCTGGTGGCAGCGGGTCCGCGGGGCCGTGGGCAAACGCTCCGGTCTCGGGTTGGAACTCGAGCAAGCGGTGCAACGTGCTCGCCGAGTGACCGGTCGTTTGCTCGAGACGCTTGGCAGCACGTCCGGTCGGCGCCGCGAGCAGCACGGCGACGCCGTTGGCATCGGCCAACGCGAGGATCTGTGCCACGACCGTGCTCTTGCCCGTACCCGGCCCCCCGGTCAGCACCATCACACCGTGCTCGGCGAGCGCCTCGACGGCGGCCCGCTGCCCGTCGCTGAGGTGCCCAGGCAACTCGGGAACGCTCCAGGGCTCGACCTTTCCGCGGGCCAGCGTCGCAAGGCCTGCGGCGACGTCGTTCTCGGCCTCGAGCATCCGCACCGGGAACGCCAGCGGCGCATTGTCGTTGCCGTGCTCGAGCACCACCTCTCCACTGACGACGAGGCGTTCGCCAGCATCGCGTACCGCGAACTCCTCCGCGCCGAGGTTGCGCGTCGCCTGCTGCACCAAAGACTCGACCGGCAGCGCACAGTGCCCGTCCATCTCGGCTTGTTCGAGCACGTGGACGAGGCCGGCGTCGAGGCGTTCAGCGCTGTCGGGTTCGATTCCCAGCGCCCGAGCCACGCGGTCCGCGGTCGAGAACCCGATGCCCCGAACCTCCCGCGCCAAGCGGTACGGATGTTTGCGAAGGACGTTGATGCCGTCGTCGCCGTAGCGCTCGAAGATCGAGTTTGCCAGGTGCACCGGCAGGTCGAGCTCGAGCAGTTGGGCTTCGAGCTGCGCCATCGGACCGCTGTGTGTCGCGTGGTGCTGAGCGATCTTCTCGAGCGTCCGCTGTCCGATGCCCTCCACCTCCATCAGACGCCGCGGCTGCTGCTCGAGGATGCTGAGCGTATCGAGGCCGAACTTCGCAACGATGCGGGAGGCCATGACTGCCTTGACCCCTGGGTAGCGCATCAACCGACGTTCGATGCCGAGCTTGGTCGTGGGAACGGCGACCGTCATGCCCACGATCGCGAACTGCCGACCGTGCTGTGGATGTGAATCCCAGCGGCCCCGCAGGGTGAGCTCGGCACCGGTCTCCACGCTGACCATGCGGCCGACCGCGGTCACCAGCGTCTCGTGACCGGGGGCGAGCAGGCGCAACACCGTGTAGCGCGAGCGAGGGTCGTGGTAGACGACCCGCTCGACGGTGCCCTGTAGCTCTACCTCGTCGGCCACGGGCAACCCTCGCCAAAACTGAGGCCGGCGTCAAAGTGAAGCCGCGCGTGCGGGCATCCAGCCCTCCAGGGCCGCACGCACCATCACGAGCCGATCTTGGCCCCACAGCCGAAGGGTCGTTCCATCCTCGTAGGTGAGGACGAAGCTGGGCACACCGCAGATCCCCTCACGCTGAGCGCGCTCGGTCTGCTCGCGCAGCGCCGACTTGACCTCGGGAGCCTGCGTGCGAGCCAGGATCGCGTCGGCATCAAAGCCAGCGTCGGCCAGGACCGGGGCCAACGTCTGCGGCGTATCGATGCGTCGGTCCTCCGCCCATGCGGCCCGGTACAGGGCCCCGACGCAGGCGGGCTCGACCAGGGACGCTCGCAGGGGGAGGACAGAGCGCAGGGGGAAGTGGGACGGAAAGCGCAACGGGACGCCCCACCCGTCTGCCCAGTCTTGCAGGTCCCGCAGCGCGTAGGCCTGACGGGTCTCGTTCATCGCATGCAGTGGAACGTTCGGTGTACCGATCGCTCGGAACAAGGCGCCGAGGAGAATCGGAGACCACTCGACCTCGAGGCCGGCCCCCGCGGCAATGCGCTCGATCTGTGTCGCCGCGAGATAACTGAAGGGGCTCGAGAGGTCGTGGACGAAGCGAATCCCGGTCACGCGGCGCGCGGGTCGGGTCGGCGGCACAGACCAAGCGTCGAGTGCAACCTGCCCCCCGAGGTCCCGCAGCAACAGACCGATGCGGTCCTGCCCCCAGAGCATCCGCGGTCCGCCGAAGAACGTGGGCACACCGAAGGCGCCGGCTTCGAATGCGGCCAAGGTTGAGGCGCGCAGGGATTCGCGGCCGGCCTCGATGGTGGCCTCGACGTCGACCTGGTGCGGGGCCATCACGCGCCCCAGGACCTCGCGGTCGCTGAGGTCCTCTCCACGCTCCCAGTACGCCTCGAAGAGCGTGGCGGTCCACGCCTCCCGTTGCTGCGCAGGCGCGGCGCTGAGGATGCGCATGGCGTCGACACTGCGACGGGGGTGACCGGGAGGAGCCTTCAACGATACGTCGCCAAGCTCCGCCCACAACGCGATGTCCCGCAGATTGGCGGCCGCCCGCACTGGGGCCATCACAGTGTTGGGGTCGTCCGGAGCCCCGACGTGTCGAAGCAACCCGCCCAGCAGCACCGGCTGGAGTTCGACCTCGGCATGCGCCCGAATCCGGTCCAGCTGGCGGAACGCCAGATAGGCGAACGGGCACACGACGTCGTAGACGAAGCGCACGACGGGCGTCGGAGTGCCCATGGGGTCAGTCTGGCTCGTCGGCGCCCGCGTAGCCCAGCGACCCGTCCAATGGACGCTCCGTGCCATCCGCATCCACAGGCGGATCCCCCTCGACCCACAACGCCACCGAGCCGAACGGGGTCAACGGGGGCGCACCAAGGCGGAAGTCACCGCCGTCCGCATCGTTGAACCACAGCGGGTTGTAGGACTCGTCGACGTCCACGCCGCCATCGCCCGCGAATCCACCCGTATCGATCGCGTTGGTTGCGAAGTCGAGCGGGAAGCAGTCCAGCGCCGCCGAGTCCCCCGAAGCGCCCACGAGGATCGAGTTGCGGACGGTGCCCTCGGTCTCGAAGCACTGCAGGCTGTCCGGCCCGGAGCCATCGTTGCCCGCGATCGTCGAGTAGAGGATGTCGACGGTTGCAAACTGGGCGTTGATGCCCGGACCCCGGGTCCCGTCGCCGTTGCTGCCAACCGCCGCGTTGTGCAGGGCGAGCGACCCGCCCAGGAGCCGGATGCCACCCCCGAGGTTGTTGAACACCGAGGACCCGTCGAGACGCAGGGCACACGGACCCGTGGTGAAGATGCCGTAGTCTGCGTTGCCGCCGACCTCGGAGCCCCGCATCCACAGCGCCGCGTCGCTGCAGCGAATGCCTTCGCTGGCGGTGTTGTTGGAGACACGGATTCCGACGGTGTAGACGCGGCCGTCCAGTACGGTGAGGCCGGGTGCGCCCACGCCATCCCCTTCGAGCGAGGGCACGCCGGCGTTCCCCACGAGCGCGATCGTGGCGTCGACAAGCAAGCTCGCCCCCTCGTCGTAGATGCCGGGCGCAACCCGCAGCACGCGGATGTCGTCTTCGACCAACGAGGAGAGCGCATCGGCGAGTGAACAGTTGGGCGTCGCCTCGGTGCCATCGCCAGGGCACACCGCATTGGAGTCGACGAAGATCAGCTCGTCCTCCAGGAAGCACTCGCCCACGAGCGCATCGGCGGAGTCGAGGTGACAGGCGCCGGTTGTGCACTCGTCGTGCGTCGCGCACGGCACACAGGCCCCTGTCGGGTTGCAGATCGGAAGCTCCTGTCCACAGACGAAAGTCTCGACGTCTCCGCAGGCGCCGCACTGACCGGTGTCGGCGTTGCAAGCGGGCGCCAGCGGATCGCCGCCTCCACAGAAGTCGGTCCCGCCCGCGGTGACACACGACACGCACGTCTGCGCGGAGCAGTACGGCCGCGTGCTGTCGGCGCGTTCGCAGGTCGCATCGAAGGTCCCGTCGGGACTGTCGCACGGCAGCATGGGGCCGCCGGTGCTGCTCGAGCTGGTGCCGCTGTCGTCCACCGAATCGGTGGTCTCGCTCGTGCCCAGCGTCTCCAGTGTGTCGACGCTCGTCGAGCCGTCACCACTCGAAGCACTGTCGTCGGTCGTGAAGGTGGTGGTCGCCAGTCCGCCCCCGACTCGGCACGCGGGCACGGTGGGCTCTGCCGCAGCGCAGCCTTGATCCGCCGACGCCGGACGACACAAGTCGCAGAACGGTTTGCCGACGCCCAACGCGGCGCACGTCTGATCGCCTTGTTCGTCGCCGCAGTGGGCGACGAAGGACAGCGGGCTCGTGCCGGACGGCTCCACGCTGCACGCCATCAGGGCCGGCACACTCGTCAGGGCAATAAAGACGCCTCGCGTGATCCACGTCGAGGGCAAGGTCCCGGCATCGGCGCGCCGCGCCGGACGGTTCAAGCGCATGCAGCGATGGTAGCACCGGGCCCCACGGGGCAGGCTGCCTCGGGTGGATCCACCTGCACCCGGGGTCATCCCCTGGAAGACGCGGGGTACGGCCTGAGGGGAACCCCGCAAAACCGTAAACATTCCGTACACATCGCCAATACTCTGACGGTTGAGTCGTCGAATCTAGAGCGCGACGTCCTTCAAGACCCCTCGACGGACGAGGCCACGTGATGCCGCGCAGGAAGCCGAAGTCCGATGATCACCAAGCACGATGTCACCCCGCCCCGTCCTGATATGCCCTCGACCCGCGAGGACTCCCACGCCTTCTCGCTGGATTCCCTGCGGGCACTCGAAGCTGCCCAGACCAGCGCCGTCGCGCAGGCAGCAGACAGCTCCGGGGTGATCGATCTGGACGCGTTGCGATTCGCCGGCCCCATGGGCGCGGCCGATGATCTGACGACGTCGCGGCTGGTGACCAACCCCGAGCCGATGCTTCCCCCGCCCTCCTCGGCCCCGCGTTGGGCCGTCGCAACGCTCGGCCTGCTCGGAGGTGCCGTCGTCGCCCTGACCACGATGGTCGCGGTGGGCATGCCCCACGGCACGACCGCCACACAGGACCCTGCACCTCGACCCACGATGGCGGCCGCGGCCGTCTTCGAGCACGATGCCGACGCCCGGCTCGCACACGGTCTGCAGATCGACGGCGCCGTGATCCCACACGTGTCCCAACCCGCGCCGGCCCCCATGCAAGCGGCCGAGCCCGAGCCCAAGCCCGAGCCCGCGCCGAAAGCCCGCAGCAAGTCCAAGCGCGCCAAGAAACGAGCCGTGACGGCCAAGCCCAAGCCGACCACGCCGGCAGCCCCGGCGCCCAAAGCGGAGCCGAAGCCCCAGGCCAAGGGCCAGGACGAGCTGAGTGTGCAATGCATCGTCGACCCCGCCTCGTGTGGACGTGGCGCGGCCAAGCCCAAAGCCAAGCCCAAGACCCCCGCCGTCTCGCTGCCCGCCAAGCTCACGTCTTCGCAGATTCGCAAGGCGCTGAGCGGACCCAAGTCTGAGGCCAACAAGCAGTGTCGCGACATGCACGCTGCACCCGCAGGCACGACCGTGAAGGTGAAGCTCTCGATCGCGGGCACGGGCAAGGTTCGCTCGGCCGCACCACAGGCTCCTCACGCGAACAGCTTGGGCCGCTGTGTCGCCGCCGCCCTCGGCACCGCAACCTTCGACCCCTTCGGGTCGCCCGCGATGGGCGTGGTCTACTCGGTTCGGTTGTAGGGAACGTCCAGGGCCCACGCGGCGGCCGGTGCGGTTCCAAACGAGACGCCCATATCGAGATAGGCGTGGGGGTGCCAGAAGTCGCGGGGGTCAGCCTCGAACCTCAGAGTTCGGGGCTCTCCCGCGTCCACCGCAAAGTCGCTGAGCTCCGTGCGATCGGCGAGCGTGAAGTGCATCGAGAGCTGCTCGCCGGCGATCCTGTAGGTGAACGCTTCGGTGGTCCAGTCGTCGAAGTCGCCCCGGTGAAACCAGCCCACACCGCGGCCGTCCATGCCGGCGGGTCTGAACTGATACATGTGGAATCCGATGCCGCCAGTCGCATAGCGCTCGAGATCGATCCACATGTGTCCGGCCGGCGGCTGTCCAAGGCTGGACAGGACCATCTCGTGCGGCGCGATGGGCCCGGGCTGGTCCCGAAAGTAGCGTGCGCCCCGGGTCTGCGTCTGCGGGTCGTAGTCCAGCGTCAACCAATCGATCGCGCCCTCGGACTCGACCGCGAACGGAAGCTCGTGACGCACCCCAGTCTTGCGAAACTCGAGCACCAACGTGCCGCCGACCACGTCGTAGTCGAAGCTGTGGGTGTTGACGAGGCCGACCTTGCCGTAGCGGTACAGGCCCTTGCCGTCACCGTGAAAGTAGTAGAAGCCGACGTCGGACCCCTCCAGCCCAGGCAGTGCTTTCCACCACCACATGCCAGCCAGCGCTCGGACGGCTTCGGCGTCGGTCGGGCCGACCGCCTCGGTGGCCCCGACCTCCTCGAGACCCACCGGCTCGACCCGCTCGATGGGCTGCACCAAGGACACCGACAGGGCCATCAGAGGAATGGATGCGGTGACCACGGCGTAGGCCGCCACGACGCAGGGGCGCACGGAAGACATCTTCACGAGTGCATTCTACCGCAGCAACGCCCGCTTGCCCGCTCGTGCGGTTGCTGTGACCATGCCGCCGTGCTCGCCCTGCCCCCGATCGTGCTCGCATCGGCCTCCCCGCGCAGGGCCGCGTTGTTGCGAGATGCAGGCATGTCCGTGCAGGTGCGACCCGTCGCGTGCGATGAGGCCCCAAACCCGGACGAGGCGGCTCTCCCGTACGCGCAGCGCATCGCGACCGCCAAGCTGAAGGCGGCCCTCGAGCAGCTCGGTTACACCGGCGGGCAGCGGATCCTCGCCGCCGACACCGTCGTATGGGTCGAGGCGCAGCGCGCGCCGCTGGGCAAGCCAGTGGACCCGGATGCCTGCCTTGCGATGCTGCGGTCCATCTCCGGTGCAGACGGGCATCAGGTGACGACCGCCTGGGGGTTGGCCACTGGGCCGGACGACGTCGAGGTTCACATCGAGACCACGCGGGTCTGGTTTCGGTCGCTCACCGCCGCGGAGCTCGAGGCCTACCTTCGCACCGACGCGTGGCGCGACAAGGCGGGCGGCTACGGCATCCAGGCCGAAGCGGCGAGTTGGGTGACGCGAATCGAGGGCTCGTACACCAACGTCGTCGGCCTGCCCGTCGCACAGGTCCTCGCGCGACTGCAGGAGTGCTCGCCATGACCCAGAGCATTGCCCAGCGACTCAGCCAGATTCGCGAGGCCGTGGCCTCGGCCGCGACGCACAGCGGCGAGGGCCAGCCGGTCACACTGATCGGCGTCAGCAAACGGCAACCGCTGACCGCGATCCTCGAGGCCCGGGCCGCCGGTCTGCTCGACTTCGGCGAGAACTACGCCCAAGAGCTGCGCGAAAAATCCGACGCGATCCAGGATGCTCCCCCGCCCCGCTGGCACTTCATCGGGCCGCTACAATCCAACAAGGTCAAGCTGGTCGCCGGTTCGCATCTGATCCACACCGCTGACCGACCCAAGCTCCTCGAGAAGCTCGAGGCCCGCGGCACCCCGCAGGACGTTCTGATCCAGGTCAACGTCGCGGACGAGCCCCAAAAGGCGGGCATCAGCCCCGGGCAGCTCCCCGACCTGCTGGACCGGTTCGCGGATTTCGACCACGTGCGCTGCCGCGGCCTCATGTTGATCCCCCCCCAAGGCACGCCTGAAGCCACGCGCCCCCACTTCGCGGCCCTGCGCGCGCTTCGGGACCTCCACGCCAAGATCCCCCGCCCCGGTGTGCAACTGCGTGCACTGTCGATGGGCATGTCGGCGGACTTTCGGGTTGCCATCGAGGAGGGCGCAACGCTGGTCCGCGTAGGTACGGCCATCTTCGGACCGCGTGGGGTTGTGGCACCGGCCTGAGTAGCGCTACGTAGGAGACGTGGCATCCGGCATTCTCCTGCGGCACGGCGATCCTCCGTGGACCCTCGACTACGACGGCCGGCAGATTCCGTGTGCGCCCGGCGAGAGCGTCGCCGAAGCACTCCTGGCCGCGGGAGAACTCGCCACGACACGAAGCCTCAAGTTCCGACGACACCGCGGGCCGTACTGCCTCAGTGGAGACTGCGGCACGTGCCTGGCCCGGGTCGATGGCGAGCCCAACGTTCGCACCTGCCTCACACCTGCCCATGATGGACAGAAGGTCGTCTCCCAGAACCGTCTCGTCGGACGAGGGCCCGACCCCTCCGCCCTCGCGGACAAGTTCTTCGCCAAGGGCATGGACCACCACCACCTGATGGTGCGGCCGCGGGCGCTCAACGAGATCATGAAAGAGGTCGCGCGAAACCTCGCCGGGCTGGGCACCCTGCCCGACCGCGTGGACGACCGAGGGGCCCAGTTTCGGCACGAAGCGCCCGATGTTGTCGTCATCGGTCGCGGACAAGCTGGGCGCGCGGCAAGCCACGAGATTCGGCGCCACGGCCTGCGCTGCATCACGCTCGAGCGCATGCCGAGCGGGACCACGCACGAGGACGACCTCGACGCAGGCGTGTTCGGCATCTACCCCGACGAGGGTCTGATCTGTGCCGCCGCGGTCGAACCGCGGGCAACCGACCGCATCTTCACCCTGCGTCCGCGACACCTCGTCGTTGCCACCGGCGCCCGCGACCCCATGATCCTCATCGACGGCAACGACACGCCCGGAGTGGTGTCAGCCCGCGGTCTGGCCGCCGCGATGGCACGGCAGCACTTCAGCCTCCCGGACAACGTGGTCGTCATCGGCCCCGACGACCCCGCGACCCTAATCGCCCAACGCCTCGAGGCCCGTCACCTTCGCCCCGAGGACGTCGAGCGCATCGAAGGCTCGGATGCCGTCCGTCACGTGCGGCTCACCGACGGCACGAGAATCGACGTGTCGTTGGTTGTGCTCGCGCCACAACCAGGGCCCGCCAGCGAACTGGCTCGGCAGGCGGGCGCCTCGGTGCGCTGGAATGGCGCCGGGTTCGAGGTGCAACGAGAACACCCTGGCGGCCGCGTACTCGGCCCTGGCCCCTGGACGCTCTGGGCCGCAGGAGAGGTTGCGGGGGTCGCTGCAGGCCGGTCCGCCCACGACGGACAGGTCGTCGCACAAGCGCTGTGTCACCACGAAGGAGCCGAGCAATGAGTCACCGCGTATTCGTGTGCCGATGTGAGGACGTGACGACCCACGAGATCGAGGATGCCCTCGAGCGGGGCCTCTCCACGGTCGAGGAGATCAAGCGCTACACCGGGCTGGGCACCGGCCCCTGTCAGGGCAAGGAGTGCATGGGCACACTCGTCGGGTTGTTGGTGTCGCGCGGGCTCGCCGACGCCGACGACGTGCAGCCCTTCACCGCGCGTCCGCCCGCCGAGGCGGTCACCTTCGGAGCCCTGGCGGCGGTGCCCGAGCAGCCTGAAAAACGGGCCGAAGAAGGAGACACACCGTGAGCGTCACGAACGAAATGGGCTCAGCCGACGCCGCCCTGCCGCAGCGCGCCGACGTTGTGATCGTCGGCGGCGGCGTCATGGGCCTCTCGACCGCGTACCAACTCATGCGGCTGTCCAATGGGCGGCTGAAGGCTGTGGTGATCGAGCGCAGCTACCTGGTCAGCGGAGCGTCCGGCCGCAACGGCGGCGGTGTGCGCATGCAGTGGGCCGACCGCCAGAACGTCGAGCTGATGATGCGCAGTATCGACATCTGCAAGGGCCTCGCACAGGAGCTCGGCATCAACACCTGGTTCCGGCAAGGTGGGTACCTGTTCCTCGCCCGCACCGCTGCAACCGAGGCTCAGCTCGAACGCAACGCCGAGCTCCACCACCACGTGGGCGCCCCCACTCGCCTGCTCAGCCCCGAAGCCGCCCGCGAGCTCGTCCCGCAACTCGATCTCACCGATGTCCGGGTCGCGACCTACAACCCCGACGACGCCGTCGTGTTTCCGTGGGCGTTCGTCTGGGGCTACGCGGCCCAGGCCGTCAAACGAGGTGCGGTCGTTCGAACCCACACCTCCGTCGACCGCATCGAGCCCGAGCCCGGCGGACGCGAGGGATTCGCCCTGCACCTTTCCACAGGGGAGTCGATCGAAGCCGACACGGTCATCAACGCGACGGGAGCGTGGAGCGTTGGCCTCAACGTCTCCCTCGGCATCAAACTACCCAACCACCCGCACCGGCACGAGATCATGTCGAGCGAGCCGCTCAAGCCGTTCCTCGACCCGCTCGTCGTCGACCTCTCGTGTGGCCTGTACTTCTCCCAGAGCACCCGCGGTGAGATCGTCGCGGGCGTCAGCATGCCGAGCGAAGGCGACGAGGCCGACCCCACCGAGATCAACCTCGGCAGCTCGATGCTGTTCCTTGGCCGACTCTCCCGCGCCCTGTGCCGGGTCATGCCGATCACCCGCTCGCTCAAAGTGCTTCGGCAGTGGTCGGGGCCCTATGACGTGTCACCGGATGGGGATGCGATCCTCGGCCGAACGCCGGGCTTCCCCAACCTGATTCAGATGTGTGGCTTCACCGGCCATGGGTTCATGATGGCGCCCGTTGTCGGCGAGATCGTGGCGCGCTATTTGGTGCAGGGCAAAGACCACCCCGTCCTGAGCCGCTGGAGTCCAGGGCGCTTCGATGACCCCAGCTACAGCGGGCGCGGGGAGACGATGATCATCGGGTAGCATGGGTGAACGGAGCCTCTGCCCAGGAGGCTGCTCCCCAAGCTTCAGCCGCACTCTCCGTCGTACTCGATCATGCGACAAGAGATGTCGCATCGAGGGCATGCGCGGGTCCTGCGTGGTTGCCGAACGCCTAGCCGCCTTGGATGAGCCATCGTGATCAGGCGGCGCGTCGCGGTCCAGCTCCGCACGGGCGCGCCACGGGTTGCGATGTCCCGAGAGGCGTTCGGTCCCACCCGCTACGGATTCGACAAGACGACCGCGATGTTCAGATCACCCTCGTTGGTGATCACGACGTCCACAGCGCCATCGCCGTTGAAGTCTCCAACGTCCATGGCGCCAGCCGAGACGTTCGTCGGAACACTGACCGGGTCCGCGATGCTCTGGTCGGCGGCACCCAAGAACACCTCCAACGCGTTCGCGGTGGTGCCGCACAACAGGTCGTCAGCACCGTCGCCATCGACATCGACTGCGGCTATCGCTCCGATGACCGCACCAGCCGCGACCTCGACGGGGGGAGCGAACGTGCCGTCGCCATTGCCGAAGTGCACGCCCAGCATCGCGCCCGAAGACGCCGCGAAGTCGTTGTTTCCGTCGGCGTCGAAGTCTCCCGCGACCACCTCCCGGCCGTTGCCGACGATCGTCAGCATGCTCGCGGTGCCGAATGTCCCATCCCCGTTGCCGCGTAGAAACCCCACGGTGTTCGTCGAGCCCGTCACAACGAGATCGAGCGCCATGTCGCCATCGTAGTCGGCCAAGGCGAAGCCATTGGGGGGGCCATCACCGCCGTAGGTCCCGACAAACGTGAACGTCTCGTCCGGAGCGCCGCGGTAGACCGCCGCGCCGAACTCGACTCCGACCAACAGCTCGAGGATGTCATCTCCGTCGAGATCGACCATGTGCATGCGCCCGCCGCCGGAACCGATATTGGTACCTGCGGAATACGAACCATCCCCAAACCCGCGGAAGCGAATCACATTGATGTTGCCGGGTTCGGCCACGATCGCATCGACGTTGTCGTCCGCGATCGCTCCCAACGCCACTCGCCCCCACCCCTGCGGATCGGGGTCTTCGGTGACCGTTTGCGTGAATGCGCCGGTGCCGTCGCCCAGGAACGTCAACAACGACCCCGACGAGATCGAGACCGCAAAGTCGTCGAAGTCATCTCCATTGATGCGCTCCGTCGCGATTCCGCGGGGCGACGGGCCAACCATCAGCGTCACGGCTGCAGCGAAACAAACCTCGCCCGCCTCGACCATGTCGTTGCCGCATTCCGCAATCGGCTCGGACGTCGTGACGCCGGAGGAATCCGTCGGACCGGACGTCGTCGCGGTGATGGTGTCCGTCGTTGCCGGGTCGGTCGTCGAACTGTCGGCCGCTGTCGCTGTGGCAGTCGGCCCGCTGGAGCCGGACTGGGTCGAACTCGCGGTGCTCCCGCTTGGGCTTGTCATCGAGATCGACGTCGTCGCCCCGCCCGAAGATGTCCCGCCCGAAGACGAAGGATCGTCGGGGTTGAAGCATCCGATCGCACCCACAACCACAACGAGCCAGCCTGCCCTCATCGGACGCACTCTACCCCAGCCGCTCGGCGAGCGTGTAGCTCGAGCATCGACCCAGACCCACATCCCGGTGCTCGTGCAGCCCGCGCGGCAGTCCTTCACCTCGCGGACAACGGGTGCTTCGCCCAGGCATCCAAACAGAATCGGGGCGAGGCGGAACGTTTTTGCGAGAGGCGGGACCCGGAGTTGCCATCGGTGCGGGAGTCATTTCGCCGGCTGACCTGGGGTGGCCCACACCGCTATGCTCGCGACGCACTCCTGTGATGCCCAACGAGCCCGCCGACGCCTCGGAGTTCCCCAAGGCCGCCTCCCAGCGCCCGAAGCGTGCCGCCTGGATCCTCGGCGGTCTGGTCGCGCTCTTCTTGGTCGTCCTGTTACGCACCGCTTGGTTGAGCGAAGACGCCTACTTCACCTTCCGTAGCGTCGAGAACTGGGTCTACGGCTACGGCGCGCGCTGGAACGTCAGCGAGCGCGTGCAGGTGTACACCCACCCGCTGTGGTTCGGGCTGATGAGCATCTCGTTCTTCGCTACCCGCCACATGGCCGCATCGGCGTTCGGCTTGTGCTTCATCTTCAGCGGCCTCACCGTCTATCTGCTGGTTTGCAAGCTGAACCGCTCGTGGCAGGGCACGGCGATGGCGATGGGCTTCTTGATCGCCTCGAAGGCCTTTGTCGACTACTCGAGCAGCGGCCTCGAGAACCCCCTGTCCCACTTCCTGCTCCTGGCCTTCTTCGCTGGCTTTTGGGCCGACGAGGATCCCGACATCAGGCTCGCGAATCGCAGAATCTTCCTCACCAGCCTCTTCGGCGGAGGCTTGGTCTGCAACCGCATGGACCTGGGCCTGATACTGGCCCCTGCCCTGCTCTACTGGCTGTGGCCTCCACGATTCTCGATGCGCCGGGTGCTCGCCATCTTCTGGGGCTTCTTCCCTCTGGTCATCTGGGAGCTCATCTCGCTCATCTACTACGGATTCTTGGTGCCCAACACCGCCTACGCGAAGCTGGGTTCGGGGGCGACGAACGAATTCGTCATCAAGCAAGGCACCCGCTACTTCAAGAACTCGTTGGAGTGGGACCCGGTCACGCTGGTCTGCATCTTCTTGATCCTGTTCGTGACCCTCCGGCATTTCCGGGAGCGTCCCAAGCACGCTGTGGCTGCCCTAGGCGCCCTGCTCTACGTGGGCTACGTGTTCAAGATCGGTGGCGACTACATGAGCGGTCGTTTCTTTAGCGCGCCCCTCATCGTGGCCGCAGGCTTGCTCGCCAACCGAAGGAGCATCCCCAGGCCCGCCGTCATCGTCGGCAGTGTCGTGATCACCGTGCTGGCTTTCATGGCGCCCAACCCCACGGTCTCCAGCGGTAGGGGCTACAACAATGAGCGCCTCGATTCCGACACGCTCATCGACGACGAGCGCGGCTACCGGCACGAGTTCGCAGGCCTCATCAGCAACCGGAAGAGCGCCTTCCTGCTCGAAGCCCCTTGGTACAAGCAGGGTGCCCGGCACCGCGAGGAGGCCGAAGAGAAGGGCGAGACCCTCGCTGTCATCAATCGCAACGGCGGCTACATGGGCTACGCCGCCGGGCCGCAGGTGCACTACATCAACCCCTACGGGATCACCGATCCTCTGCTGGCTCGGCTCCCCGCGCGCATCGGCTTCGTCGTGCCGGGGCACTTCTGGCGCCATCCACCTCCGGGATACGCCGAGGCCGCGGTGATGCGCGGAGAGATCGAAGACCCCGATCTGGCCAAGTACTGGGAGGAACTGTCGCTGATCGTGAGCGGTCCCATCTGGTCGACCGAGCGCTGGGCCGCCATCTGGCGCATGCACACCGGCGCGAACAGACACCTCATCGACGCCTACCTCCACACCGAGAAAACCTACGAGCAGGTCTCGGCCCCGGGTACGCACTCCATGTCGATGCTGAACCACGGCGTCACCATCTTGCTCGGCGAGGCGCGCAACGAAGAGGTGCTCGAGGTTCGCCTCGAACGCGATGACATCTACGCCGTCGAGCTCTATCGACAGGGCGTGCAGGTGCACCGCCGCGAGATCGGTGAGAAAACCGAGCACACCGGCAAGCGCATGGTGCTGCGCCGTGTTCACTTCTCCCCCGAGACCGCCGTTGCGGGCTACGACGAGATTCACATCCTGCCGGTCGACGGCAGCGGAAGGTACCGCATGGGCCGCCTTCGCCTGCTCACCCGAGCGCAACTCGAAGCCGAAGACGGCAAGCCCAAGCCCAAGCCCAAGCCCGGCCGCAAGACGACTCCGCTCGAGCCGGCGACACCTCGTGGCGGTCCTCGTTGAACCAAGTCTCGAGCGACTCTTGGGTCAGCTCGAGCTGAGGTCCCGCCTCAGCCGCAGGAGGTGCTCGTCCAGCGCCCGTCGACGGAGTACGGATCGGGGCGAACACCACAATCGCCGTACTCGATGGAAGCGCCGACGTCCCAGAGCGTCACGTCGGTGTCCAAGTCAACGACACTGCCCGCCGCATCGAGCTCTGCATCGGGAATGATCGTCACCGGAACTGAGGGGTGCGATGCGATCGAATAGAACATGTCGACGATGTCCTCCGATTCCATTCGCATACAGCCGTGGGACACGAACTCTCGCTTGAGGAACCATTGCCGGTCCTCGAGGTCACAACTGCTCGCGCCGCCGGGACACGAATAGGAGATCGGGCCGTGGAACCCGTAGGTGTGCTGCCCGCTGGAGTTCTCGACGGTCAACCGAAGGAAGGGGAACCCGCCGAAGTAGTCCGGCGCGTAACGACGCGGGATGTTGTACCAGTAGTCATCGGCGTCGTGCCACGTGGCGAAGAAGCCGGCCGGAGTCATGCTGCGCCCCGAGGAGGTCAGCGCTCCGGGGCCGGTGGGATACACGGCCGAGAACCCCGTGGCCCGGTCGAAGAGGTGCACGGTCTTGCGGTCCAGTGAGACGATGATCTCGGGACGCTCCAGATCCGGGAGGTCGGTCGGGACCTCATAGGTCCGCGGTGAGTCCGCCTTGCCCTCGACGTCGGCGTACGGGTTGTCCTCATCGAAGGCCACGCCCTCCCCGGGCTGCTCCTCGTCAATGCCAACGACGCTCTGCGGCTCGGCTTCATCACAGCCGGCAAGCGTCATCGACAACAGCGCGCAAACTCCCCAATGTCTCCCCAACACGTTGCACGGCTTACTTCCGGATCGTCTCCGTCGCAACATGTTTCGGCGTGGTACACCGGCCGCATGGACGCTCGGTGGCTCCTGTGGCTCCTTGTCGCCCCGCTGGGGTGTGGCGACATCACCTCCGAAGTGGCGATTTCGTTCGAGCGCCCTCGGGATGACGCGCCCCTGAGCGACGTCGACAACATCACGGTTTCCCTGACGCCGGACGGCTTCACAGAGCAGTTCTCGGTCGAAGGGTCGGACGCGTCGGTGGAGTTCGAGCTGCCTCCCGATGACGTCTCCCGCAATCTGTCGGTGTTCTTCGCCCGCGGGGAGACGCTCGTGGCCCACGGGACCACGCCGCCGTTCACGTTCGCTGGCGCCTCAGGAGCCGAAGTCGTCGTGTTCTTGGGCTATCCCGGGACCCTCGCCACCCTCGATCGCGATTTCGCGCTTCCGGACGCCAGCACGCTCATCGCAAGCTCAGCCGGCCGGGGTGCAATCGCGTTGGGCTCGGACGGAAGTGCGGTGTTCCTCGACGCCTACACCTACGCCCTGGTCTCCATCGCCCCCTTCCCCGAGCCCACCCCGGCCGCGGGTGACGGGCTCTTTGTCGGGGATGGGACCGGCAGCGTGACCCGCGTCTCGTATGCGGAGCAGGTCGCCGCAACCCGCTACGTCTACGGGACCGACGCATGGGTAACCGTGTCCCAAGAAGACATGCCGCCGCGCCCAGAAGGCGCGGCATGGTTCGACCCCGAGACTGCCCGCGTCTACATCTCCGGCGGGGGCGAGCAAACCTCCATCGTCCAGGTCGAGGTCGCGACCGAGGACAGCGCCTTGCCCACGATCACCGAGCTGAGCCTGGAGCTCGACGGCCCGCGCCGCGGGGGCACCCTGTTTGGACGGCCGGGCGCAGGCGAGGCCGGTCTCGTGGCGTTCGGCGGAGACGATCCTGCCCTACCGCTGGTCTTCGTCGCCGCTTCTGGCCAAGCGGCCGAAGCCGGCGCGGGAGCGTGGACGGGCGCACAATGCGTCGCCCTCGACGAGACCCGCACGCTTTGCGCCGGAGGATCCCTCGACGGTGAGACGACCGTGCAGGGTGCGATCGTTGACACAACAGCCGCGGAACCGACCGTGAGCCGGCTCCCAGACCTGCTCCCAGTTCCGATGCGGGACATCCTCTGGCTGGAGGATTCTTCCGCGGTGTACGCGCAAGGCGAAGGACGATTGTTCCGTTTTGACCGTGTCACGCTGGAGCACGAGGAACCCGCGGGGAGTCCACAGCGGGCCATCGGCGGCGGTGGGGCCACCCTTCCGACAGGCGTCACCATCATCGCCGGCGGCGAGGACCAAGACGGCGCGGCGACCGAAGTGTGGCAGCTCTTCTCGCCCGAACTTTGACCGCAATGAGCCGCCGCGCCCGTATTGGCAATGTCGGGCCGCGGCTGTATGGTTCCGCCACTTTCGCGAAGAGCTCCTGATGGCCGCCGATACACTCTCGATCACCGACAACCGCACGGGGAACAACTTCGAACTGCCGATTAACGACGGCACCGTTCGAGCCATGGACTTTCGTCAGATGAAATCCTCCGAGGAGGACTTTGGCCTGATGGTCTACGACCCCGCGTACAAGAACACGGCATCCTGCCGGTCGGCGATCACGTACATCGATGGAGACAAGGGCATCCTGCGCTATCGCGGATACCCGATTGAGCAGCTCGCGGAGCAGTCGACCTACCTCGAGGTCGCCTACCTCCTTCTCAATGGCGAGCTGCCCAACAAGACGGAGTCCGCCGCGTGGACCAACGAGGTCACCACGCACACGTACGTGCACGAATTCCTCAAGACGTGCATGGAGGGCTACCGCTACGACGCCCACCCCATGGGACGTCTCGTTGCCTTCCTAGGTACGCTCTCCACGTTCTACACAGGGAGTAAGGAAGTGCGGAACCCGGAGGTCCGCAACGAGCACATCGTCAAGATCATCTCCAAGCTGCCCACGATGGCGGCATGGGCGTACCGGCACTCCCTGGGGCGACCGTACGTCTACCCGGACAACGATATGTCCTACTGCGGCAACTTCCTCAGCATGCTGTTCCAGCTTGCCGAGCCGAACTACAAGCCGAACCCGATCCTCGAGCGGGCGCTCGACGTGCTGTTCATCCTGCACGCCGACCACGAGCAGAACTGCTCCGCCAGCGCAGCGCGGGCTGTCGGTAGCTCCGAGGCCGATCCCTACGTCTCACTCGCCGCCGCGTCGGCTGCCCTGTACGGCCCGCTTCACGGCGGTGCCAACGAGGCGGTCCTGCGGATGCTCGACGACATCGGCGAGATGAAGAACATCCCGGCCTTCATCGAGGGGGTCAAGAAGGGCGAGCGTCGCCTGATGGGCTTCGGTCACCGCGTCTACAAGAACTACGACCCGCGCGCGCGGGTCATCAAGAAGCTTGCAGACCAGGTCTTCGAGGTCACCGGTCGCAACCCGCGGCTCGACATGGCCCTGGAGCTAGAGAAGATCGCGCTCAACGACGAGTACTTCGTCAAGCGGAAGCTCTACCCCAACGTCGACTTCTACTCGGGGCTCATCTACCAAGCGATGGGCTTCCCCACCGAGATGTTCCCGGTGCTGTTCGCGATTCCCCGCGCCAGCGGCTGGCTCGCACAGTGGAGCGAGATGCTCGACGACAAAGAGCAGAAGATCGCCCGGCCGCGTCAGATCTACACGGGTCATGGCGCTCGCGACTACGTCCCGATGGACAAGCGCTAGACTCGGCTCATGCCGCTCCTGATTCTTGCCGCGAGCGCTGTAGCGCTCGCGGCGTTTCTATTTTGGCGTTTCGGCCCCGGGGCGAGCTCCGGCGCGGTGTTCGTGCTCGTCGTCGAACCCAGCGGCGAGGTCCGCCTCACGGGATCGGTGCCGGGAAAGTCCGACTCCGACGCGCGCGACTTCGTCGCCAAGATGGACTTGCCGCCACGCTCGAGAATCTGGGCCCATCGAACCGGGCCCGGACTCCGGCTCGAGTTCTCCTCGCACGTCCCTGACAACCTCAGGCAGCGCACGCGCAACTTCCTGGGAACGTAGGGCCGGCACGGGGCCCGCACAGAAAGCCAGCACTGGCCCCACCGCTGTGGCGCCGTATAGTCCCCGCGATGGTCCATCCGTGGCACGACATCCCGAACAACCCCGACACGGTCCACGAGGGGTTCACCGCGGTGATCGAGATCCCGCGAGGGTCCAAGGTCAAGTACGAGCTCGACAAGCCGACCGGGCTGCTGCGCGTGGACCGAGTCCTGTACAGCTCGGTCCACTACCCGGCCAACTACGGGTTCATCCCGCGCTCGTACTGCGACGACAAAGACCCACTGGATGTCCTGGTGCTGGGCTACGAGCCCGTGCACCCGCTGTCGATCATGAACGTACGTGCGATCGGCGTCATGCACATGGCCGACGAAGGCGAGCCCGACGACAAGGTCATCGCCGTGCCCAAGGACGACCCGGCGTTTGCCGACATCACCGACATCACGCAGGTCCCCAAGCACACCTACGTGGAGATCAAGCGCTTCTTCGAGGACTACAAGGTCCTGGAGGAAAAGGCCGTCGTCGTGGATGAGATTCGCGGGGCAGCTGAGGGCATCGAGGCCGTGAAACAGGGCCTGGCGTACTACCGGCAGGAAGAGAACCGCCTTCGCGGATGGGGCTGAATCGGGCGCTTCGCACACCAGCCCGCTTTTCGGCTGCAGTCGGGCCCGCCGTGGACCATGATGGACGGCGGTGGCCTCCCCATCGACGACCGCGAGCCTCCTGCTAATCTTCGGCCTCGTGGGCACTTCGTGCAAACACGATCCTGAGCCGCCGCCGCAGGGTCGGAGTTCGTCGCGGGCCTCCAACGAGACACTTCCACCCGCCCCGCTGCCCGACGTGGGCGCGCGAGTGCAGGGGCAGCCCGAGGACAAGAACAGCGGCGGCAGCCTCGAGCTCCCCGGTCTACGGGCCAGCCGCTCCACCTGCGTCTCCCCATGCGCGGTCATGTTCTCGATCGACGCCGCGCAGGATTCGAGCGACGACAACCCGTTCGCCCACAGCGGCGTGTACTGGGACTACGGAGATCCACAGTCCGACGCGCGGGATGGACTCATCGATCGCGGCGGGCAGTTCTTCCGCACCAAGAAGGGTGCGCCGCGCTCCCACGACACCAACACGCCGCTGGGCATGCACACCTACCAGTGCGACGAGGGCATCTGCAGCTTTCACCCCGGGGTCTCGATCCAGAACGCGGCTGGTGATTGGGCGACCGCGTGGGCGACCGTCCAGGTCCGCGCACAGAGCACGGCGTACCCGATGACCCGGACGGTCTGTGTCTCCGCATCGGGGCGGTGGGGCGGCGAAGTCCCCTGCCCCTCCGACGCCGAGCAGGCCACGCGCCTTCCCGCGCTGGGCAGCTGGAAAAACGACACCCGCTACCTCCTGCGTCGGGGCGAACAGTTCGACACCGAGCGCTCTTGCATCGGCTACGGCAGCCGGGGGATCACGCTCGCCTCGTTCGGTGACAGCTCCGACCCCAAGCCGCAGCTCGCCGAACTGGGGATCGGCCGCGGCCGCAACTGCACACGAACCGTCACCAGTGACCGCGAGATCGACACCTACGCGGTGCCGTTCTGGGTCGAGGACATCACGATCACCGACATCCGCGTGCCGACCATCGCGCTGGGGATGACCTTCAAGAACATCACCCTGCACGACCTCGACATGGACTTCGAGCGCCAGCCGCAGGGCGGCGCGGTGTACATGCAGTCGACCGACCGCTGCTCCAAGGACAACAGCCTTTCGTGCGGGCGTGTGCCCCTGCCCTACGGGCTCTACATCAGCAGCACCACGATCGTGGGATCCCGAACCCAACCGCCAGGCGTCAACGTGGGGCTGGTCAGCGCTGCATGCGCGAGTTTTGTCGGCCTGCTCGACACCGAAATTCGCGTCGCCGAAGAGCACAACATTCGGCTCGAGTGCTCCTCACGTTTTCTCGCGATCCACAGCGACATCAACGGCGAGCACATCGGCCGTCGCGGCAAGAAGAGCGCGATCACGATCCGCCCTGAGGGCACGCTCGCGCAGGACATGCTGCTGGGTCGTCGCAAGCAGTACAGCAGCCGGGACGAGGTCTTCGAGAGCCGCTACACCGTGTTCAAAGACCTGTACCTGGGCACACCGCGGAGCGTGAACAACTCCGCCCGACTCCAGATCACCCCAACCAAGGCCGCCGACTCCGAGGTCTCTCGGTACGGTGTCATCTCGGGCAACGTCACTGACATGGGCGAGGGCAAACCGCACGCAGACGCCCGGCTCGCCGGCGCCGGATTGGTTTGCTACGACGACAACACCTGGCAGAGCAAGAACGGCTGCGAGGACACCGGGCAGGCAAACATCCCGGCGGCGGTCTACAGCCCCGCGCAGACGCAGTTCCCCGCGCCCGACGTACCGCAGCCGCCGGCGAGCTACTGACACTCCGCGCGAACCCGCGAAAAAGCCCCGCTCTCAACAGGCGGGGCATTTTCGTGAGTCGGAGCGCGAGGCTAGAGCACATCTCATAACCTCGACGCGGTGGCTCGCGAAGGATTTGGGGCCGGTGGCTAGGAGCGGAGCCGCCGCTGTACCGGGGTACTGCAAGGTTTCGCGACGACGCCATCGGGCCCAAAGACCAGCGAGACGTCGTGGCGAGGTCATGAGATGTGCTCTAGTCCCGCCGACGACGGACCAAGCCGAAGCCCAGCATCATCAGCGCACCCAAGCCGAACGTGCCGCGCGGCGCGGTGCTGCAACCGCCGTCGTCGCTGCCGTCCTGGGTCGCCTGGCCGTCGGTATCGCTGCCGCTGGGGGCGCCGCTGTCGGAGTCATCGGAGTCAGAGCCGCTGCCGGAGCCCGAGGTTCCACTGTCCGAGTCCGAGTCGCTCCCGGAGTCGGAGTCGCCGCCCGAACTGCCCTCGTCGCCGCCTGTCGTCTCCGGCGCATCCACGCCGACATAGATCGTGACCTCATCGAAGCCGACGTTGCGGTCGTGGTCAATCGCCTCGACGCGCGCCGTATAGGTGCCCGCCGGAAGGTTGCTGAGGTCCCAGCGGCGCTCGAACGCGAACGCAACCGACTCTTGAACCTGCGAGCCATCGTCGACGATCAGCTTCCAGCCCACGCCCTCGTGGTTGTCCTCGACATCCACTTCGATTGTAACGGTGCCCCCGGTCGGAACCTCGACACCATCGGCCGGTGAGGTGATCGCGACCGTCGGCGGCTCCATGTCGGGGCTGTTGGCGCCGAAGTACGCGAGCAGCTCGGCGTTGGTGTTCTGAGAGCCACCAGGGCAGAACTCGTCGTGTGTGGGCTGGCAGTTGATGCCCCCGGTCGCGTCGTCGTACGGAGTGCACTCGGAGGCCCACGTGACGTTGGCGCTGCCGACAAACGGGTTCATCACCTTGGTCGGGTCGCCGATGTGGGCGAGCCCGAAGGCGTGTGCCGCTTCGTGCAGCGCAGTCGTTCCCAGCGTCGAGGCGTTGTTCGGGTTGATGTTGTCGGTGAAGGCGAACGTCGCGTCGCGCCACCACATGTCTCCGCAGTCACTGCTGCACGACACGCCCAGCACGCCGTTGCCCAGGCCCAGCATTCCAGGGGTTCCGCCCATCATCACCATGGCGTACGGCAGCTCTGGCGGCGGCACTTCGTCGTACGCGATGCGGATTCCGTAGGGCTCCATCAGCCGCTCGAACACCTCGATCAGCGCGAGTGCTTGCGCCTCGGTTCCGCCAAAGCCCGGCCACTCCGTAGGAGCGCCAAGACAGCTCGACTCGTTGAGGGCCGCGTTGGTGCCCGGCGACAGTGAAGCCCCAAAGAAGTTGAGAAAGATCGTGTTGCGGTGCGGAGGCGTGGTCCAGTCGAACATCGGAGCGGGGTTCTGCGTGAAGCCCCCCTCCTTGGTGCCTGGACGAACCTGGTCGCCGATCTGCACCAAGCCCTTCTCATCGAGCAGCTTCTGAAAATCGTCCGCGCGCTGTTGCAGCTGCAGCTCGGTCAGGGGCGCGACTTGTCGGACCTCCTCGCCAAACAGCTTGTTGGCCGCCAGGGTGTCGGTAGGGCCACCGGCGAAGAGCAGCAACGAAGAGATGAACACGCCCGAAACCATCAATTCCCAGATATCACACGGCCAGCCGGGGAACCAGGGAACCCTCCTGGAGATGCGTCAGCTCGGCGCACCGCCGCTGTGGGGGGTTGCGGCATCGAGCAGGCGATGCAGCTCGCCGACCACCGTCGCCGGATCGGCACTCATCTCGTGGGGGCGGTTGGGATGCTCCGAAGGGAAGCCCAGCGCGTCCTCGTGGTAGCGGGTCTTGAACTCGGAGAACTTCAGGCCGTGCGCGGTGGAGACCACGATGACGCGGTCATCGCGCCCGATGGCGCCACGCGCGACGAGTTTCTCCAGGCATGCGAGTGCGACGCCGGTGTGCGGGCAGTTGAACATGCCCGTGCGATCGGCACGGGCCGTCGCCTCCGACAACTCGGCTTCCGAGGCTTGCTCCACGACGCCGTCCATCGCCGACAGCGCCCGCACCGCTTTGGGCAAGCTCACCGGGTTGCCGATCTGGATCGCCGACGCCAACGTCTTCCCCGCCGTCACCGCCTCGAAGTCATCCTCGACCAGCCCCCGTCCCGCGGCCTGCGCTCGTTGGTAGGCCAGGTAGAGCGGGTTGGCCTGCTGCGCCTGACAGCAGACCAGTCGCGGCAGCTTCGAGACCAACCCCAGCGCCTGCATCTCGAGGAACCCTTTGGCGATCGCACTGACGTTGCCGAGGTTGCCGCCGGGCACCAACACCCAGTCGGGAACCTCCCAGTCGAACTGCTGCACCATCTCGAACGAGATCGTCTTCTGCCCCTCAATGCGAAGGCTGTTCATCGAGTTGGCGAGGTAGATGCTGGAGTCCTCGGTCAGTGCCTGGACCACCTTCATGCAGCCGTCAAAGTCTGTGTCGAGGCTGCAAACAAGCGCACCGTTGGCCATCGGCTGCACCAGCTGCGCGGCGCTGATCTTGGAGCGAGGCAACAGCACCACGACCGGAATCCCCGCCGCCGCGCCGTACGCAGCCAGTGCAGCCGACGTGTCCCCTGTGGACGCGCAGGCCACCGCCCGAACCGGCTTGCCCTCGGCGATCATCTGTTTGACGCTGGAGACCAGTACCGTCATCCCCAAGTCCTTGAACGACCCGGTATGGCTGGTGCCGCACTGCTTGATCCACAGGTCCTGCAAGCCGAGCTGAGCGCCATACCGTTCGGCCCAGAACAGGTTGGTGCCGCCCTCAAACAGCGAGACCACGTTCTCATCGGCGATGTGGGGCTGCACCAGCTCCTTCTTGCCCCACACCCCACTCCCGTACGGCCATTGCGTGCGGAGGTAGCGGTCGGAGAAGACCTTCATCCAGCCGGCGGCGGAGCGAGCCTTCAAGGCGCTGAGATCATGCTCAACCTCGAGGAGGCCTTGGCACGACGGGCAGCGGTAGATCACGTCGGTGAGCGGCCACTGGCCTGAGCAACCGGACACGCAGCGGAAGTGGGCGCGGTAGGTCATCGCGGCGCATGCTACCGCGACCGCGCCCGATCTGACCCGCGCTATGCTCTGCTCCGTGCGCCCTGCTCTCGCTGTGCTCGCGCGTCCCTTGTGGCGGCGACGTCTCATCGTCCTCGTCCTCGTGACGGCTCTGAGCACCCTGCCGCTGGTCGGTTCTCTCGGCTATGAGCATGCCTTCGTGCTCTCGCCGGTGTTCTCCCTGCTGGGGATGGCCGTGGGTGTCGATGCGATGCGGCGCCTCGCCGGCACGCCCGAGGCCTCGTGGTGGACGCTGGGCTCGACCGTACTGCGCGAGCTGAGCTTGCTGCACGGCATCGCCATCGGCATGACGCTGCTCGGAGGACTCTGGCAGCGTGGCTGCGATCCCTTGGGTGGCCTGGTGTTCTACGGCATGGGACCCACGTTGTCGTCGCTGCTCGGCGCGGTCTGTGGCGTCATCGCGGCTACGTTCACGCAGCGTCGCGGTCGCGCCCTGTGGCTTGCGTTCGTCCCGATGGCGCTGTGCATCGTCGTTGGACTCCGCCGCCTGTACGGCGACCCCGTGGTCTACGCCTACGATCCGTTCTTCGGCTACTTCTCCGGTTCCGTCTATGACGAGAGCGTCGGTGTCGGCGATCGCTACCTGCGCTACCGCGGATACACCCTGCTGGCCGGTGCGGCCGCGGCGATGCTGCTGGGCCTCATCTGCGACCCAGCGCTCCGCCGACGCGCGCAACCCCTGGCCGGACTGCGGGAGGGTCGACGGGGGGTGTTGGCCGTCGTCGCCGTCACCGCGGCGCTCGTCGCCGTCACCATCGGCGTCAACGGAGCGTCGCTCGGGTTCACCGCCGACGATCAGAGCCTGCGTGAGGTCCTCCCACAACGCATGGAGACCGAGCACTTCATCATCGACTACGCCCCGCGCACCGCCGACGACCGGAGCATCGAACTCATCGCCGCCGAGCACGAGTACGCCTACGACCGGTTGAAGAAACGAATGGGTGGCCTGGAACCATCCGGCAAGGTCCACAGCTTCAACTTCCGCGACCGCAACCAGAAGCGGGCCGCGATGGGTGCGGGAACGGTGCAAGTCGCCGCGCCCTGGCGCCAGCAGATCTATCTCGACCACCGCGAGTTCCCCCACCCGGTTCTGCATCACGAGCTGGCCCACATCTTCGGCAACACGGTGGGCGACGACATCTTCGGCGTCTCTCGCGACGGACTTCGGCTCAACATCGGACTCATCGAGGGCTTTGCGACTGGCTTGGCGCCGCGTCCCTCGGACCGGCTCGACCTTCACGACCAAGTCGAGGTCCTCGGCGCGCTCGAGCGTCGGCCCAAGCTGGCCTCGATCATGGGGCCGGGCTTCCTCAGCCACAGCTCACGAGTCGCGTACATGACCGCGGGCTCGTTCGTGCTGTGGCTGATCGACACCCGAGGCTTTGAGAAGATGGGCACGTTCTACGGCACGGCCGGCGATGCGCAGGCGGCCTATGGCACCTCGCTCGAAACGCTGGAGGCGGAGTGGGTCGAGTTCCTCGACCAGCGCAACGGTATCCGCCCCGAAGATGTCGAAGCCCAAGCCCAACGCTTCAAGCGGGGCAGCCTGTTCGAGCGGCCCTGCGCCCACACCGTCGCAGAAGTCCGCAGCGAGCTCGGCCGTGCCACGGGACGCGCTGAATTCGACGACGCCATCGAGCTGCATCAGGAGCTGTGCCGCCTCGAGCCTCTACAGCCGATCCACCGCCTCGGTCTCGCCCGTGGACACATGGATGCTCGGGACCCCGCAGCAGCCCTCGAAGCCCTGAACACGCTCGAGCAGATGCCCAAGCTCACCGTCAGCGTGCTCAGCCGGATGCATGAGCTTCGCGGCGACGTGCACATGTTCGCGGCCGACCTGGACGCCGCCCGGACCTCCTACGATGCAGGGCTCGCCCTGCCCGACGACGAGGGACACACCCGAATGCTTCAGCTCAAGCGCGAGGCCACCCTCGACCCGGCGCTGGCGGAGGTCCTCACCGACTACCTCGCGCTGTTCGACATCGAAGGCGACCGGTTCACGCAGAGCATCGGACGACTCGCGGGCGCCCACCGGATCCGCGAACTCTCGGGTCACGAAGCCCTGGGCAGCTACCTCGTCGCCCGGCAGCTGCTCAACGTGCAGCGGGCCGTCGCCGCGGTGCCATTCCTCGAGGCCGCGCTGGAGGGAGCCGCCGATCTTCCGAGCGATGAGTTTCGCCGAGCGACCCGATACGAGCTGATGAGTGCTCTGGTCCAAGGGCGCGAGTACGACCGAGCGTCCGCCTTGCTCGATACCCTCGAAGCCGAGCCAGGCATCGGCAATGGCCACCGGCTTCGCTATCAAGACTGGCGCGGCCGCATCGCGTTCTTCCGCGACTACCGGCCCGGAGCCGAGTCCGTCACAGACCGCGGGTGATTCGCCAGCTGTTCCCGTCGCGGAGCAGCTCGAACATCGCGTGGTCTTGCTTGCGGGCGTGCTGGCTCTCGACGCGGGTCATGCCGCTGTCGCCATCGACGATCGGCGAGAGGCGGAAGCTGGCATCGATCCAAGCCTTCACCACAGCGCGGTCGTCGACGATGTTGATCTCGAGGTAGTCGACCGTGAAACGAATCGACTCGACCTGAGCCAGGCGCTCGCGAAGGATGGGGCCGAGCAGCTCGTACTCGACGTCGTCACCGGGGTCGTCGGTCCCCGCGGTGTCGTAGTAGCTCGGGTGGGCGGTCGCGAGAACACCCGCGGCGTCGCGACGAACGAACGCGGTTCGGTAGCGTTCGATCACCCGGAGAATCTCGCGGTTCTCGTCCGTATCCGGGATCTCAGTCCCCGGAATCGTCGGCGCGTCTTTGCAGCCCGGCGCTGAAACAGCGACGAGCCCGAGTCCACAGGCGAACAGCATCGAGCGAAGACGATTCATGGCGAAGTGCTGCCGTTGCATCACTGCAATGCTCCGGCCGGCGGGAGCGTACGCAAAATCCTGAAGGATCCAAAGGGTTACCGGCAGCGGCTGAAAAACAGATTGTCATTTTGGCAATCCGACCGCGCATACGCTGACGACCCGTCAGCGCCAACGCTGCGGACCGACACCTGGACACTCGTTGAATGCTCACGTGCCTTCAGGTCCGTTATGATCCCCCGGTGAGCGCCGACGCTCGACTGCACCCCCGGTTTCCGATCCCCGCAACGGCGGATGTCATCGGCCACGAGGTCGCGCTCAGTGTGCCGATGGCCGACCTGAGTATGGGCGGCTGTCGCTTTGCCGGTCGAGGTTGGGAGGCGCCGGGGACGGACGTCGCGCTGGTGCTGTCCTTCCCCCGCAAGTCGGCCAACCTTCCGCTGCGTGGAATCGTGGTGCGCTCGTCGAACCGCGACATGGGGATCCAGTTCCAAAACCTCAGCGACGAGCAAAAGTGGGCGCTGCGCAAGCACATCCGCGATGCGCAACGCCAACTCGCAGCGAGCACCGCCACGGGCTGACCCGGTGGACGACTCGCTCAAGCCGCTCAGCGACGCCCAGCGCCGACGCGCTGAATCAGCGCTCGACCGGGTCGAGATGCTCGCGCATGTGATGGCCAAGCAGGTCTCCCACGCTTCGCTCGAGGAGCTTCGCAGCGCGGGGTACGAAGGGCTGGTCGAGGCCGCACAACGCTACGACCCCGCCTCCGGCGTCCCGTTCTCTGCGTTCGCACACCACCGCATTCGCGGCGCGATGATCGACATCGCGAGACGGGCCGCCCCAGCCATCCGTCGCCGGTCCCGTGCGCTCAAGGTGTTGGAGGCAACGCAGGCGCTGCTCGAGGACGCGCAGAAGAACCAAGCCCGTCGCGGCGGACCCGACACCCGAACGTTGGCCGACCGGGTGCAGGCCGCGGCAGATCTGGTTGCCCGCACCACGACGGCGGTCCTGGCCTCAAAAGCGGCGCCGGCCGACCCCGACACGGTCGCGGAGCCGGCCGCCTCAGCTGAGGATGCGGTCTCCTTCAAAGAGCTTCGCGAGCACCTGCGCGAGGCGATGGCATCCCTTCCGGAGGCCGATCGCGGACTTGTCGAGGCGATCTACGAGGAAGGCCTGAGCATGGGGGAGTACGGGGACCGCATCGGAAAGAGCCGAAGCACGGTCTGCCGCCACCACGCCCGCATCCTGCGGGATCTGGGCAAACAGCTCCGAGACCCGCCCTTTCCTCGGCCGCCCTAGCCGCGGCCCAGCTCCCTTGGGCTGCACCTTTTTTGGCGGCGTTGAGCGACTGGCCGATGCTCACCGCGTGCGTCTGTGCTCCTACCGCCCGCTGCTTTCCGCGTCCATCGTGGTGGCGGCCATCGTTGGGGGCGGCTGCGGAGACGAACCCGTGCAGCGACGACAGCCCACCCGCCGCGCCTCCGACAAGGCGGCCTTGTACGGCGACGCCGCGCTGTTGCCGACGCGTGCGGGTGAACGAGCCCGCAACGAGGTCGCGCTCGCCGAGGAGATTCGCGCTGCGATCGAGGCTCTGCACGCGGTCGAGCGGGCGCGGGTCACCGTGGCGACCGATTCGAGCGGGGCACCCCACAGCGCAGCGGTTGTGGTTCGGGCACGGGCAAACACGAACCCGGATGCCCTCACGGTATCGGCGACACGAATCTCCCGCGCGGCGCTGGGCTCGGCGGACCTCGCCGTCGAAGTGCAGGTCAGCGCACCCAAGCTCGACGAAGCGTCCGCGGATGTCCCTCAGAAGGACACTCCTCACGCCCTGCTCCTGTTTGGCGTGCTGGGTCTGGGGATCTCTCTCGGACTCACGTTCGACCGCACGACGGCCCTCATCCGTCGTCGCCGCGCTGGATGACAGTCATCATCCCGCGGCTAGCCGCGGCTGAAGTGCCGCTGTCAGCTTGGGGCCCAAGCTCGTGCAGCACGCGAGCATGGGAAGGACCCGGGTCTCGAGCAGCGAGACCACCGCCGCGAACTCCCCGGAGACCACCGCGGCTTCGACGAGGTCGAGCGCGCGGTCCATGCCGCCAGAGAAGCTCAGCAGCTCCGAGCGCAGCGGATGTTGAGCATCGCGGAGCAGGTCGGCCGCAACGGCTGCGAACACCAAGAGCTTATGCATCGGTTCGAGCGCGGTCTCGAACCGCTGCAGCGCCCACACGTTGTCGCCGTGCCGGAGCGCTTGGCCGACCTCGGTGAAGGCCTCGCGAAGCTGGGCACAATACGCGGTGGCAAGTGGGGCCGACCGGCAGGCAAGAACCCGGGCGGAGTGTTCCATGAGACCAAGACATCGTCCGCAGCGACCTGGGCCTTGAGGGCCTCATTGCGTTCAGGCCGCCGCCACTTTCACGGCGGACCAGGCTCGTGCGAAGGTGCAGCTGTGCAACGCCTCCTCCCGTCCGCCGCGCTGATCGCTTGCTTGCTTCCGGCCGTCGCCCTCGCGTCTGAAGGAAACCAGGCCGTGGAAGCCTGCAAGACCAAGAGCGAAGGCGAGGCGTGCGTGCTCAAGGAGCCGACGAAGGGTCCGGACGGCGTCTCGTACCGCGACATCGACGGCACCTGTCAGCCCGACGAGTGCTGCGAGCAGGACTACTCCAAAGGCAGCCCCCCGGAGATCACCTGCGGCGCGTGCCTGGCCTGCAAGCCTGGGGATGGCCCCTCCCCCACCGTGACCGCCGAGCCGACCGCGGGGGGTGAGCCGCCCAAAGCGAGCGCTGGGGATGACCCGCCGGCGTCCGCAGGAAGCAAGAGAGGCTGCACCGCGGGTGGTACAGCCTCCTGGACGAGCTTGCTGTGGCTGCTGCCGCTGGCGTGGACCCGCCGCCGCCGCCGCTAGCCGCAGTACTTCTTGCCGTTCTTCGCCAGGTCGTCGATCTGGCCCTGAGCGGCCGAGATCCACTCGTCGGTCGCCGACGGATAGCCACCGTGCGCGACGAGGTCGAAGCACGTCTGGGCCAGGTCACACTCGTTGCGCTCCACGTACGCCAGCCCGGAGTAGTACAGCGCGAACGCGACGAAGTCGTGGTCCGGATGATCGACAACAACGTCGTACCACTCGCTGAGCGCCTCGTAGAACGAGCCCTCCTGGTAGTGGCTGTAGCCGATCCAGTACATGACCTCAGGGACCCGGTCATCGCCGGGGTACCGCTCGAGATACTTCGAGAGCATGTTGCGGCCCCGCTTGTGCTTGCCGCCGTCGATCGACGCGTAACCGTCGGAGAACAACTCGCCCTTGGAGCGCTTGGCCTTGCTCTTCGTCTTGGGCTTGCCGCCGGCCGTGTCCGCGTCGTCCTCGTTGAACGTATAGGCGAACGTCTGCACGGTCTCGTCCTCGTAGCTCCCCTCGGGGACGAGCTTGAGGTCCTTCTTCTTGAACTCGGAGAACGTCGTCTTGCCGTTGGCAGACTTCGCCCACACCCGAACCCGGTCCGCGCGGATCTCATTGCCATCCACGCCGACCAGGGCTTCGGCGCCGTCGGGAACCGTGTAGGTCAGCGACGTCTTCTTGGCGCCGTGGGCCGGTGCCCACTTGCCGGCGCTGCGGTACTGAACCGAGACCTCGAGCGGGGCGCCGGTCTTGTTCTTGAGGTTGAGCTTGCGACGCTTGCGGACCTTCGCGGTCACCGGGTTGTTCGGCTCGACGGTCGCCCAGACCGCTTGCGACCCGATGTTGTTGGCGCCGTACTTGATCCACATGTAGCCGTCCTCGCCCCACCAGGTTCCCCAGGAGTTGCGAAGCAGCCAGGCGCCCCGAAGATCGTCCCAACCGACGATGACGACAGCGTGGTTGACCTGGGCATCGACGTCGTCATCGAACACACCGCCCGCGTACATCTTGAACGACTCGTTGACATGAACGGCGACCGCCGAGGGGCCGTACTTGCACAGTGACTGCTTGAGCTTGTCGGTGCTCGGGACCTTGGAGTACTGGTCGACGAAGCCCCAGGCCGCAACCTTGTGCTTGGTGGCCTTGTCGGGGTCGCAGGTCAGCTCCTTGGCCTGGTACGGGACCGCGTCTTCGAGCGCCGCGCCCTTCTCCTCGAGGTAGTCGAACACCATGTGCATGTAGCCGCCGGCACACGTGCCCGCGTCCACTTCGCTGCCGGAGAAGCCCTTGGCGCGCGCGCAGTCGACGATGTGTTGCTCGGAGAAGTCGAGGCCGAGGTTGTTGACGATACGCTCGGCCGCCTCGAACACGGTCAGCGTCGCAAACGCCCAACAACTACCGCACGCGCCCTGTGAGCGGGGTTCCTCGACGTACTCTTTCCAGCTCCACGCGGTCATCGAGGGAGAGCACGACGCGTCTCCGACCGGCGTATTGAACGGGTCGTCGACGCGGTCCTTGGTTTTCTTGCCGCCCTTGGCACCGTCGGGCTCCACGACGACCTGCGAGCGAACCATGTGCTGCATCATGTTCGGCGCTCCTCGAACACCGAGCGCGGCCATCTTGGCCTTGGCCTTCTTGTTCTGCTTGCGCTTGACCTCGCGCTCGTTCTTCAGCGGCTTGAGACCGGTGAGCTCTGTGGTGGAGAGCTCCAGCGCCTTCGTATAGGCGACCCGGTAGTGCTTCTTCTTCTTCTTGATCAGCGCACGCTGTAGAGCGAGCCGCTCCTTGACGGCCTTGGGAGCCTTCTTCTCGCGGTTTTGGAGCTTGCGCTGGTTGTTCTTGGAGGTGAACGCGCGCGGCGGGATCTTGCGACTGATCTTCCTGCGCTTCGCGTTCTTGCGCTTCTTGTCCTTCTTCGCCTTCTTGCGGCGCTTCTCGTCCGCGATCTTCTTCGGCCGGACCTTCTTGGCGGCGATCGCTTTCTTGGTCGACTGCTTCTTGGCCTGGGCCGCCCGGAGCGCTGCGGCCGCCGACGAGGGTTTCTTCTTCCCCGGGGCCTCGTCCACAGCCTCCTCCAGCATCGAGTCGTCGATACAGCTCAGATCGTCGCCATCCCGGTCGTCGAGGGCGAGCTCCTGCGCTTCGGTGGAAGCGACGGAAACGGTGGAAATTCCAAGCAGAAGAAGAGACTCGAGAATCATCGATGGACAGCCTGATCGGTCGAGGGAAAGCGACGAGAACTACGATTGCACGGGATCGCGCAGGGGCGATCACAGGACACTGTACGGTTGGACGTCGGGTCGCGGAAGAAGATTCGCTCCCACACGCTGGCGCAAACCGGTTAGCGGGGCGGCACCATCTGCGGTTTGCGCCTGGGTCCCCGGTCGATGACCCCCTCGGCCAACGGTGGGAGTGCCTTACTGGGCCGCCTCAGGTGCGGCTGAACCTCCGGCTCCCATGAGCGCACGATGTAGGCGAGGTTGCGCAACGACTTCGGATGCGGTTCCCACCGGGTGACGGATCCGACGGCCAACGCGCCCAGCAGCAGCCCCAGCCCCAGACCGGCCAGCGTCTTGGGAGCAGGTTCGAGCACCCGCCCGACCGCGAGCAGGCCCCCGACCACCGAGACGACGATCACAGCGTGCGCGGTTTCGAGGTGGAAGCCGGAGCGGAGCACCCCGTACGGCTCGACGTTCTCCTTCCACAGGGGGATCAGCACCTCGGAGACCGGGTGATGAACGTTGGTGAGGTCCAGATGCGGCCACAAGTTCGCGGCCAGAGCATTGGCGATGAGCGCGTAGACGAGCACCCCAAACACCCCGGCGACCCACAGCGGCCGGTTCCGGATCTGACCGAGCGCCTCCGCCCACCCCCACGCGAGCATGGGCAGCACCGCCACGAGGTACCGCGGGCCCACGCGCCAGCCCCCGGTGAAGCTCAGCCCGCTGACGATGACGAGATACAGCAGCACGGTGGCCAGGGCGACGCGAGCGAACGAGCGGACCGGATCATCGGGGTGCGAGCAGGCTTTGACCAAGCCGTAGATCGCCAGCGGTACGAGCGGAGCCCACCACAACAACCCGCCGCCAGGATCCAACACGTGGGTGCTGAATCCCTCGAAGGTCGGAAGGGAGAGGCCGAGAAAACCCTGCCCGTGTTTTTCGGCGAAGTCAGGATTGGTGACGTGGTGGTAGCCCGTCGACAGGACCGCGCCGTAGACCGTCCGGTGGTAGATGCCCAACCACGAGATCGGGAGCAACGCGCCCAGCAGCGCGCCCAGGGTGTAGGGCAGTTTTCCCGGACGCCGTGCGTTCCACAGCAGGAACACGCCCAGCGGGACGCCGGCGAAGACAGCCCCGTACTCGACGGTGACCGCGGCACCCGCGAGTGCGCCGCCTCCGATCGCGCAGAGCCATTGCTTACGAGACGAGACCTCCGTTCCGGCCCGTGCCGCGTCGACGCACAGCACCGTGCCCACGCAAAGGAGCGCGGCGGCGAGCTGGTGTCCATAGGCCAGGTGGGCGTACGAGGCCGCCGGCGTCGCCAGAGCATACACGGCCACCGCTGCCACCGCGGGCGCCCTGGAGAACTGCGCGGCGAGGCGTCGCATCAGGAACCACGCCAGCAAGATGGTGGGGAGCCAGCCGGAGAGCAGCCGGGCCCACCACGTCAGCAGGCGCAACGTGAGTTCGTCGCCGTGAACGACCCGAGCTATGCGATAGGCGACCGCGATCACCATCGTGGTCCCCGGCGGCTTGTTGGGATAGATGCGCCCATCGACGTGCGAGCGCGAGACATCGGGACCGGGCGGAATCCGCCGCCCCCCCGGACCATCGATGGCCCAGACGTCGGTGTCGACGTGGGCCATCGCCTGGAGGATCCGGGGCAGCTCGTTGGCGTTGCGGGTGTTCTCGAAGTAGGGGAACGAGATCCCCAGCACCAGGGCGATGAACACCAAGAACCCCGCCGCCTTCGAGCGAGGCGTGTGGGCGCTCAGTCGTCCGCTCCGGGGCCCGGACAGGTGCTCGGTCAATCGTCGGCCTTGGGCAGACTCTTCTGCGCGCCACTCATCTTGGCCTTGAGCGCAGCGAGGGCGTCGTCGACCTCGGAATCCCCTTCGAGGTCCGCAAGCTTGGCTTCAATCGCGGCCTCTTCAGCCGTGTTGCCGCCGAGTTCCTGCGAGACTTCATTGAACGCCTCGAGTTCGGCGATCCGATCTTCGATGGCGCTGAGCTTGTCGAGACCGCCACCGTCGGCGATCTGCCCCGATGACACGCCCTTCTTGGCGGCACGAGCTTGGGCCATCAAGGAGCCACGGCGCAGGTTGAGCGACTTGAGCCGGGTTTTTGCCTCCTTGAGGTTCTGGGTCATCGAGTCGACCAGCACGGCCTGCTCGTTCGCCCCAGAGCTGAGGTCCTTGACCTGCATGTCGTAGTCCGCCTTGCGGCGCAACGCCTCGCGGGCCAGGGTCTCGTCTCCAAGCTTGAGGGCTTGCTCGGCCTTCTTCTCCCACTTGGTCGCATCCGCAGTGGCCTCTTGGGCTTTGCGCTGCATGACCTTGCGGTCGACCATGGCCTGCTTCAGATCCTGTTCGGAGGTCTGAATCTGCGCCGCCAGATCATCGAGCATGAGTGCGATCTCGGTGCCCGGGTCGGACACGGAGTCGACGGCGTCGTTGAGACTGCTCGAGATCGAGTTGCGAATGCGGCTGAAGATGCCAGGTTTGTTGTCGCTCATCGGGCGCAGAGTCTTTCTCGGGGCGGCGTTCCCGCGGGGTGGATGGTAGCAGCCTCAGGCCGGTACGCGAGGGTTGGCTGCACGCCCCAGCAACCGTACTCTCCGCGGACCGATTCCCATGACAGCCCACTTTCCCGGCGTGCGGGGGCACGCCCAGGCCCAAGCCCGGCTCTCCCGCGCCATTGCCCGCGACCAGCTGCATCACGGGCTGATCTTCGTGGGACCCGCCGGCGTGGGCAAAGCCACCCTCGCCCGAGGCCTGGCCGCGGCCCTCCATTGCAAGGAGGCGCCGGCGCTCGGCTGTGGTGCGTGCACGGCGTGCCGACGGATCGCCGCCGGAACCCATGCGGGCGTCGAGTGGGTCTCGCCGGACGAGCCAGGCGGCCGCGTGAAAATCGAGCAGGCGCGCGCGCTCGCCAACCGCCTCGAGATGGCCCCGTTTGAGGGGGATCATCACGTCGTGGTGTTCGATCCCGCTGAAGCGATCGGCGAGGGAGGCTTCAATGCGATGCTCAAGACGCTCGAGGAGCCGCGACCCGGCGTGCACTTCGTCATGATCGTCACCGGTCTCGACGTCCTGCTGCCCACGATCCTCTCCCGGTGCCTCACCGTCCGGCTCGGACGACTCGAGGACGCCGACGTGGCCGCGATCGTCTCGGACCAAGTCGCCGGCCGGCTCGAGCAAGGGGAGGACCCCCCCACCCCAGCCCGGATCGAACTCGCGGTTGGGCTGGCGGGCGGGAGCGCGGGGCTGGCGGTTCGGCTCGCGCTCGACCCGACCCTCGATGCGTCCCTGGCCTTGCTCGGCCAGGTCGTCGGCGCCGCACAAGCAGGCCCCCCGGCGATCTTCGGCGGCGACAAGAGCCCGCTGTGGCGGGCGTGGAGTGAGGCCGTCGGACCCGTGAAGACTGGCCGGCCCGCACGGGAACGAGCGACGCTTCGGCGGCTGTGCGACTTGTGGCTGCTGCACCTGCGCGAGCGCCTCCGTGGCCGCGAGGGTCTGCCCGGCGTGCCCACCGGTCCCGCCGGAGCCCGCGCCGTGTTGCGGCAGCTCGATCACGTGCAAGCGCTGCTCGAGCGTCTCGGACGCAACCCCAATGTCCGGCTGTCCCTCGAGCAGACCCTGCTGTCGATGGCGTGAGTAGCCCAGCCCCGCACCCTCCCCATGCAAGCCCCTGAACTCAGCCTCGCGGCCGCGCTTCGAGACGCCGACGCCAAGCGCCCCGAAGCTCGCCACAAGGCGCTGCGAGCGATGGCGCCCGCATTCCTCGTCGCGATCGGAAAGCCCGGTCCGCGCTGGCTCGCAACCGCAGACCACCCGGATGCGGACGCGATCGAGACCGCGCTGTTCAACGCTCTGCGGCAAAACAAAGACGTGCCGCTCGCCGCCCTGGCCGCCATCGGGCTGGGGATGCTTGGGCAGCCCGACGTCTTGGACGCCATCGCGCCCTGGGTCGAGCTCGAAGGCACCGACGACGAGCAAAGCTTTCGTCGCGAGTGCGCCGTCATCACGACCGGATACGTCGGAGTGGCCGCCGCTGGCAACGATTCACCCAAGGCTCGTCAGTGCCACCGCGAGGTCACGCGAACGCTCGAAGGTTGGTTCGGCAGCCCCTTCCCCGACGTCCGCTTTCAGGTCGCGCTGGCGTTGATCGATGTCGACGGGCAGCCCTCGGAGGCTGCCATCGCCCAAGCGCTGCGGACCGAGGACCACCCCGAGGTCCGTGAGAGTCTCGTCGACGCTCTGTCGCGGCTCGACACCATCCACGACGCCTCGGTCCGCGCGCTCGAGGACGTGCTGACCGACGAAGAGGAAGGACCGGAGACCCTCGGTTTTGAAGCCGCGATGGTGCTCGCGGGCGCGGGACGGACATCCGCGGGACCTCGGCTCCTCGCTGCCCTTGGGGTCCGACACCAGCGCGACCGCGCCCTCGAAGCCCTCGCTGTGCTCGGCGCCGAGGCAGGCCCCGACGCCGCCGCCGAGGTTGCAACGCTTGCCCGCGGGATGCTGACCCGCGGCATTACTCGGGTCAGAGCCGCGTATGCGCTGGCCCGAATCCTCGGCGGTGAGGACAACGCTGGGCATGCGTTGTTGCGACGGCTTGGTTGGCATCCCAGCGCAGGTGTGCGCGAGGCAGTCCGCGACGCGGAGACGAATCTACAAGCCCTCGGGCGTTGACCGGTCGTCCGCGGGGGGACTCCGTGCGATGATTGCCGCGTGCGAGCCTCTTCCGGTCTTGTTGGGGCCTTTGGTGTGGTCGCGCTGGCGGTCGCCACACCCGCCGCCGCCTCCCCTGCGTCCCCAGGTCCCGCGACCGATGCTTTAGAAGCGGAGCCCGAAGCCCCTGCGGACCCGGCCCTCGAAAAAGCCCGCGTGCTTCACAACGACGGGTCGGCGGCCTACGATCGTGGGGACTACGCGACCGCGCTCGAGAAGTTCAGCGCGGCGTACGTCGCCCTCCCGGACGGGTCACAGACGACGGGGATTCGCTCCGCCATCGTCTACAACGTCGGCATCACCCAAAAACGGATGTACGAGCTCGATGGCGACCTCGTCCACCTCAAGACGGCGAAGGTGCTGTTGACTCGGTACTTCAACGACTTCGTCGAAGAGGGCGCCGAGGAAGACACGAAAGGCCGCGCCTTGCTCGACGAGATCGAAGCCGAACTCGCCAAACACGAGACCGAGGCCGCCACACCTCCGCCAACCGACCCGATGCCAGCAATCGTGTCCCCGGCTGACACCACCCCCAAGGATCCCGTTGCGCAACGCAAGACGAGGATCCTGATCGGCGTGGGCTCAGGGGTGCTCGGGCTGGGCGTGGTGGGGGCCGGACTGGGCCTTGGCGGCGCGATGTGGGGCCAGAGCCTGGAGGGAGACATCCAGGACGGCACCTCGACCGGCGCCGGCCGGGTCAGCGCGTTGAAGGACGGACGGTCCGCGAACGCACTCGCCACTGGCGGCACGATCGCGGGAGGAGTCTTGCTCACCGCCGGCGCCGTCGTGCTGGCGATCGGACTCAAAAAGCGAAAGGGTGTTGCGGGAAGCGTCGCGGTTGCGCCGACCGGTTCTGGCTTCGCGGTGGGAGGACGATTCTAGTGCGACGCATCGAACTCTTGTGCGTCGTGTGCACCCTCGTTGTGTCCGGATGTTTTGACGACGCCATCACCATCGGGCTCGACTGCGAGAATGAGCTCGAGTGCGGGGAAGGCCAGGTCTGCGGCCCCGGAGTGCTCGAGGACAACGGCTCGCCCACCCCGGGCCAGGTCTGCGGCATTCCGGCGGCCGAGGGCTGGGAGTCCTGCCAAGACGGCGCCCCCACAATCTGCGGAGACGATTTCGAGACCGCACTGATCTGCCGCGATGGGTTCCGGACCGAAACCGATTGCGATGTGGTCTGCGAGGCGCAAGTCGGGAGCCAGCGGCACGATGGGGTCTGCGGCCAACTGGTCCCCGAGACCGACGCTGACTGTGCGTGCGCGTATGCGATCGATGAGCTTCCCGACGGTGCCGGGGACTGTGTCCGGACAGATGCAGGGCTGGATGTTGTGCGCTCGAAGGCGTTCGGCTCGGACGACGTGGCTGCCTATCTGCAGACGTGCGACGAGTGGTGCGAGCTGCAGTCTGGTTTTTCGATCTATGAGGGAAGCGTCTGCACAGACACCTTTGAGGAACTCCTCAGCGGCCTTCCCATGCTGATCTCCGCGGCGGTCTTGGAGGAGCTCGATCGTAGCGAGACGTGTGTATGCCGGCTGGCCGAGGAGCCCAGTTGTGGCGGGGTGCCTGATACCCGGTGCTTGGCTCAGGACGCAGCGACGTCCGCTGTCGCTGTTTGTGGCAGCGCGAGCCAGGCCTTGATTCAGTGCTCGAACGGCTGCGGGCCGATCGGGACGGAGATGCTCGAGTTCGATTGGTGCCTCTGAACGATCCCGTTGTTCGACTCGAGTCAGGTTGGGCCCCCCCGCAGGACGCGCGTGGCCTCGCGCGCCGGCAGCCGCTACCCTGCCGGCGATGGGCTCCCCCAAGATCCCCCCGACCCTGCCCGGGCTGATCGATGCGCACTGTCACCTGGACTACGCGCCGATGTCCCCGGACCTGCAGGCGTGCTTTGATGCCGGCACGGCCGCCGGGGTCGTGCAGTACGTCCATGTTGGGTGCTCACCGGAGTCCATCGACCGCGCGGTCGAGCTTGCCGACGCCCACGCCCAGGTGTTCGCCGCCATCGGCGTCCACCCCCACGAGGCGAAGCACACCGACGCGGCACTCCTGGACCGGATCCGCCAGCACGCGAAGCACCCCAGCGTGCTCGCCATCGGGGAGACGGGGCTCGACTACCACTACGATCTCTCGCCCCGTGAAGATCAGCGGCGGAGCTTCTCCGAGCACGTCGAGCTCGCCCGCGAGCTGGACATGCCCGTGGTCCTTCACATTCGCGAAGCCCACGACGAAGCCCTGGCGCTCGTGGCCGAAGCCGGGCCCCGATCCGAGATGCCAGGCATGGTTCACTGCTTCACCGCGGGCCCCGACGCGGCCCGGGCTTGGCTCGACCTGGGATTTCACATCTCGTACTCGGGAATCTCCACGTTCAAGAAGTGCCCCGAGATCCGCGAAGCCGCGGCGCTGACGCCCGACGACCGAATCCTCGTCGAGACCGACGCTCCCTACCTCTCCCCCGAGCCCCTGCGAGGCCGCGAGAACATCCCTGCGTATGTGGCGTTCACCTGTGCGCGCCTTGCGGAAGTTCGCGGCGTACCGGCGGAGGCCCTGGCGCAGCAAGCCGCCCGAAACACCCGTGCGCTGCTCGCGATGCCTCTTCCGGGGCCACAAGCCGCACCTCGCGTAAGCGCGTGAGTTCCCCCAGCCGCCCCTGGGGTCGGTGTCTTGACCGGGGGTCAGCGCGTGGCTCATAGTTCCGCCCCTCGCGACCCCCGGCACAGGCCACAAGGGTCGTTCAAGTCCCGTCCCGGCGGCAATCAAGCCTCCCGGATCCAGGGCAAACGAAAGCAAAGACAATCTCGTGAACGTTCAACCTGGCATGCTCGCCAAGAAGTTGGGAATGACCCAACTCTTCCTCGACGACGGAACCCGCGTCCCCGTCACCGTCCTCTCGGTCAAGGGCAACACTGTCCTCGCCCACCGCACCGAAGAGCGCGACGGCTACACTGCGATTCAGCTCGCCTTCGACGACCAGAAGGCTTCGCGCCTGACCAAGCCCGACCTCGGTCGCTTCAAACAGGCTGACGTCGAGCCCAAGAAATTCGTCAAAGAGTTCCGCGTCGGGACCGACGTGCTCGAGAAGCACGCCGTGGGCTCCGAGATCCCCATGGACACCTTCGCCGATGGTGACCGCGTCGATGTGACCGGTACCAGCAAGGGTAAGGGCTTCCAGGGCGTCATGAAGAAGTACAACTTCGAGGGAAAGCCCGCGACGCACGGTACCCACGAGTACTTCCGTCACGGTGGCTCGATCGGTTGTCGTCTCACCCCAGGACGCGTTGTGCCGGGCAAGAAGATGCCGGGCCAGATGGGTTCGGAGACCAAGACCCTTCAAAACGTGCACGTCGCTCGCGTGATGGCCGATGAAGGCCTCGTCCTCGTCCGCGGTCCCGTCCCCGGCGCCAACGGCTGCTACGTCAGCATCCGTCGCTCGCACAAGCAAGCCGCCCGCGCCGCCCACAAGGCTGCCAAGGGCAAGAAGTAGGACCGGATCACCGCGTTCTTTCGCGCCGCCTCCTCCCGCCTCGTCGGGGTTGGCGGCGCTTTCGATTTCGGAGCAACACCATGGGCCGCAGAGGAAAACTCGGAGACAGAGGTTCTCGCCACGACGACGCGTACAAGCGCGCCAAGGACCAAGGCTACGCTTCGCGAGCGGTCTTCAAGCTCGAGGAGATCGACAAGCGGTTCAAGCTTCTGCAGCCGGGCCGCCGCGTCATCGATCTGGGCTGTTGGCCCGGCTCGTGGATGCAGTACGCCGCGGGCCGCGTCGGGGAAGAAGGCTTCGTGCTCGGACTCGACCTGGCGAAGGTCGAACTCGACCTCCCACCGTTCGCACAGGCGTTCGTGGGTGATGTGTTCGAGATCGAGCCCGCCGAAGTCACCGCCAAGTTCGGCGACTTCGACGTCTTGATCAGCGACATGGCGCCCAAGACGACCGGCGACAAGACCACCGACATGTTCCGGAGCGAAGAACTCACACGCCGGGCACTGACGTTTGCCACGACCGTGCTTCGTCCCGGCGGACACTTCTGCGCCAAGGTGTTCACAGGCGGCGGCTTCAAGGAACTCCTCGCCGATGTGCGGGCGGTGTTCTCCGAGTGCAAGCCGGTGCACCCCAAAGACACCCGATCGGGCAGCTACGAGCAGTACATCGTCGCCCGTGGCCTCAAAGCCAACGCCCGAATCCCGGGTCCGTCCACCGTAGACCCGTCATCGTAGGCCTCTTTGCGAGAGCCACTGTTGCGTGTCCGCGTGCAGTGACTCTCCTGCCGAGAGCCTCGCGAGCGCTCCTCGGGCTAGCTCGGCGGCCCGACTGGATTCGGGATCGACGGCCACGAGTGCTCGCGCCAAGGCGAACTCCGTGCGGGCCATGCCGTAGGTATCCAGCGCGGCTCGAAGCGCGAGGGCCCGCTCGAGGTCCCCCAACGCCCGAGCCGGAAGTGCTCTGGCCAGCAGCAGCTCTCCTCGGACGGTGAGCGGCTCGGCCAGCGCCGCCATCGCGTCGCCCTCATGCCGCTCGAGGGCCGCGATGGTCTGGTCGACCAGGCTCTCGGCTTCGCCGAGGCGCCCTTGGCGAAGCAAGGCACCTGCAATGACAGCATCGAGTCCCCAGCGCTCGCCCTGAGTTTGCGGCCCACCCAAGCCTGACCGGCTGGATCGCGCCGCCCGGATGGCGCCCTGAGGATCCCCGCGCCGAAGCGCCAACCGAGCAAACTCGACCGCCGCGCGTCCACGTACCGCTCTCGACAACCCATCGAGCACCCCGATGGTGAGGAGCTTCTCCTCAGCGGCATCGAGGTCACCATGGGCCATGTCGACGAATGCCTGCAGCAGCATCGTCTCTGCGCGCGGTGTGGGGTCCGTGACCTGCATCCGGACCAGCAGCGCAGCCTGCAGACTCTCGGCGGCCTGCTCGAGATCTCCCTCCAACAGGGCGACCTCTCCCAGTGCATGCATGAGGGCTGCGGTCCGAGGGTGCTCCGGACCCAGCGCGGACTCCACGACCGCCAAGGCACGCTCGAACAACGGACCCGCGGTCGAAGGGTCACGAGCCCGCAGTGCCCGATGGCCCAGCGATGCCCACGCCGACGCAACCCGGGCGTCATGCTCCCCGAATGCTTCTTCGAGAATCTCCGCGGCGTCCTGCAGCGGGCGCCGGGCCGCGTCCAAACGGCCAGAGACCTCCAGCAGCTGCGCCCGTGCCAGGAGCAGCGCAGCGCGTTCGGTGACCGAGGCTCCGGCGCGCTCCTGAAGCGCCGTCGCGACGCCTGCCCAGCCCTCCGCCTCGCGCGTGCGCTGCGGGTCCGCACCGATGATGTCCACAAGGGCCACTGCAGCGTCGGCCGCGAATGGGTCGTTGCCCGATTGCAGTGCGAGCCCCAGCGCTTCCTTGAAGTTGAACTCCGCCAGCTCGAGCCGAGACGCCTTGCGCTGCAGAGAGGCCAGACGGACGCGGGCCTCGGCTTGAAGCCCGAGATCCTCGGTGATGGATGCGCGTTCGGCCAGCTCTCGGGCGGCCTGCAGTCCCTCGTCGGCCAATCCCGCCCGCTGCAGCGCCGCGACGCGTGCCAGGTCCCGGTACAGCGATGCCGCTGCGGACGACTCGGACGCCGCCGGCGCGGTGAGGCATCGCTCTGCAGAGGGCAGCTCGCTCACCGCGTCGAGGCCACGTTGAAGCGCCCGCGCGTCCCCCTGAGCGAGCACGGTGAGCACGGCATCAACATCTCCCAGGCGGCGCTCGAGACACGCCGAGCGACTCGCGTACAACGGCGGCGGTGCGGTGTCCTGGGCGCCGCAAACCTCCGCGTGCGCAGCGAGCCAGGTCTTGGCATACGCGCTGAGCGCATCGTCGACCGCGGCCCACCTGTGGGGCGCAAACGGAAGCGATGAGTCCGTGAAGACCGCCTTCACGGGCTCACGCGCGCCCGGACCCAACACGGCCTCGAGCTGCGCTGCTCCTCCGGTACAGGGATCATCGCCGTCATCGAGCAGGAACCCGACCGCCCCCCCGGTCACCACCATGCCGACGAACCCGATGGTGGCCCAGGGCCAAGACCGCTTGCCGGACCCCTCCCGGCGCAAGGCCTCCAGCATCTCGACCATGGAGGGGTAGCGGTCGGCAGGGCCGACCGACAGCGCCTTCAGCAGAACTTGGCGAACCCAGCCAGGAACGCTCGTTCGAGACGGTGCCGGGCGGATGTTGCCCGCGCCGACGTTGTAGGCCAGCGATGCAACATCGTCGCCGGGGAACGGTCGCACGCCGAACAGCGCTTCATACAGCGCAACTGCGAACGCGAACTGGTCACTGCGAGCGTCGACCTCTCGGCCCTCGTGCTGCTCCGGTGACATGTACGCCGGCGTGCCCATGATGGCGCCCGCCGCGGTCACCGTGGTGCTCAGCGAGGCCCGCGAAGGGCTTCCCAACGCATCGGGGTCGCGACTCTCGGATGCATCCCGGCGCCCGGCCGCCCGCGCCAGCCCGAAGTCGGTGACCACGGCGCGATACTCCGCGGTCATCATGACGTTGTCCGGCTTGAAGTCGCGATGCACCAGGCCCGCGGCATGGGCAGCGGCGAGTCCCTCCCCCGCCTGCACGAACGTGTCGACGATCTGGCGCCACCCGTGCTCCATACGGATCCATTCCGCGAGCGAGCAGCCCTCGATGAACTCCATCGCGACGAACACCTGGTCGTCGATGGTTCCCACGTCGTGCACCGTGATGACGTGCGCGTGCGAAAGCCGGGCCATCGCCTGCGCCTCGCGAATCAGCCGAAGGCGGCGGCGCTCAGCGCGGCGCTCGGTCGAGGCCGTTCGCAGGAGCTTCAGCGCGAGCTTGCGATCGAGCTCCGGATCGTAGGCAGCGTAGACGATGCCCATCCCGCCCTCCCCGACAACATCGAGGATGACGTACCGGCCGACCGACGCACCACGCTCGAGCTGCAACGTCGGTTTTGCCGTGACGCTGCGCTCGACCGAAACGTCGGTCTGGGTCATGTTGACCACTGTTCAAAGAGTACCAGGGGGTCCCCCCGACCACACGCCGCCTCTTGGAGTTGGGCCAGTTGGGCGTGTTTGTACGCCGAACCCTGTTCATCTCGGTGTCAGTCCGCAGGCTCGGTGTCGATCGCAAGCGCCGCCTCGACATCGATGTGGCCGCCTCGATCGCCTCGTAGACGCTCGACGATGACAAACAACGCCGGGACGACCAGCAGCACGAGAATCGTTGCCACGAACAGACCACCGGCGATCGAAACCGCCATGGGCGCGAGCACATTGTCCCGGCCGCCAAAGCCTACGGCCATCGGCAGCAGTCCCAAACAGGTCGTCAGCGTGGTCGAGATGATCGGTCGCAGACGGTTGAGGGCTCCATCCACAGCAGCCTCCGCAATGTCCAGGCCCTCCCGCCGACGGGTGTTGATGAAGTCGATCATCACCAGCGAGTCGTTCACCACGATCCCCGTGAGAGCGACCATCCCGAACATCGCGAAGATCGTGAGGTCGTACCCCATGCTGGCGAGGCCCAGAATCGCGCCCATCAGGCCAAACGGAACCGCCGAGATGATGATGAGCGGCTGGAGGTAGGAGCGGAACTGCAGCGCAAGCACCCCGTAGATCATGATGATCGCAAGGCCGAACAAGCCGGGAAGGTCCTCGAGGCTCTTGAGCAGCTCGTCCGCCTCGCCGCCGAACGACAGCGAAACACCCGGGAACGACGATGCGAGCTTGTCGTCCCAGCGCTGCTCGAGCTCGCCGGCAGCCTCCAGGGGCGCGGTGACCTCGGTGTCGATGTCGGCGAGAACGGCCACGGTGCGCTGCCCATCCTCGCGACGAATCAGCCCGGCCTCGCGGGTGCGATTGATCTTCGCGAGCTGGTCCAGGCGGACGAACCCACCGCTGGGCGTGGCGATGATCGTATCGGCGAGTCGGGTCTTGCTCCGGGTCTGTCCGCCCGAGTAGCGAACGACGATGTCGACCTGCTCTTCATCGATGGAGACCTCGAGCGCAGTGATGCCATCGACGGTGGAGCGCACGGCATTGCCGACGTCTCGCTCGGTCAGCCCATGACGAGACGCGCGGTCGGGGTCGACCTGCACGGAGAGGGTCTCTTTGCCCGAACCGTAGTCGTCGCGGATGTCGAACACGCCATCCATGTCGTCGAGCTCGCTCTTGACCGCCGCGACCGCGGCGTTGACCTTGGCGAGGTCGCGCCCTCGAACATTGGCGGTGACCGCTGCACCCGCGGGCGGCCCGGCCTGTTTCTCGGTCACACGGAACGAACCGAGTTCGGGGTTGGTGGCCAGGTAGCGCCTCAGCTCGCGGACCATCGGCGGGTAGGCCGCGATGGCCTCATCGTCGAGCGCGAACTCGGCTCGGACCTTGCCCAGGTTTGCCCCCGCGAAACTACGGCCACTGGCTTCGTCGATGTAGCTTCCGGTACGCACGGTGGAGGACTTCACCGCCTCGCCCATGTGCTCGCGAATGATCGCATCGATGGCATCGCCCTGCGCCCTGGTCTGGGCCTGGGACTTGCCCGGCATGATCTCGTAGCTGACACCGATGTCGAACGGCTTGGCCGGGGCGTTGACCTGGAAGGGCATCTTGCTCGCCACCCCCAGCGTCCCTACGAAGCCCAGTACGACCAGCACCAGCGTGACCCACGGGTAGCGTACGCACAGGCGCAGCGGCACGCGATACACGGCCTGCATGCGGGCCGAGAGCCTCGCGGTCCGCCCCTCCTTGCCCGCCTTGCCAAACTCCGCGAGGTGGCCCGGCAAGATGAAGATGGCTTCGAACAATGAACCGATGAGGCAGAAGATCACCACGAGCGGCAGAATCTTCATGATCCGCCCCATCGTGCCGCTGACCATCGTCAGCGGAAAGAACGCCAGGCAGGTGGTCGTGACCGCCACCGTGACGGGCAGCAAGACCTCTTTGGTGCCGTCGTAGACCGCACGCACCTGTTCCTTGCCCATCTCCATGTGGCGCTGGACGTTCTCGATCACCACGATCGCGTCGTCGACGATGATCCCGATCGCGATCAGCAGGCCGAACGTCGAGACGACGTTGATGCTCAGTCCGGTCTGGTCCATCAAGAACGTGGCCATCAAGAACGAGATCGGCATGCCCCACACCGCGAGGACGGCTTGGCGGAACCCCGACATCACCAGAAGCACGATGATGACCAGCACTGCTCCGCCCAACGCGTTCACGGCAACGACGTCGAGCCGGTCATCGATCGTGTTGGTGAAGTTGTCGGAGACATACAGCTGCATGCCCGGTGGCAGCGAGGACTGCAGTGCTTCGACTTTTTCGGCGATGTCGTCTCGAATGCCGAGCGGGTCGGCGGTCTTTTCGCGACTGATGGTCAGCTTGATCGAAGGCAGGCCATCGACCCACAACTCGGTGTCGTTGGGCTCGGGCACGGCCTTGACGTCGGCGACGTCCCCGATGCGCAAGCGCGAACCGGGCGCGAGGGGGATTCGGGCAACATCGGCGGCGGACTCGAGGTTCTTCTCGGTCTTGACGAAGAGGTCTTGGCCGGAGAGTTCAACCGATCCCGCAGGGACATTGGCCTGGGCATTGCGAATCGCCGCGGCGACTTGTGCGGGCTGCAGCCGCAAAGCTCGAAGCTGGCGCTCATCGAGGTCGACGAAGATGCGCGGCTCCGACACGCCACTGAGGTTGACCGCGGCGACACCGTCGACATCGCGAAATGCCTCGGAGATGTCTTCGACGAGGCGGGTCGCGCCCCGGTCGCCCGTCAGTGCGACCGAAACCACGGGAATCTCGAGTTCGAGTTCCTTGACGACCGGATTTTCGGCGTCCTCGGGGAACGAGTCGACCGCAGCGACGGCCTTCTCGACCTCGGAGCGCGCGGTGACCAAGTCGGTGCCCTCGAGGAAGGTGATGACGACACTGGAGACCCCCTCCTGCGAAGTGGACTCGATCTTGTCGATATCGCTGACGTCGTCGAGCTCGTCCTCGATCGGCTTGGTGATGAGTTCCTCGACGTCCTGCGCGGTCGCACCCGGATACACGACGGTCGCAATGACCCGGTCGAGCGAAATCTCAGGGAACTCCTCGCGTGGCAGGTTAAAGGCGGCGATGGTCCCCGCGGCGATCACGAGGATGAACGCGAGGTTGACGAAGACCGGGTTCCCGATCGAGAGCTTGATGATGCGGTCGAACACGGTGCGTCATCCTGCTGCCAGGGCTTCGCCCGGCGCTGCTACGACCTTGACGATGTCCCCATCGCGCAAGGCGGTCGGCCCGGTTTCAACCACCCGAATGCCGGCCGTCAGTTCGCCTTCGATGATGACGTCGTCTTCGGACTCGTCGACGAGCGCGACATCGATGCGGGTCAGAGCCCCATCATCGGCGACTGCGAGCACGTAGGCCTGCTCGGCTGCCCATCGGACCGCGGTAAACGGCACGGCGGTGACCTTGGCCCGGGCGGCGCCGTACACCTCGACGTCGACAAGCTCACCGCTGCGCAGCGTCTCGCCGGGGTTGGGGAGCTTGAGTCGCGCCGTGAAAGTCGAACCGTCGGTGGACTCGCTCGAGATGTACTCGAGCTCGGCCTCGAGGGCTTTGCCGCGAGCCTCGACCTCGAACGACAACCCCCCTTCGCGGTCGTAGGTCTCGACTTCGGTCTGGGTCAGCGGAACGTCGACCGCGATGGGATCGAGCTCGGCCAGCACGATCGCCACAGCGCCGGGGACCATGAACTCCCCCACTTCGGTATCGACCACCGTGATCGTGCCGGAGAACGGAGCGACGAGCGTGGCCGCACCCACCCGGTCTTTGGCTTGGACGAGTGAGCCCTTGGCGTTGGTGAGCTGCGCTTTGAGCGAGGTGATCTGGCTCTCGAGACGCTCGACCTCGCGGGTGGTTCCAGCGCCTTTGGACACGAGGTCCCGAGCATCTTCGAGCTCGCGCTTGGCGTCGGTGAGGCTCTCTTGGACCTGGGAGATGGACGCCTTGGCGGACATCAGCCCGCCCTTGGAATCCTGCGCGGCGAAACGAACGAGCGTGGTGCCTTGCTTGACCTTCTGCTCTTCGTCGGCATTGAGCACCAGCACCTGGCCACCGGTTCGGGGCGAGAGGCGAGCGCGGCGGTGGGCCTGCAACGGAGCGAGGTGGCGCGAGCGTGGCCTGGGCTCGATGAGCCTCACCTGTGCCGCGCGCACGTGCGGGACGATCTTCTCGTCCAGCTGGGTCGACTCGGTCTTGGCGCATCCGGCTGTCATCCCGCCCACCGTGGAGGCTCCCAACAGGCACACGGAACAGAAGAACGCACCCGCCCCCCGCGTTCCCACGGAGGGGAAAGACGCGACGTGGTGCGAGAACAATCGGGGCAAAACGGTCATTGGCGGGGGTGCCGGGAGCGGAGCAAGCCTGGTCTAGCAGTCGGGTCCGAAAGTCGCCATCATGCCGGCGCATGACGTCGACAGACGCCCTTCGAGGAGTGGGACTGCGTGAGGTGCCGACGCGGCGACTGCGAACGCTGCTGCGCGCGGTCTACCGCAAAGAAACGGAAGTGCCGCTCAGCCCCGCGGGCATTGCCGCACTCGGACTGCAGGACTGGACCGCGAGCGTCTTGGGCACGCTGCGCGGGCTGGACGACAAGGCGATTCATGCCGTGCTCGTCTCGGTACTCGCTGAACGCGGCGAGTGAAATACCGCCCTCGCGGCCTGCGGACATTGACACTGAACACGCACGCAGTACCATGTCGATGTGAACGCTGCACTGCTTCGTCTGCCGCATGTCGCCCGTGCGTCTTCCCAGGCCGAAGCACCGCCCCCAAAACACAGAGAGCCCGGTGGCCAGCGTGACCAGACCCAAACCCTCTATGGCGCTGTGGGTCCGGGCCGCTTGCTCGAACTCTCAGGAGACCCCGAGGCTCCCATCGCCACTGCGCGGACCTCTGCTGCGGTTCGGGTTCTGCGAGATGCACAGCAGGCAGGAGAGACGGCGGCGTGGATTCAACCCCGCGGAGGTGCCCTCTACCCTCCCGATCTCGCAGCGTGCGGCATCGACCTGGACGCACTGCTCGTCATCCATGTGCCTCTTCCCGGTGGCCCCCACCCCAGCCGCGCGCAGCCGCACGCCTTGTGCAAAGCCGCCGAGCTGCTCCTGCGCAGTGGAGCCTTTGGCATCATCATCCTCGATTTCACCCAAGGTGCCCCTCCCTCGGGACGTGAAGCGTGGCAAGGGCGGTTGCTCGGACTCGCCCGCCAACACAACAGCCACGTCGTTCTGTTGACCGAGAAAGCTGCGGCGGACGACTCTTTGGGCACGCTGATCGGTGCCCGAGTCGAGGTCCGTCGCGCCCGGGAGTCCAGCGCCGACGCTCGCCGAGGTGCGGGTGCGTTCGCCCTGGAGCATGCCCTGCTCAAGAACAAATCCGGCGCCACGATGCACGTTGAGCGTGAGCCCAGACGGGGGCCCTGGGGTATGCGTTGAGGACCGGACGAATTATTTTGACCCGGAGTGTCACTCCTGGCTCACTGCACCCGTGGTGATGTGTAGACGACAACGTTGGATGGCCGCCACGTGTTTGCTCGTGGCCTGCTCCTCTGAGGTCCGCGAAGACGAGCAAACCTCCGGCTCGCTCCCCACCACACTCAGCGGCGGCACAGAGGGCGGGGACGAAACTGGCGACGAGGCGACAACGGATCCAGGCTCGACGGGCGGAGGCCTCATCCTCGACGTTGGGGCGCCTCCCAGTACCACCGCAGACCCCGACACCGTCGGCCCCGAGGGCTGCGAACAAGACATCGACGTCGTGTTCGTCATGGACGTGTCCACCACCATGGGCCCATTCCTCGGGGCGCTCGCGGATCAGATGCTGGCCGTCGACCAAGCGATTGCCGCGCTCAACCTTCCCAGTGCCCCCCACTACGGGCTCGTGGTGTTTGTCGATGACTTCGCCCTGCTCGGTAAGGGACAGCCCTACCCCGACGCAGCCGCGCTGCAGGCCGACTTCCAAGAATGGAGTGCCTTCACCGCGAGCAACAGCCAGGTCTCTGGCAGCGGAAGCAACGGCACATGGCCCGAGAACAGTCTCGACGCGCTCCACGTCGCTGCCGCCGGGTATGCATGGCGACCCGCGGACACGACCTCGCGGATCATCATTCACACGACCGACGACACCTTCTCCGAAGCGCCGAACGTCGTCGACGGCATCACCGTCCAGCATGATTACCCGCAGACCGTGCAAGCGCTGCAGGATCAACAGATCCGGGTGTTCTCGTTCACCGCGGACATCGGCGGGAGCTGCAACTGCGAAGACGTCGCTCCCGGATGGAGTGCGCCCTACGGCGGCCAGCCGGCGATCCCCGAAGCGACCGACGGTGACCGCTTCGACATCGACCAAGTCCTCGGCGGCACGCTCGACCTTTCCGAGGCGATCAATTCGTCGATCGAAGGGGCCATCTGTGACCCCTACGAACCCGTCGGATGATCCATTCGCCCAGTGGCCTCATTCCGCCGAATTTGCCCCCGGATTCATGACGGGTGCGTAGCTCCCGGTCGCATGGCAGACCGGCTTGGGGTCGCCATCGCTGTACAGCGTGACCTCGCCGTACGACAGACGGCGTCCAACCTTGAGGACTCGCCCTTGCGCGATCAGATCCTTGGCCACCGGACGGCGGAGAAAGTGCAGTGTCATGTCCGTGGTCACCGACATCAGCGCCGCACCGGTCGCCGACCAGACCGCGCCCCACAGCGCGGCATCGCACAGTGCAAACATCACCGGCCCCGAAATTGTGCCGCCGGGGCGCAAGAACTCTGGAGCGAACCGCATGCGCAGCCGGATCTCGCCCCACGCCACGGACTCGACCGAGATCGAGTCGCTGTAGGCATCCCCCAGCTGTGAAACCGCCGCCAAAAACGCCTCTGCCGTCACTTCGGGGGGCCGCACTGCATCGCTCATCGACGCTCATCGTTTCATGAGACCCTGAATGCACGCGACGACAACCTGCGCCCGATTGGGCTGCAACTTCGCCCCACCGGGCCCGTCTAGCTCTCAAACCGTGGCCATCTTTCGTTCAACCTGCACGCTCGCCGCCACCCTCGCTTTCGTGCTCCCCGCAGGCTGCTTCATCGACGGAGGCGGCGACGATGACGACGTGGGAGCGACGACCGGCGAAACGGCGGATGAGACGACCTCAGGCACCGGGTCCCAGATCACCATCACGACGCAAAGCACCGTGAATCCGACCACGGGCGTGAGCGCCACGGTCACCGACACGACCTCGTCCACGACCCAGGACACGACGGCCGCAGAGTCCGATCCCACGATGGAGACGGGCGATACTGACACCGGTTCGGACACAGGTTCCGTCACGGACACTGATCCGGACACCGACAGCGGAACTTCTTCGACCACGGGCGACGACACACTGTCGGTCGCAGATCTCGAGCCGGGTGACCTCATCATCACCGAAGTGATGGCGAACCCCAACTGTATGGGTGACAACTGCGAGTGGTTCGAGCTCTACAACACGACCGGCTTCGACATCGATTTGATGAATCTCGGCATCGGAGACCGCGACGATTTCGAGAACGGGACGCCCGGCGCATTGATCAGCGTCAGCGCGATCCTTGCCGCAGGCGAGGTCGGCACCCTCGCTCGGCAGGAGCTTTGGCCGTACGACGAGAGCCCCGAACCTCTGGCGCGTTACTCCAACTCGGTCCAGCTGAGCAACAGCACCTTCGAGCAGGTTGCCGTCTTCTCGGGGAACACCGTCCTCGATGTCAGCGCGACGTTCTTGCCCAACGAGCAGAGCGGGCGCTCACGAATGTTGCTGGCCGACTCTTGGACGGGGCTCGACCACACCGACAGCGACGACTGGTGCTGGTCCGACACCATCCTGCCCTCGACCTCGACGAGCGACGACTGGGGCACGCCGGCCAGCAACCTCATCGAATGCCTACCACCGGCGTGATTCGCCGCGCCTGATCAAGATCAGGTGCTCACCGCGAGGCGTGCCGCCCTTCCAGTCAGGGCGGCTCTGCGAGGCCCATGCGACGACGCGCAGTCCGAGTGGAGAACAGAGCGTCTCGAGCTGCGGCACGACGTCCACGCGCTTACCTGCGATCTCACCATCGCCCATCAGCAAGACGATCTGGCCCTGCTCTTCGAGCGCGCTCTGCATGCTGCCAAGCATCGTGGTGACCTCATCGTCCCATCGCCCGGCTTTGCCACCGCTGCCGTAGTTGCGACGGGCGCCAAGTTCACCCGCGGTGAACGACTTGGTTGAAACACCCAACCATGGGTAGCGACGCGCGTGGTGGTTCACGTAGTCGTACGTGCCTCCGTAGGGCGGCGAGGTGAGGATGAGATGGGCCAACCACTTCGGCGGCAGGGCATCGGAGATCCGGGCGGCATCGTTTTCGACCACCTTGGGCCGGTGCCACGGTTCCTTGCGTGCCTCGCATGCCTCTTCGAGACTCGCCCAGCGCTCGATGAGTTCCTCTCCCTTGCGGCCGTAGAACTCGCTGGGAATGAAGCGACCGATGCGACGAGGCGTGGTGTTTTCGTCGTCGGCGGTGTCGGCCCGCTGCTTGGAGAACTTGACCACGATCGCGGTCAGCAGCATTTGAAGCGCGGTCTTGTCGGGGCCCGGATCGATGGCACTGATGATGTCGTGCAGACCGGCGAGTTCCTTGAGCACGTGCACCTCGTAGTGCTTCCGCTCCTGGGGATTCAGTGGCGCCATCGCGGGCGCCTTGCGACGTACTCGCTCCTTGGAGACTTCGACGACCTCGCCGAGCATCTTGCCAAAGGCGGCACGCGACTTGGCATCGCGAACCTGGCACTTCACGCCGCTGAGACGAACGGCGATCGGGTTGAGATCCACGCCGCGACTGCGCATGCCCGCGATGAGGCACTCGACCAAGACCGTGCCGCTGCCGCAGAACGGATCGAGCACACGGTCGCCAGGCGTCGCATAGGCCGCGAGAACACCACGCGCCACAGCGGGATGCATGCGCGCAGGGTAGCTGTGAAAACCGTGGGTGAGCCAGTCGACGTCACGCGCCTGCGCGCCATCCAGAATCGAAGCCAAGCGCGCCCCCTCGCCCTCATCGCCGTGCGCGGTGGCCTTGCCGCCCGCGTTGTCGAGGGCGCGGCGACCGGGAGAGGAGCTCTTGCTCATGACTCAGGAGGATGCATCGGCCGCGGCCGTGGACGCCAGCGAAGACTTGCTGACCGGTTGCGCTCCCGCCTCGTCCTGCGCAGAGGACTCCCCAGCCTCGTCTGCGCCCTCTTCGAGTTCTTCGTCGCCGGATTCGGGAAGGCCGAGCCGGGCCGAGCGACGAATCGAGAACACCCGGGCAAACGCGAGCACCATGGGCAGGAATCCGTACGCGAGGTTGCCTGCCAAAATGACGGCGGCCGCGCCTCGTGGGCCACCCAGCTTCAGCCCCATCAGCAACACCACCAAGTACAGCGGCGCACCGACCAAGGCCTTGCGGTGCTTGGCGATCGCTCGCCCGAGGTGGCGGTAGTGGGTCGAGAACGACACCATCTGCGCGCAGGCGATGCCGATCATCAACCCGAGCGCGCCCGGCTCGTGCTCGAACAAGACGATCGAGGCCATCGCGACGATGCCTCCCACAGGCGAAGGCACACCCGCGAAGTAGTTGGGATCGCTGTCGGCTTTGTTGAGGGTGAAGAACACCAGTCGTGCGATCACGAAGGTGGCGTAGAAGATGCCGACGAACAGCCCCGACAGCCCCTCGCCGAGCACGTAGTACAGCGCGAAGCCAGGCGCGATGCCGTAGTTGACGCCGTCGGCCACATCGTCGGAGTAGACACCGATACTTGTGCCGCCCCAGCGGCGTGCGGCTGCGCCATCGAACCCGTCAAACGCCGTCCCGAGCAGGACGAACATGAGGCTGATCTCGAAACGCCCCCGAGAGGCGAAGATGATGCTGAAGATGCCGCACAGCAGATTGGCGCCCGAAAGCGTATCGGCGACGAAACGCTTCTGCAGCAGGCCCAGGTAGAAGGCGGCGGTCGTGGCCGAGTACGCGATGTTGGCCCACAACAGATACTCGATGGCCTGGGAGGTCAGCATCTTGCCCCCCCAGCCCTGCACCGCAAACAGCAGCGCGATGAGAGCGGCATAGCTGATGCCAGCCCGCAGGCGATTGTCGGTCCGACCGCGACCGAACACGTAGAGCCCCAGCAAGGCAAAATCGAGGGCGACCTTGGCGACCAGAAGTCGCTCGTCGACCAAGGGGACCGCGAAGTAGGCCACCGCGATCAACAGCGGATAGTCGGTGACCCGATCGAGAATACGTGCCGCCTTGGACTCGAGTTCGCGCTGGCCCGCGACGGCGGCATCGAGATAGTCGAGCAGCAGAAATGCGACCAGCAATCCGAGCACCACAAAGCGGGTGCTCGGCACGGCATCCATCGGGCTGAGCGCCGCGATCAGCAACGGCGTGACGACGACCAACTTGATCATCGAGAACACCATCGGGTTGATCGCAACACGGCGACCGACCCACGCATGGAACTGCGCTGCCCACCGCGGAGGCGGCACAAAGCGGGACCGCCCTCGTGGACGGCGTGGCGCGGGGGCGTTCACGCGCCCCAAGTGTGACGCACCCAGCGGTCGCGTGCCTTCCGCGTCGAACCCGCAGAGCGTCACCGGGCTCAGATCCAGCGTAGGAGGCCTGATCTGAGAGATCTCTTGAACCTGAAAGGACGCACAGTATACCGATCCATGGGTGTCCGTTTCTCGGATCGCATGCGTCGACGTGCCGGCATTGCCGCTGCAGTTGTTGCTCGAGCAACAGCCTGCGTGGCAGCCGTACCCCTGCGTGGTGGTTCGCGACGACCGACCCCAAGGCGTCATTCTGTGGGCCAACGCGCACGCCAGACGGCACCGAATTTTGCCGGGCATGACCTTCGCCGCGGCACGTTCACTGAGCACCGAGTTGCGCGCGGCCGTGGTCGAGCCCCACAAGATCGACGAGGCCCTCGCCAAGCTTCACCTCTCGCTGTGCAACTTCACCCCGCGCGTCGAACCCTCCACCCACGAACCCGGCGTGTTCTGGGTCGACCCTTCGGGCATGGTGCCCTTGTACGGCAGCATCGAACAGTGGGGCAACGCGCTGGCCGAAGCACTGCGGGCCGCTGGCTGGGTGGCCTCCGTCGTGGTTGGGTTTCATCGCTACCGCGCCTATGCCCTTGCACGCACAGCAGGACCTCGGCGCATGCAGGTGCAGCCCTCCGCGCACATCGAATCCCGGCGCGCGGCCAAAGTCCCCCTGTCCGCGCTGGGCATCTCTCCCAAGCTCCGAGACCACCTCATGGTCCTGGGCATCCGGACCCTCGGCGCGTTCTTGCGGCTCCCCGCGGCCGAGCTGCCCACCCGGTTTGGCTCCGAAGCCACGAAGCTGCATGCATTGGCCTCGGATCGCTGGGCACCCATCCAGCCGCGCCCCCTCGAAGACCCGGTCGAGGGGGGGCTGCAGTTCGAGCCTCCCGATGGCGATCACATGCGGCTGCTGTTCGGCCTCAAAGGCACGCTGCACGAGCTCATGAAGCAGCTGGCGGCGCGGCATCAAGCGCTGTCGATGCTGCACCTCGAGCTCAAGCTCGACCACGCCGGCAGTTCGGATCAATACATCGAGCCGGCCGGGCCCACGCTCGATGTCGTGTCGCTGCTCGAGCTCGTACGGTTGCGGCTCGAATCGATCACCCTGCCGGCACCGATCGAAGAGGTTCGTCTTCGGCTCGAGGGCACCGACGCCACCACCGAGCAGCTGGCGTTGTTTCGCACCCAGAGCCAGCGCGATCTCGATGCCGCCAACCGGGCGGTGGCCCGGCTTCGTGCTGCGTACGGCCCCGAGTCGGTCACCCGCGCCACGCTGAGAGCCGCTCACCTTCCCGAAGCCAGCTACGCCTGGGAACCCGTCCAACAGATTGGTTTTCCGTCGGTCACCGCCCCAAACGAAGCCCTGCCCTTGTGCCGCCGCGTGCTTCCCCGCCCCCTGCCCCTGCCCGCAAGACCCCGCCACGAGCCCGAAGCGTGGCTCGGCCGCCGGGGCACGGTCGCTTCACTCGATGGCCCGTATCGGGTCAGCGGCGGCTGGTGGGTCCGTACGGTCGAGCGCGATTACTACTTCGCCCATACCTCCACCGGCGAGACGTTGTGGATTTTCTACGACCGGCCACGTCGCCGATGGATGCTTCATGGCTTCGTCGACTGACGCTCCTGGCGGTTTCGCGTACCATCGTCTCCTTCATGCCGGTCCAGGTCCGCGAAGCTCAGCTCGAAGACACTCCCGACATCTGCCGCATGCTCCTGCAGCTCGGCCATGACGGAGAGGAGGCGCTCGTGCGTCGCCGGTTGGAGCGCACTCTTGGAACGACCGACCATGTGGTGCTGCTCGCTCAGGAACGCCCCCATGGTGCGGTGGGCATGCTGCACGCTTCGGTCACGATCAGCTTGCAGCACCGCCCACGGGTCGATGTGCACGTGTTGGTCGTCGCCGCGGCGCACCGCGAGGGCGGAGCGGGCCGGGCGTTGCTCGAGCGCCTGCACAACTGGGCGCTGCGTCGAGGGATCGATGACGTCGCCACCGCGTTCCCTCGCCATCGCAAAGCCGGGCACTTGTTCTTCGGCAAGCTCGGCTACTCGGTCACAGGCGAGCATCGGGTCTACAAGCGCGATCTTGCGAGCCCCCTGCGGGACCGCGAAGACTCCACCGCGATGGACTGATCGGACCGGGCGAAACGCCCCATTGTTGTTTTCAGCCCCACGGCCTCTTTTCAGACAAAAGAGCAATTTGGAATACATATCCAGATTGTCAGTGTCACTATATTGGGCCGCATGGGTCCACTGCGGGGAATCGAATCGCGACGAACTGCAATGCCAGATGCGATGCGGCTGGGCATGGTGGAGCTGGGCTGTTTTCGGCTGAAGGAGCTCCTGGGCCGGGGCTCCTACGGCACCGTGTTCCTCGCAGAACAAGAGGGTTTCAACCGTAATGCCGTCGTCAAGATCGCCCATGCCAGCCTGGTCGGTGGCCGGCACGAGGCGCTCGTTCGAAGCCGATTTGCAGAGGAGCTTCACGCTGCGACCCGGGTCAATCACCCCAACGTCATCACGCTCTTCACCGCCGGAGAGACATCGGATGCGCTACCCGCCATTGCGATGGAATACGTCCCGGGACCGACGCTCGAGGAACTCCTCGAACAACGTGCAGGCGCACTTGACCCCGTCTTCTTGCACGATGTTTTCAGCCAGTTCGGGAGCGCGGTCTCGGCGTTTCACCGTGCTTCCGTCACCCACCGTGACCTATCCCCAACCAACGTAGTCGTTGGCAACGATGTTGACGGCGGGCTCATTCTCAAGGTCCTCGACTTCGGTGTTGCGAAGACCGGTGTCGATCAAGGCCGAGCGTCCGTCGTCGGTACGCCTCGCTACATGGCACCCGAACAGGTCCTAGGTACATCCGGACCGGAGTCTGATGTCTACGCGCTGGGAGCGATCCTCTGGTGGGCGCTCTGTGGCGAGGAGTTCCAAAGCGAAGTACAGACGCTCGAAGACGTGACCGAAGCCCGGCTGATGGGTGCCAAGGAGACTGACATCCGTGATGTCGCCCCCGAGGTCCCCGGACCCCTCGCAGAACTGGTGCGTGAGATGCTCAGCTTCGAGGCGTCCCACCGTCCATCCTCCGCCGAGTTCTGCGAACGCTGGAACGAGTGCAAGGCCACCCTCGTAGCCCACCTGCCGGCTGCGCGTCCTGCTACGGCGCCCCCCTCCTCCAAGGGTCGGCAGACGCAGCGAGCTGAAACCCTCGACTGCGTTTGCGTGGAGAGTGACCACGTGGGGATCGGGATGCTCCGAGGTTTCTTGGAAGGACAGCGCTGTCGGCTGCGAGTCCTCCCACTCGACGGATCTTTTGAAGGACTCTCTTCGCGACCCGACGTCGTGTTCTTGTCCGCGCGACTCCCTGGAGGCGCCACTACCGCCCTGCTTCACCGCGCTCGTGTGGACTTCCCCGGTGTCACGCTCGTCGTGATGATTTCGAGCGAGCGCGAGCGAACCGCGATGATTCGTGCCGGAGCCGACTACGCAATTCGCGTCCCGACCGACCTTCCACACCTCACCGAGCATCTTGACGAAGTTCGCAACGAAGCGAAGAAGGCCGCCGTCCCCTCAACGCTAGAGACCAGTGTCTCCGCCCCTGCTCATCCAACTCCGTTTCCGACGGACCCCGTCGAGTCTTTCTTCGGCGAAGCACCCGAACTCATCGCAGACATCGGGGAGAGCATCGAGACCCACGACGTCCAGCTCGCCCGCTCCGCTTGTGCGTCTTTACGTATCCGCGCCCAAGAACTCGGCAGTCTGGAACTCAGCGCGGCAACCAAAGCCCTCGCCGCGTTCGCAGACATCGGTGACTTCGAAAGCGCTGCTGGCTTCAAACAACAAATTGAACACGAGTACGGCGTCCTGTTTCGGCGCCTGATGCTTCAGCGATGATTCATCGCCCCAGAGGACACCATGAACCAGGATGCACAACAGATCGACTGTCGCGGGCAGCAGTGCCCGCAGCCCATTCTCACCACCGCCAAGGCTGCGCGCGCGCTCCAGCAAAGTGGAGGCGGAGTCTTGGAAATCGCCGCTGACGACGGAGCGTTCCCGCTTGACCTCCGCAGCTGGTGTCGCACATCGGGCTCTGAGCTGGTCGACATGAGTTCGAACGAGCACGGCTTGCATCGGGCACGTGTTCGAGTGCCGTCCAAAGGCACAAAGCCATCCCCGGTTCAGGTGCCCATTGCCGCCAGGAAGACCGTCCCGGTGGTCTCGAGGGCAGTTACAGCCCCGGCCGCCGAGGTTCTCGATTGCCGCGGGGTTCAGTGCCCACAGCCGATCCTCCAAGTCGCAAAGCGGTCCCGGATTCAACGCGGCGGTTCCTTCGAAGTTCTCGCCGATGATCCAGCCTTTCGGCTCGACCTCGAGAGTTGGGGCCGAAGCTCAGGAAACCGAGTGGAGTGGCTCGAACAAGGTGACGTCTCGAGAGCTCGGGTGCACCTGTCGGCTCCCGCCGCGAAGGCCCCACCTCCACAAAAGATCCTGAGCGTCTCGAACGCGCAGCCTCAACCAGCGGCGCCCCTCAACGACGAGGCGGTCTCCCTCGAGGTGTCACTGACCAACCTCGACGACCAGCAGCGCATCGCTCGGCTCCAGGCAATCGGCGCCAGCTTGTCCCCGGGCGAACGCGTCCGGATTCGCTGCAACGGCACCTCGTTCACCACGCCGCTGCTGCGGTGGGCGGCCGAGTCCGGCCACGAGGTGCTCTCGTTCGATGCCCGCACCGACACGCTCATGGAGCTTCGTGCCGGTGAGCCCTCCTCTCTCCCGGCCACGATGGCGTCCTCGGAGGCTCTCCAGGTCATCCAGACCGAGAATCGCTGCACGCTGCTGGTCCTTCACAACGACAAGGAAGCACTTCTCGCCGCCCTGCTCGTCGCGGTCGGTGCGGCGGCGCAAGGCATGGAGGTCGTCATGTTCTTCACGTTCTGGGGTCTCAACCTCCTGCGTGGAGACGAGCCCAACACGACGCAGCCGAAAGAAGCCGTGTCCTGGATGCAGCGCATGATGAAGTGGATGATGCCCAAGGGACCTCGCCGCCAGAAGCTCGGTCAGATGGACATGGGCGGCATGGGTCGCGGAATGCTCAAGTCCATCATGGACAGCAAGAACATCATGGACATCCCTGAGCTCATGGACGCTGCCGAGGAGCAGGACATCCAGTTCATCGCATGCACGATGAGCATGCAGGTCATGGGCATCACCAAGCGTGACCTGGCGCCGCGGAAGAACATGGTCTACGGCGGCGTTGCAGCGTTCGTCGAGTCGGCGGGGAACTCGAAGCTCAGCCTGATGTTCTAAGCGCGACGGACTCGAACGAGAAAGACGCCTGCAGGGAAACCTGCGGCGTCTTTTTTCGTCGTGCCAGGCCAGCGACTGCCTGGTCGGCCTGGGGCGGGTCTCAGGAGCTCGGCAAGCGAGCGTCGTCGGGGTTCCACATCGCGGGGGTGAGCCGGTATGGACGCGGAAGGACGGCGCTGTTGGGATTCCAGTAGGCGCGCGTGGCCACAACGGCATCACCATCGGGGATCCGAGCATCGTCGGGATTCCAATCCTCGGTGGCCTCGAACGGAGGCAGACGCGCTTCACCGGGCTCCCATTCGACCTGAGCGTGACGAGCGTCTTGAAACGGCAGTGGCGGCGGCGGAGCGACGGGAGGGTTGTCCAACAGCTCGCGTGGACGCTGCACCGGGACATCCAGCCACGACGGGCCTGGGACCGGCGGCATGACGGTGTGCTCGGAGGCAGGGTCAGCCGCGGGTGTCATCGACTGCAGAGTCGCCAACGTGTCCGACGTTTGGTCCGACGTTTGGTCCGACGTTTGGTCCGACGTTTGGTCCGACATTTGGGCACGCAGACCGTCCAGCACCGCGTGTCCGCCCACAGCTCCCGTCAACAAGACGAGCGCAAGCCCGCAACCTGCTGCGAACCATGCGGTGGTGGACAGACGCATCTACGGGGAGCATGGCCTACCGATCAGGCCCTGACAAGACGTACAGACTCACGTGCCCTAGAACCGACCATGACTGATATAATGTTCAGCCTTCTACTGAGGGCCCGATGATGGACGCGTATGTACCCCTTTGGGTGAAGAGCAACTACTCGTTTCTCGAGGGTGGCTCGCACCCGGCCGAGCTGGTCGAGCAGGCCCACACCTTGGGTCTTCCCGCTCTCGCCCTGACCGATCGAGACGGCTTCTACGGCGGAGTCCGGGCGCACGTGAAGGCGAAAGAGCTGGGACAACGACTCCTGCTCGGCACCCAACTGAGCGTCGGTGAGGCGCCCGAAATCGCGCAACCGGTGGTGGTCCTGCCGACGAGCCAGCGCGGATATGCCAACGCCTGCACCTTGGTTTCGGCCGGTCGGGCGCGCTGCGAGAAGGGCACATCGATCACGCACCTCGATGAACTTCTGTCTGCTCCTGAAGATCTACTGGTGCTGTGCCCGCACGGACATCTTCTCGAGCCTCTGCGCGAAGCATTCGGCGACAAGCTCTACGCGCTGTGCGCTCGTCACCGCCACAGCAGCGAGCTCGGGGACGAAGACACCCTTCGCCGGGCCGCTTCACGTCTGGCAGTGCCGCGCGTGGCTGCGGTCGAGGTCCTGTATCACAGCGTCTCGAGGCGGCCGTTGCAGGACGTGCTCTCGTGCATTCGTCACGGCCGCACGCTCGCCACCGCGGGAAACCTCATCCGCGGCAACGCCGAGCACGACCTCAAGACCCTCGCGCAGATGGAGGACTTGTTCGCCGACGACCTGCCCGCGCTGCGCCGCACGCTCGAGGTGGCACAGCGCTGCGACTTCTCGCTGAGCCAGGTTCGCTACGTCTATCCCGCGGAGTGGATGCCCGCGGGCATGAGTGTGCGGGAGTGGCTGCGCGAGAAGACCTACGAGGGCGCGAAGGTCCGCTACCACGGCGCGATTCCCCAGGACGTACGGGCTCAGCTCGACAAGGAGCTGGGCCTCATCGACCAGCTCGACTACGGCGGCTACTTCCTGACGATGTGGGAGATTGTGCAGTTCTGCCGCCAGCAGAAGATCCTCTGCCAAGGGCGCGGCAGCGCGGCCAACAGCGCGGTCTGTTACTGCCTGGGCATCACCGCCATCGACCCGGTGCGCATGGGCCTGCTGTTCGAGCGTTTTCTCAGCCTCGAGCGCGCCGAGCCGCCCGACATCGATCTCGACATCGAGCACCAGCGCCGCGAGGAAGTCATCCAGTGGGTCTACGAGCGCTACGGGCGGCGTCACGCGGCGATGGTGGCCAACTTCATTCGCTACCGGGCTCGCTCGGCCGTGCGGGATGTCGGCAAGGCGCTGGGTATTCCCCAGACCGCGCTCGACAGGGTCGCCAAGATGCTCACGCACTACGACACCGGTTTTGGTGCCGACCTGCTCGAGCATGCCGGTCTCGACCCCGCGGCGCCGCAGCACGTGCATCTGCTGCAGCGCTGTCGCGAGCTCGCCGACTTTCCCCGGCACCTGTCGATCCATCCAGGAGGTTTCCTGCTCGGCCATGCCCCGGTCGACACGCTGGTGCCGATCGAGCCCGCCACCATGGAAGACCGCACCGTCATCCAATGGGACAAGTACGACGTCGAAGACCTCGGCCTGTTCAAGGTCGACCTTTTGGGCTTGGGTGCGCTGTCGATGATCCGCGGCTGTTTCGATCTCCTACGCGAGCACGAGGGGCTCGACCTCGACATGGCCACCGTGCCCGCCGAGGACCCCGTCACCTACGCGATGATCTCCCGCGGCGACACGCTGGGGACCTTTCAGATTGAAAGTCGCGCCCAGATGGCCATGCTGCCGCGGCTGCAGCCCCGCACATTCTACGACCTGGTCATCGAGGTCGCCATCGTGCGCCCGGGGCCGATTCAGGGCGACATGGTGCATCCCTATCTGCGGCGACGCACCGGCAAAGAGAAGGTCGAGTTCCCCCACCCCGCCCTCAAGGAGGCGCTGGGCAAGACGCTCGGCATTCCGATCTTTCAAGAGCAGGTGATGAAGCTGGCGGTGCTCGTCGCCGACTACACACCCGGTGAAGCCGACCAGCTGCGACGCGACATGGCGGCGTGGCGAAGCAGCGGCCGCATCGAGCAGCATCGCGAACGACTCATCGGCCGCATGATCGCCAACGGCATCCCCGAAGAGTTCGCCGAGCGGGTCTACTCGCAGATCCGAGGGTTTGGGGAGTACGGTTTTCCCGAGAGCCATGCCGCCTCGTTTGCGCTCATCGCCTACGTCACGTGCTGGCTGCGATGTCATCACCACGCGGTGTTCTCCTGCGGGCTGCTCAACGCCCAACCGATGGGTTTCTACAGCCCCGGCAGCATCGTCGAAGACGCCAAGCATCACGGAGTCACCGTACTGCCGGTCGATGTGATGGCCAGCGATTGGGACTGCACCCTCGAGCGCCAAAGTGGAGGCGACCTCGCGGTGCGTATGGGCTTTCGCTACGTGCAGGGCTTCGGCGAGCGACAGCGAGCCAAGCTCGAGGCGGCGCTCGAACAAGGCCCATTCGTCGGCGCTGAAGACTTTGTCCGACGCACACGGCTGAGCCAGAAACCGCTGCACACCCTGGCCGAGTCCGGGGCCTTCAGCTCGCTGGGCATCGAGCGACGGGATGCGATCTGGTCCCTGCGCGGACTGGTCGCCAAGCTCGGCGACACCTTGGGCTTGCCCGGAGAGACCGCGCCGAGTCAGGACGATGATGATGGTCCCCTCTTCGCCCGGCTCAGCCGCAGCGAGGCCATCCTGTGGGACTACCGCACCAGCATGCACAGCGTGCGCGGACATCCGATCGAGTGCATTCGTCCGCAGCTACGGCGGCGTCGCTTGCCTACCGCCGATGGGGTCAATGCACTTCGCAGCGGCCGAAAGACCCAATACGTCGGCATGGTCATCTGCCGTCAGCGCCCTGGCTCCGCCGCCGGCGTCACGTTCTATACGCTCGAAGACGAGACCGGCACGGTGAACGTCGTGGTGTGGAAGCAGGTCTTCGAGGCCCACGCGGTGCTGGCCAAGACCGCGGTGCTGCTCGGGGTGACCGGACGCGTGCAGTCGCAGGATGGGGTCGTGCACTTGGTGGCCGAGCAGCTGTGGGACCCGGATCTGAAATTCGAGAGTCAGGGGACCGCGGTGCGTAGCTTTCACTAGCGACGAGCGGAATAACCACCAAAGCAAACGCCAAGACCACCATATCGAGTATATTGTTGACATGGTGACGCCCTCCGAGGTCCGAGCGAGAACCGGTCAAAAAGGGCACCGCACGCTCCTTGTCCTGGGTGTGCTCGGCAGCTTGCTCGCCGGGTGCAACTCGGTGGTCGAGTTCGGTGACGACGCCTCTACTGGTGATCCGGGCCCCGCTGGAACGACCACGACCATGACCGGGTTGCCTCCGGCGACCGTGGAGCCTTCGGGGGTCGAGGTCACCTCGGGTACGGGCTCCACCGCAACGGAGTCCGGCACCACCGACGACACCGCCGGCAACAACACCTTCCTCATCGATCCCGACTTCAACGACGTGTTCCCCGGGTGCTCGGTGTTCGAGCAAGACTGCGCGCCCGGCGAGAAGTGCAACATCTGGGCGAACGACGGCGGTAACGTCTGGAACGCGACCCGCTGTGTCCCCCTCGACCGTGCTCCCGGCGGCCCCGATGATCCATGCACGGTGGAGGGTTCGGGCGTCTCTGGAATCGATTCCTGCGACATTGGTGCCGTGTGTTGGGACGTGGACCGCCTCACCCTCGAAGGCACCTGCGTGTCGTTCTGTACCGGGTCCGAGAGTGCACCGATCTGCCAAGGCGGACTGACCTGCACCGCAGGCAACCTGATCTATCTCTGCCTTCCCACCTGCGACCCCCTGGTTCAAAACTGCATCGATGGCGAAGCCTGCTACGTCCTCGAAGACACGACCGAGTGCGCGCCGGTCGCATCCGACGAAGGCGGCGCGGTGTTCGACACCTGTAGCGTCCCCAACGCATGCGAGCTGGGCTTGAACTGCACGGACGCTGCAGTCGTCGGCCTCTGCGATGAGGGGGCCGAGGCCTGTTGCACCCCGTTTTGCGACCTGCAGTCCCCCACCTGCCCTGAAGGGACACAGTGCACTTCGGCGTTCGCCGAGGGCATGGTGCCGCCCGGGTATGAGGACGTTGGCGTCTGCGGACAGGATCCTGAATGAACTATCGATGTCTGTTGCTGATGCTGGCCTCAGCCTGCGGACCCGTACTCACGGCCGACTCGGACAGCTCCGGTGAACCGACACCGCTCGGCGGCACGACAGGGTCGACCACCGACGCACCGCCGACCACCGACACGACGTCGACAACCGGCACAACATCGACGACCGACGCTGCACCCATGGACTCGAGCACCGCGACGGAACCCGAGAACCCCTTCATGGTCGCGCCCGACGGCGGCCCTGCCTCCCGGGAGTGCTCAACGTTTCACCAGGATTGCCCGCCCGGGGAGAAATGCAACGCGTGGGCAAACGACGGGAGCAACGCCTGGAATGCACTGCGATGTGTTCCACTCGTCCCCGATCCCGCGGAAGCGGGTGAGCCTTGCACGGTCGAGGGGAGCAGAGCCTCCGGCCTGGATTCGTGCGCGCTCGGCTCGATCTGTTGGGGGGTCGACGCCGAAACCGGCGAAGGGTCTTGCGTGCCCTACTGCACGGGCTCAACCGAAAGCTCGAGCTGCGACGACCCAGACCAATTCTGCAGCATCGGGAGTGACGGGGTCCTCGCCCTGTGTCTGTCCACGTGCGACCCGCTCGAACAATCCTCGTGCCCCCAGGGACAGGGCTGCTACCCGGGAGGGTATGTCTCCTTCGTGTGCGCCCCGGATCAGTCCGGAGACGATGGTGGGCTGTTCGACACCTGCGAGTTCACCAACGGCTGCGACCCCGGATTCGCATGTCTAACCGCCGACAGCGTTGGCTCGTGTGATGTCGACGCCCAACGCTGCTGCGCGCCGTTTTGCGATCTGCAGGCCCCAACCTGCCCAGCGGGGACACAGTGTTTTCCAGGAGTCCAAGAGGGCGCCGTACAACCCGGTGACGAAAACATCGGGCTCTGCGCCCAGGACTTGGGATGAAACGACTCGTCCCTGCGTTGCTCCTCGCCGCATGCTCCGGGACCCCGATGCCTGCGGTGCAGAGCTCCAGCGGCGAAGGACCTCCCGACAACGCGGGGACGACCTCGCAGACGGTGAGCTCGAGCAACACCACCGGCTCCGCGTCCTCCACGGATGCCACGATCTCAGTTGAATCCACGACCTCGGGGAGCTCGACCGCAGGCGAGCAGACCCACGGGCAAGGATTCATCACAGATCCCGACGGTGGGCCTCCGGGGATCGAGTGCTCGACCATCGAGCAAGACTGTCCGCGCGGCGAGAAGTGCAACGCATGGGCAAATGACGGCGGCTCGGCCTGGCTCGCCGCGAAGTGTTTTCCCATCGCTCCAGACCCCGATGGTGTCGACGAGCCCTGCACAGTGGAGGGCAACGGCGTCTCCGGCATCGACTCCTGCGATCTCGGCTCGATCTGCTGGGACGTCGACGGACGAACGCTCGAGGGAACCTGCGTGCCCTATTGCACCGGGTCGAGTAGCGTACCGGTTTGCGACGACCCGGGAAGACACTGTCAGATCGCTGCCCGCGGTGTTCTGGCCCTGTGCATGCCGACGTGCAACCCGCTCGATCCGCAGACCTGCCCGGAGGGAGCGGGATGCTACCCCCTCGACGACCGGTTCGTCTGCGCGCCCGATGCCTCGGGCCCCAGCGGCGGTCTCTTCGAAGGCTGCGAGTTCATCAACGCGTGCGACCCCGGGCTCGCCTGTATCAACCCGCGCCTCAGCCCGATGTGCCCTGCAAGTGCCGGTGGCTGCTGCCTCCCGTTCTGCGATCTCTCCGCCCCCGCATGCCCTGAAGGGACACAGTGTCTCCCGTTCTTCGAAGAGGGCGCCGTCCACCCGGGCAACGAGAGCATCGGCGTCTGCGAACAGGATCCAGGATGAGACGCGGGATGCCCATGCTGCTGCTGGCCACTGCCTGCGGGACAACACCAGCGGCCGGATCGGAGGGCTCCAGTGGTGAACCGGCTTCGAGTGGGAGCACGACGACGACCGACCCGAGCAGCTCCACGACCGGGTCGAGGCCCGCAGGTTCGAGCAGCACGACCGACCTCGACGAAACCATCGGCGATTCCTTCCTCATGCCCCCTGATGGCGGGGGCATGGATGCCGAGTGCTCGACGTTTCACCAAGACTGCCCACTCGGGCACAAGTGCAACGCGTGGGCGAACGACGGCGGCGGCGCCTGGAATGCCACCAGGTGTGTTCCGTTGGACCCCGATCCCGCCGAAGTGGACGAGCCGTGCACCGTCGCGGGATCCGGCGTTTCGGGCTTGGACTCCTGTGCGCTCGGGGCGATGTGTTGGGACGTCGATTCCGAGACAGAACACGGGTACTGCGTGCCCTTCTGCACGGGGTCGGAGGGCGCCCCCCTATGTAGCGATCCGAACCGGGAGTGCAACATCACTGGCGACGGTATCCTGACACTGTGTTTTCTCAGCTGCGACCCGCTCGAACCGGTGCGGTGCGCCCAAGGCGAAGCCTGCTACCCCGTGGACAACCGATTCGTATGCGCCCCCGATGACTCGGCAGACGGTGGCGGGGTGTTCGAAGGCTGCGAGTTCATCAACGCCTGCGATCCTGGTCTCATCTGCGTCGACCCCGAGTTGAGCGCGATGTGCCCCCCGGACTCGGGCGGGTGTTGTCTTCCGGTCTGCAGCACCTCGTCGTCCGACTGCCCTGCCGCCATGGTCTGCGAGCGGTGGTTCGAGCCGGGACAGATCGAACCCGGATACAAAGATGTCGGCGTTTGCCGGGATGCGGGTCCCGAGGACTCACAACCACAGAACTGCCCGGGCCGACCTGCTCCGCGGCCGCCTGCGATGATGTCCGACGCATGGTGCTCGAGACGCTGATCCCCCTTGTTGTTTCCATGGCCACGATCTTGGCGTTCGCCGTTGCGATTGGTGCGCTCTACAGCCGGATGTACATCAAGGTCCCCAGTGGGCAGGTGCTGATCGTCAACAAGATGTCGGAGGTCTCGGTGTTCTTCACCGGTGGATTGGCGGTTCCGGGAGTCCACAAGTCCGAGATCATGGACATCAGCACCAGGGGCTTGGTGCTCGAACGCCGGGGGTCAGGAGGCCTGATCTGCAAGGATGGAATCCGAGCCGATCTTCGCGCGACGTTCAGCCTGCGGGTGAACAAGACTCTGGAGGACGTCTTGCGCGTGGCACAGGCGGTGGGCGCGGAGCGAGCCATGCAGCAAGAAACCCTCGCGGAGCTGTTCGCGGCGAAGTTCACCGAGGCGCTCGAGTCCGTCGCAGTGCGCAAGACGTTTGCGGAGCATCGCGAGCAGCGCGAGCAGTTCACCAACGCGGTGCTCACAGAGGTCGGCGAGGATCTCAACGGCTACACCCTGGACGAGCTCGCCATCGACAGGTTCGAGCAGACGCCCATCGAGCACCTCGACGCGAACAACATCCTCGATGCGAAGGGCATCTTGGCGATCACCAAGAGCACGACCGCCGCGCAGCTTCTGACCGCGGAGATTCGGGCGACACACAGCCGGCGCATGAAGGAGCTGGAAACCGAAAGCAAGGAGCTGCTGGTCGAGCTCGAGTCACGCCAAGCCAGCGCGCTGCTGCGGCTGCAGAAGACGGCCGGGGCCGAGCTGACGAAGGAGCAGCTCGAAGATCGGCTGCTCGAGCGGTTGCGCGAGTTGGTGGAGACCGCGGTCGAAGCTCGGCTGGCGCCGCAGAGCTGAGGCGCCGTGTACGAGTCAACCGCCCGAGGACAGTTTGGATGCGGTGCGAACCAGGCCCAGGAACTCGCGGCGGGCCCCATCCTGGTCTTGCCCCACTGCGCCCTCGGCCAGCGCGAGTGTGCTCGTGAACGTAGCCGAGCCCTTGTGCGGTGAATCTCGCAGCAACATTCCGAAGCTGGCCACCGCGGCGGAGAATCGAAACGCCTCCGACGATGCTGCGGTGCTGACACTGTGGACCGGGAAGGAGATCAACGCGCTCTGCGAGTCGCCGGGCTGCTTGTAGCGAATCTTGACCGTCATGAGTTCAGCCGATGCGGAGGCGGCCGACATGTTGGACTCCGACTGATAGACGAGAGGGTCGAGCTTGCCGGTGTGTTCGCCCGCGCCCGCCGGGACGATCTCGTACAGCGCTGTGACGGTGTGCCCCGCCCCAACATCTCCTGCGTCTTCCTCGTCGTCGTTGAAGTCCTCAGCGTTGAGCGCTCGGTTCTCGTAACCGACGAGCCGATAGGCCTCCACCAACGCGGGGTTGAACTCGACCTGGAGTTTGACGTCGTCGGCGATCGGAACCAGCGTCGAGTTGGCTTGGTCGACGAGGACACGTTTTGCCTCCTGAGCGCTGTCGATGTACGCGTAGTTGCCGTTCCCACGGTCGGCGAGCTGCTCCATCATCGATTCGTTGTAGTTGCCTTGCCCGAAGCCGAGAACCGACAGGTACACGCCGGTCTTTCGTTTCTCCTCGATGATGCGAACAAGTTCGCCATCGCTCGACTGCCCCACGTTGAAGTCGCCGTCGGTGGCGAGGATGACCCGATTGATCGCGCCGGGTTGAAAGTTCCTCGCGGCGACCTCGTAGGCCAGATGGATCCCGGCCTCGCCGTTCGTCGAGCCGTCCGCATCCAAGTCGTCCAGGGCGTCCTTGATCCGTCGCTTGTCGTGGGTGGGTGCGAGAGCAACACCGGAATCCCCTGCGTAGACGACGATCGAGACGCGGTCCTGTGGCCGAAGTGTGCTGGCGAGCTGCGACAATCCAGAGCGAAGCAACGGAAGGCGCCCCTTCCCCTCCATCGACCCGGACGTGTCGACCAAGAACACGAGGTTTCGAGGGGGAACCTCATCGTGGCGAACGTGTTTCCCCTGGATGCCGATGTGCACGAGCTGATGCTCTGCGGACCAAGGGCACGGACCAACCTCACTCACCGCCGCCAACGGCTCTGAGCCCGCTGGCTCCGGGTATGCGTAGTCGAAGTAGTTGACCAACTCTTCGATCCGTACCGCGTCGGCCGGAGGAAGCGAGCCAGCCGTCAAGAAGCGTCGGGTGTTGCTGTACGCACCCGTGTCGACGTCGGCGGAGAATGTCGAGAGCGGCGCGTCGGCGACCGCAACAAAGGGACTCTGAGGATTGTGTGCGTAGCGCTCGCGGCTGAGTGACGAGGGGAAGCTACGGTCCGCGTAGTGGGAGCGAGAGTGTCCACTCCTCATGCAACCGCCCAGCGCGGTGCTCGCCAACAGAATCGACACCCACGCCCAGTTTCGCTTCGCCATCGGTGGCCGAACGCTCCCGGCAACCCACGGCTTACAGCAGCGTCGGAGCGTACCCACCGCCCCAATCTCGCCCGTCGCAGCCTGCACAATTCAAACAAAACTTACGAATGGCAACCCTTTTGTTACTCTACAGCCATGGAGGCTCGTCGAATGCGGCCGAGATTCGCGGCCCTCGCGCTGCTTGGCCTGACCGCGGGGTGCTCGGGATCCGGGGAGGAGCCAGGCGAGCACAGCTCCAGCAGCTCCAGCAGCTGTGGCGACTCGATGCTCACGTCCACCGGAGCCGAGCCGGCGCTCACCACGACGGATGTCTCGGCGGCGGAGAGTTCCACTTCGGACACAGACGAAGGGTCTTGCGGCGACGACCCTTCGTGGCTCGGTTGCCCGACGGACGATTCCTGCAGCCTCTGGAACAACGACTGCCCCGCCGGGCAGAAGTGCAACCTCTCCTCGAACGAGGACGATGGGCACTGGACCACATCGAAGTGCGTGCCGCTCGACCCCGATCCTTCCGACACCGCGGAGGCGTGCACGGTCCAAGACAATCCGAGTTCAGGCCTGGACAACTGCGGTGTGAGTGCGGTCTGCCTCGTGCAAGACTCCGAAGCGCTCGAAGGCTACTGCCAACCGCTGTGTGTCGGATCCGAAAGCGACCCGACGTGCGAGGACCCCGCTCGGAACTGCGTCTTCAGTACCTCCGGACCGGGGCTGTGCATCAGGCACTGTGACCCCCTCGACCCCGACACCTGCCCCACGGGCGAGGGTTGCTACCCGGAAACCCATCTGCCGCAGTGCCTCCCCGACGTCTCCGAGCCCAATCGCGGTGCGGCCTTCGAGACCTGCGGCGTCTCCAACTCGTGCGACCCCGGCCAACTCTGCGCAAACGCGAGTTCGATCGGGGCCTGCCAAGACGGCGATGAACGCTGCTGCACCCCGTGGTGTGACCTGGCAGCACCCGCGTGCCCCGACCCAACGACGTGCCTGCCCGTCTACATCGAGGGCGCTGCGCCTGTAGGCTTCGAGACCGTTGGATTCTGCGGACAGGAAGCGCCGTGATGCACTCCGGACACAACGCCCACAATCGATCCCAAGGCCCGCAGCTGTGGGCTGCAGTGGCTGCACTGACATTGCTGGGGCCAGCCTGCACGCGCATCACAGAGTTCGAAGACGAGGGATCGACGACATCATCCACAACCGCTGCGACGGAAGAACCGTGGACCCCGCCGACGTCCCCCTCGACAAGCCCGGCGTCCACGACGGACCCGCAGCCGGGAAGCACAAGCTCAACGTCAGCGGCCGACGCCTCCAGCGGCGAAGCAGGGTGCGACTTCCTAGGCTGCGGCCCAGACGTTCCACCGATCGAGTCGTGCGACTTCTGGGACGACGACTGCCCGCGGGGTGAGAAGTGCACGTTCTATTCGAACGACGGCGGACCGGGCTGGAACGCAGCGAGGTGTGTCCCGCTGGCCGTCGATCCGGCGCCCGCTGGAGACGCGTGCGTGGCCGAGGGCTCCAGCGTCAGTGGATTCGACAACTGCGAAACAGGTTCCTTGTGCAGGGTCTTGGACTCCGAGACCCTGCAGGGCCACTGCGTGCCGTTCTGCGCAGGAAACCCGAGCGCCCCCACGTGCGAGGATCCGGGCCGGGTTTGCAGGATCGGCGGAGCCTCGATCCCCACGTTCTGCCTCGAACGTTGCAACCCGCTCGATCCCGACGCGTGCTTCCCTGGAGTCGGGTGCTACCCCGACTTCTTCGCCGATGCGATCTGCCGCCCCGACGCGTCCGGGCCCGAAGGCGGTGCTGCCTTCGAGCCGTGTACCTTCACCAACTCGTGCGACCCCGGCCTGCTCTGCCAACCGTCACAGGTGGTCGGCGCCTGCCTCGAGGGCGACGAGGCCTCTTGCTGCACCCCGTGGTGCGACCTCGAAGCCGCAGACTGCCCAGCCCCGACGACCTGCGTGCCGGCCTACGAACCGGACGCGACCCCGGACGGATGGGAGAACGTTGGTTTCTGCGGCCAAGACCCGAGCCGGTGAGGAAGAGCCCCACGGCCAGTGAGCCCGACCGGTCTACCGGCCACCCGTGCTCCGGCAAAAACTGCCAAAACTCTCTTTTGAATGTTAGTTTTAAGACTAGACCTGGCGCGTCAATCCCCATGAACCAGCGTATTTTCATCGCCATATCCCTAGGGGCCATGCTCGCCTGTGGCCCCGCCGTCGCGCTTCCTGAGCACGGCGACAGCTCGACCGGAGGCGATGCGCCTCCCGGCGGGTCGACCGGTCCGTCGCAGACCTCCTCGGTCCCGCCCAACCCGGACCCTCCTCCCCCAACAACCACCGATCCCTTCGACCCCACCACCGGCGGGTTCGATGACACGGGTTCTTCGGGCGATACGAGTTGTGGATTCCTGTGCGAGACCACCGGCCAGATCACCCCCGAGTGCGATGTGTTCGAGCAGAACTGCCCGGACGGAGAGAAATGCACGCCATGGGCGAACGATGGTGGCAGCGCCTGGAACGCAACCCGCTGCTCCCCGATCGTCGAGGATCCAGATCAACCTGGAGAACCGTGCACGGTCGAAGACTCCCCCGCCTCGGGTCTCGATTCGTGTGACCTGGGTTCGATGTGCTGGAACGTCCACAGTGACACGGGGACCGGCACTTGCGCCTCGCACTGCACTGGCGCCCGCAATGCCCCCACCTGCGCCGATGCAAACAACATATGCACGATGAGCGGAGACGGCGTCCTCGCCCTGTGCCTACCGACCTGCGACCCCCTCTTGTTCTTGGACGCGTGTCCCGAGGGCGAGGGCTGCTACCCGTACAACTCAACGTTCTTCTGCACAGCGGACGGAACCGCCGAAGGCGGTGCGGTGTTCGACGCCTGCGAGTTCGTCAACGCATGCGACCCGGGGAACGTCTGCATCAATCCTGCAGCCGCGCAGGCATGCGACCAGGATGGCACAGGCTGCTGCCTTCCGTGGTGTGACCTCAGCGCCCCCAACTGCCCCGGCGAGACCACGTGCCTCCCGTGGTTTGAGGAGGGAAGCGTGCGTCCCGGAGGCGAGCTGGTCGGTGTGTGCGCCGACGCTCCGTAGACTCCAGCGCCTCGAGACCGGCCGGCCCTCCCGAGCGGCGCCGGGTCAAGCCCCCCGCGATACTCCCAGTTCCCATCATGAGCCCGCGTATTCTCACTCTCGTGTCCCTAGGGGCCACTCTTGCTTGCGGCCCCGCGGTCTCCCTTCCCGGATCCGGCGACAACTCCACCGGCGGCGATGTGCCCCCCGGAGGTTCGACGAGTCCCTCGGATACCTCGTCGGTCCCGCCAAACCCCACGTCCCCGCCCAACCCGGACCCCCCGCCACAGACCTCCACCGACCCCTACGACCCCACAACCGGCGGGTCCGATGGCTCGGGGTCCTCGGGTGGTTGCGGGTTCCTTTGCGAGAGCACCGGAAACACCACCCCGGACTGCGACACCTTCCTGCAGGACTGCCCGGAGGGAGAGAAGTGCACGCCGTGGGCGAACGACGGAGGCAACAGCTGGAACGCTCGCCGATGCACACCGGTCGTCGACGATCCGGACGGCACGGGCGAGCCCTGCACCGTGGAGGGCTCTGCGACCTCAGGGCTCGACTCGTGCGAACTGGGATCGATGTGCTGGGACGTCGACACCGAGACGAAAACCGGAACGTGCACGCCGCTGTGCACCGGCTCCCCCCAGGCGCCGAGCTGTAGCGATCCCGACCGTTGGTGCAGCATGAGCGGAGACGGCCCCCTCGCGCTGTGCCTTCCCACGTGCGACCCGCTCGAGTCCTCGTGCCCACAAGGCCAAGGTTGTTATCCGCTAGACTCGTTGTTCCTGTGTGCGCCCGACGCCTCGGGCAAGGCCGGCGGTCCTTTCGAAGCATGCCAGTTCACCAATGCTTGTGACCCCGGAGTCGTGTGCGTTCCGGGCGAGTCCACGGTCGCCTGCGACGAGCCCAGCTGCTGCAGCCCGTACTGCGACCTGCAGGCACCCGACTGCCCCGACACGATGGTCTGCTTCCCTTGGTATGAGGAAGGCACCCTCCCCCCGGGCGGCAACCCCAACGTGGGCTACTGCACCGACCCCGATTGGGACGGTGGCTGAGCGGTAGGCGGGGTTTCGGCCGCAATGCTTGCCGGGGGGTGAACCCACAGGGTTTGTTAACGTGCCGCGCCATGCATCGCCTCGCCCTGTGTGCCCTGCTGCTCGCCGGCTGCCGCTCCGACAGCCTGCCGACGCTCGAGCACGGCGCCAAGGCGATCACGATGGAGACCGCGCTCACGTTTCACGAACGCGAAGGCTTCACCGCACTCGCGCCGCCGGCCCATATTCCCACCGGCGATCCCGCGGTCGACCAAGTCACCGTCTGGCTCAAGCTCGGCGAGGGCTCGATCACAACCACCACCATCGATGGCCGTAGCGTGCTCGTGTTTCCCGAGGGCACGCGAGCCGACCGGGTCGAGGTTGGCGGAACCGGAGCGCAGCGCTTCGTCACCGACATCCGCGGCACGACCCTGACGGCTGACGGGCCCCGCTTTCATGTGTTTCGTCCCTCCGCGCCCAACCCCGACGCTCCCCTGTTCGGTGCGCAGTGGCCTTCGAACGACGCCGGAGCCCAGGTCGCCGCAACCGACTACCTCGCCGGACAGATCGGCGCGTCCGAGCCCTTTGCATCCTGGAAGCCCGCCGACCGCGACGCGCAGACGCAAGCATTTCGTCAGAAGAATGCGTGTCTGCCGTGCCACGACCCAGGGCGGCGAGAGAACACCCGCTCCGGAGAGTTTGGACTGGTCAACCGCGGCACGGATGGCAGCGGATTCTTCACGCCGTACACCGTGTTCGAGGACGAGACGCCGATGGAGCAATACGGCGCCCACGACCGGACCCTGACGGATCCCCTCGTCGACATTGTGTGCGCAGGGACGGTCATCGATGCCAAAGCGGCCGGCGGCTGGGACCGCAAATGCCAAGATGGCGCGACGCCTCGCGCCCGGTGGCGCTGGGACCGCGCCTGGGAAACGGACCCAACACGTGCAAAACAGCGCCGCACGCAAGCAATGTGGCTCTTCGAGCGGATGGAACCGGCCGCGCAGAACCAAGTCGAACGTTTTTTTGACAATTGTGCTAATCCTCACCAGGATTGACCGCGTCCGTGTCCACCACTGTGGTGTATATGCGGGCGAGGTTGTCCCGGCCCCCTGGGGCACCTCGATTTGAAAGGCCATTTCAAATGAACAAGAACTTGACCAACATCCTCGAAGCCGTCGCTCTGTCCGCCGGACTTGCACTCGTCCCCGCTTGCGACAGCGACGACACCGACGACACCGGCGCAGGCACGGACTCGGCGACCACCACCGCCACCACCACCGCCACCAGCGGCCCCGGTACCACCACGGGCTGCCCGGCCGCCTCGACCAGCACCACCGGCTGCCCCACCGCCGGTTCCTCCGGCTCCTCCGGCTCCTCCGGTTCCTCCGGCTCCTCCGGTTCGGGTTCCTCCGGCGGCTCCACGTCCACCGGCGCCGCAGGCTCCTCCTCGACCTCCGGCTGATCTCGCATCTCGCGACCTCGGTCGCGAACGGGATCCATGGCCCGGACCTGCATTTGCGGGCCCGGGCTTTCCTCGTTGTCACGCACGTCTCGCATGAACAACCTCGCTCCGTCAAAACCACGTGGCGTCGGCATCGGACTCCGCCCGCCGCACTACGACAGCATCTTCGAAACTACGCGCCCGATCGGTTGGCTCGAGATCGTCCCGGAGAACTTCGTCGGTAACGAAGCTTCGGCCAGGCGAGTGCTTCGCCAGTGCGCCGAGCGGTGGCCCGTGATCGCCCATGGCGTCTCGATGTCGGTGGGCGGCCAGGCGCCGTTCGACGACGCCTACGTCGCAGAGCTCAAGCAGCTGCTCGATGAGCTCGATGCGCCGTACTACACCGATCACCTCTGCTACGCAGCGATCGATGGGGTTGCGTACCACGACCTGCTTCCTCTGCCGTACACCGAGGAAGCGGTCCGGCACTGCGCCAAGCGGATCCGGGAGCTGTCCGACCGCCTCGAGCGGCCGGTCGGCGTCGAGAACATCAGCTTCTATGCGGTCATGCCCGGCAGCGAGATGACCCATGGGGAGTTTGTCACCGCGGTGACCGACGAGGCTGACTGCGGGCTCTTGCTCGACGTCAACAACGTCTTCGTGAACGCGAGCAACCACGGTGGCGATCCGCTGCAGTGGCTTCACGCGCTTCCCCTGCATCGAACGATGCAGATGCATGTTGCCGGACACATCGAAGAAGAAGGCCGCATCATCGACAACCACGGCCGACCCGTCGTCCCCGGAGTCTTCGCCGTGCTCCGCGAGGCCCTTGCGAACACCGGCGCGGTCCCGGTACTGCTCGAATGGGACACAGACATCCCAGCCCTCGACCGGGTCCTCGACGAAGCCGACGCGGTTCGCGATGTGTTTGTCGAAGTCCTCGGTGCCGATGCTGCCACGGGGGCCGACGCGTGAGCCTCGAACGATTCTTCGCCGCAATGGCGCCCATGCTCGAAGGGCAAAGCGAAGCCCAAGCTGTGGTGGATGCGCTGGGCCCCTCCCCCAGTGGCCCCGAGAACCTCGGGTTCTACGCAACCCTGGTCGAGCGCAACCACTTCAAGATCCTCAACGACGTGTTCCCGGTGGTTCGGGGGCTCTTCTTTCGCGAGTTTCCGGGGCGATGGCAGCCGCTCGTACGGGCGTATCGAGCCGCCCATCCTGCGGACCACTGGGATCCGAACCGCTTCGGAGCGGGCTTGAGCGACTACCTCCGCGGTCTTCGGGAGGGCGGAGAAGCACTCCATCCGATCTTCGAGGAACTCGCCGATATCTCCTACATCCGGCAGCGCGCTTTTTCGGGTAACGAATCCGAGCCGGATGCATACGAAGGCAGAGTCTTCGTGCGCCAATACACCCACCCCGTCTCCGACTACTTCGGCGCATTGAGCGACGACCCAGCAGCGCCGCTCCCCGAAGCGCGCCCCCAGGTGGTGTTCGTCTACCGGCACGCGCGCGATGCGTCCCTGCATCACTTTCTTCCCAGCGCGACCGGTCTGGCCGCACTCGCGCTTCGGCAGGGCATCACCGAACTTCCCCCGATGTTCGGAGCGCTGTCTCAGGCCGACCTCGAGAGCGCAGACGAAGCGCTCGTTGAGCTCGGTGTCTTCGCACCCCGTACCGCGCCCGCGGCATCGCCCGGCCGCCCCCAATAGCCGATGACCACACCTCGATTCTCAATCTTCGCTCCCCTGTGCCTCGCGCTCTCGCTCGCTTCCGTCGGCTGCGACGACAGCACGGACGAGGACATGGGCTCCGACACCGAAGCCACTGACGGCACCGAGACCTCAGGCCCCGCCGAGATCGACGAGGCGGCCGTCCAGACCATGGCAGCCGACTTTGCGAGCCTGACCCAGGTCAGCGACGTCCCGCTGAGTTCACAGCATGGCCTCGCCGACACCGTGACGTTCTACGTCGCGGATGATGTGCTCGACCTGTACCTGACCGTCGATCCGGACGCTCCAACCGAAGTCACATTTCCGCAGGGCGCGCTGCTGGTGAAGGAAAACCTCAACGCCAACGGCGAGTCAGACGGCTACTTCGCAATGTACAAGGGCCCCGAAGGCTACGACCCCGACGGTAACGACTGGTACTGGTTGCAGGTCAACGGAGCGGGTGCGGTCGGCAACTCCGGGCAGGTCGGGTTCTGCAAAGACTGCCACGGCGGAGGGTCTGCAGCGGTCTCGGACTACGTGTTCGGCGTCCCGCTCGACAACCGGTTGTAGCGCACGCGTCCCACCAGGATCCCGGAGCGCGGGCCTGCGCTACGGGGACGGAATGGAGGTGAGGCGCTGGTTCACATCGCGAGACAGCGCCAGCTCGTTCTCCCGCGGGAGTGCCGTCCCAGCGCAGAACATGGCGAACGAGACCAGCTCGTGTGCGACCTGATGGAACGACGCGAGCGGGTTGCCTTCACGGGCTGCGCCCACCCATCCGCGAACGTGTTCCTTGTCGATCAAGCCGTGGGACACCACGCTCTGTCCGAACACGGAGTCGTAGCCACAACCCTGCACCCACGCACCCAGCATCGCCAATGCGGCCTTCTGGTCGCCGTGCCGCCCGATCGTGGTGAAGATGTCCTCGAGGATCGCGGCGAACGCATCGACGAGCGAATCGAGGACGTCCTCGTCCACCCCGGTCCGGCTGCCCACCGTGGCCCGCCGGGACTTCACCAGGTTGTATGCGATCCGGGTGACCTCGTACTCGCCGAGGTCGGCTGCGGTCGCGATCGCGTCCAACGGCGTGGCTCCGTCCAGCATCGCAAAGACCCGCTTCGCGTCGGCGTCCAGCGATGAGAGGTCGGCACCCACACGCGGCTGCAGCATGACGTCGTCACTGGGGATGACGTCGCGGTACAGCTCCATCTCGTCGAGCCGCTGGATGCCGTGCATCAGCAGCGGACGCACCGGGAGGTGCAGGCTCAAGGCGGCCGAGGGTGCGGCAGGATCGGGGGTGGTGAACACGAAGCTGCCGTGGTCGACGAGCAGGGCCCGGTAGAAAATGCCCTCGGTTTGCTGGCGTAGACACTCGAACAACGCTTCTCGGTCCAGCAGACCGCGCTCGAGGCAGACATCGCCGAGCCGACGCTGCGGCGTGACCTCCCACAGCAACTCGGTGAGTTGGGCATCGGAGAGGTATCCCGCCCGCACGAGGACCTGCCCAAGACGGTCCTCGTCGTGGTCGGACCGAGCATCTTCAAGCGCCCCGTGGGACAGCCGAAGCTGGAGCGTTCGACCTCCCGCCGACAGCACAACGAGGTCGCCGTGAAACCCACGCTCCGCAATGATCTCGATGATCTGGAACAAGGTCATCCGGCTGATGATCTCGCCGGCGAGGACGACCCGAGCGCCCGCGTCGAGCTGGCCACCTTCGAGTTCCAGCCCGATCTCGAGGTCGAGGTCGAAGTCGTCGTCATCGTCTTCAACCCCGTCGCCGCTCGCCGCTCGGTCCTCGCCCGGGAGCTCTCGCCGGAGCACAACCAGCCCGGGAGCATCGGCGAAGAGGCGGTACGAGCCCGCGAGGTCGCGCAGCCGCCGACGAACGTCGTCGTCGGTGCTCATCGAGCCTTCGGCGTCGATGTGGATGCGATCAGGCGGTTTCGGCACTCGGCTTGAGGGTAGTTCGTTCGGCCCGCAGGACCGAAAACCCGGCCAAGCCGGGGCCCCCCGCGCTTCGGTCGCATGCTAAAACACGGCCCGCTGCACTCGTGGGCACGCGTTTCTTGCCCCACGGCCGCAAGCGAAGCTTGCCATGAACATGCGACTGCGACTCCCCCGGCTGCTTCTCGCCCTCGCCCTGCAAGGCTCGCTGGTCGGCTGTAGACCGCCGCCGCCACCGCCTCCACCCGCGGCGAAGCCCAAGCCCAGGCCGCCGACGTTCGCCGAAACGACCGACCCGATGTTCGCGGCGTACTTCGCGGCGCATCCAGTCGCGGCCTCCGCGATGGGTGTGCACGACTTCGATGGTCAGTGGCCCGACCTCTCCGAAGCCGGCCTCGAAGCTGAACGCACACGCATCGAAACCGCGCGTTCAGCCCTTGGGGGCGTGACACTCGCCAGCGTCGACGAGGAGGTCGACGCCGAGATCCTCGCCAACACGCTCGAGCTGCAAAGCTTCGTCATGGAAGTCGAGCAGCCTTGGCGGACGAACCCCTACTGGTACGTCTCTCTCATCGGTGCGGGCATCGATGACCTCATCTCCCGCGACTTCGCCCCCGTGGATCAGCGGGCCGCCTCGGTTGCCGCTCGATTGACCGCACTCCCGGGCTTCGTGGAGCAGGCGAAGGTCAACCTGGATGCCGCGTCGTGCATGCTCCCGCAGACCCAGGTCGCGATCGACCAGATCGAAGGTCTCGTGCAGCTGGTCCGCGCGACCGCCCTCGAGAGGCTGGCACAGGCCCCCGAAGCGGCGCGGCAACAGGTCGGCGCCGCATCTGCCCCCGCTGTGATGGCGCTGCGGGACCTTCAGCAGCACCTGCGCACTGCAATCCTGCCCACGGCAGCGGGCTCTTGGCGCCTCGGCGCAGAGAACTTCGAGCGCAAGCTCAAGCTCACCCTCGATGCCAACGTGGATGCCGGGACGCTCCGAAGGGATGCGGTCATCGAACACGGACGGGTGCGCAAACGAATGTCCGCCCTCGCCAACGAGCTGGCAGAGCCCCTGCTGGGACGCCGGACGGTTCGGCGCATCGTCCGACGCGCGAGCGGAGATCCGGATGCAGCGCTGACCCGCGCCGTGCTCGAAGCCCTCGCCCAGTGGCACGTCCAGCCAGAGTCGCTGCGCGATGCCGCCGAGGCCAACCTCGAGCGACTCAGTGGATTCGTCTCCAGCAACGACATCGTCCCGCTCGACTCCGCCGAGGTGCTCGAGGTGATCTGGACGCCTCCGCACCAGCAGGGGGTCTTCATCGCCGGCCTGGCCGCGCCCGGAGCCCTCGAACCCCAACAGAGCGGACTGCCGAGCTTCTACCTCGTGCAGCCTCTGCCCAAGGCATGGGAGCCCGACGTCACCGAGTCGTTCCTGCGCGAGTACAACAACTTCATGCTCGAGGTCCTCTCGATTCACGAGGCGATTCCGGGGCATTTCGTGCAGCTCTATTATGGAAAGCGAGAGCCTTCCAAGACGCGTCGCGTCCTTCAGAACGGCGCGTTCGTCGAGGGCTGGGCGGTCTACACCGAGCAGGTCATGGTCGACGCGGGGTATGACGGGATCGGTCCCTCCCCTGAAGCCGACCGTCCCGGCGCCATCTCAAAGGGGCTGTGGACAGTCCTTGTGACGCCGGAGTTGCGGGCCAAGGCCATCGCACTGCACGGCCAGAAATTCTACCTCCGCACCGTGACCAACGCGATTCTCGACCACGGCGTGCACGCCGGAAGCATGACGCGAGAAGAGGCATTGGACTTGATGGTCCGCCGCTCGTTCCAGCAAGAGGGAGAGGCGATCGGCAAGTGGACGCGGGTCCAGCTCAGCTCGACCCAGCTCTCGACGTACTTCGCCGGCGCGACGGCCTGGAAGAAGCTGCGCGCGGCCGCAGAAGCACGCGGAGGCTTCTCCGCCTCCCAGTTCCACGCCGATGCCCTGGCCCACGGCGCTCCGCCCGTCGACGCCCTTCCCCGCCTCATGGGCTGGACTGGCGAAGCGACCGCCGGCGCGTCCGAGGACCCGGCGGGCGAAGCTGCGGTCGAAGTCGACGACACGGTTGAAGTCGACGACACGGTCGAAGTCGACAACACGGTCGAAGTCGACAACACGGTCGAAGTCGACGACACGGTCGAAGTCGACGACACCCCGGTTGCCGATGACACGCCGCCGGGCGACTTCGATGATGCACTCGAAGGCGTCTTGGGCGACGACCGAAGCCGAGGCTAGCAGCGGCTCGCACCACTGGTGCTCTACAGCGCGGCGTGTAGAGAAGCCCGCAGCCGTTCCATCAATGCTTCATCTTTGGTGTCGAGGACCGGGGTGGAGTCGTATTGCTCCCAATACACGGAGGCTGGCGTATCGTCGGGCACTTCGAGCGCTCGGCGAAGTCGTCGATGGTCCGGGACGAACCCACGCTCGATCAACGCCTCGAGGGTGACCCCGATCGTCCCCTGCAGACCACAGATCAAGACCACCGCTCGTTTGGGGGTGAGTCCCCCGGGCTCCAATCCGACCGCGACCTCAGTCTTCGCGAGGTTGTCCCCCACGAACTGTGCTTCGGCGCGCCCCGTCGCTCCGGTCCAATCCGGTGCTTCGCCGGGGCGCGACACGGTCGGGAGATAGCGGAGCCCGTGTTTCGCAACGAGTTCGTCGATCTCGCCTCGATACCCGAGCCCGGTCGGATAGCTCGCACCGTGCACGATGGCGAAGTCGCTGAGGTCCGCGCTGGGGTCTTGGCGAACTTTGGCCCGCGCCATCGAAATGAACGGAGCCAGACCCGTGCCGGCAGCGACGGTCACCTTGAGCCGGGGGTCATCGGCACCGCAGGTGTCTTCCAGTGTGAACTTCCCAGCGGGGGTCGGCCGACAGAACATGCGCTCCCCTTCACTCAGAGTCCACAGCTCGTGGGTGAGTGGGAGATCGGACTCCGGAGTCCCGACCCGCCGGATGTAGAACTCGGCATCCTCGGTGTCGTGAGGAGCGGAGGCGATCGACATCGGCCGACGCACGGAAGCCGGTCGCGTATCGCCGTCGACGCCGGCCGGTCGGTTCTTGCCCAGCGTGAGGTACTGCCCGGGAATGAACCAGGGCTCGCCGGAGCTCGAAAATGGCTCATCAGGCCGCACGCGAAACACCGAGAGGGTCGGCTCGAGGTCGATGCGCTGCGTGATGGTGGCGTTGTACTCGAGCGACTTGGCCATGGACCCTACAAGCGTAGCAGGCCGCAGACGCCGCAAGACTCAGACCTCGACCGGGCCGTCCGGCGACGGCTCGCCCCACCGACTCCCCAGCCAGGCGCCGAACACAGCCGCGCCCAACCCCCACCCGACTGGGAGGACCCCCAGCCATGGTGCCGGTTGAACCCAGGCGAGCAGCAGAACAGCGTTGCCGAGCAGGATCGAACAGATCGCACCCGGGGCTGTGAAAGAGCGGCCCCGCAGCCCCAAGTACAGGGTCGGAACCAGCATCACATATCCGGAGAATGACAGCGACGCGATCGTGAAGATCGATGCAGGCCGGCTGATCACCAACGCGGCGGTCAGGATCGCCACCACGACGACGAACAACCGGCCGGCGCGGACCTGGGCGGTCGCGGACAGATCCGGCCGCAGCCGGAGCAACACGTCACGTGCGAGCATCGAGGACAGGGTCAGGAACTGGGCGTCGACGGTCGACATCACCGCCGCGAGGACCCCCGCAAGGCACAGTCCCTCTAACCAGGGGCCAAACGCGTCTTGGACCAAGAGCACGAAGATGCCGTCCGAAGCACGCCCCTGTAGCCCCGGGATCGCCACCGCTCCCCAGACGCCCAGAAGCACGACCGGCAACCACAGCACGACGAGTGCGGCGGGGTACAGCCGGCACGTGTTGCGAAGCGCCGACACGTCTGACGCGGCGAAGATACGGACCAGCATGTGCGGGAAGGCGATGACCGTCAGTGAGATTGCGACCCCCCACGACGCCCACGCGCCCGTCGCAAACAGCGGGCGTTCTCCTCGGCTCAGCAACGACGGGGCCTCGGCCACAACGCGGGCGGTGATCGCCTCGAAGCCGCCGAGGTGTTGCGCCACGCCCACGAACGCGACCAGCACGAACCCCACGAACACGGTGCCCTGAAACACGTTCGTCCACATCGTTGCTCGCATGCCACCGAGCGCGGTGTAGACCAGCGTCACGCCAAGCAGGCCCAGCGCTGCCGTCTCGAGCGTGATGGAATCGCCGGTGAGTACCGAGACCGCAACGCCCACACCTGTGACCGAGGCGACGAGGTACGGCAACGTGTAGACGACGAACGCGACGAACAACACCACGCCCAGCGCTGGGCTCCGCAGACGCCTCGCATAGAGCTCCGCAGGGGTGACCGCCTCGAGCGCTCTCGCGGCCCGCCACGCGGGGTACCCGATCGCCCAAAACGTCAGCGGGATTCCCAACGCAACGATCGCGGCATTGAGGCCGAACACCCCGACCCCGTGGTGATACGCGAGGCCGGGGATCCCCATCAGCACGAACGGCGTGACGTTGGTTCCAAGCAGGGCCATGAACAACACGAGCGTCTTGGCGCTCCGGCCTCCGAGAAAGTAGTCCTCGGCGTCCGCGGTGCCGCGTCGCGAGGCTGCGTACGCAATGCCCCCGACGACAGCGAAGTAGAGCACCACCACGGCGGCGATCACTGCGCCCTCACCCACGGCGATCACCGTCCACGTCTCGCCACGCGATGCGGGTGAGAGCCTCGACCAACAAACCTGCGGCAAGCATCCACCCGAGATGGAAGGCGAGATCCCAGGGCAGCACGCCAGCGACGATTCCCCCGCGGCTTGGGGACCACACGTGGACCGTGACCAACACCCCGGCCGCGGCCCAGATCAGCCCCCGGCGCCGTCTGTCCTCGGCTCGCATTGCGCCATGCTACCCCCACACACAAGCGCGCAAACCCGCCCGCGGGCCGTGAATTCCCGCACGCGCGTTTCCCGACCCTGCGGGGCGCAGAGTCGGAAATCCGCTATAACCGAGCCATGGATTTTCGCGGCTTGGCATGCCTGATGGGCGCGACCTTTGTAGTGGGCGCGTGCACCACCGACGTGTCGGGAAACAACAACTTCACCACCGGTGCAGGGAGTTCCTCCACAACATCGGAGTCGGCTGAAGGTCCTACGACCGCCTCGGGCACCACCGAGGGGGCCTCCACCTCGACGACCAGCGACAGCACGACCGAAGGTGTCGAGTCCTCGAGCAGCACGGGTGCCGACAGCAGCTCGTCGGGCGGCTTCAGCGGCGGCGAACAGTGCGGCAACGGCGAGATCGAGGGCAACGAGGATTGCGACTGTGGGATGGACGGCGAGTGCACCAAAGAGGAGCTCGGCGGCATCGCATGCGAGAGCACCACGGATCCGCTCGTTCCCGGGATCCTCACCGGCGGCCCGCTGGGCTGCAACATGGCCAGCTGCCGCTACGACACCAGCCAATGTGTCTACTGCGGTGACGGCGAGCTCAACGGCAACGAGGTCTGCGAGCTCGACATGCCGATCGAGACCACCTGTTCGGAGCTCGGCAAGGGCACGGCGGGCAAGCTGCTGTGCATGGACACCTGCCAGGTCGACACGGCCGCGTGCACCGAGTGCGGCTACCAGTTCGACTTCGAAGGCGACCAATGCCCCGGTGACTGGAGCACGCTGAGGACGACCGGTGCGGCGACCGTCGAATCCTGGGCCTGCGGCACCCCCGGTGCGTTCGCCGACGGCCCTGGCCCGGCAAAGACCGGCGTGTGGGGGACCAACCTCAACGGCAACTACTCGCCCAACGAGAGCGGCTACGTGCGCTCGGGCAACCTCGACCTGTCCAACTGTGGCGATCAGACCGTCACGATGACCGTGCGGCACTGGTTCCAGTTCGAGGGCAGCATCTCCAACAACGACGGCGGCGTCGTTCAGCTCACCACGGGCGACCCCGAGCAGCTGGTCGACGGTTGGCTCACCATCGAGCCGCTGGAAGGTGGGGTCACCTACCTGCCGAACACCAACGCGGCATTCCCCCCGGTCGACGGCAACCCAGCGTTCTCTGGGAACGATTCCAAGAACGAAGGCATGTGGGTCGAGTCGATTTTCGACATCACCGAGTACGCCGGGCCCGACCTCCACATCCGGTTCGTGATCGGCAGCGACGGCGGAAACGAACGCTCCGGCTGGTACATCGACAACGTCGAGATTCTCGGCTCCGGCGGCGCGTAGCCGACCGGATCAGCGTCCGCGTTTCGAGATGCGGGCCCCGATGCGGGCCAACTTCGCCCCGATGGACTTCACTTCATCGGGGCGAAAAAATGCCGAGTACGTGGCAATGCACAATGGGCTGAACCACGCGACGTAGAGCATCGACTGGATGCCGACATGCATCGCGACCCCGAAGCCCAAGAACAACCACCGCAGGTCGGGGAAGCGCCGTGGCCGGCCCAGAAGGCCGCGCAGCCAGTGCAGCGCGAGGAACGGGGCGAAGCCGAGCTCCCACAGCAGGACGAGCCACGTCATCGGCCGCAGCACCCAGGGCTGCAGCATCGCGAGTGTGGGGGCGATGTCGAAGTGGCGGTTGTAGGGATTGACCAGCGAGTAGTACAGCGCCGTCCCGTCGTCATGCCAGGTGTTGCCGTCCTTGAGCAGACCGGTCGCCGTGTACACGACGGCCATCTGTAGCTGCAGGACGCGGCGACACCAGACCGGTACGGGCTTGGGACCGCGCGCTCGAGCGTCGAGCGAGAGCCCGCTGCCGCTGGGCATGAGCATCAGCAACGTGCACAGGACCATCTGGAGCTGGTCCGCGAGCGAGTACAGCAGCGGGTTGCGCCCGAACATGCTGACCCACACCGCCCACGCGACGAAGGCTGCCACGCGCGTGAATCGACCCACCAGCCACAGCACGTGGGCGAGCACGCCGATGCCGAAGATGGCTCGGACCGCCCAAGGGTCCTCCACCCAGAAGAACACCGAGATCCGATCACCGAACGCTTCACGGGCCCACTCCCCGAACAGGACCGAGTCCGTCGAGAAGTACTCGGAGACCGCGCCCACGTGGGTGAGCAGGCTTGCGGTCAACACGGTGACCAACAGGATGCGAACCAGCCCCAGGGCGGTCGGGTCCTCGCCGTCCAGCGCGAGTCGGCCGACGAGGGTGTCCGCGCCTCGCACCATTTTTTGGAGGCCTCGCATGCTCATTCCCCGTCCACGTGGCGCACCGCGTCCGCTTCGATGATCTGTTTGACCACCGGGTGTTGGCAGTACTGAACGGTGACGAACGAGCGCTTGGGCCTGCCGAGTCCAGGCCGTCCCTGCGCAACCTTCTGCGGCGCGGTGAAGCGTCGACGGACCATGTGCATGACGATGCGTTTGGGAATCGGGCCCTTGCGCGCCTCTCGAACGCACACGCCCTTGAGGTACCAAACTCGGTTGTTGTTGCGGTGTTTGACGTTGAAGTTCGCGTACTGCCGCCAGATGTCGACCCGAGTCTTGTCCCACATGAAGTGCGTGTCCCAGGCCTGGTTTTCCTGGTCAGTCTCCTCGAGACGACGCTCCGATCCGTCGTCGTAGACCGCGGTCAGATTCATGTACATCTGCGCCCGCGTCGGGTTTGGGGCGTACATCTGCCACCCCTGCTTGAACGAGACCTGCTTGGCCCACTTCGCCATCGTGCCCGAGAGCGCGAAGTGCTTGGAGGGGATGTTGGGAATGACGACGAACCCCACGACCGTAAGCACGAACGCCACGCGCAGCAATCGCCAGAGAACCCTCAGCGCAGACGGGGCCTCGGGCACCGTGGCTAGACCTGCCCCCGGCGGCGGCGACGGAGCATCAGCGGCAGGATCCACCACCCGAGGAGGATCGCCGACTCGGGACCGCTGTGGCAACCGCATCCGCCCGCAGATGTAGCGTCCGCCGACACCGATCCATCGGGCACCGCGGGCACCTCGGCCACCGGCTCCTGTGCATCCGTATCCGCAGCATCGTCGGTGTCTCCGGGCATCTGTGAGACGCCCACGGGGGAGACGACAACCGACGTCGCCACCAGATCGGACGGACCCCGAGCGGCCAGGGCGATATGCACCACCTCCCCCTCGTGCACGTTGTGGATGGTGGCCGTGAACCCCCCACCGGTCTGCTGAGATGGTTCGAGTTCGAGATCCCAGTCGCCGTCCGTCCGCGTGACCTCCCGAATCCGTCCGGACTCGCCAGTGGAGTCCCCCGGGTCGTCCACGGCGATGAGCTCGTACGTGAAGTGCACCCGCTCCTCCCCGCGTTTGACCAACACGACGACCGCATCATCGGGCTCTTCGTTGCCCCGCAGGCCGAAGTGAACATCGAGTGCAGTCGCGCCGTCGGGCACCTCCGCGCGGAGCTGCATCGGCCCGGGAAGGAACGGCTGCACCGTCACGTTGGCGCGCCGTAGATACATCGAGCGTCCCTCCTCGAGGGCGTCGGGGTCGGTGATGACGCGCGGGCAGTCGACGAGGCCGCGAGTCGCCAATGCGCGCTGCAAGTGTTCGACATCGCCGGACACCAACGTGCCCTCCGCTTGCATCTCGGCCGCGACCTCGAGCAACGCCGCGGCGCCCTCTTCGAGCGTCGCGTCGTTGGCCAGCAGGGGCAGCATCCTGAGCACCAACGAATCGATCGCCGGTCCGACACGCGCTCGGGTCGACCACAAGGCGGCCGCAAACGGCTCCCCATCGTTGTGGACCTGCCCCACCGTGTCGTCCGGACAGCGCTTGGTGTTCTCGCCGGTTCGGATCTCCGCGCGCGTGTTGGCAGCCCAGAAACGACCGACGTACTCCCCCACCCGCGGGTCGTCGGTCATCATGTACGTCATGTAGTCCGCGATCGCCTCGTTGATCGCGCCGGAATCGACGAGTGAAGCGTCGTCTCGGAGCCGTCGCCCGCCCAGCCCCTCGGGCGCCAGCAGGGCCACCACCCCATGTCCGAGCTCGTGATAGACGACATCACCGTCGTAGGCGAAGTCGACCTGGCTGCCCTGCCCGAACATCATCGTGACGCCTTTCTCCAGGTCGCACTGGTTCGTATAGAACGCGTTGTCGAGCGGCTCGTACGCGTCTTCATCCCCCTCGAAGTCGAAGCTTCGGACGTTCGCCACCATGCTGGCCTGTGGGCACGAGAAGCTCGCCAAGCCCCGCTCGCGCAACGCATCGAGGAACCGAGCGCCGTGGTAGTACATGCTCAACTCGGCGTAGGCGTCGTCGGGTTGAACATTGTCGTCCTCGACAATGACGTTGGGCGTCGGAACATAGAAGTTACCGTCCTCGTCCGCCCGCGCCGTGTGGACGGGATGACACTCCCCGTCTTGAACCCACGGCAAGACGTCCGGCGGAGCCTCGGCCGCGCAGTTGAACGCGGTGATGCTCGGAGAGACCAACGCATTGCCCGGCGGCGCCACCCCCATGCGGGGAAGTTCGACGTCGCGTACCTTCGGCGTGGTGGAGGGGTTCTCGCCAAACACCCGCGCTCGCGCGCTGCGAACCTGCTCGGCCTCATCGAGCAGCCGGCCCGTCATCGCGCTGATCCAGACCGTTCGGCGTGATGGTTCCGGATGCAGCGTCAGCGGCAGTTGGACCTCCCACGCGAGGATCGGGGCCCCCAAACGCACGATGTAGACCAGGGTCGCCGCGGATTCGAAGCGAACCGGGCCATCGCGGTCGAGCGCGCGAGCGACCACATCTGGGAGCTCGGCGGGCTGCACCTTGGCATCGGCCGGATCAACCTGGGGCTCGCCCATCGTCGGCATCGACGGCGCCACCAGCCAACGGCCGGCCGCGTCCGCGGGGACCGACCGCGTCATGCCGCGTACGGGAATGCCTCGAAGCCGGGGCGCGACGACCTGCAACCGGCGGGCGTCGGCTGCGCGAAACTCCACGTCACGGATGACCTCGAACGAGGGGTCGACCGGCCCGACGCCCACCCAGAGCCACGCCGCCCATGCGACCCACGAGGCACTCGTCACAGACCCCAAGAGTACCTCTGACTCGCGGCGCCGTCCCGCCGCCTGCGACAATCGGTGTCCGTACGGGCATGGGCGACGGATCGCATGCTAGCGTCGAGTCTGCTTTGGTGAGTTTGGATGGATGCTTGAGTCGGCGGGTGGCAGTGGTAGCCCTCGCCTTGGGACTGTGTACGGGGTGCGCGGAGGATGACCCGCTGGACTTCGGCGGTCCGCGGGACTGCACGATCCCCGAGCAGAACGCCTTCATGTATCGATTGATGCAGGAAGCTTATCTGTGGAACGAGTACGTCCCAGACGACGTCGACGCCGCCGGGTTCGAGTCTCCCAGTGAGCTTGTCACCGCGCTCCGCCATGGCGAGCTCGATCGCTGGAGCCGGGTGTCAGACCTGGCGACCTCCGACGCGCTCTTCGAGGAGGGCATGGTCATCGGGCTCGGGTTCCGAACCCGGCGCACCGAGGACAACAGGGTCGTGCTCGGATTCGTCGACCCACTCTCGCCGGCCGGGATTGCGGGCCTGCAACGCGGGGATGAGCTCGTGGGCGCGGGCGGGTTCACCAACGCCGAACTCGATGAATCTGACGGTTGGACCGACGCGCTCGGACCCAACGAGCCTGGCATCGACGTACAACTCGAGCTCTCCAGCCCCAGCGGGAGCGACGAAGAAGCGCGGTCCGTCTCCTTGACGAAGGACTGGTACCCGCTGGTCACCGTGCCGCTGGCGAACGTCATCGACCATGATGGCACCCCGGTCGGCTACCTGTTCTTCACCACGTTCGTCGAGCCCTCCATCGACGAGCTCTCCGAGGCGTTCACCCAGTTCGAAGCGGCCGGCGTCCGCAACATCGTCATCGACATGCGCTACAACGGCGGCGGTCGGATCTCGGCGGCACGGCACCTCGTCGACCTGCTCGTGGGCTCCCAGGCGTCTGGAGAAGTCTCGTACCGGACCGACTACGCCCCGGCGCTGGCCGATGCCAACAGCACCCGGCACATCGAACGACAGCGCGCGAGCCTCCCCGCGCTGGACCACGTCGTGTTCATCACCACCGGCTCCACTGCCTCGGCGAGCGAGCTCGTCATCAATGCGGTCCGCCCGTGGGCTCCGGTGAGCATCGTCGGAAGCTCAACCGCCGGAAAACCAGTCGGTTCCGCTCAGTTCACGTTCTGCGACAAAGCCGCCCACCCGATCACGTTCCGGCTGCTGAACGCTCGCGACGAGGGTGACTACTTCGACGGATTTGCCACGAGCTGTGACAGCCCCGACGACCTGAGCCACCAGCTCGGCGATCCTCTCGAGGCTTCGATGGCCGCCGCCTTGGCCCGGCTGGACGGAGACGCGTGCCCCGACCTCGACGACGGCGAAGACGGTGAAGGCGAGGCAGAGCTCGAGCCTTCTCCCGAACTCCGGACGCGGCCCGCGGGACTCCCCGGCGCCTATCCGGGCATCGATGCCCTCCGCGGGGCGTACTAGCGCCGCGCTCAGTCGGCGAGCGCGCCACCGGGCCGAGCGCGCTCAGTTCGGGACCTTGTCGTCCCAAGCCCAGTAGCAAAGATCGGGGCCCTGACAGAAGCTGCCGCCGACATCGAAGTCCTGACAGAACCCCTGTCGGCACTGTGCGCCGGAGTTGCAGCTGGCAAGCTCGAGACGTTGGGGCTCACACGTGCTGCCCTGGCAATACCCGCCAGCCTCGCAGATGCCGTCGTCATCAGCACAGTGGTCGCCCAACTGAGCCTCCGGGAGGCACCGGCGGCCCTCGAACGGGTTGTCCGGGTTGGGGTAGTAGCAGTTGAGCGACGCGCACTGGAGCGGGAACTCGCACGGCGACCCCTCGGGAAGGGCGTCGGTACAGACGTCCCCTTCCCCGCAGAAGTCCGTGCCGGGCTCACAGGGAGCCCCCCCGCCGCACGGCTGGCCGTCTCCCGATGGCGCGACACAAAACGTTCCGTTGCACGCCAGGTTTTCGGCCTCGCAGGTGTGAAGCTGGTCTTCACACGACACCGGAGCCGTCGCCGCGACCGGACCCGAGCACTCCGTCCCGTTGCAACACTCCGAGTCAGCACACGACCCGCAGCCCGTGAGGCCACCACACTCCAGCGCGTTGCACTCGCCGGTGAAGAACTCCGTGTTGCAGGCGAACCCTTGAGAGCTGAACAGCTCTGCGTTGAAGCTGCACTCCGCTGCTGTGATGTCCGTCAGCCCCGGGCCGGCCACGGATACCCGAACATCCGGGGCGCCCTCGCTGGCTGACGAACAGTACGCGAGCAAGTAGGACCGGTCGGGATACTGGTCGACGCGCTCGGCGATCGAGGCGAACGCGGTCGTCCACTGCGCCGGCGTCGGCGCAAGGAAGGAGCCGTCCCGACCGATCGCGCGCAGCTGCTGGTCGTCGATATCACTGCTGACGCCGATCGAGATCACCTGGTTTGTGGTGTCGGCGATCTGCGTCGTGTTGAGGTCGCCGTTCGAAGTGTCGAGGCCGTCCGTGACCACCACGACGGTTCCGGTCGTCAGGACACCGCCCCATGTCACGGCATCCCTCAGGGCCCGGATTCGAGTCGTTGCTCGGATCCCCTCGGCCGTCGCATTGAACAGCGCGGTGCTTTGCCCGCCGCTGGCCAGTTCGACGATGGGTGCGGGGTCGTCCGCCAGCGCTTCGAGTGCGGTGTCGACCGCCTGCAGGTCGCGGGTGAAGGGCACATACTCCGCGGTCCGGAAGCCGAACACGAACACCGAGACGTAAACATCGGGCTCTCCAGGCTGCGACTCCAGGGAGCTGACCAGTGTCCGCAACTCCGTGACCAACGCGGGGAGGTCCTCGCTCTCGGTCAGGGAGTTTGACACGTCGACCACCAGCGTCACGTAACTCTCGACGGACGCATCGAGGATCGTGGCGTCGGACTCGACGTTGGTCGCGATGTCGACTTCGTTCTCACTGACGACGAATGACAGGCCGAGTTCCAGCCGCTTCTCCGGCGTCACGGCGGTGCCCGCACAAAAATCGAGGGCGAAGAACAGTGCGACTGCAGGCTCAGCCGAGACCTTCTGCCGACATCCGTCCTCGAGGAACGAGACCTGAATGCAGCTCTCGTCGATGATGCAAGTCAGTCCAGGTTCGTCCAGGACGTACCCGGCATCGCACAAGCAATACGCGTTCCCCGACTTGTCGATCTCGCAGCTTCCGTTGTCGCTGCACTGCAGGTCGCCGCAGTTCGTGATTGTTGCCCCAGTGGACGTGTTCCCACCGGTCCCGGTGCTCGTCGGGCCGGCGGTGTCCGTGTCCGTGTCCGTCGCCGTGCCCGAGAGCGTGGCGGTCGCGGTCGGCTGCCCCTCGCTGCTGTTTCCAGGCGGGGCATTTCCCGAGCTCGAACTTCCGTTCGGACAGCCCGCAAGGGTCACAAGAGAAGAAAGAACGAAGGCGCGCCGCGAAAAAGCCATGATCAGAACCCCCTGCAGGCTACCGCCACGACGCGAACCGACCAAATGAAGCGGACCATTGCGGGATGCAAGCCCTCGGGACGTCGGCTACGGTGCACGTGGGTGGCCCTGAGATGAGGCCCCACCCCCCCTGTGTGTACCGTGCGCGCCCGAGTCCTCCGCCTCGCAGTCCCCCTGGCCGCCGTCCTGGCCGGTCTTGTCCCCCCATCCCCGTTCGCGCGGGCCGCCGAACCTGCTGTCGCCGCCACTGCTGACACGAGCAGCCCAACGCTCAAAGGACAGATCGATCTGCTCCTGGAGGCTCCGATCTTGGCCGACGCGACGATCGGCATCCATGTCGTGGACCTGGAAACGAGCAAGGTTTTGTACCAACGAGGCGCCGAGCAGCCCCTCAATCCGGCCAGCAACGTCAAGTTGCTGACCACGGCTTCGGCCCTCGTCGTCCTGGGTCCGGAGCATCGCTACGCCACCCGCATCCTCCGCAACGATGGCGCGCTGTCGGGCTCGGTGGTCAAGGGCGACGTCTACCTCGTGGGCAGTGGCGACCCCAACTTGGTGACCGAAGACCTCACCGCGCTCGCATCCGAGCTCCACGCCCGGGGTGTCCGCCGAATCACTGGCGGCGTCGTGGTCGACAGCAGCCGATTCGACCGAGATGAGCTCCCGCCGGGCTTCGACCAGAAGGACGAGCTGGCCTCCTACCGGGCGCCGAGCAGTGCCACGTCGGTCAACTTCAACACCTTCCTCGTCCGCGCGTCCCCCGGGGCCAAGGTCGGCGATCCGGCCCTGGTCGGCCTGGACCCGGCGGTCGGCGGGATCACGCTCACCAACACCGCGACCACGGTGCCCGGCCGCGGACGCAAGCTCTTCGCAGACGTCGAGAGCGTGGGCTCTGGAATGAAAATCGAGATTCGGGGCACGATCGGCGAAGACGCTTCGTCCGGACGCTACCGCTATCCGATCTCCGATCCGAGCCGGAACGCCGGGGAGGTGCTCCTGTACGCACTCAAGAAACAGGGGATCAAGGTCGGGCGCAAGAAAGTCAAGGTTGGCCCTGCGCCCAACAAGGCCCGCTCCCTCGCGACTCACTTTTCGGATCCGCTCAGCGCCCTGATCCGCTCGGTCAACAAGTTCTCGAACAACTTCATGGCCGAGCAGGTTCTCAAGACCCTGTCTCCGACAGACAGACCGGCGACCTTCGCGGCCGCGTCACAACGAGAACGCGAGGCACTGACCTCGTTGGGAATCGACCTCGATGGCGCGCGGCTCACGAACGGGTCTGGGCTGTATGACACCAACCGCGTGAGCCCGTCGCAGGTGACCGCCCTGCTGACAGCGATGGTCGGGGACTTTCGCTACCGCGCCGACTATCTGGCCTCGTTGGCAGTCATGGGCGTGGATGGGACAACCCGTTCACGTCTGCAGGACTCCGATGCAACCCGGTGGGTTCGGGTGAAGACCGGCACACTCGACGGAATCTCCGCGCTCTCCGGCTATGTAGGGGCACGTGGGCGCAAGCCGGTCGTGTTCAGTTTGCTCTTCAACGATCTACCCGGTGGCGGCACCTCGTCTGCCCGTGAAGTGCAAAACGAGGTCGCGCTGATGCTGTCCCGGTACGCCAGCGGACGTCCGCTGCGGCCCGCCGACGAGGCTGCTGCAAACGGACTGTGAACGCCCTTGTTGCCGGCGCAGCGGGCGTGAAATGCTCCGCGCATGCTTCGATCTAAACTCCCGTGGCCCGTGGGAGGACTCCTCCTCGCGGCGCTGGCGTTCGGAGGGCCTGCGACGGCCGCTCCGGCTGAGGAAGCCGCCGCCGCGCCTGAGCCCGACGAGCCCACCGAAGAGGAAGCCCTCGAGGACGACATCCTTGGTGTTCTGGACCTCCCGCTTGCCGCCCATGAGGCCCGTGAGGCCGGCGTCGCCGAGGAAGAGCTCGACGACGCCCTCGATGCTGCTTCCGAGGCTGGCCTGAGCGCCGGTGAAGCGGCCGAGGTGTTCGCAGCCGAGGCCAAAGCGAGCAAGGCCAAGCGCGGCAAACGTGCACACTTCAACGCCTGGGTCCGACGCCAACTCGCCGACGGGAAGACCCCGGCCGAGATCGCCGAGATGGCCGGCAAACGTGCCAAGGCCAAGCAACTCGACGATGCCGAGCGGGAGGTCCTCAAAGCCAAGCTCGCCGCGCACAAGGCCAAGCACAAAGCCCACCGCGCCCGGCTCCGCGCGAAGCGGAGCAAGCTCCGCGCCAAAGGCAAGAAGGCCAAATACAAGTACGCGAAGCGCCACAAGCGGTTCGACGACGACCTTCGCGAGTCCCGCGAAGACCTGATCAAAGCGCGGAAAGAGCTCGTCGATGCGAACGAGGGGTTCGCGGACGCCGCGGGTGATGTCGCGAAGGCCAAGGGCGACCTCGCCAAGGCCAAGGCCGCGCTCGCCAAGGCCAAGACCGACGAAGAGAAAGCCGCAGCCAAGGCCGCTCTGGACGCAGCCAAGGGTGCGCTCGAAGATGCCGCGGACGCCAAGAGCGACGCAAAGGACGCTCGTCAGGACGCGCGGGAAGACCGTCGCGACACCCACGGCGATGCGAAGGAGGACCGCAAGGAAGCCAAGGCGGATCGCAAAGAGGCCAAGGCCGACCGCAAGGAAGCCAAAGGTAAGGAAGCCAAAGGTAAGGGGCCCCAAGGTAAGGGGCCCAAGGGCAAGGGTCCCAAGGGCAAGGGTCCCAAGGGCAAGGGTCCCAAGGGCAAGGGTCCCAAGGGCAAGGGTCCCAAAGGCAAGAAGTGAAGGACGCCATGATCATGCAACGCTTGCTCACCTCGATGTTTGTGCTCGGACTCTCGCTCGGCGTCGCCGGGTGCGACGACGCAGCCAAGGAACCCGCCAAGACCGCCAAGAAGGGCGACAAGGCCGCAGACGCCAAGTCGAACGACGCGGTCGCCGACACCAAGAAGGACGACGCGGTCGCCGACGCCAAGAAGGACGACACGGCCGCAGACGCCAAGAAGGACGACGCAGCCGAGGACCCCGCGGAGCCGGTGGCGGACGCCGTCCCCGACGAGGATGCGGCTCCGGACGAGGCCCTCGAAGGCTATGATCCGCGCGTCGCCAAGGCGGCACACGTGGCGACCAAAATCTCCGAAGAGCCGGACAATGCGGACGCACTGCTCGCCGCGGCGAACCTCGACCGAGACAAGCTCGACGACCTCATGTACGAGATCGCGAACGACCCCGACCTGACCGCGCAGTACAGGATGGCTCGCGGGATCTAACAGCCTGCGGTGACCAAGACGCCGGAGTGCCCGCGGGCATCTCCGGCGTTCGCAATTGCAACGAGCCCATGCGCAGCATTAGGAACCCAGCTCGGAGGACTCCGGCCGGTGCGCCGGTACGCGTCGTCATCTGACCCGCTCACTGCGAGGCTTTGTATGGTACGGCGGATGCTCATGGACAATGGCGACAGGAGTCTCCAAGGGCGCGTCTACGTGGCCACCCTTCTGCTCGCGGCGGCTGGCTTGTACGGCTGCGCCAACGATTCCGAGTGTGAGGGCTGTGACCCCGACAACCTCGTCCTGAGGTCGATCTCCGGGGTGAACTACGCCGGCAAGACCATCGTGATCGACGACCTGAAGTGCGAGGGCCCCCGCTGCCCCGCGAGCTCGGGCAACGGGCGGACATGCACGCTCGCGGATGCATCAAACGACGGTGCCACCGACATCGACACGAGCCCGGAGGCTTGCCGACCCTCGCCACTCGTCACGGCCGACGGACTCGACTTCGCCTTCAACAACCCGCTCGAGCGAACGTCCATCCAGCTTCAGCGCACCCGTCCCGACGACCTCGAAGAAACGGAGGTCTACGACTGGAAAACGAAGGCGATCCATATCCAGGGCCCGATCACGCGGTGGAACGGCGACTACGGGGTCGACCTCGAGGGTCGCGGCACCATGACCCGGATGGTCAACCTCTCGTGCATCGAAAACCTCGCCGACCGAGGCTCGACGTATGGCCATGGCGACTACGCGAATCCGGCGCTCAATCCCTGCAACCATCTCGATGCCGCGGGAACTCCGCTGAAGATGCGCCTCGAAGGCGTCCTCCTGGCGCCGACGGGGCTGCGGACGGCCACCGCAGAAAGCTGTTCGCTCGAAGGCGAAGGCGACGACTGCTGCACTCACTGCCAGTGGCTCACCTCGACGCGAGTCGCTCGCTACGGGGTCGACGAAGTCGGCACACCTCGAAGCCCCAACCGTGCGGCAGATGGATTCGAGGCCGCAGCCATCCAATGCAGTCCGTCGGACGGAACGGTCGTCGTCGACAAGTACGCAGAGTGCGGTGGTTTCATCTCGTCCGTCGACCGTCAACACGAGGAACTGCGTTGGACCTACAGCTGGTCTTCTGCGGTCGGTGGTCCCAACACGCAGCTCGAGCCGCAGGTCCACCTCCTCCCGCTGGCGGACAAGCTCCGAGAAACGCACCCCGACCTGAGACCGCCGGGGCTCGAGAGTCTAATCTCGAAGTGCAGCGACACGCAGGAGTGCTCGAGCAGGCATGGCCTGGTGGGGAGTGAGTGTATGGGCACCCATCAGGCCACCGGGGCAACGTGTCTCGCGGACGCGTATCCCGATGGTGAGTGTCAGAACGCGGTGTGTCGGCCGGAGTGGGTCGTCTCTTGCGTCACGTCTCCGGAGACGACCGGATCCGACGTCGCGTACTGTGCCGACAGCCGGTTCGGCGCCACCGGAGGCGGTGCGTGCTTCGTCACCACGCTCGACGGTGGTTTTCCCGTCGGCTGTGACGCTGAAGGATTGAGCTGCGAGGGGACGGCGAGCGCAGGGGCGCCGTTGTCGGGGTGCGACTGGGACGGAAACGGCGAGCTGACTTCCATCGAGTGCTGCCACCCCGCACTCGACGGAGCGAATGCACCGGGTGTGCCGGGCTCCGAGCTGCTCTGCGACCCCTACGACCAGTCCAACATCACGCCCCTGCCCGTCTACACCCGGAACGTGGAGCTCCCCGACGTCGTGCGCGGGTGCTTGTGCCCACTGGCGGGGACGGTGGGAGAGCTCGATCCCCTTGGAGAGTGCACGGAAGCACAAGAGGACGGCTGCTTCGATTCCAACGGTGCACTGCTCGACGACAGGGCGGGCCAGCATGCCGTCAAGTTCGTGCGCCGCCCCGGGGGCATCGTCTACGACGATGACGCAAAGAGTGTCCGATGGCGCCCTGCCGACACCGGCGGCGTTCCCCGGGCGGCCCTCGAATCCTGTGCGGAGGAGGCCGAGAACCTCGGAGGCCTCAACCGACACGACGGATGGAGGGCGCACGATGGAGAGCTTGCGGAGAACTTCGAGGACTTCGACCGGGCGATGTGTTCGGGCCAGACGTACCGGGTCGTGTTCAACGAACCGGGCACGCCCCACAACCCCGCCGTGCTCACCGACGTGCATGGAAACACCTTGGCCGGGAAGTCCGTCTACGAGTTCGAAACGTCGCAGTTCCACGTGCGACCAGGCAGCGGCTTTCGCGACGACAGCCAGGGCGTCCCCCTCCCCCAGAGGGTCGGTCTTGGGTTCTCCAACAAGTACGACCTGAGCCCGGAGAACCTCGCCAAGCTGCGTCTCGTACGAGTCCGCTGCAGCGACGATGAGGAGTCAGAGACGTGCGAAGCGGTGGCGCCCGCGTCCAGTTGCGACAGCGGAGCGTGCTGCGACGCAGCGGCACCCGTCGCGGGTGGAACGGGGTGCGAGGCGACCCCGGAGGCTCTCGCCCTTGCTCGCGAAGCCAACCCGTGTGCCGCCCCCTGCCTCACCGTCGCGGTTGAGAACCAGTCGGTCGGCGACGTCGCCCTCTCGGTCGACACCGACGCGTTCGGTCCGACGTTGGAACCCGGAGAGAGCTACAGAATCGAAGTCCCAACGGCCCCGTCACTGGAGGCTGCGCAAGCGGACAACGACCTGTATCAGGCGACGTTCTGGGATGTTTGCGGAATGCCCCTGGTGAGCGAAAGCGCTGAACCGTACGCGTACGTGTTCACCGCCTCCGGGTCTTGAAGCGACGCCGACTTCGCTAGTAGCGATTCTTCGCCAGGTAGACCAACGTCTCGCGCAGGGTCTCGCGTGTGTGCCGATCCCGGCGCTTCTCCCCGTCGTGCTCCCCGAGCAGGACCTCGAGCGCATGCGCAGCATTTTGCTCCTCGGTCTTGGTGAGGCTGACCTCCTCGGTGCTGAGCCGCTCTCCGTCGACAGCCAACAGCTCGAGGATGCGCGTGAGGCTCTTGCCGACGACTTCCTTCTGCTTCTTGTAGTAGTCGTCGCGCATCTGGGAGAAGTAGTCCGGGAAGATTTCGTCGTACGCCGGGTCTTCGTCGGGATGAGAGAGCGCCCAGGCGCCGATCCTCGACAGCACGTCGGGCCGGAAGCTCTCTTTCGCATCCGGGGCCATCGTCTTCTCGAGCTGCTTCATGAACCGCTCGTCGGGGTCGGCGAGTTCACCGGTGACCTCGTCGAAGAGGCGTTCCTTCTTGAGCGCGTGGGAGACGTGCACCACGTACTTGCGGAACAGCTCCATGTAGCGGTCCTCGTCGACGAGCCCGAGCGCTTCGCGGACCTCCCAGTCGGACAGGTCGAGCCACCGCTCCCAACACGCACCGGTGATCGATGAGGCATCACCGTCAAGCTTGTGAAAGTTCCCGTCAGGCTCGAGGATCATCCAGCGGTAGTTGACGGAGTCGGAGAGGTAGCTGCGGAGTTCCTCGAACAGCTTGGGCACGGTGATGTGCGTAACGCCCGGCTCGGAGGCCGCGGCGAGAAGGACGGCCATCAGGTCCCGGACGCTCGCGCCAAAGCCTCCTTCGTAGTCACCGAGAATGTGGTCGCTGCCCTCGGACCGGACAACGGCATGCGGAAAGCGCTCCTCGTACATCGCCGGCACCGCGGCCAACATCTCCCGTGCTTCCTCGGCGCTCAGACCCCGAGGCACGCGACCGTACGCATACAAGTCAGCCTTCTGAATCGGCGTCAGACGCCCCAGCGCCTCCTTGATCTTCGGGGTGTACTTCGAGGGGTCGGGGGCTCGTAGCCGAGTCATGACCCCCCACAACGCGAGCAGGCGCGTGACGTGGGGAGCGACATGGACCCCGCGCAGGATGTCCCCGACCTGCTCCTGATAGATCTTTCGCTCAACCCGGAAGTCGAGCAGGAACGGGACGCGGATGAGCTCGAGTCGAGCCCGGAAGCTCTGATACTCGCCCGAGCGTAGGGCCCGGAACTCGAGGAGGTCGAGATCGTTGGCACTCCCGGTGAACATCAGGTCGAGATTCAGCACCAGGTGGTCCAATGCGACGGAGCCCGACTCGGTCGCGGTGAGCAGGTACTTGTAGTGCTCGTACGGTCGCTTGAGCAGGTCTGAGAAGTTCAGGATGCCCCGGTTGGCATCCACGAGGTCCCCCTGGACGGCGTACAGCGCCTGACCACCGACGGCGGGAGGAAGGGTGCCAAACGCCGAGTCCCCGGTCACCGGAAAGCTCCGCGCATCGACCGTCTGCTTGGGCTCGACGGTGACCAGCGCGGCGCGATACTGGCGGCTCGCGAAGAAGCGCTCGACCTGCACATGCTGCAGGACCTTGCGCAGGTCTCCTTTGTAGCCGGTCAGCAGCGCATCGAAGATCTTGCGGTTGCGGTGGGAGAGCTCCCCGTAAAGGATGGCGTCGCTGATCACGAAGTCGGGATGCGCGCTGCAGATGTCCTCCAGCGCCTTACGACGATGTGGCAGCGGGATCAGGCAAAGGGGGTGGTCCTTCTGCTCGTCCGCCATGCGAGAGTCGATCTCATCGCTCCCCAGCTTGGCAAACGTCTCCTCGCCCAAGGCGTCGCGGAGGCCCTCGGTGTTTCCAAAGCCGATGCCTCCGCTGAGCTCTCGGCGGTTGGGGAACACCCAGCCGAATCGATACATCGCGCCCTTGTCGGTGCGCGAGTACGCCTCGAGCGCGCGCTGTAGCGCTTCGAGCAACGTGCTCTTGGCGCTGCCGTTGGGGCCGTGCAGCAGGAGCATCTTGTTGGTGCGTCCCAGCCGAACGAAGCCTTCGACCGCTTCGTACAACTCGTTCTGCGCCTCCTCCTGGCCGACCAGTCGATGCCAGCCGTCGAACTCGGTGTCGAACAGACGCCACCGCGAGATTTGCCCGCTCGGCGTCCGCACATCCCGGCGCCCAAAATGCAGGAACGCGTCGCGAACGTACTGCGCCGCGTTGCGTGCATGCACGGTCGGCTCGCTGCAGACCAGCTCGAACCACTCATCAAAACTGAGCAGCCGGCGGGTGGTTTCAAACTCGTCGGCGATCGCCCCAGCAAGGTGATCAAGCCGCTGGTGCGCAGCGTCGGTGTCTACCACGTTGGCCGCAGTGTACCCGGTCCGGGTAGCCCGCGCCCTACTTGACCGCGACCTTGAACTCGATGTCTTCGGTGACGGGCGAGCACGCCTCGTCTTGGCACACGGCGAACTTGAATTTTCCGGTGAACGTCTGCTCCCCAGCGGCGCTTGGCGTAAACGCCACGTCAAACTGGCACGCGTTCTCGTCGAGCTGAGCGTCGGCCTTCTTGAGGTCAGCGTTCGCCAGCGCCACGCCGTCCGGCCCGTCCACCTTGAGGGAGGTCGGGAAGTCGAGGTTCATGTGCCACGGTTTCTTGGGCACCACGCGGACAGTGACCTTGCTCTCCTGTCCCGATTGGGCCTCGGGGGTCTCGATCTTGAGTTGGTAGCGGTCGTCCCCTGCGGGCGCAGCACCCTCGACCACCTTGACCTTCTTGTCGCCTTCCGCGCCTGCGGTCGGGCCGGCCGCAGAGTCGGCTGCCTGAGCATGGGCATCCGGATCGCCTGTCTTCGCCCCGCCGTCCTGGGTCTTGGGAGACGCGGTCTCGGACTTGGTGTCCGAGGAGGTGCAGGCGGGGACACAAAGCGTCAGGACGGTGGTCGCGAGGAGGGTACGCATCGTTGATTTCCTGGTGATCTTCCGAGGTAGGTGCGCGGGCGCGGCCTGACGGTATGCGGCCCGCTGGTGACGTGTCAAACGCCGACGGGGGGCCCACGTTACCGCCGAGGAAGCTTGAACACGACGTCATCCGTCACGTGGCCCGCTCGAACGTCGCTGCGCAGGACCTCCGTGTCCAGGTCATCCTCTCTCGTGCTTGGCGGCCACGCCTGAACGTCGACATCCCCCTGGGGCAGGCCCTCGAACGAATAGCTCCCCCTTCGTCGCGACCTCGTCGTCGCGACGGCGTCATCTTCGCCACGGAGACGAACTTCAACCTCAGCGCCGCTGACCGGATCGCCACGAAAGTCGGTGACGCGTCCTTGGAGACGACCGCCGACGACCAACTCGATGAACACGCTGCGTCCTTGCGTCGCGCCGCGTTTGAGCGACTTGCGCACGCTGGGCGCTCCGGCAGCCGAGATCTCGACCCGTAGCGAATCTCGCGCCAACCCGCTGAGCACCGCATCGCCACGTTCGTCGGTCACCGCGTCCGCTCCACCCCCGCGCACGCGAGCGCCGACAACAGGCTCCAGCGACCCGCTCCACCGAACGACGATGGTCGTACTCCACCCCTCCTCGAGCGTGATGTCCAGGGACGAGTCATCCGTGACGCGTAGAGGACCGGACCATGGCACGTAGTCCTCGTGCTCCGCCCGAACCTCGACACGACCGCTCGGCAGGCCCTCGAAACGATAGGCTCCGTCGGCTTCGGTCCACGCGGTTCGGGAAGTCCCCCCACGCGGATGAACCGTCACCCGAACACCTTCGATGGGTCTGTCGTTCCCGCCGACGACCTGACCTGAGAGGACAGAATCGGCCTCGCTCAACACCCACTCGAGGTCGACGGGAGAATCTCGAACCCGTACGGTCTTCGTCTGCGCCGCGAAGCCGCTCGCCCGCACCTCGACCCGGACCGACCCGGCATGCGGTCCCACATCATAGACCCCGCGATCGTCGGTCCGCGCCAACAACACGTCACCGACGCGTATCTGAGCCCCTTCGATCGGACGGTCGTTGCTGTCCCGAACCCGCCCCGTCAGAGGTTGGCCGGCGCGCAACATCAAGGTGAGTTCCACCTGGGCTCCCGCCGCAACGGTGGCCGCGCGCTCCACGCTGGCCGCGAAACCGCGATGGGAGGCGGTCACGGTGTACGAGCCGGGGATGAGTTCTTCGAACGCCACCGCGCCTCCACTCCCCGAGCGGCGCCACGCCGTCGCGCCGCTGCCGTCGCCGAGCGGAACGGGGGGGACAGGGCCCGGCACAACCCCGAGCGTTCCCGCAGCTTGGGCTGTGCGGGCAAACGTCGCCGCGCGGGTCTTGGCCTCCCCGACCGAGTAGACCGCGTCCGTCCGCAAGGAGACCTGAGCGCCCGAGACGGCAACACCGGCGGGATCGACCACCGACACGACCAGGCGCCCGGGTCGTGCCAAACGCAGGACCACCGGTTCGACAGCGGCATCTTCGACTTGCAACGCCTCGGGGGCGGAGGCCAACCACGAATCGGCATCGGCCCGGGCGATGTAGGGTCCGGGAACGACCGGCCCAAGCCAGGCGCGCCCATCGTCGCCGGTCAACGCGGTTCGGCTGAGCATGCCGACCTGGGCGTTCATCAGCGTAACGCGTGCACCCACGACGACCGCGCCCTCCGGGTCTTCGACCTGCACCGGCACCCACTGCGCCTCGAGGAGCGCCAGCGACACTTCCAGGTCTGGCTCGACCCCCTCGAGCGGCAGCGAGGCGAACGCCGGCTCCCCTCCCTCGTCGGCCACGATCGCCTCGAGCGCATACACGCCATCGGGAACGGCTGACACGACGAACGACCCGTCCGGCTCAACCTCGACCACCCGGGCCGGCCAAACCCCGCTCCCCTCCAACCGCACAATCGCGGCGCCAACGTCCGCGTCCGTCCCGGCGGCGAGAACTCGGCCCTTGACATCATACAGCCCACCCAGGCGCAGCAACACTTGATCCTGTGGGGCAATGGCTTCGACGACGGTCGGTCCGTGTCCCGGCGGCGCAGCCTGCAGTGCGACCGGACCCGGCGGCAGCGTGTCAAAAACGAATCCGCCGTCGTCGCCCGTCACCCGTCGCCACGGCTCCGGCTCCCCCAGGTCCGGGATCGGTCTCGCCTGCACCACGACGCCTGGCATCGGATCACCACGGAGGTTCACGACCGAGCCGCGAACGGTCTGGGCAATGCCGACCGCGACGTCGGGGAGGACCCCCGGTCCGCTCTCCGGCAGATCCACCGTGACGACGGCTCGAAGCCGGTCGGGCGCCTCGATCTCCACGCTGACCCGGCCCGTAGTGCCTTCGCCGAGCAACGCCACGAAGCGACCATCGGCACCGCAACGCGTCCGCTCCGCAACCTCCACGCCCTGTTGCCAGACCCGGACCCGGCAGTCGGTTGCAGGGGTCAGCTCCGGCTCTACGAGTGGCGCGTCATCGGCCAGCGCTCCCTCGAGCAGCACCCGCCCCTGCACCTCGGTGCGCTGAGGTTCCGCGCCAATGGACACCTTGGCCCCCGGGAGCGTCTCCGAAGGATCGTCCTCAGACGGTGAATCGCGCGAGGGCCACGCGAGCACCGCCAAACCGCCGAGCAGGATCAGCACGACCAGCGCCACGAGTCCGCGGCGCCACGAGGCTCGCCCGCTCACGACCCCAGCATGCCCTACTCGCCGACGGCGATCGCGTCGATCTCGATCTTGACGCCTTTGGGCAGCCCGGCGACTTGCACCGTCGCACGGGCGGGCGGTGCTGCGCCGAATCGCTCCGCGTACAGCGCGTTGACGGCCGCGAAGTCGGCCATGTCCGCCAGGAAGATTCCGGCTTTGACCACGTGCTCGAAGCTCATACCGCCCGCCTCGAGCACCGCGCCGAGGTTGTCCAGGACGACCCGAGTCTGTGCCTGCACGTCATCGCCGCCAACAAGCTCGCCAGAGCCCGCGTCGAGCGGGATCTGCCCCGAGCAGTAGAGCGTCCGCCCCCCGGAGACGGCCACAGCTTGGCTGTAGGGACCGATGGCAGCAGGAGCGTTGGGGGTCTTGATGATTTCTCGTTTCATGTCGCCTCGTTTGCGGGCGAGAGGGTCGCCGATTGCAATGTGCCGTTGCAACCCGCCTCGGGGCAGGCTATATCCCGGCCCCTGCTGAGGGCGCATAGCTCAGCTGGTTAGAGCGCCACCTTCACACGGTGGAAGTCGCAGGTTCGAATCCTGCTGCGCCCACAACGGCTTCCTGCTCCCGGGCTACCTTCGACGGGACAAGAGCCAACCACGCACAAAGCGGCCCTCCCAGAGTCTGGGAGTGCCGCTTCGTTCGTTGTCGGGGCAGAGCTAGAATCCTAGGTGGAGCGAGAGGTTCGGGTCGGTGACCCAGCCGTCGACGCTCTCCTCGATGCCGCGTAGCCCCCCGAACCGGATCACGAAGTCGTGATCCTCGAACGCTTGAAGGTAGAACTCCCGCTCGATGACGATGGCGGCTCCGGGCAGCCCCAACTCCTCAGTATCGCCGTCCCCAAGCACGACCTCCGAAGTCGCGATCTTGAATGCGATGGCCGAGTACTGCCCTTCGGGTACGGGGCCGGAGGCGATGAGTTGCGTCTCTCCGTCCGAGAGCTCCATCAGATCGAGGTCGGTCCGCTGCGACGCGATGCTCCGCCACTGGATGTTGCCCTCCGCGTCCGCAGTTCCCAAGCGCACGCCGTCGATCAGGAGCGGGACGGCGGAGATCTTCTCCGGTACGTCGTCGGTCCCGTGTTCGCTGTCGCGAAACTCGATCCGGATCTCTGCGCTGAGAGGCTCTTCGAGAGTCGTGAAAGAATCGACCGCCGCAGGGGCGCCGGGAAGCTCGTCGAGGAAGCTGTAGTTGAAGTCCTCCGGAGTGGGAGAATCAACGGTGCAAGCCGTCAATCCGAGGGACGCGAACAGAGCGAGGGAGAGGGCGATCTTGTGAGTCATGGGCGGGGGTGAACTCCGGACCGTTCCACCATCGAACACTGCGGCCCGAACTTGAGCCCCTCAGCTCGCGCCCTCGACGCGTACCCGGCCCGGTTCGTACGCGGGGTGCTACCGTCACGCCGTGTCCGATGCCGCGCAGTCGCCCCAGCGGGCCACAACCTGGCTCGCTGGCCTTGCGTTACTCGGCGCCGGAGCGCTCACGGTGTACGCATTCACGCGCCCACACGCGCCGATCGCCGCAAGCCAGGACTGCCCCGCCCCTTCAGCGCTGCCGTGGGAGCAGGACCCGGCATGGCTCGCAGGCTGGGGACGGGCCGCCGCTGGAGCCCGCGGGGTCTTGCAGCGTGACCTCGATGCCTGGGGACAACGATGGAACGCAGCGCGAGTCGAGGCGTGTGCACGCGAAGCTCCCGCGCCGCCGCTTCGGTGTTTGGAGGCGCAGGCTGAGCAAGCTCGGGCGTTGTCGGTCGCGCTCGCCGAACTCGGGCCTGCCGCCCAACCCATGGCCTACGCGGCCGCGCTCGCGCTGCCCCCCACCGAGGATTGTGGAACGCCGCTGGCCTCAACATCTCCGCGAGACGCGGAGGTCGCCGCCAAGGTGTTTCGCGCCCGGGCCCTGCTCGCCGCGCGTCAGCCCAGCGGTGCGGCAAGACTGACCGAATCGCTCGAGCTGGGCGACGACGATCCACTCCGGGCCCAAGCGCGCTGGATTCAGGGGCACGGTCAGGCTTCGGGAGAGGCCTACGCGACGTGGCAGCGCGCGCTGTCGGATGCGATCGCCGTGGACGACCCGGCGCTCGCCTACGAGATCGCATTGGCGCTCACCGCCGGCACGTCGCCGGGCGAGGGTTTGGCGGCCGCGCAACGGTGGTGGATGCTCGCCTCGGCATTCGCCCGTCGCCTGCCAACGACCGCGCGCAGGCAGCATGGGCTGCTCGACTCGCAGGCGAAGATGCTGGCTCAGCATGGACAGCCGGAGGCGTCTCTCGCCATGCATGAGCCGGCGCTCGCACTCCTCGAGGCGAGCCTGGGTAGCACGCACCCGGCGCTCGTCCCCGGCCTTCGCGACGCTGCCGTTGCTGCCGCGTCCGTCGGCAAGCTCGACGCAGCCGAGCGACTGGCCGCCCGGGCGCTCGAGCTCGCCGACGATGCGCTCGGTGCTCGGCACCCGGAGTCCCTTGCGACGTTGGATGCCATCGCTGCAGCCACGCGTGATGGCGGGGCCCCCCACAAGGCGACCGCGTGGTTGCGGATGGCCATCGAGCGCCGACCGGAGCCGGAGCAAGGCGCCACGCTGGTTTCCCTGGGCGAGGCCTACCTGCAAGCGGGGAGCATCGGTGACGCGGCCGACACCTTCGAGCGAACCCTCACCTGGTCACAGTCCCACGATGGCCGCGCCCTCGAACTCCGCATCGCGCTGGGGCGAGCTGCGGTCGCGCAAGCCCGGGGCGACGCGGATACGGCCGCAGAGCGCCTCCAAGAAACCCTCGCAGGAGAGCTGGATGCCGCCTCCCGCAGCGCGGTCCGAATGCGGCTCGTCGCGATCCTCCTGGACGCGGAGCGGTTCGATGATGCACGCGTGGCCGCTGCCGAAGCGCTCGAAACCACGGCCTCCGAAGACGCAGGCGACGCCGTCCGCGGTGAAGCCCTCACCGTGGCGGCAGACGTCGCCCTGCGAAGCGGTCGACCCGCAGAGGCGATTGCGCTGTCGCGCCGCGCTGTCGCCCGCCTGGTCCTCGCACATGGGCCTGAGCACGCCTCGGTCCTGGTCGCCCTCACGTATCTGGGAACGGCCTGCCTCGACGAAGGCCGGGACGATGAAGCCGCCGCCGCCTTCTCGCGCGCGGTTCAGATCGCACGAACTTCGGAGGCCACCGTGCAGGTCGCGGCCGCCCTCGGCTGGGCCACCGCACTGTGGCGTACAGGCGCCAAGGAAGAGGCCGCGTCCGTCGTCCGAGACCTGCACGCTGCGGTGGCGCACGATGCACGGCCCGGCGCGGCTGCCGACGCCGCGGCGTGGCTGGCCGGGCGGGGACTGTCCGTCGAGCCAAACGCGGAGCACTAACGGGGGAAACCCCCCGCTTTGCTCCGCGGCCCACCGGGTCCATCCCCTCGGCCCCCGTGGTGTGCGTCACTCGTTTGCGAAACGACAACGCTCGGCGTTCATGATTCGTCCTCGCAGCACGTCATAACCAGTGCATGCGACTGCTGCTCACTCCAACCACCATCGCGCTGGCGCTCCTGTGTTGCGCCATGCTGATCGCGATGGCCTACGTCGCGGTCGACGAACGATTCTGAGACGGGCCGGCGGACCCTCCGCCCGTCAACCCGTCCGCAAGCTCCCAGTTGAACGCACGAATGGTCTCCAACAGCGGTCGCAAGTACACTTCGAGGTACTTGCGGTGGCGAGGGTCGGCTCGATAGCGATCCACCGCCTCGAGGCTCTCGAACCGCAGCGAGATCATCACATCCCACAACTGCTCGGTCCGTTCGTCGGCGGCAACCGCGGTATGCACGCCTAGAACGCCCACCGCATCGCCAAGGACCTCCTGGGTATGCGTGGCTACGGTCCGTGCTTCCGACCGGATCTCAGGCTTGAGACGGATCAGCACCGTGCGCTCGATCATGCGGCCGAGGATACGTGTTTCATGGCTTCGTTGCGTCACAGCGGGAGATTCCGCATTCGCGGGCAAGCCAGCCTCCTGCTACAAGCCGAGGCTGCACCATGCCTCGCCAAGCTCTGACCTGCCTGTTCGCTACCGCCCTCCTGGCCGGCGCCTGCACCAAGGACGGCGCCACGCAGCCTCCTGGGAGCACGGACGCGACCGCAAGCGCCAGTGGCGACGCGGCCAAACCCGACTTCAAGAGTGGTGAGTGCCGCGACTGGTCGGGCCTCGACCCCAAGTCGCTCCCCGCCCTGCCCGAGAGTGACTACACAGCCACGTTCGAGTCGGCCTGGAGCACGCTGCTCGCCAAGCACTACGATCCGACCTTGGGCTGCAACGACTGGGTGGCGATTCGATCTTGGTACGGCGATCGCGTCGCTCAGGCGGGCGACGAATCCAAGGCCTACGCGCTCATCAACGGCATGCTCGGCGAGCTCGAGCAGAGCCACCTTGCCATCGCCCCCCCCGGTGCCAAGACGCGCGGCGAAACACGCTCCGGAACGGTCGCTGGCCCCGCGCTCATCCCCGCTTCGGTCCGGTTCATCGAGGGCAAGGCAGTCATCGTGAGCGCCAAGCGACACGGCCTGGACAGCGGACTGCCCGCGGGCGCGTCCCTCGTCGCCGTCGACGACGCCATCGTCTCCGAAGCCATCGAGTCGGCAGCCGAGCACAGCGACAATGAGATCGCCAAAGCGCTTGCGGTCCGCCAGCTCGTCGGGCGTTGGCTGACCTGCCCTGCCGGTGCCTCGAAGAAGGTCCGCTTCGTTCCCGCTGCGGGTGGCGAAGAGCAGACCGCAACCGTGGCCTGCCAGGAGCCCGAGCTCGAGACCACCACCTTCGGCAACCTGACCCAGCCGACCACGCTCGAGCTGCGCATGCTCGAGGGCACCAAGACCGGCTACATCAGTTTCAACATCTGGCTGGTGCCGCTGATGCCGAAGATCGAGGCGGGCCTCGAGGAGCTTCGTGCCAAGGGAATGACCTCCCTCATCATCGACGTCCGGGGCAACCCAGGTGGTGTCGGCATGATGGTCGTTCCTCTCGCCCGCCAGATGCTCACCGAGGACCAGAGTCTCGGAGTCATGCACATGCGAGACACCGAGCAGAACTTCAACGTCAGCGGCAGCGCCGACGCGTTCACCGGTGAGGTGATCGTCCTAGTTGATGAGCTGTCGGCCAGCACCTCCGAGATCTTCGCGCAGTCGATGCAAGACATCGGACGCGTCAAGGTCTACGGCGCCACCCGAACCCCCGGTCTGGCGCTCCCCTCCTTCATCGAAGAACTCCCCGGCGGCGCGATGCTTCAGTACGTCGTCGCGGACTACCAGAGCCCCAAAGGCGTCAGCGTGGAAGGCAACGGCGTCAAGCCGGACACCGTCGTCGCCGAAACGGCCGCCGACTTTGCAGCCGGCAAAGACCCCGTACTCGACGCAGCCGTGGCGACCCTGCGCCAGGCCACCCAAGGATGAACCTCATCATGCGCTCCACCTCCATTCGCAAGAGCACCCTGTCCCTTCTGATCGCCCTGCCCCTGTTCGCGGGCACGGCGGGCTGCGAGCAGCCGCCGGCGGCCAACCCTGACGATGCAACTCCGGCTGCGGCCGAGGCCGCCCCCGAGGTCGCCGATGCTGACGCCCCCGCGGCCGACGCTGCGCAGACGCCCACCGAAGGAGCAGAGCCACAGGTCGCCCAGACCGACCTCCCGACCGCGGAGATCATGTTCGCGGGTAATGTCGACGCCGTCGGCGGCAAGGCCAAGATCGACCTGATCAAGACCTTCTACCGGGAGGACAACATGGAGGTCGTCGGCCAAGGCATCAAAATCAACAACAAGCTGTGGTGGAGCAACGGGGACTACTACTCCGAAGCCAGCATGCCCGGCATGGGCCTGACGCGAATCTGGAAGGTCGGAGAGAACATGTGGTCGGAGGATCCGATCAACGGCCTGCGCAAGATCGAAGGCAAGGAAGCCCAGCAACAGCTCCGCGCCAACGAGCTCGTCATCACCGCCACCTGGAAGGACCACTTCGCAAAAGCCGAGACCAAGGCCCGCCGTGTGGTCGACGGCAAGCCCGCGATCGATGTCGTACTGACGACGACCGACGGCGACGAGACGGTCATGACGTTCGATGAGGAGTCGAAGCTTCTGGTCGAGTCCAGCTTCGTGCAGGACTCGCCGATGGGGAAGTTCCCCACCAAGGCGCTCTCCCAAGACTACAAAGAGTTCGACGGCTTCAAGGTTTCCACGAAGTCGACGATGCAGATGGCCGCCACCGAGATCGTCGGCACCATGGTCGAGTTCAAGCCCAACGCGAAGATCGAGAAGGGAAAAATCTCCCTTCCCGACGCCGCCAAGGGCAAGAAGTAGCCACCGTCACCGACGACGAGTGCGCCCCGCAGGCTCCGCCTGCCGGGGCGCTTTGCATTGGTGCCCCCTTCTATGCGTCGGTACGACGCCGGCGCGAAGGCTTGCCGAAGACCTGCTCGATGCGGTCGCGGTAGCTCCGGCTCGAGGGGATCTGCGTGCCGTTGCGGAGCTTGACCAGGTAGTCGCCGCCGGCTCGACCTTCGAGCGCGTCGACCTCGGAGACCGCGACGATCGCGGAGGGGCGCACCCGGAGGAACTTGTCCGGGTTCAGCTTGGCCTCCATCGCCTTGACCGTGTGCCGCACCAGGTGGGTCTTCCGCCCGGTGTGGATCTCTATGTAGTTCCCCGCTGCCGCAACCCACTCGATCTCGTCGACCGGGATGCAGAGCGTGCGACCGCCGTCATGCAAGAAGAGACGGTGCGTGCTGCGGTCCAGGGCTTCCATGCTCGCGTTGTTCTCCACGAAAGCCCAACGGGTCCCTTTGAAGGACCTTACACACGTTCAATCGTTCGTCGGCGGGTGCGTGCGTACCGCCGCTTTGGACGCCGCCATCTCTTCGTCATCCGGAAGGCCCTCCGCACCAATGAACGCCGACAGAGCCCCTGTACTGGGCGGCTCGGGCCCATCGACGAAGAACTCTGATTCCCGGTACCAGGCCAGCCCCCGCACCACGAAGATCTTCACGACCGCTGCCGCCGGCAGCGCGAGCAAGACGCCGAGGAAGCCAAACAGCTCGCCACCCACCATCAAGGCGAAGAGCACCCAGATCGCCGAGAGGCCGACCTTGTCACCGACCACCTTGGGCGTGATGACGAACCCTTCGAGGACCTGGATCACCGCGTAGGCACCCACCACGCCGAGCAGCTGGCCCCAGCCACTCCAGTCGATGAGGCACATGATCACCGCCAGGCCCAGCGCCACCGCGCCGCCCACGTATGGAATGAAGGACAGCATGCCGGCCACGACGCCGATCAGGACCGCCAAGCGGACGCCGAGCAGCCCGTACGCGACCGAGTACGCGAACGCGAGGATGAGCATGACGATCAGCTGACCGCGGATGAATTCACCCAGCACGGTGTCGACTTCTTTGGCGATGTCGACGATGAACGGCCGCCACTTCGGCGGGATCAACCCGGCGATGCCTGCCGTCATCCGATCGAAGTCGTGGAGCAGGTAGGCCGCGAAGACCGGCACAATCAGGGCCGAGGCCGCCGCGCCGAGCAGCGTCGCAGTGCCGCCCCACAGCCACCGCAGCACGGCCATCACCGGCTCGGCAGCCTTGGCAAGTTGGTCGGACGAGCTCGCGGAGGGGTCAGCCCCGGAGGCGGTCAGCGTGCCGACCGCCTCGCTGAGCGAGGTGGGCAACTCGATGCCGTACTGCAGAAGCCACGGCTGGGCCCGGGCCTCGAGCGCAGAGATTTGCCCGGGCAAGTCGCGCATGAAGTCCGTTGCGTCACGCACCATGCTCGGCACGGCCAGCAGCAAGAACAATCCCATGGCCCCCAGCACGCCGGTCAGCAGCACTGCGATCCCCACGCTCCGCGGGATCTTGCGCGCCTCGAACCGGTCGACGACTGGGTCGAGCATGTACGCGATCAAGAACGCGAAGAACACCGGGGTGAGGACGCCGCGAAGCGCCCACGTGAGCAGCCCGACCAGGGCCACGACGAACAGCACCACGACCCAACGCGGAAAGAGCCCCTTGGACGAACGCGTCATCACCTGCTTCTAACATGCGGCTCCGCGGGCCCGCGGGACGCCCACACGACTGCCGGATTTCGGACAGCCCCTGGACGTCCGACACTCCTCGCCGCCGCACCACGGCAACAGGTCGATCAGCCCTCCATCAGCGCGCGGACGAGTTCGAGGGTCTCGTGGTCGAGTTCGTGGGTTCGGTGCACCACCGTCCCCTCACGGTCCACCACCAAGAGCAGCGGGACGGAACGCGACCCGACCGCATCGGTGAACCCGAAGTCAGGGTCGATGTGCATCGGGTACTCGATTCCCGCCTCCGCGGCGAAGCGAACGGCACCTGCGGCGGTCGGTCCCACATGGATTCCAGCAACGACCAAGTCGGTGCCCGCGTAGGCTTGGGCAAGTCGAGCGACCTTCGGCATCGACTCCCGGCACGGCTCGCACCACGTCGCCCAAAGGTCGATGATCGCGACTTTTCCCCGAACCACATCTTGGAGCGCGGGCTCCCCCTCGCGGAGCGGGACGACCGCGGCGAGCGAGGGAAGCGGCGCGACTGCGACCGTATCCGCGTGCTCGGTTGTGTGGACCGGGCCCTGTGGAGCACAGCCGAGCACAAACAAAGAGAACGGAAGGGCTCTAGAAAGTCTGCGCATAGCCGAGCGAGAACACGTTGGCGTGAAGATCGTTGGTGCGGATGTACCGGGAGAAGCCAATGTCGAAGGACGACGCCCCACCCGAAGCGGCCTGCGGCGGCCTGAGGTAGACCACTGCTTTGATGCTTGGCTGGTGCGCGTCGAACCGCGCGAGGTCCGAATCCGCAGTGAAGAACGAGTCGGTGGGCGTCGACTGCAACACCGAGCGGCGCCAGAAGTCGTTCCCCCGCTGGCGATGGAACCGGTAGCCGGCGCGCAGATACATCCGCCGGCCGAGCCACTGGTAGGCCCACGCGTCGACGGTGTGCGCGCGGAGCTTGAAGTCGTCCCGGTAGTGCCGATACCGAGCTTTGAGTGTGGTGCGAGAGCGCGGCAGATGCTGGCCGAGCTGGGCCGCGATGGCATGCCGGATGCGCTTTCGGGGAAGGTTCTCCCGGCGACGGTTGACGCAGTCGTACTCGGCCCGCTGATCGGGTGAATCGAAACACCCGTACGTCGGCGCGTCTGCGATGTAGATCGAGTTCCAACCGTTCTCGAGCGTGCCCTGCTGGTACGTGATGCCGTACGACAGCATCGCGATCGTCGTCGGCGAGAGCACCTGGACCAGCGAAAGGTTGTCGTTGAGTGCCAGCCGGTAGGTCTGCTCGTCGTTCCAACCCCGCGGGTGCAGGTCGTCGAAGTAGTCCACGATGACGTTGATCGAGGTCGAAACGACCGTGTTCTCCTCGTTGAACGATCCCGAGTAGCCGATCCCGCCGAAACCGGTCCGCCAGTGCTCCTCGACGTGCACGCCGTACCGGAACGAAAGCGTGTCGCGGTCGCTGGTGTCGATGGCGGTGGTGACATCGAGCGTGCCGGCCTCGTTGTAGCGGGAGGCCTGAGAGACGGCGTCGAGAGCATCCGGGGACGCCGCCGAAACGACGTCGAAGACTGTGGTGAGCGTGTGGGAGATGGCCTGATTGCGCTGACGGATCGTCAGCGATGCGGCAGGCTGCACAACCTGAAGTCGCTCCGACCCCGGGCCTTGTGCTGGCCCCGCCTTGGACTGATACCCGCGGCCGTACTGGTCGTAGAAGGTCAGCTTGGCGCGCACCTGCTCAACGGTGGCGCGCTTGGGGGCCTCCTCATTCTCACCGAGGATCGCCGCATCGACAGCCGACGCATCGCCGGACGCCGCCTCGGTCGGAGCGGGCTTCGTGTTGACCGCAGGGGCTGGAGCCCACACGAGCGCCAGGGCCAGCCCAAAGACTCCAAGCTCAGTTGCCACAGGCACAGCCACCGCCTGCCGCCTGGGCGTCGCCACCGGCCGCGCCCTCGCGCGAGGCGTGCAGCTTGCGATCCGCCCGGGCCTCCAGCGGGTCATCCACAACGGCCATCGTCGGGTCGGCCAAGGCCTCGCGACGGTTCTGCGGAACGGTCGCGCACGCACCGAGTAGGCACCCAAAGGCCAGCAAGAGCGACGAGCTGCGCATGCCTCTGTATAAACCGGGAGGCCGAAGCCGAGCAACGTCCGTGGTGGGGTACGCTCGCGACCCACGCATGGCGAGCCGTCTGCGAACTTGGGTCCGTCGGGTGACCCCTCCCACAACCCGTGCGCTGGCTCGCCGCGTCGCGGTTGACGTGTTGGAGCGGGTGACGGTGGGCGCAGGAAGAATCGCTGAGACGCTCCGTCCTGCACTCCCGGCCGCCCAGAGCGCTCGATCCGAGTTGCAGGTGTCGCCTACCACGCCGGCTCCACGGGCCAAGCCGCCCAAGCGCAAACCCGTCGCCCCGGAGGATCTAGGGTGGGCCCTCGCCCGCCACATCTCCACAGGCGTCGAGACCCAGGTGGCCGCAATGCTTGCCGAGGGCCTGACCCCGGTTGCCCACGATCCCCAGGCGGTCCGGCTGATGCGGGTCGGCTCCCGGAGGCTTCGGAGCTTCGCCGCGCTGTTCGGACCTTGGCTTGGCAAGAAGCTCCGACGCAGACTGGAGACGCAGCTCAAAGAGATCACCGCAGCTCTCGGCCCCCTGCGCGACCTCGACGTGGTGATCGCCGCGTTGGATGGTGCGACGCAGCAGGCCGACCCCCTGCGTCGAGCCGCCGCACAACAGATCGCGGCGCGCTTGGGCAAGCGGGTCGGACGGACGCGCAAGCGCGCAGCTCGGGCCCTGCGCGACACCGACGTGGACGCGTTTCGGCGCGACATCCGGGACGCGAAGCGACGCGTGGTCGAACGCCTCACCGCCACCACAGACATTCGGGCCGAGCTCGCCACCGTGCTGAGCGCCGCATCCGCGAGCGCGTTCGAGCAAACACCGGTGCCGACCACCCTGGAGGATCGTGAGGCCGTCCACGACGTCCGCATCCTGGCCAAGCGGCTGCGGTACGCGCACGGATGGGTCAAACCCGCGATGCAGCACGGGCCCGGTGCCGGTCGACTGCTCAAGCGAGCTCAACGAGCCGTCGGGGACTCGCGCGACCTGGATCTGTTCATCGAACGCCTCGCCCAACACGAGGTCGCGTTGCGGGAAGAGGGCCAAGGCGTACTCGCGTACGCGCTGACCGACTGGAGGCACGCGGCCGAGCAGCGCCGGTCCGCAGCGGACAGCAAGATTCTTCCCGCGCTGACCGATCTCTCCCACCGCACGGTCACTCGCCTCACCCTCGACGCGCTGGGGACCGCCGGGCCTGCGGATTGAGGCCCGGGCTCGGGGTCAGAGGAATCCGCTGCCGTCACACGTTGGGCAATAGCGCCGCTCGGTGAAGCCCACATACCAGCCCGTCCCCTTGCAGTCGGCACAGCGCAGGTGATCCTGTTCGTCGTCGTAGCTTTCGCAGGCGGCTGCGTGCTCGCCAGCGCCGAGGCGAAAGCCTCCGCCGAGCGGACGCCCACCGCGACGGCGCCCCACCGTGCCCGCAACTCGCATGTGATCAACGTAGCGTCGCGGGCCCGCGCGGCCAGGGCGGCCGGGTTCCGGACGCCCCCCGAAGCCAACGACGCTGCGGCCGCGCCGGATCAGCTCTGGAGCGAACGGCGCTGAGCGCCGGGGCGCATCGGGCGACGGAAGCCATCCGAGAGGGCATCACCGTGTAAAGCGGCCGGCGAGACGGCTGTCTGCGGGCGCTCGGTCTGGCCAGACTCGGAAGCCTCCGTCTGCGATGCCGTGGCGGAAGCCGTGCGGGACAGGACCGTGACCGCACCCACACCGATCAGGACCCCAAGAAGGGTTCCTACTGCGATATGGGCTTTGAGAGACATGAGCGGCGCTTGGGGGTCTGAAGTGTGGAACGAGTGAACCTGTCGTCGCTGACAGTACGGAGTGAACTCCGAAGTGGCTCGTGCCTCCTAAACGACGCTCGCGGAACTTCGATTCCACTCCCCACGCAAAAAAAGATAATTCCGGACTCGCGGCGGCGCTGTGGCCGGTCTCACAGGCGGACGACGCGATCCGGCAGAGCCGAAAAGCGCTCGTCCACGGCCCCAACGCGGGCGTTGGCCAGCCCAGGGGCGCCACTGCGGCCGTTCGCTCCGCTCGTGCCGTCCGCGCCTTCGGACCCGTCGGGGCCATCGATGGTGTCCTCGTCCGAGGAGTGCCCACCGGATCCTCCGCGGCCGCCGCTGCCCACCGCACCGCCGAATCCGCCGCCGCCTCCAGACACGTCGAGGCGGATCAGTTGGACGAGTTCCGGAAAACGATCGTCGACCACAAGGTCGATGTGCCCTCCGGCCCCCCCGGGTCCACCCATGCCGCCAGTTCCGCCGGGGCCGCCCGCACCCCCGCCGCCGCCGTGGGCTCCGCCACCACCAGAGCCGCCCGAACCGCCGGGGCCCCCAGCACCTCCGCGTCCCCCGGGCCCTCCGGGGGCCGAGAGAACGAACGACGTGTGGGAGTCGAACATCGCTCGCCCCGTCATGTCGCCCTCGTACTCGAGCAGCACCAAGTGCGGGTGGTGTGGCGTCCGAACGACCGTAGCCCAGGCGGACAACCGGGGCCCCGCCGCTCCGGCCGTCCCCTCACCGCCATTGCTCCCTGAGCCTCCCGCCCCGCCTGCACCGCCATCCTCGGACGAGCCGCCGTAGTCGCCGCGCTCCCCAGAGGCGCCTGTGGATCCGGTTCGACCGGGCGCCCCCGAAGCTCCGCCTCCACCGCCCTGCCGAACGCAGTCATACGCCGGCTTGAAGTTGAGCGTGGTCGCGAGCTTGGGATTCGGCGTGTGCTCCACTTCGAGCGTGAATCCGTCGACCGAAACGAACGGGTCCTCGCTCGGCGCATACCAACCGTGCGGATCGAAGCGGCCCTGGCTGGAGCGAAGGGCGAAGCTCTCGAAGCCGAGCTTGTTGCGACCGCCGAGCCCGGGGCGGTTGCCCTCATAGGTCTGGACGAGCCGAACCTTGTCTCGGTCTTTGTGTTTGGCCTCGGCGACGATCGAGAGTTGGACCGATTGACCGGGACACAGCGTCACGGGCTCCCCCACAACGTCGACGTCGATCCTGGTGAGCGCCCACCGGGTCAGGTCGAGGGTTCCGCGCTCTGGCCGGCCGCCGCCCGGAGCGCCGAGTAAGCCACACCCGAGCGAAAGCAAAGCGACGATGCCGAGAGCAGACCTCACAACCGGGGTCGCCCACCCAAGCATCGCGTCGGCGCCACAGACACCCCGACGGTTCATTCCTTCGCGCGGCCCTTCTGGGGACGCGCAATCCCCAGCTTGTCCATCTTCACCCCGAGCGTCTTGCGAGAGATGCCCAGCAGCTTTGCGGCGCGGGTCTGGTTGCCTGCGCACTCCTGAAGCGCCGCCATGATCCGGCCCCGCTCATCCACAGGCGCGCTATCGCTGTCTCCCGAAAGGCCGCCGACCAGGTCCGCTGGGAACAAGTGCTCGGTCTCGATCGCTCCCTCGCCGCACAACACCACCGCACGCTCGACCACGTTGCGAAGCTCGCGGATGTTGCCCGGCCACGGGTGGGCCTCGAGCCGAGACAGGGCCGCGGAGCTCAAGGACGGCGCAGGCACTCCCGAACGTTCAGCCGCCTCCTTGATGAAGGTGCTGGTGAGCTTGGGAATCTCGCCCAGCCGCTCGCGCAGCGGTGGAATGGCCAGGGTGATGCCGTTGAGGCGGTAGTACAGATCCTCGCGGAACCGACCCGCCCCGACCTCTTGCTGGAGGTCCCGGTTCGTCGCGGAGACGAACCGGACATCGATCGGCCGCGGCTGCAGCCCGCCAACCCTCAGCACGCGGCGCTCTTCGAGTACCCGCAGCAGCCGGACTTGTGCCTCGAGCGGCATCTCACCGACCTCGTCGAGAAAGACGGTGCCACCCTCCCCGGTCTCGAGCAGCCCGGGCTTGGTTTGCTTGGCGCCGGTGAACGACCCCGCCTCGTGACCGAACAGCTCGCTCTCCAGCAGCTGCTGCGAGAGCGCGCCACAGTTGAGGGCGACGAACGGCCCCGAGCGCGGCGAGAGTTCATGGATGCGGCGCGCGAAGACTTCTTTGCCCACGCCGGTCTCTCCGGTGAGCAACACGCTGATCTCGCTGCGAGCGACCCGGTCCGCGACGTCGGCCAAGCGATGCATCGCGGAACGCTTTCGGGCGCCGCCTTTGGACTCCAGCGCGCCTTGAACCACGACGCTCACGCCACCGAACTCGATGAGGTCGCCGGCGACGACCGCCACACGAACACCGAGCTCGATCTTCTGCCCGCCGACCTTCGTTCCGTTGCTGCTCCCAACGTCCTCGACCTCGAGGCTCTCGCCCATGTGGAGTACGGCGTGGCGACGAGAGATCGCGTCGGTGTCGATGCGGATGTCGGCGTCCTCGGCTCGCCCCACCTTGAGGCTGCCCGAGGTCGGAAGCGACACGGCGCGGACGTCCCCCTGCTGCAGGATCAAGAGCCGGGGCCCAAGGTCACCCTCGGACGCAGCCAAGGGCATCGTCGTCATCTGCCCGGGTTCGGAGTCGAAGGAGCTCACGCGGCAATGCCGAGTGTGCCAGGCCGCGCCGCTTGGGCCAACGCGCTCAAGGACTGGATTCGTCTTCGGGTGATTCTTCGATGCGAATCCGGCGCGCCCCGTCGAGCTTCGCCTCGTCGAGCGCGTCCTGAGCCTTCTGCCCCTCGCGCTCGGCCTTGGATCGGCCAAACTTCACCGCGTTGGCGTCCCCCTGGGCGCGAGCGTCATCGCGCTTCTTGCGCTTTCGTGCTCGGTTCAGGTTCACAACGTCCGCCATGAGCCCTAGCGTACCAGAGCCCAACCTCACGTTCCTGTTGGCGCTGTCGGTGGTGTGAGCACTGGTAGGATGTCGCGGGGATTGGAAGAATGATGCGTGAGCCTACGACCACATGCGCCATGCTGGCGCTCGGACTGATCCTGATCGGGTGCAGCGACTCAGACGGATCCGATGCCTTCGCGAACGACAGCGCCTCGGGCGGTGAGGCCAACTCGACCGGAGCACCGGGCTCCGGGGAGGACACCGCACCAAGCTCTGGGTCGACCGTGGCGATCTCGACGAGCAGCTCCAGCAGCGCTGCGGACGAGTCCAGCGGCGGCGAGATCAAGCTCGACGTCGGGGCGCCCGAAGGCGGTCTGGGGCCCTGCGGCTGCGAGCTGGCCTACATTTGGATCGCCAACGCCGACCAGGGCACGGTCTCCAAGATCAACGTCCGGACCCTCGAAGAGGAAGGGCGATACATCACCCGACCCGACGGCAACGGCAACCCGTCCCGAACCTCCGTCAACCTCGCCGGCGACGTCGCGGTCGCCAACCGACACGGAGGCCTCACCAAGATCTTCGCCGAAGAAGGCGACTGCCTGGACACCAATGGGGTGCCGGGTATTCAGACCTCCAGTGGAGCGGCGGACATCCTTCCGTGGGGAGTCGAGGAGTGCGTCGCGTGGCACACCGAGTTTGCGACGACGAACCAGCGACCCGTGGCGTGGATCGGCGGCGCCGTGACGCCAGGCACCTGTGACTCGGTCGATCAGAAGGTCTGGACGGTCTCCTCCGAGAACCCGGGGCTTGGACCCGGCATCGGTGGTGCGGGCGGCGTCCGGGTTTCGTTGGTCAACGGAGACAGCGGAACGGTCGAGGACGAGATCATCGTCCCGCAAGAGGACTTTGGCGGCGGCCAGCTGGGCGCCTACGGAGGCGCAGTCGATGCTGCGGGCAACCTGTTCTTCGTCCACATGGGCTCGATCACGCTCGGGCCCAAGCTCGGCCGGGTCGAGATCGACACCCTCGAGTACACGACTTGGGATCTTCCAGCCGGCGTGGCGTCGTACGGCATCACGGTCGACCACTTTGGCAACGTGTGGATCTCGAGCACGTTGGGATCGGGCGTGGCCCGCTTCGATCCCGAAACCGAGACGTGGGACACGGTCGGAGGCTTCGTCAGCCTCGGCGGCCTCGCCGAAGGCCCAGACAACTTCATGTGGGTAGCGACCAGCATGGGCGCGGTGTCGGTCAACATCGAGACCCTCGAGCGCGGGCCAACGTTCATCGCGCAGGGCGGCGGCGAAGCCAAGGGGATCAGCGCCGACGTCGATGGCTACATCTGGGTGGTCAACGAATGGGCATGGAAGGTCGACCCCGCCACCGGTTTGGACGTGGGCTCGTACACCGGCCTCAACGCCCCCTACACCTACTCGGACATGACCGGGTACGCGCTGGGCAATGTGATCTGCCCACCTGAGGGCTGAGCCCCGTGGAACGCCTACGACGTGTGGCCAGCGTATGGAGCTGGCTTCCGGCCTTTCGGGCCGTGGCAGAAACCCAGCACCTTCCGACCGCCAGCACCGAGCTGGACGTGAGCGCGAGCGCACTGTCGCGGACCATCCGCTTGCTGGAGACGGATCTGGGACGCGCACTGTTCGAGCGGCAGGGGCGACGAATCGTACTCAACGAGGCCGGCGAGCGTTTGCTCGTGGCGGTGCGAGACGCCATGCGGCGCGTCCACGACGGCATGTCCCTGATGGACACAAAGGCACTGGACGGTCCGATTCATATCGCGAGTGCCAACGGCGTCACGGATATCGTCCTGGCACGCGCGTTGGCGGCCCTTCGCGACGACGCCCCGGACCTAGTCCCCAACGTCCGCGTGACCGATGAGACGAGCTTCGTGCCGGCTCTGCTTCAGGGCCAGCTCGATGTTGCGTTCACCAGCGCCCCGACGGCCGCCCCCAACCTGTCACGCGTCCATCTGGGCGAGGTCGTTTCGGCCGTCTACGCCCCTGTTGGTCACGCAGCCCTCACGGCTCGGCGAAAACCCACCGAGGGACACCCCTTCGTGCTGTGGGGGCAACGAAACGACGGGACCACGTGCGATGGCTGGCCCGGTGCGGCCCCGCGGAGCGTCATCGCGGTGGTCCCCCAGCCTCATCTGGCCGCCAAACTCGCCCTGCGCATGGGAGCGCTCGTGGTGCTTCCCGAGGCGCTCGCACGCCCCGCCGTGGACCGGGGCGAGATGGAAGTCGTCCGCACGAAGCTGGTCCAGCCCGTCCCGGTCTACGGGTTTCATCGCAACAGCTTGTTGCCGGGCGGACGCGCCGAGACGCTCATCGAGATGGCGGCCTCAGCGGTAGCCGGCGGCTTGAAGTGAGAACAGACGCGCGTACCGGCCATCTTCGGCCATCAGGGACTCGTGAGAGCCCTGCTCGATGACCCGCCCCTGATCGAGAACGACAATCCGATCGGCCATGCGAACCGTCGAGAAGCGGTGCGAGATGAGGATGGTGATGCGCGTCCCGGCTGCGGCACGAACATGCTCGAAGACCGTGGCCTCGGCCTCTGCGTCCATGGCCGCGGTCGGCTCGTCGAGAACGAGGATGTCTGCGTCCTGCCGCATGAATGCTCTCGACAGCGCCACCTTCTGCCATTGACCGCCCGAGAGTTCGCGCCCTCCTTTGAACCACCGCCCGAGCTGGGTTTGATACCCATCGGGGAGTTCGTCGATGAAGGTGTCCGCCATGCCCTGAGCCGCGGCATCCTTCCACCGGGCCTCATTGGCGAAGTGGTCCACATCACCGGCGCCGACGTTCTCGCCGAGCAGCATCTGGTAGCGGGCGAAGTCTTGAAAGATGACGCCGACCCGAGCCCTCAGCGCGCTCTCATTCCACTCGCGAACGTCGAGCCCGTCCACGCAAACTCGGCCCTCCTGCGGCTCGTACAACCGCGTGAGGAGCTTGATCAGCGTGGTCTTCCCGGATCCGTTCTCGCCCACGAGCGCGAGCGCCTCGCCGGGCTTCACATGAAGGTTGACGTCGCTCAATGCGAGGCCCTCGGCGCCTGGGTAGCGGAAGCTGACCCCCTCCAGCCGGATCCCGTCGCCCCGTGTCGTCCCTTCCAGCTGGCCATCCCCGCGCGTCCCGACCTCTTGCTCGAGATACTCGTAGAGATTGGACAGGTAGAGGTTGTCCTCGTACATGCCCCCGATGGACTTGAGTGCGGCCGCGACGGCCGACTGCCCCTGCTTGAACAGCAGCAGGTACATGGTCATCTGCCCCAGCGTGATCACCCCCAGGACCGCCGTCTGGGCTATCCAACCGTAGGCGCCGTAGAAAGCGAGTGTGCTGAGCAGCCCGAGCGCGAACCCCCACAAGCCACGACGGACGGTCAACGAACGGTCCTCGCCGAACAGCGTCTCGAAGATTTTTTCGTACCGCTCGAGCAACATCGGGCCGAGGCCGAACAGCTTCACCTCTTTGACGTAGTCCTCCCGGGCGAGCACGGTCTCGAGGTAGGTCTGCTGACGCGACTGCGGCGAACGCCACCGGAACAGGCGGAACGCGTCGCCCGAGAACTTGGCCTCCGCGATGAAGGCGGGCAGCCCGGCCCCCACGAGAACCGCGACCGCCCACGGTGAGAACTGCCACAGGAGCCCCGCAAAGCTCGTCAATGCGATCGCCTGTTGACCCAGACCGAACGTCCGGCGGACCAGAGACAGCGGTCTGGACGATGCTTGCCGCCGGGCCCGGGTGAGCTTGTCGTAGAACTCGGAGTCCTCGAAGTGGGACAGGTCGAGTGTCAGCGCCTTGCGAAGAATCATCACGTTGACGCGGTGTCCGAGCATCGCCCGCAACAACGACTCGCAGACCGAGAGTCCACGCTGGACCGCCGCCATTGCCGCGACGAGGCCAAGCTCTGCGAGCACCGCTTGGAACGCGGGACCGAGTTCGACCACGCCGGTCTGTTCTCGCAGCGCGATGCCATCGACCACCGCATCGACGATCACCTTGCCCACGTAGGCGATGCCCGCAGGCAGCAGTCCACCCACCAGCGTCAACACCACCAGGACGCCGGTCAGGCCACGCGAGGTCGACCACACCAGCTCCACCGCACGGCGGCTGTACCGAAAGACGGAGAGGTAGCTGCGTAGCCCGGGCGGGGACTCGTCAGGCGGGGTCGGCGGAGGACTCAAGGTCACCCATCATGCCCCCCGGGCGCGATCGTGCAACCGACCACTCAGGTGGGTTTGGTTTGGGGCTCAGCGGACGGAGGCCGCCGGAGCGGCATCGCGGCGGCGAGCGACCAAGCTGCGGATCTCTCGGAGCGAGAATGGCTTGTAGATCTGCTCGTTCTCGACCGACTCGAGGAACTCCCGCGCGCTGGGTGTGAACGCGCCTCCGGTCATGAACACGAAGCGGCGGGCGAGTTCGGGGCGCGTCCGGCGAACCTGACTGAACACGTCCATGCCCGAAACGTCCGGCATCATGACGTCGCACAGCACGAGATCGAACTCACCCGACTCGCACAGCCGCACAGCGTCGCGGCCCGAGCTGGTCGCGGTCACCTCGTGGTTTCGCAGCGCCCGTTTGATGCCCTCGCAGACCAACGGCTCGTCGTCGATCACCAAGATGCGCATGCCCGAGCTGTGTGTCGGCGCATCACTGACCTGTGCGGTCCGCACCGCAGACGCGGCGCCACGGTCGGCGCGCAGGGAGACCGTCACCGTCGTCCCCTCGCCGACTCGACTCTCGACTCGAAGCGATCCGCCCAGCCGGGTCACGATCCCGTGGCAGATCGACAGCCCGAGCCCGGTCCCCATCCCTTGGGGCTTCGTCGTGAAGAACGGGTCGAAGATCCGGTCGACGATCTCGCTCGGGATTCCGCACCCCGTATCGCTCACCGAAATCTCCACGAAGCCGTCCTCGCTCACTCCGGTCCGAAGCTCGATCCGGTTTTTGGCGTCTTCCTCGTCGGTGATCGCATGCGCCGCGTTGACCAGAAGGTTGACGAACACCTGGGTCAGGCGACCTTCATTGCCACGAACGGCGGGGACCTCGTCGAACGTCCGCACCAGGCACGCGCGGTGCTTGATCTCGTTTCGCGAGATGTCGACCGCGACGTCGAGCACCGCGTGCACATCGACGGCTTCGTCGGGCTCGTCATCGGCAGTCCGCGAAAACCGCTTGAGGTCCCCGACGATCCGCCGGACGCGCTCGCTCCCGTCGAGCGCGTCGCGAAGAATCGTGCTGACCCGGGACTGGAGCTGAGCATCCACCGCAGCGACATCGGGAGCATGGGGGACATCGGTACGGGTGGTCCCATCGAGCGCCTCTTGGAGCAGCTCGAGGTTGGTGATGACGTACGCGAGCGGGTTGTTGATCTCGTGTGCGACCCCCGCAGCCATCGAGCCCACCGACGCGAGGCGGTCTGCCTGTTGCAGACTGGCCTGCAACTGTCGCTGCTGGGTGATGTCCTGCAGCATCGTGAACAACGCCCGCTGGCCGTTGTAGACGGCGGATGTCGCGGGAATGCATCGCACCACGCACACGCCGCCATCCACACGCCGCAAGTCCATCTCCATCGGCGGCGGCGGGACCTGCGTGCGAGAGAAGCGCTTGGAGCGACGCGCGATGACGTGGCGGTACTCGGGTTGCGCGAGGTCGACGGTCGTAGTGCCGCACAGCGCTTGCGGGCTGGTCCCGAACGTACGACCGGCGGCCGCGTTCGCGTACACGATGACGCCGTCATGCTCGGCGATCACGCCCAACGGGGAGCGCTCGATCACCCGCCCGAAGTCGGCCTCCGACCGTGCGAGCGCTTCACGAGCGGCCCGGTGACGCGCGTCGCTGGCCAGACGTCGTTGGGCGATGCGAAGTCGCGTCTTGAACAGCGCCATGTGCACCGGCTTCGCGACGTAGTCGTCCGCCCCGGCATCGAGCACCGCCGAGAGGTCATCGGGTCGATCGCGGCCAGTGACGACGAGGATGTACGGACGGTCGCCCCCGGGCAACGAGCGAACCTTGCGACACAACTGGAGGCCGTCCATTTCTGGCAGGACCCAGTCGACGACCAGGAGCTCGAACGGCTGGCGCGCATGTTCCATCAACCCACGCTCTGCTCGTTCGTAGCTCGAGACATCGAGTCCCAGCTCGACGAGCGCGTCGGCGAGGCGAGCTCGCTGAACCGCGTCGTCTTCAACAAGCAAAGTTCGCATGACAAGAATGCAACGCGGAGCGTCGCCCTACGATCATAGGCAACCGAGTCCGAAAGCGCATCCGGTTCGAGCGTCCGTTCCCGGGCCACTCGAAAACGCTCACCGTCGCAAACGTCGATACGCGTGAAGGTGTCGCAGCGCGCGCCAGCGGTCGCCGAGCCGTTCCCAAACTCGCGCGGCATTAAAATGCGCATCGGCAAGACTCGGCGCGAGCACCAGCGCGTCGGTATACGCGCGGCTCGCTCGCTCATCGCGGCCGGCGTCCTCGAGCACGACCCCAAGATTGAACAGCGCTCGTGCCCGCTCGACCCCGCCGGACCCCTCGACCGACCGTTCGTACGCACGCGCCGCCGAATCGAGCGCCCCCTTGAGATGATGCAACGCCCCACACTCGAACCATGCGGCGGCGTCCTCAGGATGTACCCGTAGGTGCCCCTCGACGATGGTCTGCGCCTGCTCCACGTTGCCGCGGGTGCGTGCCGCATCCAGCGATGCGCGCCAATGTGGCGCGGGTCGGAGCGCGCAAACCGAGCCGGTCTCCTCCTCGAACGGAAGCAGGGACTGCCCTGTGTCGGGGTCGAACGCACCTCGCGAATCTGCGAGCGCAAGGGTGCGACCCCGCGCCCGAATGTGGACGGCGCTCGGATCGTCATGCCGAGCCAGAGCCTGTGCGACCCGAGTCACCGGCAGGCTCGGGAATGAAGACCACCCGCGCACCCGGCTCAGATCGGCCCACGAGAATCGGTGCCCCCGCGGGCCGCGTCTGGGATGAAGCAACCCATGCGCGACCCAGCGGCGGACGGTCGAGGGAGAAATCCCGCCAAGCTTCGCGACTTCGGCCGTGCTGAAAACCCGCGCGGCCCTCGGGTCAGGACCCATCGGCCGCTTCGTCTTCGCGCGGCAGCTCGGTCGACACCGGCCCCTTGCGGTCGTCGGCAGCGTCGATGCGCAAGCTCTCCTTGAGCGCGGACATCAGATCGATGACCTGAGACTTCGGGCTCGCGGTCGGCTCCTGCGTGATGTCTTCGCCGTCGACCTTCCGCGCGATCACGGCCTCGACCCGGGTCCGCACATCGTCGGTGTACTTCTCGGGGTTGAAGGTCTGCTGCGCGCTCTGTTCGATCAGCCGCATCGCGAGTTCGAGCTCTCCCTCGTCCACCTCGGCCTCGGGGATGCCAACATCGGCCAAGGAGCGGACTTCGCCCGGATAGTGCAGCTGCTGAAGAATGATGCCCTCGGGGATCGGGCGCAGCAGGACGAGGTACTGCTTGCCGCGAGCCGCATACTTCGCGAGCGCAACCAGGCCCGTCTTGCGCAGCGCGCTGGCGAGCAGATGGTATGCCCGCGCCGCCGCTTCGTCGGGATTGAGGTAGTACGACTTCGCGTAGTACAGCGGGTCGACCTTCTCGATCGGGACGAACTCGGTGATGTCGATGCCCCCGGTCGACTGCTCCTCCACCGCCTTGAGTTCCTCGGCGTTGAAGGTGACGTACTGCCCCTTCGCGAACTCGTATCCCTTGATCGTGTCCGTCCGCGGCACGACTTCCTCGTCTTTGGGACAGAAGAACTGCTGCTTGACCCGAGTGCCACACGCCTCGTGCAGGGTGTTGAAGCGGATCGCATCGGACGGAGAGACCGACGGAAACAGCTTCACCGGGATCGAGACCAGCCCAAAGGCCACGGTCGCCGACGAGATGGCACGGGCAGGCATGAAAGCCATAGTATCCAACGGCAGGCCCGTGAGCGAAAAGTCCGACAGCGAGGGGAGCGCCCCCGACGAGCTCGACACGTACCGCGCGAAACGGAGCGCCGATCGAACGGGTGAACCTTTCGACGGCGAGACCGCCGCATCCGCGCGACAAAGCGCCGAGGGCCCCCGACACTTCGTGGTTCAACAACACGCCGCCCGCCGGCTGCACTGGGACGTGCGGCTGCAGTTTGGCGCAGTGCTGCGCTCTTGGGCGGTGCCGCGCGGGCCCTCACTCGACCCCACGGTCAAGCGCCTCGCCGTCCGGACTGAGGACCACCCGCTGGACTACATCCACTTCGAGGGCGTCATCCCGCAGGGCAACTACGGAGCCGGCGCGATGATCGTGTGGGACCGCGGCACCTGGACGCCGCTCGAGGACCCCAGTGGCGACAAGCTGTTGTTCGAGCTGAGGGGGCACAAGCTCCGCGGTGTCTGGACGCTGGTCAAGACCAAGGGCAAGGGTCACGGCGAGGGCGCATGGCTGCTGATCAAGAAGCCGGATGACGCCGCCCGACCCGGCGCGTCGCAGTTCGACCCCCGGTCGATCCTCTCGGGGCTCACCGTGGAGGAGCTCGCTGGCGGGCAAGACCGGGCGCGGGAGATTCGGGATGCGATCGTTGGCCACGCCCCACGCAGCACCGTCGATGCACGCACCGTCGTGCCGATGTTGGCCGTGCCCCGAGACGACGCCTTCGATGACCCCGCCTGGGTCTACGAGCTGAAGTACGACGGATACCGCCTGGTGTGCGGAAAGGGCGACGACGGCGTCGTCCTGCGCTACCGAAGCGGCAAGGAAGCCACTGCGGCCTTTCCCGAGATTCGCCGGGCGCTCGAGGCCCTCCCCTTCGGTCGGTTCGTGGTCGACGGCGAGGTGGTGGTGCTCGATGATGACGCGCGGCCGAACTTCGGGCGGCTTCAGAAACGGGGGCTGCTGCGGCGTGGGTTGGACGTCGAAACCGCGACGCGCGAGCATCCGGTCACGCTCTACGCGTTCGACCTGCTCGCCTTCGACGACTACGACGTGCGGTCCTTGCCCTTGACCGAACGCAAGGCGCTGCTGCGACGCCTTCTCCCGCCAGCAGGTGTCGTCCGCTACACCGAGCACATCGAAGGCCAAGGGCAGGCGCTCATGGACCACGTCCGGCGCCTCGGCGTCGAAGGTATCGTCGCCAAGCGTGCCGCCGCCCCGTATCGCGCCGGGCGGCACGACGACTGGATCAAGGTCCGCGTCGTCGCGACCCACGACTTCGTGGTCGCCGGGTTCACGCCGCCTTCGGGGGGACGGCCCGGCCTCGGCGCACTCTTGGTGGCCGCATACGATGGCGAGACCCTGCGCTCGTTCGGACGCGTCGGAACGGGCTTCGACGACGCCACGTTGCGGCGGCTCACCAAGGAGCTGGCGGAGCACACGTGCGACGCACCCGCGCTGGTCGGAGAAAACCTCCCCAAGAATGCAACCTGGGTCGCGCCGCGCCTGGTCGTGGAGGTCCGCTACAAACACGTGACCGAGGGCGGAAACCTGCGTCACCCCGTATTCGTCCGCCTCCGCGAGGACAAGTCGCCGCAGGCCTGCACGATCCCCGGCGGGGAGCCGCTGTTGGAGGTCGAGCCCGAAGCTCCCCCCGCCCCCCTCGGTGCGCTGTCCTCTGCGCCGCGAAACGTCGCACTCACCAATCCCGACAAGGTTTTCTGGCCCGGCCAGGGCTACACCAAGCGAGACCTATTCGAGTTCTACCGAGACATCTCACCGTGGCTGCTGCCCTACCTGCGGGACCGCCCGCTGGTGCTGACCCGCTATCCCGATGGCATCGACGGCAAGTCGTTCTTCCAAAAGAACGCCCCGGCCCATGTCCCGGACTGGATCCGCACCCGAATGATGTGGAGCGAGCACGCCCAGCGGGAGATTCACTACTTCGTGTGCGACGACTTGGACGCACTCCTGTACGTCGCGAATCTGGGGACCATTCCTCTACACGTGTGGGGCTCGCGGCTTGCGTCCCTGCAGCACCCGGACTGGGCGATCCTCGACCTCGACCCGAAAGACGCCGCGTTTTCTGACGTCATCCGCATCGCCGAGCACCTGCGCGGGCTTTGCGAGCAGCTGGGTCTACCCCATGTGCTCAAGACCAGCGGCGCCACCGGTCTGCACATTCTCGTGCCGCTGGGCCGCCAGTGTACCTACGAGCAGTGCCGGCTTCTGGCGAGATTGCTCGCTCAGGTCACCGTCGCCGCCCTGCCCGACATCGCCACGGTGCAGCGCTCGCTGAGGGCTCGTCGCGGCCGGGTCTACATCGACGCGCTCCAGAACGGCCACGGCCGTCTGTTGGTCTCCCCGCTGTGTCTGCGCCCGCGCCCCGGTGCCACCGTGTCGATGCCGCTGCAATGGCACGAGCTGGGCCCCGGGTTGGACCCGACCGACTACAACATCCGCAACGCTCGCGACCGGATGCAGCGGCTCGGCGAGGACCCCTTTGCGGCGGTGCTTCGAGAGCGGCCCGACCTGCCCGCGGCCCTCGACGCGCTCGCTCGTTTGCTGCAATCGTGACCCGGATGCCCTCGGCGCCCCAGGCTCTGACCTTCCCCGGCCACCCCGACCGACCCGACGTCAAGGCCCTATGGCTGCGTCCACGCGGCGCCAAAGCGGTCTACGTGCTGGCCCACGGTGCCGGGGCAGGGATGGAGCATGCGTTCATGGTGGCGATGGCCGATGCTCTGGCGGGCCACGGCGTCGCCACCCTGCGCTTCATGTTCCCGTACATGCAGGGGGAATCCCGGCGACCTCCGGACGGCGAGAAGATCTTGCGGGCCACGCTCACCGCCGCCGCCGCGGAGGCCGTTCGCCGTGCCCGCGGCCTGCCTGTCTTCGCAGGCGGCAAGTCGATGGGCGGCCGAATGACATCCCGCGCGATGGCGGACAGCGACCTCCCGGACGTCCAGGGGTTGGTGTTCCTCGGTTTCCCGCTGCATCCGGCCGGCAAACCGTCCGACGAGCGCGCGACCCACTTGTCCGACGTCTGCGTACCGATGCTGTTTGTCCAGGGAACACGTGATCGGTTGGCAACCCTAGATCTGCTGCAGCCGGTGCTGGACGGGTTGTCAGACCGGGCGACGCTGCACATCGTGGACGGTGGAGACCACTCGCTGGCCGTCCCGAAGCGGAGCGGCCGAACCTCCGAGGAAGTCCTCGAGTCCGTCGCGGGCCACATCGCAGCCTGGATGACGAGTGTAACTGGATGAGGTCGCCCTCACGCGTCCCTACCGAGCGCGACCCACTGATATAGTTCGCATCCTCTCATGACACCGAGAGGGAGGACGCGAAGACGTGGCTGGAGTTCGACGGGAGAACGAAACAAGAACGTCCACGGACGCCCCTGCGGGGCAGTCCTTTGCCGCCGCCCTGGAGGCGGTCGGGGAGACACCTCAGGACTTGGAGGCGTGGGACCGTCTCGAGTCCCTCGCTGACAGTCTGGATCGGCCGGACGAGATCGGCGCGGCGTACCGCGAGGTTCTCGGGGCGGACGTTCCCCACGACGTTTGGAAGACGCTCGCCGAGCGTGCGGCCCGCTTTCACGACGAGTGGTTTGGCGACAGCCCGGACGAGATGTTGGGCGTCCTGCGCCCGGTTCTGGAAAAGGACCCCACCGCGGACTGGGCCTTCGAACGGCTGCTCGTCGTCCTCACCAACGCCGAGCGATGGGACGACCTGCTCGACCAATACGATCACGCCCTGCAGCACACCCGCGAGCCCAAGGCCCGCGCACGTCTGCTGCACGACGCAGCGCATACCGCCAAAGACTTCGCCAAGCGCCCTGGCCGTGCGGTCGACTACCTTCAGCTGCAACTCGAACTCGACCCGAGCAACCTCAAGCTCGCCCTCAACATCGAGCGACTGCTCGAGCGGCAGAACCGGTGGGAAGACCTCGTCGAGCTCTGGCAGAACCGCCTGCCCGAGCTCCCCGCCCCCGACGCCCGCAAAGCCCGGCTTCGCATCGCGCAGATCTCCCTGGGTCATCTCGAAGCCGCCGGACCCGCGCTCGAAGAGCTGCGCACGCTCGTCGAAGAATCGCCCGGTCACCCCGAAGCGTGTGCCGAACTCGAGACGTTGTTGCGTGGAGCGGACTTCTCCGACACCGCGCGGCTCGAAGCGCTCGCGCTGCTGCGAACCAACTACAAGGTCGCAAGTCGCCCCGAGGACCTGGTCGAGGCGTTGCTCATCGCCCTGAGTTTTGCGACCGGACCGCAGCGCATCGCGCTGCGCCGCGAAGCAGGATCGCGCCTGGCGATCCTGGGCCGTGATGCCGATGCGCTGGAGCACTACGCCCAGCTGCTCGCCGAAGAACCCTCCGACGCCGACGCGCGCCGACAACTTCGGGAGCTCGCGCTTCGATCCGAGCTGCACCCAGCCCACATCGACGCCCTCGTCGGCGCCGCGACCCATGCCGACCCGACCCAGGGGTCCGTGCTCTACATCGAAGCGGCGTCCATCGCCAAGACGCGATGCGACGACGCGCCTCGGGCCATCGCGCTGTTTGGCGAGGTCGCCAAGCAAGGCGATGCCGACCCCACGATCGCTCTGAGTGCAGCACACCAGCTCAACGAGCTCCTCGCCGCCTCCGGGGACACGGCCGCGCGTATCGATGTGCTCGAGCGCATCGCCACGCTGGAGACCGCTCCGGTGGTGCGCCGCGCGGTGCTCGGCGAAGTCGGCCGCCTCGCCGATGAGCTCGACCAACCCGACCGCGCGCTTGCGGCGTACGACTCCCGACGCCAGGCAGACGCCGCCGACGCAGAGGCGCTCGACGCCACGATTGGGCTGCTCGAGAAGCGCCAGCGCTGGGAACCGCTGTGCGATGCGCTGGCACAACGAGCCACGTCGACCTCGGTTCATCAGCAGCGCCGCGCCGACCTGATCCGTCTTGCGCGGGTCCAGGAGACGCAGCTCGACAACATCGGCACCTCGATCGACACCTGGTTGCAGGTCCGCGAGGAGTTTGGTGACGAGGCCGAGACCGTCGGTGCGCTCGATGGACTGATGGCCACCGCGATGCGCTTCGAGGAACTCTCGGAGATCCTCGACGATGCCGCCGCCACCCGCCGGCTCGGTGCCGCGAAACTGCTCTCACGATTGGGAGAGCTTCACCGTCTCCACCTGAACTTGCCGGCCGACGCAGCCGGCTTCTACGCGCAGGCGCTGTCGGTCGAGCCGCACGATGCCACCGCGCTGGGCGGGCAAAAAGCGCTGCTCGAGGAACCAGCCGTGGCAGGAACCGCGGCGGAGTCGTTGGCGTCCGCCTTCCGTGAGACCGAGCAGTGGGCTCCCCTGCTCGAACTGGTCAACACCCGCGTCACCGAAGCACGCGACCGCTTCGCCGCCGTTGACGTCCTGCGGGAGGCCGCGCGCCTACACGAGCAGCAGTCCGGCGATGCCCGTGCGGCCCTCGATGCCGTCAGCCGGGCCCTCACCGCGGACCCGGATGCCGTCGCCCTCGAGGCCGAGGTCATGCGGCTGGCCGAACTCAGTGAGGACTGGAACCGTGCCGCAACCGCCCTCGAAGAGGCCGGCAGCATGGCGCAATCGAATGCACGTGCCGCCGCCTTGTTCCGACGCGAGGCCTCGATTCGCCAGGACCATCTGTCCGACGCGAGTGGAGCGGTCGATGCGTTGGGCCGGGCCGCCGAACGACAGCCGGATGACCTGCCGATCCAGCGCGCATTGATCGAAGCCAGCGCCCGCGCAGGGGACTGGGCTGCGGCCGCCAAAGCTGCGATGGACATCTGCCGGGCTCGCGAGCTGCTCGACGAGGATGTCCTCGTCGCGCTCGCGCAAGCCGCGGACGTCACCGATGGCTGGACGCCGCTGCTCTCGGCCCTCGACGAGGCCCTCGCCGACGTCTCAGGCCTCCCCACGGCCGTGGCCCGCGACCTGTACGCGCAAGTCGGCCGATGGCACCTCGACAACCGTGACGACCTCTCTGCAGCGGAGACCTCCGCCCGCAACGCGCTGGGGTTCGCCGCCGGGCACCGCCCCACCCTCGAGTTTCTCGCCGACCTGCAACGAAAGGTCGCCGAGGCATCCCAAGGCGACGAGCCGCCGCTTTGCGGGACACTCCTGGAGATCGACGCGCTCTCCGACCGAGACCTCGACCCGCTCTCCGAAGCCGCCGAGATTGCGCTCGCCGCCGAGTCCAACCCCGACTTCCGCCGCCAGCTGTTCTCCCGGCTGTACCGCAAGGCCGCGCGCCTGCTCGCCGCCGCCGAACCCGTTCTGGGTGAGCGCGACCCCGAGGGCGTCTTGACCTGGGCACTCGAGGCCCTCGTTGCCCTCGATGCGGCCGCTGGCCGCGACGAGGACGCGATCAAAGTTCTCGTCGCCGCGACCCAGATGCCTCTGTCGGCGGACGCCGTCGCAGACCTTCGCCTGCGCGCCGCTCGCCTGTGTCGGGAGCGAGAGGACCACGACCAAGCGATCGAGCTGTTGTTCCGAGTGCTCGACACCCGCGAGGAGCTGGGCCTGGTTCGCGAACTCGCCGAGCTGTGCGACGCCCAAGGACGTACCCTCGCCCTGCTCCAGCTGCGGCAGCGAGAGCTGAATCTGACGACCGAGCCCGCGCGAAAGCTCGAGCTGCGACTGCTGCTCTCGAAGCTGGTCGGTGACGTCGAAGCCAAGAGCGGCCGCGAGCAGAGCCTGCAGGAAAACCTGGCCGAGACGCCGGGGCATTCCGAGACCATCGCCGCACTCACCGAGGTGCTGATGCAGCGGGGCCAAGCGGAGTCGCTTGCTCAAGTCCTCGAGTCTCAGGCGCGCACGCTGGAGGGTCTCGAGCAGCCCGCGGCCGCCGCGAAGCTCTGGAATGACCTGGCCGCGCTCGTCCAGGAGTCGTTCTCGGACGCGGAGCGGGCCATCGGTGCCCTGGGACATGTGGTCGAGCTCTCGCCCACCGTCGAGGCGCTGGACCAGCTCGCCCGACTTCATCTTCAGCGCGAGCGCCCGGCAGAAGCCGCGGCGGTCCTGCGACACCGGCTCGAACACACGGACGAGGCGGGCCAGGTCGCCATCATGCTGCGCCTGGCCCGAGCCGAGATCGCCGCAAGCGCCGAGGCGGACGCATCGCGCACGCTTCAGACCGCGTTCGACCAGGCGCCCGATCATGCCGAGGTCCGAAAGCTCCTGGTCAAGCTGTGCCGCGAGCGCGAGCAGTGGGAGCCCTTGGCCCGTGCCCTGACCGTCGCGTCCGAGCACGTCTCCGATCCAGAGACGCTACTCGCCTACGCGCGGGAAGCCTCGGACCTGTACCACGACCGCCTGGGCACCCCGGCCGAAGCGGTTGCCGTCCTCGAGCGAGCGCATGCCGAGCACCCCGAGGATCGCGACCTACAGGCCCGCCTTGCGGCCAGCCTTCGCGCCGCTGGAAATCTCGATCTCGCCCGCACGATGCTGGAAACGCTGGTCACGGCATTCGGCCGTCGGCGATCCCCGCAACGGGCCGCCGCGCACCTCGAACTCGCCCGCGTCGCCCACGCGCAGGGGGACACCTCGACTGCGACCGACCAGCTGGAGCTTGCGTCGGGCATGGACGCCAACAACCCGGCAATTCTGCAAACGCTTGCCGAGTCCGCCCGAGACACCGGGCAGCACGACCGAGCCGAGCGGGCCTACCGCAGCCTGCTGCTCCATGCACGCCGCCGGGACCCGGAGTCTGGCGTTGGGCCGGGCGAACCGCTAGGTCCTCGCACGGCCGGTGACGGACGCATCGGAGCCGCCGAGGTCCTTCACGAGCTCAGCCGCATCGCCCGGGACCGCGGCGATGAGGACCAAGCGCAGGAACTCATCGAGTCGGCCATGGAGGCGCTGGCCGAGCGCCCCTCGGAGGGTCCGCATCTCGCTGCCCGACTTCGAGATCAGGGCGAGCACACGCTTCTTGGGCGGGTGATCCAGGCACGCCTGAGCGCGGCCGACACCCCACGTGCCCGCGCCGCCGTCCTCGGCGAGCTTGCCGACCTGCAGGCCGAGCATCTGGGTGACCCCAAGGCTGCGCTCGACTCACGGCTTCAAGCCTTGCGTGCCGCGCCCGGCGACCCGGACAACCACGAGAAAGCCCGTGCCCTCGCCGTCGCAGCCGGCGACGCAGAGGCCTACGTCGGCGTGGTCGAGCATCTCCTCGACAAGGCGCGGCGGACCACAGACGCGTACGTGCGATGCGAACTGCTGCTACGGCTCGCCGAGGCCTGCCAAGTCGACCGCGGCGACGCGACGAAGGCATCGGAGCTGTTGCACAGGGCCGAGGAGCTCGGTGTCCGCGAAGTGGACGTCTGGCGAGCGGCGGCCCGCATTGCGAGCGCCAGAGGCGACACGACAACCCAGATGGCCTACCTCGAGAAGTTGGCAGAACTGGGCGAGGACGCGACCGAGACACGCGCCGACGCGTTGTACCGAATGGCCGAAGTTCACCTGGCCGCCGGGGACACAGGCGATGGTCAGCGAGCACTCGAGGATGCCTTGCAGATGACACCGCGCCCCGAGCGGGCCTGCCGGATCCTCGCCCGAGCGACCGCCTCCGAGAACACGCCGCGCGAGCTCGTCGTCCTGTACGAACGCGTGGCCCGGAGCACTGGGGACGACGGCACGCTGCTGGACGCCTTGGAACGCGCAGCCGCACTGGGTCACACCGAACCCGAAGGGGTCAAAGAGGCCGTGCAACTCGCCGAGCGCCTCGGCGACCACGCTCGCAGTGAGGAGCTGATGCTTCGGGCGGTTGACGTCGCCGCGGGGACGCTCGAAGGCGTCGGCCGGGCAACATGGGCGCTGCTCGGACTCGCCACCGGCCGGCAGGAGGCCTCTGATGTCCCGGGAGCCACAAAGTGGCTGTGCGAGGCGATCGAAGCCGATGCGGAGCTCTCCGGAGTTCGCCCGCTCGCGGAGTCGATCGCGACGACGGGACGCGACAGCGGCGACCTGAGCTTCGCCGTTCAGATCTACGAAGCTCTGCACCAACGCGACGCGACGGCCACAGACGTATGGCGACCACTCGCGGGGTTGTATCGCGAGCTCGGCGACCTCGACCGGCTCTCCCGCCTCGTCGAAGACACCGTCGACTCGATCACGGGCACCGAAGAGCGCATGGCCCTGCGCTTGGAACTCGCCCAGACGCTCCTGGCCGCGGACCGGGTCGATGACGCGATCGATGCGCTCCGCAACCTGCTTGCCGAAGACCCAAGTCATGAAGACGCGGGGGCGTTGCTGATGCGGGCCTACACCCAGTCTGGCCGCCACGAGGACGTGATGGACCTGCTGCGAGAGCGCTTGCTCTCGGCGCAGGGTGACGGAGTTCCCGAGCCCGTGGTGGCAGCCGCGCGCACCCTCGCGGGCTACCAGCGCGAACATGGCTCGGCGGAAGAATCCGTCGACACCCTGCGTTCTGCGCTGGAGTGGGCCCCCACGGACGCCTCGTTGCTGCGTGACGTCGCCCAGACGCTCGCTGGCGACAGCGACAACGTCGGTGCCCGCACCGAGGTCCTGCAACAACTCCTCGCGACGCAGCAAGGGGATGAGGCGGCCGAGACGGCGCTCGAGTTGGCCCGGATTGCCGCGTCCAACGAAGATGCGCAGGCCCGGACGGACGCACTCGCCCAAGGGTTTGCGTTGGCGCCCGAACGCGAGGACCTCCGCGAGGCATTGGAGGAAGCGTACGAAAGTGCCGGGGATTTTCGCGGCTTGGCGGAGCTTGTCGTCAGGACCGCGGAGGCGGAGGCCGACCCCGCGACACGCTCCAGCTTGCTGCGGCGTGCGGCGTCTATCCATCGCGAGCTGCTGATGGATGCGGACGGAGGCAGCGACCTGCTGGCTCGCGCTCGCGAAGCCAACCCGGGCGACCCCGCGCTCACGATGGACTTGGCGGGCACCCTCGCCGCGTCGGGTGAGACCCAGCAAGCGCAGGACCTCGTGTCGGAGCTTCTGGAACGCGACGACATTGATGCCAACCTGCGCCATCAGCTACTGAGCACCCGGGCGGACTTGCGGCGGCAGCTCGGCGACCTCGCCGGCACCGTCACGGACCTCGAGCAGGCCTATCCGGGCGACCCCGAAAACCTCGGAGCCGCGCTCATCGACGCCCTCGACATGCAACGCGTGACTGCAGCCGGCGACGACGATACCGCCCTGGAGCGTGACGCCACATTGCGAATCGGCGCGCTGGCGACCGCACACGGCGACGTTGAGCGGGCCGAGGAAACGTTGACCGACTGGGTCGAGCGCAATCGCAAAGATGCGGAAGCCCTACGAATGCTCCGCGACCTGGTCGCGGTCCGTGAGGACTGGGCGTCCGCGGCCAAGCTCAACGCGCGACTGGTCGCCGTGGAAACCGGTGATGCACAGGTCGATGCGGCGCTGCGACTTGCGGACGCGTGCGCCCGCCAAGGCGCTCCGGGCGAGGCGCGACCAGGACTGGAACACGCGCGGCGAAAGCAGCCCGAGAACCGGGCCATTCGCGACGCACTTCGGGACATCTACGAACAGTCAGGCGCGCACAAGGAGCTGGCGAAGATCCTGGTCCAGGAGGCGGACGAGACCGATGACCCGGAGATTCGGCTGCCGTTGTTGCGGCACATCGCCGAGCTGTTCCTCTCCGACGGTGATGCGCAGGGCGCGACCGCGGTTCTTGCACAGGTGCTGGAGCTGGCCCCCGGGGACACCGCCGCATCGGTGCGGCTGGCCGACGCTCACATGGCCCAAGGCTCACTCGACGAAGCCGCCACCATCCTCGAAGGGGCCGCCGCCGCGCTGCCGAGCCAACGGGGACCCGAGCCCGCGCTCGTCTACCAGCGGTTGGCCCGGGTCTCGGGAAGCCAGGGCGACACCACGAAGCAACTGGAGTTGCTGCTGCAGGCCTTTGCCTCCGACAAACAAAATGGGGACATCGCGGCGGAGCTGGCCGACCTGGCCGAGGTGCTCGAGGAGTGGGACACCGCCGTTCGGGCGCTCCGCACGATCACGATGATCGAGGGACCCTGCCCGGTGAGCCGGCCGCAGGCGTTTCTGCGCCAAGCTCAGATCGCACTACACCGCGGAGACCGCCAGCGCGCGGTGCTGTGGGCCCGCAAGGCCAAGCACGAGGGGCCGGACGACCCCGACGTCGACCAGTTCCTGGCCCAGCTCGAGGGCTGACCGGGACAGTTTGGGTCTTCCTGCCCCCCCGGGCATCCGCGAACACGAAGAGCGGGACCTCGGGTTCATGGCTCGTGCCCGAACCCCTCTGCACATCCCGTGAGAGGCGTCACAGGTCATCCTCGTGGCACATTCACGACCGAGGATGGGCTCCGGACACTCACCGGGCATGCGAGTGTCGATCGTCTTCCTGGTGTTGCTCGGCGGATGTTTCGAATCGGCGAGCAGCGAGGGCAGTGCTGGCGACGACTCCGGCACGGCCGCCTCCGACTCTTCGTCCGAGCCTGATCCGGAGTGCGATCCGCAGACGCAGCGTTCGTTCTGCGACGCCGGCGAGCTGGTCGAATGCGGCGCGGCGGGCACGTTCGAGGTCTCAGGCTGCGGCACCGATGCGCTGTGTGCCGAAGGCAGCGACGGAGCCGACTGCGTGTGGCGGCTCGGGCAGCCCTGTGATGGCGACGCTCCCCCGATCTGCTGGGACCCAGGAGGCGTGCTCAGCTGCACCGAGGGCTTCTGGGCGTTCGAAGGCTGCGACACGTCCGAGCGCTGCAAACAACGCTACCGCGACGCGGCCTGCATTCCCCTCGAGCAGGGCGATTGCGAGTACGCCGACTACGTCCCGCACTGCGAGGGGCAGGATCTGGTGCAGTGCGGGGTTTTCGACGTCGAAACGAGGACGGCGTGCGAAGTCGGGACTGCTTGCAAGAGCACGCTGGATGGAGCCGCCTGCATCGACGACGCTTCGGTTGCCTGCGACCCCGATGAGTCCGCGGGCCAATGCGTGGCGCCGAACGAAGTCGAGTTGTGCGACCCGAGCACCGGTTGGACGGAGCGATTCGCCTGCCCACAGGACGACCAATGCCTGGCGACATCCGCCACAGTCGGTTGTTTCCCTGCCGACGCGCAGACGTGTGACCCCGACACCATGGGTCCGACGTGCACAGACGGTATCGCGCGCGGGTGCAGCTCGCTTGGCGTGACCTACGAGCAACTGTGCACCGACGAACAACGATGTGCGATCGACGGGACCTGTGTGTTCGGCTGCGACCCGGTCGCCGCGTGCGTCGACCTCGATGCGGAAGCTTGCGCCGAGCCGCTCGATTCGTTCTGCGGAGACGAGACGCTCGAGGTTTGCTTCGACGGGTCGCAGATCGGCGGTTTTCCGTGTCCGGGTTGCACGGAGGACGACAGTGGTGCCACCTGCGAGTGACGCTCCGGACGGCCTCATCGCCCAGCTCGTCCAAGGTATCGACGCTCTGAGTCCCCCGAGCGCCTCACCGGGCCCGCACGTACCGGCCCGGCGCAGCCTCCGTGACCCATCCTCCCGCCTCGGCCTCGGTCAACGCCACCGCCCCGGCCAGCGGATCGTCGAAGTCATCGACGGTCGCAGCCGACTGCCGGTCGAGGATCGACTGCAGCGCGCGGAGCTCCGGCGGCCAAACCTCGACCCCGCCCAGGCCATGCAACGCCTCGGTCAGCCGAGCTTGGACGCCCGGCGGATCCGGCGGACCCAGGGACCTGGCGCCCCTCTCGAGCGCCCACGCGACCCCAGCGGTCCCCACGACCCCGCACACGGGGACGTCCGTGCGAAGCGCCAGCGCCAGCGTTCCCTGGGTGCCCGAGCGTGCGCCGGCCTCGATCGCGACGACATGGGAGGCGAGCTGCACGACGAGCTGGTTGCGGCTGCTGAACATCCCCCGGCGAAGGCCCGCGCCGGGCGGGTGCGGACACACGACCGCCCCACCCGCCTGCACGATCTCCTGGAACAGAGGGATGTGGTCCGCGGGGTACAGAGCATCCGGCGGGCCCGGCAGGACCGCGATCTGGGGCAACCCGACCCGCACCGCCGCCCGGTGGGCACACGCATCGATGCCCACCGCGCCCCCGGACACGAGGGCCATGCCGCTGAGGGACAGGGCCTCGATGACGCCCGGAACACACGCCATGAACCGCCGCCGCGACGCCCGGCTTCCGATGACAGCCACCTTGGGGACCGCAGGGATCCTGCCCGCGAGGTACAGGGGGCGGGCCCAGCGTAGACCGAGGGCACCTGGGGAGACCGCCGAAAACTCCAGCATGCCCACCGAGTCGACCACCGCGACCGAGCGTTGCACCTCATCCGGCGGTGAGCGTGCCGTAGGCGGATGCGGCTACACAGAGCGCCAGCACCACCCCGGCGATCACCCGCTGCCGCTTCGCCGTCATCACCCGAAGAATCCGCAGGCCGATCGCGTTGCCAAACAGGATTCCGACCCCGCACCCGACCGAGAGCAAAAGCGTTTGGGAGTCGATGATGCCCGAGGCCCCGTACATCGCGATGCGCACGGCCGACACGGACACCGAGGCGATGGCTGCGGTGGCCACGAAGCCCGCGCCCGAGAGTCCCGCACCGAGCATGATCGCCGGCAACAGTAGGCCACCGACCCCGGCCGCGGCCGCCAGAAAGCCCACCCCAAAGCCTCCGGGGGCCAACATGCGCCGGCCGAACGTCCGCGGAATCTTGCCGGAGAACTCGGCCACACCCAGCAGCGTGGCCGACAGCAGGATCCACCAGACCGCGCCTGGCGGCAGGGCCACCAGGGTCACGGCGCCCACGACCGTGCCCGGAACCGCGCCAAGGCACAGGGCAGCAGCGGCCTTGCTGTCCCACTGGCCACGCATCTTGAGCACCCGGTGCCCATGGCCAAGCATCAAGGCAGGAGCCCCGATGGCGAGGGCCGGAGCCGGGCCCAGAAGCAGCGAGAGCCCCAGCGTGACGACCAGCCCACCCCCGAAGCCGGCCGCAGACGTGAGCACGCCAGCGAGGACACCGAGAACGGTCGCGACCAGGGCCACGTCGAGGGAGAGCATCTCCACGGCCCGGTTATGCGCCCTGTGAAGGGAGGGCGCCAATCGAATCATTTTTCCAATACGATAAACACTGCTTATGTTTGATGAGTTCCGATACTTCGTCGCTATCGTGGAGGCCGGGACGTATCGCCGCGCGGCGCAACGCCTGCACCTGACCCAGCCGGCGCTGTCTGCCGCCGTGACGCGGTTGGAGGGAGCCGTCGGTGCACGCATCCTCGATCGCGGGCGCCGCGGCGCGAGTGTGACCGCGGCCGGGGGCGCCCTGCTGCCCCACGCCCGCGCCGCCCTGGCCGCGGTCGAAGCCGGGACGCGTGCCGTCGCCGAGATCGAGGGGCTGCGGGACGGTGAGGTGCGCCTGGCCGCGGGCGCGACGGCCTGCACGTACCTGCTTCCTTCGATCCTCTCCCACTACCGCGACGAACATCCCGGCATCCGGTTTCTGCTGCGGGAAGCCTCCGCGGACGAGGCTCTCGAGAACCTGCACGCTGGGGACATCGACATCGCGGTGACCACTGCCGAAGGAGGAGAGCCCTGGTACACCGACGAGCTGATCTTGGTGCGCGCGCCGGACTTCGAGCGACCACGCGATGTTGCCCGGGCACCCTTCGTCACGTTCGGTCGCCGAAGCACCTCCCGGGCTCTGCTCGACGGGCTCTTCCCGGACGCCGATGTCGTCATGGAACTCGGCTCGATCGCCGCCGTCAAAGGCAACGTCCGTGCCGGCATCGGTATCGCGCTGGTGAGCCGCCACGCGGTGGAGCGAGACCTCGCGCAGGGACTGCTGGTCAAAATCCCCCACCGCGGAACGCCCGTGAAGCGCCTGCTCTCCCTGGTTCACTTCGGTGAGGCTCGGCTGCCGCCCGCAGCGGCCGCACTTCGGAAGCTACTACTCAGCCCCCACGGAAAGCCTACTTTCCGAACTTGAAGCCGGTCTCGGCCTCGGCACTGTTGCCGTCTCTCTCGACGGTCGCCCGCGTCTCGGCCTTGGAGCCCGCCGCATCGGACGCGTTGCGTGGCTGGGATGGGTCCTCGCCCTGGAGTTCAGGCCCTTGCAGCTCGACGTGATCGCCCTGCTCGAGCTCGCGACGCGAGTACACGACCGCGGCCAGCGACATGTTCTCCTGCACTTCGACAACGAGAAGCGCACCGGTCACACGACGCGGCCAGCCTTCCTCGTAGGGGATGTTGAACACACGCTTGGGCGTGTACTCGTCGCCCTTTCGAATGACCCGAAGGACGTTCCCCACCTCGACGCCGCTGCTGGCCCCGAGGTTGACGATGACGAACTGCTGATCGCCTGCGAGCGTCTCCAACGGGCGAGACTTCCGCGTCTTCTTCATCTTGATGTTGGTCGGACCGGTCCCGGTCAGCGACGCAGCGATCACGCCTGTTGCCGAAGCCGTTGCCTCTTTGGTCTCGATCCGCCGGTAGACGCGCCGTAGCGGCCCGACCCGGTAGCCGCGCTCGACCGGGTTGATCGCCTTGGTGATCGTGCCTTCGGCCGCTTTGCGGGCCACGCTGTCGACCTCGACCTCGCCCATGAGCTGGACGATGTATCCCAGGATCTTCTTGCCCTCGGGGTCCCTGACCTCGCGTGTCGGCGAGTACACCACCAGCCGCTCCCCGGGGATGGGCGGGTTGCCATTGTCGTAGCTCATGTACACGGTGTCCAGCGTGGACAACATGACCTTGGCATCACCGCCGCCGCTGACCTTCATCGAGGTGTCGAAGTCGGCTGCGTCGACGAACGCGACCTGGTTGAGCAGGTAGGTGCCCTCCCCACGGCCTCGCGGAAGCTGAGTTCGCTTGTATTCGATCGTCGGGGAGTCATCACGCCGACGGCCCTGAAGGGGGTCGTACAGCCGAATCCGGTCGCCTGGGAAGATCCAGTGCGCGTTGGTGACGTGCTCGTTCCACGACCAAAGCTTGGGCCACAAGTAGGGGTCGACGAGGTAGTAGCCCGAGATGTCCCACAGCGTGTCACCGCGTTGGACGATGTGATAATCGGGCGCATCGTCGGTGTAGCCCGGCTCGTTGGGGGCCAGGTTGGGATCGTAGATCTGCAGGCCGCTGATCAGGCTTCCGTCCGGGGCCACGGTCGTCGCAGTCGATCCGAACGCGCCCCCTTCTGAGGCACCCGGTGCAGCGCGGCGGCGCGACCCAGGGTCGGAGGCGCTGTTCGGGGAGAACTCGGCACCAGGAGACGGAGCTCCCGTCGCCGCCCTGACCGCAGGGGACACGGTCGGAGCCGCTGGAGTCTCTGCCGACGAGGATGGTTGGCCCGGAGGCTGCCAGGCGGCCGCCGAAGTCGGACCCAGGAGCAAGAGGCCCCCACTGAGCGTGAACACGAAGATGATGCGAGGCGAGAAGTTCATGGCTGCGCTCCGATTCAGGACGAAAGCTCCGCGAGCTTCACGCGGGCGACGTCGCTGGCCGACGCGCCGGGGTAGGCCTCGATGAGGCGGTTGAGTACGTCGCGAGCGTTGTCCGCATCGCCCAGTTTTCCGTAACAAAGACCCACCTTGAGCAGTGCGTCAGACGCCTTGTTGCCGCCGGCGTACAGCTCGATCACGGCGGTGAAGGCCGCCAGAGCGTCCGCGTAGTGTCCCTGGTCGTAGTACGCCTCGCCCCTCCAGTACATCGCGTTGTCGGCGAGGTCAGACTTGGGGAACGTCGCGACAAAGTCGGCGAACGCCTCGGCGGCTTCGTCGTGCTGGCCTACGCGCAGAAGCGCGAGTGCGTTGGTGTAGCGGGCCTTGGCCGAACGCCCCTTGCGACCGCGCATGGGCTTGTCGGCGACCTTGGCCCGACCCGGCTGCGTCATCTGCACCAGCTCGTCACCGACCAGTCTGTAGCTCGTGCCCGGCGCTGCGGATGGCTCCTGGTCGGGCTCCGCCGCAACGGCGAGCCCCGAGGGATCATCCCAAAGCGCCTCGTCTTGATACTCGCGCGGCTGCAGCTCGCCGAGCGTGTATCCGGCGTCGACCGGTTCGTCCTCGGCCTGCGTGGGCCCTGCGGCCGCGGTCTCGGGCTGGACTTTGTAGGCTCGAACCTCACGCTCCGGCTGCGGCTCTCGAGCCCGCTTGGCGGTGGCCGTGGCGGGCAAAGCACCCCGCTCGACGCGGAGCATGCGGTCCTCGAGCATCTGAACCCGGCGGCGCAGCGTGGCGTTATCGCGCCGAAGCTCTGCCGAGGGATCGGCCGGCTCGGCGGTCGCCGGCCCACTTTGTGCCGACGCATGCGAACAGCCGGCACCCATCAGGGCCAGACCGAGTGCAAACGTGACAGTACGGATCGACGCGCAAACCATGTCCGTGCCAAGGCTAGCAACGCCCAAGCGTGGCCCAAAGAAAACGGAGGCCAGCCCTGTCCCCGATCCACCGTCGCGCGAGACCCGCGCCCGGGATTGGTGCAGGCTACAAAGGCGTCATCCACTGAATCTGGTGCCCAGGCACCTCGTCTGTGGCTGCGCGTCCCCCAGGAAACCCATGCTCCGCTCCGTGCCTTCCATCGCCGCCGTGGCCGCCCTCATCGCCACCTCCTTGCTGCCCGTTCAGTCCGCGCTGGCCGACGAGGACGGCAAAGTCGGCCGCATCGTCAGCCTGACCATCAACACCCAGGGCTCGGACAAGTACGCCTCCTTTCACGGAAGCCTTGGCGTTCGGACACCCGATGGCCGCCGCGACGTCTACTTCTGGGGAGGATCCACCTGCCCCGCGCAGAAGCTCGACTCCGCCGAGGTCTCGATGCTGGCCGGCGCCCTGGCGCAGCGCAAGACCAACCTGCGCCCGGTCTACCGCACCGGCGAGGGCGCCCGGGGTGCCCGCTGCCTGGTCGCCTTCGAGCTACAGGCGGGCTGAGCGGGTCCCACCGACCGCCAGCAGCACGTAGAGCATCAGCTCCGAAAGCTCGTCCAGCGCCCGTTCCCAGGCGGTGGGCAGCAGAAGAGAGATGCCTGCGGTGAGCACCACCAGCCCGAATGCCACGCCGTCGAGTCGCGGAGGCACCCAGGCTGGGGTCGTCACCCCACGCAGGGCTGCGCCGTACAGCAGCGCCCAGGGCACCGCGAAGAGCAAATAGCTGCCCCCGCCGAGTCCGTTGTGGAGATTCGGAGCGCCGAGGACACCCACCAGCCCCGTGAAGCCAAGCTGCGCGCCCCAGTCCAGCTCCTCCGCCAGAACCACAGCGCAACCCAGGGCCACCCCCGCAGCACCGCGTCCCTGGCGAGTGCGAATGAGGGCCCAGCTGAGCGCGGCCACGAGCAGGACCACCTGAGCGCCGGCCTCGACTGCGCCCTCCTTCGCGGAGACGCTCAGCAGCCACTGCGGGGCCAGCCACGCCGCAATGCCCACGAGGGCTCCAAGCGCAGTGGTGCAGGCGAGCCCACGCCAGCCTCGATGTCGTGGCACATCCTCCACCCGCAATGACGATATCAGCGGTCGAGTCCGAAGGTGATCAGCCGGGCGTCACCGTCCCCGGTGATCACCGCACCGGGCGGCTCGAGAGCCTGTGCTGCGAATCGCGGGAGATGCATCAGTCCGCGGTGAACGGTCCGGTCGTACATCCGCAACCCCTCGAGCCCCTCGATGCGAGCGTCGACCGCCGCCGTCTCCGTCTGCGGACTGCGCTTTGCCGCCATCGTGGTGCTCCAACCGCCATGAAACGAAGGGACATGAAGCAGCATCGGACGCACCCACTCAAAGGCCGTGCCCAACGTCGCGCAGACGCTCCGCAGCAGCGACGGGTCGGCCAGGTCAAAAGCGCCGGACTGCAGCACCACCACCCCGTCGTCGGTCAGCACGCGAGCAACCTCGGCGAAGAAGCGGGCGGTGAACAGCTCGACCGAGGGGCCGGCGAGCACCGGGTCTGTGACGTCGAGCAGAATGATGTCAAAGGAGCGGTCCGGGGCCGCCGAAAGCGTGGCCTGAATCGTCTCGATACGGAGCTCGACCCGAGGGTCTTCGAACGCACCCGCACTCCAGGTCGGTAAGAACCTCCGGCATGCGTCCACGACATCGGCGTCCAGGTCGACCGCCACGACGTGCTGGACGCTGCGGTGCCGAAGCACCTCGCGCGCGGTCGCCCCCTCCCCTGCGCCTCCGATGAGGACCCGGGCAGGCTCAGGGTGCAGCACCATCGCGGGATGCACGAAGGGCTCGTGGTACAGCGCCTCGTCCGACTGCGCCGACTGCATCAAGTCATCGAGAAACAGGCACAGTCCGTACCGTGCGTTTCGACCGATGAGCAGGTCTTGAAACGCCGTCCGCCTTCGCACCAGCACCTCGTCGAGGCGCACCATCACGCTGAGACCGCGGGACCACGGCTCCTGCAGGATCGTCGAAGACGACATCGACGCCGACGGTATCGGATCCGCGTGCGGTGTGCCTACTGCAGGTACGCGCCACACCGAACGTCGCCGTCGGCCACGTCGGACTGGCCGGCAAGCGGTGGATACGCTTCGCGATCGCACAGCGCCGCGATGATGCCCAGGGTGATCTCCGCCGCCTCGTCTGCCGAGGAGAACTCGATCTCGCGCCCCATCGGCGATCCGGGGTGACCATGGACGACCTTGAACCAGCCTTCGTAGGCCTTGGTTCGCATGAACGCGCCGAGGCTGAGCGTGTCGTCGATGACGATCGAGGTGCCGTCCGCCCCGTGGCAGCCGGCGCACGAGTTGGCGTAGACCGGCTTGCCTGCCGCGGCATCCCCTCCGGGAACGAGGACGTAGTTCTTGGGCGCATCGGCGGACAGCGTGAAGAACTTGTCCGGGCCCGGGAGGTCACCGCGCTGCGTCTTTGCGATGAAGGCCGCCAGGTCGCGCAGCGCCGCATCATCGAGGACCTCCGCCAACGCCGGGAGTCCTTCGTCGCCCGCGCGCAGCCAGGCGATGAGTTCGTCTTCGCTTTGGGTCTGGGCGAGCAGATTCGTGGACAGGACGTAGGGCTTGTTCTGGTAGGCGGGGCCGTAGATGCCCTCGGCACCGCGCATGTCCCAACCGAACAGGTTCTTGAGCCGATAGCCGTGTCCCGAAGGGTCGACGACGTCGCCGGCCGTATTGAGCAAGGTACCATCGCCTCGCGCTCCGCCGGCTTTGCCCGGGTCGAGGTCCGTCGCCGTTTCCGAGGACCACTTGTCGTACAGACGCCCACCGCGGGCATCGTCGGGGGCGCTCGAGGTTGGAGACTTGCGTCCTGCGGCATCCGGGCTGGGAGGCGTTGGGCTCGACGACGGGGCGGAGGAGCAGGCGAGCATGCCCAGGGTGCATACCGCGGCAATGAAACGGAGCTTGGTGAGCATCAATTCTTCTTGAGCTTGAAGTGGACGGGAATCTTCAACGTAGCCACGTCCTTGTCGAACGCGCTCGGCGGCGCATCGAATGGAGCGGCACGTTCGACCATCGCGAGCGCTTCGCTATCGAGCACAGCGTGCCCGGTCGAGGTGAGCATCGAAGGCTTGCCCACGAGGCGACCGCGGCGATCGATTCGAATCTTGACGACCCCTTTGCCCTCGAGCGACAAACGTCGCGCGGCAGCCGGATAGCGTTGCTGCGCCTGGAGGGCGCCGTAGATTCCTATCCCGTAGCGACGCATGTCCGCCTTCCCTTTGCCGGGCGGCTTGGGCGAGACCGGTTCTGGCTTCGGTTCCGGCTTCGGTTCCGGCGGCGCGATCGGAGCTGCAGCGGGCTCCGGCTCGGCGGGCTCCGGCACCGGGTCGGGCGTCGGCTTCGGCTTGGGCTCGGGTCGCTGCGGCTTGGGCGGGGGCTCGGACTTCGGCGGGGGGTCCGGCTCTGGCTCCGGCTCCGGCTCCGGCTCCGGCTCCGGCTCTGGCTCTGGCTCTGGCTCTGGCTCCGGCTCTGGCTCTGGCTCCGGCTCCGGCTCCGGCTCCGGCTCCGGCTCCGTGAAGTCGATATGCACGACGGTCCGTGGCGGCGGCGGCGGGCCGTCCTCCATGAACACCGGCACCGCCACGAGGGCGATGTGGGCCGCGATGGCGATGGCCAGCGGCAGCGCGTGACGCCTCAGGTTCAAGGCGTACGCTTCTCCGTGGTCGCGATCGAAGCCGACTTGAACCCAGCGGCACGCGCATCCGCAAGGACGGCGACCGCGGCCTCGACCGCCGCCTGGCGATCGGCGAGCAAGACGACGCTCTCGTGCTCGCCGGAGAGCGCCTCGAGTGTTGCGTAGACCGCATCTGCGGCATACACGGCGCCCTCGATCTCGACCTTGCCGTCGGCTCGGACCACAACGTGCAGCCCTTCAGCTTCGTTCTGCGGCACCCGGCTGGTCTGCGGCAGCGACACGTCCATGTCTCGGTCCTCACGATACGTCGCGGTCAGCACGATGAAGATCACCAGAATGAACGCGACATCGATCAGCGCCGACAGGTTCACCCGCGGTGCTTCGCGCTTGTGCGCGGTGAAGTCCAGCGGCTTCACGACGAGGCGTCCCCATCATTCGTCCCGAGCGTCGCCGCATAGCGCACCCGCTGCACGATCGACGTGAGCTGGATCCGGAAGCGGTCGATGCGGCTCGAGACATAGGCGTGGGCGGCGAGGGTGGGCACCGCGATGCTCAGTCCCGCCGCAGTGGTCAGCAGTGCTTTCCAGATGCCGCCCGAGAGCGCGGCCATCACCATGCCGCCCGAGGCCTGTTGCTCGGAGATTCCCGCGAACAACTCGACCATACCGACCACGGTGCCGAGCAGACCCAGCAACGGTGCGATCTCGGCGATGAGGGCCAACGGTCGCTGGTTCCGTTCGAGCACGGCGGCCTCTTCCATCCCGACCCGGTGGGCCTCGGCCTCGGCTTGCGCCGGGTTGTGCTCCAGCGCCTCGACGAGCGTGGCAGCCACGCGACCCGCGGGGTGTCCACTCTTACGGGCCAACTCGACCGCCCGCATCGCAGCACCTTCACTGAGCGCGTTGAGAACCGGCTGTACCCACGACTCGTTCTTCAGGTTCGCCGCCCGCAGGTCCAAGAACTTGCGCGTCGCCACCACGATGGCGAGCACCGAGCAGACGTACAGAGGGGCCATCGTCCAGCCCGCTTGTTGAAGAAGTGCACCTACCGAAGTCGTATCCATGGCTTACCTGAAGTTCGCAGTGAAGGTGACGGCCAGCAGCAAGAGCGCCGCGACGCCGAAGGCTCGTGGCCAGCTCAGCATGTGAGCGGCGGCGGCGAGGATGGGATCGAAGATCGCCGAAAGCACGGAGTCCGCCCGGTGGTTGCAGTGCTGGTTGGGTAGACCAAAGTGCGGGTCACGGTCTTCGGCGAGACGGTGGGATCCGGCGATGCGGTCCCACAGCGCCAGCCAGGTTCCCAGGTTCGACCCGCAGTCATCCGCGGCACGGCCGTGATGCAGCTGGTGTTGCGCGGGGGAGATGAGCCAACGCTCCACGCGCGGGCCGAAGCTCCATCGCACGTGGCTGTGGCGCAGGTTGCCGGAGACGACGCTGAACGCGAACCCGAGCGCGTTGACGCCCCACAGCTGCAGCTCGACGGTTCGCGGGCCGAAGAAGAAAGAGAACACGCCGGTGAGCAGCCCGGTCACCAGGACTCCGCGCAGGCGATACAGCAGGCTCTCGAGCGGGTGAACCCGGTAGAGCGTCAGCGGGGTGAGGCTGGTCGCGGAGTGGTGAACCTGGTGAAACTGCCACAGCACCGCAGAGCGGTGCATCGCCCAGTGCAGCGCGAACCGGCTCAAGTCCCACGCGACGAACAGCACCGCGGTGTAGACCACGGTCACGACCCACGGGGAGGCGCTGGAGGCCAGCATCCCGGTCGGGCCCAGAACCTGCAGCGCCCGGATCGTAGCCATCGCGACGCCGATCGTCGTGAGCAGCGCGGGCAGCCCGAAGACCGCCGCGAGCACAGGCTTGGCGAGGATGAGCCCGTAGTCGACCCGCGCCGACGCGTTCCAGAACTGACGCCCGCGCAGGCGGGTGGAACCGCGGGCCCGCAGCAGCCCACAGACGATCGCGACCGTGACGAGTCCGCCCACCCAGAACGTCCGGGCGGACGGATCCAGCAGCAACCCCTGCACGTGCTCGAAGACCTCGGTCCCAAGCGCGAGCAGTCGCCGTCCGAGCTGCTCAGTCTGCGTCACCGGCAGCCTCGGTCGGGATGTTGAGCATCAGCACGGTCGGGAAGTCGCCCTTGAGGTCGTCGGTCAGCTCGGCCACCGCGGCATGCGACGCATCGAGCGCGTCGCCACGCTCGGTCAGGGCTTGCACGAACGACCCGTCAACCGCTTGCAGAGCGGAAATCGCAGCGGCCGTGTCGGCGAGCATCTCGTCCGCGAGGGCGCCCTCTCCGACTTCGCCGAGCCAGTCGTCGAACCCGATGCCCTCGTCCGCGCTGGGACCGGCCCAGAACAGCTCGCGAAACGCCTCGAGGTTGGCCACGGCATGCTCCTTGGACAGGCCCGCCCAAACCGACTCGACCGCGTCCAGACACACGTCGGCGGAGCAGTCCTTGATACCCGCGGGCTGAGCCAGCTTGGCGTCCTTGACCGACGTGTCGATGTAGAACATCGCGCGAAGGACCTCGTCCATCGCGGCCGATGTCGAGCCAAGCGGCCCAGAGCTCGGATCGGAGAGGTACCCGTGCCACGTGCCTCCCTCGGCCCATGTGGCTTCGAGCTCGTTGGCGACGTCTGCGATGGCGGAGGCGACGACCGCGGCGTAGGCGGCTCGGCGAACCTGGACTTCCTCTTCGCCGAGCGCCACCCACTCTCCGCTGGCGTTGATCGGAAGCTGAGGCGGGCAGGTGTTGTCGGCGCTGTCGGCAAACAGCACGTACTCCAACGCATCAAAGCCGTAGACGTTGACCAACCGGGTCTCCGTGAAGTCGCCGGCGTCGTACTCCCCGGCCACCAGTTCTTGATCGATCCGGCATGTGTTCACCGCCGGCCATGAGTAGAGCTCATCGCGAAGGAACTCGCCCTCCACGCCTGCCGAGCCCGCCGCCGGACCGAGTTGCAGCAACTCGACCGCCTCGAGGGCCCGAGCCGCATCGGCGTACGCAGCCTCGACGGCTTGCCGGGACCCCTCGGTGTCGGGCCCGTCCGTGCCGGCGGCAGCCACCGCGGCCGCGTGTGTCGCCGCTGCGCTCGACAACGCATCGGCAGTCTCGGAGAGACGCGCGTGGGTCGGGGCAAACACGTTGTCGGCCAGGCTGATCAGGACCTCCCCGGCGATGGCATCCAGCTCGGCGGGCCCGTCACCAGAGTCGGCGGTCGAGCCCGGGTCGTTGCACGCCCACACCACAAGCACAGCGGCGGCGAGCGTCAGATGAAGGCTGCGTCGAGTCATCGGGTTGAACATGATTATCAGAACCTGTGGCGCAATGCGCGGGGCGACGCGGCAACCGGCCCCATGACCCCCTCGGGCCCACTCAGGGGTCCGGAGCAGGATCGGCAGCCCCTCTCACCGAGGGAAGGGCCCGGTCCGGCGAAGGCCTCTACCAGCCGTTTTTGCCCGCCTCGTCTCCGATGAGGGCGGAATCGAAGGCGTACGCATCCGCGAGTAGATCCCGCGCGACGACCAGGTCTGCGACGCGCTGCTCGGCCCCGGACTCCGCCGGAAGAACCGGCGCGACCCCGACGCTGTCGTGAATCGTGATCAGGTCCGCATCGGTGATCTGGCTCCTCGGGTTGAACTGCAGTGTCAACAAGAAGCCTTTGAGCTCAGCCCAATGCTTCGTGTGATCCGCGAAGTTGTACTCGTCCGCGAGGGTGTCTCGGATCGTGTCGTTGAAGTAGTGGATGGCGGTCGCGGCGAGCGCCCGATCCCAGCCATCAACCGCCAGATCCCGCTGCTCCTGCAGGAGCGCGAAGTCTTCCGCCGATAGGGTCCCGCCCGCATGCGTGATGATGGCTCGGCCGGTGAGGAACGCCTGCATCGTCTGCTCGGTGTAGTCGGTCGCAGCGCCGAGCTCCGCGGCTGCCGCGTCGCGTTTGCCCGCGTTCACCGAGGCCGAGAAGTTGAGCTCCGATTGCAGGTCGATCGCCCCGTCAGCGTCAGCATCATTGTACCCGTCCACGTACTCCGGCCGGCCAGCGGATGTCGCGATCTCATCGTCGGTGTACTCCAAGTAGTTCCGTGCCCCGCCCCAGTAGCCGAACCCCTCGTCCCAAGCGTGCTCGAGCGCGGTGTAGGGATCACCGTCGTCCGGCATCGTGTTGTCGGCGTTGAGGCCATTGTCCGATGCATCGTCGAGGTAGTCGTCCGTCCCCTGGCTGTAGTTGACCGCGCCGAGCAAGAACTTCTGGATGAGTTGCTGGTAGTCCACCCCTTCGGCGGAGACAAACCAAGTGGCGATCTGGGCGCCGGAGGGGTCGGTGGGGATGTTCCCGCTCGAGTACGCCACCGCGAGGGCATCACACGCCTCGAACCAGTCGCGAACCAGGTCCTCGGGGTTGTCCGAGGCACTCCAACCGATCATGTCGCTCGACCAGTCTTGATGCTGCGGGTCGGCATCATTGCCGGCGGTCTTGCTCACCAGATCCGAGCCAGACCCGAGGTCGCCGAAGATGGTCTGCAGTGGGCCTGGCGAGGTCTCGACCAAGTGCGGGACCTCGCTCGAGGTTTCGCCGTCGAAGTCGTAGTAGAAGCTCAGCCGCGCCGAGACCTCTCCGGGCTCAAAGATGGCCCCTGCGTCGATGTCAGCCTGGATCGCGCTCATCTCCGCTTTGATGGAGGCGATCAACACTTGCCGAAACGTCTGCCCGCCGTAGGAGACGGAGCTGACGCCTTCCTCGAAGCGGCTCTCGAACGCGTACACGTCGGGGACCACGAGTTCGCCGGCGTCGGTGTCCGAGTCCGTCGCGCCGTCGGTGTCCCCGGTCTCCCCAGAGCCGGAGCCAGAGCCGGAGCCGCCGTCGCACGCGGCGAACAGGAAGGCGGGGATCAAACAGGCCAGGAGGAGTTGGGTTCGCATCATGACGTCGCGTCCGATTCGGAAGACCGAGTCCGGACTCTCGTCGGATCAATCTTGAAAGTCAATGTCAAAATCATAACAATTCATTTTCACGCCACAATAACTCTACCCAACCCGCCACCTGACCCCATCCCTGCATAGTTTTGATTCTTAGTTTCAACCGATGCGAGTCGCTCGGTGGCCCAGAAGCGGTACCAGGCGGGTCTCGTGGATCCGGGTCGGCCCCAGTGGCCGCCGCCGGTTGACACGACGGCCCGGGCTCGGGTAGTCGCCGCTCTGTCAGCGGTCCGCCATTCCGGCGGCGCAAGAGGGAATGCGGTGAGAATCCGCGGCTGTCCCGCAACGGTATGTGAGCGTGCTGCTCACGAGCCCGAGTTCTGCCCCTGACCACAAACCGGCGGCTCCGCGACGGACGGGGCCTGAAGGACCGACTCATGTTTCAACGATCTGCGGCTCGCCCGCTCGCGCTCACCGCTGCCCTCCTCCTGTTCCCCGCGTGCGACAGCGGTGATTCGGATGGCGGCGACACCGACCCGTCCACCTCGGGGACAACGGACCCCGGCACATCCAGCACCGACGGGACGAGCCCGACAGGCTCGGAGGGAAGCTCAACAGATGGAGGCACCGGGAGCACTTCGGGGCCTCTGAGCACCTCGGGCGGCCAGAGTTCCTCGGGAACCTCGGGAGACGAAAGCTCCTCCGGGGACGACAGCTCCTCGGGCGGAGACGCCGTGGGCTACGCCGACCTGTACGGCGACTATGTCGACAACTTCGACGGCTCGCACACCCTCTCCGCAGAGGGATGGACACAGTCGTACATGGGCATGAATCCGTTCACGCTCGTGGTCGAGGAGGTCGACGATGACCTGCAGTGGGTCGCGGGGGCCGAAGGCGAAGACGGGACGTACGGCCGCCACGATTGGACGGTCGACGACGACGGCCAGCTTCGCCTTTGCACCGGTGCGTTCGGCGAGGCGACGCTGCAAGATGCGATCGACGCCCCGGCTTCCGACGCCGAGGACCTCGACGGCATCGGCTGCGGCGGTGCGTTCAGCTGGTCGATTCTCACGCCGGCGGAGTAGTCGGGGCCGCGGCTTCCTCGGCCGGCAGGTCGGGGTCGGCCGGCGAGGGCCGGCCACCAAGCGCACGGATCGCATAGTAGATCATGCTCGCCAGCCCGATTCCCAGGCCGACGACCACGCCGCAATCGATGATTCCCCGCAGCGGCTGGTCGAGATTTCGGACGATGACGATCAGGCAGAAGATGCCGGAGAGCAGAATCCGGCTCGTCCACATACCTCGCGAAGACGCGCCGAACAGGCGGGTGCAAAAGAACGGCGCGAAGATGACCCGCCAGGGCGTGAGCTTGCCGGTGAGCAGGTAGGCGGCCCGGGACACGACGCGCGGAGACAGCTTGCTGTGAAAGCCGCGGTACCCCTCCGCGTGCGCCATGAACGCAACCCAGACCACAAGACCGATCCACTGACCGGTCGAGAGGTCGCTGCGCAGCGCCTCGATGGCGAACGGGGTCAGGCGCAGAATCGCCTGCGACAACAGCGCGATGACCCCGAGCAGTCCCCACGCTGCGATGAGTTTCCGAGCCACGCGGGCGGAACCTATCAGCCTGTGGGCTTGCAGGGTAGACGGTCGCCCCCGTCAGCGCTACATCGTTGTCTGTAGGGCCGGTTGGCGGACGAAAACGAAGACGCGAACGCACCGCCGGCCGACAACGCTGACGACGCCGTCGACCAGGAGATGCTCGCGCCCCGGCGCATCCTGGGGCTGACGCTGGCCTTCATTGTCAGTGTCGTCGCGGTGGCCGCTGCATTGGGCGCGTACTTTCGCGACCCGCTCCAGCAACTGAGCCAAGCCTTCGTCGAACTCCTCGGCGGACCGGGCATCGCTCTGGGCTACCTGATCCCCGACGCCTTCACGGTCCCCATCCCCAACGACGCCTTCGGATGGTTCGGCCTCGAGGGCGGGGTCCCATTCTGGGAAGTGGTCTTCTGGGGGACGCTCGGCAGCGTCGCGGGGGGCTGCGTGGGGTATCTCATCGGCCGCCAACTCCGAACCACGCGGTGGGTCTCACGGTTCATGCGCGGCCGGGGTCGGTCGCTGGAGCGGCTGATCCGGCGCTACGGCATCTGGGTTGTGGCGATCGCCGCGATGACGCCCCTGCCCTACTCCCTGTCAGCCTGGGCCGCAGGCGCCATGCACATGCGCTTTGCGACGTTCTTCGTCGTCTCGCTCACGCGGGTGTTCCGAGTTGCCGGCGCTCTGTATCTGATCCGGCTCGGGCTGCTCACCGTCTCCGGCTAGGCCGGGGCAGGCCGCAAGGCCCCAAAACGATCCTCATCGGGCCTCCACGGACTGCTGCGGCGTGTTAGAACCCGCCGCAACCTGGAGAAGATCCATGCCGCGAAGGAATAAGATCACCATCGTCGGAGCTGGCAACGTGGGCGCGACTGCTGCTCACTGGGCCGTTCAAAAAGAGCTGGGCGACGTCGTCCTCGTCGACATCAAAGAGGGCTTCCCGCAGGGGAAAGCGCTCGACCTTGCCGAAAGCTCGCCCGTCATGGGCTTTGACTCCAACCTCGTCGGCACCAACGACTATGACGCGACCGCAGGGTCCGATGTCGTCGTGATCACCGCCGGTGTCCCCCGCAAGAAGGACCCCGCCACGGGCAAGTTCACAAGCCGCGACGAGTTGGTCGAGACCAACCGCAAGATCGTCAGCTCGGTGACCAAGGCGATCGTCGAGAAGTCGCCCGACGCCATCCTCATCTGCGTGTCGAACCCCCTCGACGCCATGTGCCACGTGATGCTGCACGAGTCGGGCTTCCCGGCAAACCGCGTCATCGGCATGGCCGGCGTCCTGGACACCGCGCGCTACAAGTACTTCATCTCCGAAGCGCTCAGCGTCTCGGTCGAAGACATCCACGGCATGGTCCTGGGCGGCCACGGCGACACCATGGTGCCGCTGCCTTCGCACACTTCGGTCGCAGGCATCCCGCTGATCGAGCTGATGCCCCAAGAGAAGATCGACGCCATCATCCAGCGCACCCGCAAAGGCGGCGGCGAGATCGTCGGCCTACTGGGCTACTCCGGCTACTACGCGCCCTCCGCTTCGGTCGTTGCGATGGTCGAGTCCATCGTCCGCGACAAGAAGCGCGTGCTTCCCACCGCCGCCTTCCTCAAAGGTGAGTTCGGCTACAGCGACCTCTACATCGGCGTGCCCGCCGTCATCGGCAAGGGCGGTGTCGAGAAGATCATCGAGATGAAGCTCGGTGAAAAAGAGAAGGCGATGCTCGAAGTCTCCGCCAACGCGGTCAAGGACGTGGTCAAGCTGCTCCCTTACTAGGGCGCCGCGAGACCACATCATTTTTCCTCCACGAACGAAGGGATTTCGATACCGATGAAAATTCACGAGTATCAAGCAAAGGCGTTGCTGAAGGCCGAAGGCGTGCCCGTGCCCGCCTCCAAGGTCGCGTTCACGGCCGAAGAGGCTGGAGCAGCAGCGGCCGAGATCATCAAGGAAACCGGCAACGAAGTTGTCGTCGTCAAGTCGCAGATCCACGCAGGTGGACGCGGCAAGGGACGCTTCAAAGAGCACCCGGATCTGGGCGGCGTCAAAGTCGTCAAGGGTGCCCAGACCGCCAAGGACATGGCCGGCCAGATGATCGGCAGCACGCTGGTCACCATCCAGACCGGTGACGAGGGCAAGAAAGTCGGCCGCGTGCTCATCGAGCAGGGCATGGACATCAAGACGGAGCTCTACGTTGCCGTCACCCTCGACCGCGCCACGGGCCGAAACATCATCATGGCGTCCACCGAGGGCGGCATGGAGATCGAGGAAGTCGCCGAGCACAGCCCGGAGAAGATCCTTCGCGAGACGATCGACCCCGCTGTGGGTCTCACCGGTTTCCAGACCCGCAAGATCGCGTTCGGTCTGGGTCTCGACGGCAAACTCGCCCGCGAGATGGGCAAGTTCCTCACCAAGCTGGCCAGCGCCTACGAGCGTCTGGACTCGGCGATGCTCGAGATCAACCCGCTGGTCATCACCGGCGACGGCAAGGTGCTCGCGCTCGACGCCAAGTGCAGCTTCGACGACAACGCGCTGTACCGTCACGCAGACATCGAAGAGCTGCGCGACCCCAACGAGGAAGACGCCGCCGAGCTCGAGGCCAACAAGCACGACCTCAGCTACGTCAACCTCGACGGCACCATCGGCTGCATGGTCAACGGTGCGGGTCTCGCCATGTCCACCATGGACATCGTGAAGTTCTTCGGCGCCGAGCCGGCCAACTTCCTCGACGTCGGCGGTGGCGCCACGGCCGAGAAGGTCACCGCAGCGTTCAAGATCATCACCTCGGATCCCAACCTCAAGGGCATCCTGGTCAACATCTTCGGCGGCATCATGAAGTGTGATGTCATCGCCCAAGGTGTCATCACGGCCGTCAAAGAAGTCGGCCTCACCGTTCCTCTCGTCGTGCGTCTCGAAGGCACCAACGTCGAGCAAGGCAAGAAGCTGATTCAAGAGAGCGGCCTGGATGTGGTCACCGGTGACTCGCTTCGCGATGCCGCCCAGAAGATCGTGGAGATGACGAAATGAGCGTTCTCGTCGACAAAAACACCAAGCTCCTGGTCCAGGGCATCACCGGCAAGACCGGGATGTTCCACGCCGGGCTCTCGCTCGACTACGGCACCCAGGTCGTGGGCGGCGTCACTCCCGGCAAGGGCGGCACCAAGGTGCTGGACGACCGCGTTCCCGTGTTCAACACGATGACCGAAGCGGTGGAGAAGACCGGCGCCAACGCCACCGTGATCTTCGTGCCGCCTCCGTTCGCGGCCGACGCCATCATGGAAGCTGCGGACGCCGAGATTCCGCTCATCATCTGCATCACCGAGGGCATCCCGGTGAACGACATGGTGAAGGCCAAGCGGTACATGCAGGGCCGCACCTCGCGGCTCATCGGGCCCAACTGCCCGGGCATCATCACGCCCAACCAGTGCCGCATCGGCATCATGCCTGGCTACATTCACAAGCCCGGTAAGATCGGCGTCGTGTCGCGCTCGGGCACCCTCACCTATGAGGCCGTGCACCAGCTGACCACCATCGGTCTGGGCCAGACCACGGCCATCGGTATCGGTGGCGACCCGGTCAACGGCACCAACTTCGTGGACTGCCTCAAGCTGTTCAACGAGGACCCCGAGACCGAAGGCATCGTCATGATCGGCGAGATCGGCGGAACCGCAGAAGAAGAAGGCGCGGCGTTCATCAAAGAGAACGTCAAGAAGCCCGTCGCGGGCTTCATCGCTGGCACCACGGCCCCTCCGGGCAAGCGCATGGGTCACGCCGGCGCCATCATCTCGGGCGGCAAGGGCACGGCAGAAGCCAAGCTCGAGGCGCTCCGCGACGCGGGTGTGCACATTGCCGAGACGCCGTCCGACCTGGGCGGCACCATGGCCAAAGCCATGGGCTGAGCTTCGCTCCACAACACGAAGAAGGGCTCCCTGTGCGGGGGCCCTTTTTCGTGTCTCCAGACACTCGAGCTCCTCGGTGGGGCAACCCAGCCGCCGTCGGCGGGAACAGGTGGGCTTGAATCGAAGTGCTCCTGCGCAACGAGTTTTTTTGGGGCTCACGAAGACGCACTTTCGCGGAACGGACACCGAGCATCGGCGTCCGTTCCGCCTGGTTCGACCCGCCCCCGGAGGCACTTGAAAGGCGGGACGAGGCACCCTGAGGAGTGTGTCAGACGCGTCCGCTACGGCTTCTGCGAACACCCGCACGAAGCGGGAGGCTGTCTACACGCCGAACACAGTAACCCGGCCCGCGACCGCACCGACCACGACCACCGTACCTACAGCAAGTGCCGAACCTTGATGTCGAGGTAGCGGTTGACCAGGTCGGCGGTCAGCGAGCGCGGTGAGACATCCAGCACGAGCGCGCCGGCCTGCCCCAGGTCCCGCAGCAGCTTATCCCGTGCGGCCAGCAACTCGGCTGCCGCTGCCGCCTGATAGAGTTCCGTCGCCGAGGGCGACTCGAGCTGGACCAGACGCTCGAGGTCGGGGTCGCGGAAGATGACGCACAGCGGGAGATGACGGGGGTGCAGACCCCGAACGGTCCGGAGCAACTCCGAGGCGGCAACCTCATCGATGACCTGGGTGAACACAACGATGAGGCTCCGCTTGCGGAGCTGACCGCCGACCCGAGCGAACGCGCCTTGCACGTCGGACTCCCGAAGCCCCGGATGGGTTGCGAAGGTCGCCTGAACCAGACGACGTGCGACCTGAGGCCCAGTCGTCGGCGCGATGTAGCGGTGTACCTCGTCGGAGAAGGTGAACAGGCCGACGTTGTCCCCGGCCTTCACAGCGACATGCGCGAGCATGAGGGTGCTGTTGAGCGCGTGGTCGAACAGGGGAAGCCCGTCGACCTCGGCGGTCATCAGCCGGCCACAGTCGAGCGCGAACACCACCGACTGGTTACGTTCGAGCTGGTACTGGCGGGTGATCAACTTGCGCTTGCTGGCGGTGGCTCGCCAGTCGATCGACCGGAACTCGTCGTCCCGGCTGTACTCCCGCAGGCACTCGAACTCGCTCTCGCCGCCACGCAGGCGGGAGGCTCTGGCCATCTGGCTCTGACGGTTCTGCTTCGCCATCAGATCGTAGGCGCGCACCGCCTGCACGTCGGGATAGACGCGGACCGGGTCGCTCGCAGAGATGCGAAGCTGTCGGGTCCACAGGCCCAGGGGCGAGCGGTAGCGGACCCAGTGGTCGCCGAGGGTGTACTCACCTCGGCGGCTGGGCTTGACCTGGTAGCTGACCGACACCCGGCCGCGTGGCGGTACGTCGACCTCCAGCGGGAGGCCCTGCGCCTGGGCGTGGTCGAAGAGGTCTTCGTTCAGCAACACGGTGAGGCTCCGTGCGCTGCTCGAGCGCAACTCGAGTCGCACCGGGTTGAGACGGCCCAGCGAAAACACCCCGGGCTCGACCGAGCGTGACACGGTGATCAACCGGCGCCGAGCGAGCAGCATGTCGCCTGCAGCGGCAAGCATGATCACGCCGTCGACCGCGAGCATCGGCCAAACCAGCGCGACCTCGTACGCTGCCGCCAGCCCCAGGCATAGCGGCGCGATCAACAGCAGCACCAGGATTCGGGAGGGTGTCACGCTGCCGTCTTTGGCACTTGAGCTTCGCCCAAGATCTGCTCGACACACAGGTCGGTGGAGAGGCCTTCGAACTCGGCGTCGGGTTGCAAGATGAGCCGGTGCCGCAGCACGGCGGGCGCGAGGGCTTTGACGTCGTCGGGAATGACAAACTCGCGTCCCATCACCGCAGCGCGGGCTCGGCTCGCGGCCGCAAGCGCGATGGTGCCCCGAGGGGACGCACCCAGAAGCACGGACCGGTGCACACGAGTCCGGCCCACGATGTCGGTGATGTAGTCGAGCATCTCCTCGGTGAAGCCGATGCCTTGCAAACCGCTCTGCATCGCGAGCAAGGCCGCATCGTCAACGACGGTCTGAAGCTGCGACTGCTCCAACGCGCTGGGGTCGAAGCCCTCGAGGTGGTTGCGGAGGATCTGCTTCTCAACCGCGGTGGACGGATGCGAGACGCCGATCTTGAGCATGAAGCGGTCGAGCTGGGCTTCGGGCAGCGGGTACGTGCCCTGAGATTCGACCGGGTTTTGGGTGGCCATCACAAAGAACGGCCGGGGCAGCGGACGGGTCGTACCGTCGACCGTGACGCTGGACTCCTGCATGGCCTCGAGCAGCGCGGACTGAGTCTTGGCGGGCGCGCGGTTGATCTCGTCGGCGAGCAGCAGCTGGGTGAACACGGGACCGGGCAAGAACTCGAACCGGTCCTCCCGGCTGTTGAACACGTTGCCCCCAGTGACGTCGCTGGGCATCAAGTCGGGCGTGAACTGGATGCGTTTGTGCGTGCAACCCAGCACGTGCGACAGGACCCGCACCAGCAGCGTCTTGCCCAGGCCTGGCACGCCTTCGATGAGCACGTGCCCTCGCGCCAAGATCGCGACGAGCGCATGCTCGACGACCTCTTCCTGGCCCAGGAGCACCCGCCCCACCTCGGCTTTGATCTGATCACAACGGGCTCCAATCTCGGCTGGATTCATGTCGTCTCTCCAATCTCTCTCATCAAACGTCCGAGCTCGCGGACCAACGTGAGGTCCTCTGCGGTCCCGCCGGGCGTTGCGACGGACTCGATCGCGCCGTGGGCCGCGAGCAGCAGGCGCATGACCTCGGTCTCGTCGCGCCCGCTGCGACGGGCCACCTCTTGCGAGAGCCCGAGCAACCCAGCACCCGCGGCGCAGGAGAACCGATTGCGCAGTCGTTCGAGCACCCACCCGGAGAACAGCCGGGCGGCGAACGACGCCGCCCTCGCCTTCTCGTACTGCCGGCCCATGGCCACTGCGTGTTGGGAGAACGCCCGGCGCCCCTGCGAGACCGGATCGCGGCCCCGTCCGAACTGCCGTCCACGCCACAGGTACAGGGCAAGAATCAGCAGCAAGAGCTGCACGACCGCTGCGGTGAGATGGCTGTTTCGGATCGTGTCCGCTGGGGTGTCGGCGCCCCGACCCACCCAACCGTCGACGAACTCGACGGTCCCACCGAAGTTCTGCACGGTTACGACGACCATCTCGGCGTTGAGCTCGAACACCATCGCGGCGTTGGTGAACAGACGACCGTCCGCAAAGACTTCGACCCGCCCCGAGCGCTGCGAGAACGAAGCGAACGTCGTGTTGCCCGCCGTGTCGACACCGATCTCGTCGACGTCCTGGTCCACCACGAGGCTGCGACCCAACGGGAGGATGCCGGTGAGAACAGTGGGCAGCTCCTCGAGTTCTTCCCAAACCAAGTCGTACTCGCCGTCGGGTTGGGCATCAGGATCGGCGTCGGGCTCGGCCGGCGCGACCTCTGCGTCCGGAGGCGTCGCCAGATCCGCGATGGACGTGTCGACCGCTGCGTAGGAGACATCGAGCCACGGGGGGAGCTGTCCCCCTGCGATGACGAGTTTTCCGCCCGCGTCGACCCAAGCTCGCACGGCACTCCACTCCTCCTCGGACGCGGAGGTGTCCTCCAGCATCACGAGCGTGGCATCCCGATAGGTCTCGTCGGTCTCGAGCGCGGTCAATGGCTCGGTGCGATACGAGACGGTGAGCCCTTCGCGGCGCATCAGCTCCATGACGGCCTCGTTTCCCGAGGGCGACGTGGACCACGGAAACACCCGTTGGGATCCGGTGTCGCAGGCGATGCCAACGCCGAGCACGGTCGTGACCAGCAGGACCAACGGACCGACCGTCTTGACGATGGCCACGACGCGGGCGTGAATGTCGTCGAAGACCGAAGCTCCGGCTCCCTGCGGTCCGAACTGTGCCCGGTCGACCCGCCGCAACGCATCGCGAACCGGATCGACCAAGGAGGCATTGCCGCGAAGCTCCCGCACGTATTCGCCGTTGGTCCGCGAGGCGTGCAGCCGAATGAGGCCTTCGTGATCGAGGCGCCGCAGGAGCGCGGCGTGGGAGAAATCGACGGCGTCGGCAAACGCTCCCCGCTGGGCGCACTCACGAGCCATGGAGAGCAGACGCTCGACATCGGTCTCCATCGCCCGGGCGGCCGCAGCAGCTCGGGCAGCGTCTGGGCTGAGCTCGAGCTCGGAGTCCCCCGGGTCTTCGGAGTCGGGCTCGGGCGCCCGTGACCGGGCCAGGTTGCGCACGATGGCCGCGACGAGCATGACCAGCGCGAGACCGATCACCCCCCAGAAGAGGACCTCGGCGACTCCGCCTAAGACCGGGAGTTCGAACGCCTCGTCGTCTTGGGACTCGGGCTTCGAGCCTCGTGACGGACCGCCGCCGGCCGCTCGTTGGGCGGCTTGGCCATCATCTTCGACGGACCTCGACGACAGGCGACCCACGCCCTCGAGCACCGCTCTTCGGGCGTCGCACGCCTTGGCAAAGGCCGGGCAGCGCTGGAGTTCCTCCTCCTGCGTATCCGCCAAGACGGGGCACCACTGGGCCTCCTGTGGCGTCAGCGGATACTCGGTGTCGTGACAGAACGCGTACGCCGGATCCGCCAGGACCTCCTTGGAGACCTCCATCGAAGACCCGAGGCCGAAGCCCTCTGAAGGTGCGAGCGCCAGGACCAGTGAGAGAACGAAACCGGGCCCCATCAGCTCACCTCACCGCCGGGTTGTTCTCGTGCACTCTGCTCGGCGACCAACACCCCCACGAACGACGCCTGGAGGTCCCAGCCATCGCGCCGGGTCCGCGCATCGATGTATTGTAAGAAGCGGACAGAGACCAGGTACGGCACGGCGATGAAGAATCCCAGCAGTGCGGTCAACGAGCCGCCCTCTTCGAACAACGACTCGAAGGGGCGCCCGAGCTGAAGCGTGAAGTCCAACAGCACGAACCCCACTTGATCGGCCGCGATCACGATGACGGCATGCGCCGCGAGCAGCCCGAGTCCCATCGTCACGATGCCGGAATACTGCCCCGACGCGAACGTGCCGGCGCGTTTGAAGCCGGCGGCTCCGGTGTGCCCCTCGAGGAGAACCGCCTCGTGCACGAACGCTCCGTACCCCCACGCCCACGGCAGCCCGAGCACGGTGAGCAGGCCGAGGAGCTGTAGGATGCGGGTGCCGAACCAGGCGAGAAGATACGCCCAGAAACGCTTCCCAAAGTGTCCCAGCACGCTGCGTGCTGGGAGCACGGGCTCGAACATGAGCCGGCTGGCAGCGACGGTGAACGGCCCCTGCAGAAACATCGCGGCGACGATTGCAACGAGCCAGACCTGCGTCCAGTCGAAGTCGGCGAAGACACGCAGAGCGTAGCAGCCGAGCGCGGCCGGAAGCAGCAGCACCGCGCTGAGCTTGAGGTACAGCACGCCGCCGACCGACGAGCACCAGCGCAGGGCCAGGTCGAACGTCTCCGCAAGCTTGCGGGGGCGAAGCAGGATTCGCGACTGCTGCAGATTCACGCGCGGCCCTCCCTGGCGCCTTCGCTGTTTCGGCCCGCGAAGACGAAGTAGGCGATGACGCCCAGCCACAGAGCGCCAGCGGTGCCCCACTTGACCTCGTCGGCGACCGACGACGGCGACCAGAATCCCTCGATCAACGCGGCGATGCCCAGCATCACGGCCGCTCCCAATGCGAGCCGCGCGACTGCGGGTCCCTCGCGGCGCAGCGACCCCAGCCGCGTGAGGCCATGGGTCCGGACCAGCGAGTAGCCCATGCGCAATCCCGCCGCGCCCGCGATGACGATCGCGGTCAGCTCGAACGCACCGTGCCCCATCACGAAGGTGAGGATGTTGCGGCCGGCCCCCATCGCGGAGACGTAGCCCAGCGTCGCGCCGATCGTGACCCCGTTGGAGACCAAGTAGAACATCGAGCCCAACCCGAAGAAGATGCCGGTGGCGAACACCCGGAACGAGATGCCCACGTTGTTGTAGACGTAGAACCCGGTCATCGAGGCGTCTTGGCTCTCGGCGCGGCCTTGGCCAAAGCCCTCGGCGTAGGATTCGGCGAGCATGTCGAGCTGGCCGCGCGGCATGACCTCGGCGGCCAGGTCGGGGTTGGCCAGCGTCGCAAACAACGCGATGAAGAACGGCACCAGGAACAGCGCGGAGGCGGCGGCCATGTAGCGCCAGCTCGCTCGCAACGTCCGAGGGAAGTCGCGAGCGAGGAGTTCGCCGACCTTGCGCAGCTGATATGGCGAGGCCCGGTACAGACGGTTGTGGGCCCGCGAACCGAGCACGTCCAGGTAGGCGACCAGCTCCTGCCCATAGCCAGCACCGCGGGCTCGCATCAGGTCGGCGCAAACGATCCGGTACAGACGGCCGACACTTGCGATGAGATCCGGAGGCAGACGATGTAGGTGCTTGCTCTGTGCGAGCAGGTCGTCGAGCTGTTGCCAGTGCACACGCCGACCGGCGACGAACGCATCCTGGCTGGGCTTGCTCCGGATCATGCGCCCCCCCGGGTGCGGCCGAAGAAGGTCTTGCGCTGGGTCGGGGCGGCGAGGACGTGACCGCCGGCGCGCACGAACAGCGCTCCGAGGAAGCGGACCGCGTTTTCATACCGCGCACCACAGCGCTCCGCGAACATGGGCGCCACCATCTGCGCCAGCTCGTGTTCACGCGCCGGGCTCAGCGTGCCCACGCGTCGAAGGAATGACTCCAGCACATCCATCTCGGCACCGGAGAGGCTGACGCTGGCCGGGATGGCCTCGAGCTCGGCCGGCGTGGGTGCGGGCGAGATCACCAGGGCCGAACCGAGTCTGCCTTTGGCTTCCTGCACAACCATCGTGCCAGCCACCATGTCTCCCAATCGGCGGAAGCGAGCGTCGACCGCCATGACCACCAGACCCACCACGTTGAATGCGGGCAACCAGTCGGCGCCACGGAGCAGGTTGCGAAGGACCACATCGAGAAACGTGAGCGGCACCCCGGACTCTTTGACGGTGCGCAGCGACAGCATGCGCTTGCCCGGAGTCTGGCCGCTCCACAGGCTCTCAAACAGGATGTAGTAGCCCCATTCGAGGGAGAACATGACGACCAGCAGGACGCCCTGAGAGGCCCCCTCGAAGTCGACCGACACCCCGGCCATCTCCGCGACCAACGCCAGCGCCACAGCGAGCCCGCAGCGGATCAAGAGGTCGACCGCATACGCGACCGCACGGCGAGAGGGTCCGGCCACATGCACACGAAATGTGACGTGCTCGGGCGTCTCGACATCCACCGTGGTGTCGAGCGCGGTCTCCAGCCCATCCTGGCCGGCCGGTTGGCTCCTGCCGACCCGTGTCGGTCTCACGTCGCCATCGTAACGCTCTTTGTTCCTACCGTCGACGCGAGGCGTGCCACGGGGTCAGGGTCAGGAGCGGGTTGTTCGGGCTCGTCGACGCGCTGGACATCTTCGGTGCCGAGCAGCCGTGCTCCACGACACGCTCGCGGGTACCTGGGCCGTCTCGTTCTTCGAGCTCCCCAGTGGCGCCGACCGGGCAGAGATCGGCGCGCAGACGGGTCCGGCCGGCGGTATGGTGCGGCCAGCGATGGTCTACATCTCAAAGGTCTACACGAAGGCTGGCGATGGCGGGAAGACGATGCTCGCCAACGGGGAGAGCGTCCCCAAGGATCACCAGCGGATTCGTTCCTACGGTGACATCGACGAGCTCAACGCGACGATCGGTGTGGTCCGCGTCGAGCTGGCGCGCGAGCCCAAGCGGGAGGGGGCGCGGGAGTTTCTCAGCGAGCTCGACGCGCAGCTCGGCCGGATCCAGCAAGAGCTGTTCAACCTCGGCGCCGAGCTTGCGTTTCCCGAGCCCACGGAGCCCACCGACATGCCGCGGCTGTGCGTTCGCGCCGAGCACGTCGAGACCCTCGAACACGACATCGACGGCTGGAATGACGCGTTGGAGCCTCTGAAGAGCTTCATCCTTCCCGGCGGAGGTGCCATCGCGGCGGCGTGCCATGTGAGCCGGACCGTCTGCCGACGCGCAGAACGGGAGGTCGTCTCGCTCGCGAGCGCAGGCGAACAGGTGAGCGAGGTTGCGATCAAGTACGTCAACCGGCTCAGCGACTACTTCTTCGTCGTCTCCCGAGCGGTCTCGAACCGATTGGGATACGCCGAGACGCTTTGGGTCCCCGAGACCACCTGAGGAATCGCCTTGAAAATCGCCGAGGATTCGCAATGACCGAACGCAAAAAGTTCCGCTACGAGTACCCGATCATGGAGCCGCACTTCATCGCGGCCACCCACGTGAAGGCGGTCGCGACCTACATCAAGCGAACCTACCCGCACAACTACGACGAGGTGTTGCCGACCCTGGTCGAGATTCCGGACTGGCCGGAGTTCTGGAAGGTCCTCGGCGACGACGGTCGCGCCCTGCCCCGCAGCCAACGCTGACGTCGCTGCGACGGGCTGGTCCTCAGTCTCCTTGGACTACAGCCCCGCCTCAGCCCCGCGCAGCCCTGCGCCGTTTCGGGGCCCGACGAAGCCACAGCAGCGCGGCGATCGACAGGATCATCGAGAGCCCCGGGCTGCCGACTACGGTGCATGAGCCCTCGCAATCGCCGAAGCATGGGCCTTCACGGCGAATCCCGATCCCGTCCGGGACGTCGCAAGGGTGGTCGTAGGTCTCGCCGTCTTTTCCGCAGACCGGCTTGTAGACGGACGTACAGCTCCCCCCGTCCTCAGCACCGCTGGTGGGGCTCATGTCCCCGGTGCTGCTAGACGTCTCGGCGGTGCCCGTGCTTCCAGACGTGCCGCTGCCCCCCGAGGAGCTCGAGCCACCGGTCGACGATGTCGTGCTGGTGGCCATTGCTCATCATGTTGGCTCGAGGCGCTGTCTTGCAAGTCCTGGGCGTAGCCTGCCATCCACGGTGCCCCTCGGACGGGCCACGATGAGACCTGCTCAGCGCCGTCGTGAAGCCGCCCACCGGGCGGACCCGGCCACCGCCAAGGCCCCAGGGATCGCGAGCAAGAACCACAGCCAAGAAAGCGAGCCGGTCCCGGGTTGTGTCCCGGCGGCGGCGCCTCCTTCGAGGGCCGCGGACGGGGCCGGCTCAGGAGGCTCTTCCACCGTGTAGGCGACCTCGTCTTGCCCGGGGCGATATCCCGGCGGCGGACCGATCTCCTGCCATGTGCCGACGTCGGTCGACCCGTCGGCATGCAGTGCCGTGACGCGCACCGACATCGGTTGGTCGAGGTTGGTCTCCGGAAGATTCGGGCCGCGGCACATCGTGCGCCCGAGCCAGAAACCACCACGGTCTCCAGGGCGCGTATCGTCATCGTACAGCCGCGCAGGCACCACGATGCTGTGGGCGCCCGGCTCCACCTCGACCCGAAGCGCGGCGGGCCGCACATTCGTCTCGAACTGCAGGTGGCTGGACGGACCGCACCCAAAGCTCTTGTTCTCACGCTGGGCAGACATCACGACCGGACGTGGGCGGTCGGCGGGTTGCTCGAGCTCGGAGTCCACCTCGTAGTGCGTCTCCTCCCTGGGCCGGACCGCGTCCTTGTCTCGGCGCGCGCGAACCACAAACCCAGTACACGTCGCGGACTCGACCTGGATGCGAGCCGCAGTGGTGTCTGATGAGTTTGGCAGTTCCTCGAGCGTGTATGTCAGCGCCTTCCCGTCGGCCTCGCAAACAACCTCGAATGCGGGTTCGAGGTCGGGACGCCAGAACGCGAACACCGTGGGATTGGGGCCGACCCGAGTGGCGGGCGTATCGGCTCGCGCCCAGCCCGGGGACGGCGAAACATCCACGCCCTGGACGCCGCAGTCGGCCCGAGCCTGGCTCCAGGGAACCACGGAGAGGACACCAAGGACCAGCAGCGACCCGAACCAGCGCATGCGAGCTTAGACCCCGCGCAACGTAGGTTGTTCCATCCGAGGTGAGGCCGCGTTCGAGTGCGTGGTCGATGGCTCCTGTGTGGCCCTACAGCACGCCCGCTTCGGTCCCGCGCCGTACGAACGTGTCGATCGCCGCCCTGCCCTCGTCCCCAAGCTCGGCGGAGAACGCGTTGACGTACAGGCCAATGTGCTGCTCGCAGACCTCGCGTGCCATCTCCTGCGCGTGCGCCTGCACGTAGCTCCGGCTGGCGTCCGGGTTGGCCCACGCGTGTCGAACGGAAGCGGACAGCGCCGCAGAGAACCGGTCGCGGAGGTCCTGATCCAGCGAGCGCTGGGCTGCGATGACCCCCAGGGGCAGGGGCAAGCCCGTGTCGGCCTCCCAGACCTCGCCCAGGTCCGCGATCTGGACCAACCCGTGCGCGGGATAGGTGAACCGGCTCTCGTGGATGATCAGCCCCGCGTCCACGTCACCGCGCTCGACCGCCGGCATGACATCGTCGAACCGCATCGGGACCGGATCGAGCTGCGGGCCGAACATGCGCAGCAACGCGTACGCCGTCGTACCCAAGCCGGGGACCGCGACCCTCTTGCCGGCGAGGGCAGACAACGCGGCTGGCTGACGAGCGACCACGAGCGGACCGCATCCGCGCCCCAACGCCGCGCCTGCATCCAACACGGCGTAGCGCTCGCGCACCCGCGCCCACGCACTCACGCTGAGCTTCGAGACGGCGAGTGCATCCCCACCCGGCTCGAGCACCCGCCGGTTGAGTCCCTCGATGTCCCCCATGACCACCTCCACCTGCGGTGCATCCGGCACGAGGCCGTGCACCAGCGCGTGAAACATGAAGGTATCGTTGGGACACGGGGAGTAGCCCAGGCGCAGCACACTGCGTGCCTACCACGCCGGGGGCCGGGCGCCATCGATGGTCCTCACGCAGACGAGCCTCGATGCAGGGGGCAGTCTGCGACCCACGTCTCTGACCAGGCGCGCATGTCATCGGCAAGCGCCTCCGCGAGCACGTGCGACCTCGTCCCGTCGGTACCCTCGAATGCGACCGTGAGCTCCAGGCGCTCGAAGTCCACCGGACCCGTCCGTATGGGCGCGCCCGGGAGGCTTGCGGCAGCCCGGACCGTCTCGAAATGAGGTCGGACCTCATCCGAGCGTCGCTGACCACCACACTCGCTGCGAAACGAATCCGCCAGATCGAGGAGTCCGACGGAGAGCAGGGACACTTCACGCATGCATGCATGCATGCACGAAATCATGCCTGGCCCCCCTCAACCGCCCTCGCAAGACCGACGGCGTCGATTGAGCGGTTCAACGTTCGTGTGTCCGTTGTGGCGACTCAACTGACACGTCCGACTCCCGAGCCCCAGTTCCCCAGCCTTCGACGCAATGAGATAGAATGCACAGCGCTCGTGTTGCTCCGCCCCGTCCGTGACACGCCCACCCCACACCGCCGAACCCACGCGGACCGCCGATCCGCGGAAGCGACCGAGCGCCGAGACTCCCCGACCGCTCCTCCCCGCTGAGCAGATCGCCCGATTTCATGTGCTGCGCCTCATCGGCGCCGGCGGGATGGGGCAGGTCTACGCGGCGTACGATCCCAAGCTCGATCGCAAGGTCGCCCTCAAGCTCCTGCACTCCGAACGGGACGCGGATGGATCGCCGCGGCTCGTTCGCGAGGCGAAGGCCCTCGCCCGGCTGTCCCACCCCAATATCGTGACCGTCCATGAAGTCGGTGTCCACGAGCAACGGCGGTACATCGCGATGGAGTTCGTCGAAGGCACCACGTTGCGGGAATGGCTGCGCCAGCATCCCCCCGACGGCGAGGCGCGTCAGCAAGAGGCCCTCGAGTTGCTCATCCAAGCCGGAGAGGGACTCGCGGCAGTGCACGCGGCAGGCCTGATCCACCGCGACTTCAAACCTGGCAACATCCTCGTCGGCAACGATGGCCGGGCGCGTGTGGCCGACTTCGGGATCGTCAGCATCGACGACCGCGCTCCCGCCTCGGGCGAGGAGATGCAGCCGGAGTTCGACGCCATCCACGCCACCGAGGATGACGAGGACCCACATGACACCGCCCGCCTTGGAGAAGGGAGTCTGACCCGCTCCGGGGCGGTCCTCGGAACCCCAGCATATATGGCACCCGAGCAGTTTCGAGGTGTCCCCGCCCTCGCCACCGCAGACCAGTATGCATTCTGTGTCACCGCGTGGGAGGTGCTCTTCGGCCGACGCCCGTTCGCGGCCGAGACATCGAGCGGCATGCTCGATGCGATCCGCGCTGGCGACCCAGCGAAACCTGAGGGGGGAACCTGCCCCGACCGCCTGGAATCGGCACTGCGCCGTGGTTTGTCGTTCTCCCCTCGGCGTCGACCGTCTGGGATGCAGTCCCTCCTCGACGAACTACGAGCGGCTGCGGCCGCGTTGCGCGGTCAGACCAGCTTGGTCCCCAAACCCGACCGCACCGTTTGGATCTACGTGGCGGCGGGTGCAGTGGTCGCGGCCGGCGCGACCTGGGCCGCGACGCGCGACGGGGCGCAGCCTTGCACCGGTTCGGCGCAGGGGCTTACGGGGATCTGGGACGGCGAAACGCGGACCCGGCTTGAGCAGAAGTTCTCTGCACAGAAGGATTCCTTCGCGCCCGAGGTGTGGACGAGCTTTGAGAGAGAGCTGGACGACTATGCGAACGCCTGGATGATCGGGCACCGCGACGCGTGCGAGGCGGCCCAGGTTCGCAAGGAGCAGTCCGTCGCCGTGATGGACCTACGGATGGCATGTCTCGATGACCGACGACGCGATCTAGAAGCACTGGTCGACGTCTACTCAGCCCCCGATCGAACCGCGCTCGCGAGTTCCCAGGAGGCCGTGGCCGGCCTCCGCCCCGTCGGCGAGTGCACCGACGTCGACTACGTACAGAAGCGCGGCAAGATCCCGCAGACGGGCGAAGCTGGCGAGCGCGCGCAAGCGGTGTTGGCCAAGGTTTCTCGCGCAAAAGCCCTATCAAAGGCGGGCCAGCTGACCGATGCAAAGGCCCTCGTGGCCGAAGCCGTCGCCGATGCAGAACTGCTCGAGGTCGACGCTGTGTTGGCGCGTGCTCTCCTTCAGAGTGGCAGCGTGCGCTTGAATCTCCACGAGGGGCAGGATGCCCGAGATGACCTGGAGCGCGCGTACCTGTTGTCGACCCACGGAGAAGACGTTGCGTTCGATGCGAGCGTGATGCTCATTCAGGTCGAGGGACTGATTCGGCAGCGTCACGAGACAGCGCGGACATGGGAACGCGTCGCACGCTCCGAGGCGCCGTCCGTGGAACAATGGCGCAAGCTCGCATCACTTCACACCGCGGTGGGCCGCTTGCGCCAAGTCGAAGGGCGCATTTCGGAGGCCCAAGACAACTTCGTGCAGGCACGCGAGTTCCTCACAGGAAAGGTGGACCCCGCCAGTATCAGCTACGCGAGGGCCACCGTGGATCTGGCCGGAATCCTGGCGCTCCGTGGTGACCCGCGAGGCGCAGTGACGATGCTCCGGACTTCCCTCCGGGACGCCGAATCGTCCTTGGGACCAACCCATCCCGGACTCGCTCGGTTTCACCGGGTGCTCGCACACGCGTACGCGTCCGCGGGCAGCTTTGAAGACGGTCTGCACCACGCCGAGCAAGCGGTGCGTTTGGACGAAGCGGCATATGGGCCCAATCACACCAGGCTCTCCGCGAGTCTACGGACGCTCGCCCAGGCTCTGTGGAACGTCGAAGACGACGAGCGTGCATTCGAAGTCCTTGACCGTGCCCAGGCACTCTCAGTGCCAGGTCCTCTGGATGACTCGGCGATCGCCGACCTGCTCGCCCTCGAGAGTTCCATCCTCGTCGCGCGTCATAACCCGGGCGACGCGGAGCCGAAGCTGCGACGTGCCCTCCAATTGGTGACGCACGCGCTTGGGGATCTCCATCCCAAAACAATCCGGACACGGGTCGAGCTCGGCACGGCGCTAACGATGTTGGGCCGCCAAAGAGAAGGGGCCATACTCGTCGAATCGAGCGCTGCGCTCGCGACGACGCTCGGGGCAGAGAGCCCAATGCTTGCGCAGCTCTACGATGGGATTGGGGAATACTGGGAGCTAAGTGGCGACATGGGCCAGGCTGCCGAGTACTCCGAGAAGGCGCTGAAGATCTTCAAGGCGGCGTTCGGTGCGGACAACCACCAGGTACTCTTGCCGCACGGAAACCTCTGCGGCCAGCTGGGACACCTCGGACGTATCCAAGCGGCCCTCGTACATTGCCAACGGGCTCTCGACCTCGCATCACTTGCAGGATACGGAGACGGGTTCAGCTTGGGCGACGTTGAGAACAACTTCGGTGCTGCACTGGCGCGCGCTGGGCGGTGGGAGGACGCCGAAGGACACTACGAAAAGGCTCTCGAAGTGTGGCGGGACACCCTCCCGGCGCACGACATCCGCGTCGCGATAGTTCTCAGCAACCTCGCCGAGTGCGACGCGGCCTTGGGCCGGTCATTCCGAGCACAGCGTAGGTACAGCGAGTCGCTCCAACTTCGGGAACGAGCCGCCGGGCCCGCGCATCCGATCGTCATCACGCCTCTCGTCGCCCTCGTACACCTGCTGATCGCCCGCGGCGACGACGACGAAGCCGTGCCGCTCGCCAAGCGAGCTGTCGATGTGGCGACGTCCGCCGGGACCCCTCTGGATCTCGCGCGGTCCCGTGAGGCACTCGCCCGCGCCCTGTTTCATCGTCGGGGACGAATGCGCGAGTCGGCTCGACTCGCGAAGCTTGCGAAGAAGACCTACACGGACTTGGGTCCGGTCGCGAAACCGGACCTCGAGCGGCTGGAAGAATGGGTCGACAACGGGGACAAACAACCCGGCTGAGGGCTGGGGCCGGCGCCCGACCCATGACCGGCCTCGAGCACTTGGGATGGCCCCGACTGCCGAAGCACCGCGCCCCCCCGCCGCAGGATCGCGGTCGACGGACCGATCTCGGAACCGGCGAGGCCGCCACATCCGCCAATGCATCACCGTCACTGCCGTGGGAGGCTCGCCATCTGCAACGTTCTGCCGCGGTAGACGGCGCCGGCCGAGCTCGCCAGCGGTGAACTGCTGGCAGTGACGGCATCGGTCAACCACGCCGCGCTCGAAGTCTTCTTGGAGGTCGATGGCGTGCGCCTCGACCCGGCGGACAGCGTATGGCCGTACCACTTCGCGTCGCTGGAGTTCGCCGACGGCGAGTATTCCGTGAGCGCCGTCGCGGTCGGTGCGGACGATGTGGAGCGTGCGTCCAAACCGGTGCTCGTCCAAGTTGGCGAGACTGCGCCCGTCGGCAGCAGCACGGGCGAGGATGGGACGGGAGACGGGCGAAGGTGAAGCGTCGAACGGCGGCGTGGGTGGCGACGGTGAGCGTGGAGTCACAAGCGGCTCCGGCGAAGACCCACCGGCCAGCGACGAACCGCAAGCGGACGGTTGCGCGTTCACAGCATCCAACGCCCCGCCGGGGCTCATCGGGATGCTCTGCGTGCCGTTGTTGGGGCTCGTGCGACGACGCCGGCGCGGCTAGCGTCCCAGTGACCCACCTTGCAGGGAGCGACGGAGGTGCCGATGTCCGCCTCTGAGTCGCCTTGTCAGCGACACGAACCCATCCAGCCGAGCTAGCTCTGCACCCCCGAAACCCGCTGTACCGCCGCGTGCAGCCCGGTCTTCGCGAGCCGAAGATCCCAGCCCCCCCGCGACCGCTCCCCCACCCGGTTGCTGACGCTCCGCAGCTGTACCCACGGCACCGCGAACGCCTCGCACACCCGAGCCACCGCGGCACCTTCCATGGTCTCGACTGCCGGTTGCACCCGGTCTGCATACGCCTGCGCCAGCGCATCGGTGCCGCTGATCGTGGACACCGTCGTGCCCCGCACCTGCGGCACCTCGCCCAGCAGCGCCGCCACCCGCTGCGTCCACGCATCGTCAGCCGACCACGACGCGCGGTCGGCCAGTTTCAGTGCCACGAGGTCCTCGAACCCCTCCTTGGTCACCAGGCCTTCATCCGCGAAGGTCTCCTGAGTCACCAGGCAGACATCCCCGACCTCCAGCCCAGCTCCAGGGAACGCCCCGGCAACGCCGAAGTTGATCACGACGTCGGGCGTTTCCGCCGATAGCCGGCGCGTGAGCGCAAGCGTGGCCTCGACCTTCCCCACGCCCAACAGGACGCTCTGCGAAAGCTCGAGGCCCTCAGCCTCTTTGGGGTGGGCATAGGCCCACAAGATGTTCATGCCAGCATCGCGAGCGGTTGCTCGAGGTAGCCGCGAAGCGTCACGAGGAACTTCGCCCCGACAGCGCCGTCCATGACCCGGTGGTCACACGCCAGGTTCACCCGCATCCGCTTACCGGGCTCGAGCTTGCCATCCACCACGACCGCTTCATCGCGAATCGCACCGACCGCCAGGATCGCGCCCTCGCCCGGGTTGATCACAGCGAGGAACTGCTCGATGCCGAACATCCCCAGGTTGGAGACGGTGAAGGTGCTTCCCGTCATCTCGGCCGGGGTCAGCTTCTTGTCCCGAGCCTTGGTGCCGATGGCCCGCGTGGCCTTGGCGACCTCGGAGAGCGTGCGCTGCTCGGTATGCCGAACCGGCGGCACGATGAGGCCCTCATCCACCGCGACCGCCATACCAACGTGAATGTCGCCGCGACGAACGATGGTCTTCCCGTCCCAGTAGGCGTTGATCTCCGGGTGCTGCACCAGCGCCTTGGCGACGGCCAGGATGACCATGTCGTTGTAGGAGATCTTGACGTCGGGCAGCGCTGCTTTGAGCTGCGTCCGCATGGCGACGGCGCCACCCATGTCGGCGTCGATCGTCAGATAGAAGTGCGGGATCTCGGCGTTGCTCTGCCCCATCCGCTTCGCGATGGTCTTACGCATCTGCGAGAGGGACATCGTCGTGTCCGGCCGGGACACGAAGGTGCGCGCGCCGTCAGACACAGTCGTGCCCGCCGCCGCCGCACCACCGCCCGCGATGGCCGCTTCGACGTCCGCTTTCACGACGCGTCCATGCGGTCCGCTTCCAGTGATGGCCGACAACGCGATGCCAGCCTCATGCGCCATGCGCCGGGCCAGTGGCGAGGCTGCGACCCGGCCGTCCGCGGCGGTCGGTGCGGGCGCGGCAGCTGCCGGGGCCGCAACCGGTGCAGCAGCAACAGGCGCAGCTGACGGAGCAGCCTCGGCTGCACGAGCAGCGGGAGCCGCCGGAGCCGCACTGCCCGCTTTCGCGAGCACAGCATCCACGTCTTCGCCGGGCTTACCCAGCACCGCGATCGGCGTACCGATCGGGTGGGTGTCCCCCTCGGCCGCGATGATCTTCAACACCGTCCCGGCGTCGAAGGACTCGTATTCCATCGTGGCCTTGTCGGTCTCGACGTCCGCGATGATCTGGCCGCGTTTGACCTTGTCACCTTCGGCGATGTGCCACTTGGCGATGACGCCCTCCTCCATGGTGTCGGAGAGGCGGGGAAGCTCGACGATCGTTGCCATAGCGTGTCCTGATGCTGCCGGGTCTAGAGCCGGATCAAAGAGAGTGGTTCGCGACCTTCGCGATGGCCTCGAAGATTTGCTTGGGCGAGGGAATCGCCAGCTGCTCGAGGTTCTCGGCGTAGGAGAAGTTGATGTCTTCGTAACAGATGCGCTCGACCGGCGCGTCGAGGTCGTAGAAGCACTCGCGAGCGATGAGGTCGGCGACCTCGGCTCCAGTGCCTCCGTAGGGCCAGCCGTGATACGAGATCACTGCCCGGTTGGTCTTGCGGACGCTGTTGAGAATCGCATCCTTGTCGAGCGGTCGCAGCGTGCGGAGGTCGATGACCTCGGCGTCGATGCCAACCTCTTCGGCCATCTTCGCGGCTTCGAGCGTGGTCGGCACGCCTTGGCCCCACGTGATCACCGTGACCTGGCTGCCCGGACGCTTGATGTCGGCTTCGCCGATCGGGATCAGGTACTCGCCCTCGGGGACCTCCCCTTTGACGCCGTACATCACCTCCGACTCGAAGAAGATGACCGGGTTCTCGTCCCGGACCGCCGACTTGAGCAGACCTTTGGCGTCGTACGGCGTGGCCACCGAGACCACCTTCACGCCCGGGAATCCGCAATAGAAGCTCTCGAACGCCTGGCTGTGGGTCGAGCTCAACATGTGCGCCGCGGCGTTGGGCCCCCGGAACACCATCGGCACCGTGAACTGGCCGCCGGTCAGGTGGCGCATCTTGGCCGCGTTGTTGAGGATCTGATCGAAGGCGACCGCGGAGAAGTTGAACGTCATGAACTCGATGATCGGGCGCAAGCCCGCCATCGCAGCGCCAACGCCAACGCCGGCAAACCCAGCCTCGGCGATCGGGGTGTCGACGACCCGCTGCTCGCCGTATTTTGCCAGGAGTCCCTGGGTGCACTTGTACGCCCCCTCGTAGTAGCCGACCTCTTCGCCCATGACGAAGACGCGGTCGTCCCGGGCCATCTCCTCGTCGATGGCATCACGCAGCGCTTCTCGAATCTGTAGTGTGGGCATGGCGTTAGTCCTCCTCGACGAGGTGGTTGCGGAAACGGTGCTCGGGGTCGGGCTGCGGAGAGGCTTCGGCGAAGTCGACCGCCGCCTGCATCTCGTCGACGATCGCGTCGTCAATCGCTTCGATCGCGTCGTCGTTGAAACCGTGATCCTCGCGAAGGCTCTGCTCGGTCCGGTACAGCGGGTCCTTCTTGCGCTGAACCTCGACCTCGTCCTTGGTTCGGTACTTGGCCGGGTCGCTCATGCTGTGACCGCGGAAGCGATACGTCAGCAGCTCGATGAGCGCGGGCTGATTGTCGGTCCGCGCCCGCTCGACAGCCTCGGAGAGTCGGCGGCGGGTCTCGAACACGTCGGTCACCTCCCAGCGGTCAGATGTCATCCGGTACGCGGGCGCCCGAACGGTGAGGTCGTCGACCAGCGTCTGCCGCTTGAGCGGAGTGCCCATCGCGTACTGGTTGTTCTCGACCACGAACACGATCGGCAGCTTCCACAGGCCGGCCAGGTGCATGCCTTCGTGGGTCGCACCGATGTGCATCGCGCCTTCGCCGAGAAAGCAAAGCGTCACCGCGCCATCGTTCGTGTACTTGGACGCGAACGCGTGGCCAGCCGCGACCGGGAGGTGGCCGCCGACGATCGCGTAGCCGCCCCACATGCCCTTGTCGCGGTCGAAGAAGTGCATCGATCCACCGACGCCGCCGACCAAGCCGTCCTTCTTTCCGAACAGCTCGGCCATGCAGCGCTGCGGTTCGCAACCGAGCGCGACGGCAAAGCCATGGTCGCGATAGGTGGTGACGACGCGGTCGCCGTCCTTCATCAGATCCGCCGTAGCAACAGCGATGGCTTCCTGCCCGATATACAGGTGGAGGAAGCCACTGATCTTGCCCTGGGTGTACGCGCGCGAGGCGAGCTCCTCGAATCGACGGATTCGGAGCATCTCCTTGAAGACGCGCACCACCTCGTCCTTGTCGGGCGCCTGGGTGGGAGAGGTCGTGGGGGTCACGTGGGCGGGAAAATACCACCGCCGGGGCCCTGCGCGACCCCGCTCCTTTCAATCCTTGATATAGGTGCTCGCATGTCGCTGGAGTCTCACGACACCGACGCTCGTCCTTCCACCGAAGCGTCCAGTGCTGGGGTTGGGGATGAATCCACGGTCCTCGCGCCGTCGGTCATCGCCGAACGCATCGTTCGGGGCGACCTCGAGGCGCTCGACAGTGAGACGCTGCTCGCCTACCTGAGCGGGGACGTGGACGTATGGTCACTGATGGCGGCCGCAGACACCGTCCGGCGGGCCCGATTCGGCAACTCCGTGCACCTGTGCTCGATCGTCAACGCCAAGGAGGGAGGGTGCCCCGAGGATTGCGGGTTCTGTGCCCAATCCCGGCACTTCAGCACGCACGTTCAGCCCAAGAAGTTCACGCCGGTCGAGGAGATCGTCGAGCACAGCGAGCGGGCTGCTGGCCGCAACGCCAGCGCCCTGGGCCTGGTCACCGCCACCCGCGGGCTCGAACATGACACCAAGGCGCTCGATCACGTTGTCGCCGGCATCAAGGCCGTTCGCGACGCCGGCCACACCGAAGCCCACGCCTCGGTCGGGTTTCTGACCGACGACGCGATGGATCGCATGGTCGAGGCGGGGCTCACCGAGCTCAACCACAACCTCGAGACCGGCCGCAGCTACTTTTCCAAAGTCGTCAGCACTCACACCTACGACGAGCGGATGGACACGATCCGCATGGCCAAGGCGAAAGGCCTGCGCACCTGTGTCGGCGGCATCTTCGGCATGGGCGAGGGCCCCAGCGACCGAGTCGAGCTGGCGCAGTCACTGCGCGAGCTCGACGTGGACGAGGTGCCGATGAACTTCCTGGTCAGCATCGAGGGCACCAAGCTCCCGCCCACCGAGCCGCTCGAGCCCATGCAGATGCTGCGGATCATTGCGGCGTACCGACTGTTCTTGCCGCGGCAGAACATCTTCATCGCCGCAGGCCGCACCCACTTGGGGCAGCTGTTGCCGATGATGTTCAGCGCCGGCGCGTCGGGGATGATGGTCGGAGACTTCCTCACGACCGCCAACCGCACGGTCGATGATGACCTCGAGATGCTCAACGAGCTCGGACTCATCCCGCACCGTTGCGGCGACACGCGCCCCGAGCTGAAGCGCAAGCCAGCGCGGCTTCCAGTCCTCAGCTGAGGATCGCCCTGGGCGGCCCAACTCACTCGGGCAGCATCAGCAGCGAGACGTGCACATGCGCTCCGGCGTTGGCGAGGATAGCTTCGCTTCCGTCGCAGTCCGTGTCGTTGTCCGCGATGCAGTACGTCAGCTCCCACGGCAGCACGAACGGCCTGCCGACAAACGTGTCACTCGCCGCGGGTCCGAATGCGTACATCTCGTGCGAGAACCCGACCGGGGTCCCCGCGTCGTCTGTGACGATGGCGCTGGGGCTGAGGCCGAGGCAAGAGTCCTGGCCGCAGTCCCCACCAAACGGCGAAGCGCCGGCGTTGAAGCTGAAGCCATAGAAGCAAGCTCCGCCCCCGCATCCGCCGGTGATCTCGAACGCAGGGTCTCCAGCAGTGCCGAATGCGAGGGCTTCTTTGGCGGAGAAAGAACCGACGAGCGGTTCCAGCAAGACATCCACATCGCCGCGCCGCGTCATGGTGACCGCGAAGCTGCCCTCTGGCGGCGTGTCCTGCGTGACGCAGAACGGCACGTGCACACGAGCGCCCGCTTGGCGCACTTCGGTGATCCACACCCACGTGCCCCACTCGTCGGCCGTCGGCGCGCCTTCGATTTCACAGGTCTCTTCGTTCACCGTCACGCGCTGCGGTCGGGCGCCCGCACCGTTGTTGGCGGGCGTGGTGCAGGTGACCTCAGAGCCGTCGCCACCGACCAGGATGTCGGCGAGGCTCTCGCCGGGGCCTAGGCACGGACGCGCCAGAACCGAGAGGTCGGTCGAGAGCGCGGGGCCGACCTCGAACGTGCACGTGGCCTCTGCCATGCCTGCCGAGCCATCGACCGACACCATGATCTCGAATGTCCCGTCCTCGATGGGGATGCCCGACAGCTCGCCGCCAAACGGTGAGAACGACATCCCGTCGGGCAACCCCTCCACGGTCCAGGTCCCGGCGGTGTCGGGCGGGTCGATTTCGAAGGCGTGCTCGTACTCCGCGCCCAGCGCCCCCGCCGGCATCTCGCCGCAGCCGATCTCGACCGTGGGTGCCGCGGTGGTGCCGCCGCCACTGCCATCGGCGAGCGTGTCGAAGCCGGTCGAACTCTCCGCGGCGCCAGTCGATCCCGGGGTCATTCCCGCCGAAGCAGTCCCCGGCACCCCCACACCCGCGTCACCACTGGGACAGCCGGTCAGCGCCCAAAGGCCTCCACCGACCGCCCACACCCGCTTCCCCACGATCCCCCACCCCATCATCCCACAGCATACCCCGGCCGAATCGGGGGCTTGTACCCGTGCCGGTTGGCGCTGTCCCTGATACCGTCGCCCCGATGCGTGACACGTCCGCGCTCCGTCGCCGCCTGAGCCTCCTTGCGTGCATTCCCGTGCTTATGGCGGGGTGCGGTGAACCGGCGCCCAAGCCCACAGTCAGCGCGGCGAAGGCCAAGTCCAAGCCTGTGCGCGCGAATCCGTCTGGCGCGAACGCGGACAAGAAGGACGCAGCGGCGGCCAAGCCCGGCACCGGACCTCGCGTCAATGCAGCTCCGCCGCCGCCGCCCATGCCCACGGACCCGGACGAGATTCGGATGATGCCGGTCGAGGGGGACCCGCCGTTCATCGACGGCTACAACCCCGAGGAAGATCCCTGTGTCTCGGGCAACTGGTGCGGCGCGATGGATGCCGCTCTCGCAATCGCGCCCAAGGTCGGCGAGCCCCAATTGGAGCTGGGCTGCCCGAGCCGAGTCATCGGCGCGCACACGCCCAGCCCCGTCACCTCGGACCCGTCCAAGTACAAGGGTCTCTCCGACAAGAACTCGATGCAGGGCTCGCTCAACCAGCATGGCACCGAGCTCAAACGCGACGCGGGCGAGGAGAACGTGTGCTGCTACCACTGGTTCGAGTACTGCTCGGGTCGGCCCTTGGTCGAGGGCACCGAAGTGTTGGCGGCACCCGCGGTTCGGCGGACGGACTGGGCCAACTTGGCCTGCCCCGCCGCGACAGGCATCGCCGATGCGCTGACCGATGCCTGGCTGGCGGATGCGGCTGCCGAGCACGCCTCCGTGGCCGCGTTCAGCCGCGTGGTGGTCGAGCTGATGGCTGTCGGCGCCCCCCCTGCCCTGCTCGAGGACACACTCCGAGCCGCCGCGGACGAGGTCCGGCATGCCCAGGCTTGTTACGGCATGGCCAGCCGGTTCACCTCCGCGATTCACGGCCCTGGGCCGCTGCCTTCCGCCACCCCGCGCGCCTCCACGCTGGTCCAGGTCGCCGTCGACGCGTTCCTCGAAGGCTGCGTTGGCGAGACCACGGCCGCGCTGGTCGCCGAGCGCGGTGCGGCGCTCGCCCAAGATCCCCACACTCAGGAGGTCCTGGCGGGCATTGCCAAAGACGAGGCCGAGCACGCGGCGCTGGCGTGGCGCACTGTGAAGTGGGCGCTGGAGTCCGGCGGCGCGGACGTTGCCGGCGCGCTCCGTCACGCGTTCGCCGACCTGCCGCCAGCGAGCTTCGCCGCCACCCCCGACCACGCGGACTGGCATCGTTTCGGACGACTCAGCGCCGACGAACTCGCAGCCGCGGCCCGGGATGCGCGTCGCGAGATCGTCGCGCCGATGCTGCGCGCGCTGCTGGGCACGAGCGAACACGTGCAACCGCCGCGCGCCACGGCCTGAGAGGGATCACGCAGTTGGCGGCGGTTTCGAGAACATCTCTCGACACCGCCACCACAGCCACACCGTCTGGGCCGCCCGCCCGGCGGTGAGGCCAAGCACGGCCACGTAGACGCCCGGGACTCCCTGCCAGGCGACCCCGATCCCCAGCACGATCCCGCACGCCAGTCCGAACACGATGACCGCTTCGGTGATCGGGCGGGTGCGGTGCTCCGCGACCAGCAGCCCTTGGTACCAACTCTGCAGCACTCGGGACGCGGGCTGAGGCGCCGCGATCAGCAATCCAAGGAGCGCGGGCTCAACCAGGTCAGCGGGAAGGTTCGCAACGTGTTCAAACCACGCGGCGGCGACCGGCGAGAGCGAGAACGCCAACCAGATGACCGTGAGCGTGACCGCCAAGCGCCAGGCAAACCGCCACAGCACCTCGCGCGCTCCTGGCCGAGCCACAAGCGCAACAACCACCTCGTTGAACGCCAACCCCACGCTCTGCAGGACAAATCCAAGCCCCACCACCACCGGCCAGACGGCGAGTGAGCCCAGCACGTCAGGCATCCGACTGATCGCTGCGGTGCCGATCGGTTGAATCACCAAGATCACCACCGGGGTCAGGGCGAGCGGCACGTAGAACGACAAGAACCCCGACCCGGTCAAGGGTGGGTCTTCGGACGTGGCGGGGAGTTGCGTGGCGACGACTCGGCGCACGAACACGTGAACGAACGCCGCTTCGCTGAGCACCCCGACCGCCAGCGCGGCCGTCCCGACCTCGACGCCCGATGCCGCCTGCGTCAGAAGGCCTGCCGCCAACACCGTGCTAGACACCAGCAAGCGCACGCCCGTGGCGAGGCCGACGACGCGGCTCTTGCCGGTCCGGATCAGCAGCCCTTGCCCGGTCCGACGCGAAGCGATCGCCCACGACCACGGAATCATCAGCCACAGTCCGGGTTTGGAGGCCTCGGCGACCTCGGGCGGAACCGAGAGCGCGGCCTCGATGAACCAGGGGCCCACAGGGGTGGCCGCCACCACGATGTGAAGGCCGGTCAATCCGAGCCCCATCAGCCGGGTGTAGCGGACCATCTGCGCGTAGCGAACCCGGTCGCGACTCAGCTCTGTGGACGCCGCGAGCAGCATGATGATCGGCGCTTCGATCAGCAGCGCGATCGGGAAGACCACGCTGCCGTAGGCCGCCAGCTGGACCTTGGTATCCGGGAGCCGGGCGATGACTGCGGCAATGGCCGGCTGCTCGATGCCCATCAGCAACCAGCTCGCCGCCAGCGGCCACCACGCTGCCCATATCTGGGACGTTCTGAGCCGCTCCACGGGCGGGGCTATAGCAGGTTTGGCGGCCGGATCACGCGGGCCAACCTCGCCTATAGTCCCCGCAGTGGACGACCCGTCCTGGATTTCCGTGCTCCCGCCCGTGCTCGCCATCGTCATGGCGATCGTCACGCGGCAGGTCTACCTCTCCCTCGGCGCGGGAATCTGGCTCGGCTCCACCGTTCTCACGCACTTCGATCCGATCGCCGGCCTCGGCTCCAGCCTGGAGCGTCTTGTCGCGGTCCTCGGCAGTGCAGGAGACGCACGCGTCGTTCTGTTCACGCTCGTCGTCGGCGCCCTGATCACCACGCTGGAGGCCTCCGGCGGGGTCACAGGTTTCGTGAACCGCCTCGAGGAGCGTGCGTGGGTCGGCACGCCGAGGCGGGCGCAGCTTCTGGCATGGATCCTGGGCGTGGTCATCTTCGTAGAGTCGAACGTGACGGTCCTCGTCGCGGGCACCGTGGCCCGCCCCTTGTTCGACCGCTTCAAGATTTCGCGCGAGAAACTCGCGTACATCATCGACTCCACCTCGGCGCCGATCTGCATCCTGATCCCGCTCAACGCCTGGGGCGCTTACAACCTGAGCCTGCTCGAAGGGCTCGAGGTTCCCAATGCGCTCGGCGTGTTCCTGGGCTCGCTGCTGTACAACTTCTACGCGCTCGCGGCCGTGGCGTTGGCGATCGCGACGATCCTGTGGAACATCGACCTCGGACCGATGAAGGCCGCCCAGGCCCGTGCCGCCGCCGGAACTCTGCACGCAGAGGGCTCGCATCCGCTGGCCGACGACGGGGCGAAGCTCGACCCCCAGTTAAAGATCGAGCCGCGCGCCCGCAACATGTTGGTCCCCATCGCCGTGCTCGTTGCCGCGATGCCTCTGGCCCTTTGGGTCACCGGCGATGGCGACATCATGAAGGGCTCGGGATCGACCAGCGTACTGTGGGCAGCGTCGGGCGCGTTGGCGACCGCGTGGATCATGCTGCTGGTTCAAGGAGCGCTCAGCGTCGAGAGGCTCACCCGGCGCGCTCTCGAAGGCGCGGGCGCACTGCTGCCGTTGGCCATCATCTTGGTATTGGCCCTGGCGCTCGGCGGCCTCGCGAAAGAGCTCGGTACCGGGGTCTACATCGCCCGCATGGCGGCGGGGTCGATGCCCACCTTCGTGTTGCTGCCGGTCCTGTTCATGGTCGGGGCCGGCGTCGCCTTCTCGATCGGGTCGAGCTGGGGCACCTTCGCGATCATGATTCCCATCGCCGTGCCGACGGCCACCTCGATGGGCCTACCCCTGGAGCCGCTCATCGCGGCCTCGCTGGCCGGAGGGGTGTTCGGCGATCACTGCTCCCCGATCAGCGACACCACCATCGTGGCCTCGCTCTCAGCTGCGACGGACCATATCCAACACGTACGCACGCAGCTGCCGTATGCGCTGCTTGGCGGCGCGGTCGCGGCCGTTGCGTTCGCGGTCCTGGGCGCGCTGACCTGATCCCTGCCTGAGCGAGCGCTACAGGAACGGCTTGAGTGCCTTGGCCAGCCCGGGCACGGCAGCCTGGACGTTGTCCTTGGCCGAGCCGCGGAGCTTGCCGTAGGTCTTCTTGATCGTGGCGTTCTTGGCCCGGTCAGCCTTGCCGTCGGTCACCTGCAGAAGCAGGTCGGCGGTCTCGGCCGCGTTGGCCGTGATGTAGCTGGCGAACTTGTCCGCGTCCTCGTCGTTCTTGTCGAACAGCGGCTGCATGGCATCGGCGAACTCGGGGAGCAGACCATTGACCGCGCCGCCGACGAAGCCCGGCTTCAGCGCCTTGACGGCTTTGTAGCCGAGCTTGATGGCGGCACCGGAGAAGCCCCGCTTGCCGTCAACCTCGCTCTCCACCAGGTCGCAGCAGGCCATGACCACGTCGCGGCGAACTTCAGGTGCGGTGAGTTTGTCGGCGAGGGAACCCATCTCGCCCAGGTTTGCCCCGATTCGTGCCCCAGCGCAAGCGCGGGGCGTTGTCACCGGGGCGACCGGCTGTAAGACTCGCCGCCATGCTCCGCCGCCTCGCGCCGTGTCTGCTGCTCGCGGTTCTCGCCTGCGACCCGTCGATTCCCGACCACGACGAGAAGCCCACGCCGACTGCGGACGTCGAACCACCCTCCAAGGAAGACATCCCCATGAAGCCTGCCACTCCCCCGCCCGAAGGTGCGATCTCCGTTGAAGAGGTCGCCACCCACCCCCGGCCCGGCACCATGGCGCCCGGTGCGGTCCGTTTCTCGCCGGACGGATCACACCTCACCTACCTGTTCAGCCCCGAAGGCTCGCTCAATCGCGACCTCTACACCCAGCCGGTCGAGGCCACAGAGCGCAAGCTGCTGTTCACAACCCCGGGCGGCGGCGCAACCGAGGACAACCTGTCCGAGGAGGAGAAGCTACAGCGCGAGCGGCTGCGCATGCGCTCGCTCGGCGTGACCTCGTACGCGTGGTCGAAGAAGGCTGACCGATTCCTCGTGCCGGTCCGCGGTGACCTGTGGGTGCAAGAGGGACTCGAAGGCCGCCTGACACGGGTCGTCGATACCGAGGGGACCCCAGCCCTCAGCGCCCGCTTCTCCCCAGACGGGGAGTTCGTCGCGTATGTGAAGGACGACGAGGTCTATGTCGTGCCCTCGCTCGGAGGAGAGTCCGTGCAGATCACCCGTGGCGCCCGCGGCACCGGCAAGACCCACGGCCTGGCCGAATACATCGCCCAGGAGGAGATGGGCCGACACACCGGCTACTGGTGGTCCCATGACGCCGCCCGCATCGCCTTCACCGAGGTCGACGAGCGGCACATTCCCGTCTATCGCATCGAGCACCAGGGCAAGGACGCGCCGCACCACGAAGACCACGGCTACCCGTTTGCCGGCGAGGCCAACGCCAAGGTCCGGCTTGGCATCGTCGGACGCGAGGGCGGCAAGCCGCAGTGGCTCGACCTCGACGCCACCGGCATCGCGGGCGACCGCTCTGCAGACGACCTGTATCTGGCCCGGGTGAACTGGATGCCTGATGGCTCGTTGATGGCCCAGGTCGAGAACCGCGAGCAGACCGCACTGCACCTGGTCCGCTACGACGCCGAGGGCAACGCCACCAAGGTCCTCGAGGAGACCTCCGAGGTGTGGATCAACCTGCACAACGGATTCCGGGCGTTCGATGAGATTCCCGCCGATGCTCCGCACGCAGCCCTGGCCGGCGGCTTCTTGTGGCAGTCCGAGCGGACCGGGTTCTCCCACCTGTACGTCTACGACAAGGACGGCAAGGAAGTCCGGGCGCTGACCTCGGGCGAGTGGATGCTCGATTCGGTCGCGGGCGTCGACCAGGCCAAAGGGGAGGTCTACTTCACCGGGACCAAGGATGGCCCCACCGAGCGACACCTTTACAAGGTCTCCCTGTCCGGCGGAGACATCACCAAGCTCACCACAGAGGCGGGCATGCACTCGGTCAAGCTCAGCCCGACCTACGACCGGTTCATCGATCAGTGGGACCGTCTGGACACCACCCCCCGCATCGAGGTCCGCAGCACCACCGACGGTGCGCTGGTCTCCTCGGTCGACATCGAGACCGACCCGCGTGTGGAAGAACTCGGTCTCGAGCCGCCAGAGCTGGTCACGCTGACGACCCGCGATGGCGTGCCAATGCACGGGGCCGTCTACAAACCTGACGGCAAAGGGCCCTTCCCCACCATGATCAGCGTCTACGGGGGACCCCACGCCCAACGTGTGCAGAACGATTGGAGCCTCACCGTCGACATGCGGGCCCAGTACCTGCGGAGTCTGGGCATCCTGGTCTTCAAGCTCGACAACCGAGGCGCGGCCCGTCGCGGCCTGGACTTCGAAGGCGCCATCAAACACGACATGGGCAACCTCGAGGTCCAGGACCAAGTCGACGGCGTGAAGTGGCTGGTGGACCAAGGCCTGACGCAAGCCGAGCACGTGGGCATCTACGGCTGGAGCTACGGGGGCTACATGTCCGCGATGGCGTTGGCGCGGGCCCCGGAGACCTTCAAGGTCGGCATCGCCGGCGCCCCCGTCTCGCACTGGGACGGCTACGACACCCACTACACCGAGCGCTACATGGGGCTGCCCCACGACAACGCCAAGGGCTACGAGCAGAGCGCCGTCATGGCCCACGTGGGCGCCATGACCGGCCAACTCATGCTCGTGCATGGCCTCATCGACGAGAACGTGCACTTCCGGCACACCGCCCGCCTGATCAATGCGCTCATCGCCGCCCAGAAGCGGTACGAGCTCCTGCTGTTCCCCGACGAGCGCCACATGCCTCGCCGTAAAGATGATTTGGTCTACATGGAGCAGCAGATCCGAGACTTCGTGCTCGCCCACCTGTGATGTCTGCACCGCCCCCCAATCTGCCCGCCAGGGTGATCACCGACGATGTCACGGCGTTCTTCGCCGAGACCAAGCGGACCGGTCCGTGGACCCCGGGCGGCACGACGTTCGTCAAGGCGACCTTCGCCCAGATCGACCTCGACCTGCGTGAAGCCGTGATCCCGGCGGGTGACGAGCTGTGCTTCGACGTCGAAGTGCTGGTCGGCCACATCGTCATCACGATTCCGCCGACGTGGGCCGTCATCCAAGAGGTCGAACTTCTGCTGGGCAGCTACGACGAGGACACCGAGCCGCCCTCCGATGGTTGGGACCAGGTCCTGCGCATCACCGGCCGGGTTCGTTTGGGCTCGGTGGAGGTTCGGCGCCGTGCCCGGGGCGAGGGCTGGCTGGGTGCCAAGCGGCGCCGCTGGAAGCTGCGGCAGCGCGCCAAGAAGCAAGAAGCCCTGTCGTCGGCACAGTGAGTCCTGCCGGCCTCGTGCCCCCGTGCATGGGCCAGCCGTTCCTCAGCGCCCGAGCACCCGCAGCAGCACGTCCGGGGTATCCGTGATGATCGCATCCACCCCGGCGTCGATCAGACGCTGCATCTGGGCCTCGTCATTGACCGTCCACGGCGCGACGGCGAGGCCCAACGCGTGTGCGTCCGCGATGGCAGTTGCAGTCGCGATGTCTTGGTTCGGCGACCAGATCTGGGCCCAGCGGGCCGCCGCCTCCAGTTCGTCCGGTCGGGGTGCTTGAGCGAGAAGCGAGAGACGGATCTCAAAGGCCGCCGCGTAGTTGTCGTGCACATGTTCGAGACCGATCCAGTCGAACGACTGCACGATCAGTCGCGGCGCCAGACACCCTCCGCACGCCTCGTCCTCGGCGATCAACGCGGGCAGGTACATGTCCGCAGCCTCGGTGCCCCAGCGCTTGAGCTCCAGGTTGAAGCCGACGGTTTTGCTCAGTCCGACCACCTCGTGCAGGTGCGGCGGCGCCTGGACCCCATCCAACTCCGGATGGCAGTCCCATTGGGCGAGCTCGGCGTCGGTCATGTTGGAGACCAACGCCGAGCTCGAGGGGCCGCGGCCCGCCCACGCGCATGGGGTCGTCCGAAGGTCGTTGTCGTGGCCGAAGACGACCGAGCCATCGTCCGTGATCTGAAGATCGCCTTCGAGCACATCGACGCCGTACCCAAGCGCGGAGCCGAACGAAGGAAGTGTGTTGCCTGGCGGGACGCTGCCCCGGTCGCCGCGGTGACCGTGCACGACGACGGCGGGAGCCTCGGCCCCCGAGGAACTCTCTGCCCCGCGCGTGGTCGTGGACTCGCCGCCCTCCCCAACATCGGGAGCGCCCGAGGCCGACCCCGTACTGCTGGCCGGTCCATCGCTCGAGCTGCCGTCGGTGGCCGCCGACCGCCCGTCGGGCTTGGATGCACAGCTTGCCTGCAGCGCGACCGCGCAACATGCAGCAACTCGAAATGATGCTGAAACTGCCAGAGAACTCCGCGCCCACCTTCTCAGAACGGCCGCGCGCGTGAAACCCCAGCCCGATCGCTACCGTGTGAAACTGCAGCCGATCGGCCCCCAGGCTTCGATCGGCCCGAGATCCACCCCAGCATGCGCGGTCGAGATGGCCTCACGCTCCGTCCAGCCTTTCGCGATGTCCCCGAGTCGGTTGCCGTCGGTATCTGCGATGCCGGCCGCGTCGTCCCGATAGTGCAGGAACAAGCCGCCCTGCATGTCGGGGTCCTCGCTGCTCTCGACAACCATCTCGTTGAACTCATCACACAGTCCGCGCTCCAAAGGACGGGCGAGGAGCAATCGGATCGTCTGTTTGTCGTCGGCCACCACACCTGCGACGCGGGTGGCGAGCAGCGGGTCGTCCTCCCCTTGCGGGTCGTAGTAGTACAGCGCCGTGTAGCCGTCCTCTTCCCGTTCGCGAGTCGCGAGGCTCAGCCGGAACTGGTTCGGATCGATGTCGGCGCTCAGGGAGACCGGCTCATTGAAGTGCAGCAGCACGGTATCCGGCGCTGGCATGCGGACCACGCGGAGGACGGGCGCACCTTGCACGGGCGGATGCGGCGACACAGTCCTGGCCGCCGCCGCAGACGGTTCGGGCGGCTGCGCGTCCATGGACGACACCGCCGGGGCTGCCTCGGGCTCGGCGACCGCGGGCGGACACACGGCCACCGCCCCCCTCGGTGTCTTGGGTGCGCACGCAATCGCGCCCAGGGCGAGGGCAGCAAAGATCCAATGATGGCAGGTCTGCATCGACAACTCTCGAACGGCGGAACGGGCGGCCCGCTTACGCACAACCATCCCACAGCCCACCGAACCGGGCCTGATAGGCTGGCAGCCATGCGTCGTCGCGCCGCCCTCCTCTTGCCGTCCCTGCTGCTGTGTTGCGACGGCGACGATGGTTCTCGCTCGATGAGTGCCACCAATCCGACGACAGCCAGCGCCTCCGGAGGAGGCGGGACAACCAGCGGCACAGGCGATACATCGACGACCGGCCTGCCGGCGACGAGCACGAGCGCCTCCACGTCGAGCACTTCCGGGAGCTCGGCCGAAAGCACCACCGGCGACGGCCCGAAGTTCGACCTCCCGGGGGGAACCGGCGGAACCGGCGGCCCCGAGACCACCCCGGTCCGAATGCTGCCCGGCCTGGTCTCGATCACGTTCTACGAGCGCACCGGCGGCGCCGCACCCACCGAGTACACGTTCACCGTCGACGGACCCGAATTGAGCGCCCGCCGCATGGACCCGCTGACAGATGCCAACTTCGACATCAGTGGTGCGACTGGCGAGTTCTACGACGTCTACTACTCCGACATCGACGGCAACGAGGAACTCGATGGCCTGTACCTGACCATCTCCGGCATCTTCTCCACCCAGCTGCCCGCCGGTGGCGGACTCAACCTGGCGGAGATCGGGCTCAACTTCGATGGGGAGCCCACCGAGTTCGGCAACTACGTCGCGAGCTTCGCGATCCTCGGCGATAATGCGGTACAGCCCGACGGCAACGTCGACAACGCGATCGACGGCGACCTGCAAACCCACACCACGATGGGCAACACCGTGGGTGCCGCCGAACGCCTGCGCGTCACATTGGGCTTCCTGTCCTCGTCCGGTCCCCCTCCGGGCTAGCGGCCCGTGGTGAACCCCGGGCTCCTAGTTGACCCGGCCCGCGGCCACGCGCCAAGCTTCGTGGGCCCGTGAAGTACGTCCTCAAGACGGCGAAGCCGAGTCGGCCGCGCTTCGACCCCACGCGTGATCTCAACCCGCAGCAGCGCGCCGTCGTCGAGGCGCCAGCCCAGCCGCTGCTCGTCATCGCGGGCGCTGGCTCGGGAAAGACACGCACGCTGATCTATCGCGTCGCCCGCTTCGTGCAAGAGGGCTGCCCCCCAGACCGGATCCTGCTCTGCACGTTCACCAATCGTGCGGCCAAGGAGATGGTCTCGCGTGTCGAGGCCACGGTGGGCATCGACATGACGCTGGCCAGCGCCGGCACGTTCCACCACATCGGGCACAAGCTGCTGCGCCGCTATGGCGAGCACGTCGGACTCGGCCTCGACTTCGGCATCCTCGATCCCGAAGACGCGCGCAGCCTGCTGACCAGCGTCATCGCGGAGCAAGGCCTCGAGAAACTCAGCGCTCGTCGCTTCCCGCAGCCGAAGGTGCTGGCCTCGATGATCGGGCTCTCCGGGTCCACGCTCACGCCACTGGCCGAGGTCATCGCGGAGCGGGCGCCCAAGCTCGTCCCCCAGCTTCCCGCAATCGAGGACACGGCGCGGCGCTATGCGGAGCGCAAGCGAGCGAACAACATCGTCGACTTCAACGACCTCATTACACTTTGGCGTCGGCTGTTGGTCGACCCGGCGTGCAGCGAAGTCGCCGACGAACTCCAAGGCGCATACGACCACGTCTTGGTCGACGAGTACCAAGACGTGACCGCACTGCAGGGTTTCCTGTGTGACCAGATGGCCTCCCGTTGCGGCAGCCTCACCGCGGTGGGCGACGACGCCCAGTCGATCTACGGCTTCCGCGGGGCCGACTTCGAGCAGATTGCGGCGTTCGAGCACCGGCACCCCACCGGTCGCATCCTCAAGCTCACCACCAACTACCGCAGCACGCCCGAGATCCTCGACCTGGCCAACCGAAGCATCGGATTCAACCGCCGACAGCACTTCAAGGAGCTGAACGCGGTCAACAACAACGGGATGGTCCCCGCGCTCATCCCGTTGCGCGACGTCTACCAGCAGGCCGAGTTCGTCGCGCAGCGCGTCCTGGAGATTCACCACGAGCAGAACCTCCCGCTGCGCAAGATGGCGGTGCTGTACCGCAACCATGCGCACAGCCTGGAGCTGCAGGTCGAGCTGACCCGCCGCCAGATTCCCTACAGCATCCGCTCGGGCGTGAAGTTCTTCGAGCAGGCGCACATCAAGGACGTCGTCGCCTACCTACGCGCCCGGGAAAACCCGCGCGACGAACTCGCGTGGCTGAGGCTGCTGCGGCAGTGGCCCGGCGTCGGCGTGCAGACGGCCGAGGCTCTGTCGCTCAAACTCGCCGGTCACGACCCCGAAACCCAGCGACAGCCACCCGCCGACATTCTTCTCTCTCATGCCCAGACCGCCCGCGGCCAGGCCAAGCAGGCGCTGGCCCGGCTCGGCGCGCTGTGGAACACCCTGCACGAGCCCGAACAACGCAGCCCCGGCGCCGCGATCAAGCAGGTCGTCGAGGAGCACTACCGCGAGTTTGCGGAGCGATCCTTCACCAACGCCGACGCCCGTAAAGAGGACCTGGAACACCTCGCCGAGTACGCGGACCGCTTCGGCGGCCCCGAGGCTTTTCTCAGCGAACTCGCGCTGGTCCAAGGGATCTCGGCCGAGAACATCGTCTCCGGCGAAGAGCCCGACGACAAACTCATCCTCACCACGGTGCATCAGGCCAAAGGGCTGGAATGGCCGATCTGCTTCGTGATCTGGATGGCCGATGGGCGCTTCCCGTCCGCCGTCGCGCTGCGATCTCCGGTCGAGACCGAGGAAGAACGCCGGCTGTTCTACGTGGCGGCAACCCGGGCCATGTCCGAGCTGTACATGCTGTATCCAACGATCGAAGACACTCGGGATGGCCCGTCTCGGATGATGAGGCCGAGCAAGTTTCTGGTCGAACTCGACCGAAGCCCACGAGTCTTCGAGCGTTGGCAGATCATGGAAGAGGCGCTCGACGACGGGGAGTAGGACCTCCACGGTCTCCCACGTACATGACCTGCCAGCCCGCGTGACCAGTGGCGTCCCACACTGCACCGGTCCGGCCCCCGCGCGATCCCATATACTTCAAGGGCAACGGCCGTCCGCGCGGACTCCAGGACCCCATGATCGCTCCGCTGCCCCCCAACGAGCACGAACGCCTCCAGAGTCTGCGCGCGCTCGCGATTCTCGACACCCCGCCCGAAGAACGCTTCGATCGAATCACGCGCCTTGCGGCCCAGATCGTCGGGACACCGATTGTCCTCATCTCGCTGGTCGACGAAGCACGCCAGTGGTTCAAGTCGGCGGTTGGCCTCGAGGCCACCGAAACGCCACGAGACGTCGCCTTCTGTGCCCATGCGATCCTCGACACAAAGGTCTTCGTGGTTCCCGACGCCCACGTGGATCCACGGTTCGCCGAGAACCCACTGGTGACCGGCGCTCCCGATGTCCGCTTCTACGCGGGGGCCCCATTGTCGCTCTCCGATGGGGTGCGGATCGGCACCTTGTGTGCGATCGATACCCAGTCGCGAACCCTGGCTGAGCACGAACGAAACGCCCTCGTCGACCTCGCGCAGATCGTTGTCGACGAGCTCCACCTTCGCAAGCATGTGGTCGATCTGAAGGCGACGCGCGCCGCCCTGGAAACCACATCGAACGAACTGCGCCGCGCCAACGAGAGCCTCGAACAGTTCGCACACATCGCCTCGCACGATCTACGCGCGCCTCTGACGACCATGATCAACCTGGCCGACCTCGCGCTCGAGCGTGTGGAGCCCGGTGGTGGGATCGAGCTGCAGATGATTCGCAAGGCCGCCGGTCAGCTCGAGAGCGTCGTCGCGGGCTATCGGCGTCTGTCCCGACTTCAGCTGGCCGAACCCCAGCGGCGTCAGATCTCCGCGTTGATCGAGGCGGCGCGGTCCGAGGAGGGAACGGCCGAGATCATCGAGATCACTGGTGATGCCGAGGTCTTCTGCGATCCAGGCCTCATGTGCTCCGCGTTCGTCAACCTGCTGCGGAACGCAGCCCACCACGGCTCGGGCGGGGTTCACATCAACACGGTGGCCAATGACGACGCGGTGGTTGTCCGGTTCAGCAACCCGATCGCTGGAACACTCGAGGTCGATCAAACCGTCTTTGCCCCGTTCCGCCGGCTGACCCGGAACGGCGAAGGCACTGGGCTGGGGCTGGCAATCGTGGATCGGGTCACGAAACTGCATGGAGGCACGGCGACAGCCTCCAGCTCCGACTCGTCGTTCACGATCGAGCTCTGCGTACCGGCGGGACGGACGAAGCCATGATCCTGATCGAACCGGGCCTCGAGGTCATTGTCGTGGACGACAACGCCGCAGATCTGCTCATCACCGATATCGTGTTCCAGCGCTCCCAGCTGACCAACCCGATCGCGCTGCTCGACTCTGGAGAGGCAGCGGTCGCACACCTGGGGAAGATCGCGACGCAGGGCCTGCCCCCTCCAGCGCTCGTCATGCTCGACGTGAACATGTATGGGATCACGGGCTTCGACGTCTTGCGGTTCATCCGGCAGCAAGAAGCGTTCAGCGAGCAGCCCCCCGTCGCGCTCCTCACCAGCTCCGATTCACAGACGGACAAGCAGCGCTCGGTCGAGTTGGGGGCGAACGCGTTTCTGGCGAAGAAGAGCGGCGTTGCGCCCTTCATCGAGATGATCAACGCCAACTTCAAGAACCGCGGCTAGAGCACAGCGCATCTGCCCTCGTCGCGGACTTGGCTTGTCAAGTTCACCGATGTCGAACACCATTCCTGGAGAGCCGTGGCTGGGATGTGGGCGTTCATGAGCGGGCTGGTCTTGGTGACGCTCGATCCGGCTGCATCCGATCCGAGACCGTCGCAGCCTCAGCCGATCGTCGTGCTGTGGCAAGGCCCGGCGGGGTGTGACGAGGCCTCCCACGTACGGGCCGAGCTAGCCCGGCGCCTGGGAAGGCGGTTGAACGCCCCCGAGAACCTCCCGATGACGATCTCCGCCGAGGTCGGTGAACGCGACGGTGGTGGGTTTCGTGTGCGTCTGCGCTTCACCACCCCCGCCGGGTCGGTCGAGCGATCGTTGGAGGATGCCAGCTGCCGCGGGCTGGCCGATGCAATTGCCCTCGTCGCCTCGATCGCCATCGCGCAGCGGGAGGCACAGCTCGAGGTTGCGGCTCCACCCAAGCCAGCCGCACCGCCGCCGCCGCCGGCCCCCGCTCCGAGCGCCGCGCACCCCACCACGCCACCAACCCGGGCGCCTACCCCCCTGCGATCCGAGGTCTGGGGCCGCGTGCGGATCGGGGCCGCGCTGAGCGGGATGGCGCTCCCGCGACTCGGGGTTGGGTTGGACGGGGGACTCTCGGTCGGGGGACGCCGGTTCCTCGGGGAGCTCTTCGGCGCCCACCGGTTTCCAACCGCAGTGCCGCGGGCACAGGCGCCGAGTCAGGGCGGCACGCTGCGCCTCACCAAAGGAGGGCTGGCGGGCTGTTACGACGCAGCCTGGAGCCTGCCCCGACTCTCCGCGCCTGTGTGTGGCGTCTTCGAAGCAGGTGCGATCGTCAGCCAAGGATTCGGTCTGCCGGACTCACGTCGGGCCCACACTTTGTGGCTCGCGCCGGGCGGCCGGGTGGGACTGGGCTGGACGCTCGTGGGCGGTCTAAGCGTGGAGGCGCACAGCGCCGTTGTCGCGCCGCTGCGGCGGCCCAAATTCGTCATCTTGGGCGACGAGGGACCGCCGACGGTGACCGGGCCGGTAGAGCTCCAAGTGAATCTTGGGCTGGGATACCGTTTCCCGTAATGGATCCATCGACCGGCGGGCGAGAGCGGTGTGATGCGGTCGTCCGTACCCACCGCCGCGGTGCACCCATCTGCCGCGACGAGACCCATGGCGAGTGCATCTGAGCGCGCGGGCCCCCTGGAGCTCGGCGAGGTCTACCGAGCCCACGTCGGGTTCGTCTGTCGAGCACTGGCGGCGTTCGGCATTCCGGCCGCGTCGCAGGAAGACTTGGTCCACGAGGTCTTTTTGGTCGTCGGCCGCAAGCTCGCGCGATACGATCGAACTCGGTCGATGCGCGGATGGTTGTACGGAATCGCGCGCGGTGAGGCCCGGCACTTCCACCGGGCCAGTCGTCGACGGGCTCGGCGGGTGACCCTGGCACCGGAGCCCAGCGCTCCACCGCTGCCCGAGGAGCGCCTGCGTTGGATCGAGGGCGCCCATTCGGTGGAGACGTTTCTCGCCCAACTCGACGCCGACAAACGTGCCGCATTCTTCATGTCGGAGATCGAAGGCATGACCGCTCCGGAGATCGCAGAGGTCACCGGGGCGAAACTCGCGACCGTCTATTCTCGGATTCGCGCCGCCAAACAGCGCTTCGATCGATTCGCGCGATCACTTCAAGACGACGGGGAGGCACCATGAAGCCGCACGACGACCTCATCGAGGCGTTCCGCCGACACCACACACCGGACCCCGCCACCGAGCAAGCGATGTGGGCGCGACTCGAGCGCGAGAGCGGACCCGTGCCCAGAAACATCCCCTGGCGTGCCGTCGCCGTCGTCCTCGCCTTGGCCGCAGCGCTGGCGGTTGTCTGGGTCCGCGGAGGACCAGACTTCGGGAGGCAGACCGAAGCGCAGGATGCCGCGAGCCTGGCAGGCTACGTCGTGGACTCTGGAGCGACTGGGACGGGCGGCACCGTCCAGGCCAAGCCGTCCCCGGCCCCCAGCACACGCCGCCCGGTGGCCCCACCCGAGACGACGACGATGCAGCCGGAGCCTGCGCCCTCGAACACCGTGCCGGCCCCAGTTCCAGGCCCACAACCCTCTGCGACCAAACGCCCCACAGCGGCCAAGCGCAAAGCAACAAGTGAGGTCGAACTGCTGGGGCGGGCGCAGGCCCTGCTGCGAGACGGCAAGGCGACCAGAAGCCTTGCCGTCCTCAAGCGATACCGGAACCGGTACCGCGCGGGGGTGCTCCTCGAAGATGCGGCCGCGCTCGAGGTCCTCGCCCTGTGCGGGGCCAAACGCGTCGCACAGGCACGCCGCGCAGCCGACCGATTCCTGGAACGCTACCGCAGCTCGCCCCACCAAGCCCGCATCCGGCGGAGTTGCGCCGGCGACGTCGAATGACGCAGGCGACCCGCTGGCGACGAGACTGCGCCCAGCACCGTGGGTCCACTGCGTGGTCCGGCGGGTACACTGCAGTGGTGCGCTGGCCGGCACTGCTGACGACCCTGTTGCTCGCAACTGGGGCTTGCGGCGGACCCACGGTCCCGTTCGGTTCGTTGGAGGGCGAACCCAGCGGCGACAGCACAACCACCGAGGGCGGAGAGGGCAGCACCCCCGAGTGTCCCCAACCGCTCCCACCGGACTGGATCTTCTGCGAGGACTTCGACGCGGCAACCGACCCCGCGTCGAGGTTCTTCGAGTTCGACATCGACCCCGCCATGGAGGTCGTCGATACCGTCGGCGCTTCGGGCACCTCGTCGCTTCAGGTGACCCACGTCCTGGGCGAGGTCGGTCAGAGTTCGGTGAGCGTCGCATTTGGGCGCAACCCGGCGGTCACCGACCCGGATCCTCCACAACCGTGGCCCAACGAGGACTTCGACGAGGTGTTCGCCCGTGTCCGTCTCAAGATGGACGAGGACTGGCCCGACACAGGCCCTGGAGCGTTTCTTGTGATGGCAGCGTACGGCTCCAGCGACCGGGGCGAGGCCTCGCGGCTGCTTCTCGAGGCGCTGGCTCCCCAGTTCGTGGCGACCCCGTCTACCTGTGTCGCGCCCGACGGCACGCTCGCTTGCAGCCGGGACAACGACCCGGCCCAGACTCCGTTGACGGCTCTCGAGGGTCGCACCCCCTTGTTCTCCACCGCGTACGCCGACGCGTGGCACTGCGTCGAGGTGCACATGAAGCTCAATGCGCCCGGTGGGGCCGACGGCCTTGTCGAGGTCTGGGTCGACGACGTGCTCGAGGTCTCCCAGGCGGGACTCGACTGGCGCGGTCCCTGGCAGGACTACGGAATCAACCTGTTTCAGATTCCTTCGGGAGGTCGCCGAGGAGACTCGCCCACGGTCTTCCGCCGTTGGGTCGATGATGTGGCGATCGCCCGCAGTCGCATCGGTTGCGAGTCGCCACCGCGCTGACTCTTTTTTGCAGATCACCGGGCGGCCGCAATGGATCGGAGCGGCGGCGGGCGAGCCTGGGCATGAGTCGACGACTGTTGCGAGACCGGGTTGGGGTGCTTCGCCGTGAAATACCGAACATTCGCATCGTCCATTGCGGGTGGATGTTCCGTCGTGGCCTCGCGGCGGCAACCATCTCAATCACCCTCGGATGTGATGGCACCGAACTGATGGACACATCCGGCGGCTCGGACGCTTCGAGCGAATCGTCGACGGGTCCCCTCTCGAGCGACACCGAGTCGACACCGGGCGAATCCACAGTCACCGGCGCGAGCGAGGACGACGGTGACACACAGACGGACGACACCGGGACCCCGCCGACCGACGACGATCCTGACCGCCCGACCTACTACGTCGCGATCGACGGAGACGACCGCAACCCAGGCACCGCTGAGGCGCCATGGGGCACGCTGTCGTATGCAGCGACCGCCATCGCCCCCGGAGACCTCGTCCTCGTTGGAGACGGCGACTACGACGAGTTCGTTGTGATCGAGGCCAGCGGGCAGCCGGATGCACGCCTGTCTTTTCGGGCAGAGACCTTGCATGGCGCTCGTGTGCACGGGGTGCTCGTCCTCGGAAGCCACGTCGACATCGAGGCGCTCGAGGTCGAAGCCAACCTCGAAGCTCCGACGGGGATCTACGTCGATGCGGCCACGTTCGTGACCGTCAAGGATTGCTATGTCCACGACTGCCCGATGGGGGGTATCGACGTTTCGGGCTCAACGCTCGATGCGCTGGCCAGCGACGTGACGGTGGTGGGCAACCGAATCGAACACAACGGGCAATGGGGCATTCACGTCGTTGGGTCGCGGGTGCGGATCGAGGACAACGAGGTCTCACGCTCGGTGCAGCATCACCCCAAGGGCGACCCCGCATGGCTGACCGGTCAGGATGCCGATGGACTGCGGATCTTTGGCGAGCACCACACCATCGTCGGCAACTTCATCCATGACGTCGCCGACCCCGCAGATGTCGAGCACAACATCGACCCCCACGCGGATTGCATCCAGACGTGGGACCGCCAACACGCGGGCGGACGACCGGTCATGACGGACACACTGATCGAAGGCAACCGCTGCATCATCACGCACCCCAGCGGCAAGGGCATCATGATGTCCGCCCTCGGAGAGACCCCCTGTCACGACATCGTCGTCCGCAACAACGTCTTCGAGTTCCGGGACGAGGGGATCGAGGCTTCCCAGGGCCTCTTCGCCAACATCACGGTCCACAACAACGTGTTCAAGGCCAACCTCGACGATAGCCCGTGGGGCGTGTCCTTCCACCTCGCCCCGAATGCCTCGGGCTACGAGTTTCGGAACAACATCATGGTCGACTGCGACGCCCAGGCTCGCAAGATCGACAGCCCCGATGGCGTCATCAGCCACAACCTCGTGTGGTTGTCCAACGGGGCCCAGCCCGCGGGGACCCCTGGAGCCCAGCCAAACGAGTTGTGGGGTGTCGATCCCATGTTCGTCGACTACGACGGTAGCGTGGGCGGCGACTACCGCCTTCAGCCAAACTCACCCGCGATCGACGCCGGAGCGGCGCTCACCGGGGTGACCGACGATCATGACGGAGCATCCCGACCCCAGGGCGCAGGACACGACATTGGGGCGTACGAGCGATGAGTCATCACCAAACATCCACGCGCTCCGCAACGGCCGCGGCCGTCCTGGCAACCATGCTCGCAGCGGTCGGGTGCGAAGCCGGGGCACCGAGCGAGCACGTGTCCAGCACGACCGGCCTCGAGACCTCCGGGCCCTTCGGCAACACGGACGGACCCGAAACCTCCAGTGCTGCCGGATCGGGAACCGCCTCGACCGCCCACGGAGCGTCCGCAGACTCCACAGGTGTCACCAGTCACCTCGGCACAGACTCCGGGGACGACGGCGATTCGGGAGGGGACACCAGCGCGTGCGACGACGCGAAGAATCCGTTCAACCCGGCCGCCGGCGAGCTCGGCCACTCGCAGATCGCCCATTGGAAGTACGGGCGCTCCGCGGTGCTGACGATCAACTTCGACGACAGCACGCCCGGTCAGGCGCAGATCGGCGTCCCGGCGATGGTCGAACGAGGCCTGGTCGGGACCTGGTTCGTCAATCCCGGGGTGCTCGCATATCAAGACAACGAGGCGACCTGGACGGAGATTGCACCCAGCAGTTTCCAGGAGCTGGCCAACCACACCATGGACCACGCCGGGGCTGCCAACTACGCCGAGGCGGAGTTTCAGGTCGGCGAGGCCGCTGCGATCATTCGCTCGGCCTACCCCAGTGACCGCAGCCCCCTGATGGCGTTCAACAACGGAGGGGGTACCACCTGGAACATCAGCGACGCGGAGTACCAGGAGTTGCTCGCCGAGCACCATCAGGTTGAGCGCGTTCACAGCTCCGGCATCGCCCCGGCAACCCCGGGTGCGGACATGTTCACCGACCTCAAGGCGTACATGCAGGCACAAACACCCGCCGACGACTGGGCGCGGATCCATTTCCACGGGATTTGTTCCCCGAACGACACCGTCAACTGTGTGTGCGACACACCCGGCCAATCCAGCAACTGTCGCGAGTTTCGTGTCAGCCAGGTCAACAACGGCGCGGTGCGCTCGACCGATTTTTTGTACTTCTTGGACCAGGTGAGCAGCGACGCCTACTTCAGCGAGGAGGTCTGGGTCGCGGGCTTCGCCAGCGCACACAAGTACCAGCAGGCGCGGCCCGTCTCCCAAGGTGTTGTCCTGACGGCCGACGACACGGGGATCGAGCTCTGTCTCGTCTCCGAGCTCGACGGTGGGCTGTACGACGAAGCGTTGACCGTGATGACCGAGGTTCCCGCGCAGTGGAACGGGTGCACCGCAACCCAGGAGGGCCAGAGCATGACGTGCCGAATGAGCGGCGCTACGGCACACTTCGAGGCCAGGATCGATCGAGGTCCGATCACCCTGGCCCCTTCTTGACGTTCCCCAAGAGCACGACCCAGCCGTGAAGGCTCCTGTCCTCGAGCTCCGCATGCTGGTGGGGGCCTGCGACCGCCGCATCTGCGGGTACGCCCCCCCGAGGTTCGGAGCCGCGGCCTGGTAACCTCAGCCGGTGAGGTGTTCGCGTACGTTGTTGGCTGGATTGTCGCTCCTGCTGGCCTGCGGTGCGGACGACCCCGGATCCTCCGACGGCGGCACCGAGACGACCCTCAGCCTGACGACGGGGGCAACGCTGACCGCCGGCTCCACGGGCGGACCGATGACCAGCGGGTCGACGTCCTCGGATACCGCCTCCGGGACCACGGGCACGACCACATCGGTCGGGAGTACGTCGAACGACGATGACGGGGTGGTGTTCGACCTCGGCGTGCAGCCCGATGCTCCACCGGTCGACGATGGCTGCGCCGGGATCGACTTCCTGTTCGTCATCGACAACTCCGGGAGCATGGGTGCGCAGCAAACCCAACTCCTGGCGAGCTTCGACGGCTTCATCCTCGGCATCGAGGATTCGCTCGACGAGGTGGATAGCTTCCACGTGGGGGTGGTCACCAGCGACGACTACGGGAGCAACGAGGCCGGATGCCAGGTGTTGGGCGACCTCGTTTCGCAGACCCCCGCGGGCGGTGTTTGTGGGCCCTTCGCCGGGGGCGACCGCTTCCTCACCGATGCGGACGACATCGCCACCCAGTTCCCTTGCATCGGGCAGGTCGGCATCAACGGCAGCGGCAACGAGCGCCCGATCAGCGCTCTGGTCGCCGCGCTCAGCGACGAAAACGCCGCGCCCGGAGCCTGCAACGAGAACTTCATCCGCGATGACGCCATCCTGGTCGTCGTCGTCGTCACCGACGACCCGCCCGTCCCCGGGTACTTCGACGACGCCGAGCCCACCATCGACACCTCGGGCTGGGCGCCCGCAGTCCTCGCCGCGAAGGACAACAACCCGGAGGCCGTCGTCGTGATCGGTTTCATCCCGTGGCAGGACGTCTCGTGTGTTCCGCTCACCACCCCGAGTCCCAACTTGATCGGGTTCGTCGATGCGTTCGGTGAGCAGGGGATCAAGGCCAGCATCTGCGAGCCCGACTACGGCCCGGTGTTCCAGTCGACGCTGGATACGATCAAGACGACCTGCGACAACTTCGACCCGCAGGGGTGACGGACCTCCGCCCAGCGGCGGCAGCTGCAATGAGCATCGAGAAGGTGCGGGCCGTATCGGCCGTCCGTGGGGCCTCCATCGAACCCGTGCATTTCTATGTGCCGAGGATCTCGGCCGTGATGTCGAGCATGAAGGCCCCCGGGGCGGGCGTACCCAGGCGGGTGAACGACAGGAAGTGCGTGTAGACCTCGGCGATCGAGAAGTCGCTGCGCGGCTGCCCCCCGAGGGGGTCTGGGGCGCGCACGAGCCGGATGAGACGGGGCTCGTCGTCTTCGCCGTGCCGCCACTCGACCATCAGCCGGCCTGGCGCGTCATCGGCCGCCACCGTCTGCATGAACCATCCGTTCTCGCCGCGAAAGATGAGGACGTCCTCCTCGTTGTGGGCGACGTGGTGCAGCAGCTCCTGCAGCGGCACCACATCTTCGGACCACGCCCGGCTGGTCCCGCCCACCTCGTAGGTCTGGATGACGAAGCCGCCCAGCGAATGGCATGTCGACGTCGACGGAAGCTCGCTCTGGGGCTCGCCAAAGCCCAACACCAAGAACTCGAAACCTGCGGCGTCATGACGAAACCCCGTGAGCGCATGGGCGATGCGGGTGGGAACTTCGAACGGGTTCGACGACACCCGGACGGACGCAAGGGGCTCGGGGACCTCCCCTGCTTTGAGCAAAGGACCGTCTTCGGCATCGGGATCGTGCACGAGCGACCAAAGGCACGCGCCATCCTCCCACTCGGCGACGCCGCTGTCCTTGACCCCGGTGTCGGAGCAAAAGAACACCGCTGGGGCGAGTTTGGACAACCGGCCCAAGAACGTGGGGTCGAAGAGTCGCTCGTCTCCACCAGCCGCGAGGTTGACCAGCACCATCGTCCAGCCACCTGGGCCCCGCACACCGACGAAGGGGTGTGAAGCGTAGTTGTCGGTGGTGCCGGTGGGCTCCACCCCGAACGCGTCAAACAACACCTGAGGGTCGACGCCTCGTAGACCGACCCATGCGACGGAGTGTCCCATGCAGACGCCTCATAACACGGCTGGGGGCCTCCACGAGGCGGTTGGCGGGGGTCGAGCGCACGTCGCCTCATCCTCCCCCAAGACCACGGATCGACCCCCGCCGCCTGCGGGTGAAACTTCGAGGGGAACTTTTTTCCCCCGACTCTCGTTGGGCTGCCGTGAAGAGGTTCTCGCCCGTGTGGTTGTCGTTTCTGGGCTTGCTCGTGGCCTGTGTCGGCTCTCCCGACAGCCGCGACGGTCCTCGTGATGCGGGAGGTGGTGCGGCCCGATTCGTCGGGGGTCTCGGTCATGCGGGTCGGGGCACCTGCCGAGGTCGTGGCCGAGGGCGGCGCCGACGTGCAGTGGGACGTCCGTGCCGACGGCGGCATCGATATCCGCATGGAGCGCGGCGTCGCATGGATCAGCATCGACGTCGATGGGCCCAGCGTCACGCTGTACGCGGACGGTCAGGAGGTGCTCTCTGCGGGTGCATGCGTGCGCGTCTCGATGCTCAAGACCGCGGTCGACGAAGAGGTGGACGTCGACGACGTGCCCTGGACGGACTACGAGCGAGCCCGAGCCCGACTCCGGCGGTGAAACGGGTCCCGGCGCGCAGCGTCCGGCGTTCACCTCCACGAGTTGCGGGTCCTGTACAACCACAACCGCATCGCGACCGGTCAACACCCTGGGTCGGGGGATCCGCTGGCGGACGCCGCCCACGGTCAACCGACGTCGCGGAGCCGCGCCATCAGCAACGCCACCGCCCGCTCGAACGGTTCGGCACTTCGCGATGCACGACCCACCAGCTGCGCACCTTCGACCAACGCCAGCGTGGCGGCGGCTTCGGATGCCGGCGCCCCCACGTGTTCGATCGAGCCATCCTCGGCAGCCAACTCAAACGCCTCGGTCAGCCATGCGATGCCGCCCTGGTGAAAGGCTTCGAGGGCAGCCAACGCCGTGGGCTCGAGACTCTCCGCGTCCGCGCTCAGCGAGACGCACAGGCACAGCGAGCTGCCCTGCCGAAGGGCATCCCGATACACCGCGACGTAGCCGGCGATACGGTCCGCCCCGGTTGGGGCGGTCCGGGAGAGGTCTGCGAGTCCGCCGGCGATCCGTTCCGCATAGCGTTCGATCAACGCGAGGACGAGGTCGGACTTGGCCCGAAAGTGATAGTGGATGCTCGCGGTACGAATACCGATCTCTTGGGCGAGGTCGGCGTAGCTAAACCCGTTGTAGCCCCGCTCGCGGAGGATCCGTTCGGCGCTCTGCAGGAGTCTGGCTTTCGTATCGGGGGGCATGGGTCAGCGTTGGGCGCGTACGAACGCATCCTCGAACCGAGCCCGAGCATCTCTCAAATGCCCGGTCTTGAGCCAGAGCGTCGCACCGCCCGGGCCCACAGTGGCCTGAAGGCGGCCTGCGGGGGGGATCCGTAGCCAGCTGCGGGCATCGAAGCGCTCTGCTTCGTGCTCGAAGCCACCACTGAGGACAAACAGCTCGAGTCCTCCGGGGACCTCTCGGTCGATGAGCGCCCCCGCATCCCAGCGCTCGAGCCGAACGAACTCGGTGTTGTTCTCGTGCAGCGCTTGCACCGAGACGCCCGACTCTACGCTCGGGGCGAACGTATCGGTCGCGCTCCGTCGCACCGACGTCCGGTCGTCCAGATCGAACTGCCACAGCTTGACCAAGATCGTACACCCCGGACCCGACCCCGGCTGATGGCTCGAGCCCGGAGGGTTGCGAATGTACGAGCCCGGCCCGTAGTCGCCGTGCTCATCCGAGAACACCCCGTCCAACACTACGAACTCTTCGCCGCCGGTGTGTGTGTGCGGGGAGAAGCTGCTGCCCGGGGCGTAGCGCACCACCGAGGTCGCGCGTGCGACCTCGGCTCCGATCCGATCCAGCACCCGGCGGCTCACACCGGGCATCGGCGAGGGGAGCCATGTCGCGTCCCGATCGTGGGACCAGACCCGTTGCGAAAAGTCAGCGTTGTGTTCCATGACGGGCTTTCTAGGCAACTACACAGACAGGCTGGGACGGGTTTGCACGGTGTCATGCCAGCGCCGAAGGTTCGAGCATGACGCGGGGACCTCGAGCTTCGCAAATCCGCCGAAGACGATTCCCGCGTGCGCCGTGATATCTGCGACCGTGAACCGGTCCCCCGCGACAAACTCGTGGTTGGCCAGCCAGCCGTCGATCGCCGCCATCGTCTCCAGCGCGCGCGTCTTCTCCCGCTGTCCCCACTCCGCGTTCTGGTAGGTCTCCAGCTCGGGCCCCAGACCCGGTGTCGCGTGATGAAAGTAGGCCGCCACCGCGTCGAGAAAGCCGGCCTCCACCCGGCGCTGCGCCATCGCGATGAGCCCCCGTTCCCGGGCGCCGGTTCCCGTCAACGTGGGCTCGCCGACCGCGTGGTCCAGATACTCGGTGATCGCCGTGCACTCCGCGAGCACCGTCCCATCCTCCAGCTCCAGCGCCGGCACCGCCCCACACGGGTTCTTTGCCAGAAACGCCGCCTGACGGTGCTCCCCAGCCATCACATCCACTGGCACCACGGTGACCTGGTCCAGCAGCCCTTTCTCGGCGAGCGCCACACGTACACGAATCGGGTTGGGGAATCCTTGGGTTTCGTAGAACTTCACGACACCTACCTAGTAATAGGTAGCCACGCCGGACGCAACCGACTTCTGCGATCTTTGTTTGGTGCGCGACCGCGATCCCTGTGATCAGGATCGTCTCGCACACGCTCGACCCGATGCCGCAGCAGCCCAGAGACACCCGCACCGCCTGTGGTCCTCGCTGCAGAGAGTCGGGGTCGATCGCTACACCAGACTTCCGAAGCGGGCGTTCCTCCCTCAGCGATCGCGACTCGCTTGCCAGAGCCCTATCCTGTCGCCGTGCGATCGAGGCATCCGCAGCGTTGGAGTCGAGAGGGTGTGGGGCTGCTGCTGCTGGCGAGTGCTTGCAGCCCAGCCAATACCGTCGCCAAGTCCCAGCTCGATGGCGTTGTCACACTCTCCGCCGGTTCTCCGGCGGCGACGTTCGAGACAACGTACTGCCTCGAAGAGCTTCAGTGGCAGACGGTCGCGGTCTCGGCCACCTTCTCGGTCGCGATCGATGCGGACGGCGGACAAGAGGTTTCACTCCGGTTGCTGGATCCAAGAGGCGACAGGCGCGGTGACGGCGGTAGCAGCGACGGCAGCGACGGCAGCGACGGCAGCGACGGCAGCGACGGCAGCGAGGACAGCACTGAGGAAGCCGCGGAGCTTGCAAGAGTCGATGTCCGGTCGGGCAACGGGACAATCTCCCTGCAGCGGCTCGAGGATTGGTCCGGAGTGAGCCGTCGCTGCGCAGCGGCAGTCGTACAGGTTTCTGCGGACGGGCTCGAAGGCGAACAGGTCGTCGGTCTACACAGACCCCGCGTTCAGGTGTCGGGCTTGTCCCATTCGGGGGCATGCGAGGACCCGCAGCTCGATTCCGGCTCGTTCAGCATCGAGCTGACCCAGCGGTAGCTCGCGACGGGCTTGCCAACACAAGGAGCACTAGCTGCCGACGTAGGCCTCGGGGGTCCACACCCGATCCTCAGACCGCGCCCAGACCTCGACCCACCGCGCATCCGGGTCCGGCATGGCCTGGTCTTCCATCTCGACCCCGTGCTCGCGAACCGTCTGCAGCACCTCGGGGACCTGCTCGGCGTCGATCATCGCCCGCCGGCGGAGGTCATGCATGCGTCGACCCAACGAATCGGGCGAGACCCCGCGGGAGGCGAGCGCGGCGGCGACTCTGCCCACGCCCGAGAGCGACACCAGTCCCATCCGCCAGTGCACGACCACCATCTGGAACGCGCCGCGACAGCCGATCACGCCGGGGCCAAACTCCAAGAAGTCGTCGGAGTCTTGATGCCGCTCCAGCCGGATGCACGCCTTGTGAACGCCGCGACCGGGCTGGAGATCCCGTCGCAAGCGCTCGATGTGATCCGCGTCCGCGTGCCCCACCCCGTTGTGCCGCAGGACGCGGGCGAGATCGGAGGTCGGAATCCGACCCGCCAAGACATCGGCATACAGACCGTACGTGATCGGGTCCGTCTCGAGGTCATCGCCGAGCAGCAGCTCATGGGCGCCCAGCGGCATGTGCGAGCGGGAAGTCAGCAGCGCGGTGAGCTTGAACCCGATCTGCTCGGTGATTCGTTTGGGCCGCCCGGCTCTGAGCACCCGGCCCCAGTCCTTGAAGGTGGTCCCATCGAAGCTGATGCCGTCGAGGCCCATCTTGCGCTCGATGACTCGGCGCAGTTGCTTCGGGCTGGCCGACAAGAAGAACAAGGGCGTGTCCCGCGTCATGCGCCCAGGCCCCCGTCGCAGCTCACGCAGCAGCCGAGCCATGCCCTCGATGTCCCGCTTCTGCGCCGCCCGCTCGAACGGAATGCGAAGCATCCCCTTCATGCTCGAGAACCGCGTCGCGAGATACGTGCGATCGATGTCAGCAATGACGACCTCCCCTTCCCAATCGGGATCGAGGGTCCGGTAGCTGGCACGATCGATGGGATAGCCGCTCAACGCCAACCCGGCGTATCAAACACAGCCCAAACACGCCACGACCAAAACCGCCCAGTTCAGAGGCCGACAGAAGCAGACGGCCGCTCCCAGTCTTCGAAACCCCGCACGCGGTGCAGTGAGCAACGCGAACAGGAGCCCAACAGCCCGCAAAAGCAGACGAGCGCGCCTCCGTCAGGAAACACGCTCGTCATGCCTGGCCGCTCCCAGTCTTCGAAACCCCGCACGCGGTGCAGTGAGCAAAGCGAACAGGAGCCCAACAGCCCGCAAAAGCAGACGAGCGCGCCTCCGTCAGGAAACACGCTCGTCATGCCTGGCCGCTCCCAGTCTTCGAAACCCCGCACGCGGTGCAGTGAGCAAAGCGAACAGGA